>Ga0206117_100015_pt1 | contig 585226 bp, 515 predicted proteins | sample 3A5Ametagenome_FD_177997 | JGI IMG/M metagenome (GOLD analysis project Ga0206117, IMG submission 177997) | Enriched microbial communities from leaf-cutter ant dump, University of Wisconsin, Madison, United States - 3A5A | ecosystem: Environmental > Terrestrial > Nest > Insects nest > Nest dump... | reverse complement strand
ATCGAGAATGCGGTGGTGGGCGCCGGCGCGCCGCGCGCGGTGATCGGCATCGCGATCGCCTTGCTGGTGCTGCTGCCGGAAACCTGGGCGGCGATCCGCGCGGCGCGCGCAGACCGCCTGCAGACCAGCCTGAATCTCGCGATCGGTTCGGCCCTGGCGAGCATCGGGCTCACGATCCCGGTGGTGGGCGCGGTCTCCGCCTTCCTCGGCATGCGCCTGGTGCTCGGCGTGGAAGGCAAGGACCTGGTGCTGCTGCTCCTGAGCTTCATGGTTGCGACGGTGACGCTCGCGCACGGCCGGACCAATGTGATGCAGGGTGCGGTGCACCTGGTGATCTTCGCGGCCTTCCTCTTCCTCTCGCTCGTGCCCTGAGCCGATCCGCCCGATCACGATGAAGGCAGCCCGGAATGGCTGCCAAGGCGTGATTTGTAAATAAGAATCGTTCTCACTAGAATGGCTCCAGGTCCCCGGTGGCGGGGACGCGTCGTGCCGCGCCTGCCGCGCGCGGCAGCCTGGAGCCGAGACATGAGTCATTCCGAATGCCGCCATCTGCTGCTGAGCCAGAGCGATGTCGGCCATGTGAGCATCTGCGCCGGTTGCGGACAGGTGCACGTCAGCCTGCAATTCATCACCCTGCGCCTGGAGCCCGAGGCCTTCCGCGCCATGGGCAATTTGCTCACCGAGGGTCAGCTGCGCATGGACACGCTGCCGCGCGGGGTGATCGAGGGTGTCGCGGCCAAGCCCAACGGCGAGCTTCACTGACGGACATCGAGGAGCGCGCCATGTGTGAGCATCTCCGCCCGGTCGACGGCCTCAGGTCCGACTCCCATGGCTCCCGTCGCAAGCGGCTGTGGGAGCTGCCCGACCACACGCACTGTCCGGTGGTCGGCGTCTGCATGCCGATGCCAGTGCTGCGCCGCCTGGTGCAGAAGGTGATGGGGCAGGCTGCTGCGCCGGACGACTACCAGGTGCACGTCGGCGCGGTTGCCGAATGCGTGCGCCGTAGCCCCATGGCAGAAGCCTTGCAGCGCGAACTCGACCGTCGCTACGCACTGGCGGTGACCGCCTTCGCCAAGGCCAAGAGCACCGAAGCGCTCGCAGCCGGATGGGCTGAAGCCCTGCAAGGCGCGGACGTGGCGGGCGCGTTGTGGGCGGTGCTCACGCATCCGCGCTGCGACGCCGGTCTGTGCGAGCGCGTGAGTCGCGACATCCACATGCTCCAGCACCAGCTCGGCGCGCAGGACCGCAGCGAACTCTCCCGGCTGTCCGCGCTGGAGGAAGAGAACGCCGTACTGGCGCGCGAACTGGCCGCGGTGCAGGCGCGCAGCAGTCGGTCGCTGGCCGAACGGATCGCCGAGAACGAGAGCCTCGCCAGCACCCTGATGCAGGTGCGTGCGCAACTGCTGGCGCGCGATTCGATGCTTGCCCTGCTGCGCGACGAACTCTCGCTGCGCGATGCGCAGGCGCCGGATCTTCCGGATCGCATCAGCCTCAAGGATCGGGTCGACACCCTTACGCGGCGCGTGCATGCACTCGAACGCGAATGCCTGGAATGGCGCCAGCGTGCCGAGCAGCAACGCGCGCTCGCCGACGAGCTCTCCGAGCAGGTGGCCGCACTGACCCAGCTACGCAATGACGCGGGCATCGAACCGCTCGCAGTCGAACTGCGCGACAAGGCGGTGCTCTGCGTCGGCGGACGGCCCGCGAGCGTGCCGACCTATCGGCACCTGGTCGAGACCACGGGCGGGCGCTTCCTGCATCACGACGGCGGCGAGGAAGACAGCGCGGCCCGCCTGGAGGCCAGCCTTGCCGCGGCCGACCTCGTCATCTGCCAGACCGGCTGCGTGAGTCACGGCGCCTATTGGCGGGTCAAGGACCACTGCAAGCGCACCGGCAAGCGCTGCATCTTCGTGGATAAACCGAGCGCGAGCAGTCTTGCGCGCGGCCTGCGCCAGTTCGTCATCGCGCCGGCGGTCGCAATGAGCGACTCGCCACGGGAGGACGAGCGCGCGGGCTGAGCATGCAGGCTGAATGCGCCGGGTGGCCTGTCGGCACCCCATGTCCGAAACGGGCGCCGCAGGCCTTCCTGGCCTTGCCGTCTGGCGCCTCCGATGTCCGCAACGTCATTTGCCGCCGGCATACTCGCGGCATCACGTCAGGCATCGGATCGCGCTGCACAGGGAGACCGGCATGACCCTCATCGAGCCCGCGCGGGACGGCTTCTCCGTCACGCCGCAGGAAGCCCTCTTCATCGGTGTCGCCTTCGGCAAGGAAGACGCCGTGCGCGCTGCCGCGGCGGCGGGCGCGAGTCTCGCCGCCCGCAACGATTCGGGCCGCACGCCGCTCACTGAAGCCATCCTCGGCGGCATGGGCAGCGCCGGCATCGTCGGTGTGCTGCTGGATCTGGGCGCCGATCCTGACCTCAAGGATTCCGAGGGTTGGTCGCCCTGGATCGCCTGCCTCTCCCGCCTGGACGATCCCGTGGTCGCGAGCCGCCAGCGCCGTATCCAGACGCTGCTCGAGAAGGCCGGTGCGAGTCGTGCCGACGAGTCCGCGTTCGCGCTCTATCAGGCCGTGTGCGCGGGCGATGTTGATCGCGTGCGCGCGCTGATCGGCATCGCGCTGCCTGAGTCCTGGCCGCTGAGTCCGCGCAGCGCTGCGGTAGGCTGCGACCGGATCGAGATCCTTCGCATGCTCGATGAAGCCGGTATCGATCCGGAGGCGCCGCGTATCGCGCGTGGCGGTGAGGCGGATCTCGTCTGCGCGGTGCGCTGCGGACATCTGGGCATCGTCGAATACCTGCTTGCCCAAGGCGAGGATCCGGAAGGGGCGGGCGTCGCGCCAGAGGGCATGAGCTGCCTGATGCTCGCCGCCGAGCGCGGACGGCAGGACATCGCTGGGCTGCTGCTGTGCCACGGCGCGCGCCTGGATCGCGCGCAAGACGAGAAGGGCTACTGGACCGCGCGGCGCTATGCCTCGGGCAACAAGCACAAAGCCATGGCGGACTGGCTCAAGGATCCGGCGGCGCCGCAGAAATCGCCACGCGCGAAGAAGGCGGCGGCCCCGGTCTCGGCCGACGTACCCAAGAAGTTTGCCCCTGTCCTCGCCAAACGCAGCAGCGGCGGGGCCGCCGGTCCCAAGACCCGCGACATCCTCGAGCGACTCCTGGCCTGGGATGCAGCGCATGGCGTCGCGTTGCTGGAGGCCAAGCCCAAGGGCGTGGTCGTCCAGTTCCTGCACCTGCCGGAGGACGTCGAGGCCCTGGCACGGGAGATCGCCGAGTTCTGCCCCGGCGTGCTCGCCCACATCGAAGGCGCGCTGGCCCGCCAGATCGCGACCATGCGCAATCTCGGCGTGCCCGAGGAGCAGATCGCACCGGTTGCGGCCGAGCATGCGGACTATGGCCATCTGCGCGGTCTGCCCGCGCTGGAGCGTTCGCTGCGCTGGCATCGCACAGCGCGCCTGAACTGGCGCTAGGCGCCGGAGCGGGCGCCAAGGTCCGCAGCGCCCAGGGTGGTCCCCAGGGCTCCGGAAGCGCCGGGGAGCGCCGGTTACTCGAAAGTCTCGTGAGCGACCCGGGGTCGTCCATGACAACGGTCTTTCGCGCGGCCGGAAGGGGCCGATTCCGGGGCCTCGATCGCTTGTTGCGTCGCGTCATTCAGGGCCAGGTGCGGCGTACTTTCCGCGCGATGGCACTCTTGTCCAACGCAAGCAGGAGAGCGGCTTGCAGCGGACTTCCCCGCGTTTGACCGCATCGCGCCTTGTAGGAATACCTCTGACACGAATAAGCGCGCGGGCTGCCGGCGAGGCCGCGCGAGCTCGCCTGGAAAAACGCAACTGCGGCAATGACGTACGCCTACGCAGCAAAGCTTTTCACCGCGCACATCACGATGATAGAGTGCGTCCCAATTCGGAACTGGAACCGGTTCCACATGCAGCGGTGCATGGAAGCCTTGCCGCACGCCTTACGACGGCGGCATTTTTTTGTGCCGAATTGGAACCGGTTCCAACGAGAGTGGTGCGGCTGCGCGTCGTGCCTGGCAGCGAACCGCAAGACAAGGCCGCAAAAGACGGCCTGCTTCGGTGCCTATGGGGATAGGAGAAGAGAGGAGGAAGCAGCACGTTGCCGCGCCCGCATGGGCAGACCGGCGATGCGAACAGACACCACAGTTTCTGCAGCGGATGGTAGTGGCAGGCGGGTTGTCCGGCACAGAACGGGCGCTGCGCATCGGCCCTCGGCAAGCGTCCACGCGGAGAAACCCATAGGAGGATGACGTGTTGCAAAAGAATATGAAGTTGCTTCTCCAGTTGGCTTGTGCAGCTTTGGCCGTGATGGGCGCCGAAGCCAATGCGCAGGTCGATGTCGCGCAGGGCAAGTCAGCCACGGCCAGTTCCGCACTGCAGCCTGCGAGTTACGCCTTTGATGGCAATGGCGGTACCCGTTGGGAATCGACCCATGGCGTCGATCCTTCCTGGATCCGCGTGGACCTCGGCGCTCCGACGCCGATCTCCGCCGTCGTGATCGACTGGGAAGCGGCCAACGCGGCCGAGTACCAGATCCAGGGTTCCAACGACGACAGCAATTACACGACGCTGGCGAGCTTTGCCGGCGGCGTCTTCGGTGCACGCACCGACACCCTGGCGGCCTCGGGCAGCTACCGCTACGTGCGTATGAACGGCACCAAGCGCAGCTCGGGCAACAACTGGGGCTACTCGATCTGGTCGATGAAGGTGATGGGCACGAGCCAGTCGTCCAACCGCATCCAGGCCGAGGACTACAGCGCCTACTACGACACGACTGCCGGCAACGCGGGCGGCAAGTACCGCAACGACGGCGTGGATATCGAAGTCACCGGCGACACCGGCGGCGGCTACAACGTGGGCTGGACCGACACCGGCGAATGGCTCGAGTACCAGGCCAACGTCCCGGCAGCGGGCCTCTATCGCATCGACAGCCGCGTGAACGCCTGGGGTACGAGCGGCATCACCTGGACCGTGGACCAGCAACCGGGCACCACGACCTCGATCGCTGCGACCCAAGGCTGGACGACTGTGCAGTCCGGCACCGTGTGCCTGACCGGTGGTTCGCATGTGCTGCGCGCCACGTTGCAGGCCGGCGGCTTCAACTTCAACTGGTTCGATCTGGTGAAGGTGAGCGACAGCTGCGGTGATGACAACAGCAACAACCCGCCCAACTTCGGCCCGAACGTCTACATCTACGATTCGACGACCCCGGCCGCCACGATCCAGACCAAGCTTGACCAGACCTTCGCCGCACAGCAGACCAACCAGTTCGGTCCGCAGCGCTACGCGTTCCTGTTCAAGCCGGGCACCTACGCGGTGGATGCCAACCTCGGCTTCTACACGCACGTTGCCGGCCTCGGTCTCCTGCCTGATCAGACGACGATCAACGGCCGTACCCGCATCGAAGTCGACTGGCTGGGCCAGAACGGCAGCTCGACCGGCAACGCCACGCAGAACTTCTGGCGCTCGGCCGAGAACCTGCAGGTCAACCCGCCCTCGGGCAGCATGAACTGGGCCGCCGCCCAGGCCGTGCCGTTCCGCCGCATGCACGTCAATGGCAACCTCTTCCTTTCGCCGCAATACGGCTGGGCGAGCGGTGGCTACTTCGCCGATTCGAAGATCGGCAACGTGTACGCACAGAGCCAGCAGCAATGGTTCACCCGCAACTCCGAGCTGACCGCGTTCTACGACGTGCTGTGGAACATGGTCTTCGTCGGCACCACGGGCGCACCGGCCAACACCTTCCCGGACCCTGCCGCGACCAACGTCGCCCAGACCCCGGTACTGCGTGAAAAGCCCTTCCTCTACGTGGATGGCACCGGCAAGTACAACGTCTTCGTCCCGGCATTGCGCACCAACTCGGTGGGCACCACCTGGGCAGGCGGCAACCCGGCCGGTACCTCGCTGCCGATCAGCTCCTTCTACATCGTGCGTTCCGACAACGGCACCGCGGCCAACATCAACGCTGCGCTGGCTCAAGGTAAGAACCTGCTCTTCACGCCGGGCGTCTATCACGTCAATGACACGATCCGTGTCACCCGTGCAGACACCGTCGTGCTGGGTATCGGTCTCGCGACCCTGATCCCCGATGGCGGCGTCACCGCACTGTCGGTGGCGGACGTCGATGGGGTGAAGATCGCCGGCCTGCTGTTCGATGCCGGCACGGTGAGCTCGCCGACGCTGCTGCAGGTCGGCCCGTCTGGTGCTTCGGCCAGCCATGCCGCCAACCCGACCTCGCTCTTCGACGTGTTCGTCCGCGTCGGTGGCACGGGCACCGTCGGCAAGGCCGCCTCGGGTGTCACGATCAACAGCAGCAACGTGATCGGCGACCACTTCTGGGTCTGGCGTGCTGACCACGGCGACAACGTGGCCTGGGACATCAACACCTCGGATAACGGTGTGATCGTCAACGGCAACGACGTGACGCTCTACGGCCTCTTCGTCGAGCACTTCCAGAAGTACAACGTGCTGTGGAACGGTAACGGCGGACGGACCTACTTCTTCCAGAACGAGATCCCGTACGACGTCCCGAACCAGGCTGCATGGATGAACGGCACGACCAAGGGCTACGCCGCCTACAAGGTGGCCGACGCGGTCAATACCCACGAAGCCTGGGGCATGGGCAGCTACAGCCTGTTCCTGTCTTCCACGCCGCCGACCATCGACCACGCTTATGAGACGCCGGTGAAGGCTGGGGTGAAGTTCCACAACATCTCCACCGTGTTCCTCGGTGCGGGCGGTGAGATCAGCCACGTGATCAATAACACCGGTGCGGCCGCCAATGCCTCCAGCTACTGGCAGAAGGTGACGTCGTTTCCCTGATTGAGGTCTCCGCGCAAGTGGCACTGCGCAAACGCCATCTCCCACTCCGCGGGAGGTGACATTCAGGACGCTCCGCGACGAGCGTCCTTTTTTTAAACCTGCGATGCCCGGCCGTGGCGATCTGGATTGCCACGGGCCGCGGCTTCGCTCGTCCTGAAATTGGCGCAAGGAGGTGAGCGACCGTATCGATCGAGCATCAAGCGCGACCGGACACAGGCCGCGCCGCACACGCATAAAAACGCTGCTCGCCCGACACCGCTGCTGCGGTCGGCGTGAGAAGGCACAAAAAAGGAGGATGACCATGACAACAACACGCAGGAAATTGCTCTGGCTGGCCTGTACCGCCTCGGTACTCGCGGGTCTTTACGGTTGCGGCGGCGGCTCCGACGCGACGACTCCCGCCGCCTCCGGCGGAACGACCGCCGGCGGAACGACGCCGGGTGGCACCACCGACAATGGCACGACGGACAACGGGAACACCACTGGAGGCGGAGACGTCGTTGTCGACGACCCGAACGATCCGCCCAACTTCGGTCCTAACGTCTTCGTGTACGACTCATCAACCGCAGACGCCACCATCCAGGCCAAGCTGAACTCGACGTTCGCGCAGCAGGAAACCAACCAGTTCGGTACGGAGCGCTACGCCTTCCTGTTCAAGCCGGGCACCTACAACGTCGATGCCAACATCGGCTTCTACACGCACGTCGCGGGCCTGGGCCTCCTGCCCGACCAGACCACCATCAATGGCCCGGTGCATATCGATGCCTCCTGGCTGGAGCAACCTGGCTGGGGTGGCTACAAGGCCAATGCCACGCAGAACTTCTGGCGTTCCGCCGAGAACCTGCAGGTCAATCCGCCCGCCGTCCAGCAACCTGACGGCAACACCGACACCGTCGGCGACCTGAACTGGGGCGCCGCGCAAGCCGTGCCTTTCCGCCGCATGCATGTCAACGGCGACCTGTGGCTCTCGCCTCGCTGGGGCTGGGCAAGCGGCGGCTACATCGCCGACTCCAAGGTCGGCATCGTGAATGCGCAGACCCAGCAACAGTGGTTCACCCGCAACTCGTCCCTGGGCGACTTCAAGCAAGTCCTCTGGAACATGGTCTTCGTGGGTACCACCGGCGCGCCGGCGCAGACCTTCCCCGATCCGGCCACCACGAACATCGCGCAGACCCCGATCGTGCGCGAGAAGCCCTTTCTCTACGTGAATGACGACGGCAAGTACAACGTGTTTGTGCCGGCCCTGCGCACCAACTCATCGGGCACCAGCTGGGAGGGCGGCAACCCCGCTGGTACCTCGCTGCCGATCAGCAGCTTCTACATCGTGCGTGCGGACAACGCGACGGCCGCCAACATCAACGGCGCTCTTTCGCGTGGCAAGAACCTGCTCTTCACGCCAGGCGTGTACCACATCAGCGACACGATCAAGGTGACGCGTGCGGGCACCGTGGTGCTGGGTATCGGTCTTGCGACCATCATCCCGGACAACGGTGTGGTGGCGATGTCGGTGGCGGATGTGGATGACGTGACCATCGCCGGCGTGCTGTTCGATGCCGGCACGGTGAGCTCGCCGACGTTGCTGCAGGTCGGCCCCGCGGGCGCAACGGCGGATCACGCTGCCAAGCCCACGGCGCTCTTCGACATCTTCGTGCGCGTCGGTGGTACGGGTGATCTCGGCAAGGCCGCTTCGGGTGTCACGATCAACAGCAACAACGTGATCGGCGACCACTTCTGGATCTGGCGCGCGGACCACGGCGACCACGTGGCCTGGGACCTGAACACCTCGGACAACGGTGTGATCGTCAACGGCAACAACGTGACGCTCTACGGCCTCTTCGTCGAGCACTTCCAGAAGTACAACGTGCTGTGGAACGGCAACGGCGGACGGACCTACTTCTTCCAGAACGAGATCCCGTACGACGTACCCGATCAAGCTTCCTGGATGAACGGCACGACCAAGGGCTACGCCGCCTACAAGGTGGCCGACGCGGTCAATACGCACGAAGCCTGGGGTCTGGGTAGCTACTGCTACTTCACCTCGCCCACGCCGCCCTCGATCGACCACTCGTACGAAGTGCCGGTCAAGACGGGCGTGAAGATGCACAACCTTTCCACCGTGTTCCTGAATGGTGGCGGCGAGATCTCCCACGTGATCAACGACACCGGTGCGGCGGCCAACGGTTCCAACAACGGCGCCAATTACTGGCAGAAGGTGACCGACTTTACGGCGCCCTGAGCGCCGCTTGGATCGGAACAGTGCAAACGCCATCTCCTACTCCGCGGGAGGTGACATTCAGGACGCTCCGCGACGAGCGTCCTCTTTTTCGCCCGGCCGACCGAAGAGGTCCGCCGGGCGTCCTGCTTCTTGGAGCCGCTTTGCGGCAAGACAGGATCACGCCGGGTTAGGAGAACCCGGACGCGCAGCGGGGATCGCCGAATCGACTCAGTAGACGCTGGGGTCCTGCCCGTCGGCCGCGGCGGCAGCTTCCTCGGCCAGGCGCAGGAAGTCGCGCGCATACATCTGCTGCAACTCGCGCGTGCGGTCCGGCGTGCCGGCGTAAAGCGTGTCGGTGTCGTGCAGGGTCAGCGCATTGCGCAGTACTTCGAGCAGGCCGCGCGGATCAGGATGGGAGGCGATCAAGGCGCAGATCACAGTCTGCTGGACGCCTTGCCGGACGGCCGTCATCTCCGCAACTTGTTCGGTGTTCACGCCAGTGCTCCGTCAGTGGGGACGACTTCATTGTGCCCGCTCCGGCATGGTGGCGGTGTGCAGGTGCGTGGATGCCACCGCTACGCGCGTGCGGGTGTTGCGCCGAGAGAGAGTCCCGGCATCGACGCCGACGGTGAGCCCGCCGGTCCCGATGGCTGGGGGCCTCTGTGTGGTTAGCGGACTCGCTGCCGTCGAGAGCCCCGCCGTGTCAGCGACCGAGTTCCGACAACTCCGCCGCCTCCACAGGCCCCGAGGCGCGATCGCTGCCCGCGAGCCGGATCATTGCCCGCCCCAGGTTCTCGGATCCGATCACGCGGCGCGGATAGCGCCTGAGCATGAAGCCATGCAGCGGGCGTGTGAGCACGTAGAAGAAGCGATAGAAGGGCGTGCGCGAGCGTTCGCCGTGCATCGGCACGACGGCGGCCAGGCGCAGCATGTAGGCGCGCCGGAAGCCCGCGCGCAGCAAGGCGTTCTCGGTGCGTCCCTTGACCCTGGCCCACAGCGTGGGGCTGGATTCGCTGCTGTCGGTACCTGCGCCGGACAGGTACTGGAAGCACATGCCCGAAGCCGAAGGCGCCAGCGCGCGGGCGGCCGCGAGCGGCATGTCGTGGTTGATCGATTCGTAGAGTGCCGCGGCCTGGCCCGCGCTCGACGAGCCCAGGCAGAACAGACAGGTGTCGAAACCCTGCAGGGCAGGAGCGATCGGTGCCAGGTCGAGCAGATCTGGATGCGTGATCTGCGTCAGTTTCGGATGCGCCAGCGACAACGGCGTACGGACGACGCAACAGACCGCGGCAACCTCGGACGACTGCAGGCATTCGCGCAGGGCGCACTGGCCGACCATGCCGCTCGCACCGAAGAGAAGAACGCGCAGACCTTGGGCCATGAGGCCTCCCGAGCAGGAACCGGACGGCCGATTCTAGGGCGTCCGCGCCGCGCTGTGATGGCCGGACGCGAAGCGCATGTTGCACATCGGCAAAGCGCTGGGGCAAGGGCGCGGAGCACGGTTGGCCTTGGAGCGGGCGCCTGCGCTTATCGTCCTCCAGGGCGTGCAAGCCGGCAGCCGGGCTGCCGCGCGAAGTCACCGGTGAAGCGCGGGCCGGGGTGGCGCGCGCCGCTCCGCGGTTCAGCCCGCTGCAGCGCGTGCTTCGTAACCCACGCTCTCGCAGTCCGCGTAGATGTCCGGCTTGCGCACCCAGACGCGCGCCTCCAGCACACCGGGAATCTGCACGCACATCTGCAGGATCTCGTGGCACAGGGTTTCCTGCAGGTTGAAGTGGCGACCGGTGGTGAGCTTCGGGATCTCCTTGTGCAGGAGGTCGTAGTTCACCGTGGTCGACACGTCGTCGGCCTGGAAGCTCTCCAGGGGCGCGAGCGACAGGTCGACGTCGATCAGCACGCGCTGCGGACGCAGCTTCTCGAACTCGTAGAAGCCGATCGAGATCTGCTGTTCGTACTTGCGCAGGCGGATGGTGCGATGGGTGATGTGCATGGTGGTTCCTCGTGCGGTCTGCGCGCGGGTTTTCATACGACGGCGTTGGTGTGGCGTTCGGCGGCCGCCACCGTTTGTTCGATGAGCAGGGCGATGGTCATGGGTCCGACGCCGCCCGGCACGGGCGTCCAGGCGCTGCATCGCGTCGGCGCATCGTCCAGTTCCACGTCGCCCACTGCGCCCGGATGGTAGCCTGCATCGACGACCACCGCGCCGGCGCGTATCCATTCCTTGCGGATGAAGCGCGGCCTGCCGAGCGCGGCGACGAGGATGTCTGCGCGCCCGACATGCTCGGCGAGATCCGGCGTACGGGAGTGGCAGATCGAGACGGTGGCGTCGGCATTGAGCAGCATCATCGCCATCGGTTTGCCGAGGATCGCGCTGCGGCCGACCACGACCGCATGCCGCCCTGCGATCGGAATGCCGTAATGCGCCAGTAGCCGCATGATGCCGGCCGGTGTGGCCGCAGCGTAAGCCGGCAGTCCCATGGACAGCGCACCGAAGCCGGCGCTGCCCACGCCATCCACGTCCTTGTGCGGCGCGATCCGGTCGAAAGCGGCGCGCTCGTCGATCTGCGAAGGCACGGGATGCTGCAACAGGACCCCGTCCACCGCGGGATCGGCGTTGAGCCGGTCGATTTCCGCGAGCAGGGTCTCCGTGCTTGTCTCCTGGGCCAGGGCGATGCGCACCGATAGCATGCCGACGCGCTCGCAGGCGCGCGCCTTCATCGCCACGTAGGTGGCCGAGGCGGGGTCGTCGCCGACCAGGATTGTCGCCAGTGCCGGCGTGCGGCCGTGGCGCTCCGCAATGGCTTGCACCCGCGGCGCGAGCGCACTTTCGATTGCCTGCGCCAGGGCGCGGCCGTCCAGAACTTGTCCGGCTTGAAGGGGAAGGTATGCGTGGGGCGTGACCGACATGGCGACCTCCTGGAAAGGGAAGGGCCGGTCGCAACGCGGGCAGGGAAACGGGCGCGCCGCGAACCGGCGGATTTCGCCCAGACGCGCGGCTTGCCGGCGCACGCTGCGCCAGTCCTGCACTCCCCCCGGGTGGCTCCCGATTCGCGTCAGTCATGCAGGCGCGGCAAGTGTAGGGCAGGGCCGCGGGATTCGTACACGCGCCCGATGCAATGCAAACCGCCGCCACGGACTGCAAGGTGGCGGGAGGCCGCCGGGCCCGCTTTGGGGGACAATCGCGGTTTCTGCAGAACTCCGAACAAGAAGGCCCACATGAAAATCACCAAGGACACCGCCGTCACCATCACCTTCAAGGTCGCCGATGAGGCCGGCCGTCTGATCGAGGAGACGCGCGAGCCCGTGGCCTACCTGCATGGCGGCTACGGCAATACCCTGCCCAAGCTCGAAGAAGCGCTGGATGGCCAGGAAGCCGGCTTCCAGACCGCGCTCACGCTGAGCCCCGCGGATGCCTTCGGCGAGCACGATCCGGCGCTGGAAACCACGATGCCCAAGGCTGAATTCCCGCCCGGGGTGAAGGTCGGCGGCCAGATCGAACGCCTCGGCCCGGATGGCACGCCGCGCGCCTACAACGTGGTCAAGATCAAAGGCCCGGTGGTGCTGCTCGATGGCAACCACCCGCTTGCCGGCCGCACGCTGCGTTTCACGCTCAAGGTGCTCTCCGTGCGTGCGGCTTCCGCCGAAGAAGTGGCGCACGGCCATGTGCACGGCGAGCACGGTCACCATCACTGAGATTCCGGCGCTGCCGGCTTGGCCCGCGTACCAGAGAGGTCTGCAATGAGTGCCTGGAAACCGCCCGCCCACAATGCTGTCTCGCCCTACCTGCTGGTGAAGAGCGTGCGTGAGACGCTCGCCTTCCTCGACGCGGGTTTCGACGCGGTCGAGCTCTATCGCAGCGAGCTGCCCGACGGCAGCATCAAGCATGCGGAAGTCCGCATCGACGATTCGATCGTCATGATGGGCGAGCGTCCGGAGGGCAGCCCTTCCGTGTGCTGCTCCACCCACGTCTATGTGCCCGACGTGGATGCGACCTACTTGCGTGCGCTGGCCGCCGGCGCGACTTCGGTTTCGGAGCCACGTGACCAGCCCTATGGCGACCGCAGCGCCGGTGTGCGTGACGCCGAGGGCAATCTCTGGTGGATCGGCACGCATCTGCCGCGCTGAGTCCTGCGTAAGCGGGGCGGCGCCTGCCGCCCCGTAGCCGGTCGTCCCGTCCGGCTTGCCTTTCCTTCGATACTTCCCCACAGCGTGACGTTTTCGGCGTCTGCGCTGCGATCGCGCCCGCGCGCGCGGAACACGACGCGGACCCCCGGTCTAACCGGCAAATCCCCCCGGACGGAGCGCCTGCCATGCCCCAAGCGCGATGCCCTGACGCGGCCGCCGCCGCACGCGAGGAGGGCCGGTGATCCCGCCCTTCAATGTCTTTACCGACCTGCTGGCCGAGACCAGTCTGCAGTCGCCGCTGCGCGCGGCGATCACCGCCGACTGTCGTCGCGCCGAGCCGGAGCTGATACCTGCGCTGCTGGACGCGGCACGCCTGAATCCCGCGGACGCTTCCGCGGCCCGCATGCTTGCGCGTCGGCTGGCAGAGGGCGTGCGTGAGCGCGCCGGCGTCGGCCGTCAGGGCCTGGTGCAGGCCATGCTGCAGGAATTCGCGCTGTCCTCGCAGGAGGGGGTTGCCCTCATGTGCCTGGCCGAGGCCCTGCTGCGCATACCCGATAGCGCGACCCGCGATGCGCTGATTCGCGACAAGCTCGGCGGCGGCGACTGGGAGCGGCACCTGGGCCACAGCGCGTCCCTCTTCGTGAATGCGGCGACCTGGGGACTCCTGATCACCGGCAAGCTTGTCGGCACCCACAGCGACAGCGGCCTGCGCGCCGCCCTCGGGCGTGTCGTCGCCCTCGGTGGAGAACCCCTGATCCGGATGGCGATGGACCGCGCGCTGCGCCTGCTCGGCGAACAGTTCGTCGCGGGCGAGACCATCCAGGCCGCCTTGGTCCGCGCGCAGGCGCGCGAAGCGCACGGCTTCCGCCACTCCTACGACATGTTGGGCGAAGCGGCGCGCACCGATGAGGACGCCCAGCACTACTTCATGGCCTACGAAGGCGCGATCCATGCAATCGGCGAAGCTGCGGGCGGCCGCGGCGTGATCGCCGGTCCGGGCATCTCGATCAAGCTCTCGGCCCTGCATCCGCGCTACCAGCGCGCCCAGCGCGGCCGCGTGATGGCCGAGCTCTATCCGCGCCTGCTTTCGCTCGCGCTGCTGGCCAGTCGCTACGACATCGGCTTGAACATCGACGCGGAGGAATCGGAACGGCTGGACCTATCGCTCGATCTCCTCGAAGCGCTTTGCTTCGACACCGGGCTCGACGGTTGGGACGGCATCGGCTTCGTCGTGCAGGCCTACCAGAAGCGCTGCCCCAGGGTGATCGAGCACCTCATCGCGCTTGCACGCCGCAGTGGCCACCGCCTGATGCTGCGTCTGGTGAAGGGCGCTTACTGGGACAGCGAGATCAAGGCCGCACAGCTGCAGGGACTCGCGGACTACCCGGTCTACACCCGCAAGGCCCACACCGATCTCGCCTACCTCGCCTGCGCGCGCAGTCTGCTCGCCGCGCCCGACGCGGTGTTTCCGCAGTTTGCCACCCACAACGCACACACGCTCGCGGCCGTGCTTCAGATGGCGGGGCCGGATGTCGATCCGCAGGCCTACGAGTTCCAGTGCCTGCATGGCATGGGCGAACCGCTCTACGAGCAGGTCGTCGGTCCGCTGGATTCGGGCGGATTGGCGCGCCCCTGCCGCGTCTATGCGCCGGTCGGGCGACACGAGACCTTGCTCGCCTACCTGGTGCGCCGGCTGCTGGAGAACGGCGCCAACACCTCCTTCGTCCATCGCGTTGCCGATCCCGAGCTGAGCATCGACGAACTGCTCGTCGATCCGGTGTCGCAGGTCGAGCGCCGGGCCCTGGCGGAAGGCCGGGCCGGGATGCCGCATCCCGCGCTGCCTTTGCCGCCCGAGCTCTTCGGCACGCAGCGGCGCAACGCCCGGGGCCTGGATCTCGCCGACGAACATGTGCTGGCCGAACTTGCGCCCGCGCTCGCCGCGCACGCGCATAGCGACTGGCGCGCCGCCCCCTTGCTGGCCTGTGCAGTGTCGGCCACCGAATGGCTTCCGCTGACGAATCCGGCCGATGCGCGCGACATCGTCGGCCAGGTGCAGGCCGCGCAGGCGGACGATGTGAGTCATGCGATCGCCTGCGCGGAAGCGGCCGTCGCCGGCTGGCTCGCGCGTGGTGCACAAGCGCGTGCGGCGATCCTGGAACGTGCGGCGGATGGCTTCGAGGCCGCATCCGACACCCTGCTCGGCCTCATGGTGCGGGAGGCGGGAAAGACACTGGGCAATGCGCTGGGCGAGCTGCGCGAAGCGGTGGATTTCCTGCGCTACTACGCCCATCGCGCAAAGAGCGATCCGAGTACGCGCGGCGGCCTGGAGATCCATCAGCCCCTGGGCGTGATCGCCTGCATCAGCCCCTGGAATTTCCCGCTCTCGATCTTCGTCGGCCAAGTGGCGGGCGCGCTGGCGGCGGGCAATGCCGTGCTGGCCAAGCCGGCCGAGCAGACGCCGCTCACCGCTGCCGAGGCCACGCATCTGCTCCTGCTCGCCGGCGTGCCGCAGGACGCGCTGCAGCTGCTGCCCGGCCCGGGCGAAACCGTAGGCGCACAACTCGTGGCGGATCCGCGGGTGCGCGGGGTGGTCTTCACCGGTTCCCTGCCGGTCGCGAAACACTTGCAGCAGGTCCTGGCGCTGCGCGCCGAGTCGGCAGGGCCGGTGCCCCTGATCGCCGAGACTGGCGGCATCAACGCGATGATCGTGGACTCCTCCGCCCTGCCCGAACAGGTGGTCGCCGACGTGCTCGTTTCCGCCTTCGACAGCGCCGGGCAGCGCTGTTCGGCACTGCGCATCCTGTGCCTGCAGGAGGAGGTCGCCGATACGGTGACCCACATGCTGCAAGGCGCGATGGCCGAACTCTGCGTGGGCGATCCTGCGCGCCTTGCCACCGACATCGGCCCACTGATAGACGCCGAGGCCCACGCCCGGATATCCGCTCACGTGCAGGCCATGGCAGCACGCGGCCATGCCGTGTTCCAGGCCGGCCGTATGGACGAGGCGGAAGGCCGGCGCGGGCACTTCCTCCAGCCCTGCTACATCGAGATCACCGATCTGGCCCAGGTGGAGGACGAAGTCTTCGGGCCGGTGCTGCATGTGTTGCGTTTCCCGCGTGCCGGCCTCGCGCGCCTGGTCGATGCGATCAACGCGCGCGGTTATGGCCTCACGCTCGGTCTGCATACCCGCATCGACGAAACGGTGGAGGCCGTCGCCGAGCGTGCAAAGGTCGGCAATGTCTACGTGAATCGCGGCATGATCGGCGCCGTGGTCGGTGTGCAGCCCTTCGGTGGCGAAGGGCTCTCCGGCACCGGGCCCAAGGCGGGCGGACCGCTGTACCTCGATGCGCTGCGCACGCCTGCACCGCTGGCCGTGCCCGCCGCGGTGGCGGACCTCGATCCCGAGGGCGGAGTCGAAGAGGGCGTCGATACCGCGCTCGAAGCCCTGCAGCTCTGGGCCCGGCGCAGCATGCAGGAGGATCTCGCCCAGGCCTGCGCCCGTTTCGCCACGCAGATGCTGCGTCGCCGCCACTGGCGGCTGCCTGGTCCGACGGGCGAGCGCAATCTCTACGCGCTGCTTGCCCGCCGCGAGACCCTGTGCGTCGCCGAAGCCGAGTCCGATGTGCTGACCGCACTCGCCGCGGTGCTGGCCGTCGGTGGTCGGGCGGGGCTCTTCCGTGACCGGGCCACGGCGGCGCTGGAGTCCGGTCTGCCATCCAGCGTGCTCGAACGGGTGCGCTGGAGCCCTGCCTGGGAGCTGGCAGCGCCGGCGCCCGACGCGGTGATCTGCCTCGGGACGCCCGCCTTGCTAGCCCAGGTCTGCCAGCGGGTGGCAGCGTGGCCAGGTGGGATAGCGCCGGTGATCGGCCTGCCTGCGGGCGCGCAGGAGATTCCGTTGCTGCGCCTCCTGCGCGAACGGGTGCTCAGCATCAACACCAGCGCAGCCGGCGGCAATGCCAGCCTGATGGGCATGCAGGCGGACTGAGGCGCTCGCCGGGCGTACGCCCCGCGTTCTCCGTGTGAAGCATCGCTGGCACGGAGCGTTCCGCGACGATCGCCATTCGGGGCATCGCCGTCCGCAGGAGGGCATCCGCTCTGGCGTCGGGTAGGAAGTTTCCTTCGCAGCCTTCGGACCGCGGCGGCATACAGCGGCCGATCGGCCCGCGCACACTGCGTCCAGCATTCGTGCGGACCGCTTCCGACAGAAGGCTTGCAGCGCGCCCTTTTTGCGCCGCACAGCCGCACGCGTGCCGACCAGGAGCCCGCCATGTCCGAACCCAAGCGCACGCTGCCACCGCAGCACCAGAATACGCAGCCTGGCCGCCAGGGCGAGATGCAGCCGCAACCCCGCTCGGACGCAGAGCAGTACCGTGGCAGCGGCAAGCTGCAGGGCAAGGTGGCCATCATCACCGGCGGAGACAGTGGCATCGGTCGCTCGGTTGCGATCAGCTTTGCCAAGGAAGGCGCGGACGTGGTGATCGTGTACCTCGAAGAGACCGAGGACGCGCACCACACCCGTGACCGTGTCGTCGCCCAGGGCGTGCGTTGCCTGCCGCTCAAGGGCGATGTCGGCTCCGAGACTTTCTGCAGGGAAGTGGTGGAGACCACGGTGCGCGAGTTCGGCCAGATCGACGTGCTCGTGAACAATGCTGCTGAACAGCACCCGTGCGAGGACTTCACCGAACTGAGCCGCGAGCAGCTCGAACGCACCTTCCGCACCAACCTCTTTTCGATGTTCGACATCGTGCGCAACGCGCTGCCGCATCTGAAGGAGGGCGCCTGCATCATCAACACCACCTCGGTCACCGCCTACCGCGGCAACCCGCACCTGGTGGACTACTCCGCCACCAAGGGTGCGATCGTGGCCTTCACCCGCTCGCTTTCGCTGGCGCTGATCGAGCGCGGCATCCGGGTGAACGCGGTGGCGCCGGGGCCAATCTGGACGCCGTTGATCCCGGCCACTTTCGATGAAGACCATGTCGCGCATTTCGGCAGCAACGTGCCGATGAAGCGGCCGGGCCAGCCCGACGAGGTGTCGCCTTCCTACGTGTTCCTGGCGAGCGCGGATGCCTCCTACATCAGCGGCCAGGTCCTGCATCCGAACGGCGGCGAGCCGGTCAACGGTTGAACGGCCGTGGTCGCCGTCCGCGCACTCGTGCAGCCCCCACGCAACACCGAGCACTGGCGCACGCGAGTGCTCGCCTTCCACGGGAGGGTGAATATGGGAATGCCTCAACGCAGTTTCCGCTTGCCGGTTGCCGACAGCCTCAAGGCAGAGGCCGTGGCGCGCTATCTGGGCGGGCGCGAAGCGGCCGTGGGCGATCCGGGCGATGAACTCGCGCGCATGGTGGCGCGCGGCCTCGATCGTTTGCCTCAGCCGGGGCAGGGCGCCACGCTGGAACGCTGGCGCGCGCTGGCGGCGGTGGGCGCGCATGACCTGAGCCTCGCGAAACTGTACGAGGCCCACACCGACGCGCTCGCCATCCTGGAGGAACTCGATGAATGCGATGCCGCCGATCGCTCCCGCATCTGGGGCGTGTGGTGTGCGGAACCCCCGGGCGCGGGCGTCATGGTCGAAGCCACGGCCGACGCCAGCGAGGTGAAGTTGCGCGGCGCGAAGCCCTGGTGCTCCGGCGCCGAGGCGGCCGACAGCGGCCTGGTGAGCGTGCGCAACGACAAGGGCGAGCGCCTGCTTGCTGCCGTGTCGCTGCGCCAGCCCGGCGTGCGCATCGATCTTGGCGAGTGGAATGCCGTGGGCATGCAGCGCTCGCGCACCGCCACGCTGTACTTCGACGGCGTGCCGGCGCGGCTCGTTGGCGGTGCGGGCTCCTACCTCGAACGCCCCGGTTTCTGGCATGGCGGCGCAGGCGTGGCCGCCTGCTGGTATGGCGCGGCCCAGGCCCTGGGCGACGCGCTGCGCCTGCGCGCGCGGCGCAGCGATCCGCATGCAATGGCCCATCTGGGGGCGGTGGACGTGGCGCTCTCCAGCGCAGCCGAAATCCTGCGCAGCACCGCGCACTGCATCGACACCCGCCCGCAGGACGACGCACAGTGGCTGGTGCTGCGTGCGCGGCTCGTCGTCGAGGCGGCCTGCAACACCGTGCTCACGCATGCGACGCGTGCGCTCGGACCGGGGCCGCTATGCGGCGACGCGCATCTCGCCCGCCTGGTAGCCGACCTGCCGATCTATGTGCGGCAAAGCCATGCGGAGCGCGACCTCCAGCAACTCGGCGAAGGCCTGGGCACGCACGGTGAGGCAGTGCAATGGACGCTGTGAGCGCGGCTGGCGGTGACGGCAGCGCCCGCCAGTCGCGCCAGATCCATGGCGAAGGAACGCCGGAGCGCGACTGGATTGCAGCGATCGAGCGTGAGGGCCTGCCCTTTGTCGGCGCCACCGAACTCGTGCCGCAGGGGTGTCGCGCCTTCGTGCTCGCGCCGCATCCCGATGACGAGGTACTGGGTGCGGGCGGCCTGATCGCGGAACTGATCGCGGCCGGCCGCGAGGTGCACGTGATCGCGGTCAGCGACGGTCTTGCGAGCCACCCGGGTTCGACGCGCTGGCCGGTCGAGGAACTCGGCCAGATCCGTAGCGCCGAGACGGCGGAGGCGCTCAGGCGCCTGGGCGCGGAAGCGGCACACATCGAACGGCTCGGCCTGCCCGACGGAGCCCTGGCGTCGCACCAGGTCGACATCGCCGGCGCACTGGCCGGGCGACTCGCGGAATGCGACGTGGTGTTCACCACCTGGCGCCTGGACGGACATCCGGACCATGAGGCCGTGGGGCGTGCCGCGCGTATCGCGGCCGGCGAGGCGCGTGTACGGTGCTTCGAGTTTCCGGTGTGGGGCTGGCACTGGTGCGAGCCTGACAACGAAGTCTTGCCCTTACGTCACGGCGTGCGCGTGGCCGTGGAGGGCGATCGCCTGCATGCCAAGGCACGTGCGATAGAAGCCTTCCGCAGCCAGCTCGAAGTCGACCCGAGCACCGGCCAGCCCGCAGTCTTGCCGGGGCGCGCGATCGCGCGCTTCCTCCGGCCCTACGAGTTCTTCATCGAAGCATGAGCACCCGACCCACGCTTGCGCCCACCGGCGCACCAGACGGCCTCGCGCATTTCGTGACGCTCTACGACGAGAGCCGCGACCCTTGGGACACCTGCAATCGCTGGTACGAGCGCCGCAAGCGCGCGCTCGTGCTCGCCAGCCTGCAGCGCGAACGCTATGCCCGCGCCTTCGAGCCCGCCTGCGGTAGCGGCGCACTCACGCGCGAGCTGGCGCACCGCTGCGAAAATCTGCTCGCCTGCGACGGAGTGCCCGCCGCGGCCCATGCGCTTGCGCAGGAGTTGCGCGCGGAGCGCGGCGTGCGTGTCGACATGGCGATCCTGCCGCACGGCTGGCCGATTCTCGAGGCGAACTTCGATCTCATCGTCCTGAGCGAGTTCTGCTACTACCTGCAGGCGCCGGAACTGTCGGAGCTGCTCGGGCGCTGCGCCAGCAGCCTTGCGCCCGGCGGCGAACTCCTGGCCTGCCATTACCTGCCCGATTTCGAAGATCGTCGCCTGCCCACGGAAGCGATCCATGCGCAGATCGAGACGATGCAGATCGGCGAGCACAGGGTCAGGCACCGCGACCACGAGTTCCTGCTCGATGTGTGGGTGAAGCCGTGATCGGCATCGTGGTGCCTGCGCATAACGAGGAGGAACACTTGCCAGGCTGCGTCGCCGCCCTGCGTCGCGCGGCCTCGCATCCGGCGCTCGACGGCGAGACGGTGCGCATGCTCGTGGTGCTCGATCACTGCACCGACGGTTCGCGCGCGCTCTGTCGCCAACTGGCCGTGCCGCACCTGCGGGTATGGGCGCGACGCGTCGGCGTGGCGCGCCATGTGGGTGCGAGCCGCCTGATCGCGCAGGGCGCACGCTGGATCGCTTTCACCGACGCGGACACCGTGGTCGCGGATGACTGGCTCGTTTCGCAACTTGCGCAGGACGCCGACGCGGTCTGCGGCACGGTGGCGGTCAATGACTGGTCCGCACATGGCGACCAGGCTGATGCCGTGCGCGAGGCCTTCGCCGCCCGCTACACCGACGCGGAGGGGCACCGCCATGTGCATGGCGCGAACCTCGGCGTCTCGGCCGAGTGTTATCGGCGTTCGGGTGGCTGCCCGCCGGTTTCGGCGAGCGAGGACGTCGCCCTGGTGCAGGCCCTGATCGCCTGCGGGGCACGCATTGCCTGGAGCGCCGCACCGCGGGTTCTGACCAGCGCCCGCAAACGGGCCCGGGCCAGCGGCGGGTTTGCCGACACCTTGCTGCAGTGGGCGCAGGCCTGAGCTGAGACGTCGGGTGGGCGCACCGCTCTTCGTTCGCGTGCTTCGTTCGGGCCCCCTGGCCTCGCATCAGGAGCACGCGTGCCAGTGAGGCCCGCACAGGGCAAATGCGCCGAGGGCCTTGCCCTGAAAGAGGTAAGGGGCAGACACGAGGCAGGCCAAAAAAGAAACCAAAAAGCAAAGGGAGGCACGTCGCCTCCCTCGTTCCCCTTGCGCGCTGCGTGCCAAGCGGTACCTAGTGCTTGCGTAGCGCCTGTTCCAGTTCTGCCTTGGTCATCTTCGAGCGGCCGCTGATGCCGCGTTCCGCGGCTTCATGGTAGAGCTCGTCGTAGGTGCGACCTTGTGGACCCTCGTGTGAGTGCAGGCCGCCGCGGCGGCTGCTGGAAGGGCCGCGCGTGGAGCTGGGACTGGCTTCCTTCGATTCACCAGTGCGGGCGCGTTCCTTGTTCACCGTGCGTGCGGCGATCTCGGTTGCGCGCGGATTGCCGCGCGACTTGAGGCTGTCGCGGATGTGTTCGTACTGCCGTTCGCGCTTCGGGCTGGATCCTGCGGGCATGGTGACGTCCTCCATTCCAATGTTCGAATGCGGCTTGTGACCGTGCACCCACTGTGGCGCGAATGCAGGCTTGCGGATGTCGGCCGATGCCGCTTTGCACAGCGGACAACCGGCAAGCGCGCATGCGCCTGCAACGAAGCCGGGCCGGGCAGAGCGGCGGAAGCGATGCGCTCCTACACGCACGGCGGCATCGACTGACGCCGCCGCGCGCCGCCGCCGCGCATAGTGGTGGTCCCGTCGCATCCGGGGAGTCGGCCCCATGGACATCGACTGGCATTCCCTCTTCGGTTTCACCGTATCGCCGCTCGAACTCTTCCTGCGGGCGAGCCTGTTCTATCTCTTCCTCTTCGCCGTCTTTCGCCTCGTGCTCAAGCGCGACGTCGGCGCCGTCGGCATGGCCGACATCCTGCTGGTGGTGATCATCGCGGATGCCTCGCAGAACGCGATTGCGGGCGAGTACAAGTCGATCCCGGACGGCCTGGTCGTGGTTGGCACCATCATCGGCTGGAACCTGCTCTTCGACTGGCTCAGCTTCCGCTCGCCCCTGATGCGCCGGCTGCTCCAGGCCGGGCCGCTCAAGCTGGTGCAGGACGGGCGCTTCCTGCACGCGAACATGCGGCGCGAACTCCTCACCGAGGACGACGTGCGCGAGAAGCTGCGCGAGCACGGCGTCGAGGATGTGCGAACCGTGAAGGTCGCCTACATGGAGGCGAGCGGCGAACTCAGCGTGATCGAACGCAAGTCCGCGTGAGCTGAGCGCCGGTGTGCGATGCGGCGCTTGCCGGGCAACCCGCCCATGAACCCGTTCGTCGCCTGTAACAGGGGATGACGTGCGCATCGTGCCTATGATTGCCCCGCGGATTGGTAGCGGTTCCAATTCGTGGCTGAGGGATGACAGGCGTTTGCGTGTCCGGCGGCCCATACAGATCGGCGCGTGCTTCCCCGCAGCGACGCCGGCGATGATCCGCGCAAAGAACAGGCTCGCTCGCCATGAAAACGTCTCTCCCGCACGGCGCCGTCTCCGGCGTCCGCTGTCTTGCGCTCGCCGGTATGGTCTGCGCATCCCTCCTGCTCTCCGCCTGTGGCGGGGGTGGGGATAGCAGCGCTTCTTCCAGCTCGACGCCCGCCCCCGCCGGCAGTGGCGGCACCGACACCGGCACGCCTTCAGGCGGCTCCGGCAGCGCGGGCGCCACCAATCCTGGCAGCACGAACACGGGGGGCGGCAGTTCAGGTGACAGCCCGGATGGCTCCTCTGCCGGCACGCCCTCCACACCCGCCAAGAGCGCCAAGCGCGGCATCGCCTACGACCTCGCGGCGGGCGGGGATTTCAGCGCGCTCTCGCCGGGCGTGAGCTGGTGGTACAACTGGAGCCTCAAGCCCAACGCCGCGGTGCCCTCGGACTACCGCAGCCGCTACGGCATGGATTTCCTGCCCATGCTCTGGAACGGCAGCTTCGACGACAGTGGCGTCGAGACCTTCCTCAAGGCCAACCCCTCGATCAAGTACCTGCTCGTGCTCAACGAGCCCAACCTGGTCGACCAGGCCAACACCACGCCGCAGCAGGCCGCGCAGCTGTGGCCACGCTACGAAGCGATCGCCGCGCATACCGGCGTGAAGATCGTCGGCCCCGCCATCACCTGGGGCACGATGTCCGGCTACTCGGACCCGGTGCTGTGGCTGGACGCCTTCTACACGGCGTATCGCTCGCTCAACGGCAACCGCGATCCGCAGATCGACTACCTCGCCTTCCACTGGTACGACTACGGCCTCGCCGGCCAGCTCGACCGGCTCAAGAAATACGGCAAGCCCTTCTGGGTGACCGAGTTCGCCAACTGGCACAACGGCGACGGCAGCGCGCAGATCGACAGCGTCGCCAAGCAGAAGGCGCAGATGCAGGACATGGTCGCCACCTGCGAGGGCAGGGCGGACGTGTTCCGCTACGCCTGGTTCACCGGACGCTGGAGCAACGACACCCACTACACCAGCCTGCTGGGGGCCACTGGCCAGCTCACCGAACTGGGGCAGTACTACCTCTCGCTGCCGCACGCGCAGTAAGCCGCCACGCAACGCATCGCTCCCGATCATGAAGAACGAGAACCTGCTTTCGGTCCGCGCCGCGGTGGCGCTGGGCCTGGGCCTCTGGCTGGCCGCTTGCGGCGGCGGTAGTGGTGGCGACAAGAGCGCCGCGCCGACGTCTCCGACCACGGACACACCGGCCACGGAGGAGCCGCTGCCTGTCGCTACCGCGGAGGAAGAGGCCGCCGCCGCGCGCCTGGGCGGCTCCGGCTTCGTGCCGCTCTACGCCGAAGGCCGTGCACCGCTGGAGCAGATCCAGTACCGCGAGGCGGACGGCACGCTGGTCACTATGATGGGCTCGCGCCCGACCGAGCGGCATGCGCGCGAGCGCGGCGAAGACTGGACCGCGCTCGACACCGGACCGGGCCGCTACCTCACCTTTCCGACCTTCTATTTCCAGAACCGTACCTTCGGCCTGGAGATCCGCGACGAGGTGCCGGCGGGCCGCTCGAAGATCACGGTCTACCTGCATGTGAATGCCGGCGTCTTCGACGGCACCACCTTCAGCCTCTTCCGCAACATCAACAATCCGGAGGTGCGCGACTACGGCTGGTCGCTCAACTACGGCTTCAACAATCCGGACGAGGGCGGCAAGCCGATCTGCTATGCCGGCCAACGCAGCTGCAAGATGGAGTTCGACTCCAACTGGCGCACCGATCCGCACAGCCCGCTCAAGCTCGGCGACAAGATCGAACTCGCCCCGGCACCGCGCCTCGCGCGCGACGCGGATGGCAAGGCGCTGGTCGACGGTGGCGGCAGCCGCTACTACTCCTTCGAGCAGCTCTACATCGTCGGCGTGGGTATGCGGCCCTGGTACGGCATCGCACCCAATCTCGATTCGGAACCGCTGCCCGACGCCACGCTGCTCGGCGGGCAGGCGAGCATTTCGTACAACTACTCCGAAGAGCCGATGCGCATGTTCCAGCAGATGGCGAACAACATCGGCATCGCCAACACCCAGCGCTTCGTCGAAGGGCGCAGGCTCTTCCACACCTCCTTCGCCGACGGCACGCACTCCGAGCATCCCGATGTGAATCCGGCGTTCACCGCGCATGCGGGCCAGCTCGGACCGCGCTTCAACCAGTCCGCCTGCATCGCCTGCCACGCTGCCAACGGCCGCAGCACGGCGCCCTCCGTGGGCGCTACGCTGGACAGCTTCTCCGTGCTGACCGCGGCGTCGGACTCCACTGGCGACGCCGCAAAGGCTGACGGCACCTATGGCTTTAGCGTGCAGCAACACGCCAGCGCTGCCGGCGCCAGCGACTACCGCGTCAGCGTGCAACGCTTCGAAACCACGGTACGCACGCTGCCCGACGGTGAGCAGGTGGAACTGCAGAAGCCGGTGTACGAGTTCAAGGGCCCGGTCCCCGCGCAGTTCTCGGTTCGGCAGGCGCCGCAGGTGATCGGCCTGGGCCTGCTCGAAGCGGTGGACGAGAGCAGCATCCTCGCGCTCGCCGATCCGGACGACGCCAACCAGGACGGCGTGCGCGGCGTGCCCAACTGGGTGCGTGACCCGGAGAACGGCCGCCTGCGCCTGGGCCGCTTCGGCTGGAAGGCCGCCAAGGCCAATCTGCGTGCGCAGGTAGGCGATGCACTGATCAAGGACATGGGCGTGACCTCGGTGGTCTTCCCCTCGCGCAGCTGCCAGAAGGGCGGCTCCGACTGTCGCAGCAACCCGGCCGCGCCTTCGCTCTCCAGCGCCGAGGTCGACCGCGTCGCCCACTACCTCGCGCTCATCGGCGTGCCCGCGCAGCGCAGCCTGCAAAGCGGCTTTCCTTCCGACACCCGCGTCTCGCCCGAGCATGTGCTCGACCCCGCGAAGATCGCCCGCGGCAGCGCACTCTTCGCCCAGGCCCGCTGTACCGCCTGCCATGTGCCCGAGCTCAAGACCGGCAAGCGCCACCCCTTCGCCGAACTGCGCGACCAGACCATCCACCCCTACACCAACCTGCTGCTGCACGACATGGGGCCGGAGATGGCCGACACCCTCGCCGAAGCGCGCGCCCAGCCTGCGCTCTGGCGCACCGCGCCGCTCTGGGGCCTGGGCTCGCTCAAGTTCGTGCAGGGCAGCGAGGCCAACGTCCGCTTCCTCCACGACGGCCGCGCCCGCACGCTCACCGAAGCCATCCTCTGGCACGGCGGCGAGGCAACGACTTCCCGCCAGGGCTTCGAGTCCATGAGCAAGGCGGACCGCGACGCCCTGATCGCCTTCCTCAACTCGCTGTAGTCGTCGAGGCACGTAAAAACGGCCGGCGCACCTCGGGTGCCCCGGCCGCTTTCGTTTCCGTACCGCCCTATGACCCGATTGGACCGTGGGTGCGCCATCGCAAGGCGCTCGAAAGCAACCCGTCGAGTGCGTGCGGTGGTGCCTGTTGGCCACCGTGCTGATATGCGCCGCTGATCTTGACTGTCGCATAGCGACCCCAAGCGGACTTCCGTCCCGCTGATCTCAGTGCCGCAAAGCGGACACGCTCAACGTCTAAGGTAGGGGGCGCCGGCATGCCAGCGGAGCGTCCCGCTTGACCGAAGGGTTGGGCCCCGCATCGCCTCGCGATCTCATTGAGCAAGCAATTTATGCGCGCGGTACAGTCGATCCGTCCTGCGCCATGCGTGTCAGGCGGCGGAATTCCCAGGATAAATTCGGAGAAGGCGATTTCTCAAAGACCGTAATGACGTGACTGTGAGGTTGCTGAATGCAGCCAAGGAACCCAAGCGCTCCCACTGTGGACGACGGAAACATGACCGAGTGGCATTGCGAGAGCAGTGTGTCCAACTGATTGGCACCGGCTACCCAAGCAAGGAACTGCAGCAGGTCGTGATCGGTGGAGTGCAGGTGTCCGGTATTGCTTTCAATCGCAATGGTATTAACGTCGCTTTGTGATGCCACGAGATGGGAAATGAATTCCCCGGCGAACTTTGGCGGCTCCGGGAGGTGGCACTCTTCGGGAGTCAATATTTCCAATGGCGTAGACGGGCGATATGGCGGAGGTGCCGTCAGCGCTTGGGGCGTAGAGGTCTTGGCAGAAATCGATTTCAGCTTATGTAGCATAGAAGCTCCCTTGCGGGGGCCAACGTTGGCGTTCGGCGGCCGCCGCCGCCGGTCCGTTGGAAAAACTGGTTAGCCACGGCGATAAGAGAGCTAGCGGCGGACGTATGAGTGTTGATGACCGTGCTCCTCTCGATGATGCTTCTCACACAGGCCAACTAGCCAGTCGATTGGTTCATTGCCCCACACCCTCGGATAGCGCTTGTGGTGCACTTCTTCCAACGCGCAGGTACACCCAGGCGCTTCACAGCGTCCACTAGCACGCTGTGCTACCTGCGCTCGCTTTAAGGCCCATTGAGAGGACGCAAGATATGCCTCATAGGATGGAAAGTTCTGGCGACGATAGAACTTCGCTTTGAACTCGGCTCTTTCGGTTTCACGGCGAACCTCACGCTCTTCATCCTCAACTGCCTTGCGTGCCTTGTAGAGCTTGTAGAGCACGCCTGCAGTAACCACTCCCGCAAGCGGATTGACAGCTGCAACGATCAGGCCGCCGTAAACCATGCCGAGTTGCAATGTGCTCGCCGAGACGCGCTTACGCTTCACGCAGGGCTCCTCGATGTGCCGGACTTCTGGCATACGCGTTCAATGGCTAACGCCATATTTGAGCTGCGCGTTGCTTTGGACGCGTCGGATCGAAACATTTGCTAGAGCTCAAGTTCCTTGTTCGGAGGAACTGGCTTCCCTGAAAACGGCTTCTCCTCACGCTCAAAGGCTTCTTCCTCCTCTATCAGCGGTTTCACCCATGCCTGTAGATCTTCAAGGGCTTCGAAACGAGGAAAGGGATTGTCATGCCAGGGGTCGGCCATCAGCGTCGCGGACGCAAACGCGTCACAGCTACGCCGAGGATGTGTGAAGAGATAGCTGCTGAAGATATCGTCGACGATCCCGTAATGGTGGCCAACGAAGAACTCTCCCCAATTCTTCTCAAGTTCATCGCGAGCCTTAACGTCGATAATGTCCACTTCCGCCAGTTCAAGCGTCCTATTCTTCTTCCAAACTTCGAGCATCAGTTCACGTGCTTCGACGTCTGTCTTGGGCGCGCTGTAACCGAACACGCTCAAGTAATAGGTCCTTTCTAGGTTCCAGCGCAGAGCGCGCCACTCGCCGTCAATAAACTTGTCATTTGCATAGTTCTTGTGCTTCACGGGGTAAAGCAGCTTCGATGGTTGAAGTGCTTCGTCGCAGCGAGAGCACACCCTACCATTCACTCCGGAAACTCTGTCCTTCTCACACGTCCCAATCGCCACATTGCCATGCAAGAATGCGATTCGGGGCCGTCGAGTCCTCGTCACACACTCATTACGCATGTAAGCCTGCAAGAGAAAGGGATCCCAGTTGAACGTAGCGATGAGGTCCTTCTCTCTCAGGCTCAAGATGAGGTAGTCGTAAATTGTTGGCTGAGCGGGCAAAGCAAGTGAAGAGAAGTACGCGTAAACGCGCGATTCGATGACGCTTCTCAACTGTTCGTTCTGCCCTGAGCTGACAAGATCGTCATAGAACGACTCGAAGTTTATATCTCGAGTTTCGAAGCCGGCCTTTGTCATCTCCTCTCGGAGCGACAACACATCTACCAGATCCTGCATTGAGGGAAGAGGGCTACCCGTCTTACCCCAATGAACGTAAGAGGCGATGCTCGCCCCCGCTCCTAGTAGCACCGTGTGAGGTGCAAGGTTCACGTTCTGGTCCAGTGGTGGCAAGGTGGGCACGTCTCATTCTCCTTGAGCTCTAACTTGTTGTATTCAACAAGGGCTTGGAGAGTATTCTGGACGCTGTCGGATAATCAAGCTCGCCGCGCTGCTAGCAAAGCCTTTCGGGATGAGCTTCTCCTCACCAAATGGTGTGCGGATGTGCAGGTATAAATTCCGGCCAAAAAAACGACAGCCTCCCCGGAGGACCGTCCGGGCTCTCGGTCGTTCCGGGCTGCGGCTGCTGGTCTCCCTGTGATCGGCTGCGGCGAAGAGCATTGAAGCGGACCTTGGTGGACTTCCGCTTCTGGCCGATCTCGACCGATCGCTCTGCACGGCGCAGAGCAAGCCACGCGGACCGAGCCCGATGCGCCAAGAGCTCAGCTCTGCCCCACGACGCACACGGGCGCACCATTCCGTGCTGACAGAACCGCCCGCCCGCTTCAGCGTGCGAGTCCCGCCCAGCGCGCAGTTGGGCGCGATGAGTAGCCGACTTCCCTCGCCGTTCACAGCGCTTACGGCGTCGCCTCAGGCCGGCGGGCACTGTCTTCCCGCCGTCATCTTCCCGTGATCTGCGCTCCTTAGTCTGCACGCGCCGGCAGCAGCGTCTCGACTGATCCAACCCCACACCCCAGGAGTCAGCAGTGATGAAGCAGCGTCTTTTCGCGGCCTTGGCCTTTGCGGCCATTGCCCTGGCCCCCGCCTTGCCCGCGGCAGCGTCCACCCTCGACATCAGCGCCGACCGCGCGTGGCACAACTTCTACTTCGACGAGACTGCCGGTTCGAGCTTTCTCGACGACTTCGCCTTCAACGATCCCGACACGCTTTCGTTCAACCTGAGCCTGTCTGCGCCGGCCTGGCTGCGCGTGGCGGACATCGGCCTGGCGGGCGATCGCTTCTCGCTCTTCCTCAATGGCGCGAGCCTGGGCGCGACGAGCGTGCCCACCGGCGGCGATTCCGACTTCACGCTCGACTTCGATCAGGCCATGGGCTCCGACGTCTGGAGCCACGGCAGCTGGCTGCTCGCCGCGGGTGACTACACCATTACGGGCAGCGTGCTCTTCGCGCCCTTCGGCCCCGGTTCCGGTGGCCTGAGTGTGAGCGCGGTGCCCGAGCCCGGCAGCGCTGCGCTGCTGCTCGCCGGTTGCGGCCTCCTGGCGGCGATCCGCCGTCGTCGTTCCTGAGGAGACGCTGCGATGAACAAAACCCTGATTGCGCTCCTGCTGACGGCCGCCTTCTCCGGCAGCGCCTTCGCCGCCACCTGCGCCACACCCGATGCCCGCCCCACGGTGATGATCGGCGGCCTGGATACCGGCGTGCCCAACGTTGATGCCGACGGCACCAATGCAGGCAACTGCCGCCTCAACGACCTGCTCAAGGCAGACCTGCCCAACACCAACTGGGGCAGCCACACGGAGTTCGTGACCAACGCCAACGCGGTGATCGCGGCCGTGCCCACGGCACAGCTTTCCACCGCGCAGAAGTCCGCGCTGCTCGACGCCGTGCGCCGCTCCACCGTGGGCGACACGCTCGCGGTGAAGCTGATCGCGCTCAACGACTTCCACGGCAACCTCGCCCCGGTCGGCAGCTACTTCGGTGTGAACCCGAGTGGCGGCGTCGCCAACATGGCGGCCCTGGTGAACCAGCTCAAGGCGGTGAACCCGAACAACGCGGTGGTTTCCGCGGGTGACCTCACCGGCGCGAGCCCGCTGGTGTCCGCGCTCTTCCATGACGAAGGCACCATCGAAACGATGAACCGCCTGGGTCTGGACTTCAACGCGGTGGGCAACCACGAGTTCGACAGTGGCAGCGCCGAACTCCTGCGCAAGCAGAACGGCGGCTGCAACCCCGAGTCGGCGGCCGCCAACGACGGCAAGACCTGTCGCGGTGCAGAGGTCGGCACGCCGGTGCCTTTCGAAGGCGCCAAGTTCAAGTATCTCGCCGCCAACGTGGTCAACACCCAGACCGGCAAGACGCTCTTTCCGGCCTACAAGGTGAAGAGCTTCCACGGCATCCCGGTCGCCTTCATCGGCATGACGCTCAAAGCCACGCCGAGCATCGTCACGCCCTCCGGCGTTTCCGGCCTGGACTTCCGCGACGAGGCCGATACGGTCAACGCCCTGATCCCGCAGCTGCGCAACCAGGGCATCCGCGCGGTGGTCGTGCTCATCCACCAGGGTGGCTTCACCACCGGCGGCAAGGACGATTGCAACGGCCTCTCCAGCGACATCGTGCCGATCCTCGATCGCCTCAATCCGGAAGTCGACGTGATCGTCAGCGGCCACACGCACTGGTCGTACAACTGCGTGCGCCCGGATGCGCAACGCCCCGACGGCCGCCGCCTCACCAGCGCCGGCCGCTACGGCAGCATGCTCACCGATATCGACCTCACCATCGATACCCGCACGCATGACGTCATCAGCACCGCCGCCACCAACCTCGTGGTCGACCCGTCGAAGCTGACCAAGGTCGCCGCCATCGACCAGATCGTGCAGCGCTACCAGGCGATCGCTGCACCCATCGCCAACCAGGTGGTCGGCTACATCACCGCCGACATCACCAAGGCGCAAAACGCGGCGGGCGAATCGCAGGCCGGCAACCTGGTGGGCGACGCCTTCCTCGACGCCACCGCCCCCGCAGCCAAGGGCGGCGCCGTGGTGGGCTTCACCAACGCAGGCGGCTTGCGTGGCGTGGATCCGGTGTTCGAGTACAGCACCTCGGGTGCCAACAACGGTGGCGTGGGCAACGGCAAGGTCTCGTACAACGAAGCCTTCACCTTCATGCCCTTCGGCAACAACCTGGTGGTGATGGACCTCACCGGCGCGCAACTCAAGCAAGCGCTGGAACAGCAGTTCCCGCCCTCCAGCGCCGCGCCCGCGAGCTGCACCGCATGGAACAAGCAGACCGCCATCCGCATCCTGCAGCCCTCGGCCAGCCTCACCTACGCCTGGAGCAGCACCCGCGCGGACTGCGACAAGGTGGACGCCACCACGCTGCGCATCAACGGCGTGCTGGTGGATGCCGCGAGCACCTACCGCATCACGGTGAACAGCTTCCTCTCCACCGGCGGCGACAACTTCACCGTCTTCAACAACGGCACCAACCGCCTCGGCGGCGCGCAGGACATCGACGCGCTGGTCGCCTACTTCGGCAGCCACTCCTCGCCCGGCACGCCGCTCGCACCGCCCGCCCTGGGCCGCATTACCAAGTTCTGATCTTCTGCAGTGCTCGCCCGCCGGCCTCGAAAAGGTCGGCGGGTTTTTCTTTCCCGCACTTGATCACGAGAGGTGACTCATGCCCACGCTCCGCAAGCTGCTAGCCTCGATCGCGCTCGCCGCGCTGCCCACCCTCGCGCACGCCCACGGCGCCCACGAACGCCACGCCCCCGACGAATCCCTGCAAGGCGCCGCCCGCGGCACCGCCTTCGCGCTCGACTGCGACGCGGCGATCCACGAGCTGCTGTACGAGTACGACTTCTGCATCCAGGCTGGTCTGGATCATGTGCGCGACGACCCGGAAGCGCTCGCGGCGTATTGGGGTGTGGCGCAGATGCGTGCAGAGAAGGCTGCTGAGAACGGGTATCCGGATGCGGCAGGGTATCGGGATAGGTATCGAGCCAACTACGAGATAACGGCCATAAAGAAGCCGGCCTCTGAGCGCGTGATGTGAAGCGCCGTTGCCTGCTGCCATCGATGGCATCGAGGGGCTATTCCCGGAGTGCGCTGGCTGAGGTGAAGGCGTAGCCCAGGACACACGCGCGGGTAGGAGCAGCCCGTTGGGGGCCGTTCGAGCAACGCGCCCGGCCTAAGGTGAGTCTTTGCCTTGTCCTGTTAGGGATAGGATCGGTAGAAGAAGCTTCACCAACGCGTCAGTCGCCGCAGGCAGGCTGTCAGTGCGAGCGAGACTCAAGAGCAAATCCCACCTATGTCCACGGAACTTCGTCTCTAGAATTCCGCGGAGCCTCCTTACTTCCTCAAGTCCTGCCTCGTACTTTGCCTCGTCCTTGCGCGGAATGCGGGGAACTGCTTCGATCGAATCCAAGAGACCTAACGCAATCGCAATGTCTCGAGAGCAGCCGCCAAAACCTCCAACCACGAATAGCGGCTTCGCCCCTCTCAAAGACAGAATGGCTTCTTCGCAGAGGCCAGGGATCTCCCCGCTGAATCCAGTCTTCTTTCCTCCAAAGAGGACTCTTGCGTCGCACTCGGCGTTCATCGCGTGCCGCATCGCCGCCAAACTATCTCCTTCTCGTTTGCTCGCAAATTGCAGCTCAGACTCAAGAACCTCTTCCAGTGCGTCGCCACTTACGAACTTGTTCTCTTCTCCTTTGAGAACACTGAACCTCTCCTGGCCAGTCGTTGTATCAATACAGGTTAAGACTGCCTGTGCATCCGAGCCCGCGATCAGCCTGACTTCGCCGTATGGGTGCAGCAGCGTCAAGTGTCTGGCGAGATCGGCGCTCGCGCCGACAGGGATCATCTCCCCAGCCAAGAATTGGACAAAGGGGCGACGACCGGGGGCGACCTCGTGCCGCCTGTACGCTTCCGCTAACGTCTTGGATATGCACAGCGCGAAATTTTCCTCGGTCTGGAGGCCGCCTCCGTAGGCAACTCGCGCGCCTTCACTTATGAGCGGGAGCAGCAAGGCACTCAGCGTCCGATCTGCTTGGTCGAGTGGGAGGCCCAGCTGAGGAAGGTCGGATATCTCGCTTACGGAGATCGCGATCATCCGACCGCTGAGGCGGCTGCCTAAGGCGGGGTTGCGAGGTGTATTCATGCGAGCTGACTGAGCGATCGGACGGTAATGTGCGGAAATGCGGCGCTTAATAGATCGCTTTCCTCCGTACTCAATGGCGGATCAGGGTAAACGACGACCGCCTCCGGACGAAGTTTCTCCATTACGCCTAGATCGCTCATTTCAGGCGGTCTCACGCAAATCTGATCGCCCGGCCTTAGGTAGATGGAGGCCAATTGCTTCCAGAGAACGATCCGAAGTGCTTCGGAAAGCAGTGCGAAAGTGACAATCGCGATATCACTCTCTGATATCTCATCAGCCGCCGCGTTCTGGGGGGTGAGCCGAATAGATGGAACGTTGCCGAGATACGGAAACGTGCGTTCTATCCTGCCGGACGTTAAGTCCACAGCGACTACCGGCCTCCCATGACGCTTAGCCGTCAACACTTCCCACCGGCACCAAGGGCGAGAATGATAGGCCGAAGTAACGACTGCCAAGAGGCTGCCGTTCTTGATCGCCTCTTCAAATTCGTCGTAATAGTTGTTTCCAGCCAAGAGGCTGTCTGCATCGAAAAAGCATCGCGGGCCTAAGCGTCTTGCTACCGCCTCGAGAAGCTCGACGATATTCTTGGCTAGAGACAACCCGTCTCGTTTGGCATGCGACACAAAGATCATATGGCCTTTGCGGCCAGCGAGGTCGTCTCCTTGCTCAAGGGTGACCAAAAGTACATTGAGTAGTTGGATCAGGAAGCGGGTGCGTATCGCCTCGTCGCGCAGATCTCGCACTGAGTCTAGTCGGATCGACTGGGTTAGTGGGAAGAAGTCCGGCTTCGTTTCCCGTCCAATTAGTATCGGGATTAGTAGGTTGTTCTTCCTCTTCTTGACCTCTTCCTGAAGCTGATCGACGTATGGTTTCCAGATTGCTTCCCGCGAGCTGAACGTCGGATCCTGGATGACCAGCACGGCGTTAGAGTCTGCGGCCTCGAAATCGATGTTCCTAGGTGGGTTGCCCTTCGTTAGTGCCCCGCCATGCCAAGGAACGCTGCGGGTGTGAACTGGTACGCTGAATTTCAGCCCTTCTCGCAGCATGCCAATGCTGTCAAATGCCGAACTTAGTTCGCCAGAAATCTCCTCTCCGTCATCGAAATCAGGATCGAACACCGCGTAAACTCGTAGAGGATCTCTCATCTAGTGCCCTTCCTCCCAATCGAGGATCAGAATAGTTCGCGTTGAGAGGCGTCGGCCCGCAGGTTTCGCCCGTAGATTCTTTTCATGCCTTCCCGGAATTCTGTCGTGCCCCCGTAGCTCGGATGTCTCACGCATTCGATATCGCAGCGGAATGATGCCGCATAGATGGCAGCATCTTGTCCTATGCAGACAATACGGCGGATGCCAAGCCACTGAATCAGCTCTTGGTTCAGGTCCGAAACGCGAGCCAGTTCGCGCGCAGAGAACTTTCGATTAGTGAATTCTGAATTTATCTCGTGCGGGTGAAGCGGAAATACGTTCCAGAGAAGCGGGGGGTGTTCGAGCGCAAGAATGACGGACCATATTTCCGCGGCGGTCCGCTCGGCGATAGCTGGTCCTCTGGTCGCCTTTGCAACGTCGGCGCCCGGGTAGGCTGCCCCAAGGTGCGGCAAATGATACTCATCGGTTAGAGCGAGCCCCGTTCGCCTTCCGCCTCGATACCCAAGATCGCGCCCCATCCATATCGTGTCGGTCTCCATTGCCTCGACGGCGCGCAAATAGCGCCGGAGGTTCCTGCGACGTACGGCCGGGCCGTCTGCTAGGTCGTGAGACTCGCATCGCTGGATATAGGGGTTGAACACGCTGTCTAGATCAATAGCCGCCAATGCGGCTACGAATGAACGGGGATTCATGAGTTGAACGAGCTCAGAACCAATGGCGTTTTCGGATTGTCCTGCAATGAAATATCCGGGGAGAACGTCAAGGTTCTCGCTATTAAATCTATATGAACGGCGCCGCCACCCGCGTCTCTCAGTTGTCTGAATACAGAGAATCCATCAAGGATGGCTCGTTCCCACTGCCACATCGGGCAGGCGGAGACCTCATAGCCTTCCACCATGTCGGCGACCTGCTTGAGCATGTTGTAGTCGAGGCGTCCGACCCCCGTTTCGCTGAAATACTGACGACGGTGGCCGTGGTTGAAAATCCAAGTTGCGATGCCCTCCTCGATAATAATGGCGCGCGCACCATCTTGGTTTTCGTCTACCTCGGGGTCGCTCTTGCGTTTAAGTTTGAGTAGTGCGCGAATGACAGGCGACCATCCGAGGTGAACCAAATAAGACAAATGGAAGACGTCATGAAACCGATATCCGTCTCCGTGCGTTCGATTATCGGTCAGTCTGTCCCCAATGTTCACGCCGTTGAGTTGCTGAATGACGTAGGGCTTGCCAGACTTGGAGGTTTGCTGAATGAAGCGAATGGAAAACCCGCGGGGGAACTGCTCAAGAGGTGGGCGCTCTTCGTCGAAGAGCGGAATGTGAGGCGTCCCCGCGGGGGGCCATCTTGACTCAATCTTGCCAAGATTGAATTCCGCAATCCAAGAGAAAGACTGTTTAAAGAGCGCGCCAACCACAACCACGTCAGCGAGAATTCTAGAGAGCATCTGCAAAGACTGATCCGAGGCTAGGGTGCTAGATTCGTCCTCGGCAAGTAGGCGGCCGCAATCAATCCCGAGTTGGCGCAGGCGAGAATGAACTTCCTCGTTGTCGAGTTGGCTGCGACTGAAAGCAATCAAGCCATCGAATTCCGAAAAGGAAAGGCCTGCGTTCCGATCCCGCGGGGTTCCTGTGACGTTGAAAAGACGTTGAAGCTCTGAAAGCGCGCCGAGACCGATCTCATCAAGAGAGGAACCGTGCTCGACGGCGGCGGTCGTGAGGTACCAGAGAGCATCGCCCAGTTCCTCGCCGATGCCATGCAAGTCGGCGGCCTGAAGATCTCGGTGCGACTTCTTCACGAGGGCTAAGACTGTCCCGACCTCGCTGAACAGGCCGAACTTAAGCTGATCAATTGCGGTGGCTTTGCCATGAAACTGGTTCGACGCACAAGCGCGCGCTTGGTATGCCGCTAGGGTCATCGAGTTGGGCGTCAAGTACGAGACAGTCACAGCGTCCTCCTGTTTGGAATTTCCTGTCATGAGGCTGCTGGTCAGCCAACCGTGTTTCCTACTGCCGGCCTACTCCAATGGGCGGCCTTGCGTTCCCACCGATAGGGTGGCGCGAGAAAGCCCTGTACGTCGAGACTTCCGAACCACTGCACGAACTGTCCTACGAAGTCGGAGCTGAAGTGTCGCCGGTAGCCTCTATTTATTAGAATCGTCTCACCGTCGAAGTCCAGAAGGTTGCTAGGAACGGGTATTGCCTGACTGCCCCAATACGCAAAGCGATGACTGACGAGGATGTCTTCGGACTGAGTGTCGTTGGCGATGTTTCTTAAGTTCGGTGTGCCGTCTAGAAGGCTGTGATGCGAGTCCTCTTGCACCCAATTGCCGCTCTTGTCTCGGTGATAGATGTTGTCGCCGAAAAGTTGTTTAACGCTCCCCTGTCGCGAGGGTTTCTTCTGCGTGAAGCGAGGGTCGCTCCAGTATGAGTCGTAGGTGAGTCGCTCGTCGACCCGCATGACGTATACGAATCTCGGCTGCCTGGAGTCTTGAGACGAGGCAATGCCGGCGATCCAATCGCCAATTGCGGCTCGTGCACGGATGGCCGGCTTGCAGGTCGCTAAAGTACATGTGCCACCAAAGGGGTTGGGTGCGAATCCGTAGTCGCGAGCTACAACGTAGGAGAATAGCCTCATTTGGAGTAGTCCCCGCTAGCACGTATAGCGTACAGTTTCACGGGCCCGGGGAGGGTTTCCGTCGGGCCCCTCGTGGTTGCTTATCTTGCCTTCAATCGCGTCCCTTACGCGTTCCCCGTTCCACCCCACGACTGCATCAGCGAGGCGGTCAAGCGCCTCAGGAATGTCGCATTTTGCCTCCCCGTGATCCCATACGCCGATAATACGTTTCCCCATTTTCTCGGCGCATTCAATTTCCCAGCGAACCCAGTCGCTATTCCGAGTTTCGGGGGAGATAAGTACGACGAGGACGGATGCCCACGCAATTCGCGGCGAAAGTATTGTGGATTTTATGTATTGCTCGTTAGTGGCGTCGTTAGGTTTTGAGCTATTTATCGAGCCATCCCGAATCTCCATGCCCGACGCCCGTAGTAGATTTCGGAGTGGTTCGAGACGATGATCGTCCTCGTGGATGTGACTGACGAAAATATTCATCTTCTTCGGGTCTGTCATGTCTTGGCCCTCCTCCGGGCGAGCGCGGCGCGGTTTGAACTGTCGTTCGATGCGGGATTGAAGGGGCGACGCTCCCCTTTAAGCTCGATGCAGCTGATTGTCACGCAATAGGATGAACTGCTCAATTGGTTTTGGACGCGAGCCGGTCATCTTCGAACGTTGGATCTGCTGCAAACGCCGTGAGGCGTAGTTCAAGCGTTCGACACGGAGTTTCGGCCGTCGCGGTGGACGGATTCGGGCCGTGCAAATTGTGGCGATTGCCAGCGCGTCCACTTGTGTTGCCGGAGCGTCTGAGATGCGTAATGGCGCAGATGTGGGGCTTCCCCTTGGCTGCCGGAGGGCGCTGCGCCGCCGGAGTTGACGCTGCGCAGCCGACGAGCACTCATCGGCCGCCCAATACCTTCGCTCAGCGATAACTGGTCCTGACTCTAAGCCGAGCCTCACATCTCCCTATTGCTTCTCTCCTGGAACCCTTGCGTCCCATTCGAAGAAGCTCCGCCCTCGTGGCGGACATTGGCTACCCTGCGCGCAATGCCGCGCGCTTCACGGTTCGACACAGCGAGAATGCGCGTCAACGACGGCTGCGCCGGATCGGCCTGGGCGATGGAGTTCCCCCCAACTCTTCGTGAAGGAGCAGTAATGCGAAAAGCGAAATCAATCCTGTGTGGCCTCGCGGTCCTTGCGGCGAGCGTGGCGCTGCCGGCGCATGCGGTGACCAAGCTCAACTGCGCGGGTACCGGCACGGTGAGCGACACCCAGTTCTCAAGCTCGCAGGAGTACGACCACAAGGCCCATTCGATCGACACCACCACCACGGGCCCGACCACCGTGCGCAAACCGTTTTCGGGCAGCGCGAGTGTCGAGATGGGAGAGGGCTTCGTGCGCCTGAAGTTTCCCGAGGCGCTGGTGCCGGTCCTGAGCGACGGCAAGGATGCCTGGTATTCGCTGAACGATGCCTCGGTGAGCGAGCGCGAGATCAGCGGCTCGGTGAAGTTCAACTTCATGAACGAACCGAAGGTGCGCATCGATCGCGTGAGCGGCCAGCTGACTGCGGGCAGTGGCTTCGCGGACTTTGCGGCGATGTGCGCGGTGGTCGATCCGAACGCGGCGCCGAAGTTCTAGCGTGGGCGCGGTGAGGTGCTGCCGTGCGAGTGAGGCCAAGCCGCCGAGGTTGGCCCCACACGCGATGGGTGACGAGTGCCTGCACCGGCACTCGTTGTGATTACTGCGCGTGCGCCCGCTTGCTCCGCGCCGCGTGCAGCTTCTTGTAGCTGTCGATCAGGCGCTGGTGGCGGTCCAGGCCTTCCAGCTTCATGCTCGTAGGCGTGAGGCCGTGGAAGCGGACGCTGCCGTCTACTGAACCGATGGCGGCGTCCATGCGCGCGTTGCCGAACATGCGGCGGAAGTTGGGCTCGTAGTCGGCGAGCTCCAGCTCGTCGTCGAGCAGCACTTCCAGCACCACGTTCAGCGCCTGGTAGAACAGACCGCGCTCGACGGTGTTCTCGTTGTATTGCAGGTAGGCGCCTACCAGGTCGTGCGCGACTTCGAACCGTTTCAGGGCGAGATTGATCAGCAGCTTCAGCTCCAGGATCGTGAGCTGGCCCCAGTCGGTGTTCTCGTCGAACTCGACGCCGATCAAGGTGATGATGTCGGTGTAGTCGTCGAGCTCGCTGTCTTCCAGGCGCTCGAGCAGGGCTTCCAGCGCGGTATCGTCGAGGCGATGCAGGTTGAGGATGTCGGTGCGGAAGGCGAGTGCCTTGTTGGTGTTGTCCCAGATCAGGTCCTCCACCGGATAGACCTCCGAATACCCGGGCACCAGGATGCGGCAGGCGGTTGCGCCGAGCTGGTCGTACACCGCCATGTACACCTCTTTGTCCATGCCTTCGAGGATGCCGAAGAGCATCGCGGCTTCGTCGACGTTGGAATTTTCTCCGCGGCCGGAAAAGTCCCACTCGACGAATTCGTAATCGGCCTTTGCGCTGAAGAAGCGCCAGGACACCACGCCGCTGGAATCGATGAAGTGCTCGACGAAGTTGTTCGGCTCGGTGACGGCGTTGCTCTCGAACGTGGGGCGGGGCAGGTCGTTGAGGCCTTCGAAACTGCGCCCCTGCAGCAGCTCCGTGAGGCTGCGTTCCAGCGCCACCTCGAAGCTCGGATGCGCGCCGAAAGAGGCGAACACACCGCCCGTGCGCGGGTTCATCAGGGTCACGCACATCACCGGGAATTCCCCGCCCAGTGAGGCATCCTTGACCAGCACCGGGAAGCCCTGGTCTTCCAGCCCCTTGATGCCCGCGAGGATGCCGGGGTACTTCGTCAGCACTTCCTGCGGCACGTCGGGCAGGGCGATTTCGCCTTCGAGGATTTCGCGCTTCACCGCACGCTCGAAGATCTCGGACAGGCACTGCACCTGCGCCTCGGCCAGCGTGTTGCCGGCGCTCATGCCATTGCTGAGAAACAGGTTGTCGATCAGGTTGGTCGGGAAGTACACCACCTCGCCATCCGACTGGCGCACGTAAGGCAGCGCGCAGATGCCGCGCTCGGTGTTGCCGGAGTTGGTGTCGTACAGATGCGAGGCACGCAGCTCGCCGTCGGCGTTGTAGATGGCGAGGCTGTACTCGTCGAGCAGGCCGGCCGGCAGTGCATCCTTCTTGCCGGGCTTGAACCAGCGCTCGTCCGGGTAGTGCACGAAGGCGGCGTTGCCGATCTCCTCGCCCCAGAACTGGTCGTTGTAGAAGTGGTTGCAGTTCGCGCGCTCAATGAACTCGCCCAAGGCCGAGGCCAGTGCGCTTTCCTTGGTCGCGCCCTTGCCGTTGGTGAAACACATCGGCGAGTGCGCATCGCGGATATGCAAGGACCATACGTTGGGGACGATGTTGCGCCAGGACGCGATCTCGATCTTCATGCCCAGTTCCGCCAGGACGCCCGACATGTTGGCGATGGTCTCTTCCAGCGGCAGGTCCTTGCCGAGGATCGTGGTGCGGGGCGTTGAGCCAGAGTCCGCGGCCATGTTCGGCGTGAGCAGGGCCTGTGCATCGGCGTCCAGGTTCTCCACCTCTTCGATGATGAAGTCGGGGCCGTTCTGCACCACGCGTTTCACCGTGCAGCGATCGATGGAACGCAGGATGCCCTGGCGGTCTTTTTCGGAGACGCCGGGGGGCAACTCGATCTGGATCTTGAAGGTCTGCTTGTAGCGGTTCTCGGGATCGACGATGTTGTTGTGCGACAGGCGCATGTGTTCCGTCGGGATGCTGCGCGCATCGCAATACGCCTTCACGAAGTAGGCCGCGCACAGCGCCGATGAGGCGAGGAAGTAGTCGAAGGGCCCCGGGGCGGAGCCGTCGCCCTTGTAGCGGATGGGCTGGTCGGCGATGACCGTGAAGTCGTCGAACTTCGCTTCCTGACGAAGCTTGTCGAGGAAGTTGACTTTGATTTCCATGGCGAATCCTGAAATGCCGCTTGAAGCGCGTTGATCGCCATTATCCGGCTTTCGCCGGGGCGGGGCCGCAGCTCGCGTTTGCCGGGCCCTCACGTGGGGTGTCTGGCCCTCGCCGCAGATGCTGAACGCTGTCCGGCTTCTGCTACCAGGCCAGGCATCGCTTGCAGCCTTCGTCTCCAAGTTCGCGCATGCATTCGTTCAGCGGGTCGGGCGTGAGGCCCGCGCGGAAGACCTGACACATCTGTTCGTTGACCGCCGTGGGCGGCGCTGTGTCGGATGCCGGGCGCGCCCCGGACGTGGAACCGCAGCCGGCTGCGAGGAGGGTCGAGATCGCGATCGCCGTGGCGAGCAGGCAGTTCATTGCGTGTCCTTCGCGCGTGCAGAAAGTGCAGTCTCACGCTGCACTGGCGCGCCATCAAGTTGGGCAGAGCGTTCGCGTTTGATCCGTGCATCGACGCAGGCGCTCACGCTCGCGCGGCGGCGGGTTTCCTCTTTCTCGACATTCCTTTGGCGTCGCTCATCTTGAGCCTTCGGGCCTCCCCGATTGGACTAGAGGCGCGCCTTCAACCGGGTCGACTGTCGCGATGCCACCTCTGTTTGCAGTGCTCATCGGCAGCGGTTGACGGCAGTCAAGGGCGGCGAGCCGCCCGAACTGAAGAATGCGCCTGCGTATTTGTCACTACGCGCACTTTTGATGTTCGAGCTTCGTTTCCGGAGCGGGCCCTGGATCGTGTCTGCGCGGAATGAGGGCCGCGGATCGCCTTGAGCGACAGCGCCGGATCGGAGCTGTGACGCGGATGGGAGCGCCTTCTCGAAGCGAGTGCGCTAGCGCGAAGGCCGCTCCGGCTTGCCCGTCGGTGCGATGCCGGCCCCGGTGACATCTGCTCCCCACAACACATCCCGGGTTTCACAAGAAGAGGTTTTGCAGTGATGAGGATTGCAGTGACCAGATTCCGTTTGCATGCGATGGTCGGCGCGTTCGCCCTGGCGTTTGCGGCGCCTTCCCAGGCGCAGACCGCGCCCGATATCGATGCGAAGCTCAAAGCCATGGCAGCGCAGATCGAGGCCCTGCAGCAGCAGTTGAAGGAATTGCAGGCCTCCGCTGCCGCCGCGGCTCCTGCGCAGGTGATGACAAGGCCGGCAGTCGATACGCCGACGGCCGCGACTCCTGCCGTATCGCCCGCGACGACCGTGGCGGCGGCGGACCCCGCAGCGGCCAAAGGGCTCACCGAAGGGACGCTGCCCAACTCGTGGAAGCTTCCGGGGACGAACACCTCGATCAAGATCGGTGGCTACATCAAGCTGGATGTCGTGAAGGACATCTCCGGCGGCATGGGTGGCAACCCGACGATGATCAGCTACATCCCGGCCAAGGGTTCCGCGCAGGCGGAACGTGGCGACAATTTCTACATGTCGGCACGCGAGTCGCGGCTGAACCTGGCGACCTCGACGCCCACGTCATGGGGCGAGCTCTACACCTTCATCGAAGGCGACTTCTACGGCGCGGGCGGTGGCGAGCTCTATACCAACTCCAGCGCGTTCCGCCTGCGGCACGCCTACGGGAAGATGGACCGCTGGCTGGTGGGGCAGTGGTGGTCCAACTTCGCGAACCTGGACGCCTTCCCCGAAACGCTGGACTTCAACGGCCCGATCGGTCTGCCCAACGCGACGCGTTCGCCGCAGATCCGCTACTCGATCCCCCTGGGGTCGGATGAGCTTGCTTTCGACATCGAGAACCCGGAAGCCGACTTCTTCGGCGCGAACACGATCTCCTACCAGACCGGCCAGACCATGCAGCCGCTGAACTTCACGGACAAGGTCCCTGACTTCACCGCGCGCTACCAGCTGAACCGGCCTTGGGGCAATGTCGCCGTGGCTGGCGTGCTGCGGCGGATGACGATCGACAACGCCGGCCAGCCGGCGGTCAACGGTTTTGTCGGAGAGGACAGCGTCAACGGCTACGGCGTGCTGGTATCGGGGCGCTACAACTATTCCGGCAAGAGCGGCGTGCTCGCGAACTTCACGACTGGCGAAGGCATCGCGCGCTACATCTTCGGTAGCGTGGGCTTTGATGAAGGCGGCTCGGACAGCGCGGCTATCGTGGATGGCAAGCTGAAGGCGACGCGGTCTTCCGGCGTGACGCTGGGCGTGCAGCACTTCTGGTCGAACGCGCTGCGTTCCAGCTTCACCTGGGGCGCCATCAAGACGGACCATCCGCATCCGGCTTACCCGCTCACGGCAATCGGCAAGCAGCAGTCCTTCCACCTGAACACCTTGTGGAACCCGCTGCCGCCGCTGACGCTGGGGCTCGAGTACATCTACGCCCGGATCGAGAACGACACGCAGCCGACCGAGACGCTGTCGAACAAGGGCGACGCCTCGCGCATCCAGGCTGGCGCCATCCTCGCGTTCTAGCATCCAGAAAGAGCCTCTCCCGGAGGCTCGAGCGTAGGCCCGCGGGAGCGGGCCTACGCTGCGTCGACCAGTCGCTGGATGACGATGGCAATCCACGATCTGAGCGCGTCCGCGTCACCGAGATCGTCACGGAGCACGCGAAGGCGCGCGGAAATCCCCAGGACGAAAATGTCGACCGCGCGCGCCCGTGCGCTCGCCTCTTCCTCAGTCATTCCGTAGCGAAGCAACTGGCGCCGGAACGGTTCGAGCGACTCCTCGTCGAGAAACCTTGCCAGGGTCTCGGCTGCTTCGCGCCGTTCGCCCGCGGCGCGAAGCAGCACGAGAAGCGGATCCTCTGCCTCCGTTGTCGTCCATCGGGTGACGATGCTCTCGGCCAGTCGAGACCCGATGGACTCGCGCGGGCCATCGAAGAGCCTTTCGAGTTTGAGGTGGACCTCGGTCGCGGCGACGAACAAGCCTTCCTTGCCGCCGAAGTACCGCGTGATCAGGTTGGGCGAGACGTCTGCGGCGGCGGCAATCGTGCGGACCTTGGTGCCGACGAAACCGACCCGGGCGAACTCCCGCCGTGCCGCGACAAGAATGCGCTCACGGGTTCGCGCCGCGTCTTTGGGCCGGGCTGCTTCCGTACTCGCCGCATTGGCTTTTTCGGTCATGGGACGCTCGTTCTCAGGAATGTGTATTGTGGTACACATCATATATGTGTACCGTCGTATACATTCTTCGCACGGAGGCCCACCTCATGCCACAGCCTATCCAGCCGGTATCCGACGCCGAGCTCGACGACCTGCACAGGCGACTGGCCGCAACGCGCCAGCCAAGACTCCCGCTGGGCGTCGGCTGGGCACGGGGCACCGATGCGGACTTCCTGCACGCCCTGCTCGATACCTGGCGCCACCGCTACGACTGGCGAGCCCACGAGGCCCGCATCCTCGGCTTTCCATGGGAGACGGTGGGCGCGGGCGACCAGGTGCTGCGCGTCGTGCACCAACGCGCAGACCGACGCGACGCTCCGGCCGTGGTGCTGCTGCACGGCTGGCCCGACTCGGTGCTGCGATTCGAGCGCCTGCTGCATCGACTCGATGGCGTGCATGTCGTGGTACCGGCGCTGCCCGGCTTCCCGTTCGCATACGAACTCACGCGACCGGGGATGACCAGCGTCGTCATGGCGTCGTGCGTGGCCAACGCGATGCAAGCCCTGGGCTACGACCGGTACGTTGTCTCCGCCGGTGACTTCGGCGCCGACGTCGCCGAGCAACTTGCGGCCCTGCACCCGGAGCGGATTGCGGCGCTCCATCTGACGAACATCTCGCCCTTGCATGCGGCGTTCGCGGACCGGTCCGCCATGGGCACGGACGAGTTGCGCTACCTCGATGCGATCACCGCCTGGCAACGCGCCGAAGGTGGCTACATCGCGCAGCAGTCGACGAAGCCGCACACCCTCGCGCCCGGCCTCGTCGATTCGCCGGCGGGCCTTGCCGCATGGCTCGTCGAGAAGCTGCGGAACTGGTCTGGCGATTCGTTTGCCGAGGACGACTTGCTGACCTGGATCAGCGCCTACTGGTTCACCGGCACGATCGGGACATCCTTCGCGCCCTTCGTCGAGTTCATGCGACCTCCGTCGTACGTCCGGACACCCACCGTACTGAGCGCTTTCGGGCACGACTTCAAGCTCGCGCCCCGCGGCTTTGCCTCGCGCTTCGTCAACGTGCAGGAATACATCGGACACGACGAGGGCGGTCACTTCGCAGCGTGGGAGCAGCCTGAGCACTATGCGGCAGACCTTGGGCGGGCGATCGCGCTGGGGCAGCGAAAAGCGTAGATGTACCTCGCCTCGCCACGAGTCCAGGGCCGTGGTCCCGTGCGTGCCTGAGCTGGTGCGTGCTCATGTCAGGAGAAGCGCGCGCTCCTTCCGGGGGGCGTGTTTGATTGCAGCCGGCGGTGTGCGCACGGCGATCCCGGCGTCGTCGTGCAGCGGACCTCGCCGACGGACAGGCGGAGCAGAGGCTTTGCGCCCGCCACAAATGAAACACGGCGCGCCCTGGGGCGCGCCGTGTTTCATCCTGCGACGATTATCAATGCCGCATCAGGCCTGCGACTGGCGCAGCAGGATCTCTTCCAGCCGCGCATCCGTCATCCGCCCTTGCGAGAACGCGGGCACCTTCACAAGCGGCATCTCATCCACGAAGGAGAGCAGCGACATCTGCGCCTTGCGTGCGGCGGCGACTTCGTCGGGGCTGCCTTGCGAGTCGCTGATCGGTGCGTCGGCCCCGGCGAAGCCGAGCGCGGCGAGCACTTCCTTGTAGAGCGCGTCGCCGCCCGCAAGCTCCTTGAGTTCGCGCGGGACGGAATGCAGAGTCAGGCGCTTGACCACCTTGCGGGTGTTCGTCACCTCCAGCGGCAGGGTGAGCGGCAGCTCACGCGAGCTGCCACCGACGCGGATCTCGAAGCGGCCGGCTTTCACCGTCCAGGCCTGGGCTTGTGCGTCGTACCAGGCGAAGTCGCGGCGGCGCAGGGTGAAGCGCACGGTCTTCTCCTGGCCGGGTTCGAGCGAGACCTTGTCAAAGGCACGCAGCTCCTGCGGCGGGCGGGGCAGGGCGGGTGCGACTTCATGCACATAGAGCTGCACCACTTCCTGGCCCAGGCGCGGGCCCACGTTCTTGACGCTCACTTCCACGGTGAAGCTGTCGTCGCCGCTGGCGTCGAACTGCGCGGCGGCGCGGATGCCGGTGTAGGCGAAGCGCGTGTAGGAGAGCCCGAAGCCAAAGGGGAAGAGCGGGGTGATTTCACGCGCATCGAAGTGGCGATAGCCGACGAACACGCCCTCGCCATACACCGCGGAGCGGGTGTGGCTGGGGAAGTAGGGATGCGCGGGCGTGTGATTGAGCGAGACGGGGAAAGTCTCGCCCAGCTTGCCGGAAGGGTTGACCTTGCCGCTGAGCACATCGGCGAGCGCGCCGCCGCCGGCCTGGCCACCGAGCCAGCCTTCGACGATGCCCTTGACCTTGCCGGCCCACGGCATCTCCACGGCGGAGCCGTTGAGCAGCACCACGACCACGTTCTTGTGCACGGCGGCCACGGCTTCGATCAGCCGCACATGGCCGGCGGGCATGGCGATGTTGCGACGGTCCCAGCCTTCGCTCTCGTAGCTGTCGGGCAGGCCGGCGAAGACCACGGCGATGTCGGCCGCAGCGGCGGTGCGCACAGCCTCTTCGATCTGCGCATCGGTAGTGTCGCCCTCGCCGTCATAGGCCGCGGCGTAGGAGAGCTGTTGCTCGCCAAGCAGGGCGGCGAGTTCGTCGTAGGCGTTGGTGATGCGGATCGGGTTCACCATCGAGCTGCCTGCGCCCTGGAAGCGCGGCGTGCGGGCGAAGCGGCCGATCAGCGCGATCTTCTTGCCGGCGGGTAGCGGCAGCACATCGCCCTCGTTCTTGAGCAGCACCACCGCTTCGCCGCCGATGCGGCGGGCGAGGGCGTGGTGGGCTTCGGCATCGAAGCGGGCGTCGGGCTTGCGCGCTTCGGCGGCACGCAGCGCGAGTGCCACAACTTCGGTGGCGCAGCGGGCCAGCGCTTCCTTGGCGAGACGGCCCTCGCGCACGGCGGCGATCAGCTTGTTGCGGTTGTGTTCGCCACTGCCCGGCATCTCCAGGTCGTTGCCGGCCTCCACGCCCTTGGCGCGGTCATTGATGCCGCCCCAGTCGGACACCACCATGCCGTCGAAGCCCCACTGGCCGCGCAACACGTTGTCGAGCAGTTGGCTGTGCTCGGAGGCGTAGGTGCCATTGACCAGGTTGTAGGCGCTCATCACCGTCCAGGGCTGCGACTCGCGCACCGCCTGTTCGAAAGCGGGCAGGTAGATCTCGTTGAGCGTGCGCGCGTCGACCACGGAGTCGGTGGTCATGCGCGCGTCTTCCTGGCTGTTGGCGGCGAAATGCTTGAGGGAAGCGCCCACGCCTTCGCTCTGCAGGCCGTTGATGTAGGCCGCGGCGATGCTGCCGGCGTGCAGCGGGTCTTCGGAAAAGTACTCGAAGTTGCGCCCGCCCAGCGGCGAACGCTTGATGTTCACGCCCGGCCCGAGCAGCACGTCCACCTTCTGCGTCTGCGCCTCGCGGCCCAAGGCTGCGCCCAGTTCGCGCATCAGCGCAGTGTTCCAGGTGGCGGAAAGCGCGGAGGCGGTGGGGAAGCAGGTGGCCGGCACGCTGCGGTTCATCAGCTCGGCGGAATCCTCCAGCTTGCGCAGGCCGTGCGGGCCGTCCGAAACAACCACCGGCGTGATGCCGAGCCGCTCGATGCCGTGCGTGCGCCAGGGGCCGTCGCCCGAGAGCAGGAGCGCCTGCTCCTCGATGCTCATCCTGGCCACCAGTTCGGCGGCGCGTTGCTTGTGGGAGTTCAGTGCGGGCTGCGGCATGGGTGTCTCCGGACGATCAGTGGTGTGGTGTGTGTGCGAGGTCGGCGTCGAGCGAAGAGGATGTTCTCTCGGTCTCGGCGAGATGTGCGGCGGGCTGGCTGAGCAACAGGGCCATCAGCCAGCCGCCCTGACCCGTGACTGCAAGTGCCGTCATCGTGGCGGCGATCGGGCTGTCCTTGATGAGGATCTGTTCCATGATCTGCTCCTTGTCTTAGGCGCTGGCGCGAGGTTTCGCAACGTTTGCCAGCCGGCGGAAGCGGGCGGGTGGGAAGATGCGGCGACGCCAAGCCTTTGCTGAATGCCTGTGTCGCAATCTGCGCGCCCGTTTTCGTTTCCTTCGAGGCCAGTCTAGTCAGGCAGGGGGGGGCGGTCTGTCCGGGAGACTTTGACAATGCGCCGGCCCAAGCCGTGAAAGGACGCAAAGAGATGGAACCCCGCAAGCTCGCGGACGAAGCCGGCACGGAAGAGGTGGTGGGTTCGCCCGGCATCGAGGGGCAGGTGTTGGACCAGCGCTGGTTCGCCCGCGTTTGGCACTGGCTGTCCGAAGCCGGCCGCACCGCGACCGAGCGCGAGGCGCGCGCCGCCGCACTCGCCATGGCGAGCCCGCAGGCGGTGTGGCAGTTGCTGCGCGAGATGCCGGTGGGCCTGGTGCTCTACGACCCGGACTTCCGCATCGTCTATCAGAACCCCGCTGGCGAAACGATGACCGGCTACCCTAATGCGCAGTTTGCGGGTCAATCGCCCGTGGGCCTGTGGATGCCTGACGAGGAGCCCGGCATGGTGGAAGCGCACCTCGCCCGCATGCGCGAGGGGCATGTGGCGCTGCGCGGCCGCAGCGTGCATGTGAAGAAGGACGGCAGCCACGCCTGGGTGCAGTGGTACACCACGCCGCTCTTCGAGGAAGACCGCTTCCTCGGCTACCTGGGTGTGCACACCAACCTGAGCGAGGAGGTGCGGATCGCGCGGCACCAGGCGGAACTGCTGATCGACGCGGCCACCGACATCGCGATCCTGCAGCTCTCGCCACATGGTCGCGTCGAGAGCTGGACGCGCAACGCCGCAACGCTCTTCGGCCGCGATGCGCGCGAAGTGCTGGGCAGCCCGGTGTCTGATCTCTTCGCCATCGACGCGCCGCGCGGCGGCTTTCCGCCCGCGCTGCTGGCGCAGTCGCTTGCTGGCGAGCGCGCGGAATACGAAGGCTGGCTGTTGCGCCAGGGCGGCGCGGCCTTCTGGGCCAATGTGCGGCTCTATCCGCAACGTGACGACGACGGTCTCATCATCGGCCACGCGATGCTGGTGCGCGACCTGAGCGAGCGGCGCGAGGCGGAAGAGAAGATCCGCGCCGGCGAAGCGCTGCTGGCCGGCATCGTCTCCGGCGCGAGCGATGCGATCGTGGGGCTGGACGAATCCGGTAAGGTGGCCTTCGCCAACCCCGCGGCCGAGCGGCTCTTCGGTGCCGGTGCGCAGACGCTGATGGACGAGCCGCTGCGGGCCTGGGTCGCGCAGGTCGCCGCGGGTGCGGACATCGGAATCGATGCCGGCGCCCCCTTGCTCGCGGCGATCCCGGCTGCCGACGGCAGCGAGCGCCACCTCGAAGTCTCGGCCGCGCACACGCAGGCTGCGAAGGGCCGGATGCTCACACTGATCGCGCGCGACGTGACCGAACGTGTGGTCTCCGAACAGGCGCTGGCGCGCTACCGCAAACAACTCTCCGCGCTCACGCACGACCTGATGGAGGCGGAGCAGAAGACCAATCGCCGGCTCGCCCAGCTCCTGCACGACCAGCTCGGCCAGACCTTCACCTCGCTGCGCATCTTCGTCGACGCACTGCGCACCCGTCTGCCGCCGGGTGACGACCCCTCGCTACGCCATGCGTGGTCCGAGGTGTCCACGCTCATCGACCGCGGCATGACCGAGGTGCGCCAGGTGCTGGACGACCTGCGCCCGGTGCTGCTGGAGGAACAGGGCCTCGCCATCGCGCTGGACAACGAGGCGCAGACGCAGGCCTTCGCGCATCCGCAGGTGCAGATCCGCTTTGAGGCACCGGCCTCGCTCAACGCCGTGCGCTGGCCGCGCGATGCCGAGTACGCCGCCTTCATGGTGGCGCGTGAGGCGATCGCCAACGCGCTCAAGCATTCGGGTTGCGAACATCTGCTGATCTCGTTGCAGCCCGCGCAAGGAGGATTCGTGCTGGAAGTGGAGGACGACGGCGAAGGCCTTGCAGAAGACGACCAACAGCCGCGCGCCGGCCACCTCGGCATGGTGGGCATGCGCGAGCGCGCGCTGGGCATCGGTGCCGAACTGAAAGTAACTGCGGGCGCGGAAGGGCATGGCACGCGCATCCGCCTGGAGTACGCCGCATGAGCCGTACGCTCTACCTCGTCGATGACCACGCCGTGCTGCGCGGCGGCCTGCGCGCGCTGCTCGAACCTGCCGGCTACACCGTGGTGGGCGAGGGCGGCGACGTCGCCACCGTGCTCCCCGAGATCGTGCGGCTTGAACCGGACGTGGTGCTGGTGGACCTCTCGCTCGGCGAACGCTCCGGCATCGAACTGCTCGGCGAGATGCAACGCCGCAAGCTGCCCTCGCGCGCGCTGGTGCTGACCATGATCGCCCAGCCCCGCCAGGTCGCCGACGCGATCCAGCAAGGCGCGATGGGCTACGTGCTCAAGGGAGCGAGCGGCAGCGAAGTCATCGCCGCGATCGACGCCGTCGCCGCCGGCCGCCACGCCTGGTCTCCCGCCGTCGCCGCCATGGCGCAGAAGGCCCTCTCCGCCACCGAGGAAACCACCGCCACCGACCCGCTTAACACCCTCTCCCTACGCGAACGCCAAGTCCTCGGCCTCGTCGTTCGTGGCCGCTCCAGCGCCATCATCGCGGAGACACTGCATCTCTCGGTGAAAACGGTGGAGACCTACCGCAGCCGGCTTATGAGCAAGCTGGGGATCGGCGACATCACGGAGCTGGTGCGCTTCGCGATCAGGGAAGGGATCTTGGATGCGGGGGAGGAGTAGGCGGTTTCGCGCTGCTCGATGATGGCAGCGAATCCCATGGCGCAGGAATGCGCAGTCTCGGTCTTTGCCGGGAGTCTTGCGCGGAAGCAAGAAGAGCCGAGTGCGCCCTTCTTAGACTTGGGGCTCGTAGCTTTTGTGGGGTACAGCGCTCGTAGGTTGATATGTTGCGCTCGCCCGACATCTCAGGCATCGGCGGATGCCGCGGTCTGCGATGTGGGCGAAACCGGGGTGGCATATCCCGTTTGGCGTTGATGACTCGAAGTCGATTGGCTCTTTGCGACGGGGCGCTGCAGTCGTGTGGCAGCAGGTGAAGCTGTTACAGCATCTGGATGGGGCGAAAGCGAATGGGTGGCGTTCTATTTGTCGCGGCGGTGTTTCTTGTCCTGGGCGCTTTTTTCGCGGCAACTTGGCGCTTGGGACCGCCGCTGCAGTTCGTCATCGTCTTTGCCTTCTTTGGCCTGGTCGCGGCTGATTCGCGGATTGCCAACTCCAAGCTTGAAAAAGCCTGCGAGAACAATCGCAACGTCGTGGTGGCGTCCAAGGTGGAGGGAGTCGAAGGCGTGCGATTCTCGTTCCCCTATTCGCTGGGGCAGGACACTGCCAAGCGCTTCGGCTACAGCTTCGTGGAAGCTCAGGCCTTCTCCGCTCCCGGCTCGCGCATGGATAGATCTACGTTTGTGAACGGCAAAGAGGGCATGACTACGTCTGCGGACGCGTCAGCTAACTACGAACTCGCGCGTGTGGTAAGCGAGAGCGGCGGGCTTGTGGAGCACGCCTTCTTCGTGCGCGAGGTGGACTCCGGCAAAGAACTCGGAAGAGCGCGCTGGTTCGCCCTCCGCGGCGGCTGGGTGACGCGGATCATAGATGACTACTTTTCTGACGGTGGCCCGCGAGACTTCGTTGCGACTTGTCGCGAAGGCTCAGAGGAGGAGCAGATCAAGGCGCTGTTGCACGCTACGCTGTCTCCAGTCGAAGGCCAATGAGCTCCCGCAATGCGCAACGTCCTCTTCATCTGCAGTCAGAACAAGCTCCGTAGTCCTACCGCCGAGCAGGTGTTTGCTTCGTATCCGGGCGTCGAGTGTTCCTCCGCGGGCTTGAATCACGACGCCGAGAATCCCGTAACCGGGGAACTGCTTGAATGGGCCGAACTGATCTTCGTGATGGAGAAGGCGCATCGCCGCAAGCTCACCTCGAAATTCAGGAAGAACATTAAGGGGCAGTGCATTGTCTGCCTGGACATACCGGACAACTACGCGTTTATGGAACCGGCCTTGGTGAGGCTTCTCAGGGAGAAGGTCTCCCGATATCTGCCTTCGTGAACAAGGGGCAGTGAGCAAGCCTTCGCCCTGAGCTCACTGAGCCTCAGGATCGTCGAGGGCTGAGATGACCAGCATGGATAGGGGTAGATCCTGGAGACTCCAGCGACCCTTCAGATTCGGGCCCGAACGCTCCTGCGTGCCGCAGGCAAGCGTCGTGACTGGGCGCGCGCCAAGCCAGTTTTTGATCGGCTGCGCTACGCGGTAGGACACACCATCGGGCGTACGTGGCAGCGGGATGTCGTAGCGCTCGACGAGCACGAACTGGCGTGCTTCGGGAGTATGGGAGGCGGGCAAGGGGATCACGCGCGCGACGTCTCCGCAGTGGCGGTCAATGAGCTGAGCTAGCTCTTGGGAGCCAAGCTCCTGAATGGAGAATTCCGGTAGCGCCTCGTAGGTGACTGTGACGACTGACTTCGTCGCTGGGCGCAATCGTATCGTCCAGCGCTTCGAGACCATTCCGCGCCAGCTGCCGTGTCGCTCCAGGTCTATCGCGTGACGAGCCAATAGATGCCGCAAGGCGGTTTCCGAGGTGCTCGACCCGGGAAGTGGGCTGATCCCCTCCGACGCGAGCAGTCCTGTTATGTCCTTGCCGTCGAAGAAGCCCCCGGCGGAGCTCCTCGTCTTGACCTTCCGTCCGTCGAGCGTGACACGCAGATCGGAGAACGTCTTGTCCGCGTGCTCTTCACCCACGCCAGATTCTTCGAACATGGGCGTGTGGGCGAGAAACCGGGCTGTCCGGGCTTTCGCCACTGCGACGTTGAACGTCATTCTGAGCGTGACCTGCCGCCCTTCGAGCGCGAGATCAACTTCCGAAATATCGGACACGGCGAGATCGGTTTCGAGGTGCAACGGTACAGCGTTCTCGGCTTCGTAAGCCGAGCAAGGAAACGCCGGGTAGAACACCATGATTGCGAGAAAGAAACTCGCCAATCTGGTCGTGGCTGCTGGCATGTTGGGACTGTCGGACGTGGAGGGCGAAAGCGCGGCAATGCGGCGTGACGCAAGCATATCGCGACCAGTCCTGGACGCGACCGACCTGCGCGCCGCCGCGGCTGGTTGCGTTGATGCATCGTCCAGCCCCCGTGCGGTGCAAGCCGGGATTTCGGCTCGCACCGTGGCAGACCAGGGAACTAGTCCTCGCGATTCCGGAACGCCGCCTCCCCCGCATCCGTGACCTCGACCCATCGCTGGTCCGGCGCGGCGTCGGGGTCGTAGTTGTCGTGCCAGTTCCACCACTTGTAGGTCGCGGTCTGCGGATAGCCCTCCGGTGAGTCCTCCCAGGCTTCCTGGCGGCCAAGCGATGTGGCGTCCAGGTGGCTCACGGTGGTGCCCATGGCCTCGTTTTCCTGACCAGGCAACGTCGGAGGCTCATCGTGCGAATCCCTGAAACACGCCGTCTCTTTCTGCGTCACCTTGAGCCGTGCGACCTGGAGCCATTGTTTGCTCTCTACCGCGATCCCGATGTTCGCCGGTTTCCCGGAAGGCACCCCGTACGGTTGCCGAGACGCGAGAGGAGCTTCAGTGTTTCCTCAACGGACACCCGCGCCGCCCTGAACTCGGCCTATGGGTTGCGATCGAGAAGGACACAGGTGCATTCCTGGGAAGATGCGGCCTCCTTCCCTGGACCATTGCAGCCAAGGCCGAAGTGGAACTGGCGTTCTTGATCGACAAGACCCGGTGGGGCGAAGGCCTTGCCACCGAGGCCTGCCTCGGCATCATCCAGCACGCGCGGAACGCGCTCGGTCTCCAGCGCCTCATCTGTCTGGTCATGCCCGGCAACCTGCGTTCGGCGGCTGTTGCGACGAAGGTCGGCATGTGTTTCGAATCGGAGTGCACGGCGAATACGGGCTTTGCCACATCTACGGGCGCTCCCTCCGGGAGCCAGCGCGAACAGTCTCGGATTCCCATTGAGATGGCCTTGTTCCGAAGCAATACCGATTGTTTTCCGGATCCCCGGATCGTCAATCGTCGCTGCCCGGCGCCTCCGCTGAAACGTCGAGACTCCTTCGTGCAGGGGTCCGACAGTTCAAGGTTCGCGTCGAGCCCTTCCTGCTAGATATCGTTTCGACGCACCAGATGAATGAGGGCCGCAGTCCAGACCCATTGCGCAACGGGCACTACAAGCAGCGAAATAGTGCTGTCAAATCTGCCAAGGCCAGGGCGGCTCGACTCGAACATCACCGTGCTCATGAACAGCATGGCGCCTGTAACAAGCAAGAAGCCAACGGAGCGAACGAAGTTATTCCGGAACACAAGCGAGTAGATCGCCGGCAGGCTGAACGGCGCCAGCGTCCATGCGGCGTACAGCCACCGCGTCGTGTCAGAGAAACTCAATGGCAAAAGCTCGGAGAAGCGAAGCATCGCTTGCGCCGAACGGGCAAGAAGCAGCCACGTCAGGACAAGCGGGAGCGGTCGGACCAGGCTGGCAACAAGACTGACCCCGCGCTCGATTCGAGCGGCCTGTGTCCCGGATATCTCGGCTTCTCGTACATCGACGTCTTGCCAGCGCAGAAGGTTGCGAATGCCGGCTATGAGCATGACTACACCGGGAATCGCAGAGGTCATCACGACGCCCCATTTTCCCAGACCCTTGTAGAGCAGGGCGATGCCCAAGTTTACGCTGATGGTACCGCCGGTGATTTCGAGGGCTGACAAGCGGTGATGCAGATACCAAGCCAGCAGAAGCAAGAAGACCCCTGCCGGAATCGTCGACCATGGGCCTTCCGCTCTCTTCTCGCCCTCTGCTGACTCAAAGCTCTTCCGGTCTTGACGGTGCATTCTTGGTCCATTGCGCTGTGCGACTTGACACCAGCATACAGGAGCGTTGTTCGCGTGAGCTAAGCCAGGTTCTTGAGGTCGTTCTGGACGAAGGTCTGCGTGTGGTCGAGGTCGCGCGCGCGGCCGCAACCGTCACCGGCGTTGCCGCTCCATACAAGATCTCGACGCACGCAGTTGCGAGGCATGACGCAATGCGAGCCTGAGTGCGGATCGCGTTGCGGCGTGCGCAATTACTGATCCTCGCGATTCCGGAACGCCGCCTCCCCCGCATCCGTCACCTCGACCCATCGCTGGTCCGGCGCGGCGTCGGGGTCGTAGTTGTCGTGCCAGTTCCACCATTTGTAGGTCGCGGTCTGCGGATAGCCCGCCGGCGAGTCTTCCCAGACCTCCTGGCGGCCGAGCGGCGTGGCGTCCAGGTAGCTCCAGGTGGTGCCCATGGCCTCGTCGCCGCGGACGTTGATGAAGTAGGTGCGATACACCTGTTCGCCGTCGCGGAAGAAGACGTTGTGGCCGTGCCATTCGTCCACACCGAAGTCGACGTCGAAGCTGTCGGTGATGGTGTACCAGGGCATCTCCCAGCCCATGCGCGCCTTCAGGCGTGTGATGTCGTCCTGCGGTGCTCGCGAGACGTAGGCGAGGGTGGTGTCGCGGGCATTGAGGTGGGCGAGGTGGGCGACCTGGTCGGCGCCGAGAGAGCAGCCGCGGCAAGCGTGTTCGGGCCAGCCATATACGCCGGGCTCGAAGAAGGCGCGATAGACGACGAGCTGATGGCGCCCCTCGAAGAGGTCGAGCAGGCTCACTTTCCCGTCGGGGCCGTCGAAGGCGTAGGTCTTCGTAACGGCGAGCCAGGGCATCCGTCGGCGGTCGGCCGCCAGCGCATCACGCGCGCGGGTCAGGGCTTTTTCCTTCACGAGCAATTCCTGGCGGGCGTGCTCCCATTCCTGGGCGCCGACGATCGGTGGCCGGCTCATCGCCAGTTGCCCTGCCTGCGGTGGGGTGGCTGTCTTCTCGTTCATGGTCTATCTCCGTTCTGGTAGCGGCGCGGGGCGCGGACCATTCCGCGCCTCTGCCACCGCAATGAAGGGCTTTCTCCGGACAGGCGTTGCTTCATTGGCGCAGGAATGGGCCCGCCAAGGTGGGCGCAGTGGTCTTCGGTCACGCGCAACCCAGCGATGTGCCGCCTGGTCCTCGCCAACGGCATGGCTGCTTCGCCGTGTCGTGGTCTCTCCGGGGAAATCTAGGCGAGCGCAGGCAGAGCGGGGAGTAACAAGTTCGTCGTGAGTCCGGGAGCCGCGTCGATGGTGGTGCGGCGGTGAGGCGGCGCGCATGCGTCCGGGCGTGTCGGGGCTCGCGGTGTTTCAGGTGTTAACCGCAGTTAATGGGGCGAGGGATAGCGGAAATCTTCAGTTAATCGCGGCGGCGTTTCATGCGGTCCGCGGTCACAAGACCCGCACGGTGCGTCCGGTGAGCAACCCGGTGCGCCGGTTGTATCGCCTTGCGTGGCATCGCCGCCGCGCGGGTGATCGCCAACACACACTGAGGAGACACCGAGCAATGAAATCCGCACTCACCCGGATCGCGGCCAGCCTTGCGCTGTGCGCCGCGGCTTCCTCCGGCGCCTACGCCGCCACCATCACCATCGCCTGCGGCAGCAGCGCGTCCGACCTGCAGTACTGCGGCAAGTTTGCCGAGGAGTGGGGCGCGAAGCATGGCCACACGGTCAAGCTCTATTCGCCGCCGGCGAGCAGTACGGACAACCTCGCGCTGCTACGCCAGATGTTCGCCGCGAAGTCCGCGGACATTGACGTGCTGATCGTCGACGTGGTGTGGCCGGGCGTGATCAAGGACCACCTGCTGGACCTGAAGAAGTACACCAAGGGTGTGGAGTCGCAGCACTTCCCGGCGATCGTCGCGAACAACACCGTGGGCGGCAAGCTGCTGGCGATCCCCTGGTTCACCGACGCGGGCATGCTGTTCTATCGCAAGGACCTGCTGGAGAAGTATGGCCTCAAGGCGCCCAACACCTGGGACGAAATGGCCGCGGCGGCGAAGAAGGTGCAGGAAGGCGAGCGCGCCGCGGGCGATGCGGACTTCCAGGGTTTCGTGTTCCAGGGCAAGGCCTACGAAGGCCTGACCTGCGACGCACTCGAATGGGTGAATAGCTTCGGTGGCGGCGAGATCGTCGACAAGTCCGGCGCCATCACCATCAACAACGCCAAGGCGGCCAAGGCGCTGGATACGGCGGCTTCCTGGATCGGCACCATCGCACCGGCGGGCGTCATGAACTACGCCGAGGAAGATGCGCGCGGCGTGTTCCAGAACGGCAAGGCGCTCTTCATGCGCAACTGGCCATACGCCTGGGCGCTGGGCCAGGCGGACGACAGCCCGGTGAAGGGCAAGATCGGCGTGGTGCCGCTGCCCATGGGCCCGGGCGGCAAGAAGTCCGCGACCCTGGGCGGCTGGAGCTTGGCGGTGAACAAGTACAGCAAGAACCCGGACGTCGCCGCACAACTCGCCCTCTACATGGCGAGCCCGGAAGTGCAGAAGGCGCGCGCGCTCGGCGCGTCGGCCAACCCCACCATCCTGAGCCTGTACAAGGACAAGGATCTGCTGGCGGCCAACCCCTTCATGGGCGATCTGCTCAACGTCTTCACCAGCGCGGTGGCCCGCCCGGCCACCGCCACCGGCCTCAAGTACCCGGAAGTGAGCAATGCGTTCTGGGATGCCGCGCATGAGGTGATGGCGAAGAACAGCACCGGCACCGACGCGGTCAAGCGCCTCGAAGGCAAGCTCAAGCAGATCAAGCGCAACGCCTGGTAAGCACGGGGTTCGCGGGGCCGGTTGCATCGGCCCCGCGGTCGGGTTTTGCGCGCCTGCGGCGGTCCAGCGCCGCAGGTGTTGCGTCGCCCCGCCTTGCCTCGCCTCATCGCCGCACCTCATCTTGCTTGCTGCCGCCATGCAAAACCGCACCCGCACGGCCTGGGTCTTCCTCGCGCCGACACTGATCCTGATGGCCTTCGTGGCCGGCTGGCCCTTGTGCCGCTCGATCTGGTTCAGCCTGACCGAGACCAATATCAACGACCTTTCCGCCAGCCAGTTCGTAGGCCTGTCCAACTATTGGGGCGAGTTCGGCCTCTTCGGCAATGCGAACTATGCGGATGGTTTCTGGGCCAGCGACTGGGGCCTTTCGATACGCAACACCTTCAAGTTCGCGATCGTCTCCGTGGCGCTCGAAACCCTCCTTGGCCTGGGCATTGCGATGCTGCTCAACCAGGACTTCAAGGGCCGCAACCTGGTCCGCACCGCGGTGCTGATTCCGTGGGCGATCCCGACCATCGTCTCGGCGCGGATGTGGGGCTGGATGCTCCACGACCAGTTCGGCGTCTTCAACCAGATGCTGCTCAACGGTGGCCTGATCGCGCACAAGATCGCCTTCACGGCCGACCCGCACTACGCGCTGTGGACCGTGGTCGCGGTCGACGTGTGGAAGACCACACCCTTCATGGCGCTGCTGATCCTCGCCGCGCTGCAGACCCTGCCCAAGGATTGCTATGAGGCGGCGAAGGTGGACGGCGTGCATCCGCTGCGGGTGTTCTTCCGCATCACGCTGCCCCTGATCAAGCACCCGATGATGGTGGCGGTGATCTTCCGCCTGCTCGATGCGTTGCGCATCTTCGACCTGATCTTCGTGCTGACCTCGAACAGCGCATCCACGATCAGCATGTCCGGCTTCGTGCGGCGCGAGATGGTGGACAACGGCAATGTGGGCTACGGCTCGGCCGCTTCCACCTCGCTGACGCTGATCCTCTTTCTCACCGCCGTGCTCTTCCTGCGTGCGGCGCGGGTGAAGCTCTCGGAGGAATCGCAATGAAAACGGCAACGAACCCGCCGGTGAGCGCGGCAACGGACCCGTCGATGAAGCCGCCTGTTGTCCGGTCAATGAGAACGGCAATGAGGGCGGCAATGAACTCCGCAGCGACCGGCCGTCCCCTGTGGGGCAGCATTGTCCTCTACCTGCTCGCCGCCCTGGTGGTGGTGGTCTCGGTCTATCCCTTCCTCTACACCATCGCGACCTCGTTCAAGACCGGGTCGGAAGTCTTCTCCACCAGCCTGTGGCCGCATGCGCCGAGCTGGCGCAACTACGTGCAGCTCTTCGAGGGGCGTCAGCCTTTCGGGCGGCATCTGTTCAACTCGATCTTCGTCGCCACCGTCACCGTGGCGATCGCGCTGCTGGTGGCGATCACCGCGGCCTATGCGCTCGGGCGCATCCGGTTCCGCGGCAAGAGCCTGCTGCTGCTCTCCATCCTCACCGTGTCGATGTTCCCGCAGGTGGCGGTGCTCTCCGGCATGTTCGAGCTGATGCAGGCACTCGGGCTCTACAACCGCTTCTACGGGCTGATCCTGCCCTACACGGTCTTCACGCTGCCTTTCACGGTGTGGGTGCTGTCTTCCTTCATGCGGCAGCTGCCGGGCGAGCTGGAGGAGGCCGCGACCATGGACGGCTGCGGCCCCTTGCGCGTGGTGTTCCAGGTCTTCATGCCGCTGCTCGCGCCGGCGCTCGTGTCCACCGGTTTGCTGGCCTTCATCGGCGCCTGGAACGAGTTCCTCTTTGCGCTCACCTTCATGGCGGAAGACAACCAGCGCACCGTGCCGGTGGGCATCTCGCTGCTCGCCGGCGCGACGAATCACGAGATTCCCTGGGGCAGCATCATGGCCGCTTCGGTGGTGGTGACCGTGCCGTTGGTGATGCTGGTGCTGGCCTTCCAGAAACGCATCGTCTCCGGCCTGACCGCGGGAGCGGTCAAGGGCTGAGGTCCGCCGCGCCGCACGAGCGCCGGGACGAGGATTCCGTTTCGCAAAAACGCCGCAGGGTGCGCGCGCCGTGCCCTGCCTGGACCTGCAATATCCGCTGGAGAAACGCGTCATGTCGCGCATCGCATTCCGACAGATCAACAAGCGCTACGCGCCCAACCATCCGCTCACCATCCACGATGTAAACCTGCAGATCGCGCAGGGCGAGTTCACCGTCTTCGTCGGGCCATCGGGCTGTGGCAAGTCCACCTTGCTGCGCATGGTGGCCGGCCTGGAGGACATCACCTCGGGCGAGCTCTCGATCGCCGATCGGGTGGTCAACAAGCTGCCACCGGCGCGGCGCGACGTGGCGATGGTGTTCCAGAGCTACGCGCTGTATCCGCACATGACCGTGGCCGAGAATATGGCTTTCGGCCTGCGGGTGATGGGCTCGGACAAGGCGGAGATCGAACGCAAGGTGCGCCGCGCCGCGGAGATATTGCAGCTCACCTCGCTGCTGCCGCGCCTGCCCAAGCACCTCTCCGGCGGGCAGCGGCAGCGGGTGGCGATCGGTCGCGCGATCGTGAAGGAGCCGGGCCTCTTCCTCTTCGACGAGCCGCTCTCCAACCTCGATGCCGCGCTGCGGGTGCAGACGCGCCTGGAGATCGCCAAGCTGCATCACGACATCGGCCGCGCCAACATGATCTACGTCACCCACGACCAGGTGGAGGCGATGACGCTGGCCGACAGGATCGTGCTGCTGCGCTCCGGCCCGGATGTGGAGCGCCTGGGCAGCGTGGCGCAGTACGGCACGCCGATGGCGCTCTACCACCGGCCGCAGAACCTTTTTGTCGCGGGCTTCATCGGTTCGCCCAAGATGAACCTGCTGCCCGGCCGCCTGCTGCGTGCCGAAGCCGACCACGCCATGGTGGACGTCCTGGGCGCGGTGATCACCGTGGCGGTGGATGCGCGCAACGCGGCGCAGGGCGCGGCCGTGACCCTGGGCATCCGCCCGGAGCATCTGGTGACCTGCGAAGCGGGGCCGCTCAGCAGTCTTTCCGGAACCCTTGAGCAGATCGAGCGTCTGGGCGATGAGTCGCTGCTATACCTGAACGTGGCGAGCGATCAGCCCCTGCTCGCGTTGCGGCTGGAAGGCCATGCGGCCTGCGCGCGCGGCAAGCAGGTCAGCGTGTTGCTGCGGCCCGACCAGTGCCATCTCTTCGACGAGAATGGCGAGGCTTTCGCCCGCACGGTGAGCTTGCCGCACTGAGCTTGCCCCACTGAGCGCAACGGCCAGGTGCCGCATCAAGTGTCGCGTCAGGTATCGCCTGCGGTGGCTCATGGGGTGAGTCGCCGCATGTCCCGCCGATCGCGGTCCTGAAGTCCAGATCCGTTCCACTGTCCAACCTCGAATCCGGTCACTCCGCCATGTACTTCCAGAAGATCCGCCACCCTTCCAACTTCCGCTTCGCCAGCGCCCACGGAACCGACACCCTCACGATCGGGGGCGAGACGATTGCGACCCGCGTCCGCGATCTCGGCGAGGACGTCTTCCATGTCGAGCTGCAGGACGCGCGGCGCTGGCCGCTCGATGCGCGCCTGGTGCGCATGCATGACGACGCCTTCTCCGGCGCCTCGCGCCACCGGCTCGCCTTCGATGTGCAGGGCGTGCTCTCGCTCTCCGACGCGCAGGGCGAATGCGTGCTCGGCGGGGTCGGCGACGCGAGTCTCGGTGTCTGCGGCAGCGCCTGGCTGGTGCAATGGCACCGCGACGCGGACACGCGTTTCTACGGCCAGGGCGACAAGGTCACCGGGCTGGAGAAGACCGGCAAGCGCACCAAGTTCTGGAACCTCGACGTGTGGGGCGACCACCCCATGCACAGCGTTTCCGATGGTGTGGTCGATCCGCGCTACGCGGCGATTCCCTACCTGCTGGTACGCCAGGGCACCAAGTGGATCGGCATCCTGGTCGACCATCCGGGCGCGGTGTTCATGGATACCGGATCGAACTGGTTCTTCACCGGCCGCGACGACCACAACGCGCCGCCGGCCTTCTGGTTCGGCGCGGACGAGGGCGTGCCCGCCTTCTACCTCATCGCGGGCGATAGCGCGGCCGACGTGACGCGCCGCCTGCAGCGCCTGGTTGGCACCACGCCGCTGCCGCCCTTGTGGTCGCTAGGCCACCACCAGTGCCGCTGGGGCTATCGCGGGCCGCGCGATCTGGAAGCGCTGGACGAATCCTTCCGCGCCTACGAGTTTCCCTGCGACGGGCTGTGGCTCGATATCGACTACATGGACAACTACAAGGTCTTCACCACCAGTCCGCAGTTCTTCGGCGACGTGAGCGCCGAGATCGGCGCGCTGGAGGCGAAGGGCCGCCGCGTGGTGCCGATCCTCGACCCGGGCGTGAAGGTGGAGGAGGGCTACGCGGTCGCGGCCAGCGGGCTCGCCGCGGACATCTTCTGCAAGAACCCCGAGGGCAAGCCCTATGTCGGCTTTGTCTGGCCGGGCCGCACCTGGATGCCGGACTTCTCGCTGGAGACCGGGCGCAGCTGGTGGGCGGAGCATGTGAAGCGATTCCGCGAGTCGGGTTTCCACGGTGCCTGGATCGACATGAACGATCCAAGCGTGGGCGCCGCCGAGGTCGACGACATGCGCTTCCAGAACGGCCAGTGGCCGCACTGGACCTATCACAACCTCTATGCGACAGGCATGGCGCAGGCCACGCACGAGGGCTTCCTCAAGGCGCGCCCTGACGAGCGTCCCTTCCTGGTCTCCCGCAGCGCCGCGGCCGGCTCCAGCCGTTGGGCCGCGGTGTGGACCGGCGACAATTTCAGCAATTGGCACCACCTGCGCATGACGCTGCACTGCACGCTCAACCTCGCGCTCTCCGGCATCCCCTTCAACGGGCCGGACGTGCCGGGTTTCGGCGGGCATGCGGACCGGGAGCTGGCCGTCGCCTGGTACAAGGCGGGCATGCTGTTCCCCTTCCTGCGCAACCACTCCTTGATCGGCACCACGCAGCAGGAGCCCTGGGCCTTCGGCGCGGACGCGATGCAGGTCATCCGCCATTTCGTGCGCCTGCGCTACAAGCTGCTGCCCTACCTCTACCAGCTGTGGATCGCCCAGGCGCGCGACGGCAGCGCGGTGATGCGTCCGCTCTTCCACGACTTCGACAATCATGACGGCCTGGTACTCGATTACATCGACGACCAGTTCCTGGTTGGCCCGGCCTTGATGCAGGCGCCGCTGGTGCACCAGGGCGAACAACGGCGCGAAGTGGCCTTGCCCGGCAGGGCGGACGGCGGCACGCGCTGGATGGATGCGGGCGACGGGCGTTTCCTGCAGGCGGGCCGCAGCATCCAGGTGACGAGCGCCGCGCATGCGACGCCGCTCTACCTGCGCGAAGGCCAGATCCTCCCGATGCAGACCGGCGAGCGCCTCAGCCAGGAGAACGACCTCGCCGACATCGAGCTGCATCTGATTCTGGGTCGCGGCTGCGCGCAGGAAGCCACGCTGACCTATGCCGCGGACGACGGCGCGTCCTTCGGCTACCGCCGCGGCGAGCGCAGCCAGTGCCGCATGCGCGCCCGTCGCGACGGAGACACCTTGCATGTGGACATCGACGAAGCGCACACGAACTGGAAGCCGCTGCGCCTGCGCGTGGTGGGCTACGACGGCGCCCACACCGCCGTGATCACCACCCCGGCCGGCCGCGTGACCCAGGCGCTCACGCCGTATCGCTGGACCTTCAGCGGCGAGCCGCTGGCCGCGGCGATCGGGGATGTGTTCGAGGTCTGAGTCGCGGTCGCACTCACAAACCTGAACGGGGCTCTGCGCGAAGTTCGGCGCAGGGCCCTTATTGGAAATCCATGTGGGACCCTGCGCGACGGGATCCGGGCTGTCCGGGCATCGGACAGCCCGTCAGTGCATCTGACTGCCCGGACGCAGGGGCGGCCAGTTCGTCAGATGACGCCGTCGCCACTGGGCCTCGTCGACCTCGGTGAGAAAGATGCGTTCGCCCTCGCTGCTGTGCAGGACCTGGCCGACGCGCCGGCCCAGTTCGCGCTCGGTGTCGCCATGCATCACCCGTACGTTGTCGAGATAGCGTTCGGCCTCCGGATCGATTTCCAGGAGTCCGCGTTCCACCGCTTCTGCCCGTTCCGCGGGCACTTCGTAGGCAAGGACGAAATAGCTCATCGCTCCGGCTCCGTCGTTGTTCGCTGTGGTCCAGCCTAGGTCGGGACAGGCGGCCTGTATGCAGGAGGACGCCGCATCGACGCATGTTGCAGGGCAGCGCGTTTGGTCCCCGGGAGCGTCGTCCTGGCCGGTCCGGTGACATTCCGCACTTGAAAACACCGGGGTCGGCCACTACTATTAGCACTCGTCGGGGGTGAGTGCTAACAGCCCGTCACAGTACGGTCATCCCTGAGTCCTAGTTTCCCTCGGGCCGGCTCCGGCCCGAAGCCAATCGTTTCGTACTACTTACCAGGAGTGTCCTGATGAAGATTCGTCCTTTGCACGACCGTGTGATCGTGAAGCGCATCGAAGCCGAACGCACCACTGCTTCCGGCATCGTGATTCCCGACTCCGCTGGCGAGAAGCCCGATCAGGGTGAAGTGGTCTCCGTCGGTCCGGGCAAGGCGCTGGACAACGGTGAAGTGCGCAAGGTCGACCTCAAGGTGGGTGACCGCGTCCTGTTCGGCAAGTACGCCGGCCAGACCGTGAAGGTGGATGGCCAGGAACTGCTGGTCATGCGCGAAGAAGACATCATGGGCGTGGTCGAGGCCTGATCGGTCTCCTGCGTTCAGCTCGAATACCCCAAGCCAAAATTCAGGAGTCTTAAATGCCTGCAAAGCAAGTCCTCTTCGGTGATGACGCCCGCGCCAAGATCGTCAATGGCGTGAACGTCCTGGCCAACGCAGTCAAGGTCACCCTCGGTCCCAAGGGCCGCAACGTCGTGCTCGAGCGCTCCTTCGGCGCCCCGACCGTGACCAAGGACGGCGTCTCCGTCGCCAAGGAAATCGAACTGAAGGACAAGTTCGAAAACATGGGCGCCCAACTGGTGAAGGAAGTCGCCTCCAAGACCTCCGACAACGCCGGTGACGGCACCACCACCGCGACCGTGCTGGCGCAAGCCATCGTTCGCGAAGGCTTCAAGTACGTCGCCGCCGGTTTCAACCCGGCCGACCTGAAGCGCGGTATCGACAAGGCCGTGGCCTCGATCGTTGCCGAGATCAAGAAGAACGCCAAGCCGACCACCACCTCCAAGGAAATCGCCCAGGTCGGTTCGATCTCCGCGAACTCCGACGAGTCGATCGGCAAGATCATCGCCGACGCGATGGACAAGGTCGGCAAGGCCGGCGTGATCACCGTTGAAGACGGCAAGTCGCTCGACAACGAGCTGGACGTGGTCGAAGGCATGCAGTTCGACCGCGGCTACCTGTCGCCGTACTTCATCAACAACCCGGAAAAGCAGATCGCCGCTCTGGACAACCCCTTCATCCTCCTGCACGACAAGAAGATCTCGAACATCCGCGATCTGCTGCCGGTGCTCGAGCAAGTGGCGAAGGCCGGCCGTCCGCTGCTGATCATCGCCGAAGACATCGAAGGCGAAGCGCTGGCGACCCTGGTGGTCAACAACATCCGCGGCATCCTGAAGACCGTCGCCGTCAAGGCCCCGGGCTTTGGTGACCGTCGCAAGGCCATGCTGGAAGACATCGCCATCCTGACCGGCGGCACCGTGATCGCCGAAGAAGTCGGCCTGTCGCTGGAAAAGGCCACCCTGAAGGATCTGGGCCAGGCCAAGCGCGTGGAAGTCGAGAAGGAAAACACCACCGTGATCGATGGCGCCGGCGCTGCCGACGGCATCCAGGCGCGTGTTGCCCAGATCGACGCGCTGATCGACTCCGCCACCTCCGACTACGACAAGGAAAAGCTGCAAGAGCGCAAGGCCAAGCTGGCCGGCGGTGTTGCCGTGATCCGCGTCGGTGCCGCGACCGAAGTCGAAATGAAGGAAAAGAAGGCCCGCGTCGAAGACGCCCTGCACGCGACCCGTGCTGCGGTGGAAGAAGGCGTCGTGGCTGGTGGCGGCGTGGCCCTGCTGCGTGCCCGCGCCAACATCGCCAACCTGAAGGGCGACAACGCCGACCAGGACGCCGGTATCAAGATCGTGCTGCGCGCGATCGAAGAGCCGCTGCGCCAGATCGTGTCGAACGCCGGTGACGAGCCCTCCGTCGTCATCAACAAGGTGCTGGAAGGCTCCGGCAACTTTGGCTACAACGCCTCCAACGGCACCTACGGTGACCTGGTGGAACTGGGCGTGCTGGACCCGGCCAAGGTGACCCGTTCCGCGCTGCAAAACGCGGCTTCCGTTGCCAGCCTGATCCTCACCACCGACGCGATGGTTGCCGAAGTGGCCGAAGACAAGCCGGCCATGGGCGGCGGCATGGGCGGCATGGGTGGCATGGGCGGCATGGACATGGGCATGTAATTGCCTTCATGTCGCGGCGGGCGGGAAACCGCCTGCCATGCGCCATACGAAAAGAGCTCCGTTTCGACGGAGCTCTTTTTTTGTCTGTGCGCCGCAGGGATATGACCCACGGCGGCGCGTGGGGCCGGCGTGCGGCGCGATCCTCAGACCGGATCAAGCAGGGCGGCGATGCGCTTCTCGAACTGGCGGGCGACTTCTTCCCCTTTGGATTTGCGCACCGAGGCAAGGAAGGTGTCGCGGATCTCGCGGTAGTCCTCCAGCGATTCCGCCTTTTCCACCTGCAGTTGCAGCATGAAGCCGCGCAGGCCCAGGTTGTCGCGCACCGCGTCGTTGAAGAAGGCGTAGAGCGCGCGGATCTGGCTCACTTCGTCGGACACGACGGGCGCCGCGGCTGGTTCCTCGGCAACCGGTTCAGCGACTTCCGTGACGGGTTCGGGTGCCACGGCGGCGGGCGCTGCGCTCGCACCGCCCACGGCCTCGATCAGGCCCAGGCGTTCGAGCTCGGCAAAGCTGTCTTCATTGACACCCAGCGCGGCGATCGTCTCCAGCAACTTGCCGACGCTGTTCTTGCCGTCGATCAGGACCAGCAGGGAACGCAGGCGCGGATGCAGGCGTATCTGTCGCGCCTGGATTTCGGCCGCGCCGGCAGCCGACTTCTGAAACACCGTCTCTCTCATGCGGGGGAACTCCGTGCGCTGCGTTCCATGAGCAGCGATCGTGGGTGGGCGCGTGGCGCCGGACCGTCAAGCATATGCAAATCGTGTGTCCGGAGCCAATCGGCATGTGGTGATGCGGACGGGCGGCCGTCCGGCGGCGCCCGGTGGAAGGCTTCCGGCCTGATCAGGGGCCGGTGCTAAACTCGCAAACCCTGCTCCGCAAAGGGTGCCCGCCGAGGTTCTTCCATGCGCATTCTGCTGGCCGAGGACGACGAAATCATTGCTGACGGCCTTGGCCGCGCGCTCAAGCGTGGCGGTTTTGCAGTGGACCATGTCGCGACCGGCTCCGATGCCGACGCGGCGCTGGCCAGCCAGAGCTTCGATCTGGTGGTGCTGGACCTCGGCTTGCCGCGGCTGTCCGGCATCGAAGTGCTGAAGCGCCTGCGTGCCCGCAAAAGCACGGTGCCGGTGCTGATCCTCACCGCCCAGGATGCGATCGAGGACCGCGTGCGCGGTCTCGACGCCGGCGCGGACGACTACATGACCAAGCCCTTCGCGCTGCCCGAGCTGGAGGCGCGCGTGCGCGCGCTGACCCGGCGTGGCACTGGCCACGGCCGCGCGATCGCGCTCGGGCCGCTCACCTATGACCAGGCCGACCGTGTGGTCACCGTCGGCGGCCAGATCATCGAACTCTCGGCGCGCGAGATCGGCGTGCTGGAAGTGCTGCTGCTGCGCGCCGGTCGCCTGGTGAGCAAGGAGCAGCTGGTCGATCACCTCTGCGGTTGGGGCGAGGAGGTCTCGCACAACGCGATCGAGGTCTATGTGCATCGCCTGCGCAAGAAGCTCGAACCGCTCGGGTTGCGCATCGCCACCGTACGCGGTCTGGGCTACTGCCTGGAAAAACCGGATGCGCCTGCCTAGCTGGCGCGGTGGCGCGGGTAGCTCGCGCCGGACGCCGTACTCCCTGTTCGGCGAAATCCTCGACTGGATGCTGGCGCCACTGCTGTTCCTGTGGCCGATTTCCATCGTCGCCACGCATCACGTGGCGCAGCGCATCGCCGACCAACCCTACGACCAGGCGCTGGCCCAGAACCTCGGTGCGATCGCGCGCCTGCTGAGCCTGGACGCCCAGGGCCGGGTGGTGGTGAACATCCCGGACCAGGTGCGCACCCTGCTGCGCGCTGACGAGTCGGACACGCTCTTCTACCAGGTGGTCGGCCCACAGGGACAACTGCTCGCCGGCGACGCGGAGCTACCACGCCTCGTGCCGCAGGCCGAGGAACCCGCGACCCACAATCAGCCTGCCTACCGCGATGTCGACCTGCAGGGCGACGACGTGCGGATCGCCGCGCAGGTCGTCGTGCTCCGTGCCGGGGCGCAGGCGCTGCCGGTGACCGTGCAGGTGGGCGAGACGCGCAACAAGCGCGAGGCCCTGGCTTCGCGCATCGTTACCGGCGTGCTCTTGCCGCAGTTCCTGGTCATCCCCGCGGCGGTGGTGCTGGTATGGCTGGGGCTGTCGCGCGGCATCTCGCCGCTCAACCGCCTGCAGTCGCTGCTGCGTCGCCGCCGGCCGGCCGATCTTTCGCCGATAGATGCGGCCGGTGCGCCGGAAGAAGTGCGTCCCTTGATCGTGGCCTTCAACGACATCATGCAGCGCCTGGAGGAGACTCTCATGGCGCAGCAGCGCTTCGTCGCGGACGCGGCGCACCAGATGCGCACGCCGCTCGCGGGCCTGAAGATGCAGACCGAGCTCGCGCTCTCGGAGCACGACCCGCAGGTCCTGCGCGAATCCCTGCTGCGGATCAGCCAGGGCGCGGAACGCGCGGCGCACCTGATCAACCAGCTGCTGGCGCTGGCGCGCGCGGAGGCGAGTTCGCAGGCTTCGCACGCCTTCGAGAAGGTGGATCTCGAGGAGCTGGTGCCGGCGGTGGCCGCGGAGTTCGTGCCGCGCGCGATGCAGAAGGGCATCGACCTCGGGGCCGAGACCACGGGCTGGTCGCTGCGAGTCGATGGCAACCCGGTGCTGCTCTCGGAGCTGCTCAAGAACCTGATCGACAACGCGATCAAATACACCCCGCGCGGCGGGCATGTCACCGTCTTCGCCGCCTTCGATGCGGCGCGGCCGCATGTGGCGGTGCTCGGCGTGCAGGACAACGGCGCCGGGATTCCGGAGGCCGAGCATGAGCGCGTGTTCCAGCGCTTCTACCGCGTGCTGGGCAGCGGCGCAGAGGGCAGCGGCCTCGGCCTGCCCATCGTGCGCGAGATCGCCGAGCTGCATGGCGGACAGGTTTTGCTCGGCGGCGGCCCGGACGGACATGGCACGCGCGTGACGGTGGAGTTCCCGCGTACCGGCGAGCAGCTGCCCCAGCTCGCGCCCAGCCAGGAGTAGGCCAGGAGTAGGCCGGGAGTAGGCCGGGAGCGGCGCCAGGAGCGGGCCCGCCGGCGATCCCTCCATTTCCGATTGGCATGCGTAAGGCGAGCGTAAGCCAGCGCTCCTAGCCTCAGCGCGCCGGCATCCGTGCGCCAGCGTGATCCAGAACGCACATACCAATCACAACGGAGGAGACATGTCCCAGACCGCAAGCATCGCCGCGCCGGAAAGCCGCGGCATTACCAAGGAGGAGCGCAAGGTCATCTTTGCCTCCTCGCTTGGCACCGTATTCGAGTGGTACGACTTCTATCTCTACGGTTCGCTGGCCGCGATCATCGCGAAGCACTTCTTCGCCGGGGTGAATGAGACCACCGCCTTCATCTTCGCGCTGCTGGCCTTCGCCGCCGGTTTCGCGGTGCGCCCCTTCGGCGCGATCGTCTTCGGTCGCTTGGGCGACATGATCGGCCGCAAGTACACCTTCCTGATCACCATCCTGATCATGGGTGCCTCGACCGCCATCGTCGGTATGTTGCCCACCTACGCAAGCATTGGCGTCGCGGCGCCGATCATCCTGATCGTGCTGCGCCTGCTGCAAGGCCTGGCGCTCGGCGGTGAGTACGGCGGCGCTGCCACCTACGTGGCCGAACATGCGCCCAAGGGCAAGCGCGGCTTCTTCACTTCCTGGATCCAGACCACCGCAACGCTCGGTCTCTTCCTCTCGCTGCTGGTGATCCTGGGCGTGCGCCTGGCCATCGGCAAGGATGAGTTCGAAGCCTGGGGTTGGCGCATCCCCTTCCTGATCTCGATCCTGCTGCTGATCGTGTCGGTCTATATCCGCCTGCAGCTCAACGAGTCGCCGGTGTTCAAGCGCATGAAGGAAGAAGGCAAGGCCTCCAAGGCGCCGCTGACCGAGTCCTTCGCCCGCTGGGACAACCTCAAGGTCGTGATCCTCTCGCTGCTGGGCGGCACCGCCGGCCAAGCCGTGGTCTGGTACACCGGCCAGTTCTATGCGCTGTTCTTCCTGCTGCAGACGCTCAAGATCGAAGCCACTACGGCCAACCTGTTGATCGCTGCCTCGCTGGCGGCCGGCACGCCCTTCTTCGTGATCTTCGGTTCGCTGTCCGACCGCATCGGCCGCAAGCCGATCGTCATGGCGGGCTGCATCATCGCCGCGCTGACCTACTTCCCGATCTTCAAGGGCCTGACCGAATTCGCCAACCCGGCCGTGTTCGAGGCGCAGACCAAGAACCCGGTGACCGTAGTGGCTGATCCGGGTGCGTGCTCCTTCCAGTTCGACCCGGTGGGCAAGGCCAAATTCACCTCGTCCTGCGACATCGCCAAGGGCGCACTGGCCAAGAAGGCCGTGCCCTACAGCAACGAAGCGGCACCGGCCGGTTCGGTCGCGCAGATCAAGATCGGCGAGACCGTGGTGGCGAGCTATGAAGGCACCGGCCTCACCGGTGACGACGCCAAGGCCAAGAAGGCTGCCTTCGATACGGCCCTGGGCGACGCGCTCAAGTCGGCGGGCTACCCGGACAAGGCCGATCCGTCGCGGATCAACTACTTCATGGTCTGGCTGCTGCTCACGATCCTCGTGCTCTACGTGACCATGGTGTACGGCCCGATCGCCGCCTGGCTGGTCGAACTCTTCCCGGCGCGCATCCGCTACACCTCGATGTCCCTGCCGTACCACATCGGCAACGGCTGGTTCGGCGGCTTCCTGCCGACGGTGGCCTTCGCGATGGTGGCGGCGACTGGCGACATCTACTACGGCCTCTGGTATCCGATCGTGGTGGCGGTGGCCACGGCGATCATTGGGATCTTCTTCCTGCCCGAGACCAAGGATCGCGACATCCACCACGCCTGATCCACTTGCTGTACGGCGGCAGGAACATCGTGTCCCGCCGCCTTTCCAAAGAAGGCCCTGCGCGTGGCGCCGGGCCTTTTCTTCGACCGGTGCCACGCATCGGTATCCTGCTTCCTGAGGTTGCGATGAAAAGACTCCTTTCACGCATGCGTCCGCTGCTGGGCGCCAGTGCCTTCCTGCCGCTTCTCGTGCAAGCCAGTGAGGCAACCGGCACCGAAGCGGTGGCCGACATGCAGATCAGTGGTTCGCAGTTCATGATGATCGTCGGTGGCGTGGCGCTGCTCTGCCTCGTCCTGTGGTTCGTGGTGCGCATGCTCAACAAGTGAGGATGTGCGCATGAAGCTGGCCCTGCTTGCCGACATCCACGCGAACATCGAGGCGCTGGACGCGTGCATCGCGCATGCGCAGGAACAGGGGGCAACGGGCTTTGTGGTGCTGGGCGATCTGGTCGGCTACGGAGCCGATCCGGGTGCGGTGCTGGAACGCGTGCAGGGCTTGGGCGATCGTTTGTTGGCCATCGTCCAGGGCAACCATGACTCCGCCGCGGCGGGTCGGCCGGAAGTCATGAACGACGAAGCCGCCTTCGCCATTGCCTGGACCGCACGACAGCTGAGCAACGCGCAGCGCGACTACCTCGCCGCCTTGCCTTTGCTGGTGCAGGACGCGGAGGTGACCTGGGTTCACGCGAGCGCCCTGGAGCCCGAAGCCTTCATCTATGTGAGCTCCGCCGCCGAGGCCCGCGCGAGCCTCGATGCAGCCGGCACGCACTATGTCTTCTGCGGCCATGTGCATGATCCGGCGCTGTACTACGCCGGCGGCGATGGCCGCTTCACCGCCTTCGCGCCGACCCCGGGCGTCGCGATTCCCGTGGGTGCGCACCGGCGCTGGTTGTCCATCGTCGGTTCCTGCGGCCAGCCCCGCGACGGGCGCACCGGCGCCTGGTATGCGCTCTTCGACCGCGGTCGCGCCAAGCTCACCTATCACCGCGTCGCCTACGACGTGCAGGCCGCTGCGGCGAAGATCCGAGCGGCCGGATTGCCCGAACGCTTCGCCCTGCAGATAGAAGGGCGCCTGTGATCGCAACCGAGCTGGAACCCGGCGCGCTGGTCGACGGATTCCGGATCGAGTCACGCCTGCACGCTGGTGGTATGGCGGTCATCTACGCCGTGAGCCGCTCCGACCTCCCGATGCCGGCGGTCATGAAGATCCCGCGCCTGGGGCAGGGCGAGTCCAGCGCCTCCGTGGTGAGCTTCGAGGTCGAGCAGATGGTGCTCGAAACGCTGGACGGCGGCCCGGTCCCGCGCGTGTTCGCGCTGGGCGAGATCGTGCGCGAGCCCTACATCGTGATGGAACGGGTGAGCGGCCAGCCGCTGTCGGCGCTGACGCCGCCGCTGGCGCTGCCGGAACTGGTGCGCACCGGCATCGCGCTTGCGCACGCGATCCAGCAGCTTCACGAGCGCGACGTGATCCATCTGGATCTCAAGCCCGCCAACGTGATGCTCGCCGACGATGGCCGCGCGGTGCTGATCGACCTCGGGCTCGCACATCACGCGCACCTGCCCGACCTGCTCGCCGAGGAATTCCGCCGCCCGCTCGGCTCGGCCCCTTACATCTCTCCCGAGCAGGTGCTGGGTATCCGCAACGAGGCGCGCAGCGATCTCTTCGCGCTCGGTGCGATCCTCTATGAGCTCGCGACCGGCGAACTGCCCTTCGGCATGCCGTCTTCGCAGGCCGGTCTGCGCAAGCGCCTGCACGAACGGCCACTGCCGCCGCGGCGGCGGGTGCCGACGCTGCCCGAGGCGCTGCAGGAAGTGATCCTGCATTGCCTGGAGGCCGACCCCGAACGCCGCTACGCCAGCGCAGCGCAGGTCGCCTTCGATCTCCAGCACCTGGATCAGGTGGAGATCACCGACCGTGGCCGTGCGCAGCAGAGACCCGGCATGTTCGGGCGCCTGCGCAACTGGGTGACCGGCATGGGCATGGAGCCGGAAACGCTCGCGACGCCCGCCGCGCGGGTGCATGAGGCGCCGATCATCATGGTCGCGGTGGCGACGGCCTATACCAACGAGGCGCACCAGCAGTCCCTGCGTGAGGCGGCGGGCCGCTTCGCCGCGGCGATTCCGGGAGCACGTATCGCCTGCGTCACCGCAGTGCGTCCGCCGCCGAGCATGGGCGGCGATGACGACGCCTTGAGCGCGCCGCGGGTCCGCATCCTCCAGTTGCAGCAGCTGCGCCACTGGGCAGAGGGGCTGCCGAGCGCGCGCCTGACCTTCCATGTGCTGGAGAACAGCGATGCGGCGGATGCGCTGCTGGAGTACGCGCGCGCCAACCATGTGGATCACATCCTGCTCGGCGCGCCACCGCCGGATCTGATCGGGCGCAGCCTGCTGCCGCCGGTGGCCGAGCGGGTGATGAACGAGGCGCCGTGCTCGGTGACCGTGGTGCGTGCGCGGATTGCCTGAATCGCGATGCGTAAGTTCGGCGTAAGGCGGGCGTAAGAGCGGAGTCAGCCTCGCTGACTAAGCTGCGGATCGCCTTGATGATGGACAGATAAGTCGGGGGAGACGACGCATGCAGGGCAAGCCGGTCAATTGGGCCGCCATCGATGCCGATCCGCGCTTCCAGCGCCTGCATCGGAAGAAGACCCGGTTCCTCGTGGCCATGATGAGCCTGGCCGTGGTCTGCTATTTCCTGCTGCCGCTGGGCACCGCCTGTTTTCCTTCGCTTTTCGCCACGCCCGTGTGGGGGCCGCTCAACGTCGGCATGCTCTGCGCGCTGGCGCAGTTCGGCTTCGCCTGGGCGATCGCCTGGGCGTATTCGCGCAAAGCCAACGCCGAGTTCGATGCGATGGCGGCCGAACTGGTGCGCGAAGCCGATCGGAGCCTCAGCCAATGAAACTGCGCCGCGCTGCAGCGGTATGCGTGCTCGCGGCAACGGCCGCGGTCGCCACGCCCGCGGCGGCGCAGGGTCTCGTGCCCGAGCGCCATAAGTGGCTGGCCTTCCTCGCCTTCGTGCTGGTCATCGGCCTGACGCTGGTGGTGACCTATCTCGCTTCCCGCCGCATCCGCACCGCCTCCGACTTCTATACCGCGGGCCACGGTGTGTCGGGGCTGCAGAACGGCTGGGCGATCGCGGGCGACTATCTTTCCGCGGCGAGTTTCCTCGGCGTCTCGGGGCTCATCAGCCTTTATGGCTACGACGGGTTCATGTACTCGGTGGGCTGGCTGGTCGCCTACATCACCGTGCTGCTCGCCATCGCCGAACCCTGCCGCAACATCGGCACCTACACGCTCGCGGACGTGCTCGCCTTCCGCAACGATCCGAGGATCTCGCGCGTGGTCGGCGCGCTGTCCACGCTCACCGTCTCCGCGGTGTACCTGGTCGCGCAGATGGTGGCCGGCGGCCTGCTGATCAAGGCGCTGATCGGGATCGACTACGAAGTCTCGGTCGTCGCCGTCGGCATCCTGATGCTGGTCTATGTGATCTGCGGCGGCATGCTCACCAGCACCTATGTGCAGATCATCAAGGCGGTGCTGCTCGTGGCGACCTCGCTGGTGCTGGTGGTCTGCGTGTGGCTACCCTACGGCTTCAGCTTGCCGGACTTTCTCATCGCGGTGGTGGGCGACGCCAAGGTGCAGGCACAGGTCGCCGGCCTGCTCGGCGATCCGGCGGCGCGGCTCAGTGCGACCGAGCTGGGGCAGCGCTTCCTCGAACCCGGCCTCTACTTCACCGCGCCGCTGGACCAGTTCTCGCTCGGCCTGGCGCTGGTCTTCGGTACGGCGGGCTTGCCGCACATCCTGATGCGCTTCTTCACCGTGCCGACGGCGCGGGAGGCGCGACGCTCGGTCATCTGGGCCATGGGCATCATCGGCGGCTTCTACCTGCTCACACTTTTCCTCGGCATGGGCGCCGCGTTGCGGGTCGGTCCGCAGGCCGTCGCCGCGGCCGACGAGGGCGGCAACCTTGCTGCGCCCTTGCTCGCGCAGTACCTCGGCGGCGGGCCGGAAAGCCTCGTGGGCAACCTGGCACTGGCCTTCGTCGCGGCGGTCGCCTTCGCGACCATCGTGGCGGTGGTCACCGGCCTGCTGCTCGCGGCATCGTCGGCCGTCGCGCACGATCTCTACCTGGGCGTGCTGCGTCATGGCGTGGCGAGCCCGCAGCGGCAGATCCGTGTCGCGCGCCTCGCGACCGTCCTCGTGGGCGGGCTGGCCATCGTCCTGGGCCTGGCAGCCAAAGGGCAGAACGTCGCCCATCTGGTAGCGCTCGCATTCGCGATCGCCGCCTCGGCCAACTTCCCCTGCATCCTGCTGACGCTCTACTGGCGGCGCTGCAATACGGCGGGCATCGTGGCCGGCATGCTGGTCGGCACCTTGTCGGCGCTGTTGCTGGTGCCCACGTCGTCTGATCTGGACCGGGCGGCTGCGCATCGCGCGGCGGATACGTCGGTCGGGGTGGCAAGCCCCGCCGGGGGCGTGGCGGATCCGCTGGCGCCTGCTGCAAGCATGTCACCCGCTGCGGGCGAGACGCCTGCGCCGCGTATCGCGTCCGCCCACCCGCTGCTCGGGCTCAGGAATCCAGGATTGCTCTCCATCCCGCTCGGCTTCCTCGCCGTGGTGCTCGGCTCGCTCTGCTTCCGCGACCGACGCGCGCTCGCCATGTGGGAAGAACTGCGCGTCCGACAGAACACCGGCATCCTCGTCGCCAAAGCCTCCGGGCACTAGCGATCGTCTCGTCTGGGATGCCCCGCTCCGGGCCGGTGTCCCGCGTACCTGGCCCCGCCGACCTTCGCCGAAGCGAAGGTCGGCTTGCGCGGGGGTAGGCGGCCCGGCTTTCCGGATTCTTTGACAGGGCCGAATTGCCTGCTATAATCGTCCTTCTTCGGCCAGATAGCTCAGTTGGTAGAGCAGCGGATTGAAAATCCGCGTGTCGGTGGTTCGATTCCGCCTCTGGCCACCAGCTTCAAACAAAACGCCCGACCTTGTGTCGGGCGTTTTGTTTTTGTCGTTCGCCTTGCAAGCCCGTGCTTGCCGGGCGCTTCACTTGGGCGCAGACGCGCCCACCTTGTCCGGCGGGTCCCAGTGCGTGATGCGCCGACTGCCATCTTCCAGAAGCACCACGTAACGCGAGCCACCTAGCGAACAGGCTTTGCCGAGGCCGGGAATCGGGCGGAAATCCGTCTCGCGGGTGCAGGCGTTTGTACGGGGGCCGGAGTCGCCGGTATCGCTCGCCGCGGACTGCGCCGCGCAGGCGCTTGCCGTCAGGCTGCAGAGCAGGGCGGGGGCGATGCGCAGGAAGCGCGGCGGGGTAGGGCTCATCAGCTTCTCCTTGTGACGGAGGCCGGCCCACGCAGGCACCGGCCTCCGCTTGCTACGGTGACGCGGACTACGACATCACCGGCGCACAGCTTCGATACGGGTGACGCTCACCGCCGGATCGACGTTGAGCGTAAGCGTCTTGCTGCCGGCTCCCACATTCACGAAGTCGATCGACTGGATCGTGCCGGTGCCGGTGTTGACCGCCGTGTTGGCCGACGAGTTGTTGAAGCTCGTCGTGATCAGCCGGCTGTTGGCGGTCGATGAGTAGTTGATCCGGAAGTAGTAGGAGCCAGCGGCGGTTACGTTGACTGTGAAGCTGCGGTTGCCGCTGAAGCTGTCGGCAGACACGACCCCCGGGATGTTGACCGTACTGCCACCGCCACCACCCGTGTCGGCGACCTTGACCAGGCGGAAGGACTGGCAGCCGTTGTTCAGGTCATCCCACTGCTGGAGTTGCGTGCCGTTGACGGTATTGCAATTGGGTACGTCCATGGCGCGGTTGCTGTGGCGTGCGATGAACTTGTAGTAGCCGCTGCCGACGTCGAAGGCCTTCCATTGCTGGTTGTTGCCACCCAGCCAGTCCCACTGCAGCAACTGCATGCCGTTGGCGGTGCCGCCGCCCGAGACATCGATCGCCTTGTTGCTGTGGCGCGCCATGATCCGGTAGTAGCCGCTGTCGGTGGCGATGAACTGCCATTGCTGGTTCTGTTGGTTGTTGAGGCAGTCCCATTCGGTGATCGCGGCGCCGTTAGCCGTCGACACGCCCGCCACGTCCAGGCACTTGTTGCTGTTCCTGTTGATCACCTGGTAGTAGCCCGCGGGCAGCGTGGCCCCGGTGGCGCCACCGCCGCAGCCGGAACGCACGATCATCTTGTTGTTGCAGGACGCGATATTCCAGTTGTTGGCGAGGAAGGACCCGGCCGGCGGATTGGGATTGAAGTAATCGTTGTTGTTGCAGTCGTAGTAGTAGTCCAGGCTGCCGTTCGGGCTCGGGCAGACATTGGTGCGGTACTGGCCTGCGCGCGGGCCGCCGTCGGCGTAGCACATGATGTCCGAGTCATCGATGCAGTGGCCGTTCTGGGTCGAGTTGGGCGCGCCGTCGAGCACTGCGCCCATCGAATGCGTCTCCTCGTGGAGCGACACTTCGAACGGGCATTTTCCCCAGGTGATCGCGATGCCGGTGGCCTCGTTCACGTTGTTCTCCGGGCCCGGTCGCGCGTCGCCGTTGCCCCAGGCTACGCCGCCGCCGCAGTTGCCGCCGCCCCACCAGATCATGTTGTCCTGGCCGGCGAGGTAGAAGCCCTTGGAACGCATTTCCGAGTCGACGCGCTGGATGTCCACATCGTTCAGGCGGTACTGGCTGCGCACCACGCGCACATTGGGCTGGCCGTTGCTGTCGCAGGCAACCTTGAGCGACATGCTCACGCCGAACTTGGCCGCTTCCGCCGCCACCTTGTCATTGGCTTGCTGGATGCTTTGGCGGATCAACGGGAGGTAGGTGGAGGATTCGTCCGCGGCATCGGCAGGGATCAGGTAGATAGCCTGGATCCGGTACTTCTCGTTGGTGCAGGTGATGGCCGACGCAGCCACTGCTTCCGAGGCGAGCGCCTGCGGAACCGGGTTGGAGTCGAAGGGGTAGGCCTCGTCGGTGCCGTGGGTGAGGCGCTCGGTGCCGTCGTCCAGCCGGACTTTGTAGCGGCCATTGCCAAGGTCGCAGACGCGCCGCCCGATGCCCTTGTGGCTGCGGAACTCGACCTCGTTTTCGCAACGATTGAGGGCGGGCCGGTTGCTGTCTGCCTTGGCGTCGTGCCCGCCATGGGCATGGGCGAGCCCGGCGCCGGCCGCAAGAAGCAGGGCCAGGCCTAGCCGTAGGCTGCTACGCATGCTTGAACCACTTTGTCTCATGTCTCTCTCCGCTGTTCTGGTGGTGTGGAGCTGCCGTGCTCGCCGGCGCGGCTTGTTGGTTTGCGGGCGTTTGGAAGTACTGGCCAGATATGAAAGCGCTTGCACGCCCGGGCGCGTGGGCTGCCGGAACGATGCGGCGGTCCAAGGCTCGCGCAAGTCGCGATGCATTGCACGCCAGCCTTCGACGTAATGCCTGCGAGCTTGAGCGTAGACCACCGTCCCGCCGCTGCGAATGCCGCGGACATTAATCCGCAAGCTCGACGGCGCTTTCAGGCCCGATGGAGCGTTCTTGATCCGCCGCAGACTCGCCAAGTCCTTGTTTGCGCGGTCCGAATGCTAAAATTGCGAATTGGCTGAGGGCGCCCACGCCCGGCCTGAATTCTCAGGGTTTCCGGTTTCCTTGTTTCAAGGGATCGCCGTCGATATACGCATGCAACTCTTCGCTCTCGGCATCAACCACCACTCCGCGCCCGTGAATCTGCGCGAACGCGTGGCGTTCCAGGCCGATGCCCAGGCGGAGGCGCTGGCGAGTCTGATGCGCGCGAAGCTGGTTCGCGAAGCCGCAATCCTCTCGACCTGCAATCGCACGGAGCTCTACTGCGCGACCGAACGGCCCGAAGCCGTGGCTGACTGGCTGGCGGAGTGGCACCGGATCGAACTGCCGCAGCTCGCGCCGCATCTGTTCACGCTGCCCAAGGACCAGGCGGTCCGCCATGTCTTTCGCGTCGCCTCGGGCCTGGACTCCATGGTGATCGGCGAGGCGCAGATCCTCGGCCAGATGAAGCAGGCAGCGCGTCTCGCCGATGAAGCGGGTGCGCTGGGAGCCCTGCTGCACAAGCTTTTCCAGAAGAGCTTCTCGGTGGCGAAGGAAGTGCGTTCGACCACCGCGATCGGCGCCAACGTGGTGTCCATGGCCGCGGCGGCAGTCCGGCTGGCGGAGCGGATTTTCGAATCGATCGAAAGCCAGCGTGTGCTCTTCATCGGCGCCGGAGAGATGGTGGAGCTATGCGCGGCGCACTTCGCCGGCGCGAAACCGCGCCAGATCACGATCGCCAATCGCACCCTGGCGCGCGCCGAAGCGCTGGCTGCCCGTTTCGGCGGACAGGCCGTGCCGCTGGAAAGGGTGCCCGAGATCCTGCATCAGCACGACATCGTCCTCAGTTGCACGGCCAGCCCGCTGCCTATCGTGGGTTTGGGCATGGCCGAGCGCGCGCTCAAGGCGCGTCGGCAACGCCCGATGGTGATGGTGGATCTGGCCGTGCCGCGCGATATCGAAGCCGAGATTTCGAATCTGGGCGACATCTTCCTCTACACGGTCGACGACCTCGCGCAGATCGTCCAGGCCGGCATCGAGTCGCGGCAACAGGCTGTGGTCCAGGCCGAGGCGATCATTTCCGGCGAGGTGTCGGACTTCCTGCACTGGGTCGAGGCCCGCGACGCCGTGCCGGCGATCCGCGCCTTGCGCGGCCACGCCGAAGACCTTCGCCGCGCCGAACTCGAACGCGCGGTCCAGCGTCTTGCACGCGGTGAAGATCCGCAGGAAGTGCTCGAAGCGCTTTCGCACGGGCTCACCAACAAGCTTCTGCACGGCCCCACGCAGTTTCTGAACCGTGCCGAGCACACCGAGATCGGTGGCGGCGCGGACCTGATCCGTCGCCTTTTCAATATCGAGCAACGCTAGCGTCCTGCGCTGGCGGATGCCCATAAAACTCCCCCTTCGATGAAATCCTCCATACGGGAAAAGCTCGAACAGCTCGCGCGTCGCCTTGTCGAACTCGACGGCCTGCTGGCCTCCGAAGACGTGGTGCGCGACATGGACCGCTATCGCCGCCTCAACCGCGAACATGCGGAGATCTCCCCGATCGCCGCCCTGTGGAAGGACTACCTGCAGGCCGAGGCCGACGAGCGCGCCGCCCAGGAACTCAGCGCCGATCCGGAGATGCGCGAGTTCGCGCAGGAGGAAATTGTCGCGGCCCGCGCAACGACGGCGCGCCTGGAGGGAGACCTGCAGGTCGCGCTGCTGCCCAAGGACCCCAACGACGAGCGCAACCTCTTCCTCGAAATCCGTGCCGGCACGGGTGGAGAAGAAGCCGCGCTGTTCGCGGGCGATCTCCTGCGCATGTACACCCGCTACGCGGAGCGTCAGGGCTGGCGGGTCGAACTGGTGTCGCTCTCGGAGTCGGATCTGGGCGGTTACAAGGAAGTGATCGCGCGCCTGATCGGTGCCGGTGCCTATTCGCGGCTCAAGTTCGAGTCCGGCGGCCATCGGGTGCAGCGAATCCCGGTCACCGAGACCCAGGGCCGCATCCACACCTCCGCCTGCACGGTGGCGGTGATGCCGGAGGCCGACGAACTGGCCGAAGTGGTGATCAACCCCGCGGATATCCGGGTCGATACCTTCCGCGCCTCCGGCGCCGGTGGCCAGCACATCAACAAGACGGACTCGGCGGTGCGGATCACCCATTTGCCGACCGGCATCGTGGTCGAGTGCCAGGACGATCGCTCGCAGCATCGCAACAAGGCGCAGGCGATGTCGGTGCTGGCGGCGCGGATCAAGGACGGGCAGGAGCGCGCCCAGCATGCCCAGACCGCCGCGACGCGCAAGAGCCTGATCGGAAGCGGCGATCGCTCCGAACGCATCCGCACCTACAACTTCCCGCAGGGGCGGATCACCGACCACCGGATCAACCTGACGCTCTACAAGCTGGATGCGGCGATGGACGGTGAGATCGGCGAACTGGTCGATGCGCTCGTCGCCGAGCATCAGGCCGAACAGCTCGCCAGCCTGACCGAGGCTGCGTGAAGCTGCCGCAGACGCTGGGGGAGGCGCTGGACGCCGCGCAGGGGCACATCCCGCGCAGCGAAGCGCGCTTGCTGCTGCGCGAGGCGAGCGGCCAGAGCGCCGCGGCGATCGCGGCCTTCCCCGAACGCGTGCTGGACGCCGCGGCGGCCGAACGTTTCTGCGATTGGCTGATGCGTCGCGCTGCTGGCGAGCCGGTGGCCTACATCCTGGGCGAGCGGGAGTTCTTCGGCCGCAGCTTTCGCGTCGGATCCGGCGTGCTGATTCCGCGGCCCGATACCGAAGTCATCGTCGAGGAGGCGTTGCGTCGTGCCAACGAGTGGTCGGCGCCGCGTGTCCTGGATCTCGGCACCGGCAGCGGCGCGATCGCGATCAGCCTCGCGCTCGAATGCCCTGCGGCCTGCGTGACGGCTGTCGATGCCTCGGAGGCGGCGCTGCGCGTCGCACGGGACAACGCCGAAGCACTCGGCGCGAAGCTCGAATTCCATCATGGCGACTGGTTTGCGCCTGTCGCGGGCCAGCGTTTCGAGATCGTGGCGACCAACCCGCCCTACGTCGCCGACGCCGACATCCACCTGGAGCAGGGCGATCTGCGCTTTGAGCCGCGCTCGGCGCTGGCTGCTGGAGCGGACGGTCTGGATGACATCCGCCGCATCGTCACGGCTGCGCCGGATTACCTGGTCGAGCGCGGCTGGCTACTGATCGAGCATGGATTCGAACAAGGCGCCGCGGTACGGGCGCTCCTCGTCGCGCGTGGCTTCCAGGATGCGGCGAGCAGTCGCGATCTGGCGGGCCATGAGCGCGTCACTTTCGGGCGCTGGATTTGACGTGTCCGGCCCCATCTCCTAGACTTATACCCGATTGTTTTTGTCAAGTATTGGCGCCAATCCCTATCGGCGGCCAGCAAAGGAAATCCCATGAGCGTGCAGGACACCATCCGCGAAACCGTTACCAGCAACCCCGTCGTGCTGTTCATGAAGGGCTCGCCGCAATTTCCGCAGTGCGGCTTCTCCGCGACTGCCGCGCAGATCCTGAAGCTCTCCGGCGTCAATGAATACGCGTCGGTGAACGTGCTGGCCGACGACGAAATCCGCCAGGGCATCAAGGAATACGCCAACTGGCCGACGATCCCGCAGCTCTACATCAAGGGCGAATTCGTCGGCGGCTGCGACATCATGAAAGAGATGTACCAGTCGGGTGAGCTGCAGCAGCTGCTCACCGAAGCGGGCGTGGTCGCTGCCTGAAGCGGGTAGCGCAGCAACAAAAAGGGCGGCCTCGGAGCCGCCCTTTTTGTTTTGACGTTCGGGAGTTGTGATCAGCCCTGCGCAACCTTCTCGCGTTGCTTCGCCTGTTCGGCAAGCGCGGCTTGCGCATCGTTGCGAGTGTCCTCTTCGGTGATACCGCTCCAGCGTCGCCAGGCCTTGCGTGAGAGATGCGCTGTGAGCTGATGCGGGCGCATCCGCAGCCAGTGGGCGCGCACGTACAGGAAGTAGCGCGCCAGTGCGGTCCAGCGATCGTCGGCGGACGCATGGTTCGGCTGCAGCGCGCGCAGATAGGCCTGATTCATGATCGATTCGCGCAGGCTCTCGGGCCAGACGTGTCCCGGAGGGACCGGCGTATCGAGCAAGGCTTGGCACATCGCCAGCGCGTAGCGGAGCGGCGTCTGCAGATGTAGCAGTTCCGCACGCGCAGTCAGGCGTTCGAAGAACTCCGGCTCGACCGCGAAGTGGCGGAGCAGGCGATCCAGGTCGACCAGATCGCGCAGTCCGTTGTCGAGCTCGCCTTCATGGAAGAGATGGCAGGCGCTGTGCAAGACCATATCGGTTGGTGCCAGCACCCAGGCCCCGGGCAGCGCCGCCGCGGGGACAGCCGCGTCTAGCAGGAGTTCTGCGTCCGGCGTATGGCGCGACGAGCGCGGCAGGATGTTGTGATGAACGTCGAGCACGGAGTCACGGACCACATGGCGTAGAGGCGGGATCTCATGCATCCACTGCCGGTAGTAGCGCTGGTCGTATTCGTTGTGATGCGTGCTGATCCAGCCATGGCGGAGCAGGACAGACTCGCTCTCCGGCAGCGCGGCCTCGGGGACGATCAGGTCGATGTCGCCGAACACACGTCCGTGCGCGGCCGGGAGATCCGAGGCAAGGTAGGCGGCGCCTTTCAACAGGACGAGCCGGATGCCGCCTTCGTCCAGCGCCTTTTGCACCCGCGCCGCCTCGGTGAGTGTCGCGATGCGCTGGCGTCGCGCGACGGCTGCAGCCGCTTCCAGGTGCGGGCGGACCCGCGGCGGCACCGCGTCCAGCACGTCGGCCTGACGCAAGGCGTCGGCAAGACGCGCGCCCAGGTTGGCGTTGCGCGCCTGCGGGATGATCGCATTCCAGTCCTGCGGACGCAGTTGAGCGGCGGCCTGAGGTTGGCGAAGCAGACCCAGCAGCGCGGCCGGCGTCATCGCGTGGCGTCCTCGACCAGACCGTCGAAGTAGGCGATGGCGTCATCGAGCCGGCTATAGGTGAAGCCGACGCTGTCGCATCTGTCGATCAGGTCCGCCAGGACCGTGAAGCCGCGTTCGCCAAGCATGCTGTAGTTGAAGGCGTTGTCGGCAAGCTGGATGAAGGCCTGTGCTTTGGCGTGGGCGTCGAGTGTCAGCTCGCTGCCGGCCTGCCAGCGCGGGAATACGACCCAACGCGGTGTTGCGGATATGGCGACGGCGGCGATGCTGGCGTCGGGCACGCGCACGTGGGCGACCCGGCCCTTCTGCGTATCCGGCACTTCCTCGCCCCACTGCGCCTCGGGCGCAAAGCCCTTGAGGACTTCGATGGAGTTGTTCTTGAGATTCACCGGCCGAGCCAGCGGGACCATGGAGCCGGTTTCCAGATCTACGAGCGCCAGTTCGTCCGAGAGCAGTCGCCAGCCGCGGTGGATCAGCGCTGCGGTCAGCGTGCTCTTGCCCGAGCCCGGTGGCGCCGGAAGGATGGCCGCCAGGCCTTCGCGTTCGACGACTGCCGCGTGGATGACGAGGTACTGGTGGGCGTGGCTCGCGATGCACCAGTTCATGCCCCACTCGAGCATCGCGAAGGCTTGCGGGCGGGGCAGGGGATTGAAGGGGGTGTAGCCGTCGAGCAGGAATTCCACCTGCGGTTTGAGGCGTCCGCGCAGTCCCGGGGTACGTCGGACTTCGACGTTGAAGTCGGCGAAACCGGATTCGTCGATGACATGGGCGCCGTAAAGACGGCGCAGGCCTTCTGCCACCTCGGGTTCGCGGCTGCGAATCGAGAAAACGAAGGGACCTGTGACCAGGGGAATGCCCGGACCATGCAGGCGCTGACGCAGCGTGGTGGTCGTCAGCTGGGCCAAACGCTGAGGTGGGGTCAAATCAGTTCAATGCGCCGCAGTTGGGTCAGGGCTTCTGAAACCCGCTCCTGAAGTGTTTCAGGAGCCAGCCCCCATCGATCGCCCAGCATCTGGGCCGCCTGCAGCGGATCGTAGCGTGTGGCGTCGGGAAGCAAAAGCAGTTCGCTGCTCAGCGCGTCGAGTGCGTGCGTGTCGCCGGTGCGGCGATCGAAGACCACCATCCCGTCCGGCCAATTGCGGTGCAGCCAGCGTTCGGCCAGCGCGCTCATGCGAGTGCGACTTCCCGGGGTGCTGCGTCAGGCAACAATCTTGTTGGTGAGCAGGTAGTTCTTGATCTCGGTGGCCTTCCACGGGGTGGCACCCGCGAACGGGATGTATTGCCCGGTCAGCGCCCATTCGCGCCAGATGATCTGCAGCTTGTTCGCATCCAGCGCACGCGCATCCACCAGGCCGGAGAGGATGTTCAGGTAAGCGCCGATGACGTGGAACGCAACCTTTTCCAGGTCGAAGTTGCCCGTCGGACCGGAGCCGGTCAGATTGAGCACGTCGATCAGGGTGAGCGAGACGCCATTCGTGGTGTAGAAGCGCGTGCCCGCGCGGTTGCCGGGCGTGAACAGCGAGTGGAACTGGGTCGTCGCGGGAATTGGCCAACTCGGGCTATTGCCGTTGGTGCTGACGCCGTTCTTCCAGTAGCCAGGTGAGCGGCCGTTGCAGGTGCCCACTTTCTGGGCTGCGTGGCTGAGGGCGCCGGACAGGTTCTGCGACGGGGCGATGCACTGGCCGCCACCGCCGCCGCCACCTCCGGCCAGAACCGGTCGGCTGGCGAGTGTGAGGATGACGGGCCCGACCGTCGATGCCCCTTTGATCAGTGCCCGGCGGCGAGCCAGCATTTCGGCGGCCACCTCCTGGGCTTGCTGTTGGGGCGATTCAGGCGTTTGGTTCGGATCGGGCATGGTATGGGTCCGGAAAGCTGGCCGCATTTTCCTCGTCTGGGAAGCCTTTGTTCGCGCAACTAAGTCACGCGACGGCGGCTCGCGGCGGGTCGGGAGGCAATAAGCAAAAAGCGTGCGGTTCGCCGAGTTCGAGAGAAATGCAATGAAATCAACGTCTTGCGGAACTTGATGCGGGGGCGAAATGCGAAATCGTCCAAGGCTGTCAAACGGGCCGACGAGCCCGCGATCCGCGGTTAGTTTCGCAAGTGATTGAACAGGTTTCGCGCCATGCGCTCGGCCTGCCCGAGATAACTCGCACCGAAGAGATTGAGGTGATTAAGGATGTGGTACAGGTTGTAGAGCGGCTTGCGCAGCTCATAACCGGGGTCGAGCGGCGCTGCCCGGCGGTAGGTGAGGTAGAAACTGTCGGGAAAGCCGCCGAAAAGCTCACTCATTGCCACATCGACCTCACGATCGGCGAAGTGCACCGCGGGATCGAAGATGGCGGGCATGCCGCTGTCAAGGACCCCGACGTTTCCGTTCCAGAGGTCGCCGTGAACCAGGCTGGCTTGGGGGCGATAGTCGAGGAAAAAGGCGCCGATCTTGTCGCAAATCCGCTCGCCCTGCTCCTGCAGGGGGCCGCGGTAGCCGTTGGCCGCCGCCGTCGCGAATTGCGGGGCAAGGCGATTCCGGGCGAAGAAGATCGGCCAATGAGCCTGAGCCTCATTGGCTTGCGGGCTGGCGCCAATGTAGTTGTCGCGCGACCAGCCGAAGTCCCCGCCGCGGATAGCGTGCAGTTGGGCCAGTGCCTCGCCCAAAGCAGCGCCTGCACGGGAATCGGGCCGGCACAATTTGAGGTGTTCGAGCAGCAGGACAGCGTGTCCAGCGTCCTGGCTTTGCGCAACGACGCGCGGCACAGCGAAGGCTTCGCAGCGACCCAGCGCTTCCAGGCCGTCGGCCTCTGCGGCAAACACGTCGGCGCCAGCCGGCGTGTTTGCCAAGGCGCTTACCTTGGCAAACAGATGGGAACCGTCGCTCAGCGCAAGACGCCAATGCGTCTGGCGCTGATTGCCGCCGAGACTCCGGATTTCCGCGACGCGCGCATTGTTGCCGAGGGCGTCGGTCAGTGCGTCGTCGACCAGCCCGGAGAATGCGGCGGCCTGCGTCATCCTCAGGCTTGGGCGAGGCGGGCGCGGGCACGCGCCGCGGCCGCGCGGACCTGGTCGGGTGCCGTGCCACCGATATGTTGGCGACCGGCCAGCGCGCCTTCGACCGTCAGTACCTGATAGACGTCCTGCGTCACCAGATCAGAGAAGCCTTGCAGTACCTCCAGCGGAAGGTCGGGCAGGTCGCACTGGCGGGTTTCGGCTTCGCGCACGGCGCGCGCGACGGCCTCGTGGGCGTCGCGGAAGGGCAGGCCCTTCTTGACCAGGTAGTCAGCCAGTTCGGTTGCGGTGGCGAAGCCCTGCTTGAGGGCGTCGCGCATGGCCTGAGGCTTGACCCGGATGCCACTCGCCATGTCGGCGAAGATGCGCAGGCTGTCGATCAGCGTGTCGGCCGTGTCGAACAGCGGTTCCTTGTCTTCCTGATTGTCCTTGTTGTAGGCCAGCGGCTGCGCCTTCATCAGGGTCAGGAGGCCGACCAGGTGGCCGTTGACGCGACCGGTCTTGCCGCGCACCAGCTCGGGCACATCGGGGTTCTTCTTCTGCGGCATGATCGAGCTGCCGGTGCAGAAGCGGTCCGCGAGGTCGATGAAGCCGACGCGCGGGCTCATCCACAGGATCAGCTCTTCGGAGAGGCGCGACAGATGGGTCATCGCCAGCGCAGCGGCGGCGCAGAACTCGATGGCGAAGTCGCGATCGCTCACCGCGTCGAGCGAGTTCTCGCACACGCCCTCGAAGCCCAGTTCTGCAGCAACGAATTCGCGATCGATCGGGTAACTGGTGCCTGCCAGCGCCGAGGCGCCCAGCGGCAAACGGTTGATGCGGCGGCGCGCGTCGGTGAAACGCTCCGCATCGCGACGCGCCATTTCCACGTAGGCCATGAGGTGATGGCCGAAGGTCACCGGCTGGGCGACCTGCAGGTGCGTGAAGCCAGGCATCGCGGTGTCGGCGTGTTGCTCCGCCAGATCGACCAGCGCGCGCTGGAAGTCGCCAAGCAGGCCGACGATGCGGTCGGTCGCGTCGCGCAGCCACAGCCGGATGTCGGTCGCGACCTGGTCGTTACGCGAACGGCCGGTGTGCAGACGCTTGCCCGCGTCGCCCACCAGGGTGGTCAGGCGCTTCTCGATGTTGAGGTGCACATCCTCGAGGTCCAGACTCCATTCGAACTGGCCGTCGCGGATCTCGCCGAGGATCTGCTGCATGCCGCGTTCGATGTCGGCCAGGTCCTGGGTCGAGATGATCTTTTGCCGCGCAAGCATCTTGGCGTGCGCGAGCGAGCCGCGGATGTCCTGTTCGGCCATGCGCTGGTCGAAGAACACCGAGGCCGTGAATCGCTTGACCAGGTCTGAGACCGGCTCCGAGAAACGGCCGGACCAGGCTTTGCCGTCGCCCTCGTGGGGCTGCGACGAATTTGAACGCTCTGTCATAATCGAGGGGAGGAGTAGGAGATCGCGTGCAGATGGCGCGCGAAACAAAGGCGCCGCGCGGCGCCCGAGACGATGGCGAGTATACGGCAAAAGCCCACCCCCCAGTCCGCCCTGACCGCCCGCGTGCTGCCCCCGGATTTCCGCAATCTGGGGGTTGCGCTGCGCGCCTTGCTGGTCGTGAACTTTCTGCTTCTGCTCACCGTCTGGGTGCGCAATCAGCAGGTGGCGAACTTTCCTTCGGAGTTCCTGGACGCTGCAGGCCTGGTTGAATTTCCGCTGCTGCTGGCCTTGCTGATTGCCTATTTTCTGGCGCCGGCCATGACCACCTTCAGCTACAAGCGGGCGAGCATCTCGATGGTGATCCTGGCGATCGCCTGCGTCGCGATCGCTTCGCCGCTGCTCGCGGCCTTCGCGCCTTCACAGTCGCATCTGCGCTGGATGATGTGGGCGGCCGGGGCTGCGGGCGTGGTGATGATCTACTTCCACTGGCGTGCCAGCGCCGCGGCGCCCGCCTTGGCGGAGGCGCGGGTGCTGGCGCTCAATGCACGTATCCGGCCGCACTTCTTCTTCAATAGCCTGAACGGCGTGCTCGGCGTAATGCGCTCTGATCCGCGCCGGGCCGAAACCGCCCTGGAAGCACTGGCCGATCTTTTCCGCGCCCTGATGCAGGAGAATCGCCAGCTGGTGCCGCTAGAGGAGGAGATCGAAATCTCCAAGCGCTACCTGGAGCTGGAGCGGCTGCGCCTGGGTGATCGGCTCAGCGTGGATTGGGATCTGCGGCATTGCCCGATGGATGCGATGGTGCCGCCGCTGATGCTGCAGCCGCTGATCGAGAATGCCGTGTATCACGGTATCGAGCCTTCGCCGGAGCCGGGCGACATCAAGGTGCGCGTCGGCCAGCGCGGGCGCGACCTGATCGTGCGGATTTCCAATCCTATCTACGCGCAGGCGCGCCACCAGCAAGGCAACCGGATGGCGCAGGCCAACATCCGCGAACGCCTGATGCTCTTTTTCGATATCGAGGCCAGCATGGAGGCCGGCGCGCGCGACGGGCGCTATATGGTGAACATACGCATGCCGCTCAGACGGGAGGAGCACAAGTGAACGCACTCAAGATTCTCATCGTCGACGACGAGGCCCCGGCACGCGAACGCCTGCGTGACCTGCTGGGCGACATCTCCGCCACCCAGCCCAACGCGATCGTCGGCATGGCGGCCAACGGCATGGAGGCGCTGCGGCTCTTCGAGGAGGTGCGGCCGGACGTGATGCTGGTCGACATCCGCATGCCCGGCATGGACGGCATCGAGCTGGCACAGCATCTGGCGCAACTGGAGTCGCCGCCGCGGGTGATCTTTGCGACGGCCTACGACGAATACGCAGTCACCGCCTTCGAACTGCATGCGATCGACTACCTGCTCAAGCCGGTGCGAGCCCAGCGACTGGAGGCCGCGCTTGGCCGTGCGCGCAACAGCCTGCCGCCGACCCGCGACGCGCTGGACCGCGTTGCAGAGCCGCGCCGCCACTTTGCCGCCAGCGAGCGGGGGCGGATCACCCTGATTCCGGTCGAGGACGTCTGCTACCTCAAGGCCGAGCTCAAGTACGTGACGGCGCGCACCGCGGACCGCGAATACCTGCTGGACGAATCGCTGGTGCAACTGGAGCAGGAGTTTCCCGAACGCTTCATCCGCATCCACCGCAACTGTCTGGTGGCGCGCAGCGCGATCGAGGGTTTCGAGCGCGACGAGGCCGGCGAGCACTGGGTCGTGCGGGTTTCCGGCGTCAACGAGCACCTGCCGGTCAGTCGCCGCCAGTGGCCCAGCGTCCGCACGGCCTTGCTGGGCGCCGAACAGGCCTGATACCGCTCAAGGCGTCCGTCCCGGATGTCGTTAAGGCTCTCGACAAGGAGAGTCTGGCTTGAAAGACCCAAACGCCCCGACCACCATCGGCGTGTTGACCGCCGATCTGGACACCGCGTATTCCCAGCCGGTGATCGCTGGCGTGCTCGAAAGCGCCCGCACGGCGGGTGTGCGTCTGGCTTTCCTGACCGGGCACTTCCCCGGTGCATCGGATGAGTTCGAGCGGCAGTTCAACCTGGTCTATCGGCTCTCCGATGCGGCACGGTGCGACGGGCTGCTCCTGATTGCTGCGACGCTGCAGTTCCATCTGACCCCGGAACCGTTGCAGCGCTTCTTCTCCACCCTGCCGAAGGTGCCCGCCGTCTCCCTGGGCTTTGCCTCGCCGCACCTGCCCAGCGTCGTGATCGACAACTACGGCGGCTTCCTGTCCCTCATGCGCCACGTGCTCGGCGTGCATGGCTGCCGCCGGGTGGCGATGATCGCCGGGCCGCGCGGCCACTACGAAGGTGATGAGCGCCTGCGCGCCTGGCGCGACGCGCATCGCGAATTCGGTATGGAACCGGACGAGTCCCTGGTCGCCTGGGGCAATTTCACCCAGCCCGGCGGCCGTGCTGCGATGCAGGATCTGCTGCGCCGCGTCGGCCGTTTCGACGCCCTGGTCACGGCCAACGACGAGACCGCGCTGGGTGCGATGTCGGTGGCGCTCGACCACGGCCTGCGGGTTCCCGATGAACTGATCATCGTCGGCTTCGATGACATCCTTGCCGCGTCACGGATCGGCGTCGCCCTCACCACGGTAAACCAGCCGCTGCGGGAGCTCGGCTCGGTTGCGACCGGCAAGCTCATCGATCTCATCGGCGGCAAGGAGATTCCTGCCCTGACGCGGGTGTCGACCCGCCTTGTGGTGCGGCAGTCGTGCGGCTGCGCCGCGCGCGGCGCGGGCTCCAACCTCGTCACCGATGCCGCCATCGATGCGGCGATGGCCGACCTCGCCCTGGCGCCCGAAAGCGAACCGATCTACCGGCGTGCCTTCATGGACTTTGTCCAGTCCTTCGATGACGCGCTGCATCAGGGCGAGATCCAGCCCTTCCTCGCCTGCCTGCACCGAGTTGCGGCCGACACGATGCGCCGCGAAGGCCATCTGAACCCGGTTCAGGCCATGGTGCTGGCCTTGCAGCGACGCGTGCTCGAAACCCGTCGCCTGGATGCGGCGCAATGGCCGCAAGTCGCGCGCTGGCTGCAACAGGCGCAGATCGAGCTGGCGGTGCGCCTGGACCTGGATCGCCACAACCGGCAGCGCGAAAGCCTCGAACATTCCATGGCCTTCCGCGAACTGCTCAAGGCGCGGATCGCGACCTTCGACCTGCAGAAGCTCCTGCTCGTACTCGACGAGGCGCTGCCTCGGCTGCGGGTGGAGACCTGCTGCATCCTCCTCTACGAAGGGGAGGGGCGGATCAATGATCTCTACGACTGGTACCTCCCGGAGCGCGCGCAGTTGCTTTATGCGTTCATCAATGGCGAGAAGCGCGGCGAATTGGCAGGCGAGGTGCTGGATACCGGCGAGCTCTTGCCCGAGGCAGCATGGAGGCTGATCGGCGACACCGCGGCGCTGGCGGTCTATCCGGTTTTCCACGGGACCGAGCACTTCGGCCTGATCCTCTTCGGTGTCACGCCGATGACCAATAGTCCTTGGGAGCAGATCCGCGACGAGGTGTCGTCGGCCCTCAAGGCATCGCTGATCGTCTCCGAGCTGCAGGCGGCGCGCGACATGCTGAGCAGCGACCTGAGCCGTGCGGAGGAAGGCAATCGCGCGCTCAGCAAGCTCGCGCACCTGGACGAGCTCACTGGCTTGCTCAACCGCCGCGGCTTCATGCTGGAGGCTCAGGCACGTGCCGACATGTTGCAACGCGATGGCCAGCCTTACGCGGTGTTCTTCGCCGACATGGACGGTCTCAAGCCGATCAACGACCAGCTAGGACACGCTGCCGGCGACGAGGCGATCCGCCGCAGTGCAGCGGTGCTGCGACATGGTTTCCGGGCGAGCGACAGCATCGGCCGCATCGGCGGCGACGAGTTCGCGATTTTCACGGCGAACGCAGATGCCGAAGCCCTGGAGATGATGCGCCAGCGGGTCTACAAGCTCTTCGAGCAGGCGGCCGACGGCCTGCCCTACAAGCTCGGCTGTAGCCTCGGTTTCGTGATCGCCGGCACCGAGAACCCGGAGCGCCTGGAGTCGTTGCTCTCCCGTGCTGACGCTGTGCTCTACGAAGAAAAACGGCGCCGCAAGGGCGCCGTTCCGGTCCGCTAGACGCGCCTGGCGTCGCTCAGCCCGAGTTGCGCAGACCCGCCGCGATCCCGTTGATCGACAGGTGGATGCCGCGCTTGATGCGGTCTTCCTGCATGCCTTCGCGATAGCGATGCAGCAGCTCGACCTGCACATGGTTGAGCGGATCGAGATAGGGGAAGCGATTGCGGATCGAGCGCTTGAGCAGCGGGTTCGAATCCAGCAACTCGGTCGTGCCGGTGATCGCCAGCAGCGACTCGATCGCGGCCTGATGCTCGGCACGGATGCGCGAGAAGATCTCTTCACGCAACTGCTCGTCGCGCACCAGCGCGGCGTAGCGCGACGCGATCGCGATATCGCTCTTGGCCAGCACCATGTCCATGTTGGAAAGGGTGGTCGCGAAGAAGGACCATTCCTTGTGCATCGCCTGCAGGGTCGCGAGGCCATCGGGATTGTCGGCGAGGTACTGCTTCACCGCAGAACCGAAGCCCAGCCAGCCCGGCAGCATCAGGCGGCACTGTGCCCAGGAGAACACCCAGGGAATCGCACGCAGGTCTTCGATCGCGGTGCTCTTCTTGCGCGAGGCCGGACGCGAACCGATGTTCAGGTTGGCGATTTCCGAGATGACGGTCGATTCCCAGAAGTACTTCTCGAAGCCCTCGGTCTCGTACACGAGGCCGCGGTAGGCCTTGAAGGCGTACTCGGAGAGCTTGTCCATCACCAGCAGGTATTCGGCGCGCGGGGCGGCTTCGGGATGCGCCAGCAGGGTTGCCTCGAAGGTGGCGGCAGCCAGCACTTCCAGATTGCGGTGGCCGACTTCCGGGTTGCCGTACTTGGAGGAGATGACCTCGCCCTGTTCGGTGAGGCGGATCTGACCCTGCACCGCACCACCCGGCTGTGCCAGGATGGCCTGGTAGCTGGGGCCGCCGCCGCGGCCGACGGAACCGCCACGGCCGTGGAAGAGGCGCATCTTCACGCCGTGCTTGCGGAAAACTTCGATCAGCTTGATCTCGGCCTTGTAGAGCTCCCAGCCCGAAGTCAGGAAGCCGCCGTCCTTGTTGCTGTCCGAATAGCCCAGCATCACTTCCTGCTGCTGGCTACGCGAGGCCAGCAACTGGCGGTAGAAGGGGATGGAGAAGAGCGAATCCATCGCGCCACTGGACGCCTGCAGGTCGCCGATGGTCTCGAACAGCGGGATGATGTTCACATCCAGCTTCTGCTCGTGCGGACGCAGCAGGCCGACTTCCTTGAGCAGCACCGCCAGTTCCAGCATGTCCGAGACACCGTCGGTCTTGGAGATGATGGCGTTGGGCACACAGGCCGGACCGTAAAGGGCGTGGGCCTCGGACGCGGCGCGGAAGATTGCCAGTTCGCCGATGGTTTCTTCGGAGTACTGGATATGCGCGGAACCCAGCGGACGCGAGGTCGAGAGTTCGTCGACCAGCAGCGCGATGCGGCTGGCTTCGTCCATCTTCAGGTATTCGACGCCCGGACGCACGGCGGCCAGCAGTTCGGCGACGGTGCGTTCATGCACGTCGGAGTTCTGGCGCAGGTCGATCGCGGCGAGGTGGAAGCCGAAGACCTTCACGGCGCGGCTGAGGCGACGCAGGCGACCGCCGGCGAGCGCGCCGGAACCGTTCGCGACCAGCGAGCGATGCACGGTGTCGAGATCGGCTTCGAGCTCCTGCGCGTTGGCGTAGGGCGTGCCGGTCGCGACCGGCGGGCGGCCGGTCGGATGGCCGAGGATCTTGTTCGCGGTGGCGTAAACACGGGCATAGATGCCGGCCAGCGCGCGACGGTAGGGCTCGTCGCCACGACGCGGGGAGACATCGACCGAGCGTTCGGCCAGTTCGAGCAGGCCGTCGGAGGAGGGCACCAGCAGCTGGGCGATCGAAAGTTCGGACCCAAGATGGTGCAGCTCGGAGAGGTAATGCTCGAAAGCGACCGTTGCCTGCATGCGCAGGGCTTGACGCAGCACGTCGGCGGTCACGAAGGGATTGCCGTCGCGGTCGCCACCGATCCAGCTGCCGAGGCGCAAGAAGGAAGGCAGTTCGCGGGTGCGCCAGCCTTCATCGTGCTCGGCGAGCATGTTTTCCATCGCCACGTAGAGTTTGGGCAGCTCACGCAGGAAGGTGTAGTGGTAGTACGAAAGACCGTTCGAGACTTCGTCGAGCACCGACAGCTTGGTCGGGCGCAGCATGCGGGTCTGCCACATGGTGAGCACGGCGCGGCGCAGGTTTTCCTCGCTCTCGCTGCGCTCGTCCGGCGTCATCTGGATGCGGTCGCGCTGGTCGAGGATCTGCGCGATCTGCAGCTGGCAGTTCAGGATGCTGCGGCGGGACACCTCGGTCGGGTGCGCCGTGAGCACCGGGCCGACGAAGGCGTCGTCAAAGAAATCGGCGATCTGTTCGGGCGTCACACCAGCGGCAAGCGCGCTCTTGATAGCGTGGGCCATCGTGCCTTCGCGCGCGGCCGAACCGGCGATCGCATGCGCACGCGAGCGGCGGATATGGTGCTGGTCTTCCGCGATGTTCGACAGGTGCGAGAAGTAGCTGAACGCACGCACGACCTGAATCGTCTGGTCACGCGAGAGCGAGTCCAGCATGGCCTCGAGCTCTTTGCGGGCAGCGATGTCGTCGTCGCGGCGGAAACGGATTGAGTTCTGGCGAATGCGCTCGATGAGGTCGAAAATCGCGTCGCCGTGCTGGGCGCGAACGGTATCGCCGAGAATCCGGCCCAACAGCCGGATATCTTCCTTGAGAGGTAGATCCTTATCCTGGGTGCTCATGTCTTTTTTTGCGGGCTAAGGGGAGGGCTCGCGAACGCGCAGGGGGCGGGGACGCCACGCGTGGAGGCTCGTGCGCCAGCGGCGCTGCATTGCAATATCTGTAGTTTATCAGGCATTTGCTGATTCGGCGGGCCCGCCCTGCCCCGGGTGGTACCATCACGAGCCTGCGTTGCTGCGTTCCCGCATGCAACATCCGTACCTCCTAGAGCCGCACATCGTGAGCCTTCCTGCGCCGAAAACCCTCGTCATCGCCACCCGGGAGAGTCCGCTCGCCTTGTGGCAGGCCAACCATATCAAGGCGCGTCTCGAAGCGCTCTATCCCGAATGCCAGGTCGAATTGCTCGGGATGACCACCCGCGGCGACCAGATCCTTGACCGTGCCCTGTCCAAGGTCGGCGGCAAGGGCCTGTTCATCAAGGAGCTGGAGACCGCGCTGCTCGACCGCCGCGCGGACCTGGCCGTGCACTCGATGAAGGATGTGCCGGCCGATCTCGCGGCCGAGTTTCATATTGCGGCGATCATGGAGCGCGAAACGCCGCTCGACGCCTTCGTCTCCAGCCGCTACGCCTCGCTCGACGACATGCCGCCTGGCACCGTCGTGGGGACTTCCAGCCTCCGCCGCGAAGCGCAGATCCATGCGCAGTACCCCTATCTTGGCGTGACGCCGCTGCGGGGTAACCTCGGGACCCGCCTGCGCAAGCTCGACGAAGGCCAGTACGACGCCATCGTCCTCGCCGCGGCCGGGCTCACCCGCCTTGGCATGGGTGACCGCATCCGCGCCTTGCTTCCGGACACCCAGTCCTTGCCCGCCGCAGGGCAGGGCGCGCTGGCGATCGAGACCCTGGCCGACCGTCCCGAGCTGCAAGCCTGGCTCGCTCCGCTGGCTGATGCCGGCACCGCGGCCTGCGTGCGTGCAGAGCGTGCGGTGACCCAGGCCTTGGGCGGCGGTTGCGAAGTCCCGATGGGCGCCTTTGCGCTGCTTGAAGACGACGAACTCTGGCTGCGTGGCTTCGTGGCCCGGCCCGACGGTAGCCGCTTCGCACGTGCCGAATTGCGCGGTCCGGTGCAGGCGCCCGAGGCCCTCGGCCTCGCGCTCGCCCAACGCCTGCGTGAGGACGGCGCGGAAGAGATCCTGGCTTCCCTGGTCGATCCCGGCGCGGCATGACCGCGACGCTGGCGGGCCGGCGCATCGTCGTCACGCGGCCGACCGCCCAGGCGGAATCCTTGTGTGCCGCGATCGAAGCGCGCGGCGGCATGGCACTCAGGGCGCCCCTGATCGCGATCGAAGCGGTCGATGACCCCGTGACGCGCCAAGAGCTGGCGCAGCTCTCGCACGAGCTCGATCGTTTCGATCATGTCTTCTTCGTCAGCGCCAATGCGGTCGAGCATGGTGTGACTGCGCTGCGCCCAGCGAGGGAATGGCCCGCCGATCTTGCGGTATCCACCGTGGGTCCGGGCAGCGCGAGCGCGCTGCGTGCCGCCGGCTTTGCCCATGTGATCGTGCCCGCGACGCAATTCGACAGCGAGGCCGTCCTCGCCCTGCCCGAGTTCGCATCCGAGCGGGTGGCGGGGCGATCCATTCTGGTGCTTCGCGGCGATGGCGGCAGGGAGCTGCTGGCGGATGCGCTGCGTGAGCGCGGTGCCCAGGTCCGGCTGCAGACCTGCTATCGCCGCCGCATGCTGGCGCCGGATCTTCCCGAACTGATCGCCGCCCGCCCTGACGCACTGGTCATTTCGAGCAGCGAGGCGCTGCGCAGTTTCGAGTGCCAGATCGAGGCGGCGCCAGATGCCGCCGTGCTGCGGATACTTCCACTCTTCGCCCCGCACGAGCGCATCGCCGGCCTCGCGGAAGAACTCGGCTTCCCCTCGGTGATCACTACTGCAGGCGCCGATGCTGGGATCATTGCTGGGCTGGAGCGCTACTTCGGATCCCGCGCCGGCACTGCCCGCGCGGACTGACGTCGCGCAGCGTCACAGTGCAAGCCGGAAGGCCTCGGTTATCATTGAGGCATGGATGAAAACCCGTCGCTCCCCCCTCCCGGCGCTGCGGCAGCGCGCCGTCGGTCCTGGCGTGGGCAGGCTCCCGGCCTGCTGATCGCGGCTGCGATCATCGCCCTCGTCCTCCTTGCCTGGCAGTGGATGGAGACCCGGGCCCGGCTTGACCTCCTGCAGCAACAGGTCGCCCAGCGCCTGGGCGAATCGGATGCCGCCGCGCGCGAGGTGCGCAATCAGTCACGCGAACTGCTGGACCGTATCCAGACGCAGGGCAATCGCGTCGCGGTGCTCGAAGCGCGTCTCGCCGAAGCCCAGGGCCAGCAGGCCGCGCTCGAAGCGCTGTACCAGGATTTTTCCCGCTCCCGCGATGAATGGACGCTGACCGAGGTCGAGCAGGCGATCAATATCGCGCAGCAGCAGCTCCAGCTTGCCGGCAATGTGCCGGCGGCCCTGGTGGCGCTGCAGAGTGCCGAACAACGTCTTTCCACCTTCGAACGTCCGCAGCTCCTCCCGCTGCGCAAGGCGCTCGCGCGCGACATCGAGCGGCTCAAGGCGCTGCCGCTGGCGGATGTGGCTTCGCTCGGCCTGAGCATCGAGAACCTGATCGAGCGCATCGACACGCTGCCGCTGGCTTTTGAGCATTCGCCCAGCGCGCCGGTGGCCGCGGCCAGCAAGCCGGTGGCGAAGACCACACCGAAAAATGCCCGTCCCGCACGCGGGACAACGCAATCGGCCGAACAGTCGGCACCCGAGCCGGGCGAAAGCCATTGGCTGCAGTCGCTGGCGATGGACGTGTGGCAGCCGATCCAGCGCGTGATCCGGATCGAGCGTCTTGATCGTCCCGACCCGGTCCTTCTCTCGCCCTCGCAAACCGTCTTCCTGCGCGAGAACCTGCGTCTGCGTCTGCTCTCCGCACGCCTGGCCCTGCTCCAGCGCGACGGTCGGGTCTTCCGCGAAGACACGCGTCAGGCTGCGGACTGGATGGAGCGCTACTTCGATGTCACCGATCGCGATGTCGCGCAGCGCGCAGCCGAGCTCAAGCGCATGCAGTCGGTGCGCCTGTCGCTGGAGCTGCCCAATCTCAACGACACGATGGCTGCGCTGCGCAACGTGCGCCTCGCCGCGACGCGCTGAGGCCGCCGATGCGTAGCGTCGTCTGGCTTCTTGGCATCTTTGCCGCGGCGGTCGGAGTTGCGATCGTCCTCAGCTACAACTCCGCGTACGCGTTGATCGTCTGGGCGCCGTGGCGGGTGCACATCTCGCTCAATCTTCTGGCGATCCTGCTGCTGTGCGTCTTCATCCTTGGCTACATCGCGCTGCGGCTGTTGTCGCGCGCGCTGGCGTTGCCCGGCGCCGTGCAGGCCTACCGTGCCAAGCTGCGCAGTGAGCGTGCGGCGATGGCCCTGCGCGATGCACAACGCCTGCTCTTCGAAGGCCGCTACGGTCGCGCTTTTGCGCAGGCGGTGGTGGCACATGACGCAGGCGTGTCGCCCGGCATGTCCGCGTTGATCGCGGCGCGGGCGGCGCATGCGATGCGTGAGCATTCGCGCTGCGAGGAATGGTTGGGTCGTGCGGCAGAGCACGACAACGAAGTGCGTTCTGCACGCTTAATGACCGAGGCGGAATTCGCGCTGGCGGATCGCGATTACGCGCTGGCTGCGGAGCGTCTGGAAACCCTGCGTGCCGGGGGCGCCCGCCAGATCGCAGCGCTGCGCTTGTCCTTGCAAGCCGCTGCCGCGCTCGGGCAGTGGAGCGAGGTCTTGCGCCTTGCGCGCCAACTCGCCAAGCATCGTGCGCTGTCGCAGGAGCAGGCCGCACCGTTGGTCCGTCGCGCGCACATCGAGTGCCTGCGCGAGCTCGAAGGCGACGAAGCTGCGTTGATCCGCTACTGGAAACAGTTGCCGCGTGGCGAGCGCGAAGACCGGGTGCTGGTGCGCGATGCCGTGCCGCTGCTGGTGGCCGCGGGCGAGCCGGATCTGGCGAGCAACGCGATCGCCGAGGCGATCGATGCCGAATGGGATTCCACCCTGGCTGAGCAACTCGGTCGACTGGAAGGCGGCAACACGGTCGAACGCATCGCGCTCGCCGAGCGTTGGCTCAAGCGCCAGCCCGACGATGAACTGCTGCTGCTGGCGCTGGGGCGTCTGTGCATCCGTCAGCAGCTCTGGGGCAAGGCGCTGAGCTACCTCGAGGCCTCGCTCTCGGTGCGCTCTACACGCCCCGCGCATCTCGAACTGGCGCGTCTGTGCGAGCGGATGGACAGACCGGAGCAAGCGCTGATGCACTTCCGCAAGGCGGCAGAGCTGGAGCACTGAAGGCGCCAGGCACGATAGCCTGCGTCCGCAAATCCAGTGCAAGCACAAGCACCAAGCAAGACGGCCCGTTCGGGCCGTTTGCTTTGGCTGGTATGGCTTTAAATGGAAAACCGCGTCAGGCCAGCCAATTGCGTTCGGGCAGGAAGTGCTCGTAGAGCGCCGCTTCCGGACTGCCGGGCTCGGGATGCCAGTCATAGCGCCACTTCACGATCGGCGGCATCGACATCAGGATCGACTCGGTGCGTCCGCCCGACTGCAGGCCGAACAAGGTGCCGCGGTCGAAGACCAGGTTGAACTCCACATAGCGTCCGCGACGATAGGCCTGGAAGTCGCGTTCGCGCTCGCCATAAGGGAGTTCGCGCCGGCGGGCGACGATAGGCAGATAGGCTTCGCTGAAGCGCTCGCCGACAGATCGGGTGAGGGCGAACGCGGTATCGAACGGCAGCTCTCCGTTGGCTCCCAGATCGTCGAAGAAGATGCCGCCTACGCCACGCGCTTCATTGCGATGCTTGAGGAAGAAGTAGCGGTCGCACCAGGCCTTGAAGCGTGGATGGTGCTCCGGGCCGAAGGGCGCGAGGGCGTCGTGGCAGCTCTGGTGGAAGTGGCGTGCGTCTTCCGCGAAGCCGTAGTAGGGCGTGAGATCCATCCCACCACCGAACCACCAGACCGGCGCGCCCTGCGCCGGCCGCGCGATAAAGAAGCGCACGTTCATGTGCACTGTGGGCACATAGGGATTGCGCGGATGCAGCACCAGCGACACGCCCATGGCCTCGAAGGGCGCGCCGCCCAACTCCGGCCGATGCGCCGTCGCAGAGGCGGGCATCGCGCCGCCGGTGACATGCGAGAAGTTGCAGCCGCCGCGCTCGAACAGTGCGCCTTCTTCGATCAGCTGGCTGATACCGCCGCCGCCGGCCGGGCGCTCCCAGGTGTCGCGCCGGAAAGCGTTACCATCGGCCGCCTCCAGGCGGGCGATGATGTCGGCATGAAGGCGGAGCAGAAACTCTTTGACCGGTGCAGCGTCGGGCGTCATGGCAAGTCCATCCAGCGCGGCGAAGTGCCGCGTCCGGCATTGTAACCAGCCATGGTGTCACTGCCCGGCTACGCGGCCGGCGCGCCGGGCAGCTCGCGAGCCTTCAGCGCACTTCGCGGACGGACTTCAGGTAACGCCGTGCGTCCGGCTGCAGCTCGATCGCCTCGGTGGTGATCTGCACCGGGAAGGGCGGATTGCCGACGCAGCCGCAGAGCTCCTTGTGCAGGTTCTCCATGGTGCTGCGCTTGCTCTCTTCGTCGCGGCAGGCGTGCTCGGCGAAACGCAAGTGCACAAAGCCCTGCTCGCGGGAGCCGTCGCCGATCAGGTGGTCATGGACCCGGATGGCGCGACTCTTGAGTTCGTCGGCTTCGCACAGGTGTGCGTTGATCAGCGACTTGTGGAGCTTGAAGAGGGTAAGGCGGGGATTGAAGGCTTCACCGAGGTTGTCGGTGTATTCGAGCATCAGATGGGGCATGGCGCGATCCTCCTGAGCAAAATGTAGGTGAGCGTCTGCGCGCCCACCTGCATTTGGATCAAGAAATCGCGACTTGGTGCCCGCGTCCGCCCATCCCCCCGTCAGGGCGCGGGCGGACGCCCTTGCGGACGATCAGCGCTTGACGGCGCGGTGCCCGATGTCGCGGCGGAACTGCATGCCTTCGAAGCGGATATGGTCGATCGCCTCGTAGGCACGTGTCTGCGCTTCCTTCACGGAGTCGCCCAGCGCGGTGACGCAGAGCACGCGGCCGCCGGAGGTGACGACTGCACCGCCAGTTTCGGTCGTCCCGGCGTGGAAGACTTCCACGTCTTCGGCCTTGTGTTCAAGGCCGAAGATTGCATCGCCCTTGCGCGGCGCATCCGGATAGTTGCCGGCGGCGAGCACCACGCCGAGCGCGACGCGGCGGTCCCAGTCGGCGCTGGCGCTATCGAGCCTGATCGCGAGCGCGGCTTCGACCAGCTCCACCAGATCGGTCTTCAGACGCATCATGATCGGCTGCGTTTCCGGGTCGCCCATGCGGCAGTTGAACTCCACCACGCGCGGCGCACCTTCGGCATCGATCATCAGGCCGGCGTAGAGGAAGCCGGTGTAGGGCAGACCATCGGCGGCCATGCCGGCGAGCGTCGGCTGGATGATCTCGCGCATCACGCGCGCATGGACCTGCGGTGTCACCACCGGTGCGGGCGAGTAGGCGCCCATGCCGCCGGTGTTGGGGCCCTGGTCGCCGTCGAGCAGGCGCTTGTGGTCCTGGCTCGTCGCCATCGCCAGCGCGTTGCGGCCGTCGGCCATGACGATGAAGCTGGCTTCCTCGCCTTCCATGAATTCTTCGATCACCACGCGCGCGCCGGCATCGCCCATCTTGTTGCCAACCAGCATCATGTCGATCGCGGCATGGGCTTCGTCGAGGCTCATCGCCACGACCACGCCCTTGCCGGCAGCCAGGCCGTCGGCCTTGATCACGATCGGTGCGCCTTCCTTGTCCACATATGCATGCGCGGCGGCTGCGTCGGAGAAGGTCTGGTAGCGCGCGGTCGGGATGTCGTGGCGAATCAGGAACTGCTTGGCGAAGTCCTTGGAGGACTCGAGCTGCGCGGCGCCGCGGGTCGGTCCGAAGATCGGCAGGCCGGCGGCGCGGAAGGCATCGACCACGCCGGCGGCGAGCGGGGCTTCCGGGCCGACCACGGTGAGGCCGACCTGCTCACGCTGCACGAACGCGATCAGTTCCGGGATCGCGGTGATCGCGAGGTTCTCGATGCCCGTGCCATGCGCGGTGCCGGCATTGCCTGGCGCCACGAAGACTTTCTGCACCCGCGGCGACTGCGCGAGTTTCCAGGCCAGCGCATGCTCGCGACCGCCAGAACCGATGACCAGCAGCTTCATGAGCCGGGCCTGCCTTTCTCTTCGAGTTTGAACCACAGGAACAGGACGTTGCCCGTGCCCTTTTTGAATCCGGGCACGTAGGCGAGCTCGGCGGAAACATGCTTGTAGCCGATGCTGGCCATGGGCAGCACGGCGGGGAAGGGCGTGTAGTCGCCGTAGTTCTCGCGCGCCATGATGAAGGCGGTCGCACCCAGGCCGCCGTAGGCGCCGCCCGGGAGATCCCACAGCCAGCGATAGCTGTAGCCGGCCATCCAGGACGCGAAGTCGTTCGAGTCGCGGAAGCCCATCACGTACAGGCCCTGCCAGTTGCCGTTATCGAGGTACTGACCACGGCCGATGCCCAGCGCGGGCATGGGGCTCTGGTTGTACTTCTCGCGCTGCTCAGAGTCATAGGCCCAGGGCATGTGGTACTCGACGGCAGGGAAGTACAAATCCCAGCCGCCGTCGCGCACGATGCTCGTGGTTTCGGTCTTGGCGGTATTCCACCAGCGCTCGTACCAGGCCTGATCGTCGGCGGTGGCTTCCGCGCGGGCGGCGCCGCCGAGCAGCGCCAGGGCAAGCACGGAGCTCTTGAGGATGCGTGCCATCATCGACGGCACCTCAATGACGGAAATGACGGAAACCGGTCAGCACCATCGCGACGTTCTGTTCGTCGGCCGCGGCGATCACTTCGTCATCACGCATCGAGCCGCCCGGCTGGATGACTGCCGTGGCGCCGGCCTGGGCCAGCACGTCGAGGCCGTCACGGAACGGGAAGAAGGCGTCGGAGGCCACCGCGCAGCCGCCGATCGAGAGGCCGGCGTTCTCCGCCTTGATCTTGGCAATGCGGGCGGAGTCGACACGGCTCATCTGGCCGGCGCCGACGCCGATGGTCATGCCGTCCTTGCAATAGACGATGGCGTTGGACTTCACGTACTTGGCGACGCGCCAGGCGAAGAGCAGGTCGCGCATTTCCTGTTCGGTCGGCACGCGCTTGGTCACGACCTTGAGCTGCGAGGCGTCGATGCGGGCGTCGTCGATGCTCTGCACCAGCAGGCCACCGCCGACACGCTTGAAGTCGAGCTGAGAGATCGCGCCCAGCGGGCAGGTCAGCACGCGCACGTTCTTCTTCGCTTCGAGCAGCGCGAGCGCAGCGGGCGAATAGGACGGGGCGATCAGCACTTCGAGGAACTGCGCCGACACGGCGCGCGCCGTCGCTTCGTCCACTTCCACGTTGAAGGCGATGATGCCGCCGAAGGCCGAGGTCGGGTCGGTCTGGAAGGCCTTGCGGTAGGCCTCTTCAGTGGTCGCTGCGAGCGCCACGCCGCAGGGGTTCGCATGCTTGACGATGACACACGCGGTGGTGTCAAAGGCCTTCACGCACTCCCAGGCCGCGTCGGCATCGGCGATGTTGTTGTACGAGAGTTCCTTGCCCTGCAGCTGGGTGTAGCTGGCGATGCCGCCGGCCACGGCGATCGGGTCGCGATAGAAGGCTGCGCTCTGGTGCGGGTTCTCGCCGTAGCGCATGCCCTGCACCTTGTCGAAGGCGAACTGGATGCGCTCGGGGTATTCCTGCTTCACGTTGTCCTGGTCCAGCGCGGTCAGGTAGTTGGAGATCGCGCTGTCGTAACGGGCCGTGTGGGTGAAGGCCTTCTTGGCGAGGTCGAAGCGGGTGCGGTAGGAGAGCGCGCCGGCGTTCGCGCGCAGCTCGGCCAGGATCGCGGCATAGTCTTCCGGATTGGTGACGATGCCGACGCCGCCGGTTTCGTCGCCGTGGTTCTTCGCCGCGGCGCGGACCATGGTGGGGCCACCGATGTCGATGTTCTCGATCGCGTCTTCGAGCGAGCAGTCCGGTTTCGCAATGGTCTGGGTGAAGGGATACAGGTTCACCACCACCAGGTCGATACGCGGGATCGCGTGGGCTTCCAGCGTGGCCAGGTGTTCGGGCAGATCGCGACGCGCGAGGATGCCGCCGTGCACCTTCGGATGCAGCGTCTTCACGCGGCCGTCGAGCATTTCCGGAAAGCCGGTGTAGTCGCCCACTTCCGTGACCGGCAGGCCGGCTTCGGCGAGCAGCTTGGCGGTGCCGCCGGTGGACAGCAGCGTGACGCCGAGGGTGTTCAGCTCGCGCGCAAAGTCGACGATGCCGCGTTTATCGGAAACGCTGAGCAGGGCTTGGGTGACTTTCATTACAGGCTCTCTAGGAAAATGTTTCGCCACGGCTTGTCCTACGCATGCCTTGGTGCGGCACGCATGAACAAGACCGTGGCGCCGGTTCAGATCAGGTCGTGGTCGGTCAGCTTGCGGCGCAAGGTGTTCCGGTTGATGCCCAGCATTTCGGCGGCCACCGTCTGGTTACCGTCTGCGTGTTTCATCACCGTTTCAAGCATCGGGCGCTCCACATTGCGCAGCACCATGTCATAGACCCCGCTCGGCATCTCGCCGTCCAGGTCCTTGAAGTAACGCTCGAGTGCGCGTCGTACGCACTCGGCGATGTCGTCGGAACGGCTCATGCCGCTAGCTCCTGCGTGATAAGTTGTTCTTGTTCTGCCTCTTGGGCATAGGTCAGACGCGCGTCGCGCGCCGCCTGTTGGCCGAAGAAGGCGTCGATCGCAGCAAGCTGCAGGTCAACTGTCGGCAGGGTATTCATGGACTGGCGGAAGTCGTGTGCGCCGACCAGACCTTTTGTGTACCAGGCGATATGTTTGCGGGCGATGCGAACGCCGCCTTCTTCGCCGTAAAACTCGTAGAGGTCGAGCAGATGCTCCCGACACACACGGTGAATCTCGCTGACCTCGGGGGCGGCCAGCTCCTCGCCGGTGGCGAGGAAGTGTTCAATTTCGCGAAAGATCCAGGGTCGCCCCTGGGCAGCGCGTCCGATCATCAGACCGTCTGCGCCGGTCAGGTCCAGCACCTTGCGCGCCTTGCGTGCGCCATCGATGTCGCCATTGGCGATCACCGGGATGCCGACCCGGGATTTGACCAGGGCGATGGTGTCGTACTCGGCCTCGCCCATGTATTTGTCTTCGCGCGTGCGGCCGTGGATCGCGATCATGCGGATGCCTGCCGCTTCCGCGATCCGCGCGACGTTGAGCGCATTGCGATTCTCGCGGCTCCAGCCGGTGCGAAACTTCAGCGTCACCGGCGTATCCGGCACGGCGGCGACCACCGCGTCGAGGATACGTCCTATCAGGGCTTCGTCGCGCATCAGTGCGGAACCGGCCGCGACGTTGCAGACCTTCTTCGCCGGGCAGCCCATGTTGATGTCGATGATCTGCGCGCCGTGATCCACGTTGTGGCGAGCGGCCTCGGCCATCATCGCCGGGTCGGCGCCGGCGATCTGCACCGAGATCGGCGCGACTTCACCGGTGTGGTCGGTGCGGCGGCGGGTTTTCTCAGTCGCGTACAGCAGCGCGTTCGACGTCACCATCTCCGATACGGCAAGCCCCGCGCCCAGCTTCTTGCAAAGCTGGCGGAACGGCCGGTCCGTTACGCCCGCCATGGGGGCGACGAACAAGGCGTTGCGAAGGGAGAAACCGGCGAACTGCATCGGGGGTGCGTGCGAGAAAAGGGCGCAATTTTACCCGAGTCGACCGATGCCTGTGAGACAAAAACCCGTCAATTCGAGTGACGGATGCGCGCAGCGCTCAGGGCCAAGCCCGAGCGCCGAAGAGCATGCGCTTGGCGACGAAATGGCGCAGGGGCGGCAGGGCATCGAGGGCGAGCAGGCCGGCGCCGCGCAAATGGCCGAGCAGCGGATCATCGCGTGAAAAGAGTCGCACCAGGCCATCGGTGAAATGGACGGTACCGCTGCGGTCGAGCAGGCGTTGCTGGGCGTAGCGCGCCAGCCCTTGCGCATCGCCGGGGTCACTTGCGTCGGCCACGGTCTGCGCCAGGGTCCACACATCGCGCAGCGCGAGGTTGAAGCCTTGCCCCGCGACCGGATGCAGGGTCTGCGCGGCATTGCCCAGCCAGACACTGCGATGGCCGATCGGATGCTGGCGCACGCGCAACATCAGCGGAAAACCGGCGCGTTCGCCCACGCCGACAAAGCGCACGCGCGTGCCGAAAGCTGTTTGCAGTGCCTGCAGGAAATCCGCTTCGGGCAAGGCCGTGAGCGCGGCGACCCGCGCAGGGCTGGCGGTCCACACGACCGAGTAGTCGTTACCCAGGGGCAGCAGGGCGAGCGGACCTTCGGGCGTGAAACGTTCATAGGCGACATTCTCGTGCGAGCCGGCGATGCGGACCCGCGCGACGAGCGCATGCTGGCCGTAGTCGCGTTCGCGGATCTGAACCCGCGCGCCTTCATCCGTTTGGGCGATGCGGCCTTCGCAATAGGCGATCAGGCGTGCCGGCAGCGCTTGCGCATGGCGGCCGTCCAGATGCGCGAGCAGGGCTTCGCTGGTCTGTTCGGTGGCGGCGACAGTCGTGTCGTGCAGGACCGTCAGGCCCTGTCGCGCGAGCGCCGCCTGCAGCGCCCGGAAGAGCTCGCCGGCGGGCACCACATAGCCGAGTGCGGGCAGTTTGTATTCCTGCGCAGTGAGCGTCGTGCGACCTAGATGCCCGCGCTGCGAAATATGGATGCGGCGGATGGGCGTGGCCTGCTGAGGCCAGGCGCCCAGGCGTTCGAGCATCTGCCGCGAACCGTGCGAGAGCGCGAGCACGCGTGCGTCACGCAGGCCCGCTTCGGCATCGCGGGCGTCGACAAGACAGGGGCGTTGCCCGTTGGCGGCGAGGGCAAGCCCGAGAGCCAGGCCCACGGGGCCTGCGCCGACCACCAGCACGGAAGCGTCGCGCGATTCAGCCATGCATCAGTGCCTCGATCTCGGCGACCGTCTTGGGGGCTGCAGCGCTCAGCACACGGTTGCCATCCTCTGTGATCAGCACGTCGTCCTCGATACGGATGCCGATGTTCCAGAAAGCCTCGGGCACGTCTTCGGCCGGGCGGATGTAGAGGCCGGGTTCCACCGTGGCCACGTTGCCCGCCTGCAGCGGCCGCGAGGCGCCCGCGATCCGGTAGGCGCCCACGTCGTGCACATCGAGGCCCAGCCAATGGCCGGTCGAATGCATGTAGAAGCGACGGAAGGCGCCGCTCTCGATCAGGCCGTCCACCTCGCCGACGAGCAGGCCGAGGTCCACCATGCCGGCGGTCAGTACACGCACGGCCGCGTCGTGGGCCGCCGTGAAGGGCTGGCCGGGGCGCATGGCCTCGATCGCTGCGAGCTGGGCTGCGAGCACGACCTCGTAGGCGGCGCGCTGCGGCCCCGAGAAGCGGCCGTCTACCGGGAAGGTGCGGGTGATGTCCGAGGCGTAGCCCTCGAATTCGCAGCCTGCGTCGATCAACAGCAGATCGCCTGCGGCCAGCCGGCTGCGATTCTCCATGTAATGCAAGGTGCAGGCGTTGGCGCCGCCCGCCACGATGCTCGGATAGGCCGGGCTGCCGGAACCCGCATGCAGGAACGCGTGCAACAGTTCGGCCTCGATTTGGTATTCGAAGAGGCCGGGCCGTGTCGCACGCATCGCCCGTGCATGGGCGGCCGCGCTGATGTCGGCGGCGCGCTGCATCAGCGCGATCTCATGCTCGTCCTTGACGAGACGCATGCCGTCCAGCGCGGGACGAACGTCATGCAGGCTGACCGGCGCGCTCACGCCCTTGCGTGCGCGGCCGCGGACTTCCTCGATGCCGCGCAGGATTCGGGCATCGAAATCCTTGTCGGCGCCCAGGGCCATGAACACCGTGCGTTGGTCGGACAGCAGGTCGGGCAGGATTTCGTCGAAACGCTCGATGCTGTGCGCGGCGTGATAGCCGAATTGTTCGCGCGCCGCCTCCGGGCCGTGGCGGAAACCTTCCCAGGTCTCCATCTCGGGGTTTTTGTCGCGGCAGAACAGGATGTCCAGGCGCTCTCCCTCGTCCGCACCGGCGACGACCACGACGATCGAGTCGGGCTCGCGGAAGCCGGAGATGTACTGGAAGTGACTGTCGAAGCGATAGGCGTATTCGGTGTCACCGTTGCGCACATGAGTGCGCGCATTCGGCAGGATCGCTACGCCGCCGCCCTCGGCCCGCATCGCCTCGGCGAGGCGGGCGCGGCGACGGGTGTGGACGTCGGGCAGGAGGTGCGGGGCCAGATCGGTGTGCATCAGGCGCGGATCTCCGATGGTGGGTTCGCTTGCCGGAGCTCGGCATCGAGCTCGGCCAGGCGTTCAGGGGTGCCGACATCCGTCCAGGCGCCGCGGTGGACCTCGCCGCTTAGCAGGCCGCGTTGCGCCGAGGCTTCGAAAAGCGGCAGCAGGGGCCGCTTCTCATGCGCACGGCAGTCGGCGAAGAAGGCCGGATGGTAGGCGCCCAGCCCGGAATAGGTCAGCGATTCTGCGTCGATGCCGAAACGCACGTGGCCTTCGCCGTCGAGCCCGAGCCGCGCGCCGGCCTTGTGCTGCGGATAGGGCACGAGCACCAGGTGGGCTTCGCGTCGGCCCGCCTCCAGGTCGCGGGCAGCCGCCAGCAAGGAAGGCACAGGGTAGTCGGCGAAGACGTCGCCATTCAGGACGATGAAGGGCGCATCGCCGAGCAAGGACAGGGCAGTCGCGATGCCGCCCGCCGTCTCCAGCGCTTCGCCTTCGCGCGACCAGGCGATCGAGACGCCGAAGCGGCTGCCGTCGCCGAGCGCCGCCTCCAGCTTGTCGCCCAGCCAGGCGTGGTTGATGACCAGCTCGCGAACCCCCGCCTGCGCGAGCGCCTCGATATGCCACACGATGAGCGGCTTGCCGCCCACCGCGAGCAGCGGCTTGGGCGTGTGGTCGGTCAGGGGTTTCATGCGCTCGCCGCGGCCGGCGGCGAGGATCATGGCGCGGATCAAGGCGGTGCGCTCGTTCGGGGACAAGCCCCGATTGTCGCAGAAAGCCCCGCCTTGCTTCAGCCCCGGCCCTGGTCCCGAATCGACCCCTGAATCCAGCCAGAGTCCAGCCCCGGAACTCAGTCCCGTCCCGACCCGGCCTCCAGCCACACATTGGCAGTGACGCCGCGCGGGTAGTACTTGGCGCCGTGCACCTTGCCGTTGCTGGCCTGCTCGAACCAGCAGAAATAGCTGTTTTCCGGATCGGTGAGCCAGTCGGCGTGTGCCTGGTCGGCGCGCGCGCTGATCGCTTCCACGTCCATGCGCAGGATCTCGCGGGCGACGAACTGGCAGACGTAGACCTTGGCGGGAAAGGTGTTGTCGTTGGCCGAGGTGATGCGCCAGCCGCCGTCGGGGTAGATGCAGGTGTCGTCGCGGAGCACATGCTCGCGCATGTGGCGGGTCAGGGCGGCGAGGTATTCGGCATGCGGGCCGTCCAGCGCCATGGCGGGCCGGCAGCCGGCCAGCCACGGATAGGCGAGGGCCTCGATCACCGGCAGGATCACGCCCTCCGCGTCGCCTTCGATCAGGGCCGGGATGCGACCGCGCGCGTCGACCGCGCCGACCACGGTCTGGCCGCAGCGCATGGCCTGCTCTTGTGCGCGTAGGGCGAGCTCCGGCTGCTCGAGGCGCTCGAAGAGGCGTGCGAGGATCAGGTAGGCGGCCCAGGCCTTGCCCGCGATGTAGGTATTGCCGGCGGCCTGGCCGAGCGAGGGGTCGAGGCAGTCGTAGGTGGTGATCTCGCGCCCGCCTTCGCAACGGCTGCTGTTGGCGTGCGGCACGCCGCGACGTTGTGCGGGGTCCGGATGGTCGCGGGCTTCGAGGCTGGCGAGGCAGCGGGCCAGCAGGTCTTGCTGGCTGCGGGCCCAGGCGAGATCATCGGCGCGCTCCACATAGAGGCCGGCGCTGTTGATCCAGTTGAGCAGCTCCTCGGTGGTCATGTGCGAGAAGCAGCCATCGATGCCGGCCTGCTCATAGGCCGAACGGCCGGGCGCGGAGAAGACGCCGCTCACGCCCATGTCGTGCGTGAAGGACACGCCGCCCGGATGCATGCCTTCGAGGCCGTCGATCTGCACCGTGTCCTCGAAGCTGTAGCGCGCAACGTATTGCTCCAGCACGTTGCGGACCGTCCAGGGATGGTGGCGGCATTCGTAGAGCGAGTGGTCGCCCACCAGGTCCAGGGTGTTGATCATGTTGTACTCGCCCTCGTTGACTACCCACAGGGGCTTGCCCGCGTGTTCAAGCAACTGGGTCGAATACAGGTAGGAGCGGGTCGCATGGGCGACGATGAACTTCTGGGTGTCCGAGAGCGGGCTGGACGCGAGGCGCGCGTCGGCTTCGCGCGAGGCGCTCACGGCCTCGTCGAAATCTTCCAGCGCGAAGCGCAGGACTTCGCCCGTCGATGCGAACCAGCGGTTGTAGTAGTAGCGGGTGTCGAGGCCCGCTGTGGCCGCGCCGGCGCGGTGCATCGCGAAGGCGTAGCGCAGGGTGCTCACTTTGCCGGCGGGTACTTCGCAGACCAGCATGCCCCAGCCACCCAGCAACCCGCCGCGATTGATCGGGTGCGGGTCCGAGATCAAGGCCAGCGGATCGAAGCCGACGCCGCTCCAGGCGCCGGGCGCGTCGGTGGCGTATCCCAGGTGCAGGCCATCGCCGATGCCGCGGATGCTGTCGCCCAATGCAAGGTGCTGAAGCCCGTGCCGCACGTCGTGCCGCCACATGCCGAGAACGACGCGGCGCGGGCTGCGCCCACCGCGGTTGTCGATGGTGAGTTCGGCGCGCACGGCGGGCACGAAGGCGCGCTTGAGGGCGAGCGTGTCGCCGTGCTCCGGGTCCGGCAGGTCGCGCACCGGAGAGTAGAGGGTGAAGCTCAGATCGCCCGCATGCCAGGCGTCGGTGGCCAGGGCGAATTCCCGTCGCACCTCGGCCTGCTCGAAGAGGCGCAGGCGTGCGCCGCGCTCGCGCGTGTCGCCGGTGATCTCCATGAAGCGGGCACGTTCGCTGTCGTCAGGCACGTCACAGAAAGGCAGGGCTTCGAAAAGGCCCGGCTCTTCGGCCGATTCCAGCGCGACTACGAACGACTTGTCCGGGGCGCCGCAGATTTCCAGATCGAGGCCCCCTTTGGCGCCGGGGTAGCCCAAGGTGAAGCTGGCGTGGGCGCCGGTCGGGCTGTGCTGGGTGTTGAAGAACTGGCGGGCGACGGACGAGAGGCTGGGGTTCCACATGCGGGGCTCCTTGTTGTGCGCCGGATTGTGCGAAACCGCCAGCGGCAGGGACCTGTCCAGTCTTGCTCGCTGGCCGTCTGGCGACGGTACTGAGCAAGACCGGCTAAGTCTGGCCTGTGCCCGGCGTGCGAACGCCCGGGGCCGCTGGCCAGGCAGGCGCCCCGGAGTTCGGGGACGGCCCCGCCGAGCCGTGGCTCAGAATGTGAGTCCCTCGCTGCGCTCGATCGGTTCCAGCTTGTCGAGCAGGCGTGCCAGCGGCTTGAGCTCGCGATAGCGCTCGCAGGTCTTGCGCAGGTACGCCATCACCAGGGGCATGTCCTTGAGGTAGCCGTCCTTGCCATCGCGGTGCCACAGGCGGGCGAAGATGCCCAGCACCTTGATATGGCGCTGCGCGCCCATGAACTCGTAGTCACGGTGGAAGTCGGCGAAATCTTCCCGCACCGGCAGGCCAAGGCTGCGCGCCACTTCCCAGTAGCGGGCCAGCATGTCGAGACAGAAGTCCTCGTCCCAGGAAATGTAGGCGTCCTTGAAGAGCGAGACCAAGTCGTAGGTGAGCGGGCCATAGACGGCGTCCTGGAAGTCGAGCACGCCGGGGTTGCGGCCGTCGATGAGCATCAGGTTGCGCGAGTGGAAGTCGCGATGCACATAGACCTGCGGTTCGGCCAGGTTCACCGCGAGGATGCGTTCGAACACCTCGTACAGCTCAGCCGTCTCAGCGTCGCTCAGGCTCACGCCTTTGTGGCGGGCGACGTACCAGACCGGGAAGAGTTCCAGTTCGCGGGTGAGCAGCTCGCGCGAGTATTCGGCCAGCACGCCAGGGCGACTCGCATGCTGGATCGCGGCCAGGGCTCCGAGTGCATCGGCGTAAAGGTTGTGCGCATTGTCCGGCGTCAGGGCCTGGAGATAGGTCGTGTTGCCCAGATCGGAGAGCAGCAGGAAACCCTCTTCGAGGTTGCTGGCGTGAACCTCCGGCGTGTGCGCGCCGGCTTCGCCGAAGAGGCGGGCGACCTGGATGAAGGGACGACAGTCCTCGCGGTCCGGGGGCGCATCCATGATCACGCGGCTGCTTCCGTCGGCAAAGCACGCACGGAAATAGCGGCGGAAACTGGCGTCAGCCGAGGCGGGGGCGAGAGTGAATTCCTGGCCGGGGTGGCATTCCGCAACCCAGGTCCGCAAACGTTCGAGGCGATCCAAGCTGTCTGTCTCCGGCCGCTCCGGCTAGCGGGCGGCGCAAGGGCTTGATGTAAAATCGCGGATTTTAGCAAAGGGCCCCTGTGCCGACCCCCCGCGTGCGCGTGAACGCCCCCCGTCGTCTGTTCGGCCTCCTGCCCCTTGTCTGCGTGGCGGCCTCGCCCACCGTGAGGGCCGAGCCGGCATTCTCGCTGGCGGCGTTCCAGCTTGTCGCGGGACAGGCCTCGGCTGCGGCCGCGAGCCCGGAACTCTCCGAGCCGGTCACCCACATCGAGGCGGACCGTATCGACGGTCGCGAGAATGTGAACATGCGTGCCGAAGGCAATGTCCGCATGGATCGCGCGGAGACGACGCTCAATGCCGATCGGGTCGACTACGACTTGCTGGAAGACGAGGTCACGGCCGAGGGCTCGGTGGTGGTGCGACGCGGCACCGACACGATCAGCGGGCCGCGCCTGCGGATGAAGGTCGAGGAAAAGACCGGCGAGATGGAAACGCCGCACTACACCCTCGAACGCAGCCGCGCCCTGGGTGGTACCTCCACCCCGATGAAGGGCCACGGCGACGCCGACGTGCTGCTGCTCGAAGGCGAGAATCGCTACAAGCTCAAGAACGCGACCTTCACTACCTGCGATGCCAACGATCCCGCCTGGTACCTGAAGGCGCGGGAACTGGACCTGGACTTCTCGCGTGCCGACGGCGATTCGCGCAACGCGACCTTCCACTTCGGCGGGGTGCCGATCTTCTATACGCCCGCGGCGACCTTCCCGCTTTCCGGGGACCGTCGCTCGGGCCTCCTGGCGCCGACCTTCAGCCCGTCCAACGTGACCGGCTTCGACGTCACGATCCCGTATTACTTCAACCTCGCGCCGAACTACGACGACACCTTTGTGCCGCGCTACATGACCAAGCGCGGCCTGCAGCTGAACAACGAGTTCCGCTACCTGTTCCCGAACATCAACGGCACGCTGCGCACCGAATGGCTGCCGGAAGACCACGAGCGCGGCGAGTCGCGCAGCGCCATCGCGTTCAACCACCAGCAGACCTTCAACTACGGCTTTTCCGGTCTGGTGAACTACAACGCGGTGAGCGACAAGGACTACTTCACCGACCTGAGCTCGCGCGTCACCCAGACCTCCACCGACAACCTGGTGCGCGAGGCGGCGCTCAACTACAACGCCGGCAGCTGGCTCACCGGCAGCGTCCTTGCGCAGCGTTTCCAGACCATTTCCGGGCCGCTGCAGTACAACCGCCTGCCGCAGATCTCGCTGCAGGCCTATGTGCCCGAACTGAACGGCTTCTCCTTCCGCATGCCGGTGGAAGGTGCCTACTTCCAACGCGATGGCTCGGATGAGGGCTGGCGGACCTACAGCTATCCGCAGGCGCAGTACAACTTCGTGCGCCCGGCCGGCTTCGTCACGCCCAAGATCGGCTTGCACACGGTGTCCTACAGCATGGATGCCCGTGTGTCGCCTGGGCCCGAAAGCGCCACCCGCAGCGTGCCGGTCATGAGCGTGGACTCGGGCCTCTATTTCGACCGTGATGTGCAGATCAAGGGGCGCGACTACTACCAGACGCTCGAACCGCGCCTGTACTACCTGAACGTCCCCTATCGCTACCAGGACGACCTGCCGGTCTTCGATACCGGCGTGGCGGACTTCGGCTTCGCGCAGATATTCTCGGACAATCTCTTCGTCGGTCAGGACCGTTTCGCCAATGCGAACCAGCTCACGGCCGCGGTGAGTTCGCGCCTGGTCAACGCGAACACCGGCGCGGAACTCCTGCGCGGCGCCGTGGGTACGCGCTACTACTTCACCGACCAGCGGGTCACGCTGCCGGGCGAGACCGCGCGTACCGGCCGGATCGCCGACTACCTGGTGGCCTTCGCGGGCCGGGTGCTGCCGAACACCACGGTGGATGTGTTCGGCCAGTACAACCCGCGCGACAGCGAACTGGAGCAGGCTACCGCCAGCATCCGCTACCAGCCGGCCTTCGCCAGCGTGCTGTCCGCTTCATATCGTTACAAGCGTCAGCAATACACCGACGTCGACCTGACGGCACAATGGCCGATCTACGGCGGCATCTATGGCGTCGCCCGGGTGAATGGCGATATCGAGACCAAGAAGCTGACCGAAGGCATCGCCGGCTTCGAATACAACGGCAGCTGCTGGGTGCTGCGCCTGGCGGCGCACCGCCTGCTCAACACCAGCGGCTTCTACACCAATGCGTATTACCTGCAGGTCGAGTTTGGCGGCCTCATCAGCGTAGGCAACAGCCCGGTCGCACTGCTACAGCGCAGCGTAACCGGATATGGCCGTATCAATCATCCGATCTCCGATCCGGCGTTCGGGCAGGAATAAAAGACGGGCGGCGCGTGCCGAACCCGAGGAAAGACGAATGAAGATGAAGTTCAAGAGCGTTTCGTGCCATCTCGCCGCAGTCCTCCTGACGATCGGCATCTGTGCCAGCCCCGCGGAGGCTGCACGCCAGCCGCTGGACAAGATCGTCGCCGTGATCAACAGCGAGGTGATCACGCAGAACGAACTCAACGGCCGGGTCGACCAGTTCGAGGCCCAGCTCAAGCGCCAGAAGCGCGCCGTGCCCGCGCGTGATGTGTTCGAGCGCCAGATGCTCGAACGCATCATCTATGAGAAGGTCCAGCTCCAGTACGCCCGCGAAACCTCGCTGCGGATCGACGACGCGACGCTCGAGCGTGCCGTCGAGCGCGTGGCGGCCAACAACAAGCTGACGGTCGAGCAGTTCCGGGCCGCGCTCAAGAAGGACGACATCGACTGGACGCGCTTCCGCGAGGAGCTGCGCAACGAGATGACGCTCACCCGCCTGCGCGAGCGCGAAGTCGACAGCCGCACCACGGTGAGCGACGCCGAAATCGATGCCTACGTCTCCGCTTCCGCGGCCGACCGCAACAACGCCCAGGAAGTGAATGTCTCGCACATCCTGCTGCGTGCGCCCGAAGGCGCCAACGCCGAAACCTGGCGTCGCCTGCAGCAGAAAGCCGAGGACATCCTCGCCCGTGCCCGCAATGGCGAAGACTTCGGTCGTCTTGCCGCGGCCAGCTCGGACGCTCCGGACGCGCTCAACGGCGGCAGCCTCGGCTGGCGTACCGCCGACCGTCTCCCGACGCTCTACGCGGATGCGATCCGCATGCTGCAGCCCGGTGGCCTCACGCCCGTGCTGCGCAGTCCGGCGGGCCTGCATATCGTCAAGGTGCTCGAGGTCCGCGGCGCCGATCGCGATGGTCCGCAGGTGGTACAGAAGACCCATGTGCGCCACATCCTGATCAAGACCAGCGAGCTGGTGAGCGATGCCGAGGCGCGCCAGCGGCTCGAGCAGATCCGCGAGCGCATCGTGAAGGGCGCAAGCTTTGCCGAACAGGCCAAGCGCTATTCCGGCGACGGCAGCGCGCCGCGCGGTGGCGACCTCGGCTGGATGGGCCCGGGCGACACCGTGCCGGAGTTCGAGAAGGCGATGGATTCGCTCAAGCCGGGCGAAGTCAGCCAGCCGGTGCAGTCGCCTTTCGGCTGGCACCTGGTCGAGGTGCTCGAGCGCAAGAGTGAAGACGTGTCCGACGAGCGCCGTCGCAACGAGGCGCGCCAGGCGCTGGTGGCGCGCAAGTCCGACGAAGCCTACGACGAGTTCGTGCGCCAACTGCGCGACAAGGCTTTCGTGGAACTGCGTCCGCCCTATGCGGACGACAAAGGCGTGGCCGCAGGCGCCCAATAATGAGCGCAGCATCCATCCGGCTCGCCGTGACCTGCGGCGAGCCCGCGGGCATCGGCCCCGAACTGGTGGCCCTGCTGGCCAACCGCGACAGCGCGGCGCATCTGGTGGCGATCGGTGACAAAGGTGTCATCGCTGAACGCGCAAAGGCCGTCGGCGTGAATCTCGGCCTGCGTGACTGGGCCATCGACAACCCGCCTGCCGCAGGCGTGCTCGACGTGCTGCATGTGCCACTCGCTGCGCCTTGCGTGGCCGGTACGGTGGATCCGCGCAATGCGCCGCATGTACTCGCGATGCTGGACGCGGCGATCGACGGCTGCGTTGATGGCCACTTCGACGCGATGGTGACCGCGCCGGTGCACAAGGGCGTGATCAACGACGCGGGCGTGCCTTTTCACGGCCACACCGAATATCTCGCCGACCGCACCGGCACGCCGCAGGTGGTGATGATGCTGGCCGGTGGAGGCATGCGCGTCGCGCTGGCCACGACCCATTTGCCGCTGAAGGACGTGCCCGCGGCGCTGAGCGCCGAGTCATTGGTCAGCACGCTGCGCATCCTGCATGCCGACCTGCGCGACAAGTTCGGACTGTCCGCACCACGCATCCTGGTGGCCGGTCTCAACCCGCATGCGGGCGAGGGCGGTCACATGGGGCGCGAGGAAATCGACATCATCGAGCCGGTGCTGACAGCCTTGCGGGCAGAGGGCATGAACCTGATCGGGCCGCTGCCGGCCGACACGCTGTTCACGCCGCATCAGTTGCGTCGTGGCGATGCCGTGCTGGCGATGTATCACGACCAGGGCCTGCCGGTGCTCAAGTACGCGAGTTTTGGTGGCGGCGTGAACATCACGCTGGGCCTGCCCATCGTGCGTACCTCGGTGGATCACGGTACGGCGCTGGATCTGGCGGGTACCGGCCGGGGTGATCCCGGCAGCCTGTACACCGCGATCGATACCGCGATCGAGATGGTGCGCGCGCGCAAGGGGGCCGCATGAGGCGGCGCGATTTCTGCCTGCTCGGCGCCAGCGGCCTCCTGGTTGCCTGCACCACTGCACCGACGCTGACGCCTGCTCCCGCACCGACCGCAACGCCCACCCCGGTGCCGCCTCCTGCGAGGGTGGTCCCGAAGGCAAAGCCGAAGATCGGGCTTGCCCTGGGTGGCGGTGCGGCGCGCGGCTTCGCGCATATCGGCGTGATCAAGGCGCTGGAGACAAATGGCCTGGCGCCGGACATCGTGGTCGGCACCAGTGCCGGGGCCCTCGTCGGTTCGCTCTATGCGGCCGGCTATGGCGTCTTTGACCTGCAGAAGATGGCGCTGCAGCTCGAAGAGAGCAGCTTCAAGGACTGGGCGATCTTCGACCGCGGCTTCCTCAAGGGCGAAGCCCTGGAGAGCTTCGTGAACAAGCAGGTGAGCAACCGTCCGATCGAAGCGCTCAAGCGACGCTTCGCGGCCGTGGCGACCAACTTCCAGACGGGCGAGGCGGCGGTGTTCAGCACCGGCAATGTCGGCCAGGCGGTACGCGCTTCGGCAGCGGTGCCCGGTGTCTTTGCGCCGGTCAACATCCGCGGCGTCGATTATGTCGACGGTGGCCTGGTGAGCCCGGTGCCGGCGCGTACGGCGCGGCAGATGGGTGCGGACATCGTGATCGCGGTCGACATCTCGCAGCGCCCCTCTGCGCGCAAGAATCTCGGCACGGTCGACACCATGCTCGACACGATCGCGATCATGGGCAACACGATCGGTGCCTACGAACTGCGCGAGGCAGACATCGTCGTGCGGCCCAAGATCCAGGGCATGCCGGCGGGCAACTTCCAGCAGCGCAACGAGGCGATCCTCGAGGGTGAGCGGGCAGGCTTCGCCGCGATCCCCGCGCTGCGCGAACGCATCGCCCAGTGGGAGCAGCACTGATGGTCAAGCCTCTGCATGGCCACCTCGCGCGCAAGCGCTTCGGCCAGAACTTCCTCACCGACCAGAACATCATCCGCAAGATCGTCTCGGCGATCGCGCCGCAGCCGGGTGACGCCATCGTCGAGATCGGCCCTGGGCTCGGTGCGCTGACACGGCCCCTGATGGAGGCCTGCGAGCACCTGCATGTGGTGGAGATCGACCGCGACCTGATCGCCCGCCTCAAGACCGAGCATCCCGCCGAGAAGCTCTCCGTGCATGAAGGCGATGCGCTCAAGTTCGATTTCTCGACCCTGCCCGACGGGCTCAAGGTCGTCGGCAACCTGCCCTACAACATCTCGACGCCCTTGCTCTTCCATCTCGCCGACTATGCTGAACGCGTGCGCGAGATGACCTTCATGCTGCAGAAGGAAGTGGTCGAGCGCATGGTGGCCGAGCCGGACACCGAGGCCTATGGTCGCCTCGGCGTGATGCTGCAGTACCGCTTCCGCATGGCCCGACTCTTCGATGTGCCGCCGGGCGCCTTCCATCCAGCGCCCAAGGTCACCTCCGCAATCGTGCGGATGCAGCCGCGGCCGCTCGCAGAACTCGACTGCTCGGACGCGAAGCTGCTTGGCCGCATCGTCACGGCAGCCTTCGGCCAGCGCCGCAAGACGCTACGCAACACACTGAAGGGAATCGTCTCCGACGCCGATTTCGAAGCGCTGGGCATCGATCCGGTCGCTCGCGGCGAGACGCTTTCGCTTGCCGATTTCGTCCGCACCGCCAACTACTGCGCCGCACGCGGGGACGCCTGAAGCGCCGCGCGCCACGGAAAACAAGACAAAGATGAATCTTCAGTGGGGTCTGCGCGGCAAATCGGCCCTCGCACTCGTGCTCGCCTGCCTGCTGGCGTTGCTGCTCGCAGGCTTTCTCGGCTGGCAGGCGAGTGAATCCTTCAAGCGCTATTTCGGCACGGCCTACGCGCGCAATCTCACACTGCTGAGCAAGCAGAAGATCCTCGCGCCGATCGCCCGTGAGCTTGCGCTCTCTGAGCGCCTCGCGGCCTCCGAAGTCACCCGCGAGTGGCTGCTCGACGAAGCCGATCCGCTCAAGCGCGGCCGCTTCTGGCGCGAGATGGCGGGCTACCAGTCGGCCTTCGTCGACCACTCCTACTTCGTCATCTCGGACATCTCGCGGGCCTATTACTTCAACGACAGCAAATCGCCCAACAGCGAGGCGGCCCGCTATCTGCTGAAGGAAGACGACCCTCAGAGCCGCTGGTACTTCGACAGCCTGCGCAACACCGAGACCTTCAACATCAATGTCGATCCCGATCTCAAGCTCAAGCTGACCAAGGTCTGGTTCAACGTGATCGTGCGCGACGGCACCCGCAAGATCGGGCTCGCGGGCACCGGCATCGACCTGTCGAGCTTTCTCTCCGGCTTCGTGGATAGCCACGAGACCGGGGTGACCCCGATGATCCTGGACCGCAATGCAGCGATCCAGGCGCACCCCAACCGCGACCTGATCGCCTACAACACCGGTACCCAGACCGCTGCGGCCGAGAAGACCCTGCTGCCGCACCTGGGCGAGGATGCGTCGCTGTTGCGCAAGGCAATGAGCGCAGCCGAAGACCAGCCGGACGAAGTGCAGATACTCAGCGCACATCTGGATGGGAAGCTGCAGACCCTGGCCGTCGCCTACATCCCGCAGCTCAAGTGGCATGTGCTCACCGCCGTGGATCTGAGCGCGGCCAAGGTGCTGGAGCCGCGCCTCTTCGGCGAGATTGTCTTCGCCGGCCTCGTGTTGCTGGTGGTGCTGGTGCTTGGCTTCCTGCTGGTGCTGCAGCGCCTGGTGCTCAATCCGCTGACGCTGCTCACCGATTCGGCGCGCACCATGGCCGCGGGCAACTATGAAGTCGCGCTGCCGCCTGCCAGCCGCGACGAGATCGGTGAGCTCACCCGTGCCTTCGGCCAGATGGCCGACACGGTGCGTACCCATACGGAGGATCTGGAAAGCAAGGTGCGGGAACGCACCGGCGCGCTCTCCGCCGCCAACGCCCAGATGGCCGCCGCGAACAAGAAGATCGGCGATTCGATCGAGTACGCCAGCCTGATCCAGCGCGCCCTCCTGCCTGATCGACAACTGGCGCAAAGCCTGGGCGCCAACCAGTTTGTCTTCTGGCGGCCGCGCGACGTGGTGGGGGGGGACTTCTACGTTTGCCGCGAGCTCGCTGGCGGCTACCTGCTTGGCGTGGTCGACTGCGCGGGCCATGGCGTGCCCGGCGCGATCATGACCATGCTCGCCCAGGCGGCGATCCACGGCGTCCTGGCCGACGCCGATCCGCGCGATCCTGCAACGCTGTTGGTGCGCACCGACGCGGCCGTGCGCGCGATGCTGGACGAAGCGGCCAACCCGCGCATCGCCACGAGCATGGACGCCGGTTTCGTCTTCGTCGACCGTGCGCAGGCCCGCCTGGTGTTCGCGGGCGCGAAGGTCTCGCTCTTCTGTGCGCAGGACGGCGAGGTCGCCGAGATCAAGGGCGACCGCCGGGCCCTTGCGGATCGGCGTCGTGGCGAGTACACCAACCATCTTGTGGCGTTGGCGCCAGGCGCAGTCTGCACCCTGACCACCGACGGTTTCCTGGATCAGGCGGGTGGCGATCGCGGCTTCGGTTTCGGTGCCAGCCGCTTTGCCGAAATGCTGCGACGTCATGCGGGCGTCTCGCTGCCCGAACAGGCCGAGGCCTTCCAGGTCGAGCTCCAGGCTTACCAGGGCGACTATCCGCAGCGTGACGACATCACGGTGCTTTCCTTCCGCTTCGACTGACCGGAATCGACATGGACATCAAGGATCTGTTCGCATTGCGCGAGAGCTTCAACGCCGGCCATATCGTGCTCTGTTTCAACGGCCCGATGAGTCGCAGCCTGATCGAGGAGATCGGCAACGCGCTGCGCAACTACATGCAGAGCCAGAACGCGCCAGCCTCGGCCGCCATGGACGTGTTCGGGGTCTATATCGAGATGGCCCAGAACATCCGCCACTACGCGCAAAGCCACCAGTATGTCGATGCGCTGGCCAATGCCACGGTTGTGATCGCGCGCGATGCGGAAGGTCGCCACTTGGTGTCCGCCGGCAACATCGTGGAACTCGCGGACGGTCGTGCAATGTGCGAGCGCGTTCGCGCGCTGGGCGAACTCGACAAGACGCAGCTCAAGGCGCTCTACAAAGAACAACTGCGCAAGCCGCGCGACGAAGCGGCTCAGTCCGGCTCGGGCCTCGGCCTGATCGACATGGCGCGCAAGGCGTCCTCGCCCCTGCGCTGCGAGATGCGCGAGCTGGACGCACAGCAAGGATTCCTGACCCTGCAGGTTGCCATCTGAGCCCGCAGGCCCCAACAAGGACACACGAATGACAAGCCTCGACATCGTCGGCTCGCAATCCACACCTTCCATCCAGGCCAGCACCGAGACCGGCGTACTCGAAATGCGCGGCGACTCCTATCCGGAGAACTCCTTCGAGCTCTTCAAACCGGTCTTCGATTGGGTCGAGTACTTCATCGCCAAGGAGAGCCAGCCGCTGCAGGTGAAGCTCTATCTGCTCTACCTGAATACCAGCAGCATCAAGGCGCTGATGGACATCTTCGACATGCTGGAGACCGCCCATCGCGCTGGACGCCAAGTTTCGGTCCGCTGGTTCTACGATCAGCAGAACGAACGCGTGGCCGAACTGGCAGAAGAGTTCAAGGAAGACTGCACCTTCCCTTTCGAGGTGGTGACCGAGTGAACAGCAAGCGCCGTCTTTCGATCATGAGCGCGCATGAAGACCCCGGCTTCGAGCAGGAGGTCGAGCGCCTGCTCGCCGACGCGGCGCATGCGGACCATCCCCTGCACGAGGCGCTGGCCGAGCTGTACTGCCGCTACCAGGAGCAGTTCCACCAGCTCGAGCGCATCACCCGGATCTCCGATCACTTCCAGGAAGTGACGCGCAACCAGCAACTCTCGCTGTCGGAGCGCTACAAGAAGGAGCTGCGCAAGATCGAGCGGCTGGCGCGCATCTCGGACCGCTACCAGGAACTTACCCGGGAGCTGAACGAAGCGCTCAAGGAAGCTTCCCTGCGTGATCCGCTCACCGGCCTGGGCAACCGGCGCATGGTGCTCGAACGCATGGAAGACGAAGTGCGGCGCTCCAAGCGTCTCGGACGCCCCTTCGCGTTGATTCTGGCCGACGTGGATCACTTCAAGCAGATCAACGATTCGCTGGGCCACGCCACCGGCGACAAGGTGCTGGTACGTGTGGCCGACGCCTTGCGCGCCGAGCTCCGCGACTATGACAGCTGCGCGCGCTGGGGCGGCGAGGAGTTCCTCGCCCTGTTGCCGGAGAGCGACGTGGGCCAGGCGCTGGCCGTGGCCGAGCGGATGCGGCTTGCGCTCAACTCTGTCGTGCCGGCTGAATCCATGCCGGGCCTCACCGCGAGCTTCGGCGTCTCACAATTCGTCTGTACCGAGGCCGTCTCGCAAACGCTGGGCCGCGCTGATGCGGCGCTCTATCGCGCCAAATCCAAGGGGCGTAATCGTTGCGAGATCGAACTGGACGCTGCGGGCGCTCCGCACTGAAAATCCTGCCCGGGAGTCACGGCTCGACGTGAATCCTTCCAGGGCAGCGATCATGCAACGCTAATATTGCGGATGGCATAATTGCCGCCGCCGTTCATGACGGCGGGCGGCGAGCGCCTTTCTTCCGACGACTCGCCTGTCATGGCCGCGGAGCTTCGCTTCGCGAACCGGTTTCCGCACGAAGCCGTGTTTCCCCCAAAGACTGCGAGCGTTCCGATGATCGAAGGCATTCAATACCTGCGTGCCATCGCGGCGCTCATGATCGTTGCGCATCACGCGCGCCATTTCTTCGGTGGCACCTTACCTGGCTGGTCAGAGTTTGGCGCCTCCGGCGTCGACATCTTCTTTGTCATCAGCGGATTCGTCATCGCACCTGCGAGTCGGCGTTTCGATCCGCAGGCAGCGCGCGCTCCGCAGATAAGCGACTTCCTGGCGAGGCGCGCGATCCGCGTGATCCCTCTGTACTGGCTCGCCTTGGCACTGGCGGCGCAATACCTGGTACGCAAGACCGATCTGGGCCTACTCCTGGATTTCGCGTTCCTGCCCCGCCACCATCCCACGCAGAAAGCCTTCATCGCACCCGCGCTGATGCCGGGCTGGACAATCAACTACGAGATCTTCTTCTACGTGCTCTTCGCCATGAGCATGGCGTTTGGTGCCTTGCGCTATCGTGTGCTGGGCGCGTGCATGGGCGCTCTGGTGCTCGCGGGCTGGGCGCTTCCTTCCGAGTCCATTTTCTGGCGCGTCTACACCTCGCCCTTGCTGCTGGAATTCCTTATCGGCGTGGGGATTCAGTTCAGCTACGAGCGAGGCATCGTGCTCCCGCGTTGGATGTCCGTCTGCTTGCTGGTCACGGGCTTCATCGGGCTAGCCCAGGCGAGCGTGTGGTCGGGTTTCAGCGCGGCGGCCGTGGTGCTCGGCGCCATCCATGCCTGCCGGGGCTGGTCGGTTCCATCCTTGAGGTTGATCGGCGACGCCTCGTATTCCATCTACCTCAGTCATCTCTTCAGCTTCGTCCCCATCGGGAGGCTGTGCAGGGCGATTGGCTTTGCTACGCCGGACGCCATGTCGATCGGCGCCGTGATCGCGTTGCATGTGCTGCTCGCGACGATCGCTGGCATTGCTGTGCACTTCGTCATCGAGCGTCCGCTGATCCCGCTGAGTCGACACCTCTGGGACCGACTGGGCAAGCTCGTCGCGCCTCCTGTGCCTTCTTGAGGATGGCGGTCACGACTTTGTAACGGCTGTGTCACGCGTATCGAATCAAATGCGGAGCCCCGGAATCTCCCGGGCCTCTCACAACAACGCGTGCTCACTCCATGAACAAGAAGATTCTCGCGACCCTGGTTGCCTCGGTCGTCGCTGCCGGCCTGACTGCCTGCGGCAATGATGACGACGCTGCGCCTGCTTCGACCCCCACTCCCCAACCGCAAGCCATGACCGGCGTCCTGCTCGACGCGGCCGTGCAAGGTGTCGACTACGCGACGCCGACCGGTTCCGGCACCACGGATGCCAAAGGCCAGTTCTCCTGCAAGGCAGGTGAGAAGGTCAGCTTCACGATCGGTGGCATCGCCCTGGGCAGCGTGAGCTGCGCGAGCACCGTCACGCCGCAGGACCTCGCGGCTGCTGCCGCGATCAGCGACGATAGCGTGGTCAACCGCCTGCTGTTCCTGCAGTCGCTGGATCAGGACGGCAACCCCGCCAACGGGATCCAGATCCCGGCTGATGTGAAAGCCGCCTTCGCGGGCAAGGCTCTCGATTTCAATGGCGACGCCACCGCCTTCGGTACCGCACTCGCCGTGATCCTGCCGACTACGGCCGATGCATTCGGCGTGCCCTACAGCGCTCGCCCGGTGGACGCCACCGCTCGCAAGCTCGCGCTTGAGCATTTCCAGAACACGCTGGTGAGCAACGGCGTCAGCGCCGACTCGCGCGTCACCCAGGCGAGCGCCGGTGGCGAAGTCGTGATCACCAAGTATGAAGTTGCTGCCGACACCAGCCTCTACGTGCCGTACGCCGGTACCAGCGCGAAGGTGAAGGCGGACTTCCCCAACGGCTTCTACCCGGCCGCCGGCTCGGGCCTCGCCTTCAAGGGCAAGGCTGCCGATGGCTCGCTGGAGTTCTGGGGCCTGACCGACCGTGGTCCGAACGGCGATGGCCCGAACGTTCCCTCACCCGCAGATGCCACCGCGACCGTGACGAGCAAGATCTTCCCGGCACCGAACTTCCACCCCTCGGTTGGCCTCATCTCCGTCGGCGCGAAGGGCGCCACGCTCAAGTCCCTGCTGCCGCTGGCCGACACTACTGGCAAACCCCTCACCGGCCTGCCGATCTCGGCCTCTGCCGTGGTGGTGGGCGGTACGGCGGAAGCCGCGCTGGACGATAGCCTCAAGGCAATCGCCAATGGCTACGACGCCAACGGCATCGACCCGGAAGCCATCGTCATCTCGCCGGACGGCAAGAACTGGTGGATCTCCGACGAGTACGGCCCCTTCCTGTCGAAGTTCGACATGGCGACCGGCAAGCTCGTCAAGAAGTACCAGCCGGGCTCGGGCGCGAGTGACCTGCCGCTGATCCTGTCCAAGCGTCGCGTCAATCGCGGCATGGAAGGCCTGACCCTGGACAAGGCCAGCGGCAAGCTCTACGGCATGCTGCAAAGCCCGATCGATGACGGCAAGGCCACGCCCGCCGGTGGGAGCAAGTCGGACAACATCCGCAACATCGCCAAGTTTGCCCGCTGGATCGAGTTCGACCCGAGCACCGAGACCTCGAAGCTCTTCGCCTATCCGATCAATGGCGCCGACTACGACAAGGACCGTACCGGCAACGCCAAGATGTCGGATCTCGTGTCCCTGGGCAACGGCAAGTTCATCGTCATCGAGCAGGGTTCGGCCAAGGACGGCACGGTGCACAACCGCCTGATGCTGGTCGAGATCCCGTCCAACGCCACCAACATCGCTGCTCTCGGCTCGGACCTCGAGAAGAGCAGCATCTCCGCGACGGTGGTGAATGGCGCGGACTATTCGACCGTGGTCACGCTGAAGAAAACCCCGCTCTTCGACCTGAACGCTGCCGGCTGGCTGGCGGAAAAGGCGGAAGGCCTGAGCATCGTGGACGACAACACGCTCGCGCTGATCAACGACAACGACTTCGGCCTGCGCACCATCATGTTCGACGCGCAAGGCAGCACGATCGCTGGCGACATCACCGAGTGCACCGCCGATGCGCAGGGCGTGATCATCAAGGATTGTCCGGCCGGTGTGGTTGGTGCCCGCGTGACCCGTGGCCTGCCGGAGCAACGTCCGACGCGTCTGTGGCTGATCCGCTTCCCCAAGAAGCTGAGCGAATTCAGCGTGGCGAACTAAGGCAATCCACTGCGCCGCGCCGGACACGGCACAAGAAAAACGCGCGCCCTCGGGCGCGCGTTTTTTATTTCCGGGGATGCCAAGGTGCCGGCGTCCGCGAGCGATCCGTGTTCTCAGCGCCCGGGCAGCCGGGCCAGCACTTGGGCGACGATGTCCTGCGGGGACTGCGCAATGTCCGCGACGATCGCGTCCTCTGGCGCCTCCAGTGTCGCGAACTGGCTTTCCATCAGGCTCGGATTCGAGAAATGTCCCTTGCGCGCCGCCAGCCGCTGGGCAACCAGCTCCGGACTGCCGTGGAGGTGGACGAATGCAACGTCCGGCAGGCCCGCGCCCAGGATCTCGCGATAGGCGTGGCGCAGCGCAGAGCACGCATATACACGACACAGCCCCTGTGCGCGTTGCGCATCCATGTCGGCGCGCAGGGTCTGCAGCCAGGGCCAGCGGTCCGCATCTTCGAGCGGAATGCCGCGCGACATCTTGTCGCGGTTCTCCGCGCTGTGAAAGTCATCGGCATCCGCGAAGGAGCAGCCGAGCGATTCCGCAAGCAGGGCGCCCACGGTGCTCTTGCCGCTACCGGATACGCCCATCACCACCACGATCATGAATTTGTTCTCATGCCTTCGGACCTTAGGAAGTCTTTAGTCTTCACTGATCCTTGTTTTAGGAACCCTTGCCCACGCCTCTCCCTAGACTCCGCTTGCCGTCGAAACACGACCGACCTGACTGGAGAAAAAGGATGGACAAGCACCCCGAACCCGCGATCCACATGCAATCGCGCTACGACATCTACGCCCTTGTACACAAAGGCCTGCGCAGCGCGATGGGGCAGACACTGTACCTTGCCGGCCGGACCGATCCGGACGACGAAACCGATTTGGCCGCGCTTGCGCAAGAATTGGAAGGGCTGCTCCTGTTCTGCGGCAGCCACGTCCAGCATGAGAACGACTTCATCCATACGGCGATGGAGGCACGCGCGCCGGGCAGCGCGTGCCGCACTGCGGACGACCACCAGGATCACCTGGAAGAGATCGCCGAACTAGGCCTGCTGCTCGAGGCCTTGAAGGCCACGCCGCGCGGCGCGCGTGCCACAGCCCAACAGCGTCTGTACCGCGCGCTGGCGGCCTTCGTGGCCGAGAACTACCTGCATATGAGCATCGAGGAAACCCACAACAACAGCGTGCTGTGGGCGCACTACAGCGACGAGGAAATCGCCGCCATCGAGGCCGCGCTGGTGGCGTCGATTCCGCCAGAAAAGGCTGGCCTGTCCATGCGCTGGATGCTCTCCGCGATGAGCCACGGCGAGCGCTGCGGCTTTCTCGGCGCCATCCGCGCCCATGCCCCGGCGTCGGCCTTCGAAGGCCTGTTCGGGCTGGCGCGCAGCGTGGTGGCGCCACGGGATTTCCTCAAGCTGGAGAGCGCGCTGCAGGCGACGGCGGCCTGAGACAGGCGGCCTCATGAGGATGAGGCGAGGGCCGGGCGAGGGCCGGGCGAGGGCGATAGTCGCGGGGCGCTTGGTGCTCAAGCCGAGCGCGAAGTCTCGATCGCCGCATTGCGCAGTTCCGGTCCCAGCGTTTCGTCCAGGAAGCGCAGGAAGGTGCGCACCGGCGCCGAGTTCTGGCGGCCGGAAGGGTAGAGCGCCACGACCGCAGGGCCGGGGCGCTTCCAGTCGGGCAGTACGCGCACAAGCTTGCCGTCAGCCAGATGTGGCCGCTGCACGAAATCGAAGTCTTCATAGATGCCCAGGCCCGCCAGCGCACAGGTGAGGCCGGCCCGGGTGTTGTCGACCGCGAGCACGCCATCGGCGGGCACCGTGATCCGCTCGCGACCCTTCACCAGTACGTAGTCGATCGTGCGGCCCGCGTCAGCGTCGTAGAAGTCGATGGTGCGATGCCGCCGCAGTTCGTTTGGATGGCGCGGCACGCCGTAGCGCGCGAGGTAGGCCGGGCTGGCCGTCATGATGAAGTTCACCTGGCCGAAGCGTCGGTAGCGGTAAGCGGAATCCTTCTGCGTCGACAGGCGCAAGGCGATGTCGATGCCTTCCTCGGCAAGATCCGGTGCCCGTTCGGACAGTGAGATGCGCAGGATCAGGTCGGGATAGGTGCGCAGGAACGTCGGCAGGCGTGGCAGCACCAGCGTATTCGCGATCGATTCGGTCATCTGCACATGCAGTCGCCCCGCCACGCGTCCGGCGCGCTGGCGGAATTCCGCTGCGAGGTCTTCCAGCCCGCTTACCAGCACCGTCGCGCGGTTGAAGAAGCGCTCGCCCTCCGGCGTCAGCGACACATGGCGGGTGCTGCGGTTGAGCAGCGCGAGACCCAGCTCCCGTTCGAGCGCCTGCACCTGGGTGGTGACCGTGGAACGCGCGAGTCCCAGGCGTTTGGCTGCGGCGGAGAAAGACTCCAGCTCCGCGACGGAAAGGAAGGTGCGCAGGGTTTCGAACTTGTCCATGCCGGGTCCAATTATTCGATATGGCCGAATAATCATTTTGCGGCATTCGAGCAGCGCCTGCCATATGATTCAAGCACTTACTCAAACCGATGGTGTCCCCATGTCCAACCGCTTCAATGGCGGGGCAAACGCAAGGCACGTCGAAGTAGCTGTTCTCCTTGCGTTGATGCCCCATGACCGCCGCCTGCGTGTGCCGCTCCAAGCCGGCCTCGCCTGTGCGCCGGAGCCGGTCCGATAGCGTCGCTCGATCCGGCGTCCGATCTATCGAATCTGCATCAACAGCGCTTTCCGCGCATGCCGCGGCGAGCTCGCCGTGACGGCTTTGCGGGCTATCGCAGTCCCGCGGCCTGCGCCGGCCACAACGAGGAGAACTCAAATGAGCACCCTGTTCCATATCGCCAAGATGGCGCACCCCGACCATGTCCCGATGGATCGTGGCCTCCTGCAACAGATCGCCTATTCGGTCGCGCAGGCGATCCTGCCGTTGCTGATCGCCGCAGTCGTCGTATTCGCGTTGGCCTAACAATCCACGTGCTGTAGGTCGGCTTTGGCGGTTTGATCCGCATCGAGCGATCCGAATCGAACCGGCCTGTTCGAGTCTGAGGTGACTGCGCCCCAATGAGAAACGCCGCCCTCGGGCGGCGTTTTCCATTCGATGCGAAGGCACACTCAGGACTTCTTCTTGGGTGGCGATGTTTTCGCCGGTGCCGTTGCGCGAGAGAGCAGGCGGCCCAGCACTGCATCGACTTCGGCGACCTGCTGCGCTGGCGGGATGCGTGCGATCTGCGCGAGCGTGCGGCCCTCGGTGCGCCACTGTTCGACGATCCGCCAGCCGACGTAGTAGCCCTCGCGGGTGAGGCCTGAGGGGCCACGATCCATCAAGTGTCGGTAGATCGTCTCGGGGTCTTTGCTCGAAAGCTCTGCGCGCACGCTGCGCAGCACCACGGGTTCGCGTTTGCGCGCCGCGGAGAGCCAACCGGGCTCAAGCTCCACATAGCGTTCAGGCTTGCCGCCGGGCACGAGTTCGCGCGAGGCATGCATGGCGAGGCCTTCGGCCAAAACCAGGCTGGCGAGTGGCGCCTCGCCGCCGGGCAGGGTGCCCAGCGCGATCTGCACCGCATGGGTGAGCTCATGGGCGGCGCTCACCGCACGGTGTTCGGGCGGGTCCTCGACCGGCAGCGCGACGGTGACTTCGCCGTTCGAGACCTGGGTGAAGGCGTTGCCCTCGAACATGCCCACATACGCCAGCAGATGCACCTTGAGCGGCCGATCGAGCTTGAGCAGGTCGGCCGCCGCGCGCAGCTGGCTCTCCGGGGAGGGCTTCATGCCGCCGTAGCCGGCGATGATCCGGTCCATCGCGCCCGAGTAGCGCGGCCAAGCCTGGTCGAGCAGGGCGCGTGCGAGCACCTGTCCGTTCTCGCCAGCCGGGACCGCGGCGAAGCCGTAGCGCTGTTGCCATAGCGCGAAGCGCTTCTCGGGATCGATACCCGGCGCGCTCGCCGCGTTGTAGAAGGCGACGAAGTTGCTGGTGAGATCGGTGACCCGGACGCCGGTCGTTGGCGTCTGGGCCTGTGCGCCACCCTGCGTGAGGGCCAGCGCGAAGAGACTGGGCAGCAACCAGTGTCGAACCTTCATGCGCGTGCCTCTCGTGGATGTGGCGACAGTCTTGTCACCGCCGTTGCGCGTGGCGCTCAAGCGCTTGCGAGCGGAAAGCCCTCCAGCCGCGGCGCGCGACCTGCCACCAGGTCCGCCAACAGTTGTCCGGAGCCACAGGCCAGCGTCCATCCGAGCGTGCCGTGCCCGGTGTTGAACCACAAGCCCGATACGCGGCTGGCGCCGATGATGGGGATGTTGTTCGGGGTCGCGGGACGCAACCCGTTCCAGTGCTCGGCCGCTTCGATCTCGGTCGCGCCAGGCAGGTTCGTTTCGACCCAGTCCAGCAAGGCATCCGTCCGCGCCGGATTGGGGCGGGTGTCGAAACCGTTGAGCTCGGCCGTACCGGCGACCCGCAGGCGATCGCCCAAGCGCGAGCAGACGATGCGCCGGCTCTCGTCGGTCAGGCTGACGGTGGGCGCCTTGGCCTGATCCGCGATCGGCAGCGTGACCGAGTAGCCCTTGACCGGATAGATCGGCAGTCGCACGCCGGCCTGTTGCGCGAGCGGGGCGCTCCACGGACCTGCGGCGAGCACCACCGCGTCGGCGGTCATCAGGCCGCTGCGGCCCGCGGTGTCGCGCACATGCGCCCCGGTGATGCGACGGCGGGTGACCTCGAGCTGGGTCACGGTGTTGCCGTAGCAGAAGTTCACGCCCATCTCGGCAAGCCGTTCGGCCAGGTGTGTGGTGAATTGCCAGGCGTCGCCGGATTCGTCGTCGATGCCGTAGAGCCCGCCCTGCAGGCGTTCCTGCACGGTGCGCAGGGCCGGCTCGGTATGCACGCATTCGTCCGGATCGAGCACGCGGGCGTGCACACCCAGGCGCTCCAGCGCTTTGGCGCGACGGCCCGCATCGCGGAACTCGGACTTGTGGAAGAAGAGGTGCATCACGCCGCGCGTCTGGCAGTCGTAGTCGATGCGGGTGTCGCGGCGCAGCTCGCGCAGGCATTCCAGGCTGTGAGCGGCGAGCCGGGCGATGGCCTCGGTGTTGCGATGCGCGCGCCAGGGCAGGCATTCGCGCAGGAAGGACAGGCCCCAGCGCCAGCGCTCGCTCTCGGCCGGCAGGCGGAAGAGCAGAGGCGCGTCCTCGCGGCCGAGCCAACGCAGGATCTGTCCGGGCGCGCGGGGGTTCGCCCAGGGTTCGGGATGGCTGACGGAAATCTGGCCGCCGTTTGCACGGCTGGTTTCGAGGCCGGGGCCTTCCCGGCGTTCGACCACGGTGACGCTGTGCCCGTCGCGGGCGAGATACCAGGCGGCGACCACACCTTCAAGGCCGGCGCCGATGATGAGAATCCGCATTTTCTGCTTCTGTTACAGGTTTGGACCTGTCTGCTCTGTAGTTTCAATTCTATCTTGCTACGCAATCGTCGCGGCTTCGCAACACTGCGGCTCACGCTTGAGCAATCGCTCTGCCGCGAAGTTCCGGCTGCGCATAATGTGCAGCGCACAAAAGCTCGATCGCATCACGCCAAGGTGCGATCAGGCGCTTCCCGGTGGCGGTCGGGGGACCGGATCCAGGGCGGAGATCGGGATGTCTCCGGTGCGTTCTGCAAGGGGGAAATCATGCAGCGCGTCACACTCACGCAGTACCTCATCGAGCAACAGCGGCAGTTCGAACGGATTCCTGCCGATCTGCGCCTGCTCATCGAAGTCGTGGCGCGCGCGGTCAAGGCGATCAGCGTCAATGTGGGCAAGGGAGCGATTGCCGGCGTGCTGGGCGAGGCGGGGAGCGACAACATTCAAGGCGAGGCGCAGAAGCGCCTGGATCTGGTAGCCAACGAGACCCTGCTTCTTTCCAATGAATGGGGCGGGCATCTCGCGGCGATGGCGTCGGAGGAGCTGCCGCACCCATACCCGATTCCCAACCGCTATCCGCGTGGAGGCTACCTGCTGGTCTTCGACCCGCTCGACGGCTCTTCCAACATCGATGTGAACATTTCGGTCGGCACGATCTTCTCGGTGTTGCGATCGCCGGACGGCGCCACCGACGAGGCGGCCTTCCTGCAGCCGGGCACGCAGCAGCTCGCCGCCGGCTACGCACTCTACGGGCCGCAGACCCTGCTCATCTTGACGGTGGGCAACGGGGTTGCGGCCTTCACCCTGGATCGCGAGTTCGGCACCTGGGTGCTGACGGAAACCAACATGCGGATTCCCGGCCGCACGCATGAATACGCGATCAACACTTCGAACGCACGCTTCTGGGATCCGGCGATCAAGCGTTACATCGACGAGCTGATCGCCGGACGCGAAGGCCCGCGCGGACGCGACTTCAACATGCGCTGGGTGGGGTCGATGGTGGCGGACGTGCATCGCCTGCTGACCCGCGGCGGCATCTTCATGTACCCCCGCGACAAGCGCGATCCTTCCAAGCCCGGACGCTTGCGCTTGCTCTATGAAGCGAACCCGATGGCCTTCATCGTCGAGCAGGCCGGTGGCCTCGCCACGACTGGAACGGGGCGCTTGATGGAACTGGTGCCCGAGGCGTTGCACCAACGCGTACCCGTCGTTCTGGGTTCGCCCGAGGAAGTGTCCCGGATCGGCGACTATTACCGGGAAATGTCCTGAGGTCGCGCCCGCGGCTAGAATCGGCCGCGTGCGCACCAAGAGACGCTTTTCTTCCTGCCACGCCGCACGGCATATCGTCGCCGCGGCGGCCCTGCTTGCATTGCCACCGCAAGCGATGTCGGCGCCCATCACGATCGAGGCGCCCGACCCGCTCAAGGCGTTGATCCTCAAGCATGTGGATCTCGAACCGCCCCGTGCGCAGCCGGGCGACGAAGAGGAGGTCGCGCCGGCGCCGGAGCCTTCGCCGGCACAGTCCGCGCCTGAACCGGACGAGGGCGCAAGTGCGCCACCCCCGGAAACCGCGGAGAAGAAAGCCTCGGACGCCGCCTTGAGCGATGCGACGGAAACCTTGGCACGCGTGCGGCGTGCCCGGCGCGAAATCCCTTTGCTGCTGGAGACCGAAGGCTATTTCTCGCCGCGCATCGAGTCGGTGACTGCGCCCGACGGAAGCGTCACCCTGAATGTCATCCCGGGCCCGCGCACGAAAGTGAACGATGTGCAGATCGAATTTCGTGGCGCGCTTTCACAAGACCAGCCGGGCTACGCCGAGCGTCGCGACACGCTGACCAAAGCCTGGTCTCTGCCCGCGGGGCGCCCGTTCCGGCAGGCCGATTGGTCGTCGGCCAAGGATCACCTGTTGAGCGAGGTGAGCAGTCGCGACTTCGCCGCTGCGCGCCTGGCCGAAACCGGAGTGGACGTCGATCCGATTCGCGCCACGGCACGACTCAGGATCGCCGTGGATTCCGGTCCGCCGTTCCGGCTCGGACCCATCAGTTATTCCGGCCTGGACATCTACAGCCAGGATCTCGCGGAGCGCTACGTGCGGCTCAGTCCGGGCGAGCCCTACGACTACGATCGCCTCGTTCTGGCCCAGAACGCGGTACAGGGCACGCCGTATTTCGGCAGCGCCATCATCGAGGTCGACCGTGATCCGGAGCATGCGGATGCCGCGCCGGTTTCCATCCGCCTGACGGAAGCCAATCCCCAGCGTTTCGGCGCGGGCGTCGGTTACAGCACCAACACCGGCGCGCGCTCGGAGGTGAACTACCGCCACGCCAACCTCTTCGGTCAGGCCTGGGAGCTCAACAGCACGCTTCGCCTGGAGGAAAAGCGACAGAGCGCGTTTGCGGACGTCTTCTTTCCCCAGACGGAAAGCCAGTTCCGCGATGCGGTGGGTGTGTCCTTCCTCTCCGAAGATATCTCCAACCTGCAGACGCAGCGTTACTCGGTCGGCGGCACCCGCACCCGCACGCTGCGCCAGACCGAGGTGCGCTTCAACCTCAACTACCAGCGCGAAACCACGCAGCCGGAAGGCGCCGAGGAAACGGTCAGTACTGCACTGACGCTGAACTACGGGGCCGACTGGCGCAAGGTCGACAATCCCTCCGATCCGCGTCGCGGAATGATGTTCGGTTTCCAGGTCGGGGGCGGCGCCAAGGCCCTGCTGTCGGACCAGAACTTCCTGCGCCTTTACGGCCACGCCAACTACTACCAGCCGCTCGGCGAGAAGGGCACCCTGCTCCTGCGTGGCGAGACGGGTTACACGATCGCGCCTTCGCGCGACAAGATTCCGCAGGACTTCTTGTTCCGCACCGGCGGCTCGCAATCGGTGCGTGGCTACGACTACCAGAGCCTCGGCGTGCAGGAAGGGCAGGCCACGGTCGGTGGTCGTACCCTGTTCGACGCCAGCATCGAGTACATCCACTGGATCAAGGAGCCCTGGGGCGCCGCGATCTTTGTCGATACCGGCGATGCCGCGGACGACTGGGAGACCATGCGCCTGCGCACCGGCTATGGCGTGGGGGGCCGCTGGCGTAGTCCGGCAGGCCCGATAGGCCTGGATGTCGCATACGGCCAGGAGGATCACAAGGTGCGCCTCCACTTCACGATTTCCCTTGCGCTCTGAGCGATCTGCCATCTTTGTTGCTGTTGCCAAATTGCAACATTCGATAGGCACAATCGCCCGCTGACTGATCGCTGGCGCGGTGTGGCGAAAAGGCAACGGTGTGTCGCGATAGCGCGAATTCGCTGCCACAATGCCGCATCTCTCATCGAGAGGCAGGAAGGACGACGGTTTTCGGGGCTTTCTTCCCGCCGCGTCGCATCTTCAGACTAAGAGGAGAAATTTCAATGCAGAAGAAACTGATCGCTATGGCCGTGGCTGCTATCTCTGCCGCGCCGGCGTTCGCCGCTGATTCCAGCGTCACGATCTACGGCCTGGTCGACGGTGGTCTGACCTACCGCACTGGCAACTACAACAATGCGGTCGGTTCGCGCTTCGGCATCGACGAAGGCATCGGCAACGGTTCCCGCCTGGGCGTTCGCGGCTCCGAACAAATCGGCGACGTGAAGGGCCTGTTCGTGCTGGAAGCCGGTATCGCTACCGACACCGGCGCTAGCCGCCAAGGTTCGACCGCTGTGGCCAACCGCACCTGGGGCCGTCAGACCTACGTCGGTCTGGAATTCCAGAACGTCGGCCAAGTGACCCTGGGTCGTCAGTTCACCAACCTCTATGACATGTACGCCTCCGTCGATCCGTTCGGCCTGGGTAACGTCGGTCAGCAAAACAACATCTTCACGCACGTGACCTCGCGTTACGACAACGCGGTGAAGTTCAAGTCGGCTTGGTGGGGCGGCGTGTTTGGCGTCGATGCCATCTACTCGACCAACATCGATGGCAGCGAAGTGACCCTGCCCGATGGCACCCCGCAAACCGACGTGCGCGCATGGCAGCTCTATCCGCGCGTGAAGTTCGGCCTGGCCACCTTCACCTTCGGCTACCAAGAGCAGAAGAAGCGCGAACAAGACCTGAAGAACAAGTCTTTCGACGCTGGCCTGGTGCTGAACTTCTCGGCGCTGACGGTTGATGGCGGCTACTCCCGCCTGAACTACGAAGCCAACAAGCAAGCTGGCGCCGCCAAGCACGACCGCGTTCTGCTGGGCGTGAACGTGCCGCTGGGCAACTTCACGCTGCGTGGTTCGTACAACGTGTCCAAGGCCCGCACCGACGACGGTACGCCGGAAGCCAAGGCTCAGCAGGTCGCCATCGGCGCTCGCTACGCCCTGTCGAAGCGCACCGACTTCTACACGACCTATTCGGCGATCTTCACGAACGACGCTGCTGACGCGGCCGCTTACTACACCGTCGGCGACGCCAGCGGTGCAGGTCTGGGCTACAAGCGCGCCTTCGACCTGGGCATTCGCCACGTGTTCTGATCTTGGATTGCCGGTCCGTCCGGCGTTCCGTGTGATTCAGAGGGCACTTCGGTGCCCTCTTTTTTGTTGACGCGTGTGCTCTGCTGCTTCTGGGCCGCTGCAAACTCGCAAGGAACTTCGGCCGAGCCGGGCGTCGGGGCTATGGTTCGGCGACGGCCGTGTCGGCCGGTATCGGCGTACCGCTTTCGCTTCGATCTGCCCGAATGCGATTCGCGCCCAGCCGATGCGCGTTGCCTGCCTCGCGAGTTAACGTCGCCCGCAAACGCGTGCGCGTAGTTATTTCTCTCCCTGTGCAGATCGGCGAGTGCGCTGCTAAGTGCGAGTAATAGCCCGGCGACAGGCTTTGACCCGAACGGCGGCACGAGGCGTTTCATCAATTGATGCAGCGACCCACGAAAATCGCGGCCTGCAATTGACCGGGTTTCGAGCGGTGTGTAGAATCTTGGGTTCTCGGGGTGTAGCGCAGCCCGGTAGCGCGCTTGCTTTGGGAGCAAGATGTCGGGGGTTCGAATCCCTCCACCCCGACCAAAGCGCCCTCTGACCGAGCGTCTAAAGACAGGCTGCCCGTAGCTCAACTGGATAGAGCAACGGCCTTCTAAGCCGTAGGTTACAGGTTCGAGTCCTGTCGGGCGGACCAAGCTGAAGCAATTCGGCCCGAGTGTAGTTTGCGGTACCACCGATTTCAGTGGCGGCATTAGCTCAGTCGGTAGAGCACTGGATTGTGATTCCAGGTGTCACCGGTTCGATCCCGGTATGTCGCCCCAATATTGATGCGGGTTTGCGAAGTGTTCGGAAAAGTCCGGGCGGTTCGCAAACCCGTTTTCATTTGCGGATCCGGATAGCCGGTCTACGGTGTCGCTCCTCTCCCGATCGGGGGCCTTGCCCGCGATCCCTTGCCTCCCTTTGCAATGTCCTGACTGCCACTCTTGGTCCTGGAGCTTCAGTCATCCATGGCTTCGTAGTGCTCGACGCGCAACCATTCCCCGTCACGCAGGCTTTCGGCCGCATCGCGGACCGAGGCGACGTCCATGTGGTCGATGCGCGAGGCGTCGATGTGCTGGATTCGCGCATAGCCTTCCGCGTCGAAAGCTTCGCCGCTCGCCAGATAGAAATGGAAGTGGCCGGTTTCCGGACGGGTGGTGGTCGAACAGGAAAGGTGAACGGTGCCCATTTCGATCTCCTGCCCCTGTGGCCCGAGGCGCGGCCCGGCGGTTCGCCTGATAGTTAAAGCATAGGCAAAGTCGCTCGAGGCGAGTTCGGAGTTCGAGGCACGGATTCGTTCCGGCGCGAAACGGCGCGGGAGTGTCCTACCCGGTGGAGGCTCGGACGCCGACGTGCACGGCGTCTGGCCGTATCTTCCGGGCCAAACCAGGGCCTTTGCATCCGGGCGGCGAAAAGGCCTCTGGCCATCGTGCGGCGGAGCGCCGGGGACCCCGAATCCCGTCACTCCCGAGATGGGAGGCCGGAGAACGGGAGGCCGCACTCGGCGGACAAGGTGCCGCTCAGGCCTGCATCGCCTCCAGATAGACCTCGATGTAGCGCAGCGCGGCGTCGTTCCAGCCGAATTCCTTGCGCATGCCCCGCTCCTGCAGACTGCGCCACAGTTCGGGCTGGCGCCAGGCGTCAAGTGCCCGCGCCGCTGCGGCAACCAGACCGCCCGGCGTCGGGTCGTCGAAGACGAAGCCCGTGGCGCGCTTGCCTTCGATGGAGTCGGGCACCGTATCCGTGACCGTGTCGGCCAAGCCGCCGGTGCGACGCACGATGGGCGGGGTGCCGTAGCGCAGGCTGTACATCTGGTTGAGGCCGCAGGGCTCGAAGAGCGAGGGCATGAGGAACATGTCTGCGCCGGCTTCGATCTGGTGCGCGAGGCTTTCCTCGTAGCCGATCAGTGCGACTACCCGGTGGGGATGGCGATGCGTGAGGTCGGAGAAGGCCTTCTCCAGGCGATGGTCGCCGGCACCGAGCACCGCGAGCTGGTAGCCCAGGTTGAGCAGATCCTCGGCGGCCTGGATGATCAGGTCCGAGCCCTTCTGGTGGGTCATCCGGCTCACTACACCGAGTACCGGCTGGGTGGGGTCTACCAAAAGACCGAGACGCCGCTGCAGCGCTGCCTTGTTGAGCGCCTTGCGCTGCAGGTTCGCGATGCCGTAGGAGGCCGCGATGTGCGGATCGCGTTCGGGATTCCACTCGTTGAGATCGATCCCGTTGAGGATGCCGGAGAGCTCGGCCGCGCGGAATCGCAGCAGGGCGTCCAGGCCCGCGCCGAATTCCGGCGTCTGGATCTCGGCCGCGTAATTGGGGCTGACCGTCGTGATGCGTTCGGCCAGTTGCAGGCCGGACTTCAGGAAGGACAGTTTGCCGTGGAATTCCACGGCGTCGTAACGGAAAGCATGGCCGGGCAGGCCGACTTCGCTGAGCAGTTCCGGGCCGAAAAGTCCCTGGAAGGCGAGGTTGTGGATCGTGACCACGGAGGGACGACCGCCTCCCAGGAAGGTCCGGAAGGCCGGAACCAGCGCGGCATGCCAGTCGTTGCTGTGCACGACGTCGGCCTGCCAGCCCACGGCAGCGCCGTTGTCTGCCAGCCAGTGTGCGACACGCGAAAGCAGGCCGAAGCGCAGGCCGTTGTCCGGCCACCCATTGCCGTTCGCGTCCTGGTAGGGATTGCCAGGCCGTGCAAAGCGGCTCTCGCAATCCAGCAACAACAGGCGCGCGCCGTCGGCGAGCGGGCCGGCGTCGAGGATCCGGCAGGGCGGCAGGCGCAGCGCAAGTCCGGGCACGTCGACCAGGAGTTTCGCGTCCGGGAAAGCGGCCTTGAGCGCCGGGTAGGCGGGCACCAGCACCCGCACGTCGCAACCGGCACGGGCGAGTGCCGGCGGCAAGGCGGCAGACACATCGCCGAGGCCACCGGTTTTGACCCAGGGCGCGATTTCGGCGGTGACGAACAGGACTTTGACTGCGGTCGAAAGGCGGGTGCTTGGCGTCATCGTAGGAAGTGCACTTCCTGGCCCAGCATCGCCGGTGTCACGAGCGTGACGCCGCGGCTGGTGACATGGAAGAGTCTTCTATCTTCTTCTGGATCGAAGCCGATCCGGGTGTTGGGCGGGATCTTGCAGTACTTGTCGATCACCACGCGGCGCAGTTGGCAGCCACGGCCGATCTCGACCGAGGGCAGGATCACCGCGTCTTCCACTTCGCAGTAGCTGTGGATGAGTACACGCGCGAACACAAGCGAGCGCCGCACATGCGCGCCGCTGATGATGCTGCCGCCAGCGACCAGTGAGTCTACTGCCATTCCCCGCCGGTCATCGTCGTCGAAGACGAACTTGGCCGGCGGCAACTGTTCCTGCGCCGTCCAGATTGGCCATTCCTCAGCATACAGATTGAGTTCCGGGACCACGTGGGTCAGATCAAGATTGGCCTCCCAGAACGCATCGATCGTGCCTGCATCGCGCCAATAAGGAGGTTTTCCGTCTTCGCCGACGCTGCTCAGGGCGAAATCGTGGGCGTACACCGGGTATTCGCGCAGGCAGCGCGGGATGATGTCCTTGCCGAAGTCGTGGGAAGAGTTCGGGTCGGCTTCGTCCCTGACCAGCTGTTCAAAGAGGAACTGCCGGTTGAAGACGTAGATGCCCATGCTCGCCAACGCGCGATCCGGATTGCCGGGCATGGAGGCCGGCTTGGCCGGCTTTTCCTGGAAGGCCTGGACACGGCCGTCTTCATCCACGGCCATCACGCCGAAGGCGCTTGCCTCTTCAATCGGCACGTCGATGCAGGCGACCGACAGCTCCGCGCCGCGCGCAACGTGTTCGGCCAGCATGCGGCCGTAGTCCATCTTGTAGACATGATCGCCGGCGAGTACCAGCACGTAGTCCGGATTGCTCTGGCGGATGCGGTCCAGGTTCTGGAAAACAGCGTCGGCCGTGCCTTGGTACCACTTGGATTCATCGATCTGCTGCTGTGCGGGCATCACGTCGATGAACTCGTCGAAGCGGCCGTCGAGGAAGCTCCAGCCGCGCTGGAGGTGGCGGATCAGGCTCTGGGCCTTGTACTGCGTGGCGACGCCGATCTTGCGGATACCTGAATTCACGCAATTGGAGAGCGCGAAATCGATGATGCGGAACTTGCCGCCGAAGGGCACGGCGGGTTTGGCGCGCCAGTCGGTCAGCTCATGCAGGCGGCTGCCGCGGCCGCCGGCCAGCACCATGGCATAGGTGCGACGTGTGAGTTGGCTGACGAAGCGTTGGCCTACGGTGTGGCTGGGCCGCGCAATGGATGTGGACATCGGTGCATCCTCCTTTGCTCCTTCGACGCGCGAAGAGCCAATAGTTCAGGCAAGGCCGCGGCGCGGTTGCCTGCCGAGTATGCGTCGGTGATGTTGTGCTGCCGTTGCGGCTGCCGGGACGGCAGGATATGCGAACTGGATGCGTCCCGGCTGCGGAGGAAATGATGCGTCAGCGGATGAAGTGCACCTGTTGGCCGAGCATTTCGGGCGTGACCAGCACCACGCCGTTCTCGCTCACATGGAAGCGTTTGCGGTCCTCTTCGAGGTCGACGCCGATCTCCATGCCTTCGGGAATCGAGCAGCGCTTGTCGAGGACTGCACGCCGGACCACGGCATTGCGGCCGATATCCACATCGGGAAGGATCACCGAATCCTCGACCGTAGCGTGGCTGTGGATCTGTACTCGCGAGAAGAGCATCGAGCGCCGCACCGTGGCGCCGGAGATGATGCAACCGCCTGCGACCATCGAATCGACGGCCATGCCGCGGCGATCGTCCCAATCGAACACGAATTTGGCCGGCGGCAGCTGTTCCTGCCAGGTCCAGATTGGCCAGTCCTGGTCGTACATGTTGAGTTCGGGCGTGACCTTGGTGAGCTCCATGTTGGCTTCCCAGAAGGCGTCGATCGTGCCGACGTCGCGCCAGTAGGGCTCACGGTCCGCGGGGCCGACGCAGCTCTCGTTGAAGCGATGGGAGAACACGCGATAGCGCTTCACGCAGTGCGGGATGATGTCCTTGCCGAAGTCGTGCGAAGACTTGCGGTCGCCCGAGTCGCGCACCAGCTGTTCATAGAGGAAGCGTGCGTTGAAGACGTAGATGCCCATGCTGGCGAGGGCCACGTCCGGGTTGCCGGGCACCGAGGCCGGCTCTTTCGGCTTCTCGGCGAAGGCCATGATGCGACCGTCTTCCTTCACCGCCATCACGCCGAAGGCGCTGGCTTCCTTGATCGGCACCTCGATGCAGCCGATGGTGAGGTCGGCCTCGGCGGCGACGTGCGCGGCCAGCATGCGGCCGTAGTCCATCTTGTAGATGTGGTCGCCGGAGAGCACCAGCACGTATTCGGCATGCGAACGGCGCAGCACGTCCAGGTTCTGGAACACGGCGTCGGCCGTGCCCTGGTACCACTGCGACTCATCGATGTTCTGCTGGGCCGGCATGATCTCGATGAACTCATCGAAGCGGCCATCCAGAAAACTCCAGCCCCGCTGCAGATGGCGGATCAGGCTTTGCGCCTTGTACTGCGTGGCCACGCCGATGCGGCGGATGCCGGAATTGACGCAGTTCGAGAGCGTGAAGTCGATGATGCGGAACTTGCCACCGAAGGGCACTGCCGGCTTGGAGCGCCAGTCCGTGAGCTGCTTGAGCCGGCTGCCGCGTCCACCGGCGAGCACCACGGCATAGGTATGCCGGGTGAGCTGGCTGACGAAGCGAGGATCTCTGCCGGTTCGTGGAGGCGCGCTGCCGACCTTTTCGGTACTCATGGTTTTATTCTCCAATATGAACAGCATGGGTCATCTTGGTGCGCGCGAGGCTTGCATCCCCAAGCCTGAGCACCGGATTGTCTGCTCATGCGCGCTTTTGGTTCCAGATTAGCAAGACCGGTGCCGAGCACACAGGAACTGCGGCCGGCTGGCGTGCAGACTACGGCGCGATCGAAGGTATCGCCTCCATACGGTACGGTATGGTGTAATGCGCCTGTTTCGCGTCGCCGCCCGGAGATCCGCCCATGCCCCACGCCCTTTACCCCAGATTGCTCGCGCCGTTGGACCTCGGTTTCACGACCCTGCCCAACCGGGTGCTCATGGGCTCGATGCATACCGGGCTGGAGGAAGCCCGCGGCGGCACGGAGCGCCTGGCGGCTTTCTACGCCGAACGGGCCCGAGGCGGCGTCGGCCTGATCGTGACGGGCGGCATCGCGCCGAACCTGGCGGGTCGTGCCATGCCGCGGGCCGCGCAACTCTCGTGGCCGTGGCAGGTGGGCCATCACCGCACGATCACCGATGCGGTGCATGAAGCGGGCGGACGCATCGCGATGCAGATCCTGCACACCGGCCGCTATGCCTACCATCCGCTCGCCGTCTCCGCGAGCCGCCTGCAGGCGCCGATCAGCCCCTTCAAGCCGCGTGCGCTGTCCAGCTGGGGCATCCGCAAGACCATCCGCGACTTCGCCCACTGCGCCCAACTGGCGCGCCGCGCCGGCTACGACGGCGTGGAGGTGATGGGCAGCGAGGGCTACTTGATCAACCAGTTCATCGCCACGCGTACCAACCAGCGCAAGGACGAGTGGGGCGGCAGCTACGCCAACCGGATCCGCTTCGCGGTCGAAGTAGTGCGTGCCGTGCGCGAGGCCTGCGGGCCGGACTTCATCCTGATCTATCGGCTCTCGATGCTGGACCTCGTCGAGGGCGGCAGCACCTGGGAAGAGGTGCTGGAGCTCGCCCAGGCGATCGAGGCCTCGGGCGCGACCCTCATCAATACGGGCATCGGCTGGCATGAGGCGCGCATCCCGACGATCGCGACCAGCGTGCCGCGCGCCGCCTTCACCTGGGTCACGCAGCGCCTCAAGGCCTCGGGCAAGGTCTCCTTGCCGCTGGTGACGACCAACCGGATCAACACGCCGGAGGTGGCCGAGCAGGTGCTGAGCGAAGGCTGCGCCGACATGGTGTCGATGGCGCGCCCGCTGCTCGCGGATCCGGACTTCGTGCGCAAGGCCCTGGAGGCGCGCGCCGACGAGATCAATACCTGCATCGGCTGCAACCAGGCCTGCCTGGACCATGTGTTCGAACGCAAGCTCGCGTCCTGCCTGGTGAACCCGCGCGCCGGGCGCGAGACCGAGCTCGTCTTCCGCCCCGCCGCACAGCGGCGTCGTGTCGCCGTGGTCGGTGCCGGTCCGGCGGGCCTGTCGGCGGCGGTGCACGCGGCACAACGCGGGCTCGACGTCACGCTCTTCGACCAGCACGAAGAAATCGGCGGGCAACTGAACATCGCCAAGCAGGTGCCCGGCAAGGAGGAGTTCTACGAGACCCTGCGCTACTTCCAGCGCCAGATTGTCTTGCAGGGCGTGAAGCTGGAGCTCGGCAAAAAAGCCGGCATCGAAGACGTGCGCAACTTCGACGAAGTGATCGTGGCGACCGGCGTGCTGCCGCGGGCCCTGAGCATTCCGGGCATCGACCATCCGAAGGTGCTCAGCTACGTGGAGTTGCTCAAGCATCGCAAACCGGTGGGCAACTACGTTGCGGTGGTGGGCGCGGGCGGGATCGGTTTCGATGTCGCCGAGTTCCTCACCGAGGGCGAGCACTCGCTGGCGTTGGACCGCGACGCCTGGCTCAAAGAGTGGGGCGTCGACAAGAGTGGCGAGGTGGCCGGTGCCTTGGTGAAACCGCGGCCGGCCGCGCCGGTGCGACGCGTCGTGATGTTGCAGCGGAAGGCGAGCCGTATGGGTGCAGGCCTGGGCAAGACCACGGGCTGGATCCATCGCGCGAGTCTCAAGCAGCGCCGGGTGGAAATGCTCACCGGCGTCGAATACCTCAAGGTGGATGACGCAGGCTTGCACATCCGCGTCGACGGAGAGACGCGTGTGCTCGCCGTCGACAACGTGGTGATCTGCGCGGGCCAGGAGTCCCTGCGCAGCCTCGCCGACGCGCTGATGGCCGAAGGGCGCAGCGCGCACATCATCGGCGGCGCGGATGTCGCTGCCGAACTCGATGCGAAACGCGCGATCCGCCAAGGCGCCGAGCTGGCAGCCCGTCTCTGATACGGCCGCGCACCCGAAGCGATGAAGCGCGACCGCGCGCCGTGCCAGAGCGCGGCGCGCAGTGTGTTCTCGCCTTGACTGCAGGGCTGTAGCGAGCCAGGAGCGGTCGTTGCATCAGCCGCGCGTGCGCAGCGCGGCGATCCGCTCTTCAAGCGGCGGGTGCGACATGAACAGCTTCGCGAAGGCCGGGCCGCCCGAGATGCCCAGCGCCTTCACGCCGTCGGGCAGCCCGCCGCCATGGTTCAGGCGCAGGCGCTCCAGGGCCGCGATCATCGAGCCCGCGCCGACCAGCTTGGCTGCGCCCGCGTCGGCACGGAACTCGCGCTGGCGCGAGAACCACATGACGATCATCGATGCGAAGAGGCCGAGTACCAGTTCCGCGACGATCGTCGTGATGAAGAAGGCCGGGCCGTGCCCTTCCTCGTTCTTGAAGATCACGCGGTCCACCAGGTTGCCGATGATGCGGGCGAAGAACATCACGAAGGTGTTCACCACGCCCTGGATCAGGGTGAGGGTGACCATGTCGCCGTTGGCGACGTGGCTGACTTCGTGCGCCAGCACGGCCTCGGCCTCCTCGCGCGACATATTGGCGAGCAGACCCGTGGAGACCGCCACCAGCGCGTTGTTGCGCGAGGGACCGGTGGCGAAGGCATTGATCTCCGGCGAGTCGTAGATCGCCACCTCAGGCATCTTCACGCCGGCTTCGCGCGCCTGGCGCTCAACGGTCTGCAGTAGCCAGCTTTCGGCCGTGTTGCGCGGCTGCGTGATGACCTGTGCGCCGGTGGAGAACTTGGCCATCCACTTGGAAATGGCGAGGGAGATGAAGGCGCCGCCAAAGCCGAAGAGCGCACAGAAAACCAGGAGCGCGCTCAGGTTCAGCCCGCCGCCCTGGGCTGCGAAGTAACGGTCGATGCCCAGGATCCGGGCGGTGATCGAGAGCAGGATGACGATGGCCATATTGGTGGCCACGAGCAGGAGTACGCGTTTCACAGGACTTCCTTTCACGTCGGGTTGCACATGAGCGGAGGCCGGAAACGAAAAGGGCCTCGCACCCCTGCCGGGTGAAAGGCCCTGATCATCAGGTGAGTCCCTTCACCGGCCTTGTTCTATGGAACAGCCGGTAAAGGTCTTGCTCACAGCCTTGCGGCTGCCCGTGCGCCGGGAGCGGACTCCGTGATGACGACGCGACGGCGAAGAGCTACTCCCCTTTGCCAGATGCGATTATGCCTCGCGTGCGGCGAAAGCGCATGTCTGCCGTGTGAAGTATCTGGGCAGCTTGGAATGCGAAGCGACGGCCTAGGATTCACTCAGCCGTGCTTCGAGCGTTGCGACGCATTCCTCGGCCCCGGCCTCGGCTGCGAAGGCCGCGTCAGAGATCCTTGGCGACGCCCGTGCCGGACTTGCCCGGATGCGGTTTGGGCGCGGGCGGCTTCGGCTTGACCGGCGGGCGGGGCGGCGGCAGTGGGCGCGGAGGCCGCGTGTGCACCCAGTAGGGGTAGTCGTCGGGATAGGCGAGGTTGGCGGGGCCGTCGAGCAAGGCGTCGACCTCGTCCTCGCAGTCGACCCCGCGGTCGGCCTTGCAGCGGGCAATCATGCGTTCGCGCTTGGCGGCGCGTTCCTGGTCTGCGCTGGGTGCGGGCGCACGTGGCGCTTCCGGTGCGCGACGCGCGGCCGGCGCTTCGGGTGCGGCAGGGGCCTGGTACGGCGCGTTGTCGTCGTGGATGACCGTGATCGGGGCTTCGACCGGACTGCTTTTCACGCCGGGTGGCGGGGTGTCGCCGTAGATCGTGCGGCCCTTCTCGTCCTGCCACTTGTAGACGTCCGCCTGCGCTGGCGCCGCGGCCATCGCGATGGCCGCGCACAACAGCAGGCGTAGTCGCAGGCCCTTCATGGCGTCAGAGCGAGCCGTAGGAATGCAGCCCGGAGAGGAACATGTTGACGCCCAGGAAGGCGAAGGTCGTCACCAGCAGGCCGATCACCGCCCACCAGGCCAGCACGGCACCGCGCAGGCCCTTGGTCAGGCGGATATGCAGCCAGGCGGCGTAGTTGAGCCACACGATCAGCGCCCAGGTTTCCTTCGGATCCCACTGCCAGTACGTGCCCCAGGCTTCGGCCGCCCACAGTGCGCCGAGGATGGTCGCGACGGTAAAGAAGGCGAAGCCGACCGCGATCGCCCGGTACATCACGTCATCCATCAGCTCCAGCGAGGGTAGGCGGCTGGCGAGGATGCCGCGATCGGCGAGCAGCCAGGCAACGCCGATCATCGCGGCCAGTGAGAATGCCCCGTAACCGATGAAGTTGGCTGGCACATGAATCTTCATCCAGTAAGACTGCAGCGCCGGGATCAGCGGCTGGATCTCATGCGCATCGCGTGAGAAGGCGTACCAGAGCAGGAAGCCGACCGCGGCCGATTCGACCAGCATCACGAAGGCGCCCAGGCGGCGCGTGGCGTAGCGCTGCTCGTAACGCAGGTAGAGCAGGGCGGTGATCATCACGAAGAGCACGAACACTTCGTAGAGGTTCGAGATCGGGATGTGGCCGACGTCTGCGCCGATGAGGTAGGACTCGTACCAGCGCACCAGCATGCCGGTGAGCGCCGCGCCGCAGGCGATCCAGGTCGCGGCGCTGCCGGTGCGCTCGGCGAAGGGCGCGCGAGCGATCAGGCCCAGCCAATAGGCGCCGGTGGCGAAGAAGATGAAGGCGCTCATCCACATGATCGCCGTCTGGCTGGAGAGGAAGTACTTGAGCAGGAAGACCTGCTCCGCGCGCGCCAGATCGTTCTGGTAGAGCGCGATCGCGGCAAGCGCCGAGAGGCCAGCCGCGATCTGCAGATTGCGTAGTCCCCGCCATTGCCAGCCGAGCCAGCCGAAGAGCGGCACGGCCAGCACCAGGAAGCTCTTCTCGTAGAGATCCATGTAGGTGCCGAAGCGCTGCAGGGCGAAGCCTGCGCCGATCGCGAGCGCGAGCACGAAGAGTCCGTCGATCAGGCGGCGCACGGGAAGCGCGCTGCCGACGGATTGCGAAGAGGCCAGTTCGGACATGTCTACTGCTGCTCCTGATCGGCCGGCGCGAGACGCTGCGCCAGCGCATTCCGGTGATGCTCGAATTCCTTCGTTACGTCCAGCGAGGCCCGGTTGGACGCCAGGGCCAGGAGGACGGTGCCGTCGCGCTTGATCAGCGCGAAAAAACGGCGCTCCCGTATGTACAGCATGGCGAACACTCCGGCCACCAGCAAGAGCGATCCGAGGTAGACCCACTTCTTGCCGGGCGACCGCGTCGCTTGCAGCACGGTGGCCTGTACTTGCTGGAAGCCGGTGAGCTGCAGCACGACCGGGGCCGGGTACTGGAAGCTGTCGCTCACCGCGTTGACCGTGTCGCGGATGTACTGGGCACGCTCGGCGGAGTTCTCCAGCGGGGGCTGCTTGCGCGCTTCGCGTTCCATCGCCCAGGCCTGCCAGGCCACGCCTTCGAGCACCTGCAGGAAGATGTCCGCCGCGCGCTCGCGCTCGGCCGCCGGGATGCTCTTCTCGATGAACTGGCCGAGCGACTGGAAGCCGCTGCGCGCAAAGATGTCGATCGTGCGTGCCGTCGTTTCCTCCAGGCGATGATCGCCCTCGGCCGCGGCCTGGCCACGGGCGGCGATGGCGAAACGGCGGGCCAGTTCGGTGCGCTGCGCGGGATCCACCATGCGGGCGCGGACCGCAAACCAGGTGTCGAGCTTGCCGTCTTCGTCCAGCGGCAGGCGCATGAAACGGAAGGGCTCGGAGGGCGACTCACGCAGGCCAAGCAGCTGAAACCAGCGCCCGTCCTGCTCGAGCGGTTGCATGTAGTTGAGGAATTCGCGCGCCTGGCCGGCCGAGTCGCGCAGCTTGTACTGGAAGCTCGGCCCCACGTTGTGGAAGTCCCGGTGGCCCTCGGGCTTGGCGCCGCTGCCCAGATGCTGGGTGAAGACGGCCATGCCCTTGGCTGGGGACGGCGGGTTGGCCATGTTCTCCACGTTGAAGGGACGAAAGCCCGTGTATTCGACCGTGTAGTTGGCGCCGGGCGCCTTGAGCTCGCCGCGCTCGCCCACGATGCCGGTCATCGCGAAAGCCGGACCGCCGCCCAGCGGCAGCGCGCGCAGATCAAGACGGCTGCCGCCGTCCTCGAAGCTCGCCTGGTAGAGCGAGATGCCGGCGTACTCGAAGGGCTTGTTGACCTCGATTGTTTTCTCGACCGACTTTCCACTCGCCTTGTCGGTGAGGATGATGTCGCTCGCGAAGCGTTTGGGTTGGCCGGTGCTGTAGTGCTCGATGTGGAATTTCTTCAGCGAGACGACGAAGGGCAACTCCTGCAGGAGGATGCCGTCGCCTACCGTCAGCACCGCCTGGTCGGCGGACTTGCCCTCGGGAATGAAGACGTTGCCGCGATAGCTCCAGTTGTCGGCCGCGAGCCGGCTGGCCGCGGGGATGTCGTCATCCATCTGCTCGCCCGGCGTCGTGTGTTTGCCGCCGAAAGCAAGTTGCGCCTTGAGCGGCAGGTCGCCGTCGAGCAGCCCTCCCAGGCAGATGACCACCAGGCCGCCGTGCGCGAAGAAGTAGCCCAGGCGGCTCCAGCTACCGCGTTTGCCGACGACAAGGACGCCGTCTTCCCGCTCGTTCTCGCGCAGCGCGAAACCCTGGTTCGCGAGGTGGTTGCGCACGGCATCGCGGGTGGGTTCGAAGTTGGTGCTACTGAGTTCGGCGTGGTGATGGAAGAGGCGGAGCGAGGTCTCGCGTGCGTGCTCGCGGAAGGCTCGCATCTCGCGCAGCATCGGGCGGGTGTGGCGCAGGATGCAGGCGCTGGTCGAGCCGACCAGGAAGGCAAGGATCAGCAGGAACCAGCCGGCGTTGTAGACGCCGTAGAGCCCCAGCCGCTCGAAGACCGGGAACCAGAAAGGCCCGAACTGGTTGAGGTAGGCGTTGTAGCTGTCATGCTGCTTGAGCACCGTGCCGACGATGGAGGCGATTGCCAGGATCGTCAGCAGGCTGATCGCGAAGCGCATCGAAGTCAGGAGTTCGAAAAGCGCGCGCGGCGTCGAGGTCTTTTTCATCGAGACTCAGGGCAGGCGGCCGTCCGGCGCTCGCCTCCGTACTGCAAAAGCGGATGCGGGAGAAACGAAAAAGGGGCGGATCGCTCCACCCCTTTCTTCATGAGCATGCGACTGAACTCAGCGCAGGCCCTGGACGTAGTCCGAGACCGCCTTGATTTCCTCGTCGGTCATCTTCAGGGCGATGGTCTGCATCATGTTGCCGGCGTCGTTGGTGCGGCCCTTGGCGCGGAAAGACTTGAGCTGCGCCTCGATGTAGTCGCCGTGCTGCGCCTGCAGGCGCGGGTACTGCACCGGCAGGCCGGCGCCGGCCGGGCCGTGGCAAGCGGCACAGGCGGGCACGCCCTTGGCGGCAATGCCGGCGCGCCAGATTTGCTGGCCTTGTTCCGCGGTCTTGCGATCACGCACCGGGGAGAGCTTGAGCTTCTGTTGCGAGAAGTAGGCCGCCAGCGCCTTCATGTCGGCTTCTTCAAGCGGCGCAACCATGCCAGCCATCACCGGGTTGGCGCGCTCGGCAGACTTGCCGTTCCAGGCCTTGAAGTCGTGCATCTGCTTGTAGAGGTATTCCGGATGCTGACCGGCAAGCTTCGGGTTCGCGGCGATGGCGCTGTTGCCATCGGCGGTATGGCAGGCAGCGCAGACGGTCTCGGCCGTTTGCTTGGCCTTGGCCATGTCGAGCGGTGCGGACTTGGCGTCGGCCTTGGCCGCGCCTTCGGCGGCAAACACCGCCGGAGCAAAAGCAATCAGGCCAACGAACACGGCGTGGCCCAGCGTGCGCCCGAAGATCGGCATGAACATTATCCTTATCCCCTCGAACCCGAGTTATTTTTCAAACCTGCTATTCTAAGATATTACCCGCTGATCGGGCCATGCGGCATCCAGCGCAGGCTGCGCCCGCAAACCGTATGTCCCTCTTTCGCCACGCCCGCTTCGAAACCTCGATCGCCAAACCCTCCGGCCTGCCGGATTCCGATGCACCGGAAATCGCCTTCGTAGGACGTTCAAACGCCGGTAAATCCAGCGCCCTCAATACCTTGGTCGGTCATAACCGGCTTGCCTTCGTCTCGAAGACGCCGGGCCGCACGCAGCTGATCAACTTCTTCCGCCTACCTTCCGGCGTCGCCTTGGTCGACCTGCCCGGCTATGGCTATGCCAGCGTGCCCGAGGCGGTGCGGCGGCAGTGGACCAACCTGCTCGAACGCTACCTGTCTTCGCGACCCAACGTGATCGGCGTGGTGCATCTGATGGACTCGCGCCATCCGCTGACGCCGCTGGATCGGCAGATGCTGGACTGGTTTGCGCCCACTGGCCGTCCGGTGCACATCCTGCTGACCAAGTCGGACAAGCTGTCGCGTGGACCTGCCGCGGCGACGCTGATGGAAGTGCGCAGCCAGCTGCCGCAATGGGGCGACAACGTCACCGCCCAGCTCTTCTCCAGCCTCAAGAAGACCGGCATCGAAGAAACCGAACGTGTGGTCGGGAATTGGCTGGAAGCCCTGATTCCGGACCCTGAAAAACAAAAACCCCCGGCGGAAGAGGAGGGCCGGGGGTAAAACGCCTTGTCGTCAAGGCACCCGCTCAGGGAGGTGAAGCGGGAGACGGTTGAGCACCATCCGGGCCGTGGGAGTGTCGCCGCGCGAGCAAAGTTCCCTCCACTTACAAATCGTCGCAATCGGGATCATCTGGCGCGATAGCGCCGGACTAAGGTGATTCACGCCAAGGCGCGTGATTCACGCCGAGTGGCTCAGGCCGTGGTGATCCAGGCTGGCGCAGTCCGTCCAGTGGCGGCACGCGCCCCTGGAACCGGACGGGCCAGGCTTTGACCCAGCCTCCAAGGGCTTTCGGCCCCTTTGCAAACATCCATCTGCGTCACATTTGCGCTGATACGACGCAGAGCTGGCCGCCACAGGCGAAAATCTACGCTTCGTGGTCTGCCGAACCTTGCGCGGCGGGCCGAAAATTCAGCGTGCAGGCCGGGCCGTACTGGTTGCCCAAGGCGCAGGCACTCCGCGCTGCTGCAGGCGTGCACGCCGCGTGCGCACCGACTTCACCGCGTTCCGATCGAAGGTCCCTCATGACTGACAAGCCCGCTTCCGCCAACGGTGTGTTCCCCGCCATCCGCATGCGCCGCATGCGCCGCGATGACTTCTCGCGTCGCCTGATGCGCGAGAACCGGCTGTCGGCGGATGACCTGATCTACCCGGTGTTCGTGCGCGAGGGCAGCAATGTGGTCGAGCCCGTGCCGTCCATGCCGGGCGTGGCGCGCGTCTCGATCGACCGTCTGCTGGCCGTGGCCGAAGAAGCGGTGACGCTCGGCGTGCCGGCGCTGGCCTTGTTCCCGGTCACCGATGCCGGACTCAAGAACGAGAGCGCCGACGAGGCCTGGAACCCGGAAGGCCTGGTGCCGCGCACCGTGCAGGCGATCAAGGAGCGCTTCCCAGAACTGGGCGTGATCACCGACGTGGCGCTGGATCCCTACACCATTCACGGCCAGGACGGCATCATCGACGCGAGCGGCTACGTGCTCAACGACGAGACCCTCGAAGCGCTCGCCCGCCAGGCGCGTTGCCATGCGCTCGCAGGCGCCGACGTGGTCGCGCCCTCCGACATGATGGACGGCCGCATCGCGCGCATCCGTGCCGAGCTCGATGCCGAGCGCAACATCCACACCCGCATCCTTGCCTACTCGGCCAAATACGCCTCCAGCTTCTACGGCCCCTTCCGCGATGCGGTGGGTTCGGCGGGCAATCTGGGCAAGGGCAGCAAGCACACCTACCAGATGGACCCGGCCAATTCGGACGAGGCAATCCGTGAAGTCGCGCTCGACATTGCCGAGGGCGCCGACATGTTCATGGTCAAGCCGGGCATGCCCTACCTCGACATTGTGCGCCGGGTGAAGCAGGAGCTCGGCGTGCCGACCTTCGCCTACCAGGTGAGCGGCGAGTACGCGATGCTCAAGGCCGCCGCCGCCAACGGCTGGATCGACGAGAAAGCCTGCATGCTCGAAGCGCTGCTTGCCTTCAAGCGTGCCGGCGCCGATGGCGTGCTGACCTACTTCGCGCTGGACGCCGCGCGACACCTGCGCGATCAGGGCTGAACGGATGCTGCGTGCGCGCGCGATGCGTGTGGCAGACCTCGATGCGGCCTTCGATCTCCAGTGCAAGGCCCATTCGCACGACTACCACGAACCGCGCGCCGCACTCGCCAGCCGCTTCAAGCAAGGCCCCGCGAGCTGCTTCGTCGCAGAACAGGGCGCGCGGCTTGCGGCCTATGTGTTCGCGCATCCCTGGCTGGGCGCCGCACCGGTACTGCACCGACCGCTGCCGGTGATCGATGCGCCGGACCATCTTTTTCTCCACGATCTCGCCGTCGCGCCCGATGCCCGCGGTTCGGGCGCCGGGCGCGTGCTGGTGGAAGCCGTGATGGAGGCCGCGCGGGCCCTGGCCTTGCCCGAGGTGCGCCTGGTGGCGATCGCCGGGGCTGACGATTTCTGGTTGAGACAAGGCTGGAAACCGACGCTCGGAGCCCTGGATCGCAGCTACGGCGTCGGCGCGCGCCTCATGGTGCGCACCGCCGGTGGCGGCCAGCACGGGCGCATGGCCCAGCGCGGCTGAGCGCGCGTCACGCCGGCTTTTTCACCTCGTCGCCGCGTACCGCGCTGCCGCTGCCGCGCAGGTCGGCGATCTTCATCAGCAGCTGGAACCAGAAGGGCGCGCCGAAGCTCACCGCGAAAGCCGTCAGCAACAGGCCGAAGAGCTTCAGCAGCCAGTCGCTGAAGGCCTGCGCATGCAACTCGCGCGAACAGCCCGAGACCAGCGCACCGAGATCCTGCTTGTGCGCCAGCACGCAGGCATAGCCGATCGGCAGTCCGCTCTCGGGCGCCGTGTCGGTGCTCACATCCTTCACGGATCCGCCGGCCGCGACCTTGCCGGCCTCTGCCGAAGCCCAGGCACGCAGGCCCGGGTCCTGCGTCAGGCGCTGGGTGATCGCGACCGTGTCGATGTTCAGGGGCAGCGCAACCAGCAGGCCGATCGCGAAGAGCAGCTTCTGCACGCGGCGCTTGTACCAGCCGCCGGTGCGCTCCATCTGGGAGTCGTACCAGGCGGCGAGCGCCTTGTGGAAGTCATCCGCCGTTGCGCCATTGCGGTCCGCGAGCCGCGAGAGTACACCGCCGACCGCGATGCCCTGGGTATGCAGGTAGTGCGCGCAGCGGGCGAAGTTGTAGGCCTCCGGATCTGCCGCGGGCGAGCCGGGCAGGGTGAAGTCCGGCGGCATGCCCATCGCGCGGGCACGGGTGGGAATCACGTCGAGCAGTGCGGAGACGAAACGCTCTGAAGCGAGATAGGACGGCGCGTTGCCGGTGCCCGGCCGCTCGCGATAGGTGCTCGCGATCGCCGGATGGTGGATCAGGCGCCGGTAGAGGCCTTCCTCGCCCGCGACGCGCAGCAGGCCGCGACGCAGGTAGAGCCCACGCAGGCCGATGCGCGCCGACACCGCTTCCACCACCGAGGAGCAGAACACTGCCAGCGCCGCGTAGAGCAGGGTCAGTCCCAGCGCCACGTCGAGGAAGGTGAGCATCATTCCGGCACCCCGCAGCTTCTGCCAAAGGCATGTTCCAGGGCGGCGTCTCCGGGGCGGTCGGCGTCCGAAGGCGAGGCCTGGTCATTGCGGCCGAGATGCGCGATGTTGCCCGGCCGGTAGTCGGGATCGTTGGCCCACTTGTTCCAGACGCTGGGATGCACGCTCTCGTTGATGCCTTCCACGCACACGCGCCGCAGGCAGCGGCCCGACACCAGGCGGTAGAGGCCGCCCGCGAAATGGCGCCAGGAGTCGATCAGCGGGGCGAGGTATTCGCTGCCGTCCAGCCGCAGGCGCGGGGGCACGAAAGCCTCGCAGGCATCCGGCGCGTTGGTAAAGCGCAGCCCCGCGGAAGAGGCCTGGATACACATCCAGGTCAGCGGAAGCTCGCACAGCAGGTCGTCGTCGTAGCCGCCGCCGATTTGCGCATGGGCGCCGGGAAACCAGACCTGGGCGATGTCCGAGTCGGGCGAGTCCTGCTCGGTCCACAGCACCGGTGCGTAATCCTTGCGATGCTCGTCCACCGCCAGGGCCTGGCGCGCGATCCGCACATGCCCCGGCAGCCGGCTGTTGCCAAAGCGTACGGCGCGGATCCGCACCATCGGCGGCCGCCAGTTCCAATGCGGCACACCGCAGGCCCCCACGGTGTCCCACACGCCGAGAAAGTGCACCTCGACAGGCAGGAAGGTCTGGCCTGGCGTCGGTTCCTTGCCCTGGTGCAAGCGCCAGTCGCGCACCCATTTCACGGCGCGCTCCAGGCCCGCCTCGTCCCGTGTCAACGCCGGCAGGCCCGGACGGCCGACCAGCGAGGCCAGCATCCGCGCGGTGTAGGCGCCACGGGAAAAGCCCAGGATGAAGATGCGGTCACCGGCACGGTACTGGCGCGCCAGCCATGCGTAGGCCTGCATGACGTTGTCGAGCAGGCCTGCACCGAACCAACCCCCGCGCAGGCGTTCGCGCCACTGCCGCCACCAGGGTTCGGTAGGGTCGGGGATGCCGACGCCGTCGTCGTAGTAGGCGAGCTGGCCGGTGTCGCGCGCCAGCAGCTCGTAGAAGCGCACCACGTTGGTCCGGGAACTGACATCGTTCCAGGTGCCATCGAGACAGACGATCAGGTTGCGGCCGGCGTCCATGGGGGCTCGCTGCGAAAGGCGTGTATGAGGCAGGAATGACGGCCCGATATCCGGGCGCGGATCCATGCTGGTTGGTAAGCCATGTGAAACATGGCTCAGCGCGGCACGGCTTGCAAGCGATATCGCTGGGCGAGGGCATGCGTCTCCTGGGCCACCTGAGGGAATCGGCTCCGCGATTGTCGCTCCGAAGGAGGCCGTTCAATCCATTGAACTACGGCGAGCCGTTCGCCGGCAGCGATGCGCGATTCAGCGCGCGAGCCAGGCTGCGCGGCGCAGCTGCAGGATGTTGGGCAGGCGCACATCGACGTAGGCGGGCGAGGAGGGCGCGCGACTCACCCACACCGTCTTCATGCCCAGCGCCTTGCCGGCCTTCAGATTGGCGAGCGTGTCTTCGACGAACACGCAGCGATGCGCCGGCACGCCCACTGCCCGCAACACCCGCTGGAAAGCCTGTGGCTGCGGCTTGGGCGCGAGCCCAAGGGCCTCGATGCCGAGCACCGCGTCGAAAAGCGGGCGCGCATTCATGTGGTCCAGCACCGCGAGCGCATAGGCGCGCGGCGCGTTGGTGAAGACCACCTTGCGTCCGGGCAGGCGCGTGATCAGGCCGCGCAGGGCGCGCTCGAACACCAGCATCCGCTGCAGTTCGGGGAACTGGTGGGTGTGATGTAGGAAGTGCGCGGGGTCGGTGCCGTGATGCCGCATCAGGCCGAGCAGAGTCGCGCCGTAGCGGTGCCAGTAGTCCACCCGCATATGGTCCGCCGCGTCGAGGTCGAGCCCGAGATGGCGGACCAGGTACTCGGTCATCGAGCGATTGATATGCGGAAAGATGTGCGGGCTGGCGTCGTGCAGCGTGTTGTCGAGATCGAAGAGCCAGACGCAGGATCGGCTATGCATGGGGGCGTGGTTCGGAGCGGAATGCGGATCGGAGCGGGGCGGTCGCTGGGCACGCCGCCGCACGACCGATCTTGCCATTGTTGCGGGCGTTGCGAGCGTTATTGACTCTGACCTTTGGGGAGGGCGGAGCATCGCAACATCGGTGCGGAACCGATCGCACCGCGATCTTTCCCACGAAGAGGGAGAGACGCCGATAACGACAAGAGGAGATCCGTCCATGCAGAAATCGATTGCGGGCGCCGACGGCGTCCGTGCCCTCGCGTGCCTGATGGTGCTCGGCCACCACCTGGGGCAGCGGCTCAATCCGATGGCCATGTCGCCTTCCATCCAGGCGGCTGACTTCTTCCTGTGGTCGCTGTCCTCCGGGGTCAGCGTCTTCTTCGTGCTCTCGGGGATGCTCTTGTCGCGCCCCTTCTGGGACGCCTGGCTGGACGGTCGCCCGATGCCTTCGCTGAGCACCTATTTCGTCCGCCGCGCGGCGCGGATCGCGCCGGCCTTCTACGTCGCGATGCTGATCCTCTTCGCCGTCCAGCTGTGGCTGGTGCCGGCGGAACAGTTGCATGCGCCGGTGGTACGCCTGGTGGCCGGACTCGCCTTCGTCTCCGGATTCCACTGGCTGACATGGTTCCCCAACGAGCTGAACGGCCCCTTCTGGTCGATCAGCCTGGAAGTGTTCTGCTACGCGGTGCTGCCCCTGTTCTTGCTGCCGCTCTTCACCCTGCTGCGCCGACGCGGCATCGCCGCAGGGCTGGTGTGGTGGGTGATCGGTTTCTGTCTCCTGCTGCTCGCCAACGCGGCGGTACTGGCGCTGGTGCAGACGCCGAGCGAAGGCCGTGGCTGGCAGTTCGGCCTGATCGGCGGGGCCAAGTACTGGATTCCCAACTACAACCCGGTCGGCTTCTTCTGCCAGTACGCGTTCGGCGTGCTGGCCGCGGGCCTCATCGCCTGGATGCCGCGCAGCGCGCGATGCGCGTCGATTGCACGCAGCGGGCTCTTCGACCTGCTGGCCTTGGCGGCGATAGGGCTGGGCCTGTGGCCGCACCTGATGTGGCTGGGGCTCGTGGCCGAGACGCAACAGATGCCGGACTTCACCTTCAGCTGGCAGCAGCAGCCGTATTTCTTCCCCTGGTTCCCCGCCGCTGCGGCTCTTTTGCTCGTGAGTAGTTCGGCGTCGCGCTGGGTGGGCCGTGCGCTCGACAATCCGCTGTTCCGCGGCATCGCCAAGCTCTCCTTCGGCATCTATCTCTGGCACTTCGCGGTGATCGAGATCCTGCAGCGCACGGTCGTGCCGGAGCTGCACGTCTTCGGCATGGTGTCCTTCGAGGGCTGGCTGCGCTACTCGGCGCTCGTGCTGGTGCTGACCACCGCGATCGCCGCGCTGTCCTGGTGGCTGGTCGAGGCGCCTGCGTTGCGCCTGGTCAAGCGCTGGGAGGCGCGTCGACGCGAGACCACGGTGCCGGCTGCCGCACACGCCTGATCCCGGGCGATGCCGGGCGGGCCCTAGGCGGGCCCGCGCTCAGGGCTTGCGACGCGGTTCGAAGCGGATCACGTCGCGGCCGTCCGGCGCCTTCTTCGGCGCCGCCTTCCAGGCGTGACCGTAGATGATCTCGAAGCTTGCCGGCAGGCGCCCATCGACACGCAGGCGCTCATAGGCTTCGCGGGCGCGGGCCCAGTTGGCGCGGCCAGTCAGGCCGCGCGGCCGGGCGAGCGAGGCATTGGTCGCACCCGCGTCGCGCAGGTCGCGCACCAGACCATCGAGGTCACCGTAGGTGAGGGTGATGGTCTCCATGTCCATCACCGGTTCGGCGAAGCCGGCGCGCACCAGGCAGTCGCCGATGTCGTGCATGTCGATGAAGCGGTGGACCCGCTCGCCGCTCCCCGCCGGCATCGCGGCGCGTAGCTCGCGCAAGGTGTCCGGACCGAGGGTGGAGAACATCAGCATGCCGTCGATCTCGAGCACGCGATGCATCTCGTGCAGCGCGGGCATCGGGTCGTGCAGCCAGTTGAGCATCAGGTTGGACCAGACCATCTGCACACTGGCGCGGCCCAGCGGCAGATGCTCGGCATCCGCGCAGACCAGTGTCGGTTCGTTGCGGCCGGCGCCGAGCAGGCGACGCAGGAAGCCGCGTTCGCCGGCCGCAAGCTTGAGCAGCGGCGCGGCGAAGTCGACTCCCACGCGCTGTGCGCCGGGGTAGTGCTCGGCGAGCAGCGGCAGGTCGGAGCCCACGCCGCAGCCCAGATCGAGAATCCGCGAGGGCGTGAGCTTGATGTAGGCAAGCCGCTCGGCCATGCGCTTGGCGATCTCGCGCGCAAGAAAGTTGGCAGCGTCCGCAGTCGCCGCGGAGCGGGCGAAGCGGCGACGTGCGAGTCGGCGGTCAAGCTGGAAGTCGGCAGGAATGCTCACGGGGGACGGACTGCGTTCGTTTGAGGACGGCCAGACTCTACGCCGGCCGCTGCTGCTAGCATGGGCGCTTCAGCATCCGGGCGGACCGAAGTGACTCCTTCGACCATCGAGATCATCGGCACGGCGCTCTTCGCGCTGGCCATCCTGCACACCTTCTCCACCAAGTTCTTCGAGCGGCTCGCGCACCGGCATCCTGCGCATGCTGGCGTCTGGCACATGCTGGGCGAGGTCGAGGTGGTCTTCGGCTTCTGGGCGATGATCCTGATGGTCGCGATGTTCACCTTGCTCGGCAAGGAAGACGCCACGCACTATCTGGATGGCCGCAATTTTACAGAACCGATGTTCGTGTTCGCGATCATGGTGATCGCCGGCACCCGGCCCATCCTGAATCTGTGCGCCCAGCTCATGCAGTTGCTGGCGCGGCTGACGCCGCTGCCCAAGGGGCTGCGTGCGTATTTCGTGATTCTGGCGGCGGTGCCGCTGCTGGGTTCCTTCATCACCGAGCCGGCCGCGATGACCCTGGCCGCGCTGATGTTGCGCGACCGGATCTTCGCCCGCGAAGTCTCGCCGCGGCTGGCCTACGCGACCCTGGGCGTGCTGTTCGTGAATGTCTCGATCGGCGGTACGCTCACCCACTTCGCCGCGCCGCCCGTGCTCATGGTCGCGAGCACCTGGCAATGGGGGCTCGCCTTCATGTTCGAGCACTTCGGTTGGCGCGCGATGATCGCGGTGGTCTTCAACGCGCTGGTCGTTGCGCTGATCTTCCGCAAGGAGCTGGTCGCGCTGCCACGCCAGTCGGTGGAGGTGACACCTATCCCCGCGGTGCTCACCGCGGTCCACGTGGCCTTCCTGGCCGGCGTGGTCGTCTTCGCGCACCACCCTTCGGTGTTCATGGGCCTCTTCCTGTTCTTCCTCGGCATCACCCAGGCTTACCAGAAGTACCAGGACGCGCTGATCCTGCGCGAAGGCCTGCTGGTGGCCTTCTTCCTCGCAGGCCTGGTGGTGCTGGGCGGCCTGCAGCAATGGTGGTTGCAACCCCTGCTCACTTCGATGAGCGCGAACGCGGTGTATTTCGGTGCGACCGCGCTCACTGCGATTACCGACAACGCCGCGCTCACCTATCTCGGTTCCCTGGTGCAGGGGCTGTCGGATGAGTTCAAGTACGCCCTGGTCGCCGGCGCGGTCACCGGTGGTGGCCTCACCATCATCGCCAATGCGCCCAACCCTGCCGGCGTGGCGATCCTGCGTGGCAACTTCGCGCATGGTGCGATCCATCCGCTCGGGCTCTTGGTGGCGGCACTGCCGCCGACCCTGGTCGCCATCGTGGCCTTCCGCCTGCTCTGAGGCAGGGCATTCGGCAGATAAACCAAAGAGGGCGTGCCTCGTGGCACGCCCTCTTTGCTTTGGCGGAGCCTCCTGTCGCTCAGACCGACTTGAGGCCCAGGCGTTTGAGCAGAGCTTCGTCGCCCTCGACTTCCGGATTGCCGGTGGTCAGCAGCTTGTCGCCGTAGAAGATCGAGTTGGCGCCGGCCATGAAGGCAAGTGCCTGGCCTTCGTCGGTGAGTTCGCGGCGGCCCGCCGACAGGCGCACATAGGACGTCGGCATGGTGATGCGCGCGGCGGCCACCGTGCGGATGAACTCGAAGGGGTCCAGCGGCGGCTGGTCGGCCAGCGGCGTGCCCTCGATCGCCACCAGGTTGTTGATCGGCACGGACTCCGGAGCCGGATCCATGTTGGCGAGCTGCGCGATCATCGCGGCACGGCCGCGGCGCGATTCGCCCATGCCGACGATGCCGCCGGAACAGACGTGGATGCCGGCGTCACGCACCTTGTCGATGGTGTCGAAGCGGTCCTGCTGCGAGTGCGTGCCAATGACGTTGGCGTAGAATTCCGGCGCCGTGTCGATGTTGTGGTTGTAGTAGTCGAGGCCGGCTTCCTTGAGCTTGGCGGCCTGGCCTTCGCGCAGCATGCCGAGGGTGACGCAAGTTTCCATGCCCAGCGCCTTGACCTGCTTGACCATCTCCAGCACCGGGATCAGGTCGCGATCCTTGGGGCCGCGCCAGGCAGCGCCCATGCAGAAGCGCGAGGCGCCGTTGGCCTTGGCGAGCTTGGCTTTCTCGACCACTTCCTCGATCGCCATCAGCTCTTCGCTCTCGACACCGGTGTGGTAACGCTTGGCCTGGGAGCAGTAGCCGCAGTCTTCCGAGCAGCCGCCGGTCTTGATCGAGAGCAGGGTGGAGCGCTGGATCGCGTTCGGGTCGAAATGCTGGCGATGCACTTCGGCCGCCCGGAACACCAGGTCCATGAAGGGCAGGTCGAACAGGGCGGCGACCTGCGAGGTGGTCCAGCGTGCCGCGGGGGCGGGAGCAGTCGCTTCGGACTGCGGCGCGGCGAGGGTTTGCGACATGATGCGGCTTTCTGCCTGAATGGAACGATGGCGCGGATTATCCGGGAAAGGGGGAGGGGTGCCAAACCTGCGAATGCGCATGCGCCACTGGGTGCGTGAAGGCCTGGCCGTCGCCCTGCCGCAGCACTGTTTCGTGTGCGGTGCGATCTCCGGTGCGCGGCAATTCTGTACCGTATGTGCCACCGCCTTGCCTGGCGTGGATGTGCCGGTATGCCCGATCTGCGCGGACGCAACAGGTCGGGGTGAAGTCTGCGGCCAATGCCTGATCGCGCCGCAGCATTTCGATCGCAGCATGGCCGCCTTGCGCTATGTGTTTCCGGTGCGCGAATGGGTGCAGGCGATCAAGTACCAGGCGCGTCTGGACCTGGTGAGGGATGCGCTGCTCTGCCTCGAACCCCGTCTGCATGCGCTGACGTTTGACTGCATCGTGCCGGTGCCGCTTCATCCCGCTCGCCTGGCAGAGCGCGGCTTCAACCAGTCGGTTCTGCTGGCCGCGCCGCTGGCGCGCGCCTGTGGCAAGCCCTTGCTTCGCGACGCCGTGGTCAAGGACAAGCTCGTTCCGCCACAGGCCGGACTGGACCGCGAAGCGCGACGGCGCAACCTCGCCGGTGCTTTCCGCGCGCAGCGCCGACTTGATGGCCTGCGCATCCTGGTAGTCGACGATGTGATGACCACCGGCGCGACCCTCAACGAGATGGCGCTCGCGCTCAAGGCGGCCGGCGCCACAGATGTGAGCAATCTTGCCCTTGCCCGCGCCATGGGGTGATGCGCGAACTGATTGCCCGCTGCTAAGCTTGAATCAATAACAAGGGGTGGGAGCAGTCTCATGGGGGCTCTGCAAGCTTGGTTCCAGCGCGCGCGCTCGCGGAACTGGGTAAGGCGGTCGGCGATCGGACTTGCGGTCGTCGCGGTACTGATGCTCTTGCTCGCCTTCGCGGCTCCGCCGCTGGTGCGCGGCATCGCAGAGCGACAACTCGGGGACTTGCTGCAGCGCCCGGTGCACATCGCGGCGGTGCACATCAATCCGCTGCGTCTCGCGGCCTCGGTCGATGGCCTGAAGGTGGAAGGCCTCAAAGGCGATCCGCCCCTGCTCGAATTCGATCACCTGCAGGTGAATGTCGAGAGCAGTTCGCTCTTCCGTCGCGCGCTGGTGTTGTCCCAGCTCCGGCTGGAGCGGCCGCGGGTGCATCTTGCGCGCACCGGTCCCAATACCTACACGATCAGCGACATCCTCGAACGCCTGCGGAAGAAGCCGGAGACGCCGCCCTCGGACGAGCCGGCGCGCTTCGCGATCTTCAACATCGAGATCATAGACGGCGCGATGGTCTTCGATGATCGCCCCCGCGCAACGCGGCACACCATTACCGACCTGGACCTGGGACTGCCTTTCGTCTCCAGCGTGCCGGCCGACGAAGAGGTCGACGTGCGCCCGCGCCTCAACCTGGTTGCCGATGGCGCGCGCATCGACTTCGGCGGCAGCGCGCGGCCCTTCCAGGAAACGCGCGAGGCAAGTCTCGAACTCAAGCTCCAGCCACTGGACCTGGTCCAGTACGTACCCTATCTGCCGCAGGCGCCCGACCTGAAGCTGGCGAGCGCGCGCCTGGCGAGCAACCTGCAACTGAAGTTCCGCCAACCGCATGGCGGCAAGCCCGAGATCATCCTTGGCGGCACGCTCGACTTGCTGGATGTGAACGTGGCCGAGCAGGACGATTCGGCGCTCTTCGACTTTGGACGCCTGCGGGTGGACATGGCCGCCGTGATGCCCTTCGCGGGCAGCGCGCATCTGCGCAGCGTCGAGCTCAAGGATCCGCGTATCCCGTTGGTATGGAACACGGAGCGGCGGCTGCGCTTGTACGACAGCCTGATGCGCGAGGCTGCCCGCTACCGACCCAAGCAGCCGCCTGCCGCGGCGAGCCAGCCTGTGGCGGCCGCCAGCGCTCCCGCGGCGGGTGGCGAGGCCAAGCCCTTCCGTTGGCGCATCGACAAGGTGCTGGTCCAGAACGCCGAGCTTGCGCTGGAGGATCCGAACCTCAAGCCCTCCTTCAAGGGACTGATCAAGCCGCTCAACCTGGATGTGGAAGGACTCTCGGATGACCTCGGGCGCGCCGTCGGCGTGAAGCTCGACATGCAGGGCAACGGAGGCCTCGTTGCGCGCGTGGACGGCCGGATGAAGATCGCGCCGCTGACCTGGGACGGCACACTCGAGTTCGAAGGCTTGCAGCCCAACGCGCATGGCGGCGCCTATGTCCTGGCCAGCGCGCCGGAGTTGCTGGTCGACGACGCGGTGGTGTCGGGCCGCGTGCCGATCCACTTTGCGAAAGGCGAGAAGGGGATCGCCCTGTCGATCACCGATGCGTCGGCGCAGCTGAAAAAACTGGTACTGCGCCAGAAAGGTGAACGTACCCCGTTCCTAAAGGTCGAAGAACTCTCGGTCGACGGCGGCTCCCTGGACCTGGTGGCGCGCAAGGCGGGCATCGGCCATCTGAGTCTGCGCTCGCCGCAGTTCTCGGCGCGACGGCAGAAAGACGGAAGCATCGACCTTGCGCATCTGGCGCCGGTGGCCGCGGACAGGGCAGCGACCCCGGAGCCGAAGGTCGAACGCGCGCCGGCTCCGCCGGGACCGCCCTGGCAGTTTGGCCTCGCGAAGCTGGAGATCGCGGACGGCAAGCTCGCCTTCGAGGACCACGCACGGCCGACGGTCCTGCATCTGAATCTCGACCAGTTCAACGCGGAACTGGAAGGGCTGGAAAGCCTGAACAAGAGCGCACGGCTCAAGCTCTCCACGGTCTGGAACAAGCGCGGCAAGCTCAAGGTCGAGGGGCAGCTGAGGCCGCAGCCCTTGAACACCAATCTCAAGATCGATGCTCAGGGCCTGGAGATCGCCGCCGTCGCTGCACAGTTCACCGAGCAGTACGAGGTCTTTATCAGCCGCGGCCAGTTCGGCGCGCAGGGCGAACTCGAACTCGACCTGAGCAAGCCCGAGGCGCCTGCTGGCAGTTATCGCGGACGCCTCTCGATGAGCGACTTCGCGTCGATCGACGAGATCAACGACGCCGATTTCCTGCGCTGGAAGTCCTTCGCGCTCTCAGGCATCGACATGAAGCTGCAACCGCTCGCCGTCCGGGTAAACGACGTCGCGTTGGACAACTTCTATACCCGTCTCATCCTCGATGCCGAAGGCCGCCTGAACCTGCGCGAACTCGCCCGTGCGAGGGCGACGGACGTGCCAGTGCCGGCGCCCGGCACCGCCCCGGCTGCGACAAGCAGTACGCCGGTGAGCAGCAAACCGGGCGAGTCGAAGAAGACGGTAGCGCCGCCCAGTCGCAGCCTGCCGGACATCCGTATCGACACCGTGCGCCTGTCCGGCGGACGCGTGAATTACAGCGACCGCTTCGTGAAGCCGAACTTCGACGCCAACCTGGAAAAGGTGCAGGGCAAGATCACCGGCGTGGGCACGGCGCCTTCCAGCCTCACGGAACTGGATCTGCACGGCGCGGTGGACGGCACGGCGCCGGTCGACGTCACCGGCAAGCTCGCACCCTTCCGCGACGATCGCTATCTCGATATCAAGGCGACGGTAAAAGGCTACGAGCTCTCCAACGTGTCGGCGTATTCGGCCAAGTACGTGGGCTACGGTATCGAGCGCGGCAAGCTGTCGATGGACCTGCGCTACCTGATCGAGAACCGCAAGCTCACCGCGCAGAACCGCGTCTTCCTCGACCAGCTCACCTTCGGCGACAAGGTCGACAGCCCGCAGGCGACCAGCCTGCCGGTGCGCTTCGCGGTCTCGCTGCTGAAGAACAGCCGCGGCGAGATCGACATCAACATGCCGGTGTCGGGCACCCTGGACGATCCGCAGTTCTCGATCGGCGGCCTGGTCTGGACGATGATCGCCAACTTCTTCAAGAACCTGGTGAGCGCGCCTTTCTCCTTCCTGTCGGGTGGCTCAGCGGGTGAAGACCTCGCCTTCGTCGGCTTCACGCCCGGTAGCGGGCGCCTGACGCCGGAAGCGACGCAGAAGCTGGAAACCGTGGCCAAGCAGGTGAACGAGCACGAGTCCCTGAAGCTGGACATCACCGGTCATGCGGATCCGGGTGAGCTGGAAGCGCTCAAGCGCGAAACCCTGGATCGCAAGCTGCGCGCCGCCAAGTTGCGCGCGGCGGCACGCGAAGGGGAGAGCGTCGGCAGCCTGCGCGACGTGCGGATCGAGCCCGACGAGAAACCGAAATGGCTTGCCCAGGTCTATAAGGACGAGAAGTTCGACAAGCCGAAGAACATCATCGGCCTGACGAAAGACTTGCCGCCCGAGGAGATGGAGCGCTTGCTGCTCGAACACTCGGATATCACGGCGGCAGACCTGCAACCGCTGGCGCAGGCGCGTGGCAACGCAGTCAAGACCTGGCTGTTGGAGAACGGCAAGGTGCCGGACGAACGCGTCTTCCTCTTGGCGCCCCAGGTTGCGCCCAGCGAGGACGCTGCCAGGCCGGCGGCGCGCGTCGATTTTTCATTGCGTTGATTTGAGGAATACCCTTGATGCACACCCCGCTGGCTGACGAAGTCCTCAAGCAGCTTTTCCTGGACGCCCGCACGCATCGCCACTGGCTGCCGCGCGAAATTCCCGATGCGTTGCTGGTGCAGCTGTATGAACTCTTCCGGTTGGCGCCGACCTCTGCCAACAGCAATCCGGCCCGCATCGTTTTCGTGAAATCGCCGGAGGCCAAGGCCAAGCTCGATTCCGCGATGGACGAGGGCAATCGCCGCCAGACACTGAGCGCACCCGTGACGGCGATCGTCGCCTACGACCTCGCTTTCTACGAGAAGCTGAACAAGCTGGTGCTGCACACGAACGCGCGGGCCTGGTTCGAGGGCAACGACGAGTCGATCCGCAGCACTGCGTTCCGCAATGGCTCGCTGCAGGGGGCGTACCTGATTCTTGCGGCGCGCGCGCTGGGCCTGGATTGCGGACCGATGTCCGGTTTCGATAATGCGAAGGTCGATGCGCTCTTCTTCCCGGACGGCAAGGTGAAGAGCAACTTCCTGTGCAACCTGGGTTACGGCGATGCGAGCCACCTGCACCCGCGCCAGCCGCGACTCGAGTTTGCCGAGGCATGCAGGATCGACTGAGAGGAGGCCGCCATGGCGACAGCGAAACTCACCGCCGAGGAACGCGATGCCGCGCTGACCGGCCTGCCCGAATGGCGCTGGGAGGCTTCCCGCGATGCAATCACGCGCCAGTGGAAGTTCGCCAGTTTCAGCGAGGCCTGGGGCTTCATGAACCGGGTGGCGCTGATCGCGGAGAAGATGGACCACCATCCGGAATGGTCCAACGTCTACAACCGCGTCAGCATCCTTCTGACCACGCATGACGCAGGCGGGCTCTCCGCTCGCGATATCCGCTTCGCCCAGGCGGTCGATTCGCTCTAGCGCGGTTCGGCCTGGCCGACCGTGTCGCGGTCGGCCAGGCGCTCTGCACTACGCCTGCGCTACACCGCTGCGAGCGCCTGTTCGAGATCCGCGAGGATGTCGTCGATGTGCTCGATGCCGATCGACAGGCGCACGGTGTCCACGGTCACGCCGGCCTTCACCAGTTCTTCCGGCGAGAGCTGGCGATGCGTGGTGGAGGCGGGATGGCAAGCCAGCGACTTGGCGTCGCCGATGTTCACCAGCCGTGTCACCAGCTTGAGCGCATCCTGGAAGCGGGCGCCGCCTTCCAGTCCTCCCTGCACCCCGAAGGTCAGGATGCCCGACGGCCGGCCACCGAGGTATTTCTTCGCCAGTGCATGGTCGACATGGTCAGGCAGTCCAGCGTAGTTCACCCACTTCACCTTGGCGTGCGTCTGCAGGTACTGCGCGACTTTCTGGGTGTTTTCGGTGATGCGTTCCATGCGCAGCGCGAGGGTCTCGATGCCCTGCAGGATCAGGAAGGAATTGAAGGGCGAGATCGCCGCGCCGGTGTTGCGTAGCGGCACCACGCGGGCCCGCCCGATGAAGGCCGCTTCGCCCAGCGCTTCGGTGTAGACCACGCCGTGGTACGAAACGTCGGGCTCGTTGAGCCGGCGGAAGCGCGCCTTGTGCTGCGCCCAGGGAAACTTGCCCGAGTCGATGATCGCGCCGCCGATCGAATTGCCGTGGCCGCCAAGGTACTTGGTGAGCGAGTGCACCACGATGTCAGCGCCGTACTCGAAGGGCCGGCACAGGTAGGGCGAAGGCACGGTGTTGTCGATGATCAGCGGGATGCCATGGCGGTGGGCGATCTCGGCCAGCTTCTCGAAGTCGGTGATATTGCCCAGCGGATTGCCGATGGATTCGGCGTAGATGGCCTTGGTGCGCTCGTCGATCAGCGCCTCGAAGGAGGCCGGGTCGCGGTAGTCGGCGAAGCGGGCCGTGATGCCGATCTGCGGAAAGGTGTGGGCAAAGAGGTTGTAGGTGCCGCCGTAGAGCGTGGCCGCCGAGATGATGTTGTCGCCTGCTTCGGCGATGGTCAGGATCGCGTAGGTGATCGCCGATTGCCCGGAGGCCAGCGCCAGCGCGGCGATGCCGCCTTCCAGGGCGGCCAGGCGCTTCTCCAGCACGTCCGTGGTCGGATTCATGATCCGGGTGTAGATGTTTCCGGCGACCTTGAGGTCGAAGAGATCGGCGCCGTGCTGGGTGTCGTCGAAGGCGTAGGACGTGGTCTGGTAGATCGGCACTGCGACCGCGCGGGTCGTGGGATCCGGGCTGTAGCCGCCGTGTACGGCGATCGTCTCGAGCTTCATCCTGCCTCCTTCGGGTCATCGGTGGGGAAAAGGTTGGGAGAAAAACGGCCGCGCGTCTCGGTGCTCACGGTGCGACGGCAACTTTCGAGTATAGGAGCGCGTTTGCGGCCGGTTTCGACCGTTTGCTTGGAAGCTTCCAAGGGCTCGACGCAGATCACGCCGCGGATTCGCGGATCTTGAATGTTTTCAAACAGATGGCTACAATCGCCGGTTCCCTTGCTCCACCGGTCTCGCATGCCGGGGGGCTGATAGTCACAAAGCAACCGTAAGGAGTCTTGCATGCGACATTACGAAGTCGTGTTCATCGTCCACCCGGATCAGTCCGAACAGGTGCCGGCGATGATCGAGCGCTACAAAGCGCTCGTCACCCAACGCGGTGGTCAGATCCACCGTCTCGAAGACTGGGGCCGTCGTCAGCTGGCTTACCAGATCCAGAAGGTTCACAAGGCGCACTACGTCCTGATGAACATCGAATGCGATCAGGAAGCCCTGGCCGAACTCGAGCACGCGTTCAAGTTCAACGACGCCGTGCTGCGTCACCTCACCATGAAGACGAAGAAGGCGGTCACCGCTCCTTCGCCCATGATGAAGGAAGAGAAGGCCAAGTCGCTGACCGCGGCACCGGCTGCCACCGAAGAAGCCAAGCCTGCTGAACAGCAAGCCTGATAGCGCCTGATTGCAACGGGAGCAGGACGACGCGCAACGCATTTGAACTCGACGGCACGGTCACGGAAGTGAGCGCATTGCGCCGCACGCCAGCCGGAATCCCGGTCCTCGAGTTCCGCATCGAACACCAGTCGCGCCTCGTGGAGGCCGGCATCGAACGCGAAGTGCGCTGCGACATGCCCGCAGTGGCGATCGGAGAGATCGCACTGAAGGCGCAGTCCCTGCGACCCGGCAAGCAACTGGCTCTAACCGGCTTCATGGCAGTGCGTAGCGCACGCCATCGGATGCCGGTGCTGCATGTGAATACGATCGAGATATTGGAAGGAACTGAAAATGGCTTTCAGACCCAAGAAGAAAGATGACAAGAAGGGCGGCAACCGTCGCGGCGGCCTGTTCAAGCGTCGCAAGTTCTGCCGCTTCACGGCAGAAAAGGTCGAGCTGATCGACTACAAGGACGTCGACGTCCTGAAGGAATTCGTCACCGAGACCGGCAAGATCATGCCGGCCCGCATCACCGGCACGAAGTCTGGCTACCAGCGCCAGCTGCAGTCCGCGATCAAGCGCGCGCGCTTCCTCGCCCTGCTGCCCTACACCGACCTGCACCAGTAAGCAGGGGGAATCGACATGCAAATCATTCTGCTCGAAAAGGTTGTGAACCTCGGCAACCTCGGCGACGTCGTCAAGGTCAAGGACGGCTACGCCCGCAACTTCCTGATCCCGCAAGGCAAGGCCAAGCGCGCTACTGCCGACAACCTGGCAACGTTCGAAGCCCGCCGCGCTGAACTGGAAAAGGTCGCTGCTGCGAAGCTGGCCGAAGCCCAGGAAGCCGCGACCAAGCTCGAAGGCCTGACCGTCCAGATCGTCCGCAAGGCCGGCGTGGATGGCCGCCTGTTCGGCTCCGTCACCAACGCTGACATCGCCGAAGCCCTCGTGGCCCAAGGCCACAAGGTCGAGAAGGCGGGCGTGCGCATGCCCAACGGCCCGATCAAGGTCATCGGTGACAACGCCCTGGAAGTGGCGCTGCACACCGACGTGCTCGTGCCGATCACCGTGTCCGTCCTCGGCGAACACTGATCGTCTCCAGAGCTTGGCTCTGGTAAAAGAAACCCGCGATGCCGCAAGGCTCGCGGGTTTTTTTGCGCCTGCAGGGCGGTAGTTTCGCCTTGGGCGCTTCGAACCTCCAACAACAAAACAAAGGGAGTCACCGAATATGAAAGTTGTCCCGGCTTTGGCCCTGGTGTCTGCGCTTCTCGTGAGCGGCGGCGTGCTCGCGAAAAACGTGGCGGGTATCTATCCATTGCAACCGGTGCTGTTCGAACTGAGCAAGACCGCTGGCGAGGGCGCCGTGCCCCTGTACTTCGGCAAACAGCCGACACCGGACATCGCAGAACGTCTGAAGGTCGAGACAGTTACGCTCAGTGGTACGCATCGAGACCACCAGCAAGAGGTCTGCGAGAAGATCGCGGTGCGTCTGCTCACGGACCTGCGTCAGCGCGCCCGCGAACTCGGTGCCGACGCGGTCGTAAATATCCGCAGCACATACAACGGAGGCGGGCTCTCGAGCGAGACGGACTTCGAATGCCGTCTGGGGAACGTCAAGGTGGCGATAGAACTCTCAGGTGAACTGGTCAAGTTCAAGAAGAACTAGTTTCGTCTGGAGGTTCATGTTGAAAAAGCTCCGCATCATTCCTGCGCTCGTGGTCTCTCTGCTGCTGGGCGCGACTGCAAATAGCGCCATTGCTCGTGACACGCAGTACATGCTCCCGATCTCCGAAGTCCTCACCGGACCGGAGCAAGGGAAGTTCGCCGATGTGAAGTTCTACTTCGGCAAGGCGGCCACACCGCAATATCTGCAGAAACTCGGTGAAGTGGTCGGCAACAAGAAGACCAATGCCCTCAACAAGGGTGACGAGGAGGCCTGCCGCTGGGTTGCCGCTTCGGTGCTGATCGAGATGGCTGAGCGCGCGAAGTCCCTGGGCGGCAATGCCGTCGTCAATATCCGCAGCTTCTACAAGAAGAACGAGCATTGGGACAATGGGCTCTACGAATGCCATGCCGGCGCCACGGTAGCTGGCGTGACCCTCAAGGGCGATGTCGTAAAGCTTCCCTAGGCCCACACCTGTCGTGCCCGGAAGACAAGGGGCTCCTGCGGGAGCCCCTTGTCTTGCTTGCTGAGCCGCGCCGTCGCGCCAGGGCTCAATGAGGTTCAGCACTGGCCTGCGGGTCGCAGACCCCGTCGATAGCCTCGACTTCAGGACGACGCCGTTTGCGGGAGCCGTCATTGATCGCGACCGGAGGCCACCGTCTGGCAACAGGCGCGTCCGCCTGATGCTCAGGCCCTCCTCCGACGTGTCCGGGGTCTTTCGCATAGGGCGGAACCCGTGCTGCCGAGGGACTCGCGGGTTTCTTGCGTCTTTGCACAGATGTCCGACATGCATTCTGGTAAAAGACCGGTGCTGTCCATATTCCAGAACAACACAGGGAGCCATCGATGAAAACCACCATTTCCACTCTTCTTTTCTCGCTGCTGTTCATCAGCAACGCAGCCTTCGCCCGCAACGATTCCTACATGGTGCCTCTGCAACCGGTGATGGATCAGATCGCCAAGCAAGGCGGCGCGGTGCGCTTCTACTTCATGAAGCAGGCGACGCCTGAAGTCGCGCAGAAGCTGACCACCTTCACCGTTTCGCGCAACGGCGCCCTGCGCGCGGATCAGAGCGAGACTTGCCAGCGACTCGCCGGCCTGGTCATCGACCAGATGCGCGAACGCGCGGTCAATGAGGGCGCCGATGGTGTGGTCAACATCCGCAGCACCTACATCAAGGGCACTGAGGTCGGTACCGAGACCGAGTTCGAGTGCCGCATGGGGAATGCGCGAGTGGCGATCCAGTTCTCGGGTGACCTGGTCAAGTTCAAGTAAGACCGGATCGTTTCATCCCGGATGCGCGTGTGCATGAGACTTCGCTGAACACGTTCTCCGAACGCCCCAAAGACAAAGGGCTCCCGCGGGAGCCCTTTGTCTTGTCCGTAGCGCAAACGCTCAATGCAACTTGATGCGCGGATTGCGGATCCGGTCGATCGCCTCGACCCAGGTCGAGAGCCAGGTGCGGAAGCCGCCATTGATCACGACCTGGTGTTGCTTGTGAAGCGACCAGTACATCCACTTCGCGAACAGGCCCTCGATGAAAAGGCTGCCGCGGGCGATGCCGCCCATCAGGCTACCCACTGTGCTGTATTCACCCAGCGAGACGAGTGAGCCGCGATCGCGATAGTCGAAGGGCAGGGCGGGCTTGCCCGCGAGAACGCGTCCGAGCGAGCGCGAGAGCACGAGCGCTTGCTGGTGCGCCGCCTGCGCGCGGGGTGGGACGAGGCCTTTGCCGCTGTCATCGATCGGGCAGGCGGCGCAATCGCCGAGCGCGAAGATCGCCGGATCGTCGACCGATTGCAGGTTGCGCTCGACCAGTACCTGGTTGGCGCGGTTGGTCTGCAGGCCGAGTTGGGTCAGGAAGTCAGGCGCCTTGATGCCCGCCGCCCAGACGGTGAGGCTGCTTGGAATGAACTTGCCGCTGCCCATTTTCACGCCCGCCGAGGTGACCTCGACCACCTTCTCGTTGGTATGCACGTCGATATCGAGCTTGCGCAGTTCGCGGGTGACGGCCGAGGACACCCGCTCCGGGAGTTGCGGCAAGAGGCGCGGTGCGGCGTCGAGGATAGTGATCTTGAGATCGCGCTCCGGATGGACGTTCTCGATGCCGTAGCTCGCCATGATGCGGGCCGTCATGTGCAACTCCGCCGCGAGCTCCACGCCGGTCGCGCCGCCGCCAATGATGGCCACGGTCAGGCGGCCTTCGCCGGGCCTCGGTGGCGTCACGCTGGCGCGGATGGATGCGTCGATCAGCCGACGGTGGAAGAGCAGTGCGGCTTCGGGGCTGTCGAGCAGGATGCAGTGCTCGCGCGCGCCTGGTGTGCCGAAGTCGTTGCTCTTGCTGCCCACGGCCAGGACCAGGGTATCGTAGGAGAGCGTAGAGGCGGGCAGGAGCTCTTCGCCTTCTGCGCTGCGAACGGGCGCGAGCTGAAGCTGCTTGGCGTCGCGATCAAGCCCGACGACCTCGCCCAGTCGGAAGCCGAAGCCGTGGCGGCGGGCCAGTGCGAGGTATTCGAGTTCGTCCGCGTGGTTGTCCAGGGTGCCGGCTGCAACCTGGTGCAGCAACGGTTTCCATAGATGGGTGCGCGAACGATCGACCAGCGTGATGCGCGCACGCTTCTTCCGGCCCAGCGATCGCCCCAGCTTGACGGCCAGCTCGAGTCCGCCAGCGCCGCCGCCAACGATGACGATATGCGGTTCCGCGGGGATTTCCGTGTTGCTCACGATACGTCTCCGTAGGGATGCCTGCCCCGACTGTAAGGGCAGCCATCCGCTACGGCAATCGAATGCTGTGATCGTTCGATTCGTGGCCCGAGAGTTCGGGCCGTGGCCAAATGCTGCCGGGTTACAGCAGGACCAGATTGTCGCGATGGATCAGCTCGGGCTCGTCCACGTAGCCCAGGATGCTCTCGATCTCGTGGCTCGCATGGCGCGCGATGCGACCGATCTCGCGGCTCGCGTAGTTCACCAGGCCGCGGGCGACGACACGTCCACTGGCGTCGAGGCAGGCCACGGCCTCGCCACGCAGGAAATCACCCTCCACGCTGACTACACCCACGGGCAGCAGGCTCTTGCCCGCCTCCAGCGCGCGCACGGCGCCGTCGTCCAGATGCAGACGACCGGCAAGCTGGAGATGGTCGGCAATCCACTGCTTGCGCGCGGCGAGCTGCGAGCTGGAGGCATGGAGCAGGGTGCCCAGGCGCTCGGCCTTGACCAGGCGGAGCAGTGCATCCGGCTCGCGTCCGCTGGCGATGCAGGTATGGGCGCCGCTGCGCGCAGCACGTTGAGCGGCGCGGATCTTGGTGATCATGCCGCCGCGCGAGATGCCGGTACCGGCGCCGCCTGCCATGGCTTCGAAGGAACGATCCTCGGCGCGACCTTCGGACACGAGCGTGGCATTCGGATCCTGGCGAGGATCGGCGGTGTAGAGCCCTTGCTGATCGGTGAGGATGATCAGCGCATCCGCTTCGATCAGGTTCGCGACAAGGGCGCCCAAGGTGTCGTTGTCGCCGAACTTGATCTCGTCGGTGACCACGGTGTCGTTCTCGTTGATGATCGGCACGACACCGAGATCGAGCAGGGTGGCCAGCGTCGAGCGCGCATTCAGGTAGCGGGTGCGGTCGGCCAGGTCTTCGTGCGTGAGCAGGATCTGCGCGGTCTTGAGGCCATGCGCCGAGAACACGCCTTCGTAGGCCTGGGCGAGGCCCATCTGGCCCACGGCCGCCGCTGCCTGCAGGGCGTGCGTCTCGTGCGGCCGGGTGCTCCAGCCGAGGCGTTGCATGCCTGCGGCGATTGCGCCGGAGGAGACCAGCACGACTTCGCGGCCTTCGCGCCGCAGCACGGCGATCTGCCGGGCCCAGTCTTCCAGCGCCGCGAGCGCGAGCCCGCGACCGTTATCCGTCACCAGGGCGCTGCCAACCTTGACCACCAGGCGGCGCGCTTCGCGAATCTGCTCACGCATCGTGCTTGTCTGTCCCTAGGCTCGTTCGTTCGAGTTGCCGTCTTCTTCGTCGCCCTCGTCATCGCCGTCGCTATCCTCGGCGGCACGGGCGATCACTTCCTCGTCGGAAAGACCGATTGGGCTCAGGTCTTCCTCGGCGTCCGGTTCGTATTCGGGCTTGGGCAGGCTGTCGAGATAGTCCTGCAGCGCGAAGATGAGCGGCCGGGTGTTCTCGCCGTTGATCGCGGCAATCGCGAACCAGCGCTCGGGCTCGCCGTAGGCGTCGAGGAAAGCCCTGATACGCGCTTCCCGCTCTTCCGGCTCCACCAGATCGATCTTGTTGATTACGAGCCAGCGGGGCTTGGCCGCGAGCTCGGGATCGTATTTCTCCAGCTCTGCCACGATCGCCTTCGCGTCACGGACCGGATCCGCTTCGGGATCGAAGGGCGCGATGTCGACCAGGTGCAGCAGCACGCCGGTGCGCGACAGGTGGCGCAGGAAACGGTGACCGAGGCCCGCGCCATCGGCGGCGCCTTCGATCAGGCCAGGCACGTCCGCGATCACGAAGCTGCGACCGGCGTCGGTGCGCACCACGCCCAGGTTCGGATGCAGGGTGGTGAAGGGATAGTCAGCGACCTTGGGCTTGGCGGCGGAAACCGAACGGATGAAGGTGGACTTGCCCGCGTTGGGCAGGCCGAGCAGGCCGACGTCGGCCACCACCTTGAGTTCAAGAGAGAGGCTCTTGCGCTCGCCCGCCTGGCCCATGGTCTTCTTGCGCGGGGCGCGGTTGGTGCTCGACTTGAAATGCAGGTTGCCCAGACCGCCGCGGCCGCCGCGGGCGACCAGCACCTGCTTGCCGTCGTGGCTCAGGTCCGCAATGCGCTCGCCCGTGTCGGTGTCGGTGATGATCGTGCCCACCGGCATGCGCATGTAGATGTCTTCGCCGCCCTTGCCGTAGCAGTCGCTACTGCCGCCGTTCTCGCCGCGCTCGGCGCGGAACATGCGGGTGTAGCGGAAATCGACGAGCGTGTTGATGTTGCGGTCGGCCACCGCGAACACATGACCACCGTGCCCACCGTCGCCACCGTCCGGGCCACCCTTGGGGATGTACTTTTCGCGCCGGAAGGTCGCGGCGCCGTTGCCGCCGTCACCCGCCATCACCTCGATGCGCGCTTCGTCGAAGAATTTCATGTTCTGTCTGCCAGAAAAGAAAAAGCCCTATCGCGTGACGATAGGGCTTTTCGGCACCGCGGAAGCGGTGATTACTGCTGGGCCGGCACGATCACCACGGTGCGGCGGCGCGAAGCGCCCTTCACGGTGAATTGCACCGTGCCGTCCGTGAGCGCGAACAGCGTGTGGTCCTTGCCCATGCCGACGTTGTCGCCAGCGTGGTACTCGGTGCCGCGCTGACGCACGATGATGTTGCCTGCCAGGACGAACTGGCCGCCGTAGCGCTTCACGCCAAGGCGTTTCGACTCTGAGTCGCGGCCGTTACGCGAACTACCGCCTGCTTTTTTGTGTGCCATGTTGCTGCTCCTTCGCGCTTACGCCGAGATCGCTTCGATACGAAGCTCGGTGTAGTTTTGACGGTGGCCCTGGTGCTTCTGGTAGTGCTTGCGGCGACGCATCTTGAAGATCGTGACCTTCTCGTGGCGACCCTGGCTCAGAACCGTTGCCTTCACCGTTGCACCTGCGACCACGGGCGTGCCGATCTTGACCGACTCGCCTTCACCGACCATGAGAATCTGGTCCAGGGTGATCTCGGTGCCAACGTCCGCAGGTATCTGTTCTACCTTAATCTTTTGGCCGGCTGCGACACGATACTGCTTGCCGCCGGTTTTTATGACCGCGTACATGTTGAACTCCGTTTAGAGGAACTGCTACTACTGGAAAGCCGGCTAGTTTAGGACGGTGTCAAGGGTAAGTCAAGGTTTTTGCTGGGGTTTTGCCTTCCCGAGTGGGCCGCCAGGGCCGTCAGCATTTCCTTCGGCGCCTTGACGATGTTGCGCTGCATTCCTAGCATTGCGCCTTTTCCCCGGTCGCCCATCTTGTCGCACCAACATCTCTACGCGCTCATCGAAGCCGATATGGCCGCGGTGGATCGCGTCATCCGCGAGCGACTCTTCTCCGACGTAGTCCTGATCCGCCAGGTGGCCGAGTACATCATCGGCGCCGGTGGCAAGCGGCTGCGCCCGGCTTTGCTGCTCTTCACCGCGAACGCACTGGGCTACCGCGGCACGCACCATCATGAGCTCGCGGCCGTCGTCGAGTTCATTCATACCGCGACCTTGCTGCACGACGACGTGGTGGACGAGTCTTCCCTGCGTCGCGGCAACCAGACCGCGAACGCCATGTTCGGCAATTCCGCGGCCGTGCTTGTCGGTGACTTCCTGTACTCGCGCTCCTTCCAGATGATGGTCGGCGTGGACGACATGCGCGTCATGCGCGTGCTGGCCGACGCCACCAACGTGATCGCGGAAGGCGAAGTGCTGCAGCTCCTCAACGTCCACAACGCCGACGTGACGGTGGACGACTATCTGCGCGTGATCCGCTACAAGACCGCGATGCTCTTCGAGGCGGCCTGCCGCCTGGGCGGCATCCTCGGTGGACTGGACGAATCCGGCCAGGAGCGCCTTGCCGAGTTTGGTCGCCATATCGGCACCGCCTTCCAGCTGATCGACGACGTGCTCGACTATTCGGGCGACGAAGCCCAGACCGGCAAGAGCGTCGGTGACGATCTTGCCGAGGGCAAGCCGACGCTGCCCTTGATCCACGTCATGGAGCATGGCAGTCCGGAGCAGGCTGCACGCGTACGCGAAGCGATCGAAAGTGGCGGCCGAGAATCCCTGCCGGACGTGATTGCCGCGATCCGCGCGACCGATGCGCTGGAGCGCACGCGGGCCCATGCGAAGGCCGAAGCGGAAGCTGCGAAGGCAGCGCTTTCTGTCTTGCCCCCTTCACATTTCAAAGAAGCGCTGCTACACTTGTCGGACTTTGCAGTCGCAAGGGATTACTGAGGTCCGCACGGCGGATCGAGGTCGCCGGAGCGGCTGTTTTAGTTTCAGATTTCGGGGTGTAGCTTAGCCTGGTAGAGCGCTACGTTCGGGACGTAGAGGCCGGAGGTTCGAATCCTCTCACCCCGACCAAGATCTGCAGAAAGACCGGCGCGAGCCGGTTTTTTTTCGTCCGCTTTTTCGGTCGGCTGCATACGGGTTGGTATGTCCAATGATTTTTCACAGATGACATACAACCTGAAAGGGCACAATCGCGGGTTCATGCCGCGGGCACGAAGCCCGGCGATTCGTTGTCAGTCTCGGTAGCCCCGCAGGGCGCCCCCGGAAACGCTTCCACAAGGATGTGCGCAGTGCCGACAGTTGTAGCCTCTTCCTGTCTCGCAGTTCAAACCGAAGCCATTGCGGCGGCGGTGCGGGCTTGAACGACGGCGATGCGTTTCGGCCTGAAAAACTGGGCGGCCTGGGCCCCCGGTAGAGAGCAGCGCTCCGACTGGGAGGCGTGGACACGTTCCGAAGTTCCTGCCTCGGCACCGGCCGAGCCTGCGGTTCCGATGGTGCCCGCGATGCTGCGCCGTCGTGCCGATCGCCTGGCGCGGATGGCGTTACGCGTGGCCTACGAGGCCTTGGGCGATACGCGCGGACTGCCCGTCGTCTTCGTTTCGCGCCATGGCTCGGTGACCCGCTCTGCGGCGCTGCTCGAAGAGCTGGCCTCCGGCACTCCGCTTTCACCTGCGGGTTTCGCATCTTCCGTCCATAACGCCGCGACCGGCCTGCTCGGCATTGCGAGGGAAGACCGTGCACCGTGTTCTGCCGTGGCCGCGGGCGATGCGTCGCTCGTCGCGATGTTGACCGAAGCCGCGGCCTTTCATGCGGATGGCTACGGTGAGGTGCTTGGCATCCTCTGCGACGAGGAAGTGCCGGCCTACTACGAACCCTATCTCGAATGCCTGCCATCCTCGGTGGCCTGGGCCGGCGTGATTACTGCCGCAGAGGCTTCGGACGCGGCCCTACGATTCTCGATTTCCCCCGACCCCTCCGGTGATCGCTCCCGCGCCAGCGGGGAAGAGCCGTTGCTCGCCTGGATTCGCTGGTTGCTCGACAGCGCGCCCGCGCTGCAGTGCCCGGGGGCGAGCGGTGCCTGGAGTCTCGCACGTGTTGATTGACGCCCTTGCTGACGCGCTCTCTCGCTCATGGCGGGTTTTTGCAACCGGCCTGAGCTTCGCCACCTTCGGGCTCGGCGGTTTGGTGCTGCGCCTGGTGCTGTTCCCTATCGTCCGCCTGCTGGCGCGCGACATCGAGACGCGCACGCGTTGGTCGCGCACGTTGATCTACGGCAGCTTCAACCTCTTCGTGCGGATGATGCGCGGGCTGGGCGTGCTGAGCTATGAGCTGCACGGTCTCCAGCGTCTGGACCGGCGCGGGCTGCTGATCGTGGCGAATCACCCTTCGCTGATCGACGTGGCTTTCCTGATGGCCTTCGTCCGCAATGCGGATTGCGTGGTCAAGGACGCACTGTGGCGCAATCCCTTCACCCGCGGGCCTGTCGAGGCAGCGGGTTTCGTCAGCAACCGCACCGGTCCAGAGCTTGTCGACGCCTGTGTGGCCTCGGTCCGTGGCGGCAGCAACCTGATCATCTTCCCCGAAGGTACGCGCACGACGCCGACCCGGCCCCTGGCCTTCCAGCGCGGCGCGGCCAATGTGGCGGTGCGCGGCGGGCTGGACATGACGCCCGTGGTCATCCGCTGCCAGCCGACCACGCTGACCAAGGGCGAGCCGTGGTGGGCCGTGCCCGCGCGACGTCCGCACTTTACATTTGAAGTGGGCTGCGATATTTCCGTCGCTCCCTATGTTGAAGAGATCGCGCCGTCCGCTGCGGCGCGCGAACTCACTCGCAATCTGCAATCGCATTTCTCGTTGGAGCTGTCGCGTCATGGATGAGCTGTACGCCGAAATCAAGCAAACGATCATTGAGAGTCTGGATCTGGAAGAGATCGGCGTCGAAGACATCGATACCCACGCCCCTCTGTTTGGCGAAGGCCTGGGCCTGGATTCCATCGACGCGCTGGAGTTGGGCGTTGCGCTGCAACGTCGCTACGGCGTCGTGCTCTCGGCCGATTCGGCCGAAACCAAGCAGCATTTCGCGTCGGTGGCCGCCCTGGCCGAGTTGGTGCGCGCACATCGGGCGGCTACGGAGCAGGCATAAATGAAGCGGGAAGAGATCTACACCTGGCTGGTCAAGGTGCTGGAAGAGAGCTTCGAGATCGACCCCGCGCGCGTGACGCCGGAAGCGAATCTCTACACCGAGCTCGACATCGACAGCATTGATGCCGTCGACCTGATGCTGCGCGCCAAGGAGCTCACCGGTCGCCGGATCCAGCCCGAGGTCTTCAAGAGCGTGCGCACCGTGCAGGACGTGGTGAACGCCTTGTTCGACGTGATGGCTGAGTCGGCTTGAAGCTTGGGCTAAAGGCCTGCCTGGCTATCCTCGCCGTGCTGTATCCGATTGCCGTCGGCTTCGGCCTGAAGTGGTTCGAGCCGCGCTGGATTGCCTTGTGCCTCGTGCTGCTCGCGCTGGCGCGACTGGCACTGGGCGCGCGCGATCGTTTCGCTGTGCTCGGCGCGGGCATCGCAGGTTTCGTCGCGGCGTGGACCTGGCTGGGCAACCATCCGCTCGCGCTCAAGCTCTATCCAGTGCTCGTGAGCCTGGGTTTCCTCAGCGCCTTCGCCTGGAGCCTCGTGTTCCCGCCGACGGTGATCGAGCGTCTTGCCCGCATCGCCGAGCCCGATCTGCCTGATGCCGCGCTGCCCTACGTGCGACGCGTGACGCAGGTCTGGTGCGGCTTCTTCGTGATCAACGCGGCTATCGCGTTGTGGACCGCGCTGGCCGCCTCCGATGCGGTCTGGACGCTCTACAACGGTTGTCTTTCCTATATCGCCATCGGCCTGCTCTTCGCGGGCGAGTGGCTGGTGCGCCAACGCGTGAAGCGCCGCATCGCAGCTGGAGAGATGACGAGTGCGTAAGCTGAGTGCCTTCCTCGCTCCCGTCTTCGCGGACCCGGCGCGCATCGTCGCGCGTACCGACGGGCAGCCTGTCGCGGCCGACCGTTTCGTCCGGCGTGTGGCAGCGCAGGCGGCGCGCTTGGCTGCGCATCCCGGCCAGCGTTTCGCACTCTTTCATGAGGACGCACTCGAAGCGGCCGTCCTCCTGTTCGCGGCCTGGTTCGCACGCAAGACGGTGGTGCTGCCCGGCGATCGCCTGCCTGCCACCGAGGCGCGTCTTGCCGATCGTGTCGATGCCTGGCTCGCCGCCGACGAGACGGCCGGCGATAACGCAATGCTGGCGGCGCTGCGTGAGTCCGACGTCACGACCGGGGAGGCCCTGCTCGAAGTGTTCACCTCCGGCTCGACCGGCGAGCCTGTCGCCATCCCCAAGACGCTGGCACAACTCGACGCCGAACTCTCGCGGATCGAAGCCTGCTGGGGCGCGCAGGTGCGCGATCGGCTGATCCTCGCCACCGTGCCGCACCAGCATGTGTATGGCCTGCTCTTTCGCATCCTGTGGCCGCTGAGCGCAGGTCATGTCTTCGAGTCGCGCCGCACTGCATTCCCCGAAACACTGGCTGCGCAGTTGCAAGCGCTGCCGGCCGTGCTGGTGTCGAGCCCCGCTTTCCTCAAGCGCTGGCCCGAGTCGCTCGCGCTGCACAAGTTACCGCAGGTGCCGCACACGGTCTTCTCTTCCGGCGGACCTTTGCCGCGCGAAGTGTCGCGCGACCTGCAGCAGCGCCTCGGCTGCGCCGTGACCGAGATCTACGGCAGCTCCGAGACCGGTGGCGTCGCCCACCGGGTCCAGGGTGAGCTCGACACGCCCTGGCGACTGCATGACGGCCTGGAGATCCAGATCGATGCGGACCAGATGCTGCATCTGCGTTCGCCTTTCCTGCCTGATGCCACGCAGTGGTACGAGACCGGCGATCGCGCCGCAGCTGAGGAGTGCGGTTTCCGCCTGCTCGGGCGTGCTGACCGCATCGTCAAGATCGAGGAGAAGCGGGTTTCGCTGGACGCGATCGAACGTGCGTTGCAGGCGCAGGCCGAAGTGGCGATCGCCCGCGCCCTCGTGCTCGACGATGGTCGCGTCGGCGCGGTGCTGGTGTTGAGTGAAACGGGGCTGGCGCAGCTCGCCGCGAGCGGCGCACGTACCCTGCATCAGGCTTTGCGCGCGCGCTTGGCCGACAGCGTCGAGGCGGTGGCCCTGCCGCGCCGCTGGCGCCATGTGGAGACGCTGCCTGCGGACACGCTGGGCAAGACGCCGATGGCCCTCTTGCGTGCGCTCTTCGACAACACGCGCGCGATGCCCGAGGCGCGTCTGATCGACAGCACGGGCGACGTCTGCCTGCTGGGCCTCGAGATCGATGCCGGGCTCGCTGCCTTCGAAGGCCACTTCCCCAACACGCCCATCCTGCCCGGCGTGGCTCAACTCGACTGGGCCTGCGTGCTTGCCGAGCGGCACTTCGGCACCCCCGGTGTCTTCACGAGCGTCGAGGCTCTCAAGTTCCACAAGCCGGTGCGACCCGGCATGAGCCTGCAGTTGCGCATTGAGCGTCAGCCTGCCAAGTCGGCCATCGGCTTTCGCTACACCTGCGGGGACGAAGCGATCTCCAGCGGCAGGCTGGTTTTCGCTGGAGCGGCGGCATGAAGGTCTGTGCCGTGATTCCGGTCTACAACCATGCCGAGGCGATCGGCGACGTGGTGCGCGGTCTGCGCGCCCACGGCCTGCCGGTATGCCTGGTGGATGACGGTAGCGAACCCGGTTGTGCGGCGGTGCTGCGCGACCTGGCTGAGCAGGATGCTCAGGTGATGCTGCATGTGCGCCCGCGCAACGGCGGCAAGGGCAGCGCGGTGATCGACGGCGTGCGCACCGTCGCGGCCGCGGGCTACACCCATGCCCTTCAGATCGACGCCGACGGTCAGCACGACACCCGCGACGTGCCCAACTTCCTGGCGGCCGCCGCAGCAGCGCCGGACGCCATCGTCAACGGCAACCCGATCTACGACGAGAGCGTGCCGCGCGCACGCCTCTACGGTCGCTACCTCACCCATGTGTGGGTGTGGATCAACACGCTGTCCCTGCGCATCACCGATTCGATGTGCGGCTTCCGCGTCTATCCGCTCGCGCCGATGCTGCCCCTGCTCGATCGCGTGCGCATCGGCAAGCGGATGGATTTCGATACCGAGATCCTGGTGCGCCTCGACTGGGCCGGCGTGCCGATCCGCAATCTGCCGACCCGCGTGCGTTACCCGCAGGACGGCGTCTCGCATTTCCGGCCCTTGATGGACAACGTGCATATCTCGGCGATGCACACGCGGCTTTTCTTCGGGATGCTGCTGCGTGCGCCGCGCCTGTTGTTGCGTCATGTGCTGCCGCAGAGGAGAGCAAGGTGAGTCGTCACTGGGCGCAGATGGATGAGCTCGGCTTCGTGTTTGGCATGAAGCTGCTTTTCCGTCTGCATGGATTCTTCGGTCGCCGCGTTTTCCGCGTGGTGCTGGCGCCGGTCATCGCGGTCTATTGGTTGCTGGCCGGCGGGGCGCGTCGCGCGTCGCTGGACTATGTGCGACGGCTGCGCGAACGTGGCGTCGAACCCGGGCGCTTCGCATCCCTGCGGCATTTCTTCGCCTTCGGCGAGACCATCCTGGACAAGGTACTGGTCTGGCACGGCGCGCTGCATTCGGATGCCTGTCGCGTGGAGAACGCGAAAGAGATCTTCCGCATGATGGACGACGGTGAAGGCGGGGTGATCGTCACCGCGCACTTCGGCAACATCGAGGCGAGCCGAGCGCTGGCCGAGGTGTACAAGCATGGCCGTCGCCTGCATGTGTTGGTGCACACGCTCAACTCGGTGCGCTTCAACCAGCTCATGGCCGAGCTGGGGCCGACCAGCCAGCTCAACCTGGTGCGGGTGGACCAGTTCGACACCGCCACGATGATGTGGCTGGCGGCGCAGGTGGAGCAGGGCGATTTCGTCGTCATCACCGGCGACCGCGTGCCGGTCTCGCAGAACGGCGCCGTGATCGACGTGCCTTTCCTGGGCGACACCGCGAGCTTCCCCGTCGGCCCGTGGATCCTGGCTGCCGCGCTCAAGGTACCGGTCTTCCTGATGTGGGCGGTGCCCGAGGGCCAGGGCTACTGCGTGAGCTTCGATCTCTTCCGCAAGACGGTGAGCCTGCCGCGCCGCTCGCGCACCGAGGCCCTGGTGCCCCTGGTGGCCGACTTCGCGCAGCGGCTGGAGGCGCAGGTGCGCCGGGCGCCGCTGCAATGGTTCAACTTCTTCGATTTCTGGCATCGCCCGCAAGGCGAGGCGCCCAAGCAACATGTCTGATTTCGCGCTCTACCTGGGCGCCCATGCACTGAGCGTGGGCGATGTCGTGGCCGCCAGCCGTCGCAGCCGTACCGTCGAACTGCATGGCGCGCCAGAACTGCGTGCGCGCATCGAGCGCGGCGCGAGCTTCCTCGATCGCCTGCTCGCCGAAGACGGCGTCATCTATGGCGTGACCACCGGCTACGGCGACTCTTGCACCGTCACCATCCCGCCCGAACTGGTCGCCGAGCTGCCGCACCGGCTCTACACCTACCACGGCTGCGGCCTTGGTCGCTGGCTCACCGAAGCCGAGACGCGCGCGGTGCTGGTGGCCCGCGCGAACTCTCTGGTGCAGGGCTTCTCCGGCGTGAGCTGGCGCTTGCTCGAACAACTGCAGCGCCTCCTGGCCGAGGACATCCTGCCCGCAATCCCGGCCGAGGGCTCGGTCGGCGCGAGCGGCGACCTCACGCCGCTCTCCTACGTCGCTGCGGTGCTCTGCGGCGAGCGCAAGGTCTGGGTCAATGGCGAGCTGCGCGATACCGCATCGGTCTTCGCCGAGCGGGGCATCGAAGCCCTGCGCCTGCGCCCGAAGGAAGGCCTCGCGATCATGAACGGCACCGCCGTCATGACCGGGCTGGCCTGCCTGGCGCATGCCCGCGCCGAATACCTCGGCCGCCTGGCGACCCGTATCACCGCGTTGGCCTGTCTCGCGCTGGACGGCAACGCGCACCACTTCGACGCCACGCTCTTCTCGGTCAAGCCGCATCCGGGCCAGCAGCGCGTGGCCGAGCGCCTGCGCGTCGACCTGCATTCGGACCGTCCGCCGCGCAACGAGCAGCGCCTGCAGGATCGCTACTCCCTGCGCTGCGCGCCGCATGTGATCGGCGTGCTGGAAGACGCGCTGCCTTTCCTGCGCGACACGGTCGAGCATGAGCTCAACAGCGCGAACGACAACCCGATCATCGATCCCGATGGCGAGCAGGTGCTGCACGGCGGCCACTTCTACGGCGGTCATATCGCCTTCGCGATGGACAGCCTCAAGAACCTCGTGGCCAACCTCGCCGATCTGCTCGATCGCCAGATGGCGCTGATGGTCGACACCCGGTTCAACAACGGCCTGCCTTCCAACCTGTCCGGCGCGCAGGGCGCGCGGGCGGCAATCAGCCACGGCCTCAAGGCCCTGCAGATCTCGCTCTCCGCCTGGACCGCGGAAGCGCTCAAGCAGACCATGCCGGCCTCGGTCTTCTCGCGTTCCACCGAATGCCACAACCAGGACAAGGTGAGCATGGGCACGATCGCGGCGCGCGACTGTCTGCGTGTACTGGAACTCACCGAACAGGTGACCGCCGGCATGCTGGTGGCCGTGCGTCAGGGCATTGCGCTGCGCCGCCAGAAGACCGAGCTGGTGCTGACCGAGGGCCTGGCGGATTTCGTCGCCTCGCTCGAGGCGCTGATTCCCTTCGTGGCGGAAGATCGCGCGCTGGATGCCGATTTGCTGACGGTGATCGCGGCGATCCGCGAACAGCGTTGGGCGCTCTATGACTGAGAAGGGGCCTGTGGCCATGGTCGATCCCAAGCCGGAGCCGAGCGCAAGCTGGGTGGCGGAAGTCGAGCTCGAGGTGCCTTTCCACGACCTCGACCCGATGGACGTGGTCTGGCACGGCAACTACGCGCGCTACTTCGAGCGTGCGCGGCACGCCCTGCTCGGCGCGATCGACTATGACTTTCCCCAGATGAAGGAATCGGGCTACGCCTGGCCGGTCGTGGACATGAGCATCCGCTACGTCGGGCCGGCGCGTTTCGGTCAGCGCCTGCGCGTGAGCGCGCGCATCGTCGAATGGGAGAACCGCCTGCGGATCCGCTACGAAGTGCGCGATCTCGCCACTGGCGCGCGTCTCACCAAGGGCGAGACCGTGCAGGTGGCGGTGAGCATCGAGACGGGCGAGATGTGCTTCGTCTCGCCGCGGGTGCTGTTCGAGCGCCTGGGCATCGCGCCGCCCACGAACTGATCCCGATCGCATAGGCATTTCCGGAGTCTTTCCAGCATGAATCTCCTGCGGCATTTCCTCGTTGGCGTCGTCCTGTCCTGCACGGCGCTGGGTGCGTCTGCGGCCACGCTTGTGGAGCAGGTTCAGAAGGTCCTTGAGCAGCCGGCCGTGGTGTCGGGGCGCTTCGAACAGACGCGCGAACTCAGCGGTTTTCCCAAGCCGGTGAAGTCGCAGGGGCGCTTCCTCGTCGCGCGCGAGAAGGGCGTGCTCTGGGTGACAGAGAAGCCCTTCTCCAACAGCGTGCGCCTGACCCGCGGCGAGATCCTGCAGAAGGCGGGTGACAACGTCACGATGCGCTTGTCGGCCGACAAGGAACCCGCGGTCAAGGCAATCAACGGCGTGATGTTCGCGCTGCTCTCCGGCGACGTGGGCGAACTGGAGAAACGCTTCAACGTGAGCGGCAAGGTCGAGGCCGGCCGCTGGACACTCAAGCTCACGCCGCGCGACAGCGCACTGGGCCAGGTGATCGCGCGCATCGATCTGGCCGGCCAGCGCTTCGTCGAAGCGGTGGACATGGAAGACGGCAATGGCGACCGCACCCATATCCGCATGATCGATTCGCAGGCGGCAGACAGCCTCGGCAAGGCGGAGGCGGCGCAGTTTGACTGAGGCGGTGATGCGCGCCACTGCGCGCAGTTCCTGGCGCCTGGCGGCGCTGCTCTGGCTCTTCGTGGTCCTGGCCGCGATGGCGCACAACGCCTGGGTGTGGGGTGTGCAGCGTCCTGCGCTCGACGCGGACATCATGGCGCTGCTGCCGCGCGACGCGCGCGATCCGGTGGCCGAGGCGGCCTTCACCCGCATGGCGGCCAACGCCGAACGGCGCGTCGTTGTGCTGATCGGCGCGCCCACGGTCGATGGCGCGCGCAAGGCTGCTGACCGCTACCTCGCGGACATCCGCGGCATCGCGGCCGACGTGCGGCACACGGTGGACGGACGCGACTTCGCGCTCTGGCGTGAATTCCTCGCGCCCTATCGCGGCGTGCTGATCGGCGAGCAAGGCAGGGCCTTGCTCAAGATGAGCGCGCAGCAGCGCAGTGAATACGCGCTCTCGCGCCTCTTCAGCCCGGCCAGTGGCGGCGGGCTTTCCTGGCCCGACGATCCCTTCGGTCTCTTCGCGAGCTGGATGATGGAGCAGGCCGCGGGGCAGAACGTGCGGCCGCTCGATGGCCGTCTCTGGATCTCCACCCCGCAGCGCGAATGGGCCGTGGTGCTCATCAGCCTGCATGACGCCGCGTTCTCCAGCGCCGCGCAGGATTCGGTATTGCCCCGCCTCGACAAGGCTGCTGCAGCGCTGCGTGCCGCGCAGCCGGAAGTGAGCCTGCGCACCGCCGGCATCGCGCCGGTTGCCGCCGTCGTGGCGCGCAGCGCGCAATCGGAGATGAGCGCGATCGGGCTGGGCTCGGTGGTCGGCATCGTCCTGCTGGTGGCGCTGGTGTTCCGGCGCGCCAGCGTGCTCGCGCTGGTGCTGCTGCCCATCCTGGTCGGCACGCTGTGCGCCAGCAGCGTGGCTTTGCTCGTCTTCGGCAGCATCCATGCGCTGACCCTGGTCTTCGGCGCGAGCCTGGTCGGCGTCGCGGTCGACTACGGCCTGCTCTATCTCTGTTCGGGCGTGGGCGAACAACCCTTTGATCCTTTCGCCCGTCGTCGGCGTCTCTTCGCCGGCCTGTCGCTGGCGTTGGCGACGGTCGTCTGCGCCTATGCCGGACTGGCGCTCGCGCCTTTCCCGGGCCTGCGCCAGATGTCGCTCTTCGCCGGCGTCGGCCTGGTTGCCGCCTGGCTCACCGTGATGCTCTGGTATCCCTGGCTGGCGCGTGCGAATCCGCATGGCGAAAAGCTCGCCGCGACGCTGGGCCGCGCCCGCGCCGCCTGGCCGAGCTTCGGCCGCGGCCGGGTGGGACTCGCGCTGGCCACAGTCGTGGTGCTCGTTGCCGCCCCCGGCATCGCCCGCATCCATGTGCAGGACGACGTGCGCGCGCTGCAGTCAGTGCCGCTGCCGCTCCTGCTCGAACAGGCCGAGGTGGCGAAGCTGGCCGGCGTGGCGAGTCCCGCGCAGCTCTTCGTCGTGCGCGGTGCTTCGCCGGAAGAAACGCTGCAGCGCGAGGAGGCCCTGGGCGCGAAGCTGTCGGCGATGGTGGGCGAGGGCACGCTGGAAGGCTTCCAGGCCGTCTCGCGCCGGATTCCCTCGCGTGCCCGCCAACAGGCCGACTGTACAGCACTGCGCGGCCTCTATTCGGACGCGCAATGGCAGGCGGCGATGAACGAGGCGAGCGGGCTGGACGCGACGCGCTTCGCCGAGCAGCTGCGCTGCGAGCCGCTGGATTTCGACGCCTGGCTCGCCAACCCGGTTTCCGAAGCCTTCCGTCCCCTGTGGCTCGGCCGCGTCGGCGATGCCTATGCGAGCGTGACCATGCTCAACGGTCTTCAGGGCGCTGCCGTGGTGGCCCGTCTGCAGGCCCTGGCAACCCAGTTGCCGGGCGTGTCCTGGGTGGACAAGCCCGCGGCGATCTCCGAAGTGCTGCAGCGTTACCGCAGCCGCATGCTCTGGGTCGTCGTCGGTGCCTATGTGTTGGCCCTGGTCCTGATGCTGGCCCGCTATGGCCGCGACGCCTGGCGGCCCCTGGCGCCGCCGCTCGCGGGCAGCCTGCTCGCGCTGGGCGTGCTCGGCTGGAGCGGCCTGCCTTTCCAGCTCTTCGCCGTGCTCGGGCTCTTCCTCGTACTGGGCATGGGTGTGGACTACGGTGTCTTCCTGATCGAGCAGCCGCGCCGCGGCGACGGCGCGACCTGGCTGGCGGTGAGCATGGCGGCGCTCATGAGTATCCTGTCCTTCGGACTGCTGGCCTTGTCCCATATGCCGGCCTTGCGGGTCTTCGGTCTCACCACACTGGTGGGCATCGCGGGCGCCTGGCTGCTGGCTCCATCGTTTTCGCGCAGGGATCCCGCATGAGCGCCCGGCTTCGTCGTTGCTTCCTTCTTCTCGCGCTCGGGCTGCTCGTGGCCTGTGCGCCGCCGGCCTCGCTGGAGATCCCGCTGGGTGATGTTTCGCCGGCGTCCTTCGGCGGCAGCGTGTCGCTCAGCCAGCAGATCACCGTCGAAGCACCGGGCACGACCCGCAGCCTGGAAGCGGTGCTGGCAGTCACGCCGGAACGCGTGGACCTCGTCGGCCTTTCGATGGGCATGCGGATCATCGAAGTGCACCTGGACGGCCAGGGGCTTACCGAGAAGCGCAATCCGCTGCTGCCCGAGACGGTCACCGGCGTGCGCATCCTGCGCGACGTGATGCTCGCCTACTGGCCGCAAGCCGCGATCGCCGCCGCGCTGCCCGAAGGCTGGCGGGTGGAGGAGGCGGGCAACATGCGTCGCGTGCTGCAGGGCGACGAGCTGGTGCTGGAGGTCGAATACCCCGGCGAACCGCGCTGGAAGGGCCACACCCGGCTCACCAACCATCGCCTGCACTACACGCTGCAGATCGAGTCGGAGGAGGTGTGAGCATGGCCTACCTGAATGAACTCGGCCTGTTGTGCGCCTTGGGTAACTCGCCCACCGAAGTGGCGGCCAACCTGCAGCGCGGCGAATCGCCCGGCATGCGCAAGCGGCCTGGCTATCTCACCGGGCGCGAGGTGGTGGTGGGCGAAGTGCTCGCCACGCTGCCCGACCTCTCGGACGTGCGCCTGCCGCTGCGCAGCCGCAACAACGCGCTCGCGCTGGCCGCACTCGCGCAGATCCGCCCCGCGGTGGATGCCGCCGTGGCCCGCCATGGCGCCTCGCGCGTAGCGGTGATCCTCGGCACCAGCACCTCTGGCATCGCCGAGGGCGAGGCTGCGATGCGTCATCGCGTGGCGCAGGGCGACGGCTTCCCGGCGGACTTCGACTACGGCCAGCAGGAGCTCGGCTCGCTCGCCCAGTTCGTGGCGGAGACCCTGGGCGTGACCGGCCCGGCCTACGTGATCTCTACCGCCTGCTCGTCCAGCGCCCGCGCCCTGATGTCGGCCGCGCGCCTGCTGCGTGCCGGTGCGGTCGACGCGGTGCTGTGCGGCGGCGTGGATACGCTTTGCGCCTTCACCGTGAGCGGCTTTGCCGCGCTGGAGTCGGTGAGCGCCGAAGCTTGCAATCCGCTCTCTGCCAACCGTTGCGGCATCAACATCGGCGAGGGCGCCGCGCTTTTCCTGATGACGCGTGAGCCCGCTGCGGTGAAGCTCTCCGGTTGGGGCGAGAGCTCGGATGCGCACCATATGTCGGCGCCCGATCCCAGTGGTCGCGGCGCGGAAACGGCAATCCGCGATGCGCTCTCCCGCGCCAGACTCGCGCCGGCCGATATCGACTACGTCAATCTGCACGGCACCGCGACCCGCCACAATGACGCTATGGAGTCCGCCGTCGTGGCGCGCATCTTCGGCGCCGACCTGCCGGTCAGCTCGACCAAGCCGCTCACCGGCCATACGCTGGGTGCCGCGGGGGCGGTGGAGGCCGCGCTTGCCTGGCTGATGCTGCAGGCGGACAACGCCGAGGGCTGGTTGCCGCCGCAGCGCTGGGACGGCCAGTACGACCCCGCGCTGCCGCCGCTGGACGTGGTGGGAGAGGGGCGCAAGCTGGGCCGCGCGCCGCGCCATGTGCTGTCGAATTCCTTCGCCTTCGGCGGCAGCAATGCCGCCCTGATCCTGGGGGCCTGCTGATGCTGCCAGCGATCGAGGAACTGGTGCCGCACCGGGGCCGCATGCTGCTGCTCGATGCGCTGCTCGGCTTCGAGGGCGAACGCTGCGAATGCGGGCTCACCGTGCGTGACGATCCGCTCTTCTGCCGCGATGGCGAAGTGGGCGCCTGGGTCGGCGTCGAATACATGGCGCAGTCCGTGGCTGCGCTGATCGGCCTCAAGGCGCGTGCGGCGGGTGGGCCAGTGAAGATCGGCCTGCTGCTGGGCACGCGGCGCTACCAGGCCCATGTGCCGGCCTTTGTCCCCGGCATGCAACTGCGCGTGAGCGCCACCGAGCTTTTCCATGCCGACAACGGCGTGGGCGCCTTCGAGGCGCGTGTGTATGAAGGCGAACGATTGCTGGCGGAGGCGTCGCTGACGGCCTTCCAGCCGGATGATGTCGCCCGTTTTCTCGAGGATGGTCAGGTATGAATCAACGCGTTCTGGTCACCGGATCCAGTCGCGGCATCGGCAGGGCGATCGCGCTGCGCGTCGCGCGCGACGGCTTCGAAGTCACGGTCCATTGTCGCAGCCAGCGCGAGCAGGCCGAGGCGGTGGCTGCAGAAATCGCCGCCCAGGGCGGACGTGCGCATGTGCTGCAGTTCGATGTTGCCGATCGCGAAGGCGCGCGCGCTGCGCTCGAGGCGGACGTCGCCGCGCACGGCGCTTTCTGGGGAGTGGTGCTCAACGCTGGTGTCACGCGTGACGTCGCCTTCCCCGCGATGCAGGACGAGGAGTGGGACAGCGTGCTGCGCACCAACCTCGACGGCTTCTACAACGTGCTGCATCCGCTGGTCATGCCGATGCTGCAGCTGCGCGAAGGCGGCCGCGTGGTCGTGATGACCTCGGTCTCGGGCGTCATCGGCAACCGTGGGCAGGTGAACTACAGTGCTTCCAAAGCCGGGCTGATCGGCGCCTCCAAGGCGCTGGCGCTGGAGCTGGCCAAACGACGGGTGACGGTCAATTGCGTCGCGCCCGGGCTTATCGAAACTGAATTGAGTGCAGACGTGAACACCGAGCAGGTCATCGAACTGATTCCCCTCAAGCGCGCCGGCAAGGGCAGCGAAGTCGCCGGTGCGGTGGCCTTCCTGCTCGGCGAGGATGCGGCCTATATCACCCGCCAGACCCTGGTGGTGGACGGGGGGCTCGCAGGATGAAGCGCGTCGTCATAACCGGGATCGGGGCGATCAGCCCCTTGGGTCACGACTGGACCACGGTGAGTGCCGCGCTCAAGGCGCAGCGCAATGTGGTGCGCTACATGTCCGACTGGGCCGAGATCGAAGGGCTCAATACGCGTCTTGGCGCGCCGGCCGCTCCTTTCGAGCTGCCCGCGCACTACAACCGCAAGACCACCCGTAGCATGGGCCGCAACGCGCTGATGGCGGTGCGCGCGAGCGAAGTCGCGCTGGAGAATGCCGGCCTGCTTGGCTCGCCGCTGGTCCAGAGCGGCCGCATGGGGATCTCCTACGGTTCCTCCGCGGGCACGACCTCGGCGATCTGCGACTTCGGCAACATGATGCGCGACAAGACCGTCGACGGCGTGAACGCGACCACCTACATCAAGATGATGTCGCACACCGCGCCGGTGAACATGGCGGTGTTCTTCGGCATCACCGGCCGCATCATCACCACGTCGAGCGCCTGTACTTCGGGCAGCCAGGGCATCGGCTACGCCTACGAGACGATCCGCAGCGGCGCGCAGGTTGCAATGCTCGCGGGCGGCTCCGAGGAGCTGTGCCCGACCGAGGCCGCGGTCTTCGACACGCTCTTCGCTACGAGCACCACCAACGACCATCCGGAACTCACGCCGCGCCCCTTCGACAAGAAGCGCGACGGCCTGGTGCTGGGCGAAGGCGCTTGCACCCTGGTGCTGGAAGAGTACGAACACGCCAAGACCCGCGGCGCGCATATCTATGCGGAGATCGTCGGTTTCGGCACCAACTGCGACGGCACCCACGTGACCAATCCGCGCGCCGAGACCATGGCGATCGCGATGCGCCTCGCGCTGGAGCAATCCGGCGTGCCGACCTCGCAGATCGGCTATGTGAATGCCCACGGCACGGCCACCGAGCAAGGCGACATCGCCGAATCGCAGGCCACCGCCGAGGTCTTCCAGCGCGCGGTACCGATCAGCTCGCTCAAGAGCTACATGGGTCACACGCTCGGCGCATGCGGTGCGCTGGAGGCCTGGATCTCGGTGGCGATGATGAACGAGGGCTGGTTTGCGCCGACCCTCAATCTCACCGAACCCGATCCGCGCTGTGGCGCGCTGGACTACCTCGCCGACGTGCGCAAGCTCGAATGCGAGCATGTCATGTCCAACAATTTCGCCTTCGGCGGCATCAACACCTCGCTCATCTTCAAGCGCGTGCGCTGAGCGGTACCGCCCGCAGGCAACACAACAACAGAACCATCCGCCACGGCACCGCAGGGTGCCTGGTGCAACCAACCCCGATGCCGGATGCATGATGAATCGTCGTTCCCCGCGCGCAGCGCGTCCGGCCCATGCAGCAGGAGTTTCCCCGCAATGAACGCGCCGCAAAAGACGCCCCTGTTCCAACCCGTTCCCCTTAGTGCCATGCAGGCGCGCTACGAGGCACAGAAGATCGCCTTCAGCCCGGTGGTCTTCCAGTGCGTGCGCATCGCCTGGAAGCGCGGCATCCTCGCGGCGCTCGCCGCGGCGGGCCGCAAGCCGCTGAGCACGGCGACGCTGGCCGAGCAGAGCAAACTCTCGCAGTACGCGGTTGGCGTGCTGCTGGAAACTGCCCTGTCTGCAGGCGTGGTCAATCGCGAAGGCGACGACTGGTTGCTGGGCAAGAGCGGGCACTGGATGGTTTCCGACTCGCTCACGCAGATCAACTTCGACTTCGTGAACGACGTCTGCTACCTGGGCCTGGCCGACCTCGAAGCGAGCCTGGAGCAGGGCAAGCCGATCGGCCTGCGCAACCTGGGCGACTGGGAAACCATCTACCAGGGCCTCTCCGTCCTGCCCGAGCCTGCGCGCACAAGCTGGTTCCGCTTCGACCACTACTACTCGGACTCGGCTTTCCCGGCGGCGCTGCCGCATGTCATGAAGCTCGCACCGCGCCGCCTGATGGACATCGGTGCGAACACCGGCAAGTGGACCCGCATGTGCCTGGAGAGCGATCCGGCCTTGCATGTGACGATGCTCGACCTGCCGATCCAGTTAGAGGTCGCGCAGCGCAACCTCTCCGAGGCCGGCCTGCTGGAGCGCGCGACGCCGCATCCGATCGACCTGCTCGACCAGTCCGCCGCCTTCCCGCAAGGGCAGGATGTGGTCTGGATGAGCCAGTTCTTGTGCTGCTTCTCGGAAGAGGTGATCCGTAGCATCCTCGCGCGTGCACGCGCCTGCCTCGCGCCGGGCGGGCGCATCCTGGTGCTGGATACCTTCTGGGACCGCCAGGCGCACGAGATCGCCGCCTTCTGCCTGGTGAACACTTCGCCATACTTCACGGCGCTGGGCAGCGGCGTCAGCAAGATGTACGAGTCGGGTGCCTTCATTGCCGCCGCGCGTGACGTGGGTCTGCGTCTGGCGGATGTGCGCGACAACCTGGGCATCGCGCACTCGCTGCTGAGTTTCGAAGCCGAATGAAAAAGGTCCTGCTCGTCGCATGGTCGCAGAGCGGCCAGCTGACGCGTATCGCGGAGCGCATCGTCGCGCCGCTGCGCAACGGCGATGTGACGGTGGACCACTGGGCGCTGCGGCCGCAGACGCCGTACCCGTTTCCCTGGAGCCTGCGCAGCTTCTTCGATGTCTTCCCGGAGTCGGTGCTGATGGAAGGCCCGGCGCTCGCCGACCCGCCGCCGTTGGCCGAGGACTACGACCTCGTGATCCTCGCCTACCAGGTCTGGTATCTCGCGCCCTCGCTGCCGGTCTCCGGTTTCCTGCAGGACCCGCGCGCGCAGCGCCTGCTCGCAGGCAAGCCGGTGATCGCGGTCTGCGCCTGCCGGAACATGTGGATGAATGCGTGGTCGCAGTTGCGTGCCCGGCTGGAAGGCCTGGGCGCACGAGTGCTCGACCATGTGGTGATGGTGGACGCCGGCAGCACGCTCGCCACCTTCATCACCACGCCGCGCTGGTTGCTCACCGGTCGCCGCGATGCGGCCTGGGGCCTGCCGGCGGCGGGGGTGGCGGAATCCGAGATTGCTGCGGCGAGCCGCTTCGGCGTGGCCTTGTCGGAGGCGCTGGCGCGTGATGCCGAGCGCGACACGGCGCCGCTGCTGGCGGGGCTGGGCGCAGTGAAGGTGGAGCCGCGCCTCGCGTTCTCCGAGCGTGCGGGCGGTCGCATCTTCCGTGTCTGGGCCCGGCTCATCCGGGCCGCGGGCAGGGCGGGCCAGCGCCGTCGCCTGCCTTTGCTCGCCCTGTTCGCCACCTATCTGGTGATGATCATCCTTTTACTGGTGCCCTTGAATCTTGGTTTGCAGACCTTGTTCTCCGGTGCGTTGCGAGGCTACTTCGCGCGGATCCGCGCGCGCTTCGAAGCGCCTTCCGGCTCGGGCACCGAACGACTGAATCACTGAAGTACGAAGCAATGTCCCAACGCCAGGCCTTCATCACCCGCATCGCCAGCCATCTTCCCAATGCGCCGATCGACAACGAGCGCATGGAGGATGTGCTCGGCCGCGTGGACGGCCAGGCCTCGCGCGCGCGCCGTGTCGTGCTGCGCAAGAACGGCATCCGCTCGCGCCACTACGTGATCGACCCGGCCACCGGCCTGCCGACCATGAACAACGCGCAGCTCACGGCGGAAGCGGTGCGGGGCCTGGGCGGCGACGGCTTCTCTCTGGACGAGATCGATTGCCTGGTCTGCGGCACCTCGCTGCCCGACCAGATCATGCCCAACCATGCGGTGATGGTGCATGGCGAACTGGGCACACCCAGCTGCGAGGTCGCGGCGACCGCGGGCGTGTGCCTCGCCGGCACCACGGCGATCAAGTACGCATGGAGCTCGGTGCTGGCGGGCGTTTCGCGCCACGCGGTCGCGACCGGGTCGGAGGTCGCATCGATGCTGATGCGCGCCGAGCACTTCGAGCCCGAGATCGCGGCGCGGGTAGCGGCGCTGGAAGAAAACCCGGAGATCGCCTTCGAGAAGGACTTCCTGCGCTGGATGCTGTCCGACGGCGCCGGCGCGGTGCTGATCGAGGACCAGCCGCGCGCCGGTGGCGTCAACCTGCGCATCGACTGGATGGAGTTCTTCTCCTATGCCCACGAGCTGCCCGCCTGCATGTATGCGGGCGCCGAACGTGACGCCGATGGCGGGCTGCGCGGCTGGCTCGCGCAAAGCCCGGCCGAGCGCCAGCGCAACTCCGCCTTCGCCTTGAAGCAGGACGTCCGCCTGCTCAACGAGAAGATCATCGAATACATGTTCAACCGGCCTTTCGAAGTGCTGCGCGAGAAGCGTGGCCTTTCCGCCGGCGCGGTGGACTGGCTGCTGCCGCACATCTCCTCGGAGTACTTCCGCGAGCCCATCGAACGCGCGCTGCACGAGATGGATTTCGCCGTGTCGCAATCGCGCTGGTTCACCAACCTGGGCGAGTGCGGCAACACCGGTTCGGCATCGATCTACCTCATGCTCGACGAACTCGTGAAGAGCGGCCGCCTGCGCAGCGGCCAGCGCATCCTCTGCGTGGTGCCCGAGAGCGGGCGCTTCTCCAGCGGCTACTTCCATCTCACGGTGGTCTGATGCGCAAGGACGAGGTTCCGCAGGACGGTGGCAGGGTGCTCAGCGGTGGGCGCAAGGCCGTCTACGCGCAGGACGAGCAGGGCCGCCTCGTGCCGACCAAGTCCTCGGGCTGGGAGCCTGAGGAAGTCGCCAACCTGTACGCGGTGCATGAGTTCGAGGCGCTGGCCGAGACCGCGCGCCAGGCGGCGCTCGCCGGACAACGCTCGCCGCTGGAATTCCACATGTATCGTGCCCGCATGGATCTCGCGCTGCTTGCGCAGACCAGCGGCCTCTGGCGCTGGCGCATCCGCCGCCACTTCCGCCCCGATGTGTTCGCCGGGCTGTCCGAGCGTGTGCTGAGCCGCTATGCCGAAGTGCTGGGTTGCAGCACCGCGGCGCTGCGCCTGCCAGAGACGCCATGAAACGCGGAGTCACGATGAAGCGCGAAGCACAATGAAACGCGGAGCACAATGAAACCCGAGTTCGAGCACCGCCAGGCCAGCCACTGCGAGAGCGGCGTCACCGCCATCCTCGCCTCGGAGTCGGGCGTGGGCATCTCGGAGCCGATGGCCTTCGGCCTCTCTGCGGCGCTGTCCTTCGCCTACATTCCACTGATCAAGCTCAACGGCCTGCCGCTGATCGCCTATCGCATGCCGCCGCGGGCGATCCTGCGCGGCGTGGCCAAGGCGCTCGACTGGCGCCTGAAGATCGAGCGCTTCCGCAGCCCGCAGGCCGGGCAAGCGCGGCTCGACGCGCTGCTCGCGCAGGGCAAGCTGGTGGGCCTGCAGACTTCGGTGTTCTGGCTGCCTTACTTCCCGCCCGACCTGCGTTTCCACTTCAACGCCCACAACCTCGTAGTGCTGGGCCAGGAAAACGGCCGCTATCGGATCAGCGACCCGGTCTTCGAGGAGCTGGTCGAGTGCGAGGCCGCGGACCTGCAGCGGGCGCGTTTCGCGCGTGGCCTGCTCGCGCCCAAGGGCCTGCTCTACTACGCCGATGCGCCGGCGCGCGAACCGGACTGGAACCGCGCCTTGGCCGCGGCGATGCGCCGCACCTGCCGCATCATGCTCAACACACCGCTGCCCTTCATCGGCGCGCGCGGCATCCATCGTCTCGCGCGCAGCGTCGAGCGCCTCGATCCTCAGAACGAACAGGCGACCAAGTCCTTCCTGGCGCACCTGGTGCGGATGCAGGAAGAGATCGGCACCGGCGGTGCCGGCTTCCGCTACATCTACGCCGCCTTCCTGCAGGAGAGCGCGGAGCGCCTGGGACGGCCGGTCTTCAACGAGCTGGCCGAAGCCCTGATCGAGATCGGCGACCACTGGCGGGAATTCGCCCTGGTGGCCGCGCGCATGCTGCGCGGCCGGGAGCCCATGATGCCGAGGCGGCTGGCCGGATTGCTCGACGGCCAGGCAGAGCAGGAAAAGCAGTTCTTCGCTCGTCTGCAGCGGGCGATCTGAAGCGATGCTGGCGCTCTCCGAAGTCCGCTTCCGCTATCCGCAGGCCGACGCCGATGCGCTGTCGGGCGTGAGCCTTTCGCTGCGTGCGGGCGAGATCCTCGGCCTGCTCGGGCCCAACGGCGCCGGCAAGTCCACGCTGATTGCGTTGCTCGCAGGTGTGGCACGCCCGGACTCGGGCTCGGTGACGCATGCGGAGGGCGCGCCGGCACGCAGGCTGGGCTGGGCGCCGCAGGATTTCGCTTTCTATCCTGCCCTGAGCGCACGCGAGAACCTCGCGGTCTTCGCCGGTGCGGCTGGCCTGGGCGGCGCCGAGGCGCGCCAGCGGATCGATGCGGCGGTCGCGCTCGGGCAGCTCGACAGCTTCATCGACAAGCCGGCCCTGCGCCTTTCGGGCGGCATGAAGCGGCGCCTGAACCTCGCGATCGCGATGCTCGCCGATCCGCCGGTGCTGCTGCTCGACGAACCCACCGTCGGCGTCGATCCGCAGTCGCGTGCCTTCCTGCTGGACGCGGTGCGCGCGTTGCGCGACCAGGGCAAGGCGATCCTCTACACCAGCCACTACATGGAAGAGATCGAGGCGATCGCGGACCGGATCGCGATCCTCGACCACGGCCGCATCTTGCGCGAAGGCACGCTCGCCGAGATCTGTGGCGAGGCCGGCGCGCAGGCGACGCTGCGCCTCGGCGGCCCCTTGCCCGCACCGCTCGCCCAGGCCTGGGCGGCTCGCAACGCCCTGCAGGCTATCGGTCCGCAGGCGTGGACGCTGAACCTGGCGCGCGCGGATGAGCTCTCCGGGGTGCTCGCTGCGCTGGCCGCCGACAAGGTGCCCGTGCTCGCGGCGCAAGTCGGCAACGCCAGCCTGGAGGACGTCTTCCTGCGTCTGACGCACCGCAGCCTGAGGGACGAAGCATGAGCGAAGCACCGCTCTTTACCCGGCTGCTGGCGCTCTGGCGCAAGGAGTGGATCGCCCTGCGGCGCGATCCGCAGGCGCTGGCCGCGCTCTTCCTGATGCCGGCGGTGTTCATCCTGATCATGTCTTTCGCGCTGCGCGATGCCTTCAACCCGGGCGCGATGCGTCTGCGCAGCGTGGTGGTGGACCTGGAGCGCAGCAAGCTCTCGGAGAACTTCGCCCTGCAGTTGCGCGCGCCTGAAGGTGCTGCGCCGAATGCCGCGCCTGCCGAGTCCGAAGCGCAGGCGCGCGCGCTGCTCGATCGCGGCATGGCCGACGTGGCGGTCGTCATCGACAAGGGCTTTGCCCAGGGACTGCGCGGCGCAGACCTCGGCGTGGCCTTGCCGGTGAAGGTGCTCGCCGATCCTACCGTGGCGATCGCCGTGCAGCAGGGCTTCCGCCAGGCGGTGACGGCGCAGCTCGGCAGCCTGCGCGCGGCCGAGTTCTCGCGTCGCGTGCAGAGCCTGATGGGCATGCCGATGCCAGTCGCCACGGCCGGGCCCGGCCTCGTGCCGCTGGAGCAGACCGGCTCGCGCATGCAGCCTTCGGCCGTGCAGCAGAGCGTGCCGGCCTGGCTGATCTTCGGTGCCTTCTTCGTGGTGATTCCGCTCGCGCCGGTCTTCATCGCCGAGCGCCGGCAGGGCACGTTGCAACGCCTGCATGCCCTCGGGCTCGGCCCCGGCCTGCTGCTCGCGGGCAAGCTGCCGCCCTTCGTGCTGGTGAACCTCGCGCAGGCGCTGCTCATGCTCGCGGTGGGTGTGTGGGGCGTGCCGTTGCTGGGCGGCGAAGCCCTGCACCTGCCCGATGGCGCAGGGCTGTTGCGGCTGGGCGTACTGACCTTGGCCGTGTCCTTCGCGGCCGTCTCCTGGGCCTTCCTGGTCGCGAGCTTTGCGCGCAGCACGGAGCAGGCCACCATCATCGGCGGCGTCGGCAACATCCTGATGGGGGCGCTGGGCGGCGTGATGGTGCCCAAGTTCGTGATGCCCGCCGGCATGCAGGCGCTGACCGCAATCTCGCCGATGTCCTGGGCGCTCGATGCCTATCTCGATGTCTTCCTGCGCGGCGCGCCCTTCGCGGCCCTGTTGCCGCGCCTCGCAGCGCTCTGCGTCTTCGCGCTCCTCTGCCTCGCTGCCTCGGTGCTCCTGCTGCGCCGTCGCGATGCCTACCAACATTGATCGAAGCGTCGCGCTTCCATCCTGCCCATGTCCGACACCGAAACCCTGCAACTCACGCTGGCCCGCCTGATCGTGGAGGCGTGCGAGAAGCAGGTCGATCCGGCCAGCCTCACGCCCGACGAGGTGCTGTTCGGGCCCGAGGCGCGTCTCGCCCTCGATTCGCTCGACGCGCTGCAGCTCTCGATGGCGCTGCAGAAGCGCTATGGCGTGCGCCTGGGCGACAGCAAGGAGACGCGGCGCATCTTCGCCTCGCTGGGCAATCTCACCGCCTACATCGAGAGCCTGCCCGCGCGTCGATGAGGATCCTGCGCACCGCCCATCTTTCCGGTGCCGGCCTCTCGGCCTCGGCTGCGGCCGAACATGCACTGCGCGGCGAAAGCCGCCCGGTGGAACGCGAAGGGCGGCCCTTCCACGCGATCGACATCGCCGCGGACAGTTGGCCCGAGCGCCTGCGCATCCTGCTCGACAAGCTTGCGCCGCTGCCTCCGGACTTCGATGAGGTGCAGCGCGCGCGCACCGGTCTGTATCTCGGTTCGTCTTCCTTTTTCGTCGCCTGGGCCGAGGGACCGGATGCGCCCGCAGCCGAGTCGCGCGACGCGATGCCACCGCCAGCGCTGCTCGGACGCCTGCTCGCGCGCCGCCTGGGCATAGCCGGTCCGGTCTCGGTGTTCGGCTCCGCCTGCGTGGCCAGCCTCGCAGCGCTGGACGCGGCCTGCGCCGACCTCGCCGCGGGCCATGTAGAGCACGCGCTGGTGCTCGGGCTGGAACTGGACAACCGCCTCACGCGCGAGGGCTTCGCGGCGTTGCAACTGCTGTCGCCGACGGCCTGCCGTCCGCTCGACAAGGCGCGCAACGGGCTCGTGCTCGGTGAGTCGATCTCGGCCCTGTTGATGACGCGCGATGCGGGCAGCGGCTGGCATGTGCGGGGGCAGGGCTGGGCCTACGACAACAGCGGCCCGACGGCGGCTGATCTCAGCGGGGCGCCGATGATCGCGGCGATCGAGCGCGCGCTCGACACGGCGGGTCTTGCCCTGCAGGACATCGGCCTCGTGAAGTTGCACGGCGCCGGCAGTCCGCTGACCGATGCGGCCGAGGTCGCCGCGTTGCGAAGCCTGTTCGCGCAGGCGCCGACCAGTTTCTCGCTCAAGCCCTACCTCGGCCACTGCCTGGGGGCGAGCGGCACCAGCGAGCTCTCCCTGCTCTGCGCCTGTCTCGATGCGGGCTGCGTGCCGGCCACGCCGGCCTTCGAGATGCCGGATCCTGCGCTGGCCTGGACGCCGACACGTGAAGCCAGCGATTGGCAGGGGGGCGCAGTGCTGGCGCTGTGGTTCGGCTTCGGCGGGCAGGTGGCCGCGACGGTCCTGGAGCGGCGCGCATGATCCGCATCCACGCCCGCTGTTCCCTGCGCCTGGATGCGGAGGGTGTGCGCGAGCATTTGCGCGCTCGGCTAGGCGCTGTGCCGCGCCGCACCGGCGGCTTCGCGGAACTGGCGCTTGCGGGCTTGTGCGAGTTGCCTGCGGGCGAGGGCACTTGCGGACTCATCCTCGGCAGCATCGGCGGACCGCGCGCGGAGATCGGCACCGTCCTCGAAGACCTGCATCAAGGGCTGCCGCTGATGCCCTTCGGCTTCATCCAGGCGCAGGCGGGCGTGAGCCTCGCCGCTGTGTGCGCGCACAGGGCGGGCATCGCGCGGGCGACGATGGTCTATGCGGAGAGTGACTTCTGGTCGCAAGCGGCGCGAATCGCGCAAGCCTGGTTTGCGACCGGACTCGACGAGGTGGTGTGTGGCTTCGTCGAAACCGCCGACGCGCAGACGCGAGCAGGCGGGGGTATGAGCGACTGGGTCTGCTGGCGGCGTGCTGAAGCGGACGAAGGTCAAATCGAAGTCCCCGACTTCCCACTCCTTGCCGCCGCCTCTACCGACGCCTGGGAGGCGCGCCTCGCTGTGCTTTTCGAGACAGATCGTCAGCTTGCGCACGGCCCGGATGCGGGCCGCGCATAGCCGCCACGCCCCATCGCCTGCAGAATTCTGCCCTGACACGAATCTCCAACCCTTAGACAAAAAGGATCCCCCGATGAAACGCCAACTCCTCGTCGCCGCTCTGGCCGCCTGTGCCGCTTTCTCCGCTCAGGCCCGCGACACGGAACTGCATCTCCCGGTCCAGGACGCGCTCAACACCGCCGAAGCGCGGACCAAGCTCCCCGGCGACGTGAAGTTTTTCTTCGGCGACCAGAAGTACGGCAAGGTCGAGAGGAGCATGGGTGAGGACGTCACCAACCAGAAGACCAATGCCTTCAACAAGAGCGACGAAGAAGCCTGCCAGTGGGTCTTCCTCTCGGCGATGCTACAGCTGCAGAAGCGCGCAAAGGATCTCGGCGCCGACGCCGTGGTGGACATCCAGAGCTACTACAAGAAGGAACCCTTCGTCAGCGCCACCGAGTACGAATGCCACGCCGGCGGCCTGATTGCAGGCGTCGCGCTCAAGGGCCGTTTCGTGAAGCTGAAGTAAGCTGCGTTGAGCTAAGTCTCCAATCGCAAAAGGGCGGGGTCCCGGACCCTGCCCACGCCCCATGGACGAACGAAGATTCCTGCGCCTGCTGTTTGCCCGCGTCTCCCGCCCCTGGGTGACGATGGGCCTGCTGGCGCTCAACACCCTGGTGTTCGCGCTGCTGGTCCTGCGCGGCGCCAATCCGCTGCATCTGGAGAGCGTGCGCCTGGTTGCGGCCGGCGCGCTCTACGGTCCGCTGGCGTTGGACGGCCAGCCCTGGCGGCTCTTCACCGCTTTCTTCCTGCACGGCGGGATCCTGCATCTGGCCTTCAACATGTTCGCGCTCTGGCAGGCGGGCGGCCTGGTCGAGCGGCTGTTCGGGCACGGGCGTTATCTTGCGATCTACCTGGGCGCGGGTCTCGCGGGCAGCGTGCTCAGCGTCTGGTGGCGGCCCTCGGTCCTGTCGGTCGGCGCCTCGGGCGCGATCTTCGGTGTCTACGGTGCGCTGCTCGGCTTCATGCTGGTCGAGCGTGCAGCGATGCCGCGCGACCTGATGCGCGAGCTGCGCACCAGCGCGCTTGGCTTCATCGGTTTTTCGCTCTTCGCCGGCTTCGTGATGACCGCGGTCGACAACGCGGCCCACATCGGCGGACTGCTGGGAGGGCTGGCGCTGGGTGCGGCACTCGCGCATCCGCTGGACCAGCGCTACAGCTTCGGTTTCTTTGTCCGCGCGTCGCTGGGCGTGGTGGCGACTGCGCTGATCGCAGCTGGTTTGTGGACCCATGTCGAAGGACGCACCGCCGGGCAGCGCGAGGCGGCGGCACAGGCCCGCGCCGAACTGCGCGGCCTCGCCTTCGCCGATCAGGATCTCACCCGTCGTGGCAATGCGGTCTTCCAGGCATTCCTGCGTGGCGAACTGCCCCCAGAGCAGGCCTCGCAGGCGATCGAGCGCGAACTGCTGCCCGCCTGGCAGGCTGTGATCACCGCGCTGTCGACGACTGCGGCGCGTGATCCGGCGCTGCGTCCCTGGCTCGCCTACGCGCAGGCGCGCCGCAGTGCGCTGCAGGACCTTGCCCGCGCAATCGCCACGGGCGACGAGGTCTGGCTGGAGCGCGCGTTGCAGTGGCAACAACGTGCCGACGCGCTTGCACGCGTGCCGGCCCAGGTACCGGCGCAGTCCGCGAACCAAGGCTCCGCACAGGGACGCTGAACAGAAGGTCCGGTCCTTGATTGCTGTCATGGAGCGGAAGGGGACCGGCCTGCCGCGGCAGCGTATGATCGAAAGCCGGCTCGCGATGGTCCCGACCGCGGATGCGCATGCACGGCCGGTCGGTCATGGCGTTACCCCACCACACTCCGGAGCCTCTATGTCCACCTCCGCCACCCCCCTGCGTTGGGGCGTGCTGGGCGCAGCCCGCATCGCCGAACGCGCCCTGATTCCTGCGATCCGTGCCGCCGGCGGCCAGATCGTCGCCGTGGGCTGCCGCGATGCAGCCCGTGGCCGTGCCTACGCGGACCGTCTCGGCATTCCCGAAGTCACCGACTACGAAGGCCTGATGCGCCATGAGGGCATCGACGCGATCTACATCGCCCTTCACAACGGCGCGCACCTGCCCTGGACGCTGGAAGCGGCCGCGCAGGGCAAGCATGTGCTCTGCGAAAAGCCGATCGGCCTCACGGTGCACGAAGTCGAACAGATGATCGCCGCCCAGTGGGTGCACAAGCGCGTGATCATGGAAGCCTTCATGTATCGCTTCCATCCGCAGATCACCCGTGCGCGCGAGCTGATCCGCGGCGGCGCGCTGGGCGAGCTGCGCCTGATGCGCGGCGCTTTCAGCTTCATGCTCGACGATCCGCACGATGTGCGCTGGGATGCGCGCTTCGGCGGCGGCGCGATGTACGACGTCGGCTGCTATCCGCTCAACCTGATGCGCTATGTCACGAGTTCCGAGCCGCAGATCGCCGCGGCCTCGGCCGAGTACAGCGAATCCGGTGTCGATCATGCGCTGGCCGCCCAGCTGCGCTTTGGGCATGTACGCGGCCAGCTCGACTGCGCGTTCTCGCTGCCCTTCCAGCAGTACTTCGAGGCCATCGGCACCGAGGGGCGTCTCTTCCTCGACCAGCCTTTCCTGAGCTTCAAGGGCGAGACGCGGATCCAGCTGGGCGATAGCGAGGAACGCATCCCGGGCTGCGATCCGTACGAGATCATGGTCGAGCACTTCCACAAGGTCGTGGCCGGCGAAGAAGCCTTGCTCTACTCGCTGGAGGGATCGCTCGGCCAGGCCCGCGCCATCGACGCGATCCTCGCGACGGCCAAGCGCGAACACCTGAGCTGACGCGCCTGCCGGCGCCTTGCGCCCGGCCTGCGGCCGTCCCCGCGCCTGATCGCGCCGGGACGGCCGCGTGCTTTCCGGGCACCGCGGATTCGCGCCGGGCCGACTCGAGCAAAAGCGGGCGCTCGGCAGGGTGGGCCAACAGGTAAAATTACGGGATGACTGCTTCACCTTCCTTCATCCACCTGCGGGTGCACACCGAATACTCGATCGAGGACGGCATCGTCCGGATCGACGACCTGATTCCGGCCGCCGCCGCCGACGGCATGCCCGCCCTGGGCATCTCCGACCTCGGCAACCTCTTCGGCATGGTCAAGCACTACAAGGGCTGTCGCGGCGCGGGGATCAAGCCGGTGGTGGGCATGGATGTCTGGATCACCAACGAGGCGGACCGCGACAAGCCGCATCGCGTCCTGCTGCTGTGCAAGGACCGCGCGGGCTACGGGCAGATGTGCGAGCTGATCACTCGCGCCTTCCTGGAGAACAAGTACCGCGGCCGCGCCGAGTTGCGCCGCGAGTGGTTGGCGCCGGAAGCGGTGAGCGGGCTCATCTGCCTCTCGGGCGCGATGCAGGGCGACATCGGTGCCGCGATCGCGGCGGGCAACCTGGAGTCCGCGCGCCGCCTGGCCGCCGATTGGGCGCAGCGCTTCCCGGACGCCTTCTACATCGAGATCCAGCGTGCCGGGCATCCCGGTACCGAGGCCTACATCCGCCAGGCCGTCGAGCTGGCGGGCGAGGCGGGCCTGCCGGTGGTGGCCACGCACCCGGTGCAGTTCCTCAAGCGCGAGGATTTCCGTGCGCACGAGGCACGTGTCTGTATCGCGCAGGGCTACGTGCTGGCCGACACGCGGCGGCCGCGCAACTTCACCGAGGAGCAGTACTTCAAGTCGCAGGCCGAGATGGCCGCGCTCTTCGCGGACCTGCCCGAGGCGCTGCAGAACTCGGTGGAGATCGCCAAGCGCTGTTCGCTCACGGTGACCCTGGGCAAGAACTTCCTGCCGCTCTTCCCCACGCCCGAGGGCATGAGCCTGGACGACTTCCTGGTCGCCGAGGCGAAGAAGGGCCTGGAGGAGCGCCTGGTCGAGCTCTATCCCAATATCGAGGAGCGCGAGCGCGAACGGCCGCGCTACTACGACCGGCTCAAGTTCGAGACCGACACCATCGTGCAGATGGGCTTCCCCGGCTACTTCCTGATCGTGGCCGACTTCATCCAGTGGGGGAAGAACAATGGCGTGCCGGTGGGCCCGGGCCGGGGTTCCGGCGCAGGTTCGCTGGTCGCGTACTCGCTCAAGATCACCGACCTCGACCCGACGGCCTACGCGCTGCTGTTCGAGCGTTTCCTGAACCCCGAGCGGGTGTCGATGCCCGACTTCGACATCGACTTCTGCCAGGACAACCGCTACCGCGTGATCGAGTACGTGCGCGAGCGCTACGGCCGCGATGCGGTGAGCCAGATCGCGACCTTCGGCACCATGGCGTCCAAGGCGGTGGTGCGCGACGTGGGCCGGGTGCTCGACCTGCCCTACGGTCTCTGCGACCGCCTCTCCAAGCTCATCCCTGTGGTGCAGAACAAGCCGCTCGGCCTGCTCGAAGCCAAGGAGCAGGAGCCGGCGATCGGCGACATGATGAATGATCCGGGTGACGGGGAGTCCATCACCGAGCTGTGGGAGCTCGCGCTGCCGCTGGAAGGCATGACCCGCGGCGTCGGCATGCACGCGGGGGGCGTGCTGATCGCGCCGGGCAAGCTCACCGACTTCTGTCCGCTCTACATCGCGGACGGCGACGACGCGGTGCCGGTCTCGCAGTACGACAAGGACGACGTGGAAGCCGTCGGCCTGGTGAAGTTCGACTTCCTGGGCCTGCGCAACCTCACGATTATCAAGCTCGCGCTCGAGTACATCGAACGCATGACAGGCCAGGACATCGACCTGATGTCGCTGGGCTTCGAAGACCCCGCCGCCTACCAGATCCTGAAAGACGCGAACACCACCGCGATCTTCCAGGTGGAATCGGACGGGATGAAGAAGCTGCTCAAGAAGCTCGGCCCTGACCGCTTCGAAGACATCATCGCCGTGTTGGCGCTCTACCGTCCGGGCCCGCTGGGTTCGGGCATGGTGGACGACTTCATCCTGCGGAAAAAAGGCCAGCAGGCGATCGACTATTTCCATCCGGACCTGGAGGCTTGCCTCTCGCCGACCTACGGCGTGATCGTGTATCAGGAACAGGTGATGCAGATCTCGCAGATCATCGGGGGCTACACCCTCGGTGGCGCGGACATGCTGCGTCGCGCGATGGGCAAGAAGAAGGCCGACGAGATGGCCAAGCACCGCGAGACCATCGCGGAAGGCGCCAAGGCCAAGGGTTACGACCCGGCGCTCGCAGAGCATCTCTTCGACCTGATGACCAAGTTCGCGGAGTACGGCTTCAACAAGTCGCACACCGCCGCCTACGCGGTCGTCACGTATCACACCGCCTGGCTCAAGGCGCACCACTGCGCGGCCTTCATGGCGGCGACCATGTCCTCGGACATGGACAACACCGACACGGTGAAGATCTTCTTCGAAGACACCGTGGCCAACGGCATCAAGGTGCTGCCGCCGGACGTGAACGCCTCGGCCTATCGCTTCGAGCCGGTGGATCGCAAGACCATCCGCTACGGCCTGGGCGCGGTGAAGGGATGCGGCGCGCCCGCGGTGGAGGCGATCATCGCCGCGCGCGAGGCCGACGGTCCGTTCAAGGACCTCTTCGATTTCTGCGCGCGGGTGGACCGTCGCGCGGTGAACCGCCGCGTGGTCGAAGCCCTGGTGCGCGCCGGCGCGCTCGACACCATCGGGCCGCATCGCGCGAGCCTGATGGCGAGCGTCGGGCTCGCGATGGAGGCGGCCGAGCAGGCCGCGGCCAACGCGGCGCAGGTCGGGCTCTTCGATGCGCCCGACATGAAGGCCGAACACGCCCCGCAGCACATCGACGCCCGTGCCTGGACCGAGCGTCAGCAGCTCACCGAAGAGAAGATCGCGATCGGCTTCTTCCTCTCCGGCCATCCCTACAACGCCTTCCGCGGCGAGGTCGGCCGCTTCGTCCGCACGCAACTCGCGCGCCTGGAGCCCAAGCGCGAGCCGCAGGTGATGGCTGGCGTGGTCTCGGGTCTGCGGACCAAGATCGGCAACCGCGGCAAGATGGTCTTCATCCAGCTCGACGACGGCAGCGCCCAGCTCGAAGTCTCGGTTTTCTCGGAGACCCTGGAGGCCTCCAAGGGCAAGATCGTTCAGGACGAGGTGCTGATCATCGAAGGCAAGGTCAGCCACGATGACTTCACCGGGGGGCTGCGTATCGTCGCGGACAAGCTCTTCACCCTCGGCGAGGCGCGCGGGCGTTTCGCCCGCAACCTGACGATCCGCCTCAATGGCGAAGTCGCCGCCGCGGGCGGACCGCGCCAGGCGGCAGACCGGCTGCAGGACTTGCTCGCCGGCTACAAGCTCGCCGCCGAGCAGGGTGGCTGCCCGGTGCGCCTGAACTACCGCAACGCCAATGCGGCCGGGGATCTGCCCCTGGGAGGCGCTTGGCGCGTGAGGCTGGAGGAGCCCTTGCTGGAGCAGCTGCGCGAGTGGCTGAGCCCGGAGTCGGTGGAAGTCATTTACCAGTAAGCCCGCGCCGGCCCGCGGGCGCTTGACTCTCCCGGTAGGGGAGGGCGCAGGATCGGGCCTGCGCGACCCCCGCCGCGCGTCCGATCTGCGCCGGAGCCACGATGAGTTTTCGACCCTCGCCCTCGCTGATTCCCATCGGCAGCTTCTCGGCTGCCACCTTGCTCACCCAGAAGACGCTGCGCTTCTATGCCGAGCAGGGCATCCTCAAGCCCGCCTGGGTGGATCCGGAGAACGGCTACCGCTACTACCGTGGCGATCAGGTGTCCCTGGCGCGGCGTATCCAGATGATGCGCGAGCTGGGCATGTCGCTTTCCGAAGTCGCCGCGGTGAACGCCGCTGCCGAGCAGTCGGCCGAGGCCGCCGCGGACCGCCTGAGCCAGTTTTGGGCCCGTCGCCTGGCGCAGTTCGACAACGAGTGCGACACCTACCGCGCGCTGCTCTTCGGCCTGCTGGAGCCGGACCTGACCGAGACCGCGGGCGCCGGCCGCGTGCAGTTGCGGGACGAGCCGGGCGGCTGGGTGCTGTGCATCGAGACACAGGCGGTCGCGGCCGATATCGGCGAGGTGGTCACCGCCGCGATGGACAAGCTCTATGCGCTGGCCGAGGCGCGCAAGGTACGGGTGCGCGGACCGGATTTCACCCGCTGCCTCGGTTTCCTGAATCCCGACAACCCGGTGCCGGTGCAGGCCTGCCTGCCGATCGCCGAGAAGATCGAGCCCCCGGCGGGCATGCGCCTGTGGCTGGACACGCCGCGCCAGCTCGCCTTCGTGCGGGTGAAGGGCAGGGAGTGCGATTACCCGCGCATCCTGCTGGGCCTGGAGATGGTGGTCGACTGGTTGGTCGAGCACGGCAAGCTCTTCGTCGGCCATGTGCCGCGGGTGTCGGCGGTGCCCGGGGCGCGCGAGCTGGGGCCGGAGCTCCAGCTGGATCTGTGCTGGCCTTTCATCGAACCTGACGCGGGCATGTCCTGAGCCGCACGTCGGCTGGCTTGGGCGCGCGGTCCGGCTGCGCCGCCTGCGGCAGGCGCAAGAAGGGCATAATCGCGCTCCTTTTTCCGCCTGACCGACTCGCATGAAAACTCTCAGCAGCGCGCTACTCGCCTCCGTCCTCTTCGCCGCAGCCGGCAACGCCCAGGCTTTCGGCGTCGGTGCCCGCGCCGGCACCACCGGCTTCGGTGGCGACATCGGCTTCAGCCTGGCTCCTACGCTGCTCGCGCGCGTCGGTCTGGCCGGCGGCAACTACAGCACCAACCTCAGCGCCAACGGCATCGACTACGACGCCAAGTTCAAGTCCGCCGTCGGCAGCCTGCTGATCGACTGGAGCCCGCTCGGCCCCTTCCGCCTGACCGCCGGCTTCATGCCCAACAACAACAAGATCGACCTGACGGGCAAGGCGCAGAACGGTTCCTACAACTTCAACGGCAACACCTACCAGGCCAGCGACGTCGGCTCGCTCTCCGGTTCGGTGAAAACCGGCAACCGCTTCGCGCCCTACGTGGGCATCGGCTACGGCAACGTCGCCACCGCTGGCATCAACTTCTATGCGGACCTGGGCGTGATGTACACCGGCTCGCCCAAGACCTCGCTGTCCGCGGCCTGTGGCCCGACCGCTTCGGCGGGCACCTGTAACCAGCTGCAGGCTGACGTGGCCGCCGAGCAGGGCCGCCTGGGCGACGACCTGCGCTTCGCGCGCTGGTACCCGATCGCGACCATCGGCGTGACGATCGGCTTCTGATGGCGTCTGCGCCTGGCCCTCGCTTTCCGGGCGACGGCCAGGCCGCCTGAACCCCATGTTCGAAATCGTCCTCGTCCATCCCGAGATCCCGCCCAACACCGGCAACGTGATCCGCCTCTCGGCCAATACCGGTTGCCGGCTGCACCTTGTCGAGCCGCTGGGCTTCGACTTGTCCGAGCGCCAGCTCAAGCGCGCCGGCCTGGACTATCACGACCTCACGGTGCTGACCGTGCATCGCGACTGGGAGGCCTGTTGCGCGGCACTCGCAGGGCGACGCCTCTTCGGCTTCAGTACCAAGGGCACCCGCCGTTTCGACGAGCCGCGCTACCAGCCGGGGGATGTCTTCGTCTTCGGATCCGAGACCGCTGGCTTGCCGGTGGCGATCCGCGAAAGCTTTCCGCCCGAGCAGCTCCTGCGCTTGCCGATGCGGCCGGGCAACCGCAGCCTTAACCTCTCGAACACGGTAGCGGTCACCGTTTTCGAAGGCTGGCGCCAACTCGGCTACGACGGCGGTAGCTGAGAACCGGGCCGGCGACCGGCCGTCTGCCGAAGCTTGCGATTCCGCCGACCGGTCTGGGGAAACCGCCCGGGCGTGTGCGACACTATCGTCTATAGAAAACGATTACTCGCCACGCTTCCGGTGACCGGATGAGATGGCGGACGAGGATGGAGATGAAACGACTCGAAGGCAAATGGGCTCTGGTGACGGGCTCCACGCGCGGTATCGGCCGCCAGATCGCACTGGGCTTGGCCGCGCGCGGCTGCAATGTGATCGTCCATGGCCGAACCCTGGCCGCCGCCGAAAAGACCTGTGCCGAAGTGCGGGCGCAGGGCGTGCAGGCGCGAGCGGTGGCGGGCGAGCTGTCCGACGCGCAGGCCGTGGGCGGCATCATCGAACAGGTCCGCCGCGACCCGGGCCATGTGGACATCCTCTACAACAATGCCGCAATCATGAACACCTTCAAGCCGATCTACGAGATCGGCATGGATGAGTGGCTGCAGAGCTTCCAGGTGAACCTGTTCGCGATGGTGCAGCTGTCGCTCGCCTTCGCGCCGGAGATGAAGGCGCGTGGCTTCGGCCGGATCATCAACCTGACTTCCGGCATCCGTGACATTCCGCAGCTGGCGCCCTACAGCGTCTCCAAGGCCGCGGTGGACAAGTTCTCGCGCGACCTCGCCGCGGATCTGGCGGGCAGCAACGTGCTGGTGAATTACCTCGACCCGGGCTGGCTCAAGACGGACCTCGGCGGCCCGAACGCCGAGAACGAGGTCGAGACCGTCCTGCCCGGCGCGCTCTATCCCGCGCTGCTGGAAGACAACGGTCCCAGTGGGCGCTTCTACGCGGCACAGGACTACAAGCACCTGGTCGCCTAATGGTTCTGGTGGTGCCGGGCAATGGTCTCTTCATGCCCGGTCGCTTTGAAGAGCGGAACGCTGTTCCGCTCTTTTTTTGTCCACGACTTCGTGTCCGCGCGTGCCGGGGCTTTGCCTCTGCCGACTTCAGCACCAGGATCGCCAGGAAGCTTGTCGGCGCTCCCTGCCCGCACGCGTCCCGTGTGTCCCGCCGGCCTCTAGAGCGCGACCAGGTTCACCGAGCCGATGAGGGCGTCCAGCGTTTCCAGCGAGCCCAGCCCCGGACCCTGATGCACCAGATGCGCGGCTGACCAGGCGCTCGCCACCCGTGCGCAATCGTCGAGTTCGAGTTCCTGCAACTGGGCCGCCACGATACCGGCGACCATCGCGTCGCCTGCGCCGACCGTGCTGCGCACCGAGATCGGCAAGGGATGCGCATGCAGGCAGCGCTCGTGATCCAGGAAGAGTGCGCCTTCGCGTCCCAGCGAGACGCAGAGCAGGCGTTCGACCTTGCCGTCCTGCATCAGGGCACGCGCCGCGGCAACGACCTCCGCCAGGTCGCCGAGCGGCCGGCCCACGAGTTCGGCCAGTTCGTCGCGGTTCGGCTTGGCGATGGTCGGCCGCGCTTCCAGGCCCGCACGCAGCGCGGCACCGCTCGCATCCAGGAAGGTCATCACGCCGCGTCGACGCAGATGCTCGATCCCGCGCGCGTAGATGTCCTCGGCCCAGCCCGACGGGACGCTGCCCGACGCGATCGCCCAGCGGGTGAGGTCGCCCGCGATCGCACGCCGCAGGACGCGGGCCGCGGTGGCGGGAACGCCCTCAGGGTCACTCAGGCTTCCCGGCAGGTTGATCTCGGTGGTGGTGCCGCTCGCGATGTCGACCAGTTTGGTGTTGATCCGTGTGCTGCCCTCGATGTAGCAGAGCCGGTCGTGGATGCCCTTGGCATCGAAGAGCTGGCGGAAATCTTCCGCGTTCTCGCGCCCGAGGCGACCGGCGATCGCCACCGGGATGCCCGCGTCGGCCAGGCAGGCGGCCACGTTGATCGCCTTGCCGCCGGCCTCCTGGCGCACGCTGCGGGCACGATGCACCTGGCCGGGTGTGAGCTGGTCCAGCTCCACGGTCTGGTCGATCGCGGGGTTGAGGGCGATGCAGACGACTTCGGGGGCCTGATTGTGGGCGTCGGTCATGGTTCGCTTCGTCGGGGGAGGCAAACAGGTTTAATCGCAGGCGCCATTACCTGTCAAACCCGGCAATGGCGGGCCCGGGACGGTTGTGTCACACGGATTCAACATAGAATCCGCCTCGGTCTGCAGCGCTGGCACGGGTTGCGCGGAAAAACAGAAGAACGATTCGAGGTGACGGTGGCACGCATCAAGGACGTAGCGAAGAGGGCTGGGGTGTCGGTGGCGTCGGTGTCGCGGGTGCTCGCGGGCCAACCGGGCGTGGGCGCGGAGACGCGCGAACGCATCCTCACCACCATCCGCGAGATGGAATACCGGCCCGACCTGGCGGCCCGCCGGCTGCGTTCGCGGCGTACGGACATCCTCGGGCTCATCGTCTCCGACATCCGCAATCCCTTCTTCACCGACGTCAGCCGTGCCGTGGAGGATGTTGCCTACCAGCGCGGCCTGCGCGTCATGTACTGCAACGCGGATGAAGACCCCGCGAAGGAAACGCTCTATCTGGAGATGATGCGCGACGAAAATGTCAGCGGCGTCATCCTCTCGCCCACGCAGTCCCTGCTCGAACGCTTCCGCAGCCAGGACTTCAGCTTCCCCATCGTGCTGGTCGACCGGGCGCTGCCCGATACGCAGGCCGACGCGGTGGTGGTCGACAACGCCGACTCCACCGAACGCATGGTGCGCCACATGATCGAGACCGGTCGCCGGCGCATCCTGTTCCTCTATGGTGAGGCGAGCGCCACCGGTTGCGAGCGATACGAAGGCTACGCGGCGGCGATGCGCGCGGCCGGGCTGGAAGTCCAGGCGCAGGGGCTGGCGCCGACCGGGGAGGGCGCGCTGGACATCACGCGCGCGGTGCTGGCCAGCTCACCGCGGCCGGAAGCGATCGTCTGCAGCAACGGCCCCATCCTGCTCGGCCTGATCGACGCGATCCGCGAGGCCGGCCTGCGGGTGCCGCAGGATCTGGCGATCTCCGGGTTCGATGACCCCTTCTGGGCGCGGCTGGTGCAACCGGCGGTAACTGCGGTGGCGCAGCCGACCTACGAGATGGGACGTGCGGCGATCGAGCTGCTGCTCTCGCGTATCGCGAATCCGGGGCAGGAATTCCGGCGCGTGGTGCTGCCGGGCGAACTGGTGGTGCGGGAGTCGAGCGCGCGCGCCTGAAGCGGGCAGACGTCCTCAGGACTTCGCCGGACCCTGGACTTCGGTCTTGGGCATCCGCGTCATCAGCTGCTCGACCGCGTCGCGGGCCGAGATCTCACCGAGTAGTGCCGCGTTCACCGCCGTGGTGATCGGCATGTCCACGCCCAGGGCCGCTGCGCGTCCGGCGACTTCGCGGGCGGTCGGCACGCCTTCGGCCACATGGCCGAGTTCCTGCAGGATCTGCGCGAGGCTCTTGCCGCGGGCGAGCTCCAGGCCGACCCGGCGGTTGCGCGAAAGGTCGCCGGTGCAGGTGAGGATCAGATCGCCCATGCCGGTGAGCCCGGTAAAGGTTTCGGCGCGGCCGCCCAGGGCCTGGCCGAAGCGGGTGATCTCGGCCAGGCCGCGGGTGATCAGCGCGGCGCGGGCGTTATGGCCGAAGCCAAGGCCATCGCAGGCGCCTGCGGCAATCGCCAGCACGTTCTTGACCGCACCACCGACTTCGGCGCCGATGATGTCGTCGGAAGCGTAGATCCGCAGCCGCGGGTGATGCAGGGCATCGACCCAATGGCGGGCGAACGCCAGGCTGTCGCCTGCGGGACTGCTGCCGGCGAGCGTGAGTGCAGTCGGAAGGCCGAGCGCGACTTCCTGGGCGAAGCTCGGTCCGGTGAGTGCGCCGCGCTCCTGCGTCGGCGCCAACACTTCGGCCGCCACCTGGTGCGGAAGCTTGCCGCTGCCGGCTTCCAGGCCTTTGCAGGCCCACAGCACCGGCGTCTGTGGCGCGAGCCGGGCGACTTCGCGCAGGCTCGCGCGCAGGCCGGCTACTGGCGTAGCCACCAGCACAAGATCGACGTTGGCCAGCGCCACGTCGATGGCGGTTTCTACGCTGACGGAATCGGGAAGGGGAATGCCCGGAAGCAGGGCCGTGTTTTCCCGCGCCCTGGCCATGGCGGCCTGGTGCTCGGAATCACGGCCCCACAGGGCGACTTCATGGCGACCGGCGAAGCTGACCGCCAGCGCCGTACCCCAGGCGCCAGCGCCCAGGATCGCGAGACGACTCATTCGCCCCACACGTCGGTTGCGCGCACGAAGCCCTGCGTGCCGTCGCGGTGCTTGACCTTGATCCAGCCCGTCGCGCTCTTGTCGAGCATCTCGAGCACCAGGTCACGCGCCGCGGTGAAGGCGAGCGGACTCGCCACGTCGGCCTGCTGGCGTACCGGCACGTTGTCACCGGTGACGATGACCGTGCGGCGGGCGGACAGCGCCTTGCGCTCCATCCACGCGATCGTGCCGGCCGCGTCGCGGACCTTGACCCACTGGTCCAAGGAGACGATGACCTCGACCGGCGTGTCCTTGAGGATCACCCACTCTTTCTTGCCCTGCTTGGAGGGCGTGTCGAAGAGCGGCGCCGCCACGGCGACGGAGCGGTAGTCCAATGCAGACGCCAGCCCCGGCGCAAGGGCCAGGGCGGCGACACACCATGCAGTCAGACGCATGCGTGATTACTGGATGATGATCGGGGACTCGGCGGCCTGGCCGCCTTGCTCTTGCAGGCGGGCCTGGTAGAGCGCCTCGAAGTTCACCGGAGCCAGTTGCAGCGAGGGGAAGCCGGCGCGGGTGATTGCGTCGGAAACGGCTTCGCGGGCGTACGGGAAGAGGATGTTGGCGCAGCCGATCATCATCACCGGCTCGATGTCCGACTCGGCGAAGTTGCGGATCTGGAACACGCCGGCCTGGGCCACTTCCACCAGGAAGGCGCTGCGCTCTTGCTGGGTGGCGGTGACAGTCACGGTGACGACCACGTTGTAGAAGCCTTCGTCGATCTTGGTGCCCGCGGTGTTCAGTTCCACGTTGATCTGCGGCTGTTCGCGATCGAGGAAGACCGCCGGCGCATTGGGAACTTCGATCGAAAGGTCCTTCACATAGACTTTTTCGATCGAGAAGACGGGTTGTTGATCCTGGTCGCTCATGGTGTGAAGCCTGTTTTGGGTGGTGGATGAGGCGCGAGCGCCCCGCGTTGATAAGTCGGGAAAACTAGCGCGCCCGCACTACGCCGATGTGTCGGCCAGAAGCGGGTCGAGCCCGCCGGCGCGATCCAGTGCATAGAGATCGTCGCAACCGCCGATATGGCGATCGCCGATGAAGATCTGCGGCACGGTGCGACGGCCGGTGACTTCGATCATGTGGTCGCGCTGCGCCGGGTCGAGGTCCACGCGGATCTTCTCGATCTCGGTCACGCCCTTGCGGCGCAGGAGCTGCTCGGCCCGAACGCAGTAGGGGCAGACCGCGGTGGCATACATACGCACGCTTGCCATGACGGGGACTCAGGCCTTGACCACCGGGTGGCCATCCTTGCGCCACAGCGCGATGCCGCCGGCAAGGTTGTGCAGCTTCTCGAAGCCCGCCTTCGCGAGTTCGGCCGAAGCGCGCGAAGAGCGATTGCCGGACTGGCAGACCAGCACGACAGGCTTCTTCTTGAACCGGGCGATCTCGTCGACGCGCTTTTCCAGGTCCGCCAGCGGGATGTTTCGGGCGTTCGGGATGTGGCCTTCGGAGAATTCCTTGGCGTCGCGCACGTCGAGCACCAGGGCGTTCTCGCGGTTCATGAGCAGCGTGGCCTCGGTGGGCGAGAGGCCGCCGGCGCCACGATTCCTGGCAAGATCGAAAATCAGCATGGCGCCGCTGGTGATCGCCAAGATGATGTAGAAGACGTTTTGCTTGATGAACTCCATGATCCGGCTCAATGGTGGCTGCTATTAGTCGGAGCGCGCTGCACAAGGCAGGCAAGGCCGCGACGCAATCCGATAAAATACCATTTTCCCGCGGCAGGCGTCGGAGGCCGGCCGGGCCGGAAACACGCATTCCCCCCACTGATTTTTTCAGGAGCGTCCATGTACAAGATCGTATTGCTGCGCCACGGCGAATCCGCCTGGAACCTGTCGAACCGCTTCACCGGCTGGACCGATGTGGACCTCACCGAGAAGGGCGTTCAGGAAGCCGTCGCCGCAGGTCGCCTGCTCAAGGAAAAGGGCTTCTCCTTCGACCTCGCCTACACCTCCGTGCTCAAGCGCGCGAACAAGACGCTCAATGTCGTGCTCGAGCAACTCGACCAGCTGTGGCTGCCGGTGGTGCACTCCTGGCGCCTGAACGAACGCCACTACGGCGCCCTGCAAGGCCTCGACAAGGGCGAGACCGCGGCGAAGTATGGCGACGATCAGGTCAAGGTCTGGCGCCGTTCCTACGACGTGCCGCCGCCCGCGCTGGAAGAGGGCGACGAGCGCCTGACGCTGGACGATCCGCGCTACGCCGACCTGCCGGCCAAGGACTTCCCGCGCACCGAATGCCTCAAGGACACCGTTGCCCGCTTCGTGCCCTACTGGCTCGAAACCATCGCGCCGCAGGTCAAGGCCGGCAAGCGCGTGGTCCTCGCGGCCCACGGTAACAGCCTGCGTGCCCTGATCAAGTACCTCGACAACATGTCGGAAGCCGAGATCCTCGAGCTGAACATCCCGACCGCCCAGCCGCTGGTCTATGAGCTGGATGCCGACCTGAAGCCGATCAAGCACTACTACCTGGATGACCCGGAAAAGATCGCCGCCGCGATGAACGCTGTGGCGAACCAGGGCAAGGCCAAGGCCTGAGTCCGGGACGCCGCTTGCGCCCCTTTCTCAGCAGTAGCCTGAAGGCGGGAAGCGCGATTGCGCTTCTCGCCTTTTTTGCGTGTCCGCTTTCGGCCGCGTCCAAGCCCGCGAGCGCCCAGCTCGAGGAAAAGCGCGCCGACCTCGATGATCTCAAGCAACGCATCCGCGGCCTGCAGAACGAGATCGAAGGTGCCGAGGCCAATCGCAGTGAGGCGGCGGACGCTTTGCGCGACTCCGAGAAGGCGATCTCCGATTCGCGCCGGCGCCTGCGCGAAATCTCGGAGCGCCACGCGGAGGCGAGCGCCGAACAGGCGCGCATCGAGGCAGAGCGCCAACAGGTGGCGAACGAGCTGGAAGCCCAGCGCAAGGCGTTGGGGGAAACGCTCTACGCCTACTATGTCTTCGGTCGCAAGGCCGGCGCCCGGCGTCTCCTGGGCGCGGACGATCCCAACCAGGTGGCGCGCGACGCCTACTACCTGGAGCGGATCGCCGATCGCCGGCATGCGGAGATCGAGCACGCGCGCGACACCCTGCAGAAGCACGAGGCGCTCGTCGTCGCCGCGCGCGAGCGCAGCGAAGAAGTCGCCGAGCTAGAGAAGGACAGCCGCGCCGAGCACGCCAAGCTGGTTGCCGAGCAGAAGGAGCGCGCCCAGGTGCTGGCGCAGATCCAGGAGCGTCTGCGCAGCCAGCGCAAGGAAGTCGCAAACCTCAGGCAGGACGAGAAACGTCTCTCCAAGCTGATCGACGGACTCGCCAAGCTGCCGCCGCCCCGTCCGCGCCCGGTGGCGCCGCCCAGGAAACCGACGGGGAGCACCGCGCCGGCTGCGAGCGCTTCCTCCTCGGGTCCGGTGAGCGCGCCGGCCGACAAGCCTGAAACCAGCGTTGGCCGGGCCGAAACCGTGGCCGAACCTTTTGCCGGCGATCAGGCCTTCGCCAGCCTGCGCGGCAAGCTGCACTGGCCTCTGCGCGGCGAACTCGTGGGCCGTTTCGGTGCGCCGCGCGGCGACGGCGCAACCCAGTGGAAGGGTGTTTTCATCCGCGCCGAAGGTGGCGAAGTGCGCGCCGTGGCCGACGGTCGGGTGGTGTACGCCGACTGGCTGCGCGGATTTGGCAACCTGATCATCGTCGACCATGGTGGCGGCTACATGACCATCTATGGCAACAACGAGGGCCTGCTCAAGTCGCCCGGTGCCATGGTCAAAGCCGGCGAAGCCGTTGCCAGCGTGGGTTCCAGCGGGGGCGGCGAAGAATCAGGTTTATACTTTGAAATCCGCTACAACGGCCAAGCGCAAGACCCCGCCAAATGGGTCGCCGGCCGCTGAAGCGGTCAGCCGGATTACTACATTCAAAGCGGGTTTTCATGGAAGCTAAAGCGAAGATGCGCGGCAAGCTGCAACAGGCCGGCCTTGTGCTGGCGGGACTTTGCGCCGGTGTGGCGCTGAGCCTCAACTATTCGGCCAGCGCCAACAAGGACGTCGCCGCCCCTCTGCCGGTCGAAGAGCTGCGTACCTTCGCCGAGGTCTTCAACGCGATCAAACAGGGCTACGTCGAACCGGTCGATGACAAGAAGCTCATCACCGGAGCGATCAGCGGCATGCTCTCCGGCCTCGATCCGCACTCGACCTACCTCGATCCTGATGCCTTCAAGGAGCTGCAGGTCGGCACCCAGGGCGAGTTCGGCGGGCTGGGCATCGAAGTCGGCATGGAAGACGGCTTCGTCAAGGTGATCTCCCCGATCGAGGACACGCCGGCCTATCGCGCAGGCGTGCGCCCGGGCGACCTGATCATCAAGCTCGATGAAACCCCGGTGAAGGGCATGTCGCTGTCGGATGCGGTCAAGCGCATGCGCGGCAAGCCCAAGACCCAGATCAAGCTGACCATCGCGCGCAAGGGCGAGAACAAGCCGATCGAACTCACGCTGACGCGCGAGGTGATCCAGGTGCAGAGCGTCAAGGCACGCATGCTGGAGCCGGGTGTCGGTTACGTGCGCGTCGCGCAGTTCCAGGAAAACACCGCGCCGAACATGGTGCGCGAACTGGGCAAGCTCGATAAGCAGGGCATGAAGAGCCTGATCCTCGACCTGCGCAACGACCCGGGCGGCCTGCTGCATGCCGCGGTCGGCGTCTCGGGCGCCTTCCTGCCGCAACGCGCGCTGGTCGTGTCCACCGATGGCCGCACCGACGATTCGCGCCACAAGTTCTTCGCTGCGCCGGAAGACTATCTGCGCGGTGGCAAGGAGGATTACCTCAAGAGCGTGCCGGCCAGTGCCAAGACCATCCCGATGGTGGTGCTGGTGAACGGCGCCAGCGCCTCGGCCTCGGAGATCGTCGCGGGCGCGCTGCAGGACCACAAGCGTGCGGTCTTGGTGGGCACGCAGACCTTCGGCAAGGGCTCGGTCCAGAGCATCCTGCCGCTGACGGGCAACACCGCGATCAAGCTGACCACGGCGCGCTACTACACGCCGAGCGGCCGCTCGATCCAGGCCAAGGGCATCGTTCCGGACATCACGGTGGATGACACCGCGACCGGTTCCTTCCAGCGCATCCGCGAAGCGGACCTGGAGCATCACCTGATCAACGCGAACGAAGAAGCCAACAAGGCCAACGCCGCCAAGGTGGACAAGGCCGGCAAGGCTGACGAGAACAAGGATGCGAAGCCGGCCAAGGACGGCGCCGAGAAGCCTGCGGCACCGGAGCCGGAGGCGATCGCGCCCTACGAGATCGGTGGCAAGAACGACTACCAACTGAGCCAGGCGGTTAACGTGCTCAAGGGCATCCAGATCGTCCAGCAGAACCGCTGACCGCTTCGGGTCGGCAGACAGACAGGCGCTGCCATGCAGCGCCTGTTTGCTTTTGAGCACCGCATTTCGCACCGCCCAAGGCGGCGCGGGGAAGACCGAGCGATGAACGACGAACAGTTGCTGCGCTATTCCCGCCACATCCTCCTGCCCGAACTGGGCATAGAAGGGCAGGACGCGATCTGCGCCGCCCGCGTGCTGGTCGTTGGTGCCGGCGGGCTTGGTTCGCCGGCAGCGCTGTACCTGGCGTCTGCCGGCGTGGGTACGTTGGTGCTCGCCGACGGTGACGAGGTCGATCTCACCAACCTGCAGCGCCAGATCCTTCATACGCACGCCCGGGTCGGACAGCCGAAGGTCGAGTCCGGCCGCGAGGCCCTGCGGGCGCTCAACCCTGAGATCGAAGTGATCGCCCTGCACCAGCGCCTGGAAGGCGAAGCGCTGCAGGCGGAGGTTGCGCGGGCAGACCTGGTCCTCGACTGCTGCGATAACTTCGCCACCCGCCATGCGGTCAATCGCGCCTGCGTGGCTGAGCGCAAACCCCTGGTGTCGGGCGCTGCGATCCGCTTCGACGGGCAGATCAGCGTCTTCGATCTGCGCCGCGGCGATGCGCCTTGCTACCACTGCCTCTTCCCGGAGGGCGAGGAAGTGGAGGAGTTGCGCTGCGCGGTGACTGGCATCTTTGCGCCGCTCACCGGAATCGTCGGCGCGACCCAGGCCGCCGAGGCGCTCAAGCTGTTGGCGGGATGCGGCGAGTCCCTGGTGGGGCGCCTCCTCCTGCTCGATGCGCTGGAGATGAAGTGGCGCGAGCTGCGCTATCCTCGCGATCCGGATTGTCCGGTCTGCGGCAGACGCTGACGTAAGGCGCCTTCGCCGCCCCAATCGAGGAGCGTCAGGCGATGGCTGAAACGGTTCTGCTGGTGGGCACCCGCAAGGGCTTCTGGCTGCTGCGCAGCGAGGGCAGGCAGCACTGGCGGCTCGAAGGACCGCAGTTCCTGGGCCATGTGATCTACCACGTCATGCTCGATCCGCGCGACGGCCAGACCCTCTTGCTGGCGACGAGCACCGGCCATCTCGGCCCCACGGTTTTCCGCTCGCGCGATCTTGGCCGCAACTGGCAGGAAGCGTCGGCGCCACCGGCCTTCCGCCGCGAAGAGGGCGGTCGTAGCGTCGATCACGTCTTCTGGCTCACGCCCGGCCATGCCTCGGAGCCTGGCGTCTGGTACGCCGGCACCAGCCCGCAGGGCCTCTTCCGCAGCGAAGACGGCGGCGATACCTGGGCGCCGGTGACCGGTTTCAACGATCACCCGAGTCGCCGGGACTGGTGCGGCGGCGATCAGGACGGCACGCCGGATGGCGCCAAACTGCATTCCATCCTTGTCGATCCGCGCGACCCACGGCATCTCTATCTCTCCATGTCCGGCGGCGGCAGCTTCGAATCCCGGAGTCGTGGTGAGGACTGGAAGCCGATCAACGGCGGCGTGCGGGCCGATTTCTTCCCCGATCCCTATCCCGAGTTCGGCCAGGATCCGCACTGCGTGCGCCAGCATCCGGCCCGGCCGGAGCGCCTTTTCCAGCAGAACCATTGCGGCCTGTTCCGGCGCGATGACGACGAGGCGGACTGGCAGGACATCGCGCCGCCCGCAGAGGCGGACGGCGCCCGTCTCGATATCGGTTTCGGGCTGGCCCTGCATCCTCGCGATCCGGATACCTTGTGGACTTTCCCGATGGATGCCACCGATGTGTGGCCGCGGGTCTCGCCAGGGGGGCGGCCACGTGTCCTGCGCTCGCGCGATGCGGGGGCGAGCTGGATCACCTTGGGCGCCGGTTTGCCGCAGGAGCAGGCCTGGTTCACCGTCAAGCGACAGGCGCTCTGCGCCGACTCGGGCAGTCCTGCGGGCGTGTATTTCGGTACCACCTCCGGTGAAGTCTGGGCCAGCGCAGACGAGGGTGACTCCTGGACCTGCATCGCGCGGCATCTGCCCGAGATCTATGCGGTGGAAGCCGCGCAGCCAGCCTGAGTCGCAAGCATGCAGGTCGCCGTCCGACTACCCACGCACCTTGATCTCTACACCGGCGGCGAACGCAGCCTGCCGCTGACACTGGCATCCGGCGCTTGCCTGCGTGACGCGCTGGAGGCTGTGGAAGCGCGCCATCCCGGCCTGCGTTTCCGCATCGTTGACGAGCAGGGCAACATCCGCCGTCACATCAAGATCTTCGTCGGCAGCACGCCAGCCACCGGCTTGGCGCAGGCTTTGAACGAAGGTGAGACGGTGATGGTGGTGGCGGCGCTGTCGGGCGGTTGAGGGCGCATCGCTTCGCCCGAGCTCGAACAGGAAGTGATGAGGCGCTGGCGCGTATCGCGGCGTCATGGCGCCATCTGCAGCCTGTGGCCAGGTCTCGCCTGTGAGCGAAGAGCCAGTGAAGAGCCGCGTCAGGCGCGCAGCGTGAGGCGCAGGTCTTCGCCGACCTTGCGCATGTCGAACCAGCGCAGCTTTTGCACTGCCGCCATGGCAGCGGGAGAGGGCATGGCCAGCATCGCGCGGGCATCGCCGCCGAGCAGGCTAGGCGCCGTGTAGAGCACGATCTCGTCGGCGAGTCCGGCGGCGACGAAGGCGCCGCAGAGCGTCGCGCCGGCTTCTACCAGCAACTCGTTGGTGCCGCGCTGGGCCAGCACCGGCATGAGGGCGGCGAGATCGATGCGTCCCTCCGCGCCCGGCAGCGCGAGTAGCTCGGCGCCCGCAGCCCGCAGCGCTTCGGCGCGTGGCGAAGCATCATCAGCGCAGACAATCAGCGCTCCGCCTCGAAGGATTTTGGCATCCGGTGGGGTGCGCAGCTGTGAGTCGAGGATCACGCGACGCGGCTGGCGGCGGGTGGAAAAGGCCCGCACATTGAGCTGCGGATCGTCGGCGAGCACGGTGCCCACGCCGGTGAGTACCGTGCAGGAGCGCGCCCTCAGGCGTTGTACATCCAGGCGGGCGGCCTCGCCGGTGATCCATTGGCTCTCGCCGTTGGCGAGTGCCGTGCGGCCGTCCAGGCTGGCGGCGATCTTGAGTCGCACCCATGGGCGGCCTTCCCGCATGCGGCGGAAGAAGCCGATGTTGAGCTCATGCGCCGCGTCCGCGAGCAGGCCGCTCTGGGTGGCGATGCCGGCTTCGCGCAGCATGGACAAACCCTTGCCGGCGACCAGCGGGTTCGGATCTTCCATCGCGGAGACCACGCGCGCGAGGCCCGCGCCGATCAGTGCCTTGGCGCAGGGCGGCGTGCGACCGTAGTGCGAACAGGGTTCCAGGGTGACGTAGGCGGTGGCGCCGCGCACGTCCGCGCCGCGCTGAGCGGCGTCTTCCAGGGCTTCGACTTCGGCGTGGTTCTGACCGGCAGGCTGGGTCCAGCCTTCGCCCAGCACCAGGCCGTCGCGCACGATGACGCAACCGACGCGCGGGTTGGGCGAGGTGATGATCAGGCCGCGCTCGGCAAGCTGCAGCGCGCGCGCCATCCAGGCATGGTCTTCGGCGGAGAAGGGCGTCGTCACCCGTCCGGTGTCCTGAGTCAGCCTTTGCCGCGCGTGGGTGCGCGAGGCTTGGTGACTTCGCGGATCACTTCGGAGAACTCTTCGGCGTCTTCGAAGTTGCGATAGACGGAGGCGAATCGGATGTAGGCGATCTTGTCGAGGCGCTTGAGTTCGCGCATCACTAGCTCGCCCAGCTTCTCGGTGGGGACTTCGCGCTCACCCAGCGAGAGGAGTTTCTCTTCGATGCGGCTGACGGCGGCTTCCACACTGTCGACCGTGACCGGTCGCTTGCGCAGGGCGAGCTTCATGCTCGCCATCAGCTTTTCGGAGTCGTACTCGCTACGGCTGCCGTTGCGCTTGACCACCTGCGGCATCTTGAGCTCGATGCGCTCGTAGGTCGTGAATCGCTTGTCGCAATTCAGGCAGCGGCGCCTGCGACGGACAATGTCGCCTTCATCGTTCTCACGCGTGTCGGTGACTTGCGTGGAGGGGGTGCCGCAGAAAGGGCATTTCATGTTGAAGGCTTGGCGGTCCGGAAATCCGGAGACCGGGGCTTGACGATGCGACGCATTAAAGCGCTAAGCGCCGCATTCGCCAAGCCCCGCGCGGCTTACTGGGCGTAAACCGGGAACTTGCGGCAGAGCGCGCTCACTTCTTCGCGCACGCGTTCGATCACCGATTCGTCGGTCGGCGCGTCGAGCACGTCGGCGATCAGGTGGGCGATGCGCTCGGCTTCGATCTCGGTGAAGCCGCGCGTGGTCATGGCCGGCGCGCCGATGCGGATGCCGGAGGTGACGAAAGGCTTCTGCGGATCCTTGGGGATCGCGTTCTTGTTCACCGTGATGTGGGCGCGGCCCAGGACAGCCTCGGCTTCCTTGCCGGTGATGTTCTTGGCTTGCAGGTCGACCAGGAACACGTGGCTCTCGGTGCGGCCGGAGACGATGCGCAGGCCGCGCTCTTCGGACAGCACGCGCGCCATGACGCGGGCGTTGGCGATCACCTGTTCCTGGTAGGCGCGGAACTCGGGGCTGGCGGCTTCCTTGAAGGCCACCGCCTTGCCGGCGATCACGTGCATCAACGGGCCACCCTGCAGGCCCGGGAAGATGGCGGAGTTGATCGCCTTCTCGTGCTCGGCCTTCATCAGGATCACGCCGCCGCGCGGGCCGCGCAGGGTCTTGTGGGTGGTGGAGGTGACGACGTCGGCGTGCGGCACCGGGTTCGGGTAGAAGCCCGCGGCGATGAGGCCGGCGTAGTGCGCCATGTCGACCATGAAGATCGCGCCGACGGCCTTGGCGACCTTGGCGAAGCGTTCGAAGTCGATGCGCAGGGCATAGGCCGAGGCGCCGGCGATGATCAGCTTGGGCTTGTGCTCATGCGCCAGGCGTTCCATCGCGTCGTAGTCGATCTCTTCCTTCTCATCGAGACCGTAGGCCACGACGTTGAACCACTTGCCGCTCATGTTGAGCGCCATGCCGTGGGTCAGGTGACCGCCTTCGGCCAGGCTCATGCCCATGATGGTGTCGCCGGGCTTCAGGAAGGCCATCAGCACGGCCTGGTTGGCCTGCGAACCGGAGTTCGGCTGCACGTTGGCGGCTTCTGCACCGAAGAGCTTCTTCAGGCGGTCGATGGCCAGCTGCTCGGCTACGTCGACATGCTCGCAGCCACCGTAGTAGCGCTTGCCCGGATAGCCTTCGGCGTACTTGTTGGTGAGCTTGGAGCCCTGGGCTTCCATGACGCCCCAGCTCACATAGTTTTCCGAGGCGATCAGCTCGATGTGATCTTCCTGGCGGCGGTTTTCGGCGTCGATCGCGGCCCAGAGCTCGGGATCGGTCTGCGAGAGGGGGTGCTTGGAGAACATGGACGTGTCCGGCAAGAGTTGGGGCAAAGACCACGAGTCTAGCACGCCCAGGTGCTTGTTTTCACGCGCTTTTTGCGTCCTGCGCCGGGCCCCGCGGTGTCTTCGGGACGGCCCGGGCAGGCTCAGCCGGGCAGTTCGTCCGTGGTCTCGTCCAGATGGGCGCGTTCGTCCCAGGACAGGATCTGCCAGCGACCGTCCTCGCGCAGCATCCAGTTCATGGTGGCATTGGAAAGCGCGAAGTCGCGTTTCTGAGTGAGCGGCAAGGTCGAGGCGAGGCGGTGGGCCATGTCGAGCACGCCGCCATGGGTCACGACGAGCAGCGTGCTGCCGCGGTGCCGGTCCGCAAGCATGTCGAGCACCCGCACGACACGGCTGTAGAAGCGCAGCAGGCTCTCGCCGCCACCCGGGAATTCCGCCGCCGGGTCGCGTCGGTGAAAACCCACGTAGGCCTCGGGAAAGCGCGCCTCCGCCTCCGGGTAGGTGAGCCCCTGGAAGTCACCGTAATGACGTTCGCGCAGGGCGGGCTCGCGCTGGACTTCCATGCCCAGCCGTTGCGCGCAGGCCGAGGCCGTCTGAAAGGCGCGCGTAAGGTCGCTCGCGTAAATCGCGTCGAAGGCTTCGTCGCGCAGCCCCTCGGCCAGCAGCCGCGCCTGTTCCTGGCCGGTGGGGTTGAGCGGGATGTCGGTGTGGCCCTGGATGCGGCGTTCGCGATTCCAGTCGGTCTCGCCGTGGCGGGTGAGGCACAAACGGGTCGGCATTGCGATGGGGTCCTCTTCAAAGCTGCCGTGCTACTTGCCGGCCGTATCGAAGCCTGATTCTATTCGTGGCAGAGCGCCCGGACCACAAACGGGGCCAAGCGGGACAAAGAGCCCGCCTTCCCTCAACAGGAGACATACGTGAAAGCCTTGCTGATGCTGTCGCGATGGATAGACATCGCGAACGAAAAGATCGGGCAGGCCTCGATCTGGTTCATCCTCGCCATGACGCTGATCTCGGCGGGCAATGCCGTCATGCGCAAGGCCTTCGACATCAGCTCCAACGCGCTGCTCGAAGTGCAGTGGTATCTCTTCTCCGCCGTCTTCCTCTTCTGTGCCGCCTATGCCCTGCAGAAGAATGCGCACGTACGGATCGATGTGCTCTACGGGCGCTTCTCGCGCCGCACCCAGGTCTGGATCGACATTCTCGGCACCTTGCTCTTCCTGTTGCCGATGGCTGTGATGATTCTGTGGCTGTCCTGGCCGGTCTTCACCACTAGCCTGGCCTCGCACGAGGTCTCGCCGAACGCCGGTGGCCTGCCGTTCTGGCCGGCTCGCGCCCTGGTGCCGATCGGCTTCGCGATGCTGATCCTGCAGGCACTCTCGGAAATCGTGAAGCGCATCGCCTTCCTTACCGGCGCCGGACCCGATCCGATGGCCGGAGAGGCCGGGCCCTCCGAGGAGGAGGCCCTCGCCGAAGAGATCCGCAAGATGCGTGCGGCTGGCGCGGAGGAGGCGAAATGACCGCTTTCCTCATCCACAACATGGCGCCGATCATCTTCGGCTGCATGGTCCTGCTCCTGCTGCTGGGCTATCCGGTGGCCTTCACCCTGGCTGCGGTCGGCGTGATCTTCGGGATCATCGGCATCGAACTCGGATTGCTTGGGCCGACACTCTTTCAGGCGCTGCCGGATCGCATATGGGGCGTGATGAGCAACGAGACGTTGCTGGCGATCCCGTTCTTCACCTTCATGGGCCTGATACTCGAGCGAAGTGGCATGGCCGAGGACTTGCTGGAGACCATCGGCCAGCTCTTCGGCCCGGTGCGTGGCGGCCTCGCTTATGCGGTGATCCTGGTCGGCGCCATGTTGGCGGCGACTACTGGCGTCGTGGCGGCTTCGGTGATCTCGATGGGCCTGATCTCGCTGCCGATCATGTTGCGCTACGGCTATGACAAACGGCTCGCCTCGGGCGTGATCGCGGCCTCCGGCACGCTGGCGCAGATCATCCCGCCCTCGCTGGTGCTGATCATCATGGCCGACCAGCTCGGCCGCTCGGTGGGCGACATGTACAAGGGCGCCTTCATCCCGGGCCTGGTGCTCACCGGTCTGTACATGGCCTATGTGTTTGCAACCACGATGGCGCGCCCGCAATGGGCGCCGGCGCTGCCGCTGGAAGCGCGCACCCTGCGCGAGCCAAACGGCAACAGCGGCGTGCGCTCGCTGATCCTGCTGCTGATCGCCGCGATCGCGGCGGCCGTGCTGTTCGAGCACTTCTACTACGCCAGCAAGGACTCGCCGCTTGACGAGAAAATCGTCATCACGACCGCGGTGGGCGTGTTCCTCGCCTTCGTGCTCTCGGTGCTCAACCGCGGTCTCCGGCTGCGCCTGCTCTCGGTGATGGCCGAGCGCGTGACCTTCGTGCTGATCCCGCCGCTGCTGCTCATCTTCCTGGTGCTGGGCACGATCTTCCTCGGCATCGCCACGCCGACCGAAGGCGGCGCGATGGGGGCCACTGGCGCGCTGATCCTCGCCGCGCTGCGCAAGCGACTGAGCATTCCGCTGTTGCGCCAGGCGCTGGAGTCCACCGCCAAGCTCACCGCCTTCGTGGTCTTCATCCTGGTGGGCGCGCGGGTCTTCAGCCTCACCTTCTACGGCGTGGACGGACACAAGTGGGTCGAGGAACTGCTGATCGATCTGCCAGGTGGCCAGGTGGGTTTCCTGATCACGGTGAACATCCTGGTCTTCGTGCTCGCCTTCTTCCTCGACTTCTTCGAGCTGTCCTTCATCCTGGTGCCGCTGCTCGGCCCGGTGGCAGAGAAGCTGGGCATCGACCTGATCTGGTTCGGGGTGCTGCTGGGCGTGAACATGCAGACCTCCTTCATGCATCCGCCCTTCGGCTTCGCGCTCTTCTTCCTGCGCTCGGTCGCGCCCAAGTCGGTGTCGACCATGGACATCTACTGGGGCGCGGTGCCTTTCGTGGTGATCCAGGTGATCATGGTCGCCCTGGTCATCGCCTTCCCGCAGATGGTGAGCGTGGGCGTCGGTGAGCAGAAGAAAATCGATGTCGACAAGGTGCAGATCGACATTCCACAGGATGTGGAAGGACTCGATGTGCCGCCGCCGGGCTCGGACGAACGAAGCGACGATGCGCCGCCGTTGATCACGCCCGAGAAGTAGCGGTTCGATATGCGGAAAACGCCGGCCCTGGGCCGGCGTTTTTCCTTGGGGCGGACGCGCCCGAATGCGACGGGCGCCACGCATCAACCCGCGTGCGCCGCGTCCTTGCGGGTGCGCCAGAGGCTGGCGACGACGCCGATCGCGATCACCGTGGCGACCACCGAGAGCGAGACGCCGATCGGGATCTTCACCCAGTCCATGATCACCATCTTCACGCCGATGAAAGTCAGCACCAGGGCGAGCGCCGGCTTCAGGTAGATGAAGCGGTCCGCCATGCCGGCAAGCAGGAAGTACATCGCGCGCAGGCCCAGGATCGCGAACACGTTGGAGGTCAGCACCACGAAGGGGTCGGTGGTGATCGCGAAGATCGCGGGGATGGAGTCGACCGCGAAGATCACGTCCGAGATCTCGACCAGCACCAGCACCACGAAGAGGGGCGTGAGCCAGCGCTTGCCCTCGCGGATCACGCTGAAATGCTCGCTCTCGATCTTTTGCGTGATGCGCAGATGCTTGCCCATCCAGCGCAGCAGCGGGTTTTGGGCGAGATCCGGATCGTGCTCGCGGGTGAGCAGCATCTTCAGGCCGGTGAAGAGCAGGAAGGCGCCGAACACATAGAGCAGCCAGTGGAACTGCGCGATCAGCCAGGCGCCCCCGAAGATCATGCCGGTACGCAGCACCAGCGCGCCGAGCACGCCGTAGAGCAGTACGCGGCGCTGCAATTCGAGCGGTACCGAGAAGTGGCCGAAGATCATCAGCCAGACGAAGACGTTGTCGACCGCCAGCGCCTTCTCGATCACATAGCCGGTGAAGTACTCGGCGAAGGTGCGGTTGGCGATCTCCCGGCCCGCGGCGCCGTCCAGGTAGAACCAGATCGCGGCGCCGAAGGCGAGCGAGATGCCCACCCAGAACACCGACCAGCCGGCCGCCTCCTTGAAGCCCACACGGTGGGTCTTGCGGCCGCCGAGCAGGAAAAGGTCCATCGCGATGAACCCGAGCACCAGGGCGAAGAATCCCGCCCACATCCACCAGGTGCCGACTGTTTGCATTGTCTTGACTCCGTGAAAAAGAAAAACGACCTGGGCGACATGGCGCAGGTCGTTCGTTGTTCACGGAGAGCCTTTGCCGATGTCGGCAAAGGTCTTGCTCGCAGCGTCCGCTTCAACCCACGGTCCTTGACACATGGTTCAGCGGTTCTGCCCGGACGCCCGGTTGTCTCGACGACAACGGCCTGACGAACGTCCGATCGGGAGCTACTCCCCTTTGGTGGGGCGATTCTAGCGCGGCCGAGAAGCGCACGTCGAGCCGGCTTGCGGCCCGACGTGCTCAGGCGCGGTCCTACTTCTTCGCGCGCATCTGTTGCAGGAAGCCGTCGAAGCGGTCTTCCGCGACGCCGAACCACATGATCTGGTCGTCGCGGAATTTCTTCCAGGCGTCGAAGACCTTCTTGAACTTGGCGTTCTTGGCGGCGATCTCGTCGTAGAGCTCGAAAGCCGCCTTGTGGGCCGCTTCCATCACTTCCTTGGGGAAGGGCTTGAGCTGCGTGCCGCCGGCGTACAGACGCTTGAGCGCAGCCGGGTTCTTCGCGTCGTACTCGGCCTGCATGTCGGAGTGCGCGTAGAGGCAGGCCGATTCCAGGATCGACTGGTATTCCTTGGGCAGCGCTTCCCACTGCTTGAGGTTCACATAGGTGGTGATCTGCGGGCCGCCTTCCCACCAGCCAGGGTAGTAGTAGAACTTGGCGACCTTGTTGAAGCCGAGTTTCTCGTCGTCATACGGGCCCACCCATTCGGCCGCGTCGATCGTGCCCTTTTCAAGCGCCGGATAGATGTCGCCGCCGGGAATCTGTTGCGGCACCGCGCCGAGCTTGGCCATGACCTGGCCAGCCACGCCCGCGATACGCATTTTCAGGCCCTTGAGATCATCCAGGGATTTGATCTCCTTGCGGTACCAGCCGCCCATCTGCACGCCGGTGTTGCCGGTGGGGATGTTGACGATGTTGTACTCGCGGAAGAACTCGCGCATCAGGGCGAGGCCGCCGCCCTGCAGCATCCAGGCGGTCTGCTGGCGGCTGTTCAGGCCGAAGGGGATGGCGGTGTCGAAGGCGAAGGTCGGATCCTTGCCGACGAAGTAGTAGGAGCAGGTGTGACCCATTTCCACGGTGCCGTCCTTGACCGCGTCGCAGACGCCGGGGCCGGGCACGATCTCGCCCGCGGCGAAGACCTGGATCTGGAACTTGCCGCCGGTGGCTTCGGCCACGCGCTTGGCGACCACTTCGGCCGCGCCGTAGATCGTGTCCAGGCTCTTGGGGAAGCTCGAGGCCAGGCGCCACTTGATGGTGGGCAGGTCGGCTGCCAGGGCCGGCGTGGCCGCTGCGCCGACAGCGAGGCCGGCACCAGCGGACTTCAGGAATGAACGACGCTCCATGGGTTGTCTCCTCTCCGTGTGGGTTATCGGCTCCCTGCCATGCAGCGGCAAGGGCCCCATCTCGACGAAACGGAAAGATTACTAAAGCATGCGAGCGTCGTGCGCATGCAAGAAGGGCCGATGCAGGTTTATTTGCATCGGCCCTTCGCTGTAAGCATGGTGAAAGCTTGGGCGCGTCGCTTTCGCGCGACGCGCCGTGGTGCTTACTCTCCGGCGATCGTCATGTTGCCGATCAGCACCGAACCGCAGATCTTGCCGCCACGCACCAGGAGATCGCTGCCGCAGGCTTCGATGTTGCGGAACATGTCGCGCAGGTTGCCCGCGATCGTGATTTCCTCGACCGGGTAGGCAATCTGGCCGTCCTCGACCCAGAAGCCGGCCGCGCCGCGCGAGTAGTCGCCGGTCACGTAGTTCACGCCCTGACCCAGCAGTTCGGTCACCAGCAGGCCGCGGCCCATGCGGCGCAGCAGGGCCTGGAAGTCCTCCTTGCCGGGCTGCAGCAGCAGGTTGTGCGAGCCGCCCGAGTTGCCGGTGGAGGTGAGGCCGAGCTTGCGCGCGGAATAGGTGGAGAGGAACCAGCCCTTGAGCACGCCCTGGTCGACCACGGTGCGCTTCTGCGTGGCCACGCCTTCGTCGTCGAACCAGCCGCTGCCCAGGCCCTGGGCCAGGAAGGGGTCATCCACCAGAGTCACGTTCTTGGAGAAGATCTGTTCGCCCAACTGGTCGAGCAGGAAGGACGAACGCCGGTAGAGCGCGCCGCCGCTCGCGGCCGAGACGAAATGGCCCAGCAGGCCCGAAGCCAGCGGTGCCTCGAAGAGCACCGGCGCCTCGCAGGTCGGGAGCTTGCGCGAGCCCAGGCGAGCGAGGGCGCGGCGCGCGGCGTAGTCGCCCACGGCTTCCACGTCCGGCAGGTCGCCGGCATTGCGCTTGGACACCCACCAGTCGTCGCGCTGCATCTCGTCGCCGCGGCCGGCGATCAGCGAGCAGCCGAGCGAATGGCGCGAGGCGGAAAAGCCTTCGCAAAAGCCCAGGCTGTTGGCCATCACGAACTGCGATTGCTGGGTCGACACCGAGGCGCCTTCGGAATTGGCGATCTCGTCGCTCACCGCCAGGCCGGCGGCCTCGCAGCGGCGGGCAAGCTCGATCGAGTCGGTGACTTCCACATCCCAGGGGTGGTAGAGCGATAGTTCGCGCGGCTCGCGAGCGAGGGTGGCTTCGTCCGGCAGGCCGGCGGCCGGGTCTTCGGCTGTGAAGCGGGCGATCGAGAGCGCGGCCTTCACGGTGTCCTGCAAGGCGGAGGCCGAGAAGTCCGAGGTGCTGGCATGGCCGCGGCGCTGGCCGAGATAGACCGTGATGGAAACGCCCTTGTCGCGGTTGTATTCCAGGGTATCGATTTCGCGCTGGCGCACGGTGACGGAATGTCCCCAGCCTTCGGTGACGTCGACGTCGGATGCGCTCGCACCGCCTTCGCGGGCATAACGCAGGACATCCTGTGCGATCTCGCGCAATTGGTCCTGGCTGAAGCTGAAACCTTTGTGAGCGGACATGGCGGAAGGGCTCCGGGGCGGCAAAAGCTATAATTCTACGAGTTCGCGGCGACGAGTCCGTGTCAGCCGCCCACGTTTTCCACGAAGCCACCCGCATGAGCCGCCCAGATCCCAATCGCGTCATCGAAGAACGTCCCAGCAAATCGCAGCGCAAGCGCGACTCCACGGCCTTGCAGGACATCGGTGCCGAGCTGGCCGAATTGTCCAAGGAGCGCCTTGCCAAGGTGCCGATGTCCGAGCGCCTGCGCGACGCGATGGAAGAGTTGCTACGCATCACCAAGCACGAGGCCCGGCGCCGTCAGCTGCAGTACGTCGGCAAGCTGATGCGCGACGAGGACGTGGCTCCGATTCGCGAGGCGCTCGATGCGCTCGCCGGCGTCTCGCGTGCCGAGATCGCCCGCCAGCACAAGCTGGAGAACCTGCGCGAACGCCTGCTCGAAGACGAAGCCGTCCTGGGCGAGATCGCCACCGAATTCCCGGGTGCCGACCTGCAACACCTGCGCAACCTGCGTCGCAATGCGCTCAAGGAGCGGGAGGCCAACAAGCCGCCGCGCTCCTACCGTGAGCTCTTCAAGGTCCTGCGTGCGCTCTCACAGCCCGGCCACGGCGCCGATGCTGAGGACGGCGACTTCGAAGACGAGATCGAGGACGAGTAATGGCCAGCGAGCTCCTGCGAGTCGGCCTGGTCTCGATCAGCGACCGCGCCTCCAGTGGTGTGTACGAGGACAAAGGCCTGCCCGCGCTGCGCGAATGGCTGGAGGCCGCGATCACCACGCCGCTCGCGATCGAGTCGCGCCTGATCCCCGATGAGCAATCGGTCATCGAGACCACGCTGATCGAACTCGCCGACGCCGCCGGCTGCCATCTAGTGCTCACCACCGGCGGCACCGGCCCGGCCCCGCGTGACGTCACGCCTGAAGCCACCCTGGCCGTCGCCGACCGCGAAATGCCGGGCTTCGGCGAACAGATGCGCCAGATCGGCCTTCGCTTCGTCCCGACCGCGATCCTCTCGCGCCAGGTCGGCGTGATCCGCGGCAGCACCCTCATCCTCAACCTGCCGGGGCAGCCCAAGGCGATCCGCGAGACCCTGGAAGGGCTCAAGGACGAGCAGGGCGCGAGCCTGGTGCCGGGGATCTTCGCGGCAGTGCCGTACTGCATTGACCTGATCGGTGGGCCGTATGTGGAGACGCATGAGGCGGTCGTGAAAGCGTTTCGGCCTAAGAGTGCGCAACGGCCCGCGGCCGTGTAGAGGCACTCACGGCGACGGCCCACTCTGACGGCCTCGGAGCTGCGTGCTTCGGGGCCGTTTGCTTTTGGGGCCTGTCCTGACTCCTGAACATGTTTGCGATTAGCGGGCGTGGTTTGGCCGGGTTCCGCCCCGGCGGGCGGTTACTTCTCTTGCTTGCCCAAGAGAAGTAATCAAGAGAAGGGCACCCCGCTGATCGCGCCGCACTGCGTGCGGTGCCCTGCGCTGCGCGGAAGCCAGAGCGCTGCCGAACTTGGCAACTGAGTCGCCCTCTTCGTTCGCGGTGAAACTGCGAACGAACGGAGCTCGGACAGTGCTCGCGCCGGGCTTCGCCCGGTGCCTCTGGCTTCCTGTGCTGCTCGGCGCGGTCAGAGGGGACGAAGATCAAAGGCGTCACCGCTGGATCGCCCTGGAGTTTGAGGAAAACTTGATGCTGGGTCGCAGACAAACGCTTTTTGTCGGCAGCAAGGAACAGCGGGCGGGCTCCGTCTGCCGAGGGTGGCTTGGAGCCGGGCGGTGCGCCGTCGAACGAGAACGCAGTAGTCGCATTGTTCCTTTCTCCTCCCCGGCCGAGCGGAGACGCTTTTGACCTTCAATCCCCTCTGTGTCGCCGAGCAACGCAGGTCTGCCAGGTTGCGCGCGAAGCGCGCTGGCGAGCACTGACCGAGCTCCGTTTCGTTCGCGGACTTATCGCGAACGAAAAGGGCGACTCAGCTGCCAAGTTCGGCAGCCATCCTGGCAGACCGAGTAGCGCAGGGGACCGCGCGCACGCGCGGCGACACAGCGGGGCGCGCTTTCTTTGCATACTTTCTTTCGCGCGAGCAAAGAAAGTATGCCGCCCGCCGGGGCGGGACCCGGCCAATGCACGCTTGAGGAAAAAGAACCAGGTCGATCTCGTGCGGGCGGCCCGTACTGCGAGGGACCTGGCACACCGAGCGGCGACCCTCGCCAACCCCATCCCCGCAAACCGCAATGTCTTCTTAACAGAGAGCGCCTAGCATCCGCCGCGTTTTGTCCTGGACCACAGGTGCGACATGGATGCAATCAAGGTGAGCGGTCTCTCGAAGACCTTTGGCTCGCGCAAGGTGCTCGACGCGGTGAGCTTCAGCCTCGCGCCGGGCGAGATGGTGGCGTTGATCGGGGCCTCGGGCTCGGGCAAGTCGACGCTGCTGCGTCACCTGTCCGGCTTCATTCCGGGTGACGCGGGCGAGGTGCGGATCATGGGCGACCTGGTGCAGGACAAGGGCCGTATCGCGCGTCGCATCCGTCGTGTGCGTTCGCATATCGGCTTCGTCTTCCAGCAGTTCAATCTCGTCGGGCGCCTGACGCTGCTGACCAACGTGCTGACCGGGCAACTGCATCGCGTGCCGAAGCATCGTTCGCTGTTCAAGCTGTTCTCCCGCGCCGAACGCGAAACCGGGTTGGCCGCGCTTGCCGAAGTTGGTATAGACGACTATGCCTTTCAGCGGGCCTCGACCCTCTCCGGCGGGCAGCAGCAACGTGCGGCGATCGCGCGGGCGCTGGTGCAGGGCGCGAAGGTGGTGCTGGCCGACGAGCCGATCGCTTCGCTGGACCCGGAATCCTCGCGCAAGGTCATGGAGATCCTGGCGCGGGTGAATCGCGAACACGGTTGCGCGGTGCTCGTCTCGCTCCACCAGGTGGATGTCGCCACCCGCTACTGCGGGCGCGTCATCGCCATGCGCGCCGGTCGCGTCGTCTTCGACGGTGCGTCCAGCGCGCTGACGCCGGCCTTTCTCGACGAACTCTATGGCTGCGAAGGGGCAGGCGCGGCGTTCGTGCCGGCCGCGCCATCGACGGCCACCCAGTCGATTCCTGAGCCGGTCGCCGTGCAGGCGGCGGCCTGAGCCTCTTTCACCGAACCACCCTGGCATCAAGGAGAAGTCCCATGTTTCGCAAGCTTCTGACCGCGGCTTTCGCCGTGCTCGCCTGCGCCTCGGCGCATGCGCAGCAGCAGGAAATCAACTTCGGCATCATCTCCACCGAATCGGCCTCCAGCCTCAAGGCGGACTGGCAGCCGATCCTGGAAGACATGGAGAAGAAGACCGGCTACAAGGTGAAGGCCTTCTTCGCCAACGACTACGCCGGCATCATCGAAGGCATGCGCTTCAACAAGGTGCAGATGGCCTGGTTCGGCAACAAGTCGGCGATGGAAGCGGTCGATCGCGCCAACGGCGAAGTGTTCGCCCAGATGACCTATGCGGACGGTTCGCCCGGCTACTGGTCGCTGCTGATCACCAACAAGGACAGCAGCTTCAAGACCCTGGACGACGTGCTCAAGCGCGGCAAGGAAATCGCCTACGGCGCGGGTGATCCGCAATCGACCTCCGGCACCCTGGTGCCCGGCTACTACCTCTACGCCGCCAACGGCATCGACCCCAAGACGCACTACAAGTCGATGCGCGTCGGCAACCATGAATCGAACCTGATGGCCATCGCCGCCAAGCAGGTTGATGTCGCCATCACCAACACCGAGACCTGGGAGAAGTTCCAGAAGCGCGAGCCGGAAAAGGCCGCGAGCATCCGCATCCTGTGGAAGTCGCCGCTGATCGCCGCCGACCCGTTGGTCTGGCGCAGCGACATCCCGGCCGACATGAAGACCAAGGTAAAGGCCTTCTTCCTCGGCTATGGCCGCGGCGACACAGCGGATGCCAAGCGCGAACTGGCCAATGTGAACAAGCTGACCTTCGGCGTGTTCAACGATTCTTCCAACAAGCAGCTCGTCCCCTTCCGCCAGCTGGAGCTCTTCAAGGAGAAGGCCAAGGTCGAGGCCGACGACAAGATGGACGCGGCCGACAAGCAAGCCAAGCTGAACGAGATCAACAAGAAGCTGGCCGACCTCAACGGTCAGGTCGCATCGGCCAAGTAATAACAGCGCCATCGTGAGGGGACGCGGATCGCGCTGCGGTCCGCGTCCTTCGCATCCGCCGGAATCGACTCATCATGCAGACTTCGAGCGCTTCGCCCCGCTTCGACGCGAGCGGCGGCCTGCCGCGCGCACGTCTTTCCAGCCTCATTCTGTGGGGCATCGTCCTCGGCATCCTGGCCTGGTCCTGGCACGGCGCGGAAATCCGCCCGATGATGCTGTGGACCGACTCGGCCAACATGGTCCGTTACGCGGAAGACTTCTTCCCGCCGAATTTCACCGACTGGCGCATCTACGTCTCGGAGATGATCGTCACGGTGCACGTCGCCATCTGGGGCACCGTGCTCGCCGTGATCTGCGCCGTTCCGCTGAGCTTGCTGTGCTCCTCGAACATCACGCCGGCCTGGGTGTACCAGCCGATGCGCCGCCTCATGGATGCGGCCCGCGCGATCAACGAGATGGTCTTCGCGATGCTCTTCATCGTCGCGGTGGGCCTCGGTCCTTTTGCCGGCGTGCTGGCCCTGTGGGTGCATACCACGGGCGTGCTGGCCAAGCTCTTCTCGGAGGCGGTCGAGTCCATCGATCCGCGGCCGGTGGAGGGCATCCGTGCCACCGGCGCCAACGCGCTGGAGGAGATCATCTACGGGGTGATCCCGCAGGTGATCCCGCTGTGGGTGTCATACGCGCTCTACCGCTTCGAATCCAATGTCCGGTCGGCCTCGGTCGTCGGCATGGTCGGGGCGGGCGGTATCGGCGTGGTGCTCTACGAAGTGATCCGTAGTTTCGAGTACGCGCAGACCAGCGCGGTGATGCTGATCATCATCGGTTTCGTGACCCTGATCGATGTGATCTCCGCGCGCATCCGCAAAGGCCTGCTATGAGCACCGTCGCGACTGCCATCGTGTCGCCCGATGCGACGACGCTCACGCTGCGTGCGGTGCGCGAAGACGAGCTCTCCTTGCTGGCGGACATCGTCGCCGAGCTCGACGGCGAGACCCGGCCCGTGCTGGAGGAGCTACGCGCCACCTGGCTCGCGATGCAGCGCCATCCCGACTACGTGTGCTACCTCGCGCAGCGAGGCGAGCTCGTGGTCGGCACGCTGTCGATGATCGTCTTTCCGGTGCTTTCCTACCGCGTGGTCAACGAGGCGATCGTGGAGACGGTGGTAATCCGTCCTGCCTTCCGCGGGCAAGGCCTGGGCCGCGCGATGATCACGGCGGCCATGCGCCTCGCGGCGGAGAAGGGCGCCTACAAGCTTGCGCTGTCGAGCAACCTGCGCCGCAGCGACGCGCACCGTTTCTACGAGGACATGGGCTTCGCACGGCACGGTTACAGCTTCTCCATCGCCACCAAGCCCGGGGCTGAAACCTCGGCCGGACCTGCCGTCACCGGAGTCCCCGCCGCATGAGCACCTACATCGCAGCCATGAACCTGCCGCCACCGGCGCGGCTTTCCGATGCGCCAGCCCTGGCGCCGGACGCCATCATCCGCGACTGCCATTTCGGCGCCTGGACCGAGGTCGGCAGCTCCTGCCGCATCGAGCACAGCGTCTTCGGCGACTACAGCTACATTGGCCACCACGGCGACGTGATGGCCGCGGACATCGGCAAGTTCGCCAACATCGCGTCCATGGTGCGGATCAATCCGGGCTTCCATCCGGTCGAGCGTCCCTGCCAGCACCACATCCTCTATCGCGCCAGCATGTACGGCATCGGCGAGGACGATCCGGAACTCTTCCACTGGCGACGCCTGCAGCGGGTGACGATCGGGCATGACGTATGGATCGGCCACGGCGTGGTGATCATGCCGGGCATCCGGGTGGGCAACGGTGCGGTGATCGGCAGCGGCAGCGTCGTCACCCACGACGTGCCGGCCTGGACCATCGTCGCGGGCGCGCCGGCCAAACCCATCCGCGCACGCTTCCCGCGCGTGATCGCGGAGGCGGTGGAGCAGGTTGCCTGGTGGGACTGGGATCACGCCACCTTGGCCGAACGGGCAGGGGACCTCAAGGACATGCGGCGCTTCCTCGCGCGCTACGCGGACAAGCCTGCGCGCTGAGGCAAGGTGGCCTCGATCGCGCGCCGGTCGGCTTGCCGTCCGTCGCGCCTGGCGCGGCGTTCGGTCGGCCGCGCGGCGGGGCTGGCAGGGGCGGCGCGTATCATTGCAGTCTTGTTTCAACTCGCCGCACTGCAATGAACCGCATCCTCAAGCAATGTCTGTCCGGCGCCGCGTTCGCGCTCGCCGCAACCAGCGCCTTCGCCACCGACGTGGGCGTTTCCGTCACCGTGGGACAGCCCGGCTTCTACGGTCGTATCGATATCGGCAGCATGCCCCAGCCGGTAGTGGTGTATCCGGAGCCGGTGGTGATCCAGCGTGCGCCGGCTGGCGTGGTGTACCAACCGATCTACCTGCGCGTGCCGCCCGGCCATGCCAAGAACTGGTCCAAGCACTGCGGCTACTACCACGCCTGCGGCCGTCCGGTGTATTTCGTGCAGGACCGTTGGTACCAGGAACAATACGTTCCGCACTACCGCGAGATGCACGGCCCCGACCGGCATCACGACGACCATCATCACCACGATGACCACGGTCCTGACCATGATCACGGTCCTGGCCACGACCACGACGATCACGGGCCTGGCCACGGCAAGGGCCATGGCAGGGGTCACGACTAAGCGACCGGGCGCCGCCGTGGGCGGCGCCAACTAGGCCGCGAGTTGCTCCGTGGCCGCGAAGTCCAGATCCATCATCTGCGGCGGCGCTGCGGCGGCAACGCCGGGTTGCGCCGCCGACAGGGGCAGTCGCACCACGAGTTCGGTGGTATCCATGAACTCGTCGACCTGCACCGCGATCGTGCCGCCCTGGGCCTCGGTCAGCAGCTTGGCCGAATAGGTCCCCAGCCCTGTCCCCCCGCGCTTGCCGGAAGTCACGTACTTCTCGAAGAAGCGTTCGCAGACTTCCTGCGGCGCTGCGCCGCGATTCTTGATCGAGACCTCTGCGAGTGCGCCCTTGATCGTCACCGCGATGTCGACACGCGTGTCGCGCGGCGCGGCCTCGCCCGCATTGCGCAACAGGTTGTGCAGCAGTGAGTGGCAGAGGACCCGGTCGCCGCGGATCAGCAGGGACGGGTTCGTCTCGTCGGGCACGCTCACGGCGATCGTCAGATTGCGGGCCCGCCCCTCGCCGCGCGCGACTTCGGCCAGTCCGCGCAGTTGCGCAATGATGTCCACGTCCTGTGCGTCGAGCTCGAACTGGCCGGTCTCGATCTTGTAGAGCTCGGTCGAGAGCCCGACCATGTCCAGTGCCTGGTGGGTACAGGTCTGGATGCTGCGCAGATAGGATAGCTGGAGGTCTGAGAAGCGGCCGTCTTCCAGCAGCAGCTCGGTCATGCTGGCGACACCGGCGAGCGGTCCCTTCAGATCGTGGCGAGTGATCTGCTCGACCTCGTCGCGCAGGCGGGCGATTTCCAGCAGGGCGTCGCATTCGCCCTGCACCCGTCGTTGCAGGGCCACATAGCGCATGAAGTTGCTCACCCGCAGGCGCAGAACGTCGGGCTGGATCGGCTTGCTCACGAAATCCACCGCGCCCAGGTCCAGGCCATGCATGCGGCTGGTGTCGTCGTCCATGGCCGAGACGAACATGATGGGCAGGACCTCCGTCGCCGGATTCTCGCGCAGGCGGCGCGCGACTTCGAAGCCATCCATCTCCGGCATCATGACGTCGAGCAGGACCAGTTCGGGTGGGTCCTCGCCAAGGCAGATCGCTAGCGCGCGACTGCCATCGATGGCAGTACGCACCCGATGCTCCTCGGCGAAGAGCGGCACCATCAGCTCCAGGTTCTCCGGCGTGTCGTCCACCACCAGGATGCCGCCTACGCGCTGCGGCTCGGGCAGCTCGATGCGCTTCTCCGGTACGGACAGCTCGACCGGCATTTCGGCGCGCGGGCGCCAGGCCATCGCACGTTGTACGCATTCGGCGAAGCGGCCCGAGGTGTAGGGCTTCACGAGCAGGGTGCTGACGCCGGCTTCGATCGCCTGCTGCACCCGTTCGCGCGCCGCCTCGGCGGTGACCATCATGAAGGGCAGGCCGCGCAGGCGTGCGTCGCGGCGCACGAAGCGCAACAGCTCGAGCCCGTCCATGCCGGGCATGTTCCAGTCCGAGAGGATCAGGTCGACCTTGTGCGATTCGAGCACGCGCAGGGCCTCGTGCCCGTCGCGCGCGATCAGCACGCGTTCGGCACCGGCGTCGCGCAATTGGTGGGCGGTGACCTTGCGCATGGTCTCGAAGTCGTCGACGACGAGCACACATTTGCCCAGCAGTTCAGTGAGGATCATGGCGGGGCTCCAGCGTCGGCACGAAGCCGGGCATGTCAGGGTCGGCGAACTCGCGGGTAATGCGCTCGAATACCGCTTCGTTGGCGTCGAAAGCCGCCACCACCGCGGGATCGAAGTGGGTGCCGCAACCGGCGCGGATCAGCGACGCAGCGTCGGCGTGCGTCATCAGGGCTTTGTAGACGCGACGACTGACCAGTGCGTCATAGACGTCCGCCACCGCCATCAGGCGCGCGGAGAGCGGAATGGCCTCGCCAGTTAGGCCCTGCGGGTAGCCACTCCCGTCCCATTTTTCGTGATGCCCGTAGGCGATCTCTTTAGCTACCCGCAGGAACTCTATCGGCGTGCCGAGTTCGGTTTCTGCCTTCTCGATGGCGCGGCGGCCGATCTCGGCATGGCTGCGCATGATCTTCATCTCGCCGGTGTCGAGCGGACCCGGCTTGCGCAGGATGCTGTCGGGGATGCCGATCTTGCCGATGTCGTGCAGCGGCGCCGATTTGTAGAGCAGGCAGATGTAAGTCGGTGTCAGCAGGTCCGCGTACTTCGTTTGCTGCGCGAGCGTCTCGGCGAGCGCGCGGACGTAGCGCTGGGTACGGCGGATGTGATTGCCCGTCTCGTTGTCGCGCGCTTCGGCGAGCGAGGCCATGGCAAGGATGGTCGCGTCGTGCGCGAGGCTCAGCGCTTCGGTGCGCCGGCGGACTTCCAGCTCCAGGGCTTCGCCATGCGCGCGAAGACGGTCCGAGCTGGCCTTGAGCGCCAGGTGGTTGTCGATGCGGGCGAGCAGCAGGGCCGGGTTGAAAGGCTTGGCGACGTAATCCACCGCGCCGCAGGACAGACCCAGGTGTTCGTTGTTGTCGGCCGCATTGGCGGTGACGAAGATCACCGGCACGCCGGCAAGGCGGGGGCGGGACTTCAACTCGCGGCAGACTTCGTAGCCATCCATGTCGGGCATCGCCACATCGAGCAGCACCAGATCCGGCTGGCTGTGCTCGGCAAGTTCCAGGGCGCGCGATCCCGAGGCCGCCATCCGCACGCGGTAGCGATCGGCCAGCGTGTGGTGAAGCAGCTCCAGGTTTTCGGGCGTGTCGTCGACGACCAGGATCGTCGGACGGGGCGTCACGGGCGATGCGGAGGCGAGCATGGCGGGACCTCGATGGTTGGGGGATGGAGACCGCTCCGGGCGGCTTGGACACAGTCTCCCCTGCCTGGGCAGGCAGAGCCTTCCCCGCGACGCCAGCTGCTGTGCCGCTGGCGCCATGTCGCGGCAGGCGCGCTCAGTAAAGGGGTGCCAGCGCTGCACGTTGTCCTCGCAAGAGCATCAGGGCTTCATCGAAGCGGAAGGCTTTCACCAGCCGCACCAGGCGCGAACCGCTTTCCTTGAACGCCCCGGTGAGCAGCGGGGCGTGCTGGTGGACCAGCGCGCGCGCTTCGGCCTCGCCGCCGGCGAGCATGCCCTCCAGTCGGTCGAGCTGCATGTGCAGTTCGATCGGGTCCGGGCGGACATGCGAGATCTCAAGCGCCGGCTCCGGCAGCGCGCCGATCAGGGCGGTCACAAGCGCGTTCAGGGGCGCCTCCACGCGCGCGATGCGTCGCCGCGCGGCGGCGAGATTGTCTTCGCGCAGGGCGTTCTCGATGGAGCGGCTCTGGGCCGCCAGCTTGCGGGCTCCGATGGTGGCGGCAAGGCCCTTGAGCGTGTGCGCCAGGCGTTCGGCGCTGGTGCAATCGCCCTGGTCCAGCGCCTCGCGCATGGCCGGCGCGGCGTCGCGCTGGCTGATGGCGAAGTTGCGCAGCACTTCTTCGTAGGCTTCGCGCCGACCGAGCACATGGGACAGCCCCTGGCGGAGGTCCAGTCCTTCGATGTGGGTGAGCGGGTCGCTGACCGGCTCGTCCAGGACCTCGGCGATCGTGGCGTACAGGAATTCCGGTTCCACGGGTTTGGCGATGAAACCGTTCATGCCCGAGGCCGCACAGATGTCGCGTTCGCGCGAGCCGGTGTTCGCCGTCATCGCCAGGATCGGCGTGTCACGCCAGCCCGGCAGCGCGCGCAGGGCGCGCGTGGCATCCGGCCCGTTCATCACGGGCATCTGCATGTCCATCAGGACCAGGTCGAAGCCGTGCTGCGCGCCAAGCTTGCGGGCGCGCTCGACGGCGATGCTGCCGTCGGCCACGGTCTCCACCTCCATCCCGCGGGCTTCGAGCAATCCGCGCGCGACCATCTGGTTGAGCGGGCTGTCTTCGACCAGCAGGACCTTGCGTCCGCGCAGCACGTCCGCGGTCGCGAGCGGCGCCTCGACCGGCAGGTCGATGGCGGCGTCGTCCTGGCTGGCGGCCGCGGGGAGCCGTGCGGTGAACCAGAACAGGCTGCCGCGTTGCGGCACGCTATGGACGCCGGTCTCTCCGCCCATCAGTACAGCCAGGCGCTTGCTGATCGCCAGTCCCAGGCCGGTTCCGCCGAAGCGGCGGGTGGTCGAGGAGTCTGCCTGTTCGAAAGAGCGGAAGAGGCGAGCCTGGTCCTCGGGCGTGATGCCGATGCCGCTGTCCTGGACTTCGAAACGCAGCAGCTCGGGATCGTCCTGCGTGCGCGAGACGGTCACCTGGATGCCGCCCTGCTCGGTGAACTTCACTGCGTTGCCGACGTAGTTGATCAGGATCTGGCCGAGTCGCACCGCGTCGCCGCGCAGCCGCTCGGGCACGCCGTCGGCAAGTTCCAGGCGCAGGCTCAGGCCCTTCTCCGCGCATTGCGTGCCGAAGATCTCCTCGACGTTGCGCAGAACGTCGCGTAGGCGGAAGTCGCCCGTTTCGAGCTTGAGGGCCCCGGCATCGAGTTTGGAGAAATCGAGGATGCCGTTGAGGACACCCATCAGGTGCTTGCCCGCGCGCTGGATCCTGGCAATGTGGTCGCGCCGCTCCTCTTCGTCGCGCGTGTCGAGCGCGAGATGCGCCATGCCGAGGACCGCGTTCATCGGCGTGCGGATCTCGTGGCTCATGTTGGCGAGGAAGTCGGCCTTGGCGCGCGCGGCCGATTCGGCGGCGTCGCGTGCCTGGCTCAGCTGTGCGCCGCGCTCGATCAGGGTGCTGTTGAGCTCCACCAGATCGGCCTGGCGGTTTTCGAGCTCGCCGCGCTGTTTCTGCAGCGCCTCGGCCTGGTTGAGGCTGAGCGCGAGCATCTGGCGTGTTTCGACATTGCGTTCCAGCAGCTCCACGAGCAGCGAGAGCGGCTCGCTCAGCATGTCGAGCAGCGCCGCGGTCTCGGCAGACGGCTCGCTCAGGAAGGCGAGTTCGATCACCGCCACGACTTCGCCGCGCTTGAGGATGGGCAGGGCGCGCACATGGTTCAGCGACAGATTGCGGGGGCCCGCCAGGAGCGTGCTGTTCTCCTCTGCCGGCACGCTGCGGGCGAGCATGATGCCCCGCTGCGCGGCCATGCCGACCAGACCATGGCCCCACACGGCTTCGCCGCGGCCGTCGGCGGGTTGGCCGCCCATGTCTGCGATACGGACCAGGCTGTTCTGGCGACCGTTGGCCACGTAGAAGGCGGCGTAGTCGCCGTCGGTAGTGGTCATCAGGGTCTGGAGGATCTCTTCGGCGAAGGCGCGGAAATCCTGTTTGCCCTGCAGGCGCTCGACGAGATGAGCGATCACATCCTTGTTCTGTTCCCGTGCCTCGGCCAGTGCCAGCGCAACGCGCAGTGCTTCGAGTGCGCGACCGATCTGGCCCACCTCATCGGCGCGGTCCGCGCCCGGCACCGGCGAATCAAGGTCGCCGTGGCCCATGTCGATGACCCGCTGGCGGATCTGGTAGAGCGGCGTGAGGACCGAGCGCGAGAACATGACGGCCATCAGGCTGAGCATGCCGACCAGGCAGGCTGCCGCAAGGCCGCCTTGCCAGACCAGCCTGCGCTTGAGGGTCTGAACTTCCGCGACGCCCTGCTTGACTGCATCGTCATTGAACTGGATGTGGCGATCCAGAGCGGCTTGTACGGCGAATAGCTCGGCCGACTTGTCCTTGAGCAGCTCCTGCGCGTCGGCACGGCGGCCGTCGCGAACCAGGTCCAGCGAGCGGTTGATGATCGCCGTCGCGGTGCCGGCGGCAGCACGTACATCGCTGAGCAACACGCCGTCGCGCGCGTCGAGCACGTAGTTGCTCTGGTAGATGAGCAGCTGTTTCTGCAGGTCGCGTTCGTGCTGGATGAGTTCGTCGACGTCCTTCTCGTCGTCTTCCACGCTGCGCCGGTGCACGACTTCCCCCGTCTGGCCGAGCAAGGCCACGTACTCGGACCGGATCTGGTTGAGCAAGGAGTAGCTGGGCAGGACGTTTTCGGAGAGCTGGTTCTGCCGATCCGACAGGCGATCGAGCTGCACCACCGCCAGTACGCCCAGTCCTGCCACCGACAGGATGCAGGCCAGCAGCAGCACCATGAGCTTGCGCCAGAGAATGGGCTTGCGCCGCCATTCTTCGTGGATCTCGAAACCAGTCATGTCGTCTTCCAATCGGGCTTGTGGACGGCCTGCGATGGGCGCGTCGTAGGTCGGGGGATTGCCGGCCGGCAGAACGGGGAAAGCCGGCGGGGCGTTATGACGCCAGTGTCTTCGGCGCGCCCCCTTGCCGCCGCTCCGGCGGCGCCAACGGGTTTTCCCCCGCCGCCAATCGCTGGCGGCGGGGCGGCCGGACTCAAGCCGGGGAACGGTCCTTCGCCAGTACCCGGACGAGTCGTCGCATGGGGGCCTTGATGCGGGTGGTGGAGCGCTTCGCCGCGGTCAGGTCGCGCGCAGCCAGGGCGCGTTCGATGTCACGGCCGACGGTGGCCAGTTCAGAGGCGCCGATCATCTCGGCCTTGATGGCCAAGGCGTTGGCGAGCCGCATCGCGGCGTCGAGATCGCGCCCATCCAGGGCATCGCGCAGGGTTTCCTCGGTATCGCGATGGACCGCGACGAAGTCCTGCACCGCGGTTGCATGCAGCTCATCGAGCGCGGCAAGCGGTGAGAGGTCTTCGTAAGTGTGCAGACCATCGACCGGGCACAGCGAGTTCAGGAGCGCCTCGCGTTCGCGGTCGGCAGCGTCTGAATGGGGCGTGACGGACACGTCGAGCGCAAGCGTCTGCCCGTTCTCGGGGGCCGCGCAACCACCGAGCACGAACTCCGGCGATGCGGGGCGCGGCGGAGCCGGTGACAGGGCGGGTTCGCGCTGTTCGTTTCCTTGAGGCTCTGCGAGGACGAGCGAATCGCGTGCGGCGATGCGCGTCGGGCCGGCTGCACTGCGAAGCGCAAGCTGCGGTCGGACCGGGCGCAGATGACCCGCGGCGAAACCGAGCAGCACCGCCAGGACCGCGATGGCGAGCAGCCAGCCGCTGCGTTCCAGCTTGTCCTCAAGCGCATCTACCTGGGCGAGTGCCGCACCAAAAGACTGTTCGCCGACGATCAGCCGCTGGTCCATCACGATCAGGACCGAGAGGAGCGCGTCGGTACCATTGCGCAGCATGCCGCGCGCCTGGGCGTACTGGCCGGTGCCGAGCAGGTCCAGCGCGCCTTCCAGGGTGTCCGAGGCCGCGCTGATCGCCAGCCGTGCCTCCGCGGAGAGCTGGCTTCGGAAGTCATCGTCCGCGCTGCCGCTGCGGAACTGCTTCAGGCCTTGGGCGAGGCGTTCGTGCTGGAGCTGGACCCGGGCCGCTTCGTCGGCGTCGGGCGCCTCGCTGCGGGCAAACTGTCCGACCGCGCGCAGGAGACCGACATACTCGTGACGGACTTCGTTGAGCGGCGCATGGTCGGCCCTGACCTGTTCGGCGATGGCCTGCTGCTCCTCCGCGAGCCGGTCTGCATTCCTCGCCGACACAGTCGCGCTGACGGCGAGGGCAAGAATGGTGGCCAGCATGACCAGGGCGAGTTTCAGCTTGATCGATCGGTCGCGGCGCGCGTCTTGATCGGCGATGTCTTGCATGTCGAGTTCTCCGGGGGACTTGGGGCCAGGGCATGCGATTGAACTCGTCGTCGGGGCGCGGGATACTTTCCCGCGTTTGTGGTTCATGCAGTGCCGATGCAGCAAGTTTCAGGCGGAGCCGGGCAGGCCCGCCGTCCCTTGAACGCCATCGCTGATGCCGCGGGCGCCAGCACGGAGAAGCGCATTGCAGACCTTCTTGTCGAACTCGCTTACGCTGCTCGAACGGCTGGCTCGTGAGGAGGGCGTAGCACTGGCCCTGCCCGCTGCCCATGTGAGCGCCCGCCTGCCGACCGATCTGTTCGACCGGGCCTGTGCGGAGCTCGCCGCCAAGGCGCCGGATCCTGCCTTCGGGCTGCGCGCCGCCGAGCTCTGGCATCCCTCCGATTTCGCTGCGCTGGGCTATGCCTGGTTCGCGTCCCTGACCCTGCGCACCGCGCTGCTCCGTCTTGCGCGATTCCGCCGCCTGCTGGGCGATCGTGGCGTCCTGGCCCTGGACGACGGCGCCGGGGAGGGGCTGTGGATCAGCTATGCGCATGGCCGCGGCGACCCGTTGCTTGACCGCGTGGGCAGCGAGCTCATTCTCTCGGTGGTGCTTTCGCTGTGCCGGCGCAACTACGGCGAGGCACTGGTGCCGGCGCGCGTGCAACTCGCCTTCGCGGAGCCGCCCGCCAGGACGCCCTATGACGCCTTCTTCGGTCGCCCCGTCGAGTTCGGTGCGCCGCGCAACGCGCTCCTCATCCCGCACGATGTTGCCGACCGGGAACTGCCCACCGCCAACCGCGAGGTGGCTGCCACGCTGGACGAATTGCTCACCCGGCAACTGGCAGGGCTGGACCAGAGCGACTTCGTTGCGCGCAGCAAGGCCGTATTGCTGGAAACACTGCCCGACGGGATGCCGGAGGCCGCCGATATCGCGCGCCGCCTCTTCGTCAGCGAGCGCACCTTGCAGCGGCGTCTCGCGCAAAGACAGACGAGTTTCCATGCCCTGGTCGACGAAACCCGGCGCGAACTCGCCACGGCTTATCTGCAGGACGCAGCCAACTCGGTGACCGAGGTCGCGTTCCGGGTGGGCTTCGCAACGCCCAGCGCCTTCTCGCGTGCCTTCCTGCGCTGGACCGGGCGTTCGCCCTCGGACTGGCGCAAGTCGGCGCAGGCCTGAGCGTCGCGGGAGGCTCGGGTGGGGCTCAGGCGCTCGCGCAGCCGAGCCAGGTCCGCAGCTCGCGGACCGCGTCGCCCAGCGCGCCTTCGTTGCGGATGCTGTGATCGACCTGCCAGGGTGCGCGCGCCATCTGCTGCGTCCGCGCCAGGCGCTGCGCCTGTTCCGCAGCGGCTTCGCGCCCGCGCGCGGCGAGGCGGGCACGCAGGGTCTCGGGGCTTGCGGTGATTTCCACCAGATGTGCCCCGGGGAAGCGCGACTGCACCTCCGGCCAGTAGGCGCGCGAGCCATTCACCAGCACGGTGAGTCCTTGTGCCAGCCAGTCCTCGATCTCGCGGCCCACGCCATAGGAAAGTCCGTGGCTTTCCCAGTGGAGCGCGAAGCAGCCGGTGTCGCGCCGCAAGCTGAATTCCGCGTTGCTGAGCGCAACGTGGTTCTCGCTGCCGGCGCTGGCCGGGCGGGTGATGTAGCGATGCGCGACGACGATGCGCTCATCGGCTTGCAGCGAGGCGCGCAGGCCCGCCAGCACGCTGTCCTTGCCGGCGCCCGAAGCGCCGACGATGTAGACCAGGCGCGGGACCCGCCGCGCACTCATCGCGCAGCCCTCATCCCGGCTGTTCATTCCTCGATGGCCTCGACGCTGCCGTCGAAGCCGTAGCGCGCGACATGGCGGAAGTGCTCACCCTCGCGCGCCTGCACGAACAGGCTGATCGCATCGAAACCCAGGGGCTCGTGCTCCGCCTCGCCTGAGAACGCGTGGATGGCGCCAAGCAGCAGATCGGCCTCCGCCAGCGCGAGCCGTTCGCTCAGCGTGATATGGAAGCGGAATTGGTCGAGCACATAGGGATAGCCCCAGCGTGCCAGCAAGGTCTCCTGGCGATCGCTCAGGCGCGCCGCGCGGCGTCGGGCAAGCTCCGCCTCAGAAGGCGGCGCGCGCAGTTCGTCGAGACGCGTGACGCAGGACTCCGCGACGACGGCGATCGCGTCGCGGCGATCGCGCGGTTGCCAGGCGAGGAAGCCGTCGAGCGGCGCGGCCACGACGCGGAAGGAAAACGGCGTCAGCCCTGCGGCCACGGCGCGCAGGCGTACGTCGATGTCGCCCGCGGTGGCGCCTTCGCGCAGGCGGAAGGGCGGCTTGAGCGTCGCATGCAGGCCGTAGCGGCGTGGCGAGTCGGTCAGCGCAAGCAGGCGGTCGGCGTCCAGGCCCGGCACTGCGGGTTGGGCCAGCGCCCTGCCGCTGCGCGCGTCGCGCCCCAGCCAGGTACTGCCGAAGCGATCGTGCAGCGAACCGGCCGGCGGTGCGTAATAAAGCGCGAAGCGCGCGGTGGCGGGGTCGAAACGGTCCAGCTCAGGCATGCAGACGATCTCCGTCGGCCAGGTAGGCAAGGCGGCCGGCCACCAGGGTGGCGACAAGGCGCGGCGCACGCTGGTCGCGCGCGTCCAGCACCAGGGCGTCTGCACGCAGGCCGGCAGCGAGGCGGCCGCGGTCGTGCATGCCCAGGGCTTCGGCGGGGTTCTGCGAGACCAGCTTCCAGGCCGCGTTGAGACTCAGCGCGCCCGAGTCGGCGAGCTTGAGCGCCGCATGCAGCGGCGCCGGGTAGTAGTAGTCGGAAGCGAGGATGCTGCACTGGCCGGCGCGGGCGAGCTCTTCCGCGGCCGGTGCGCCGACATGGCTGCCGCCTCGCAGGACGTTGGGCGCGCCGCAGACCACCGGCGAGGCGTTGGCATGAGCGTAGCGCGCGACCTCGTGGGTGAGCGGGAACTCGGAGACGCGGCAGCCCATGGTGCGGTAATGATCACGCACCTCGGTGCTCGGATCGTCGTGCGAGGCCATCGGGATGCCGCGCCGGCGGGCCTGCAGCGCCAGCCGCTCGACCACCAGCGAGACTTCGTCGGTGCGTTCCAGCGTGGCTTCGATCAGGGCCATGAAGCCGGGTACGTCGGTGCCGGCGCGGTCCGCGTACTCCTGCAGCTTGTGCGGCTTGCGGCGCATGCCGGGCAAGTGCTCGTTGAAGGCGAGCAGGCTGACCTTGCCCGCCTGGAGCCAGCGCTGCGCATCGGCTTCGCCGGCCACGTTGTGGCATTCGAAGCGCAGATGCACCTTGTGCTCGACCTGCAAGCGCGGTGCGAGGCGCTCCAGCGCATCGAAGAGCCCTTCGGCCGTTTCGCGGCCCCGCAGGCCGCCTTCCCAGGAATAGGTGACGCCGTGCAGGGCAGTGGTGATGCCATTGGCAGCGAGCTGGCGATCGGTGTCCATCAGCGCGAGGTCGAGCGGAAAACGCACGCCCGGCCGCGGCATGATCTGGCGTTCGAAGGCATCGCCGTGGAAGTCGACAATGCCGGGCAGCACCAGGCAGTCGCTTGCATCCAGCCAGCGTCCGGACTGCGGCGCTTCGCTGACGCGTCCGTCCTCGATGAAGAGCGGGCCCTCGTCCAACTGGCCGTCTTCGCGCAGCACCCGGCCACCCTGCAGGGCCGCGAGGGGAGCCGCGACGGGCCTCGCACTCGTCATGGTGGAGAAGCCTTCGCTGGTACGCTCCATTGCCAGTTGCATGTCATGTCCTCCGAGTGCCGGGAATGCGCACAGGGTAGGGCGTCGCAATTACAAATTCGTGTAGACGACTTTGCGGATGAACGACGCGCCTCGCGGGCGATGCCGGGCTCGACCTGGCGGACGCCATGGTGCCGGATCGCCGCCGTCCCGCACCTACTGGCTGGGATCGAACACGAACTGCACCCAGTCGCCCGAGAAGTTGGCGATCGAGTACTGCAGCGGTGCGCCCTCGGCATCGAGGTTGATCGACTCCACATGCAGCACCGGGCGCGACTTCGGCTGGGCCAGCAGGCGCGCGGTCTCGTCGTCGGGCAGGCGGGCGGTCACGCGGGTGGTGCCGCGGGTGTAGTCGGCGACCTCGTATTCGCGCAGAGCCTGGGTGATGGAGCCGAGCTCGCGGATCCGCTCGCCGATGCCGGCGAAGCGCGCAGCCGCGAAGAAACTCTCCGCCGTGTTGATCGGTCGGCCCTCGGCGCGGCCCACGGTGACCACCTGCACGACCTTGGCGCCGCGTCGCAGGCCCAGGGCCTTGGCGATCTCGGCGCTGGCGGGCAGCTCGCTGGCGCGCTGGACCTCGATGCTGGAGGAGAGGCCCACGTTCTCCAGGTTCTGCGAGAAGCGCGTGCGCCGCGCGATCGTGTAGTCGATCGCGTAGTCCTGCACGAAGGTACCGCGCCCCTGTTCGACCCGGATCAGGCCGCCGCGCTCCAGCACACCGAGCGCACGCCGCACGGTGTGGCGATTCACGCCGAAACGTTCGGCCAGTTCGCTCTCGTTGGGCAGGCGTTCGCCCGGCGCGAAATGCTGCTGGCGGATGTCCTCCGTCAAGGCCGCCTCGATCTGGCGCCACACCGCGACGCCCTGTCCCCGCTCCACCGTCATCGATCTTTTCTCCCGCATCGCGCCTGCCTTCAAGCGCGTTTTCCTGCGCGAGGATATCGCCGGTTAACGAAACTTTCATGTCCGTCCGCAACAATCCGCGCCGTTGTCCGGACGCCGGCGATTCGTCGGGTCGTCTAGACTCCGAAATCGTATAGACGTATAAATGAATACGTCGAAGCCGCTGCGTCGAAGCTGAATTCGAAGCTCAACCGAAGCCCTGGGGAGCACCCATGACTCAATCCGATCAGGCCGCAAGCGGGCGCACAGCCGCGCCGGAAGCGGCTTCCGAAGCGCGCCGCCGGGCGCTGGGCATCCTGGCCCGAGCCGGCGTCGAAGCACTCGAAGCGCGTGTGCAGGCCTTCGGCGCGGTGCCGGTTTTCGCCTGGCTGCGCCGTCCGGAAACCGGCACAGTGATGTTGCGCGGACGCATCGCCGGCGACGGCGCGCCCTTCAACCTGGGCGAAACCAGCCTCACCCGCTGCACCCTGCGCACGGAAGACGGCGCCGTGGGCGTCGGCCTGGTGCAGGGCTGCAGCAAGCGCCATGCGGAGCTGGTGGCCTTGTGCGATGCGCTGCTGCAGCGTTCCGAATCGATGGAGCGTGTGCGCGACCTGGTGCTGCGCCCGCTGGCCGAGGAGGAGGCTGGGCGCCATGCCCACCGTGCCGCGCAGGTGGCGGCGAGCAAGGTGGATTTCTTCACCCTGGTGAGGGGGGACGCATGAGCACGATCACCACGAACGCCATCACCACGAACACGGCGGCCCCGAACGCAACGACCCCCGACGCGACGACCTCGAACGCGACGACCTCGAACGCGACAAGCATGGGCGCCCCGATGGACCTCTCGCGCCTTCTTCCCGGCTTCGCTGATCCGGTGCATGACGCGCAGGCGAGCTTCCGCACCGTGCTGCATGCGCTGGCGGAGCCCGGCCGCGTCGCGGAGCTACCCGTGAAGCTGTCGGCACCCGCAGGCCTGGGCGTCGCACGGGCGGCCATTCTGCTGGCGCTCTCCGACTACGACACGCCGGTGTATCTCCCGCCCTCCGTGGGCGAGGGCGAAGCGGCGGCCTGGCTGCGCTTCCACAGTGGCTGCCCCCTGGTCGCGAACACCGAGGCGGCGCATTTCCTGGCGCTCGACGGGCTCGCGCAACTGCCGGGCGCCGAGGCGATGCAACCCGGTTCGGCGAGCTACCCGGACCGCTCCGCCACCTTGCTCATCGAAGTGCCCGAACTCGCCGAGGGCGGGCCGATCCTGCTCACCGGCCCCGGCATCGAGCACAGCCGCTCGATCAGCGTGGGCGGCTGGACCAGCGCGACCACCCGTTTCCTGCAGGCCAACCGCGCGGGCTTCCCGCTCGGCGTGGATCTCCTGCTCACCTGCGGCGACCGTCTGATGGGCCTGCCGCGCACCGTCATCGTGGAGGCCTGAGATGTACGTCGCGGTCAAAGGGGGCGAACGCGCGATCGCGCAGTCCCATGTGCTGGTGGCCGATGCGCGCCGGGGCGATCACGCGCTGGCGGAATTGTCGGTCGCGCAGATCCGGCAGCAGCTACGGCTTGCCGTGGCGCGGGTGATGACCGAGGGCTCCCTCTACGACGAGGACCTCGCTGCGCTCGCGATCAAGCAGGCGGCCGGCGACCTGGTCGAGGCGATCTTCCTGCTGCGCGCCTATCGCACCACGCTGCCGCGGCTTGCCGACAGCCTGCCGCTGGACACCGGGCGGATGCGGATCGAGCGGCGCATTTCTTCCGCCTTCAAGGACCTGCCCGGCGGGCAGGTGCTGGGTCCGACCTACGACTACACGCAGCGCCTGCTCGATTTCTCGCTGCTCGCCGAAGGCGGCCAGCCGGCGGAGTCCGCACCGAATGCCGCCGCCGCGCCGCTGGAGGCGCCGCGGGTCACCGACCTGCTGGCGGGTGAAGGCCTGATCGAAGGCTCCGGCGATCAGGGTGAGGACCGCGCGCCGGTCGACCTCACGCGGGAGCCTTTGCTCTTCCCGGCAGATCGGGCGACGCGCCTGCAGAACCTCGCACGTGCCGACGAAGGCTTCCTGCTCGCGCTCGGCTATTCGACCCAGCGCGGCTACTCGACCACCCATCCCTTCGCGGCGGAGATCCGCTTCGGCGCGGTTCCGGTCGAAGTCTTCGTGGAGGAGCTGGGCTTCGCGGTGGAGATCGGCGAAATCGCACTCACCGAATGCCAGCTGATCAACGATTTCCACGGCAGCGCCGAAGCACCGCCGCAGTTCACCCGCGGCTACGGGCTGGCCTTCGGCCATGCGGAGCGCAAGGCGATGGCGATGGCCCTGGTGGATCGTTCGCTGCGCGCGGACGAGTTCGGCGAGTCCACCGAGTCGCCCGCCAACGACGAGGAATTCGTGCTCTCGCACAGCGACAACGTCGAGGCCTCCGGCTTCGTGCAGCACCTGAAGCTGCCGCACTACGTCGACTTCCAGACCAACCTGGAGATGCTTCGCCGCCTGCGTGCGGATTGGGAGTCCGGCGGGGAGCCCGGAGGCGAGGACGCGGCGCGGATCATGGGCCAGCAACAGGAAGAGGAGGGCGAGGAATGAGCACGGTCTCCAGCACGGCTCCGAACTCAGGTTCGAGCGCGGTTTCGAGCGCAGGAACGGCGAGCACGCCGGCCGCCCTGGGCGAGCGCGGCATGCAGCCCGGCTACAACTTCGCCTACCTCGACGAGCACACCAAGCGGATGATCCGTCGCGCCTTGCTCAAGGCGGTCGCCATCCCCGGCTACCAGGTGCCTTTCGGCAGCCGCGAGATGCCGCTGCCCTACGGCTGGGGCACCGGCGGCATCCAGGTCACCGCTGCGGTGATCGGCGCTGCCGACGTGCTCAAGGTCATCGACCAGGGCGCGGACGACACCACCAACGCGGTGAACATCCGCAGCTTCTTCCGCAAGGTCACCGGTGTCGCGACCACCGAGAAAACCGGCGAAGCGACGTTGATCCAGACCCGCCACCGCATTCCGGAAACGCCGCTGCGTGCCGGGCAGGTGATCGTGTACCAGGTGCCCATCCCCGAGCCGCTGCGCTGGCTGGAGCCGCGTGAGACCGAGACCCGCACCATGCATGCGCTTTCCGAATACGGCGTGATGCATGTGAAGCTCTACGAGGACATCGTGCGTCACGGCCGCATCGCGACCACCTACGACTATCCGGTGATCGTCAATGGCCACTACCTGATGCGGCCCTCGCCGATCCCGAAGTTCGACAACCCGAAGATGCACCGCAATCCTGCCTTGCAGCTCTTCGGCGCCGGGCGCGAGAAACGGGTCTATGCCGTGCCGCCTTACACCGACGTGCGCTCGCTCGACTTCGAGGATCACCCCTTCACGGTCGAGCGCTGGGAAGAACCCTGCGCGCTCTGCGGCGCGACCGAGGCCTATCTCGACGAGATCATCCTCGACGACAAGGGCGGCCGCATGTTCGTCTGCTCCGATACCGAATACTGCGGCACCCGGCGTGAGCAGGGTCATCGCGGAAAGGATGCCGCATGAAGATGCCTTCTCCCCTGCTGCAGGTCCGCGGCCTGGCCAAGCACTACGGCCGCCGCGTGGGCTGCGAGGAAGTGAGCTTCGATCTGTATCCGGGCGAGGTGCTCTGCATCGCCGGCGAATCGGGCTCGGGCAAATCCACCCTGCTCAACACGCTCGCCTTCGAGCTGCGTCCGGATGCCGGCAGCGTGGTCTACGACATGAAGGAGAAGGGGCCCACGGATCTGGGCAGCCTGCCCGACGCCGCCCTGCGCGAACTCTGGCGCACCGACTGGGGCTTCGTGCGGCAGAACCCGCGCGACGGCCTGCGGATGAACGTCTCGGCCGGCGCGAATATCGGCGAGCGCCTGATGGCGGTCGGCTCGCGTCACTACGGTGCGATCCGCGACACCGCGCAGGACTGGCTGGGCCGCGTCGAGATCGATGCCACCCGCCTGGACGACGCGCCCAGCGCATTCTCCGGCGGCATGCAGCAGCGTCTGCAGATCGCGCGCAACCTGGTCACGCATCCGCGCCTGGTGTTCATGGACGAGCCCACCGCAGGCCTCGACGCCTCGGTGCAGGCACGCTTTCTCGACCTCCTGCGCGGGTTGGTGCAGGAGCTGCGTCTCGCGGTGATTCTGGTCACGCATGACCTGGCGGTCGCACGCCTGCTCGCCCACCGGCTGATCGTGATGAAGCGCGGCCGCATCGTCGAGACCGGCCTCACCGACCAGTTGCTGGACGATCCGCAGCATCCTTACACCCAGTTGCTGGTGTCCTCGGCGCTGGCAGCCTGATACGGCTTCGCCTTCGAAGCGATGAAGCGTGGGTCGCCCCGCTGTGCTACGGCATCGTCGGCGGCTCCGGCCTCGTCCCCGCTTCGAATGCAAGGCCGCAAGAACGGAGTTCACGATGTCCCTGCCCAAACGGATCGCGGTCGACGGTCTCTCCAAGCACTTCATCCTGCACACCCAGGGCGGCGTGCGCATCCCGGTGCTCGACACCGTCTCCTTCGCGCTGGAGGACGGCGAATGCCTGGTGCTGGACGGCCCCTCCGGCGCGGGCAAGAGCACCTTGCTGCGCTGCCTCTTCGGCAACTACCTCGCCGCGGCCGGCAGTATCCTGGTGCGCGAAGCGGGCACTCGCCATATTGACGACCGGGTGCACGACCTGGTGCAGGCCACGCCGCAAACGCTGATCGAACTGCGCCGCACCACGCTCTCCTATGTGAGCCAGTTCCTGCGCGTGATCCCGCGGGTGAGCGCGCTCGACATCGTGGCCGAACCGCTGCGCCAGCTGGGCGAGGAAGGCGGGCGTGCGAGCGAGGCCGCAGCCGATCTGCTCGCCCGCCTGAACCTGCCCGAACGCCTCTGGCATCTGCCACCCGCGACCTTTTCCGGCGGCGAGCAGCAGCGGGTGAACATCGCCCGCGGCTTCATCGCGCCCAAGCCCATCCTGCTGCTCGACGAACCCACTGCCTCGGTGGACGCACGCAACCGCACGGTGATCGTCGAACTCATCAATGAAGCACGCCTGCGCGGCGCCGCGATCGTCGGCATCTTCCATGACGCCGAAGTGCGCGAGGCCGTGGCCACGCGCCGGCTGCCCGTGCTGCCGATGGCCGCCTGAGCGCACCTACACCAACTGATTCCCCGACCGACCGCAGACCCCTACGGAAGCCCGGACCATGAAGACCTACCTGACCCACGCCCGCGTCGTACTCGCCGACGCAGTGCTCGAAGACGCCGCGGTCCTGATCGAGGACGGCCGCATTCGCGCGATCTCGCCCGATGGTGCGAGCGGCGCAACGGAGCGCGACCTGCGCGGCCACACGCTCCTGCCAGGCATGGTGGACCTGCACTGCGACGCGATCGAGAAGGAAGTCGAGCCGCGCGCCAAGGTGCTCTTTCCGCACGCCTTCGCCTGCATGAACATCGATCGTCGCAACGCGGCGGCAGGCATCACCACGCCGTACCACGCGCTGTCCTTCGCGCATGCGGAATGGGGCGTGCGCAACAACGACACCGCGTCCGAACTGGTGCGCACGCTCAAGCGCATGCAGGCCGACGCGCTGGTTGATAACCGCATCCACGTGCGTTACGAAATCACCGACGAAACCGCGATGCCCTACATCCTCGCGCTGCTCGACGAGGGCTGCGTGGATCTGCTCTCGGTGATGGACCACACGCCCGGCCAGGGCCAGTTCCGCCATCTCGAGTCCTACGTGGCCTACGTGATGGGCAACCACGGCAGCAGTCGCGAGGCCGCGGAGAAGGTCGCCGAAGACAAGATCCGCTCACGCGAGACCGCCGACGCGCGCGTCCTCGCCGTGATGGAACGGGCCCGTGCCCGCGGCGTGCCCACCGCCAGCCATGACGACGACGACCCCGCGCGGGTCGCGACCATGAAGGCCTTGGGTGCGCGCATGAGCGAGTTCCCGATCAACCTGGAGACCGCGCGCGTCGCGCACGAACAAGGCCTGGCGACGATCTTCGGCGCGCCCAACGTGATGCGCGGCGGCAGCCAGTCCGGCAACATGCGCGCGCTCGACGCGATCCAGGCCGGCGTGGCCGATTGCCTCTGCGCCGACTACGCGCCGGCGACCATGCTCGCTGCGGCGATGCTGCTCGCCAGCCGCGACGGCGTGCCGCTGCACGAAGCCGTGAAGCTGGTCAGCCTGAACCCGGCACGCGCCGCCGGTCTGGACGATCGCGGGCAGATAGCCGAGGGCCTACGCGCCGACCTGGTCGCCGTGCGCCAGATCGGGCCCGCGGACCTGGCCTTGCCGACGGTGATGAGCACCTGGTTGGCGGGCCGCGAAGTCTTCGCCGCGGCTTACGGGAACTGAGAGGGGAATCATCGGCGACTGTCGGCTAGTTGATCTGCATGCGCAGAGACTGCGGTCTGCCAGCCCGTCATCGCCTGCGTCCGCCGCCGGTCGGGAACGTCGTCTGCCGGACCCATCAGCGACATTCAGATCGGCGAACTTCGCGGCAGCAAAATCGCTTACGTCTGGAACAAGTCCGATGGGCGGAAGCGACAAAGGCCTCCGAGAGAGGCCCTTGCGCTGGTGAGGCTGATGTCGGGTTCGTCACGGCTTGCGGGTCGAATCCTTCACCGCTTCCTTGACGTCGCCGTAGCCCTTCTGAGCCTTGCCTTCGACTTCCTTTTCCAGGCCCTTGGCCTGTTGGTCACTGCTTCCGACAACCTCGCCGGTCTTGCGTTGCAACTTGCCTGCCGCTTCCTTAACGGCGCCTTTCGCTTGATCCTTGTTCATGCGTCACGTCCTTCAATCAGGTTGATGACCGAGAAGTGCATTGAACACGTCTCACCTAGGAATCAAGCGTAGACACAAGCGCCAGCCAAGGTTGAGGGAAGAGGACGGTGTTTGGGGTCAGCGTGATCCTACGGACTGACGGACGGCTCATGGACGGGGCGCGTCACTCGGGCGCTCGCCCATGCCCGCCGCCAGCGTCTGCGGGTTGCTGGCGTAGCGTGACAGGTCATCCAACTTCGCGCCGCTCCCGGTGGGTGATCTCAGCCGCGCGGCCAGTGTGCGTCCGCGTGCACGATCAGGAGCGCGTCGATCGCCTGAAGATCCTCCAGCGTTTCCGCCGACTGCCACAGGCGGATGCCCTCGCTTTCCTCGTTTTCCGCGAAGGGCTGCAGCGATGCGATCTCGCCGCCGAAGATCGCGCCGTACTCGATGCGGCGATCCGGATGATTGCGGTCCGGGGCGAGATCGAACTTCGCGAGTCCGACCCAATGCGGGTCCGGCACCGTCTGGTTCGCTTCCTCGGTGAGCTCGCGCTGCGCCGCCTCGCGCGGCGTCTCGCCGGTTTCGATCAGGCCGCCGGGCAGTTCCCAGCGCTTCTTCCAGGTGTTGAAGACGAGCAGGTAGCGGCCTTCGTGGCGCGCCACCATCAGGGCCAGCGGCAGGGGCGTGTGCCGCGTGGCCTCGGCCTCGGGCACATCGAGGATGTCGAGCAGGACGTTGCCGCGCTCGTCGGTGAAGGGCAGCTTCATGTGTTGCCTCCGTTCAAACCTAGGTCATGCAAAATGGATGATCCGCCTTGAAACTGCAAGTCGCCCGCGCACCGCTGCATGCTCTTTTCAAGGCCGCCCGCCCTGGGGCCTTTCCCGGGCGGGTGCACGATCTGTGCGAGAATCCGAGCCGATGTTCCGCCGCCTTTTCGCCTTCCTGTTGATCCTGCTGTTGCCCGTTCAGTTCTCCTGGGCCGCGGCGGCGAGCTATTGCGGGCATGAGGCCGAGGTCCAGGCCAAGCGGCACTACGGCCACCACGAGCATCAGCACAAGGCCGACGACTCCGGCAAGCCGGCCGATCCGGGCAAGCTCGACCTTGACTGCAACTTCTGCCAGGCCGCAGGCCACGTCGGCGTGCTCGACGTCTCACTTGCCGGCCCCAGGCTCGCGGGCGTGCAACGTGTGGCGGCGCCGCCCACGACCGCGCCCGACTCCGCGCCACAGCGCGTTCCAGATCGTCCGCCTGCCCTCCGTCCCGCCTGAGCGGCGAGACGGATACCTCTCTCTTTCCCTGCGTTTCCGTTTCGCCGAATCCCTGGTCCAACCCTGTGAGATTCGATGCGAACACTATTGGTGCCGTTCGGGCTGGCGGCCTTGTTGCTCAGCCCATCCTGGTCTGCGGTCGCGCATGCGCAGACCCCGACTGCTTTCCCTGAAACCCTGAGCCTGGAGCAAGCGCTGGCGCTTGCCGCCGAACGCAGTCCCGAACTCGCGGCAGCAAGTCGCGAGCTCGAAGCGCAGGAAGGCAGCGTCCAGCAGGCCGGCGCGTTGCCCAACCCGAGCTTCAACGCGCTGATGGAGGACACGCAGCGCGCCACCCGCACGCTGACCGGCACGCTGGATATCCCGATCGAACTGGGCGGCAAGCGCGCTGCGCGAGTCTCCGCCGCCGAGCAGGCGCGCGCACTGGCGCAGGCGAGGCTGGGCGACGCGCGTTCGCGTCTGCGTGCTGCCGTCATCGCGGCCTGGTTCCAGGTCCTGGTGGCGCAGGAACGCCTGCAGCTCGCGGACGATTCGGCCACGCTCGCGGCCCGTGGTGCCGATGCGGTGAAACGCCGTGTCGAGGCCGGCAAGGTATCGCCGGTCGATGGCACGCGCGCCCGCGTGGAAGCCGCCAATGTCGCACTCGAGCGCGTTGAAGCGCAGGCCCAGGTGCATCTCGCCCGCCACGCGCTGGCTGCCTTGTGGGGCGACGCCACGCCGCGTTTCCGCGTGGTGAGCGGCGACATCGGCGCGGTTCCCGCGCGCGGTGCTGCGGAGGATCTGTTGCGTGCGCTGGAGCAGGCGCCTGCGTTGCGCATGGCGCAGATCGAGGCGACGCGGCGCAAAGCTCTGATCGAGGTCGAGAAGGGGCGGGGCGTGCCCGACCTGACCCTGAACCTGGGCGTGAAGCGCGACAACGAGCTCGGCCGCAACCAGGCGGTGATCGGTTTCTCGATGCCGCTCCCGGTTTTCGATCGCAACCAGGGCGCGGTGTACGAGGCGAGCAAGCGCGCCGACCAGGCCGCCGACGAGGTGCTGTCTGCACGCATGCGGCTGGCCGCCGAACTGCAGCAGGCCTCCACCCAGCTCGCCGTGGCACAGGCCTCCCTGCAGGCCTTGCGGGACACCGTGCTGCCGGCGGCGCAGGAGGCTGAGGCCTCCGCCAGCAAGGGTTTCGAGGCCGGCAAATTCGGCTTCCTTGACGTGGTGGATGCCCGGCGCGCGCTCTTTCAGGCGCGCGCCCGCTACCTCGCCACGCTCTCCACCGCCTACCAGGCTGCTGCCGCGATCGATCGCGTGCTGGGCAGTCCCGAACACGAGTAAATCACTATGAAGAAACTGACCCGCAAACAAGGGCTGGCCATCGCCGCCATCGTCATCGCCGGCCTGCTGTTCAGCAGCGTCGTGCTGCTGGGTGGGCGCGAAGGCAGCGAGGCTGCCCACAGCGAGGGCGGCCACACCGAAGGCAAGCACGAGGAGGACGGCCAAACTGGCGACAAGCACGATGGAGACACTCACGCCGAGGCTGGCCACAAGGAAGATGGCCACAAGGAGGACGGCCACAAGGACGGCCATAAGGAAAAAGCGCCGGAAGGCGAAGGCAAGAAAGCCGATGGCCATGCCCATGAGGGAGGCGAAGGTGGCCACGCCGACGAGGACAAGGTGAGCCTGTCCGAGGCGCAGTTGCGCGACGCCGGCGTCGTGCTGCAGGAGGCCGGTCCTGCGAAGCTGCGCGCCAGCAGCCAGTTCCAGGGCGAGATCCGCTTCGACGAGGACCGCACCGCACACGTGGTGCCGCGCCTGGCGGGCGTCGCGGAAGCGGTGCCGGCCAGGCTGGGACAGACCGTGAAGCAGGGCGATGTCCTGGCGGTGATCGCGAGCCCGGCGCTCTCGGAGCTGCGCAGCGAACTGCTGGCCGCGCAGCGCAGGCGTGAGGCGGCGCGGGTGAGCTTCGAACGCGAGCGCAAGCTGTGGCAGGAGAAGATCTCCGCGGAGCAGGACTACCTGCAGGCGCAGACCCAGCTGCAGGAAGCCGAGATCGCGCTCGCCAACGCGGCGCAGAAACTTTCTGCCGTCGGGGCCGGGCCCGGCACCAAAGGGCTCAACCGTTTCGAGCTTCGCGCGCCTTTCGCGGGCACCGTGGTCGAGAAGCACCTGAGCCTGGGCGAAGCGGTGAAGGAGGACGCGAGCATCTTCACGCTCTCCGATCTGCGCAGCGTGTGGGCCGAGTTCAACGTGGCGCCCAAGGACCTCGCGACCGTGCGGGTGGGGCAGCAGGTCGAAGTGTCATCGACCGCTTTCGAAGGCCGCACCACCGGCACCGTGGCCTATGTGGGCGCGCTGCTGGGCGAACAGACCCGCACGGCGCGTGCCCGCGTGGTGCTCGCCAATCCGGGTGGTGCCTGGCGGCCGGGTCTGTTCGTCACGGTTTCGGTGCTGGGCGCAGAAGAAGACGTGCCGCTGGCCGTGAGCGCCGACGCGGTACAGACGGTGGAAGACCGCGCGGTGGTCTTCAAGGCGGTGGAGGATGGGCTCGTCGCCACGCCAGTCAAGCTGGGGCGCTCCGACGGCAGGATGGTCGTGGTCCTCGAAGGCCTGGCCGCGGGCGATCGGGTCGCCACCGGCAACACCTTCGTTCTCAAGTCGGAGCTGGGCAAGGCCGGCGCCGAGCACAGCCACTGAGCGGAGGCCGAACATGTTCGAACGTCTCATACGCTTCTGCATCGAGCAGCGCTGGCTGGTGATGCTCGCCGTGCTCGGCATGGCCGGGCTCGGGCTCTACAGCTACACCCGGCTGCCGATCGACGCGGTGGTCGACATCTCCAACGTGCAGGTGGTGATCAACAGCGAGGCGGCGGGCTATTCGCCGCTGGAGGTGGAGCAGCGCGTCACCTGGCCGGTCGAGTCGGTGATGGCCGGCCTGCCCGGGCTAGAGCAGACGCGCTCGCTCTCGCGCTACGGCCTCTCCCAGGTGACGGTGATCTTCAAGGACGGCACCGACATCTACTTCGCGCGCCAGCTGGTGAACCAGCGGCTGCAGGAGGCGCGCGAGCGGCTGCCCGCGGGCGTCTCCCCGATGATGGGGCCGATTTCGACGGGGCTCGGCGAGATCTACCTGTGGACCGTGGAAGCCGACAAGGACGCGCGCAAGCCGGATGGCACGGCCTACACGCCGACGGACCTGCGCGAGATCCAGGACTGGGTGATCAAGCCGCAACTGCGCAACGTGCCCGGCGTCACCGAGATCAACTCCATCGGCGGATTCGAGAAGCAGTACGTGGTCGCGCCCGAGCTGGAACGGCTGGCCGCGTATGGGCTGAGCCTGGCCGACGTGGTGGCCGGGCTGGAGCGCAACAACGCCAACCTCGGCGCGGGCTACATCGAGCGTCGCGGCGAGCAGTACCTGGTGCGCGCACCGGGGCAGGTGGCCTCGCTGGAGGATGTCGGCGACATCATCATCGGCCGCGCCGAAGGCCAGGCGATCCGCATCCGCGACGTGGCGAGCGTGGCCCCGGGGCGCGAACTGCGCACCGGGGCTGCGACCGAGAACGGGCAGGAGGTCGTGCTCGGCACCGTGTTCATGTTGATGGGCGAAAACAGCCGCACGGTCTCGCGCGCGGTCGCGGCGCGCATGGTGGAGATCAACCGCAGCCTGCCCGCCGGGGTGAAGGCGGTGACGGTGTATGACCGCAGCACCCTGGTCGACAAGGCCATCGCCACGGTGCAGAAGAACCTGCTCGAAGGCGCGGCCCTGGTGATCGCCGTGCTCTTCGCCTTTCTCGGCAACTTCCGCGCGGCCCTGATCACCGCGCTGGTGATTCCGCTCTCGATGCTCTTCACCTTCACCGGCATGGTCCGCTACGGGATCAGCGCGAACCTGATGAGTCTGGGTGCCCTGGACTTCGGGATCATCGTCGATGGCGCGGTGGTGATCATCGAGAACGCGGTGCGCCGGCTCGCCCATGCCCAGGCCCACCGCGGACGCGCGCTGACGCGTTCGGAACGCTTCCATGAAGTCTTCGCCGCGGCGAAGGAAGCGCGCCGGCCGCTGCTCTTCGGCCAGCTCATCATCATGGTGGTGTACGTGCCGATACTCGCGCTCACCGGCGTCGAGGGAAAGATGTTCCATCCGATGGCCCTGACCGTGCTGCTGGCGCTGCTCGGCGCGATGATCCTGTCGGTCACCTTCGTGCCCGCGGCGATCGCGCTCTTCATCGGCAAGCGCGTCACCGAGAAGGAGAACCGGCTCATGGCCTGGGCCACGCGCCGTTACCAGCCCGCGCTGGAGGCGAGTCTCGCCAACGCGCCGGTGGTGCTCACCTTCGCGGTGGTGACGGTGCTCGTCTCCTTGCTGATGGCGAGCCGGCTCGGCAGCGAGTTCGTGCCCAACCTCAACGAGGGCGATTTCGCGATCCAGGCATTGCGTGTGCCCGGCACCAGCCTGAGCCAGTCGGTGGCGATGCAGCAGCAACTGGAGACGCGGCTCAAGGCCAGGTTCCCCGAGATCGAACGCGTGTTCGCGCGCACCGGCACGGCGGAGATCGCGGCAGACCCGATGCCGCCGAATATCAGCGACGGCTACATCATGCTCAAGCCGATGTCGGAATGGCCCAGGCCACGCAAGACGCGCGAGGAACTGCTGGCTGCGATCCGCGAGGAAGCCGCCAAGGTGCCGGGCAGCAACTACGAGTTCTCGCAGCCGATCCAGCTGCGCTTCAACGAACTCATCAGTGGCGTCCGCTCCGACGTGGCGGTCAAGGTCTTCGGCGACGACAACGCTGTGCTCGCCAACGTGGCGCAGAAAATCGCGGCGCGTCTGCAGAGCGTGCCTGGCGCCACCGAGGTCAAGGTGGAGCAGACCACGGGGCTGCCGATGCTCACAGTGGAAATCGATCGCGCCAAGGCCACGCGCTACGGCCTCAACATGATCGAAGTGCAGGAGACGGTAGCCACCGCGGTGGGCGGTCGCGAGGCCGGCACCTTCTTCCAGGGCGATCGGCGTTTCGACATCCTGGTGCGTCTGCCCGACGCGGTGCGCGAGGACATCGAGGCACTGCGTCGCTTGCCGATTCCCCTGCCGCGCGGCGGCGATGCCGCGCGCACCGCGTATGTGCCGCTCGGCGAACTCGCCACGCTCTCGCTCGCCCCGGGGCCCAACCAGGTGTCGCGCGAGAACGCCAAGCGCCGCATCGTGGTGAGCGCCAACGTCAGCGGACGCGACCTCGGTTCCTTCGTCGCCGAGGCGCAGGAGGCGATCGCCGCGGAGGAGGTTCCGGCGGGCTACTGGACGGCCTGGGGCGGCACCTTCGAGCAACTCGCCTCGGCCACGCAGCGCCTGCAGTTGGTGGTGCCGCTGGCGCTGCTGATGGTCTTCATCCTGCTCTTCAGCGTGTTCGGCAACCTGCGCGACGGGCTGCTGGTATTCACCGGCATTCCCTTCGCGCTGACCGGCGGCGTGCTGGCGCTATGGCTGCGCGACATCCCGCTCTCGATCTCGGCCGCGGTGGGCTTCATCGCGCTCTCCGGCGTGGCGGTGCTCAACGGCCTGGTGATGCTGTCCTTCATCCGCAGCCTGCGCGAAGAAGGGCGCAGTCTCGATGCCGCGATCCGCGAAGGCGCGCTGACCCGCCTGCGCCCGGTGCTGATGACCGCGCTCGTCGCCTCGCTCGGCTTCGTGCCGATGGCGCTCGCGACCGGCACCGGCGCCGAAGTGCAGCGACCGCTCGCCACCGTGGTGATCGGCGGCATCCTGTCTTCCACCGCGCTAACCTTGTTGGTACTGCCGCTGCTGTACCGCCTCGCGCATCGACGGGAGGAGGACGAATCCGCGGGAGCGGGCGGGCAGGGCGTGCGGCTCACCACGAACTGACCGGTCTGCGAGGCCAACAAGCGAAAAAGGGGCGCGATGTCACCGCGCCCCTTTTTCTTGCGCAGGGTTCTGCGCAGAACCCTGCGCCGCGAATCAGGCCGGACGCCCGAAGACTTCCTTCCACAGGGCGATGATCGCGGCGCGTTCCTCGACTGCGAAGTCGTCCGGTACGCGCGCCTGTTCGCCGTTGAGCCGCAGGCGGTGCTGCAGGCGGCGCAGGGTGCGGTAGGCGTCGGCGGCGGCGCGGGCGCGTCCGGCGTCGATCAGGCCGAGCTCGCCGGCGATGCGTGAAAGCGCAATGTTGCCGAGGTTGGCGACGAGTTCCGGATGCTCATGCGCATGGCCGAGCACCAGGTACTGGATGATGAATTCCAGATCGATCAGGCCGCCCGGATCGTCCTTCACCGCGAACTGGCCTTCCTCGGGGCGGTGGTTGTCCAGCATCTTGCGCCGCATCGCGATCACTTCTTCGGCGAGCTTGGCCCGGTCGCGCTTCTGCCGCAGCACATCCGTGCGCACGCGCTCGAAGGCCTCGCCCACGCGCGGGTCGCCGGCGACGAAGCGGGCGCGGGTGAGCGCCTGGTGTTCCCAGACCCAGGCCGACTCCTGCTGGTATTTGGCGAAGCCTTCCACCGAACTCACGAGCAGGCCCGATTCGCCATTGGGGCGCAGCCGGGTGTCGGTCTCGAACAGGATGCCGGCCGGCGTGCGGCTGGAGAGCCAGGTCAGGGTCCGCTGGGTGAGGCGCGCATAGAGTTCGCCCGCGTCCTGTGATTCGTCGTCGTAGATGAAGACGATGTCCAGGTCCGAGGCGTAGCCCAGCTCCTTGCCGCCGAGCTTGCCGTAGCCGATCACCGCGAGCGCGGGCGTTTCGCGATGGCGGTTGCGCAGCTTGTTCCAGCACTGCTTGAGTGTCTGTGCCAGCACCACATCGGCGAGTGCCGAGAGCAGGTCGCCGATCTGCTCGACCTCCAGCCGACCCGCAAGGTCCTGGTGCAGGATGCGGAAGACCTGGGTGTGATGCTGCTCGCGCATCAGGTCCATCTGGCGCTCGGTGTCGGGGTCCGCCGCCTGCAGCAGTTGTTCGAGCCGGAAGGCGAAGGCCGGCCAGTCGGAGTCCTCCTCCAGCTGGCGCGCATCGAGCAGCTCGTCGAGCAGCAGCGGATGGGTCGCGAGATAGTCCGCCGCCCACTGCGAGGCGGAGCACAGTTCCACGACGCGCAGCAGCGCCTGCGGGTATTGCTGCAGCAGGGCCAGATAGGCTGCACGGCGGGTGATGGCTTCGAGCAGATTGAGCGTGCGCTGCAGTGTCTGGTCCGGATTCGGACGCGCGCCGCAATGTTCGAGGATGCGCGGGATAAGGGCATCGAAGCGCGCGCGGATGCCTTCCGGCAGCTGCGTGTAACGCGAGCTGCCGCGCAGTTGCGTGAGCCTCTGGGCAGAGTCCTGCGGCTTGCGGAAACCGAGTTCCACCAGACGATTGAGCGCGGCCTCGTCGCCCTCGTTGTCGCTCCACAGCGTGTCGAGATCGTGGCCGCCTTCGTTGGGGTCGCCGCAGGCGGCCTGGAAGTGCTCGCTCACCGTCGCACGATGGCGCGCGAGCTCGGCCTGCAGGCCCGCCTCATCGGCGTAGCCCATCGCCTCGGCGATCAACTGGCGATCGGCGGCCTGCTTGGGCAAGTCGTGGGTCTGCGCGTCATCGAGATACTGCAGGCGGTGCTCCAGCCGGCGCAGCCAGGTGTAGGCCTCGGCCAGTTCCTCCACCGTGTCGCTGGGCAGCACGCCCATTCTCGCGAGCTGCTGCAGCACCGGCACGGTGGGGCGGATCTGCAGCGCGGGCTCGCGGCCGCCGCGGATGGTCTGGAAGACCTGGGCGGTGAACTCGATCTCGCGGATGCCGCCGGGGCCGAGCTTGATGTTCTCGGCCATCTCCTTGCGTGCGACCTGGCCACGGATCTGTGCATGCAGCGCCCGCAGCGCGTTGATCGCGCCGAAGTCCAGGTACTTGCGGAAGACGAAGGGCCGCACGATCTGCGCCAGCGTCTCGTGGTCGCCGCCGGTGAGCGGACGGCCCTTGATCCAGGCGAAGCGTTCCCACTCGCGGCCCTGGCTGATGAAGTACTGCTCCAGCGCATCGAAGCTGGAGACCAGCGGGCCCGAATCGCCGTTGGGGCGCAGGCGCATGTCCACCCGGAAGACGAAGCCGTCCTCGGTGATGTCGGCCAGGGCGCCGATGAGCTGGCGGCCCAGACGGGTGAAGAAGTCGAAGTGCGAGAGCGTGCGGCTGCCGACGGTCTCGCCTTCTTCCGGATAGGTGAAGATCAGGTCGATGTCGGAGCTCACGTTGAGCTCGCGCCCGCCCAGCTTGCCCATGCCGACGATGACGAGCCGCATCGGCGAGCCGTCGCCATTGCGCGGTTCGCCATAGCGTTCGACGAGCTGGGCATGGAGCAGGTCGTGCGCATGGTTCAGGGTGACCTCGGCCAGGCGGGTCATCGCCTCCATCACTTCTTCCAGCGGCGCGAGGCCGAGCAGGTCGCGCGCCGCGGCGTGGCAGACCACCCAGGAGCGCAGCCGGCGCAGGCCGCGCTTGAGACTGGCGTCGTCCGGCGCTTCGCGGCGCAGGAAGTCCTGCATCGCCGCGGCTTCGATCGGCGCATCCAGCGTGCTCGCGAGCAGCGGCGCCAGGAAGGCGTGGGCGCGCAGCTCGCGCTGCAGGTAGCGGCTGGCCGGCAGGATGGGCGCCAGACGCGCTTCCAGCGCGCTTTGCGCGGCGTCTTCGGCGGGCGCAATTGTTTCGATAGGCGTCGTCATCGGGGAGAGGGCCTCGTTTCCAATAAAATACGCAGCCTTGCGTTCCAGGCCGCCCGATTGTAGTCCCGGCCGCCGGACTTCCCTTTTCCCCGGACCGCCTCGTCGCCGCGCCGCGCGTTGGTGACAGGGGACCCAAGACTGGGCCGCAATACCGCCGCCATAGCCGCGCCTACCCACCCTGCAGGGCTGATCCGCAATTGATACTGCCATCCTATTTCCGCCATGCCCTGCGCCGTTTCGCGCCGGCGGGAATCCGCACGCCCTGGGTTCGGGGCCTGCTCGGGATGCTGCTCGTGGCCTACTTCGTGTTCGGCTTCGGCTTCCTGCTGATGCGCTACCTGGTGCTGCCGCGGGTGCCGGAGTGGCGGCCGCAGATCGAGGCCCGCGCAAGCGAGGCGATCGGCTTGCCCGTCCATATCGAGGCCGTCTCGGCGGACTGGGATGGTCTGCGTCCGCGTCTGCGGCTGCAGGGCTTCAGGATGTCCGACGCAGCCGGCAAGCCGGCGCTGGCGCTGGACGAAGTGCGCGCGGCCCTGGGCTGGAGCAGCCTGCTTAGCTCTCGCCTGGTCCTGCATTGGCTGGAGCTCACCGGACCGTCGTTGGACATCCGTCGCGATGCCGATGGCCGCCTCACGGTGGCTGGCATTGCCGTGGGGCAGGGCGGCGGAGGAGGTTTTGCCGACAGTCCCTTCGCGCGTTGGCTGCTGGCCCAGCGCAGCGTGATCGTGCGCGACGCGCGCCTGATCTGGACCGATGCCAGCCGGGATGCGCCGCCCTTGAGTCTGGAGTCCGTCCAGCTGCGCCTGGAGAACCGTGGCGACCGCCATCGCTTCGGCCTGACCGGCCTGCCGCCGGCGCAATGGGCAGGCCGCCTGGATTTGCGTGGAGACCTGCAGGGCGCCGCCGGCCAGTCGCTGGATGCCTGGAGCGGCCGGCTGTACCTGGATGTGCCGCAGGCAGATCTGCAGGTGTGGCAGCGCTGGGTCGACTATCCGCTGACGCTCTATAGCGGCCGCGGCGCGCTGCTCCTGTGGCTGGCACGCGATTCCCGCCATGAGGAGTCCGTCGACGCCGAGCTGGCGCTGGAGGACGTCGCGGTGAAGCTCGCCGAGGATCTGCCGCGCCTCGACCTCGCGCACCTGAGCGGCCATCTGCAGCTGGCGCGCAAGGGCAAGACGCTCAGCGTGGTCGGCAACCGGCTGGCGCTGGCCGAACAACGCAGTGCGCCGCTGCCGGCGATGGATTTCCGCCTGCAACGCACGAAGGCCGAGGGCAAGACGCCCGCGCACGGCACGCTGGAAGCGCATGGCGTGGAGATCGGTGCACTCGCGGACCTCGCCGAAAACCTGCCGCTGCCCGCGGCCTGGCGCCAGCGCCTGGCCGAGCTCGCTCCGCGCGGCCGGCTCGATACGCTCTCGCTCGGCTGGCAGGGCGAAGAGGGCCTGCCGGCCCAGTGGCACATGGAAACCCGCTTCGCGGAGCTGGCAGCGCGTGCCCACGACGGCTGGCCGGGCGGTTCGGGCTGGTCGGGGCGGATCCGTGCCGACCAGGACGGCGGCGACTTTGCCCTGGACGTGCATGAGGGCGCGGTCGATCTGCCCGAAGTCTTCGAACCGGCCTCCGTAGCGCTGCTGCAGGCGCGCTTCGAAGGCAACTGGCATCGCACCGCAGGCGAAACGGAAGTGAAGCTGACGCGGGCGGACTTCCGCAACGCCGATGCGCAAGGCTCGCTGTCCGGCCTCTACCGCACCCAGGCCGGCCGCAGCGGCTATGCGGACCTGCAGGCGAAGCTGCAGCGTGCCGAGGCGACGGCGGTGCATCGCTACATTCCGCGCGCCTTGTCGGCCGACCTGCATCGCTGGCTGCGTGACAGCCTGCTCTCCGGCCATGCCGAGAACGCGAGCATGCAGCTCAAGGGGCCGCTGGACCGTTTCCCGTTCCGCAACGGCGAAGGCGAGTTCCGCATCCGCGCCCAGGCGCGCCAGATCCTGATGGCCTATGCGCCCGACTGGCCCGCGATCGAAGGGCTCAACGGCACCCTGGAATTCGACCGTGCCCGCATGGCCATACACACCGACGGAGGCCGCGTCTTCGGCACGCAGCTCGGCAAGGTCGCCGCGACCGTAGGCGATCTCGAAGTGCCGCAACTGGTGGTCGACGGGGAGGCGGGCGGGCCCACCCAGGAGTTCCTGCGTTTCGTGAACGGCAGCCCGATCGCCCACAGCGTGGGCTACTTCACCCGCACCGTGCGGGCGCAGGGCGACGGGCGCCTGCAGTTGCATCTGGACATCCCGCTGGAGAACGCGGAAGCGACGCGGGTGCGCGGTGAATACCGCTTCGCCGCCAACCGGCTGCGCCTGCGCCCGGACCTGCCGGACCTGGAAGACGCCGGCGCGCGGCTCGCCTTCACCGAGAAATCCCTGAGCGTGCAGGACGGCGGCGCGCGCTTCCTCGGCGCACCGTTGGCCATTACCGGTGACACCCGCAGCGACGGCGCGATGGTGATCGATGCCCGCGGCAGCCTGGGCGTGCGCCAACTGGCCGAGTGGATGCCCTCGCCTCTGTGGGGCCAGTTCACTGGCGAGACACCGATCGCTTTGCGGGTCAGCGTCCGCGAAAGCGAAGTGCTGCTGGCCCTGGATTCCAGCCTGCTCGGCATTGCGTCCAGCCTGCCCGACCCCTTCAACAAGGCCGCCAACCTGGCGCGCCCGACGCGGCTCGAATGGCGCTGGCTGACCGGCAAGGACGGCGTGGTGCGCCAGAGCGTGGGCGGTCGCTATGCGGACGCCGCCCGCATGGAGCTGCAACTGGACGCCGATGCAGACGGCCAGCCGGTGTTCAACCGCGGCGCCGTGTCCCTGGGCAGCGCACCGCTGGCGATGCCGGACCGAGGCCTGCGGGTACGCGCCGAGCTGCCGCGCCTGGACCTGGATGCCTGGTCGCGCGTGCGCATGAGCGATGGCGGCGACGGGGCCGCGAGCGGCGAGGGCGGCGGCCTGCCGCTGGATATCGTGGAGCTCAAGCTCGGCAGCCTTGTGGCGCGAGGCTATGTCTTCAACGAGCAACGCCTGGTCGCCCAGCGCAACGACGAACGCTGGGACATGCAGCTTGCCGGCCCGGATGCGGAAGGTACGCTCTCCTGGAGCCCGGCAGGCGCAGGCGCCGTGCGTGCGCGGCTGTCGCAGCTGACCCTGCGGCCGCTCGCCGGAGAGAGGACGCGCGCGGAGGCACGGGCCGCGCGCACGGCGAACGGACCGGCCATCTCCTTGCCCGACCTGGATCTCGCGATCAACGAGTTCCATTTCGGTGCGCGGACTCTGGGCAATCTGGTCGTACGCGGCGTCTCCGAAGGCGAGGGCTGGGCTTTGAGGCGTCTTGCCCTGATCAGCCCCGACGGCGAACTCGAAGCCTGGGGCCGTCAGTTCGGCCAGCCCCTGCACTCCGAGTTGCGCTTCACCCTGGACGCGAGCGATGCCGGCCAGCTGCTCGGCCGCCTCGGCTATGCCGGCTTGGTGCGCCAGGGCAAGGGACAGTTGAGCGGCGCGCTCGCCTGGCGTGGCGGCCTGCGTGATTTCGACTATCCCAGCCTGTCGGGCGAGACGCGCCTGCAGGCAAGTTCCGGCATGTTCCCGAAGGTGAATCCTGGCGTGGGCGGGCGCCTGCTTGGCGTGCTCAGCCTGCAGTCCCTGCGGCGCCGCGCGAGCCTGGACTTCCAGGACGTATTCGCCGAAGGCTTCGCCTTCGACAAGATCTCGGGCAGCATGAAGATCGACGGCGGCGTGATGCGCACCGACGATCTCGCGATCCAGGGGCCCGCGGCCCAGGTGACCATGCGCGGCACCGCGAACCTCGCGACCGAGACGCAGAGCCTGCAGGTGCGCGTGCAGCCCACGCTGTCGGAAACCGTGGCGGTCGGTGCGGCGATCGCGCCGGCCATCGGCACGCTCAACCCGTTGGTGGGCGTGGCCGCCTATCTCGCGCAGAAGGCGCTCTCCGATCCGGTTGAACGGATCTTCGCGCTGGATTATTCGGTCGAAGGTAGCTGGGCCGATCCGGTCGTGCACAAGCGCGAGTCGCCGCAGGCCGCAGCCAAGGAAGGAAACTGAGCCGATGCAGACAGACACGACATCCACCGCGCCCGAGCTGCCCCTGCATTTCCGCGTGGCGGCGGTGCAGATGGTCTCCGGGCCGGACGTGGAGGAAAACCTGGCCGCCGCGGCCAGCCTGATCGGCGAAGCGGTGGCGGGCGGAGCGCAGCTGATAGTGCTGCCCGAGTACTTCGCGATCATCAGCGCCGACGAAACCGCCAAGGTGCGGATGCGTGAGCCGGCTGGCGAAGGCCCCTTGCAGCGCTTTCTCTCCGAGACCGCGGCGCGCCACGGCGTGTGGCTGGTGGGCGGCAGCGTGCCGCTGCAGGCCACGACCGACGGCAAGGTGCGCAACACCGCCCTGGTCTTCGATCCGCAGGGCAAGCGCGTCGCACGCTACGACAAGCTCCACCTCTTCGGCTTTCGCAAGGGTACGGAGCACTACGAGGAATCGCGCACCATCGAGCCGGGCGAGGAGGTGGTCGCCTTCGACGCGCCCTTCGGTCGGGTCGGCGTGGCGATCTGCTACGACCTGCGCTTCCCGGAGCTCTTCCGCGCGATGGGCGACGTTGCCCTCATCGTGATGCCGGCGGCTTTCACCGCGACCACCGGCGCCGCGCACTGGGAGGTATTGCTGCGTGCCCGCGCGATCGAGAACCAGTGCTATGTGCTCGCCAGCGCCCAGGGCGGCACCCATCCGAGCGGACGCCGCACCTGGGGCGACAGCCTGCTGATCGACCCTTGGGGCGAGGTGGTCGCGCGGCTCGCGAGCGGGCCTGGTGTGGTGATCGGCGACATCGATCGCCTGCGCATCGCCGCCGTGCGCGAAAGCCTGCCTGCCCTGCGCCACCGGCGGATGTAGGCCGGTCGCGGTAACCTACGGGTCTGGGCCGGCCTTCGGGTCGGCGCCGCAGCGCCACCGGATGCCTCACGACAGCCGGCCTGCAGACACTTCAATCGGACATCTCCGTCGAGAACAGCAATGACACAGAGCGCCGAACATGCCTTCTCCAGCGACTCCCTGAGCCGCGCCGAACAACTGCTGCTCGAACCCTATCGCCTTGGGCGCGGTTCGATCGAGAAGACCTTCTCGCAACTGCTCGCGCACAAGCTCGACTACGCCGACCTCTACTTCCAGTACCACCGCGCCGAGGGCTGGAGCCTGGAAGAGGGCATCGTCAAGTCGGGCAGCTTCAGCATCGAGCAGGGCGTGGGCGTGCGCGCCGTCTCGGGCGAGAAGACGGCCTTCGCCTATTCCGATGACATCAGCCTGCCGGCGCTCGAAGCCGCGGCTTCGGCGACGCGCGCGATCGCGGCCAGCGGCGCAAGCCCGCTGGTGCCGGTGCGTGCGAGCGGACGACTCGCGCCGCTGTATCCGACCGATGATCCGATCGGTTCGATTCCCGATGTGGACAAGGTCAAGCTGCTCGAACGCCTGGAAGCCATGGCGCGCGCGCTCGATCCGCGGGTGGTACAGGTCATGGCCTCGATCGGCGCCTCTTGGCAGACCATCCTGGTCGCACGTTCGGACGGCCACCTTGCTGCCGACATCCGGCCGCTCACCCGCGTCTCGCTCTCCGTGATCATGGAGTCCAACGGCCGTCGCGAACAGGGTTCGGCAGGCGGCGGCGGTCGTCATGACTACCGCGGTTTCACCGAGGCGGTGCTGCAGGACTACGCGCGTCGTGCCGTGCATCAGGCGAGCGTGAACCTCGATGCGCGCCCCGCGCCGGCCGGCGCGATGACCGTGGTGCTGGGCAGCGGCTGGCCCGGCATCCTGCTGCACGAGGCCATCGGCCACGGTCTGGAAGGCGACTTCAACCGCAAGGGCAGCTCCGCCTTTGCCGGCCGCATCGGCGATCGCGTCGCAGCCAAGGGCGTGACCATCGTCGACGACGGCACGCTGCCCGGCCGTCGCGGATCGCTGACGATCGACGACGAGGGCAATCCCACCCAGCGCACCGTGCTGATCGAGGACGGCATCCTCAAGGGCTACATCCAGGACATGACCAATGCGCGCCTGATGGGTGTCGCACCCACCGGCAACGGCCGCCGTGAAAGCTATAGCCACCTGCCGCTGCCGCGCATGACTAACACGCTCATGGAGAACGGCGACCACCATCCGGAAGAGATCATCCGTTCGGTCAAGCGCGGTCTCTACGCGGTGAACTTCGGTGGCGGCCAGGTCGACATCACCTCGGGCAAGTTCGTGTTCTCCGCCGCCGAGGCCTACATGATCGAGGACGGCAAGATCACTTACCCGGTCAAGGGTGCGACCCTGATCGGCAACGGTCCGGACGTGCTGACCCGCGTCTCCATGATCGGCAACGACATGTCGCTGGACCCCGGTGTGGGCACCTGCGGCAAGGAAGGCCAGAGCGTGCCGGTGGGGGTGGGTCAGCCGACGCTGCGCATCGATGGATTGACGGTCGGCGGCACCGCCTGATGGACCGCCGCACCTGCCTGACGCGCCTGGGCGCTGTGTGTGCCCTGGCGTTGCTTGCACCTGCGGCATTCGCGAAGGCGAAGCCCAAGCCGGTACCGGTAGGCCCGACCGCGGCCCAACCCGTGCAACTCGCGACCCTGGTGACGCGTAGCGCGCGTTGCTGGGTGCAGGCCGGTCTGAACATCGACGCCGCGCATGCGCAGCAGACCATGGCGAACGCGCTGCGCACCTTCGAACAGGGCTTCGCCGCTTTCCGCAGCCGCGCAGGTGGCATGGGCCAGATGGAGAAGGCCTTGCTGGTCGAGCAGCGCTGGCGGATCTACCGGATGAGCATTGCCGCGAAGCCGGACGCAAGCGCAGCCAAACGCCTGGTCTCGCAGTCCGACGATATCGCGCGCGTGCTCAACGAGGCCGCCGAGGCCCTGCAGAAGCGCATGAACAACGAGGCCGCGACGCTCGCTCAACGTGGCGCGCGAGGGCCGCTGCAGGTGGAGAGGATGATGCGCATGGCACTCGCGCGCCGTTGGGACGTCGCGCCTGCGGACGCGACCGTGCAGCTCGACGGCATGCGTGCCGACTATGCTAGGTGGTTGAAAGAGATGGCCGCGATCCCGACCGAGGACAACACCTTCCCCGGCCAGGTGCAGCTCGCGCAGCAGCAGTTCGTGTTCCTCGAAGGCGCCTTGCGTGCCGCGCCGGACAGCAAGGAAGCCGAGTCGGTGGTCAAGCTCGGCGAACGCGTGGGCGAGGCGAGCGAAGTGGTGGCCAATCGCGTGGTGAACGCGGGCTGAGCCCGGACTTGCATGGCGCAGGCCGCGCGACGCGGCTTGCGATTTACCTTTCTTCCCCCTGTTTCTACGCGTCGCATCAGACGCCGCGTTGCAGCGCAAGAAGCTGACAGACAAGCCCTGAGGCGCGCCAGTCGTGCCGCGCGGCGAAAGCGCTGTCGCGAACCCCGCCAGTCTTGCTGCTATCGCGCAAGGCCGTATGCCAATAAGCATATGTCCGCCTACGCTTTCGTCATTGGTTTTGTATGCCTCCGCGGTCCTAGACTCAGTCCGTGCTCACGACTCCCGGCACGATGCGCGCTCCGGACTCACTCCACGCGCCCAGGCGAGCGGCCTTTCGCGCCGCTTTCTTTTTGATCGTTTTCCTGACGTCACGTCGCTGACTCCCACGTCCGACGCGCCTCGCCTTGCGGCCCGGCGCCAGGCAGGGCTGTGTCCGCGATCTGGCGCAACAAGGAGAGACGCCAACCAGGCACCACCAGAACTGGCTGTATGGCGAGCGCCCGCAACCAAGAATCGGCGCCGCCCCAAAGAGACGGCCGCGCAACGCGCGGCGACAAAACACCAGAACGAGGAGGACGGAATGTCTTCACCAAAGGAAACGCTGCGGCGCCTGTTCGCCGTGGTGATCGGCTTTGCCCTGCTGTGCGCAGGGGCACCGGCTTTCGCCCAGGCCTGGACGGACTACGGCGGCAGTTGGACACATAACGGCGCCAACCACAGCGTCAATAGCGGGCTCGGCTTCAAGTCAGTACTCGCCGGCTCGAACTACCAGAGCTCGACCATGGAAGCCGACATCTCGGTCGGACCCAACGGCGACGCCGGCTTCATCTTCCGCGCGAGCAATCTCGCCACCGGCACCGATGCGTATTCGGGCTACTACGTCGGCCTCTCGACCCTGAACAACGCGGTGGTCGTGGGGCGTGCCAACAACAACTGGACGCCGGTGATCTCGTATCCCTTCACCGTCACGCCGAACACCTTCTATCACGTGAAGCTCGTGGCCTCGGGCAAGAGCTTCGACGTGTGGGTGAACAACGTGCGCGTGATCAGCGCGGGTGATGACGTGTATCTGTCCGGCGCGGCAGGCCTGCGCGTGATGGGCACCAACGCCACCTTCAACAACGTGGCGATCACCAACAACGGCAACGTCGCGATCCGCACCTTCGACTTCTCCAGCGTGAAGGGCGCGGTCTACACGCCGACCGACCGGGTGAACTACGTCGACTGGTGGCAGAACTACAACTCGGCTGTCGTCGAGCGCGAGCTTTCCTATGCGCAGGTCTACGGCTTCAATACCGTGGCGGTCTACCTGCACTACCTGCTGTGGGAAAACGATGCGGCCGGCCTGCTCTCGAAGTTCGAGAACTTCCTGCAGATCGCGTCGCGCCACGGCATGAAGGTCTCGCCGATCTTCTTCGACGATTGCTGGGATCCGAATCCGCACCTGGGTGACCAGGGCGCGCCGATCCCGGGCCGTCACAACAGCCGCTGGGTCCAGTCGCCGGGCAACAACGTCAAGGACAACTACTTCAACTTCTACAAGCCGAAGGTCCGCCAGTACGTCCAGGACGTGGTCAACGCGCACAAGACCGACAGCCGCATCCTCTTCTGGGAGCAGGCCAACGAGCCGGGCTGCAACGCCTTCGGCGCGCAGCGTGATCGCACGGTGCACCTCATGAACGATGCCCGCATCGCGATTCAGGACACCGGCACCACCATCCCGATCGGCTCCCCCTCGGTGCAGATCTGGGAAGGCTGGTACTTCTCCGACTTCTTCTCCTTCCACCCGTACGGCAGCGACTACGCCGGCCCCTACGGCCCGACGGTGCTGAACACGGAAAGCATGCAACGCGGCAGCCAGAGCGTGCCCGGCATCGTCTCCAACTACGGTGGCCGCGCAACCGGCTACATCATGTGGGAGTTCGGCATCGGCCGTACCAACACGCGCTTCCCCTGGGGCAGCCCGGACGGCGCTGCTGAGCCGACCACGCCATTCCACGGCGTGGTGTATCCGGACGGCCACCCGTGGGCGGTGAATGACGTGGTCGCGCTCAACGGCAACATGGCGAACCTGCCGCTGTTCAACGTCGACTACTTCAATGACAACTTCGGCACCCTGAAGAAGAGCTCGGTCACGCCGATGATCGACTTCGACCTCAATACCGAACGTGGTACGGCCTCGCCCGATGCCTCCGCTGGCGTGAACGAGACGAACTACTCGATCCGCTGGAACGGCACCATCCGCCCGACCTCCACGGGCAGCTTCACCTTCTATGCCGATGCCGACAACATCGCCCGCATCTGGGTGAACAACGTGCAGGTGGTGAACAAGACCGGCGGCGCTCGCGCCACGGTGCAGGGCGCCATCAACCTCAACGCCAACACCAACTATCCGGTGCGCGTGGAGTACGTGCATGGTTCCGGCGCCTCGTCGATGCATGTCACCTGGTCGGGTCCTAACTTGGCCCGCACGGCGCTCACCGTGATCGCTCCTGCCTTCGCTCCGGCCAATGTGCGCTTTGCCTCGTCGAACTTCCCGGGCAACTACATCCGCCACATCGACAGCCGTGCCCGTATCGACGGCAATGTCACGCCGGTGGAAGACTCGCAATGGCGCATGGTGCCGGGTCTCGCCGATCCGCTGGCCGTGTCCTTCGAGTCGGTGAACTTCCCCGGCCAGTACCTGCGTCATCGCAACGGCGAAGTGTGGAAGGACGTCAGCGACGGCACCGCGCTCTTCAAGGCGGACGCCACCTGGCGCGTGCGCGTGGGTTTTGCCAACACGAACCAGATGTCCTTCGAGTCGTACAACTTCCCGGGCAACTTCATGCGGCATCGCAATTTCCTGCTGTACAGCGAGCCGATTCGCCCGAGTTCCTCGGCAACCGACAAGTCCGATGCCACGTTCTTCCTGAACTGATCAACGGACGCATGTTCCTCGGAGCGGGTGCGCAGTCGATCGCGCACCCGGGCGGTGCCGCAAGGCATCGCTCTTTTCGGACGGCCTCGTTCTCCTCGCGGGACGAGGCCGTTTTTCCAGGTGCCGCCATGTCGCGGCGCCGTGTACCGAATAACGAAAACACCGCGACCTGATCGCGGCAACACAGGAATCCCGACCATGTTCCAAGCCCACACAAGCCTGCGCGGTGCGCTGACGCTGTTCGCCTCCCTGATGGGGAAACTGGCGCTCGCAGCCACCTTCGCCAACCCGATCGTCCCGGCCAACGGCCCGGGCGGTGCCGCCGATCCGTCGATGGTGTATCGCGACGGTTTCTACTACTGGGTCCGCAGCATCGATGACAACCGCATCGGCATCGCCAAGTCGCGCCGCCTGCAGGACGTCGGTACGGCGCCGATGATCGTGGTGTGGACGCCGCCCGCGAACACCGCCTACTCGAAGGAGCTGTGGGCGCCCGAGCTGCAGTACCTCAACGGCAAGTGGTACATCTACTTCGCGGCCGACGACGGCACCAATGCCAACCACCGCATGTACGCGCTGGAGGCGAATACCCAGAACCCGCAGGGGAGCTATACCTTCCGCGGCAAGGTGGCCGACGCGACGGACAGCTGGGCGATCGACGGCACCGTGCTGCAGAAGGACGACGGCTCGCTCTACTTCGTGTGGTCCGGCTGGCGCAACGCCAACGATGGCTTCCCGCAGCGGCTCTATATCGCGCCGATGAGCAATCCTTGGACCATCAGCGGCGCGCGGGTCGAGATTGCCGCGCCCACCTACACCTGGGAGCAGGTCGGCGCGGCGCTGCTGGAAGGACCGGAGGTCATCAAGAAGAACGGCCGCATCAACATCGTGTATTCGGCCAGTGGCAGCTGGACCGACGACTACAAGCTGGGCCTTCTCTCCAACACCGATGGCAACGTGCTCAACCCAGCGTCCTGGGTGAAGAAGAGCGCGCCGATCTTCGAGAAGAACCCGGGTGGCCAGGCCTTCGGCGTCGGCCACAACGGCTTCATCAAGTCGCCGGACGGGCAAGAGGACTGGCTGGTGTATCACGCCTTCCAGTACTCCAACGGCGGCTGGGCGAACCGCAGTATCCGCGCGCAGAAATTCGGCTGGAATGCGGACAACACGCCCAACCTGGGTACGCCGGTCGGTTGGGGCGTGCAGATCGCGGAACCCGCGGGTAGCGGCGCCAACAGCCAGGTGCGTTTCGAGACCTCGAACATCGCGGGCCACTTCGTGCGGCATGCGAACAGCCGCGGCCGTGTCGACGCCAACGTGACGCCTTTCGACGATTCGCAATGGAAGATGGTGCCGGGCCTGGCCGATCCGTACCTCGTGTCTTTCGAGTCGGTGAACTTCCCGGGCCAGTATCTGCGCCATCGCAACGGCGAGATCTGGAAGGACGCCAGCGACGGCAGCGCACTCTTCAAGGCGGACGCCACCTGGCGCAAGGTCCAGGGCGTAGGCAACGGGGACCAGGTGTCCTTCGAGTCGTACAACTTCCCTGGCAACTACATCCGCCACCGCAACTACCTGCTCTACAGCGAGCCGGCGTCGTCGGCACTGGACAAGGCGGACGCGACCTTCTCGGAGCGCTGAGCCCGGGGGCAGGACCGGCGCGTCGGACCGAGGACTCGGGTTCGGCGCCCTGATGGCACGGAGCAGAACGGGCGTCCGCGAGGCCGGTCTTTTTGCTCCGACGCGCGCCTTCGACACTTGACGGCCGGGCGGCGCCGGCTCTCAGCGTGCAGGACACGGCTGACGCAGCAAGCGTCCCGTGTCCGATTCAGACTCGGCGCTAGCACCGGCTAGACTCGAAGCATCGTTTTCCCCAATGGATGCTTCATGCCCTGCAAGCGAGTGGCCGCGCTCAGCGTCCTTCTCTGCCTGGCTGCCTGCGGCGAAACTGCAAAGCTGCCGCCGAACGCAGACTTCGGCACACAGCCAAAGATCATTTCGCCGGACCCCGGCCTGGTGCCGACCGTCAACATCGCGCCCGCCCTTGGCTGGCAGAACGGCGCGACACCCCGGGCTGCACCCGGCCTCAAGGTGCAGCGCTTTGCCGACAAGCTCGACCATCCGCGCTGGCTCTACGTGCTGCCCAACGGCGATGTACTGGTCGCCGAAACCAACGCGCCGCCGCGTCCGGACGACGGCGGCGGCATCCGCGGCTGGGTGATGAAGAAGGTGATGAAGCGCGCCGGCGCGGGTACGCCTTCGGCGGACCGGATCACCTTGCTGCGCGACACCGATGGCGACGGCGTGGCCGACATGCGCAGCGTGTTCCTGCCGGCCCTGCATTCGCCCTTCGGCATGGCGCTGGTCGGCGAAGACCTCTACGTCGCCAACACCGACGGCATCGGACGATTCCCCTACACCATGGGTGACACCGCCATCCCCGGTAACGGCGAACGCCTGGTTTCGCTGCCGGCCGGCACGATCAACCATCACTGGACCAAGAACATCATCGCTACGCCCGACGGCAGCAAGCTCTATGCGACGGTGGGCTCCAACAGCAACGTGGGCGAGCGCGGCATGGCGGTGGAGGAAGGCCGTGCTGCGATCTGGGAGATCGATCTCGAAACTCGCGAGGCACGCATCTTCGCCAGTGGCATCCGCAACCCCAACGGCATGGCCTGGGAACCACAGACCGGCCGTCTGTGGACCGTGGCCAACGAGCGCGACGAACTCGGCAGCGATCTCGTGCCCGACTACCTGACCTCGGTGAAGGAGGGCGGCTTCTACGGCTGGCCCTACAGTTACTACGGCCAGCATGTGGACGAGCGCGTCGAGCCGCAGCGCCCGGACCTCGTCGCCACGGCCATCGAACCGGACTACGCGCTGGGCGCACACACCGCTTCGCTCGGGCTCGTCTGGTCGGACGGCAAGGCCTTCCCCGCGCTGGGGCCGGGCATGTTCATCGGTCAGCACGGCTCCTGGAACCGCAAACCGCACAGCGGCTACCAGGTGATCTTTGTTCCCTTCGAGAACGGTCGGCCCGAGGGGCCGCATGAAGTGGTGCTCGGCGGCTTCCTCAACAGTGAAGGCGAAGCCATGGGGCGCCCGGTGGGCGTGGCGCTCGACCGCCAGGGCGGCTTGCTGGTGGCGGACGACGTGGGGAACGTGATCTGGCGGGTGACACGCGCGCATTGAGCGCACCGACGCGAGCCCGGACCGTAGGGGCTTTGCGTTCCGTGCGGCGGAACCGGATCATGACGGATAGATCGCCGACGGTCCGCCTTCGTGGTTTGCTCTCGGTGCCCCGATCCATTCCAGAGGAACCCCAGCACCCATGTTCGCGATGACCCCGGAGCGTTGGCAGGCCTTGGTCCAGGGCGAAGGCTGCCCCTTCTGCGGCCAACGCCCCGACGAGAACGAGTTCTGGTCCAAGGTGAGCACACTCTCCGTCTCGACCCTGTACCTGCACAAGTTCCAGACCTATCGCGGCTACGCCGTGCTGGTCTTCGACCCGCGCCACGCAACCCGTCCCGGCGAACTCGACGCCGCGGAATGGGACGCCTTCAGTACGGACCTGCATCGCGCGCAAACCGCAGTGGAGCGCGTAACGCGGCCGACCCACATGAACCTCGCAAGCCTGGGAAACCAGATTCCGCACCTGCACTGGCACATCATTCCCCGCTATGAGGACGACCTGAGATGGGGCGGTCCGATCTGGACCACGACCGAGGCCGAGATGGAGATCCGCCACCTCCCCGACGAAGCGCACCAGCGCCTGGTGAGCGCGATCCGTGCGGAGTGCATGGCACTCACGCGCTGAGTGCCGGCTTGGTGCGGCGGCCAGCCGAGGGCCCGGACCGCCGTCGCACTGCAGCCCGGCTCGGCGGAAGTCGGGACAAACGCCGATACACATGCAACGCTGCGGCGGGCGGAAGCCGGCGTTATAACGCCATCATTCGACACAGGATGGCGTGATGGAGACTGCAATCGTTCGGAAGTCCGGCGTCGTCTGCGTCGCGCTCGCTTTGTTGGGCGCCTGCGCTGCACCGACACAGCATGCGCGCGGACCCGAGGCGGGCGTCACAGCCTCCGCGGATGCGGGTGCCGTGCCTCCGGCTACCGCGCAGACAGTGGCCTGGCTGGACCGCCTCACTTGGGGTGCCAACGACGATGCACTGCGTGCGCTGGGGGCTTCGCAGACGAGCTATCTCGAACGACAGCTGAAGCCGAATCCGGATGCGACCTTGCCGGCGGCGGCTGCGTCGCAGATCTCGGCAATGACGATTACGCGGGTTCCCTTGCCGAAATTGGTGGCGGACCTGGAGGCGCAACGCCGCAGCTTTGCGGACGCCGGCGACGGCGAGCAGAAGCAGGCCGCGCGCAAGGCCTACCAGCAGGAACTCAACCGGCTGGAACGCGAAGCCGCATCGCGCTTCCTCCTTCGCGCGCTCTATTCGCCTGCGCAGCTGCAGGAGCAGCTCACCTGGTTCTGGACGAATCACTTCAACGTGCATGCCCGCAAGGGCGACCTGCGCGCCATGGTGGGCGACTACGAGGAGCGCGCGATCCGCGCTCATGCGCTCGGCCGCTTCCGCGATTTGCTCGGCGCCACCGCGCATCATCCGGCGATGCTGCGCTATCTCGACAACGAGCGGAACGCCGACGGCCATATCAACGAGAACTACGCGCGGGAGCTGATGGAGCTCCACACCCTGGGTGTCGAGGGCGGCTATACGCAGCGCGACGTCCAGGAACTGGCCCGGATCCTGACCGGCGTCGGCGTCAATGTGGATCGGCCCGCGCCGCGCCTGAAGCCCGCGCTCGCCGGGCAGTACGTGCGCGACGGCCTGTTCGAATTCAATCCGCGCCGTCACGACTACGGTGACAAGCAGTTCCTCGGCCACACGATCCGCGGTCGCGGGCTCGCCGAGCTGGACGAGGCGCTGGATATCCTGGCGCGGCATCCCGCAACGGCACGGCACGTCAGCCGCGAGCTTGCGAGCTGTTTCGTGGCCGACGAGCCGCCCGCGGACCTGGTCGAGCACATGGCGCGCCGCTTCACGCAGACCGATGGCGACATCCCCGCGGTGCTGCGGGTCATGTTCGCCTCGGACGCCTTTCAGCAATCGCTCGGGCACAAGTTCCGCGATTCCCTGCAGTACGTCGTTGCCTCGGTGCGCCTGAGCCAGCAGGGCAGGGTGGTGCTGGACACTGCGCCGATGCTGGCGTGGGCCGATCGCCTGGGCGAACCACTCTACGGGCGCCAGACGCCCGACGGTTACCCGATGCGCGCGTCGGCATGGAATGGTTCGGGCCAGATGACGACGCGCTTCGAGATCGCGCGGGCCGTTGGCGCCGGCGCACCCGCCTTGTTCCGCGGCGAGGAGGAGGCCGAGACGATGAAGGGCGAGGCCATGAAGAGCGAGGCCATGAAGAGCGAGGCCATGAAGCCGCGCGCGGCACCGCCTGCGTTGGAACGTATGGCGGTCGTAGCGGCGCGGCAGGCGCAGTTCGGCCCCAACACCCGGCAGGCGCTCAAGGAAGCAAAGTCGCCTGCGGAGTGGAACGCCTTCCTGCTCGCGTCGCCCGAAATGATGTACCGCTGAGGCTGCCATGGACCGTCGAAACGCATTGCGTACCTTGGCTGCGCTACCCCTGCTCGGTATCTCGGGACGCCTGCTGGCGCTTGGCCCGACGCAGCCGAAACTGCTCGTCGTGTTCCTGCGTGGTGCCTACGACGCGGCTAGCCTGCTGGTGCCCACGAGCAGCAGCTTCTACTACGAGTCGCGCCCCAACATCGCGATTCCACGCCCGGCCGATTCGCTGGACTCGGCGCTGCCGCTCACTGCAGATTGGGGCCTGCATCCCGCCTTGCGCGAGAGCATCGCGCCGATGTTCGCGCGCGGAGAGGCGGCTTTCATCCCATTTGCAGGCACGGACGATCTCTCGCGCAGCCATTTCGAAACGCAGGACAGCATCGAACTCGGGCAGGCCCTGAACGGCAGTCGTGCCTATGACTCGGGCTTTCTCAATCGACTGGTCAGCGTCGTCCGGGGCAAGGCTCCGATTGCCTTCACCGAGCAGCTGCCGCTGATCCTGCGCGGTAGCACGACGGTTCCCAACATCGCGTTGCGCGGCGCGGGCAAGACCGCGCTGGACGAACGCCAGAGCCGCATCATTGCCGACATGTACCGCGACACTCCACTTGCCGCCCAGGTGAGCGAAGGCTTTGCCGTGAAGGCAGATGTCTCCCGGGAGCTCGCCGGCGAAATGCAGGCAGCGAGCCGGCAGGCCGTGAGTGCGAAAGGCTTCGAGCTGCAGGCGCAGCGCATCGCACGCCTCATGCGCGAGCAATACAGCGTGGGTTTCGTCGACGTCGGTGGCTGGGATACCCATGTCGCGCAGGGCGCGTCGAGCGGCTATCTCGCGAATCGCCTGGACGAGTTCGGTCGTGGCCTTGCCGCCTTCGCCGACGGCATGGGCGATCGCTGGCGCGATTCGGTGGTGGTGGTGATCAGCGAGTTCGGTCGCACCTTCCGGGAGAACGGCAACCGCGGCACCGACCACGGCCATGGCACGGTGTACTGGGTGCTCGGCGGCGCCATCCGGGGCGGTCGCATCCTGGGTGAGCAGCAGGCCGTGGAGGCGCGCACGCTCTTCCAGAATCGCGACTACCCGGTGCTCAACGAATACCGCAGCCTCTTCGGCGGCCTGTTCGGCCGCCTCTATGGCCTGGGGCCGAAAGAGCTGGCGCAGGTCTTCCCTGGTGCGCGCCCGGTGGACGTCGGCATCGTCTGAGGCGGGTCGCCGTGGCCTTGTGCCGACGGCGCAGCAGTGGGCCTTCGCGAGTGGCAGCGCGGCCGAACCGGGGGTGATGGACGACCTGGCGCCGATCACACTTCCGTGAGTGGCCCGGGCCGAATGGCCCGGGTTTCGCGAGGGGCGCCGAGGCGGGTATTTTTTCGACCGGGTTCGTGGCGCGTTTCGTCGCCGGTGTCACCGTTCAGGTGCTGAGCGCCTTGAGCTCGCCGCGCACGATACCGCGCAGCGTCCGGAGCGTGAGCCAGGCGATCGTCACGGTTGCCAGTGCCAGCAGGCCCAACGCGAGCGCGTCCGCCACCACCGCACCGTAGTGCGCCGCCATCCGCAGCCCACTGATTGCAGTGGCCGCCAGCGGGAAGCTCACCGCCCACCAGCTCACCTTGAACGGGCAGCAGCGTAGTAGATCGCGCAGGCGGGCACCGAGCACCGCGAGCAGGAAGAACGTGACCAGGTACAGCGCTTCTGCGAACAGATCGACCTGGCCGGTCACCGCGACATAGGCCGAACCGCCTACCGCGAAGGGCGCGATCAGGATCAGCAAGGTCGGTTGCAGGGCTGGCGGCATCGGGGCCTCGAAGATCAGCCGGGCGAAGACCAGGGTGAAGATCGGAATCGCGAAGAACAGACCCACCGCCAGGCCGAGCACCATCACCGGATGCAATTGAGGCAGCCCCAGCACGGGTGCCGCGATCGGGATATCCAGCATGCCGACTACCGGCACCACCCAGGCCGGCGTGGCGTGCGCTACCTGTTGAGGCGAGGAGATCCAGCGATCGACACGGTACCAGCCGAAGGCGAGCATCCCCAGCGCGCCGAGGATCCAGAGTCCGCGTGCCAGGGGCAGCGCATGCGGCGCAAGCAGCATGGGCAGGAGCAACAGGCTGATGAAGAAGGTGCCGAAGAGGTTGCCGGCAACCGGATGCTGCCACTCGGCCAGTGCCGCCTTGGGCGAGGCGACGAGCTTGATCGCGTAGGCCACGCCCAGGATCAGGAAGGTCGCGACGGCGAGCACTGCGATGGCGTCCGCGATCCACGCCGGCGCGGCAAAGCGCTGCGTCGCCAGGCGCCAAGCCACGCTCAGGCCCGTCAGGCCCATGACGGCGCCGAACAGTGAAACGGGCAGGTAGTGCAACCGCCCCTCCGCCGCAACGGGCGTGCTGGGCGAGGGCGCGGCAACTGGCGCCTGGGGCGCCAGCGAAGCGGCGTCGGCTTTGACGATGCTGGACATGCTTTTTCTCCCTGGCAGATGCGGAGGCCGTGGTCTGCCGGCCCGCCGCGTGTCGATCGGATCGCGAGACCTCCTTCTATCCGAATCGCACGGCCGGTCCGGGTGCGAGTGCCGCACCCGGGCCTACCGCGATTGCTATTCGGCGACCGGGCCGGATACCGCGTCCATCACGCGCGAGGAATAGACGAGCGCCGCGCCTGCGTTGACCGCCATGGCCACGCCCAGCGCCTCGGCGATCTCTTCGCGGGTGGCGCCCTGCTTCAGGGCGGCCTCGCCGTGCACGGCGATACAGCCGTCGCACTGGCGTGTGACGGCCACCGCCAGCGCGATCAGCTCGCGCGTCTTGGCGCCCAGCAGGTCGGTCTTGCTGCCGGCCTGGTTGAGGCCGCGGTAACCGGCCACCGTTTCCGGGCTGAGCTTGGCGATCTCTCCGATGCGTTGTCCCAGCTGCTTTCTGTAGGCACTCCAGTCGAACATCATGGTTTTCTCCTGTGTGGGGGTGGGCCGCTTGGCGCGGCGAGGTTTGACGGTTCCCACTCTAGAGATTGGACGTGAGACGATGAATGCTCGTTCGTGCCTGTTTCATGCCCGGAAGGATCGTCGGTGAATGCGCTGAGATGGAGGCGCTGAGATGGATGCACTGAGTCGGCTGCTCTCCCTGCACCCGGTGGGCGCAACGCTGGACAAGCGCTGTCGCTTCGGCGACGGCTGGGGAGTCGACCATGCGCCGCACCCCGCGGGCGTGGCGCCGTACCACATCGTGCTGGCCGGCCGGACCTGGCTCTCGGTGGAGGACCGGGCGCCGATGCTCTTGCAGGCGGGCGACATGCTGATGCTGCCACGCGGCCAGGCGCACCGCATCCATGGCGGCGAGCCGGACCGCGTCCTGCCTGCGCGGGTGCAGACCACGGCCGGCGCCGTGCCGCTGGTGAGCAACGATGGCGCGGGGCCCGGTATCGACATCCTTTGCGGCGAATTCGCCTTCCAGGGCGATGGTCGCAACCTGTTGATGGCTGCCCTGCCGGGCGTGATGCAGGTGCGCACCGCGGGTCGTCCTGATGCCGCGCGTCTGCGCGGCCTGGTCGCGCTGCTGCGGGACGAAACCGCCGATGCGCGGCCCGGCGCTGCGGCAGTCGTGGCGAATCTGGCCTCGGCGCTGTTCGCGCTCTTCCTGCGTGCCTGGCTGGAACAGGCCGAGTTCTCGCCCGGGCTGCTGGCGCTCCTGGGAGACCGACGACTCGCGCCCGCCCTCCAGGCGATGCTCGCCGAACCGGGCGGGGACTGGACGATCGAGCATCTGGCCGAACGCTGTCATCTCTCGCGTGCGGGTTTCCTGCGCGGCTTCCGGCGGATTGCGGGTGCCACGCCGGGCGAGGTGCTGGCACAGCTACGCATGGCGCAGGCCGTGCAATGGATCCGCGAAGGCCGCCTGAGCCTCGGCGAGATCAGCGAACGCGTCGGCTACCGCTCGGAGGCCGCCTTCCAGCGCGCCTTCAAGCGCCATGTCGGCATGGCGCCGGGGCAGTATCGACGCGAGCGCGCCGTCGTTTAAGCGGGTTCAGGGGCGAATTCCGCGCACCTCGCACCGGAACAATTCGCAGCCGTTGCCGGTCTTTGTTCGCGCTGTTTCGATGCCGGCGTGCGGGCTGTGATCAAGACGCTGGGAAGGCCCAATGACGGGTCAATTTCCGGGTGCTTCGGCATAAAGAAATAGCGTTAAAAGCATTCCCGGTTCTTAACGAGCCCGGTATAACGTCACTTTCGCTGTTTTTGTAAGGTTTTCCAGATGACCCGCAAACTTTCCCTGCTGTTTGCCGCGGCCCTTGGCCTCTTTGCCGGCGTTGCCTCGGCCGACCAGTCCCTGCTCAACGTGAGCTACGACGTCGCCCGCGACTTCTACAAGGACTACAACCCCAAGTTCGCTGCTGCCTGGAAGGCGAAGACGGGTGAGTCGCTGGAGCTCAAGCAGTCGCATGCGGGTTCCACCAAGCAGGTGCGCGCCGTGGCCGACGGTCTGGAAGCGGACGTGGTCACGATGAACCAGGCGACCGACATCCAGTTCCTCGCCGACAAGGGGCTCGTTGCCGCCGACTGGCGCAAGAAATTCCCGAACGAGGCGGCGCCCTTCAGCTCGACCATGGTCTTCATCGTGCGCAAGGGCAATCCCAAGCAATTGCGCGACTGGCCGGACCTGGCCAAGAGCGGCATCCAGGTGATCCTGCCGCATCCGAAGAACACCGGTAACGGCCGCTACTCCTACCTCGCGGCCTGGGGCTGGGCGCTGCGCCAGCCGGGCGCCACTGAAGCGAGTGCCAAGGGCTACGTGTCTGCGCTGTTGCGCAACGCGCCGCTCTTCGCTTCGGGTGGTCGCGACGCGACCACGACCTTCATGCAACGCCGCCTGGGCGACGTGCTGCTGACCTTCGAATCCGAAGCCGAGCTGATCGCACGTGAATTCGGCCGTGGCGAGTTCGAGGTGGTGTATCCGAGCCAGACCCTGGAAACCGACTTCCCGGTCGCGGTGGTCGACAAAGTGGTCGACAAGCGCGGCACCCGCAAGCAGGCCCAGGCTTACCTCGAATACCTCTGGTCCAAGGAAGGCCAGGAAGTCGCGGCTCAGAACTACATCCGCCCGCGTGATCCGGAAGTGCTGAAGAAGTACGCCGCGCAGTTCCCGAAGGTGAAGACCTTTACCGTGGAAGAAGCCTTCGGCGGCTGGGACAAGGCGTTCCCTGCGCACTTCAAGGACGGCGGCTCCTTCGACCAGATCTACACGGTCAAGTAAGTCAGAGCGTTTGCCATGAGTGTCACGGGCCGGCATGACCGGCCCGTGGCGCGTGAAAGGCCGGGACTTGTGTAGAGTCCAAGCCTTTGTGTTTTCAAGAAGTCCCCCGATGTCCTCACGCCATCACAACGTCCTGCCGGGTTTCCGCTTCGCGCTCGGCTACACGATCACCTACCTGTGCCTGGTGGTGCTGATCCCGCTCGCCGCGCTGGTCCTGAAAAGCAGCACGGTCACCTGGGACGCCTTCTGGGCGACAGCCCTGTCCGAGCGTTCGCTCGCGGCCTATCGCGTGACCTTCGGCGCGTCCTTCATCGCGGCCAGCGTCAACGCTGTGTTCGGCCTGATCGTGGCCTGGGTGCTGGTGCGCTATCCCTTTCCCGGCAAGCGCTTCGTCGATGCGCTGGTCGACCTGCCCTTCGCGCTGCCCACGGCGGTGGCCGGCATTACGCTGACCACGCTCTACGCCGGCAATGGCTGGCTCGGCCAGTTCATCGAGCCGCTCGGTTTCAAGGTGGCCTTTACCCCGGCCGGTATCGTGGTGGCGCTGATCTTCATCGGCCTGCCTTTCGTGGTGCGCACGATCCAGCCGGTGATCGAGGACATCGAGCCGGAAGTGGAGGAGGCGGCTGCGACACTCGGCGCTTCGCGCCTGCAGACGCTCTGGCATGTGATCTTCCCGGCGCTGCTGCCGGCCTGGCTCACCGGCTTCGCGCTGGCTTTCGCGCGTTCGGTGGGCGAGTACGGCTCGGTGATCTTCATCGCCGGAAACATGCCGCTGGTGTCCGAGATCACGCCGCTGCTGATCATCTCCAAGCTGGAGCAATACGACGTTCCCGGCGCCACGGTGCTGGCAGTGGTGATGCTGGCGATTTCCTTCGTGCTGCTGCTGGGGATCAACCTGCTGCAGTGGTGGGCCGCGAATCGCCACAGCGGACGCGAGCCGGTCGAAGCCCACGCGCCCGGCGCTCAGAAGCTGGAGGCCGCAGCATGAGCACGCGCCTGGCCACCACCGAATCCCTAGGCGCACGCATCGGCCTGATGATCGTTGCCTTCCTGTTCCTCGGACTCTTCCTGCTGCTGCCGCTGGTCGCGGTGTTCACCGAAGCCTTCCGGCAGGGCTGGTCGCTGTACGCGGCGGCCCTGGTCGAGCGCGACACGCTGCGTGCCATCGGCCTGACCGTGGGCATCGCGTTGATCGTCCTGCCTTTCAACATTGCCTTCGGCATCGCCGCGGCCTGGGCGATCGCGAAGTTCGACTTCCGCGGGAAGAGCCTGCTCACCACCTTGCTCGACCTGCCGTTCGCCGTGAGCCCGGTCGTCGCGGGCATGCTGTTCCTGCTGGTGTTCGGCGCACAGGGGTGGTTCGGCCCCTGGCTCTCGGATCACAACATCAAGATCATCTTCGCAGTGCCCGGCATGGTGCTGGCCACGCTCTTCATCACCGTGCCCTATGTGGCGCGCGAGCTGATCCCGCTGATGCAGTCGCAAGGGCGGGAAGAAGAAGAGGCTGCGATCTCGCTGGGAGCCAAGGGTGGTCAGATGTTCCGCCGCGTGACGCTGCCCAATATCAAGTGGGGCCTGCTCTACGGCGTGATCCTCGCCAACGCACGCGCGATGGGGGAATTCGGCGCGGTGAGCGTGGTCTCGGGCCACATCCGCGGCGAGACCAACACGCTGCCGCTGCATGTGGAGATCCTCTACAACGAGTACAACGCGGTCGGCGCCTTCGCCGCGGCGAGCGTGCTGGCCCTGCTGGCTATCGTCACCCTGATTGCCAAGACCATTGTCGAATGGCGCATGAAGAAGGAAACCGAAACCCTGTCGGCGGCACTGCCGCCGGAAGGCGGACGACCCGCGAGCTGATAACCATGAGCCGATGCGCGCGCCGGTGAGGAGTCGCGCGTCGGCTTTCGATTCCTGAGCGGCGGCACCGGATCGGTGTCGCTTCATTCAACCACCACGGAGCACGGCAACGAGCGGGTTTTTACCCCTCATCCAGATCCCAGACCACGCGAACACACGACATCATGAGCATCGAAATCCGCAACATCGCGAAGCGCTTCGGCAGTTTCGTCGCGCTCGACAATCTCTCGCTGGACATTCCGACCGGCGAACTCGTCGCCCTGCTGGGCCCTTCCGGATGCGGCAAGACCACGCTCCTGCGCATCATCGCCGGCATGGAGGTGGCCGACCAGGGCCAGGTCCTGTTCTCCGGCGAGGAGGCAACACACCTGCATGCGCGCGAGCGCAACGTGGGTTTCGTGTTCCAGCACTACGCGCTCTTCCGCCACATGACGGTGTTCGAGAACGTGGCCTTCGGCCTGCGCGTGAAGCCGCGCAACGAACGCCCTGCCGAGGCGAAGATCCGCGAACGCGTGATGGAGCTGCTCAAGCTCGTACAGCTGGACTGGCTGGCTGAACGCTATCCCTCGCAGCTCTCCGGCGGCCAGCGCCAGCGCATCGCGCTCGCCCGCGCATTGGCGGTGGAACCCAAGGTGCTGCTGCTCGACGAGCCTTTCGGCGCGCTCGATACCCAGGTGCGCAAGGAGCTGCGTCGCTGGCTGCGTCGCCTGCATGACGAGATGCACATCTCCTCGGTCTTCGTGACGCACGACCAGGAAGAAGCCCTGGAAGTGGCCGACCGCGTGGTGGTGATGAACCGCGGTCGCATCGAACAGGTCGGCACGCCCGACGAGGTCTATTCGAACCCGGCCACGCCTTTCGTGTATCGCTTCCTCGGCAATGTGAACGTCTTCCACAACCGCCTGCACGGCCCCTGGGCCGAGGTGGCGCGCGAGGAGGGCGGCGCTGCCGGCGCAACCGCCTTCGTGCGTCCGCACGATATCGAGATCCTGCGCGAGAACGCCAACGGTGCGCTGGAGGCAACGGTCAGCCATGTACAGGCGATCGGTCCGGCGGTGCGGGTCGAACTCACGCACCAGAGCGAAGTGATCGAAGTCGAGCTATCGCGTGAACGCCAGCAACAGCTTGGGCTGTCTCAGGGGGAGCATGTGTGGCTGCTTCCGCGCCAGGTTACGGTGTTCGGCAGCGACGACGGCGAGGCGCGGAAGTGGACGCCCGACTGGGTGATCTGAGAGCGCTTCTCACGCGCGCGGAGACGATCGCGCACGCGGCGTGACGCATTGCATGCCAATGCAATACAAGAAGGCCCGACGCCCGATGCGTCGGGCCTTTCCGCTCATTAATCTTCACTGAATGGACCCGATGTGGCGCATCTGACGCGCCACCTGAGCCGACGCATCCTGCGCCGGCCTGCCGGGACCCCCAATCCGCGTCCATGAGGTGATCCATGTCTTTCCTGTCCGCAGTATCGAGTGTTGGCCGCGGCATGCGCGGCGCGTGCGTGGGCGCATTGCTGCTGCTGGGCCTGTCGTCACCGGCCGGTGCGTATAGCCAGCTCGTCGTGTTCGGTGACAGCCTTTCCGATCCGGGCACGTTCTACGCGAACACCGGTGGTGCCTATCCGCCCGATGCGCTCTATCCGGGCAACCGTTTCAGCAACGGTCCGGTGGCGGCTGAATACCTCGCGGGCCTGCTCGGGCTTGCCCCGTCTTCGGTTCACAACTACGCGGTCGGCGGCGCGATGACCGGCACCGACAACTACGCATTCCATGATCCGTCCGCGCCGCCCGCGCTCCAGGCGATCTTCGCCAACAGCGATCTGCCCGGCATCAGCACCCAGATGCAGCGCTACTGGACCAACAATGTGCTGGCCGACGGTGGAGCGCTGTACATGCTCTGGGGTGGCGCCAACGACTTCAACACCTTCCGCGCTTCGGGCAACAGCGATCCTGCAGCGGCCGCGGCGATGATCGCCGAGGCGGTCAGCAATATCGCCGGCATGGCTGCGTCCTTGCTTGGCCATGGCGCGCAACACATCCTGATTCCCAATCTGCCTGACCTGGGCCTGATCCCCGACAGCACGGCGGGCGGTCCTCAGGAAGCGGCGCTCTACAGCGCGCTGTCGATGATCTACAACCAGCAACTCGCGCTCGCCCTCTCGACGCTGGATGCGCAGGCTCCGGGCGTCATCGTCCAGTTCGATGTGTCCGGCTTCCAGCACACCGTGACGGACGATCCGGCAAGTTGGGGCTTCGGGAATGTCAGCGATCCCTGTCTGCTGACGCCCAGCTGCCTGGACGGCTCGATCAACAATGTCTATTGGGATGGCCAGCATCCGACGACCTATGCGCACCAGCTCCTGGCGCAGGGGTTCTACGCAGCCGTGGCCGAAGTGCCGGAACCCGCATCGCTGGCGCTGGTCGGCCTGGGCCTCACGGGCATCTGCGTGTTGCGTCGCCGTCGTGAGCAAGCCGTGGGCTGAACGCTAGCCGCAAGCAGAAACGAAAAGGGCGCGACCATCGGTCGCGCCCTTTTCGTTTCTGCGAACCCGCAGTCGGGCGCTTACATCTGCGCGTACAGCGGGCCCTCGCCGCCTTGCGGCGTGACCCAGACGATGTTCTGGCTCGGGTCCTTGATGTCGCAGGTCTTGCAGTGCACGCAGTTCTGCGCGTTGATCTGCAAGCGCGGACCGCTTTCCTCGCGCACGATCTCGTACACCGCGGCCGGGCAGTAGCGCTGCTCGGGCGAGTCGTACTCGGCGAGGTTCAAGGTGATCGCCTTGGACGGATCGCGCAGTGTCAGATGGCAGGGCTCGTCTTCCTCATGGTTGGTGCCCGAGAGATACACCGAGGAGAGGCGGTCGAAGGTCAGCACATTGTCTGGCTTCGGATAGTCGATCGGCGTGCAGTCGCGCGCCTTCTTCAGCTTGGTGTGGTCGGCCTCGGCATTGCGCAGCGTCCAGGGCGCCTTGCCGCCGAAGACCTTCTGGTCGATGCCGAAGAGCAGGGTGCCCAGCCACAGGCCCTTGGCCATCAGCGGCTTGAAGTTGCGGGCACGATGCAGCTCCTCGTACATCCACGACTTCTTGAAGGCTTCCGGATAGGCGACGAGTTCGTCCTGGGCGCGTCCTGCGACGACGGCCTCGAAGGCAGCTTCGCCAGCCAGCATGCCGCTCTTGATCGCGGTGTGCGAACCCTTGATCCGTGCGGCGTTCAGGAAGCCCGCGTCGTCACCGATCAGCACGCCACCCGGGAAGGTGAGCTTGGGCAGCGACTGCAGGCCGCCCGCGGTAATCGCGCGCGCGCCATAGGCAACACGCTTGCCGCCTTCCAGATGCTTGCGGATATCCGGATGCGTCTTGTAACGCTGGAATTCCTCGAAGGGCGACAGATAAGGGTTGGCGTACGACAGGCCCACCACGTAGCCCACTGCCACCAGATTCTCGCCGTAGTGGTACATGAAGCTGCCGCCGTAGGTGGCAGCATCCAGCGGCCAGCCGGCGGTGTGCAGGACCAGGCCCTTCTGGTGCTTGTCGGCCGGCACTTCCCACAGTTCCTTGATGCCGATGCCGAAGACCTGCGGATCCGCATCGCGACGCAGATCGAACTTGGCTTCGAGCTGGCGGGCGAGGTGACCGCGGCAGCCTTCGGCAAAGAGCGTGTACTTGGCATGCAGCTCCATGCCGGGCTGGAAGGCCGGACCGGGCTCGCCGCTCTTGAGCACGCCCATGTCGCCGGTGATCACACCCTTCACCTTGCCGGCTTCGTCGTAGAGCACCTGGGCGCCCGCAAAGCCGGGGTAGATTTCCACGCCCAGGCCTTCTGCCTGTTCTGCGAGCCAGCGGCAAAGCTGGCCCAGGCTGATGATGTAGTTGCCCTCGTTGTGCAGGCAGGCCGGCAACATCCAGTTGGGCACCTGCGTCGAACCGGTGGGCGAGAGGAACAGCATGCGATCCTGGGTGACCGCCGTTTCGACCGGCGCGCCCTGCGCCTTCCATTCGGGCAGCAACTCGTCGAGCGCACGCGGGTCCATCACCGCGCCTGAAAGGATATGGGCGCCGATCTCGGCACCCTTCTCGATCAGGCAGACGCTGATGTCCTGGTTCTGCGCCGCGGCCTGCTGCTTGATGCGGATCGCCGCAGCCAAGCCCGCAGGCCCGCCTCCGACGATCAGCACGTCGAATTCCATCGATTCCCGTTCCATCGAAACTCCATCGAAGCGCCGTGCGTCAGCGACGCCGGCTGCGATTTCAACCATACGGTACGGTATGGTAACTTAAGCGGGATCGCGGGCTCCAGAAGCCCGCTCGCCGCGTTCTGCGGCAATGCCCATTTCCTGCAGCGGAGAACACCCATGAGCGACACGGCACAGGCGACGCCCGGCGTCTTCCTTCACGAATGCGAGATCCCGGTGCGTTGGGGTGACCTCGATGCGCTGGGCCATGTGAACAACACCGTCTTCTTCCGCTTCATGGAGCAGGTGCGCGTGGAATGGCTGGACCGCCAGGCCGTGGTCTGCAACCAGGACCAGCGCGAAGTGCCGGTGCTCGTCCAGGCTTCCTGCACTTTCCTGCAACCCATCAATTATCCCGCAAGCGTCCGCGTAAAGCTCTACGCAGATCAACCCGGACGTTCGAGCATCGTCACCCGCTACGAGCTGCGCGATGTCGCCGACGGCCGCCTCTATGCCACCGGCGAGGCCAAGGCAGTCTGGATCGACCTGGCTACGGGCAAGTCCGCGCCTTTGCCCGAGGCCCTGCGCGCGCTCGCCAACGGCGAAGCCTGAACGACGCCGGCGTGACCTGACCGGGTGCCAGCCTCGGTGCGCCCGGTTTATCCTGCGGGCCCGTATCCGATCCGGATTGTCCGCATGCTGCGCCGCCTCGCCCCGGTTTTTCTCCTGCTCCTGCTCGGTGCATGTGCCACCGGCGTCCAGACGCCTGCCGAAGGGCCAGCCCATGTCAGCTTCCAGCGCAATGCGCTGACGCCGCAGAACGGCGGCCAACTGGTCGATGCGCAGGGGCTGCAGGCGGGCGACATCCTGCTATCCGCGGCAGATGCCTTCACCTCCGCCGGCATCCGGCTGATGACCATGGCGCCGGTTTCCCATGCGGCGCTCTATCTCGGCGACGGCCAGGTCGCCGAAGCGGTCGGCAGCGGCGTGCGTATGCGCACGCTGGAGGCGCTGATAGAGGAAGAATCCGTGGTGGTGGCCTTCCGCCATCCGGGCATCCAGGCCGAGCACGGCGAGCGGATGCGCGCCTTCTCGGCCGCGCAGGTCGGCCGCCAGTACAACTATCTCGGCGTGGTTCTGCAGGCGCCCTTCGCGATCGAGCGCCGCGCCTGCGAGATCCCCGGCGTGCCGGGTCTGGTGCGCGACGCGTGCCTCAAGGGCATCGCCTCGATCCAGCTGGGCAGCTACGACAACGATCGCTTCTTCTGTTCCCAGTTCGTGCTCGAGGCTTATCGCGACGCAGGCCTGCCGATCATCGATGCGCAGGCCAACTGGATCTCACCGGCAGATATCCTGCACATGCGCGAAGGCGACGTGCCTTCGATGGCGGTGACGCAGGCGCTCATCTACGTCGGCCATCTCAAGTTCCCGACGGCCAGCCTGGCGATCGGGGCCCTGGGCAAATAGACGGAGGCCATATGGACGGCACCACGCATGCGGAAGACAGCTTGCCGATGTGGGTGCCCGATCCCGCAGAAGCCGCGGCCACCGACATGGCGCGCTTCCAGCGCTTCGCCCGTTCGCGGGGTGCGCCGGCCGCCGACTACGCGGTTTTCCACGCGTGGTCCATTGCCGCGCGGGACGCCTTCTGGCAGGCGCTCTGGGATTACTGCGGCGTGCTCGGCGAAGCGGGCGGGCCGGTACTCGAGCACGACGCGCTGCCCGGGGCGCGCTGGTTTCCGCACGCGAGCCTCAACTACGCCGCGAACCTGCTGCGCACGGATTTCGACGATGCCTCCGAGGCGATTGTCGCCACCGATGAAGAAGGGCAGACCCGCCGCCTGACCCGCGGCGAGTTGCGTCGCGAAGTGGCCGCCTGCGCGAGCGCCCTGCGTGCCGAAGGCGTGCAAGCGGGTGATCGCGTCGCGGCCTGGCTGCCCAATGTGCCGGAGGCGGTCATCCTCCTGTTGGCCTGCGCCAGCATCGGCGCCGTCTTCTCCTCGGCCTCGCCGGACTTCGGCGTGCAGGGCGTGCTGGATCGCTTCGGCCAGATCGAACCGGTGCTGCTCGTGGCCTGCACCGGGTATCGCTACGCCGGCAAGCGCATCGCGCTTGGTGATCGACTGGGCGCGGTGCGGGCGCAACTGCCTTCGCTGCGCAGGCTCGTGGTCCTCGATGCGGACGACCTGCCCGCCGACGCATGCAGCTGGTCACAGTTTCTCGCGCCACACCGGAGCGATGCGGTGACGTCCGGCGATGGGGCGCCTGAGTACCGGGCGCTGCCCTTTGCGCATCCGCTCTACATCCTCTACTCCTCCGGCACGACCGGCATGCCCAAGTGCATCGTGCACGGCGCGGGCGGCGCCTTGCTCCAGCACCTGAAAGAGTTGCGCCTGCATTCGGACGTGCGCGCGGGGGATCGCGTCTTCTACTTCACCACCTGCGGCTGGATGATGTGGAACTGGCTGGTGTCCGCGCTGGGCGCTGGCGCGACCCTGCTGCTCTTCGACGGTGCGCCCTTCGCGGGCGAGGGGCGCGCGCTCTGGGATTTCGTCGCGGCCGAACGTGCCACGCATTTCGGCACCTCGGCCAAGTATCTCGACGCGCTGGCCAAGAGTCCGCTGCGACCGCACGAGCATTGGCCCTTGCCCGAACTGCGCTGCGTGCTCTCGACCGGCTCGCCGCTGGCGCCCGAGGGCTTCGACTTCGTGGCCGCCGCCATCAAGCCCGACATCCGGATCAGTTCGGTCTCCGGCGGCACCGACATCGTGTCCTGCTTCGTGCTGGGGAATCCGATGCTGCCGGTGCATCGCGGCGAGATCCAGTGCAAGGGACTGGGCATGGCGGTCGAGGTCTGGAACAGCGAGGGCGAGCGTGTCGTGGGTGAGCCGGGCGAGCTGGTCTGCACGCATGCCGCGCCTTCGATGCCGATCGGTTTCTGGAACGATCCGGACGGGGTGCGCTATCGCGCGGCCTACTTCGAACGTTTCCCCGGTGTCTGGTGCCACGGCGACTGGTGCGAGGAAAGCCCGCGCGGCGGCCTGCGGATCTTCGGCCGCTCCGACGCGACGCTGAATCCGGGCGGCGTGCGCATCGGCACCGCGGAGATCTACCGCCAGGTCGAACGTCTGCCGGAAGTGCTGGAGGCGATCGCGATCGGCCAGACCTGGCCACCCGGTGCCTTGGGCGACGAGCGTGTCGTGCTCTTCGTGAAGCTTGCCCCCGGGGCGACGCTGGATGCGGCGCTCGAAGCCCGGCTGCGCGCCGCGATCCGCGAGGGCGCGAGTCCGCATCATGTGCCGGCGCGCATCCTTGCCGTCACCGATATTCCGCGCACCCGCAGCGGCAAGCTCGTGGAGTTGGCGGTGCGCCAGGTGGTGGAAGGACGGCCGGTGCGCAATGTCGAAGCGCTGGCCAACCCGGAGGCGCTGGCGCTTTTCGCGCAACGTCCCGAGTTGGCGTCCTGACAGGACGTCCTGGACGGAGGTCCCCGGCCGGCGTCCCGGCTGCGCCGTATCAGCGCAGCGCCGGGTTGAGCGTGTAGCGCCCCAACAGGCTCGCGTGCGCGAGCACATGCGAGGCGATCGCGTCGCGCAACTGGGCGCCGGTGAAGCGGCCGCTGACCGGCGCGGTGACGCAATCCAGCGCATACAGGGTGAAGACGTAGCGATGGACGATGCTGTCGTTCCAGGGCGGGCAGGGGCCGTCGTAGCCGTAGTAATCGCCGGACATCTGCGGGTCACCCGCGAACCAGCCGGTGTAGTCGTTGATCCCGACACGCGTGCCGAGCGGGCCGTCGGGGCCCGGCTTGCCGTGGGCGGTGACGCCATCCGAAAGCGCACCGGCAGCGATCTCGCGTGTGTCGGGTGAGAGATCCGTGAGGCTGAGGTGGAAGAAATCCACCCGCGGCCGGTCGGCCGGCACCTGGCGGCCTTCCTTGTTTACGTCGTCGCCGCGGCTGGGCACGTCCGGGTCATGGATGATCAGCGCGAAGCTGCGCGTGCCGGCGGGCGCGCCGTCCCAGGCGAGGTGTGGATTTCGATTGCTGGACAGCGCCACATGTCCGGTCGGTGCGGGCACCGCGAAGGCGAATTCGCCCGGGATGCTGTCGCCGTCCTCAAAACTCCTGCTCCAGATCTTCATGCTCGTCCTCCTCGGCCTGGGTCTGCGAACCCTGCGTTCCTGCGACTGCTGCACGAGCGCAAGGTTGCACAGGCATCAGCCGCGGCGGCGGAAGTCCCGCACGCGGAATCCCAGGGCGAAAAGGGTGGCGAAGTAGGATGCGGCTCCTAGCGCGATTACGCCGGTGAGTTGCAGCGGACGCAGCCAGCCACGCAGGTTCAGCCAATGCGCTTGCGAACCGCTGGCGAACCAGAGCACGCCGGCCATCACCACCAGGGCGACCGCGAGACGCCAGGTGAAGCCGGTCCAGCCGGCCGCGGGCGTGAAGATGCCCTTCGCACGCAGACCGCGATAGAGCAGAAAGGCGTTGAGGCTGGCGGCCAGGCCGATCGACAGCGCCAGGCCGGCGTGGCGCAGGGTGCCGATGAAGGCGAGGTTCATCGCCTGGGTCGCGATCAGCGTGACGATCGCGATCTTCACCGGCGTCCTGATGTCCTGTCTTGAATAGAAGGCAGGCGCCAGGATCTTCACCAGGATGATGCCGGTCAGGCCGACGGCGTAGGCGACCAGCGCGTCGCGGGTGTGGAGCACATCGACCGTCGTGAAGGCGCCATGCAGGAACAGCGTGCTCACCAGCGGCACCGCCAGCACCGCAATGCCCACCACGGCGGGCAGGGTCAGCAGAAGCGCGAGACGCAGGCCCCAGTCGAGCAGGGCGGAGAATTCCTCCGTCTTCTTCTCCGCATGCAGGCGCGAGAGGCTGGGCAGCAGGATCGTGCCCAAGGCCACGCCGAGCATGCCGGAGGGGAATTCCATCAGGCGGTCGGCGTAGTAGAGCCAGGAGACGCTGCCCGAAGGCAGGAAGGAGGCGAAGATCGTGTTGATCAGGAGGCTGATCTGCGCCACCGAGACACCCAGCGTCGCCGGACCCATCAGTTTGAGCACGCGGCGCACGCCCGGATCGGACGCATCGAAGCGGAAGCGCGGAAGCATCCCGATGCGCTTCAGCGCCGGAAGCTGGAAGGCCAGTTGCAGCAGGCCGCCAATGAAAACGGCCCAGCCCAGCGCCAGTACGGGTGGATCGAAGTAGGGCGCGACGAACAGCGCCATCACGATGAAGGCCAGGTTCAGCAGCACCGGCGTGAAGGCCGGCACCGAGAAGTGGCTCCAGGAATTGAGGATGCCGCCGGCCAGCGCGACCAGCGCCATGAAGAAGATATAGGGGAAGGTGATCCGCGTGAGCTCGACCGTCAGCGCGAAGCGGTCCGGCGTGTCGGCAAAGCCGGGAGCCGAGACCCAGATCACCGCCGGGGCGAAGATGATGCCCAGCAGTGCGACCACCGCGACGGCCACGCCCAGCAGGGTCGCGACCCGGTCGACCAGGGCGCGGGCGTCTTCCGGATTGCGCCGGTTCTTGTATTCCGAAAGGATCGGCACGAAGGCCTGGGAGAACGCCCCCTCGGCGAAAAGCCGGCGGAGCAGGTTGGGAAGCCGGAAGGCGACGAAGAAGGCATCGGTGGCGATGCCCGCGCCGAAGGCCCGGGCAATGACGAAGTCGCGCACGAAGCCGAGAATCCGGGACAGCAGCGTCATGCCGCTGACGGTGGCGAGCGCCTTGAGAAGATTCACGGGGGAGGCAAACCGCGGTTGAAACGCAAGATAATAGCGAGCGGTGGAGGGGCTGGGCAAACCAGTGCTTGCATCTTGCGCACAGAGTGATTACAATCGCGGGCTTTCCGCACGAACAACTGGACGTCCGAAATGGCCAACACCGTACAAGCCCGCAAGCGTGCCCGCCAGGCGCTGGCAGCGCGTGCTCACAACGCCAGCCTGCGTTCCCGTCTGCGCACCGCGATCAAGGCTGTGCGCAAGGCCGTGGATGCTGGCGACAAGGCGGCTGCACAAGCTGCTTTCCAACAGCAAGTCAGCATTATCGATTCGATCGCTGACAAGCAGATCATTCACAAGAACAAGGCTGCTCGCCACAAGTCGCGCCTCTCGGCTGCGATCAAGGCCATGGGCGCCGCCGCCTGATCTCACGATCAAGCGTTGTTGTGAATGCAGAACGGCTTCCTTCGGGAAGCCGTTTTGTTTTGGGCCGGGGCTGCGCAGCAAATGAGTTTGTTCGCTTGGCCCCGATCCGCCTCGCCGGTCCGGCGGCGGCGGTTGTGCTTCCGACCGGCAGTTTGGGTTGGCGGCTGAGTTGCTGCGTCGATCGCATTCAGCGTGACGGCGGGAACTTGCGGCGTGCCCGGAGTCTTGAAGGCCTGGCATTTCCGGGCGTGCATTCGCCGCCTCGAAGGGTCTCAGTCGCAGCCGCAAACCTTGGCAGGTTTGTCTGATTTCCGAACAAGTAGCCTTGTTTTTGCGCCGCCGCAAATCCGAGACCGATAGACCGGCATAGCATTCGTGAGGCCAGCCAGGATCGGGGGCTGAAGAGACGGGTGTGCTGTGCGACGGGAGAATTCCCGTCCGGTGTAGCGGGGCGGTTTACCCCAGGGTGCTTCAGGCGCTCGCGGTGGCGGGCTTGGCGGTCGCTTCGTTGGCGGCGTCGTCGCCGTAGCGGACCTGCAGGTCGTTGTCCTTGGCGAAATTCACCAGGAAGTTGTACGCCAGCGGTTCAAGCGGATAGAGGGCCTTGTCGACAAAGACGCAGTTGTCGCCTGCCGAGGTCGTGCCGGGGCGCACGTAGGGCGAGTACCGCATCTTCTTCTCGGCGCCGAAGGCGGACATGACGCCGCTCAGACGGTCGGCCCAGTCGCTGGGGCGGAATTTCCGTCCCTCGCGGGTCAGGCCGACGATGACAAAGCTTTCGATCTGCATTGGGATCTCCGGAACCCGGGTGTGGAATTGGGCCCCGCAAGGTGTCCATTCTCTGTGTGGCGCTGCGTGCGTTGCGCTTTGCCGTGTAGGGGCGGGAGTTTAGCAGAGGCCCGCGTTGCAGTGCCGCATTCGAAGTCGTGCACCGTCCGGTTCCGTATGGGCGAAACGTTCGAGACAGGCCGAGGTCGACGGGTTCCCTTGGCTACCGTAAAATTGTGAGTTCACTCATTCGGCGCGGCGCGCAGGGCGCAACCCCCGCGCAGCAGGCGCCGAGTCTATTTTCAGCGAGCCGAAAGCACGGCCATCCCGCAGCTCCAACGCGGCGGCCCAACATCATCATGACCGCGCCCAAGCATTTCCTGCAGTTCAACGACTTCACCCGTGAAGAGTTCGACTACCTCTTCGAGCGGACCCGCTGGATCAAGGAGCGCTACAAGCGCTACGAGGCCTATCACCCGCTTTTCGATCGCACCCTGGTGATGATCTTCGAGAAGGCGAGCACCCGCACCCGCCTGTCTTTCGAGGCGGGCATGTTCCAGCTGGGCGGCTCGGCGATCTACCTGAATACCCGTGACTCCCAACTGGGTCGGGGCGAGCCGGTGGAAGACGCCGCGCAGGTGATCTCGCGCATGAGCGACGTGGTGATGATCCGCACCTTCGAGCAGGAGATTGTCGAGCGCTTCGCCAAGAATTCGCGCGTACCGGTGATCAACGGGCTCACCAACGAATATCACCCGTGCCAGATCCTCGCGGACATCTTCACCTTCATCGAGCATCGCGGCCCGATCCAGGGTAAGACGGTGGCCTGGGTGGGCGATTCGAACAACGTCTGCAACACCTGGCTGCAAGCCGCCGAGGTGCTGGACTTCAATGTCCATGTCGCCACGCCCGCGGGCTATGAGGTCGAGGCCGAACGCGCCAACCTCTACGGTACCGACCACTTCGAGCAGTTCGCCGATCCGATGGAAGCAGCGCGCGGCGCCGACCTGGTGACCACCGACGTGTGGACCTCCATGGGTTTCGAGGCCGAGAACGAAGAGCGGATGAAGGACTTCGCCGACTTCCAGGTCGACGAGGACATGATGCGCATCGCCAACCCCGGCGCCGTCTTCATGCACTGTCTGCCGGCGCACCGTGGCGAGGAGGTTTCGGCCGAGGTGATCGACGGCCCGCAGAGCGTGGTGTGGGACGAGGCCGAGAACCGGCTGCATGCCCAGAAGGCCCTGCTCGAGTACCTGGTAAAGGGCCGGGTCACCCCCTGACCCGCGACAAGGAGCGCGCATGCTGGATCACATGACCTTCCGCGTAGCCGATCTGGACAAGTCCGTTGCTTTCTACAGCGCTGCCCTCGCGCCGCTGGGCTATGCCAAGCGGGTGGACGAGGACTTTGGCGGCGGTCGTGTCGTCGGTTTCGGTCGGGGCGAGAAGATCGACACCTGGCTGGTGCAGGCCTCGCCGGTGACCACCGGTTGCCATCTCGCCTGGTGCGCCGAATCGCGTGCTGCGGTGGAAGCCTTCCATGCTGGCGCGATGTCCGCTGGGGGGCGCGACAACGGTGGCCCGGGCCTGCGACCGCACTATCACAAGGAATACTTCGGGGCCTTCGTCATCGACCCCGATGGCAACAACGTCGAGGCGGTCTGTCACAACGCTTCCTGAGCCCTATCGAAAAGACCTGACTCCCGAACGCCGGGCGGGAGTCGTGCAGGATCCTGCGTGCGCATCCAGCCCGCTCAGCGCACGCGGTGACCTTCCCGGCTTGAATGTCGTGCCCTGAGCCTGCTGGTGGGCGCTGCGTCGGAAAATCGAGGAACAACATGAGTGATGCAAAGAAAGTCGTCCTGGCCTACTCCGGTGGCCTGGATACGTCGGTGATCCTGAAATGGCTGCAGGACACCTACCAGTGCGAGGTGGTGACCTTCACCGCCGACCTCGGCCAGGGTGAAGAGCTCGAACCCGCGCGCGCCAAGGCGCTCAAGTTCGGCATCAAGCCCGAGAACATCTTCATCGACGACGTACGTGAAGAGTTCGTCCGCGACTTCGTGTTCCCGATGTTCCGCGCCAACACCATCTACGAAGGCGAGTACCTGCTCGGCACCTCGATCGCGCGTCCGCTGATCGCCAAGCGCCTGATCGAGATCGCCCGCCAGACCGGCGCCGATGCGATCTCCCACGGCGCCACCGGCAAGGGCAACGACCAGGTCCGCTTCGAGCTGGGCGCCTACGCGCTGATGCCCGGCGTCAAGGTGATCGCGCCGTGGCGCGAATGGGACCTGCTCTCGCGCGAAAAGCTGCTCGCCTACGCCGAAGCGAACGGCATTCCGGTCGAGATGAAGCACAAGGCCGGCGGCGCGCCGTACTCCATGGACGCCAACCTGCTGCACATCAGCTTCGAAGGTCGTCACCTGGAAGACCCGAAGGCCGAGGCCGAAGAGTCGATGTGGCGCTGGACCGTATCGCCGGAAGCCGCGCCGGATGCGGCCGAATTCCTGGACCTCGAGTTCGAGAAGGGTGACCTGGTGGGCATCAACGGCACCCGCATGAAGGCCCACGAACTGCTGGCCAAGCTCAACGAGCTCGGCGGCAAGCACGGCATCGGCCGCCTCGACCTGGTGGAAAACCGCTACGTCGGCATGAAGAGCCGTGGCTGTTACGAAACCCCGGGCGGCACCATCCTGCTCAAGGCGCACCGTGGCATCGAATCGATCACCCTGGATCGCGAAGTCGCCCACCTCAAGGACGACCTGATGCCGCGCTACGCCAGCCTGATCTACAACGGCTACTGGTGGAGCCCGGAGCGCCGTGCCCTGCAGGTGCTGATCGACCACACGCAGCAGAACGTGAACGGCTGGGTGCGCGTGAAGCTCTACAAGGGCTCGGTGTCGGTGGTCGCGCGCGACTCCAAGGACACGCTCTTCGACCAGACCATCGCAACCTTCGACGACGATGGCGGCGCCTACAATCAGGCCGATGCGGGAGGTTTCATCAAGCTCAATGCGCTGCGTATGCGCATCGCGGAGAATGCACGCATCAAGCGTGGCGGCTGATAGACCGTAAACGCTGGCGGGTGGCGACAGGAGGCGCTGCCCGTTGGCTCGGTTAGCCGAGGCCTTGACTCCCCCATTCGAAGAAACAAGAGGCTCTACATGATCAAGAAAATCGGTGTCCTGACCAGCGGTGGCGACTCCCCCGGCATGAATGCCGCCATCCGTGCCGTCGTGCGTGCCGGCTTGTCCAACGGCCTGGAAGTGTTCGGAATCCGCGATGGCTACCTGGGGCTACACCAGGATCGCGTAATCCAGCTCGAGCGCCACAGCGTCTCGGACGTGATCAACCGCGGCGGCACCTTTCTTGGCTCCGCCCGTTTCCCGCAGTTCAAGGAAGAACAGACGCGCATCGAATCGATCGAGGTGCTCAAGCGCCACAGCATCGATGCGCTGGTCGTGATCGGCGGCGACGGCTCCTACATGGGCGCCAAGAAGCTGACCGAGATGGGTTACCCCTGTATCGGCCTGCCCGGCACGATCGACAACGACATCGCGGGAACCGATTTCACCATCGGGTTCGATACCGCGCTCAACGTCGTCACCGATGCGATCGACCGCCTGCGCGACACGTCGAGCTCGCACAAGCGGATTTCGATCGTGGAAGTCATGGGCCGTCATTGCGGCGACCTCGCCATGTCAGCGGCCGTCGCGGGTGGCGCAGAATTCGTGGTGGTGCCGGAGCAGGCTTTCGACAAGCAGCACCTGCTCGAACAGATCGACGCGGGCATCGCCCGTGGCAAGCGCCATGCGCTGGCCGTGATCTGCGAGAACATCACCGACGTCAATCAGTTGGCACGCGAAATCCAGGAGCACACCGGCCTCGATACCCGCGCGACCATCCTCGGGCACATCCAGCGCGGCGGCAGCCCGACGGCGCGCGATCGTATCCTCGCCAGCCGCATGGGCGCGCTGGCGGTGGAACTGCTGTTGCAAGGCTACGGCGGTCGTTGCGTCGGCCTGCAACGCAACGAGCTGGTGCACCACGACATCATCGAGTGCATCGAGAAACTCAAGCGCCCCTTCGACCAGACGCTCTTCAACCTGAGTGCGAAGCTGTTCTGAGTCACCAGAGTCGCTGCAAAAAGGGCCGCCGGCAGGCGGCCTTTTTTCTTGCCCGCTATTGGGCGTTCGGGGTGTTCGCGAGGGCGTCCGGCTTTCTACCGGAACCTGCTTGAAAGACTGATCGCTCCATCGAAAAGTCTTCTGCTTGCAACGGACCTTGGAACAATGCGCCCGCCTAAAATCAAGGCGACGGGTTGTTTGTCCGGATGCCTCTCCGGCATGGTCTGAAGAGGCATCCGGACAAACCATCTCCATCGAGAATCATCATGTTCGGTCTGTCTGTCGCGGAGTTCGAAGACCTCTCGCTCAAGTTCTTCCTCACCGGCCTCATCGCCTACATGTTCTTCATCATCTGGAACCTCGCGCGTGAGTCCAGGGCCGGGAAGTTCGGCACCGCGGTGCTCTTCGGTGTGCTGGGCTTCGGCATGTTCGGTTTCATGGCCAAGGAAGTGATCGCCAAGGTCCTGGGCATGGAGTGAGCCCGCCGGCTCCAGCGAAAGGCCACGGCTATAATCCGTGGCCTTTTCTTTTGTCCGTCTCTCACCGTTTTCCTGGAGTGATTCCATGTCGCAAGCGCAGTTCGACAACGTTTCCGTGGTCAAGAAGGCCAACGTCTACTTCGACGGCAAGTGCGTCAGCCACACGGTCCAACTGGCCGACGGCACCCGCAAGTCCGTGGGCGTGATCCTGCCCTCCAAGCTGACCTTCAACACCGGCGCACCCGAGATCATGGAAGTCCTCGACGGCCGTTGCCGAGTGAAGCTGGCCGGCAGCGACGCCGTGACCGAGTACGGCGCGGGCCAGTCCTTCAACGTGCCGGGCAACAGCAGCTTCGACATCGAGACGGTGGATACCCTGCACTACGTCTGCCACTTCGGCTGATCGTCGTAGCACTCGCCAGCAAGAAGGCCGCTCATCCTCCGGGATGAGCGGCCTTTTTCTTTTCCGCAGCCACGCCCGCAGCCACGCCCGCAGCCACCGTCTCAGGCCACCGGCACAGCGGGAGGGCCGACGCTGACCTCCAGATCCACCCGGCCTTCCTCCCAGGCGTGTTCGAGATCGCGCTCCACACTGCCGATCGCCTCCGGATCCTCCGCCTGCAGGCGCCGCAGGCCGTAGCAGCGACTGCGACCGTGCGCCTTGGCGAGATAGAGGGCGGTATCCACCAGATTGATCCGCTGCGGCCAGGGCAGGTGGGCAGCGCTTTCGCCCAGCGGTGAGACGGCGTAGCCGATCGAGGCGGTGACCGGGATCTCGCGTTCGCCGAAGCCCACCGGCTCCGCCGAGATAGCGCTAGTGAGGCGGCGCGCGATCTCGCCGGCTTCGTCGGGCGTTTCCAGATGCGCGTGAATCAGGAACTCCTCGCCGCCCCAGCGCACTACGCATTGCTCGCCGACCGCCTCGCGCAGGCGTCGCGCTACCTCCACCAGCACCGCGTCGCCCGCCGGATGGCCGAGGCGGTCATTGATCCGCTTGAAGTGGTCGATATCGAGCAGGTAGAGCGCCTGAATGTCGGCAGCCTGGGGCCCGAGGTCGCGGGCGCGGCGGTCTTCCTCCTGCATCCGTTTCTGGAAGAAACGCCGGTTGTAGAGCCCGGTAAGCGGATCGCGATTGCTCTCGAAGGCAAGCTTGGCGTTGCGCGCGGCCAGAGTCCGGTTGGTCGCCCGCTGGCGGGTGTAGAGCAGGGCCGCGATGACCGCGCAGAGTGCCAGGACGAGGGCGACCAGCCAGATGATCCGGCGTTCCAGGGTGCGGTTGGCCAGTTCTGCGGAATTCAGCGCGTTGGCGCGCTCGAGCAGCGCGATTTCGCGGCGCTGCTTGTCGAGCGCATAGCGCGCTTCGAGTTCGAGCACCGCCTGCTGGCGCTCGCTGCGGAAGAGCTGATCGTTGAGCGCGCGTTCGCGCTGGAGCATCTGCAGCGCCGGGCGGATCTCGCCGATGCGTTCCAGCGCGTCGCTGTATTCGTGCAGAGTGGCGGCGGCTTCGGTCGGCAGTGCGCGTGCCTCGTACTCGGCCAGCACGTTCTCGACTTCGGTCCGCCCGCCTGCGATATCGCCAGACTGAATGCGTGCGAGCCCCGCGTTGACCGACAGCGTCGCGTCGCCGGCCCAGTCGACGGGCTCCACACGCAGGGCGCGCGCCTTGGCGACGGTCTCCGCGACCGCGGCATAGCGGCGCGTTTGCAGGTAGTAGTCCGAGAGATTGGTGAGCGCGGAAAACTCCAGCGCCTTGGAGGCCGCTTCGCGGGCCAGCTTGAGGCTCTCCTGCAGCGCGGCGAACTGCCCGCTGCTGCGCCCCAGCTCTCCCAAGGCGGCCGCCTCCGACAGCTTGAGCGAAGCCATGGTCTCGCGGTCGCGCAACTGGGCCGCGAGCAGGAAGGCTTCGTTGAGCGTCTGCACCGAAGCTTCCGCATGCTTGAGCGAGAGGTGCAGGTTGGCGATGTTGTTGAGCATGTGCACTTGGCGTCGCGCGTCGCCCATCTGCACCGCCAGCTTGAGTGCGTCCTGGTAGCGCGCCAGGGCTTCGTCGAACTCGCCGGCGTGATGCAGCATCAGCGCGCCCAGGCTGGCCGACCAGTAGCGCAGTTGCGCGGGTGCGGACGGCGTGAGCAAGGCTTGTGCGCCGCGCTGCGCATTCAGTGCGGCGTCGGTCTGGCCCGCGGTGAATTCGGCATGGGCGCGGATCAACAGGCCCTGCGCACGGGCGGTCGCGTCGCCGGTGCGTTCCCCGAGCGCTTCGAGTTCGGCGCTGCTGCGTCGCGCGGCTTCGACGTCTCCTGCCTGGGCCTGTGCGTAGCCCAGTGCGGACAGATAGGCCTTGCGGTCGGCGTTGTCGCCAGCCGGCACTTGCGCGGCGAGCGCCTGTAGGCCAGCCAGTGCCTGATCGGGATGATTGCTGGCGGCGGTTTCCTGCGCCTTGATGCGCTGTTGCAGGGCGCTGTCGGCGAAGGCGGGCAGGGCCGTGGCGAACAAGCACAGGGCGATGCTTGCCGCCAGGCGTTTCATGCGGGCAGGGCTCCCGGTAGCTGGGGTTCCTGCTCCAGTTCCACACCGAAGCGCTCTGCGACGTCTGCTTTCACTGCCTGGGCGAGCGCGAGGATGTCCGCGCCGCGTGCGCCGCCGAGGTTGACCAGCACCAGGGCCTGCTGCGCATGCACGCCCGCCGGGCCGATCTGGCGGCCCTTCCAGCCAGCGCGATCAATCAGCCAGCCCGCCGCGAGTTTGTAGCGACCTTCCGGCTGCGGATACGCAACGAGATCAGGGAAGCGCGCGTGCAGGTCGGCGTAGGTCGTGCCATCGACCACCGGGTTCTTGAAGAAACTGCCGACGTTGCCGAGCACGGCCGGGTCGGGGAGCTTGCGGCGGCGGATCGCCACCACCGCATCGAAGACCGCGCGCGGGGCGGGCGTATCGTCGGCCGCGAATTGCTGGGCGAGTTCGCGATAGCTCAGGCAGGGCGTCCAGGCGCGGGGCAGGGCGAAGCGCACCGCGGTGACGATCAGGTGGCGGCCGTCTTCATGCTTGAGGATGCTGTCGCGGTAGGCGAAGCGACAGGCGGCGCGGTCCAGGCTCACCAGTTCGCCGCTGCGGCTATCGAGTGCCTCCAGCGCGAGGAAACGCGACTCCAGTTCCAGTCCGTAGGCGCCGATGTTCTGCACCGGTGCGGCGCCGACGCTGCCCGGGATCAGCGCCAGGTTTTCCAGCCCCGGCCAGCCCTGTTCCAGGGTCCAGGCCACCGTCTCGTGCCAGTTTTCCCCTGCGCCGACCTTCACGACGAAATGCGTTTCGCCGATGGATTCGAGGGCGCGGCCGCGCAATGCCGGCTGCAGCACCAGGCCGGGCCAGTCCTCGGCGAAGACTACGTTGCTGCCGCCACCCAGCACGAACACCGGCAAGCGCTGTTCGCGGGCCCAAGCCAGCCCGGCGCGCAGGGTTTCGACGCTTTCGGCACGCAGAAACCAGCGTGCGGAGGCGGAAACACCCAGGGTGGTCAGCGGCGCGAGCGCGACATCGCGCTGCAGGTGAAGCTCGGACATGGCGGGGCGCAGCAAAAAGCGGGGATTATGGAACGCGGCTTTCTATAATTGCCAGCCTGAACATCAGGAGAGCTGCTCATGCCGTCTTTCGACGTCACCAACGAAGTGAATTTCGTCGAGGTGCGCAACGCCCTTGACCAGGCGAACAAGGAAATCACCAACCGTTTCGACTTCAAGGGTTCCGACGCACGGGTGGAACTGAACGACAAGGCGCTCACTCTGTTTGCCGACACCGATTTCCAGCTCGACCAGGTCTGGGACGTGCTGACCGGCAAGTTCGCCAAGCGCGGTGTGGACGTGCGCTGCATGGAGCCGGGCGACATCGAGAAGGTCAGCGGCAATAAAGTTAAGCGCGGCGTTGCCGTTAAGAACGGTATCGAGTCGGAGCTGGCGAAGAAGATCGTCCGCATCCTCAAGGACAGCAAGCTGAAGGTCCAGGCAAGCATCCAGGGGGATACGGTACGGGTCACCGGAGCCAAGCGCGATGTTCTTCAGGAAGCGATTGCCCTGCTGCGCAAGTCGATCGACGACTTTCCGCTGCAGTTCGGCAATTTCAGGGATTGAGCGTCAGGATGTTCTCCTGACGCGGCAGGAGAAGGGCAAGGAATGGATGTCAGTAACGTAAGTTCGGTGGCTGCGGCCGTGTCGCAAGGCAGCCTCGAGCAGGTGCAGGGTCAAGTGAGCGTCGCCATGCTCAAGAAATCGATGGACATCCAGCAGCAGCAGGCGCTGCAGTTGCTCCAGGCTCTGCCCCAGCCGGCGCCTGTGACGCCGGCCAACCCGGCGGCGTCGTCAACACCTTCGCCTGATCTTCTCCCGCGAAATCGCAGGCGGCCATCCGTGGCCGCCTGTTTCTTTTTGGCGGGCGCCGCGCCTCAGCTGCCTTATTTGCGCAGGCCCTTGCACCAGGTGGCGTAGAGGCGGTCGGAGACCTTGCGCATCGCGGCAAGGCTGGTCCCGAGTTCAGCCTGCATCGCGTCGGGCGTCTGCACCGAAGGCGGCAGCGGTCCGAGCCTGGCCACGTCTTCGAACCAGTCGGCGCTCCACGCGTCGATCATCTCCGGGGTGATCTCGACATGGCACTGCATGCCCAGGTGCGGGCCGACCACGAAAGCCTGGTTGCCGCAGTAGTCGCCGGTCAGCACGCGCTGCGCGCCTTGCGGCAGCGCGAAGGTCTCCTTGTGCCACTGGTAGGCGCGCACACCTGACAGCTCACCCAGCCAGGTGCGGGCAGCTTCGGAGTCTTCTGCCTTCAGCTCGCCCCAGCCGATCTCGCGCACCGGATTGCGCGTCACCGGCGCGCCCAGCGCCTTGGCCATCAACTGGCCGCCCAGGCAATGGCCGATCACCGGTACCTCGCGTGCCATCGCATCGCGGATCAGCGCCAGGACCTGCGCAATCCAGGGCAGGCTGTCGTTAACACTCATGGGGCCGCCGAGCAGGCTGATCCCGGCGAAGTCCTCGCTGGAGGCAGGCACCGCGTCCGCCAGGTCGATCCGCAGCACCTTGTAGGGATGCGCATGGGCCTCCAGATACTCGGCAAAATAGCCGGGTTCGACAGTGGGGCTGAACTGCAGGATGGCGATGGGCTTGGTGGATGGCTTCACGGCGGGCTTCACGGACAGGTTTGCCGGGGACTTCGCGGACGGCTTCCGGCCTCAGCGGCGGAGTGTGGGTTTTTCGGGGATCGGGCGTCAGGAATGCAGGTTTCGATTCTAGCGGCAGCGACTATGGGGATCCGGGCATGAGGTCTATTCGCCCGGATGACTTGCGTCGCGCGCTCGCCCAGCCCTTGAGCGCCGCGCCCGAGCGCGAACCGCCGCCGGGCACGGTGCTGACGCGGGCAGCCGTACTGGTGCCGGTGGTCGACCGCGGCGATGGACTCAACGTCCTGCTGACCCGGCGCGCCGAGCATCTGCATCACCATCCGGGCCAGATCAGCTTTCCCGGTGGTCGCCATGAGGACGGCGACGCGAGCCCCGAGGCGACGGCCCTGCGCGAGACCGAAGAAGAAATCGGTGTGCCCGCGGCCTCGATCGAAGTCATCGGTCGACTGCCTGAATACGTAACGGTCACCGGTTTTCGCATCACGCCGGTCGTGGGTCTGCTGCGCCCGCCGCTGGAGTTCCAGCCAGACGCCTTCGAGGTGGCCGAGATCTTCGAGGTGCCGCTCGACTTCCTTGCCGATACCACTAATCACAGCTGGCACGACGTGATCTACGAGGGCCGCAAGGGCGGTTACTGGGCGATGCCCTGGCAGGGCTACAACATCTGGGGCGCCACCGCCGGCATGCTCAGGATGCTGGCGCGCGGACTGAGTCTCGACTGAGCGCACAGGCCGACGGCGCTGCGACGCGGGTGTCATGCACCTTGTGTTATCTTGCACTGCACTACGCCGTGGTCCCGGGCGCCAGCCCGCCTCATCTTCATGACCCTGCTTTCCCTGCTCGCCGCCATCCTTCTCGAACAGTTCCGCCCCCTCTCCACGCGGCGTTTCGTCGATGAGCCGCTCGCGGCTTTCGCGCGCACGCTGGAAGAGAAGCTCAACGACGGCAAGAGCGGCCGCGGAACGCTCGCCTGGGTGCTGGCCGTACTCCTGCCGACGGTCGCCAGCGCTGTGCTCTACGCCGGCCTGTATGCCCTGCATCCGGCGGCAGCCTTCGTCTTCAACGTGGTGGTGCTCTACCTCTGCCTCGGCTACCGCCAGCACAGCCACTACTACGGGCGGATCCACGCCTCGCTGCGTGCACGCGAACTCGATCGCGCCCGCCTGCTGCTCACCGAATGGCGCGGTGGTCGCTACGAGCACACCTCCTCGGACGAACTCGCGCGCCTCGCGATCGAGCATGCGCTGGTCGTCGGGCATCGCCAGGTCTTCGCGCTGTTCCCGATGTTCCTGATCTTCCCCGGCCCGAGCGGCGTGCTGCTCTATCGTCTGGCGGAGCGAATCGCTCGCCAGTGGCCGGAAAGCCGCGAACCCTCGGTGGCCTTCTTCGGACGCTTCGCGCGCCGCGCCTTCGAAGTGATCGACTGGCTGCCCGCGCGGATCACCGCGGTGGCCTTCTCGATCATGGGTGACTTCGAGGACGCGATCTATTGCTGGCGCACCCAGGCCTCGCTATGGCCGCGGCCGGTCGACGGTGTGCTGATCGCTGCGGGCGCCGGTGCGCTCGGCGTGCGACTGGGTGACCCGGTGCATCAGGGTTCCGAAGTGGTGGCCCGGCCCGAAATGGGTGCGGGCGATTTTGCCGACATGGACTACATGTACAGCGCGGTGGGTCTGATCCGTCGGACCCTTGTGCTGTTCTTGCTGCTCATCCTGCTGTTCGGTCTCTCTGGTTGGGCGGGGAGCTGACACTTACTGCAGGCGGATTTTCGACATGGATAGGGGGATGTGATGTCGGACAAACGTGAAGTGGTCTTCGTCAGTGCCGTACGTACCGCCATCGGTGGCTACGGCGGTACGCTCAAGGATTTCGCACCGGTGGACCTCGCCTCCCGCGTCCTGCGCGAAGCGATCGCCCGCGCAGGGGTGGAGGCCGCGCAGGTCGGCCATGTGGTCTTCGGCAATGTGATCCACACCGAAACCCGCGACATGTACCTGTCGCGCGTGGCAACGCTCAATGGCGGCTGCCCCAAGGAAGCCGTCTCGATGGCGGTGAATCGTCTCTGCGGCTCGGGCTTCCAGGCCGTGGTCTCGGCCGCCAACGCGATCCAGCTCGGCGACGCCGACGTGGCGATCGCCGGCGGCGCGGAGTCGATGAGCCGCGGTGGCTACCTGATGCCCGCCGCCCGCTGGGGCGCCCGCATGGGTGACGCCAAGCTGGTCGACATGATGGTCGGTGCGCTCACCGACCCCTTCGAATCGACCCATATGGGCCTCACTGCCGAGAACGTCGCCGCCAAGTTCGGCATCTCGCGCGAGGACCAGGACGCCTTCGCGGTCGAGTCGCATCGTCGCGCAGCGGCGGCCACGGACGCCGGCTATTTCAAAGACCAGATCCTGCCGATCGAGATCGTCTCCAAGAAGGGCAGCACCTTCTTCGATACGGACGAGCACTTCCGTCGCGACGCCACGCTCGAGGGCATGGCCAAGCTCAAGCCGGTGTTCAAGAAAGACGGCGTGGTGACGGCCGGCAACGCCTCGGGCATCAACGACGGCGCCGCGGCGCTGGTGCTGATGGAAGCCAGGGCCGCCGAACGCGCCGGTCTCAAACCGCTGGCGCGTCTGGTGTCCTATGGTCACGCGGGCGTCGAGCCTGAGCTGATGGGCACCGGCCCGATCCCGGCCGTGCAACTGGCACTCAAGCGTGCCGGCCTGTCGGCGGGCGACCTGGACGTGATCGAGTCGAACGAAGCTTTCGCGGCCCAGGCGATGTGCGTGACCCGCGGCCTCGATCTCGACCCGGCCAAGGTGAACGTCAATGGCGGCGCCGTGGCCTTGGGCCATCCGATCGGCGCCACCGGCGCGATCCTGACCGTGAAGGCAATCTACGAGCTGCTGCGTACGCAGAAGCGCTACGGTCTGGTCACCATGTGTATCGGTGGCGGCCAAGGCATCGCGGGCGTGATCGAACGCCTCTGATCGGCTCGTCTCCGACACCGAGAACTGCGTGAGGCAGGCCGGCATCGTCGCCGCCGCACGAACGACAAAGCCCCAGAGATGGGGCTTTGTCTTGTCTGGCTAGTGAGAATAGGCAAGGGATCGGGTGAGGGCTGTGAGGCAGCCCTACCCATGTCGAGCCGACGACGGCCGGCGGGCGCTGAACGCCGTGGCGCCGTCAGCGCACCGGCGTTCAGCGCCCGCCCGCTTCCGGTTAGTCGACGATCAGTGAGCCGTTCTTGATCAAGGTCTTGAGCAGCGTGCTTTCGTCGCCCGCGGTGACGCCCGTTGCGGTGTAGAGATTCACCCCTTGCAGGACGATGGTCTGGTCTTCCGCCGCGGCGCTGAAAGTGCCACCGGTGAAGCCCCCCGACTTGCTGATATGCAGCACCGTATTGCCGCCGGAAACCTGCACGTCGATGTAGTTGAGCAGGTTCGAGATCTCGACTGCCGAGGCGGCGTTGCTGGTGTTGCCAGAGCTCGTGTGCTCGCCCTGCAGCAGATCGCGCAGGTCGAGCACGTCGCCGCCGCCGGTGGGCACGCCGGCGGTGGACGATTCGACGTTGCTGTAACCGTTCGAGTACTTGAAGTCGGTGATCGTATCCACCGCGGGCGTTCCGGTGGGACCCGCGTCCGACAGGCGCCAGGCGAACACATCGGAGCCATTCCCGCCCGTCAGCGTGTCGTTGCCGCCACCGCCGATGATGTAGTCGTTGCCGGCTCCGCCGTCGATGATGTTGGCGCCGCTGTTGCCTTCGATACGGTTGTTGGCCGAGTTGCCGGTCAGGTTGATCGCTGCGCTGCCTTCCGCCGTCAGGTTCTCGAAGTTGGTTGCCAGCGTGTAGGTCGTGACCGTCGGGTGAGCGGCGTAGTAGCTGCTGTCGAGAATGATCGTGTCGGTACCTTCGTTGGCCTTTTCCACGAGCGTGTCGTTGCCGGTCGTCAGGCGATAGGTGTCGTCGCCGGTGCCGCCCGTGAGCGTGTTGGTGCCCGCGCCGCCCGCCAACAGGTCGTTGCCGGCGCCGCCATAGAGCGTGTCGTTTCCATCGCCACCGTCCAGCGTGTCTGCGCCGTCGTTGCCGTACAGCGTGTCATCGCCAGCGCCGCCGGTGAGCCAGTCGCGACCCGCGCCACCAGTGATCGTGTTGTTGGACGCATCGCCATCGAGCATGCTGCCGGTGCGCAGTTGCCAGGTGGCGCTGGCCGTGTCGTAGACCAGATCCTGGATTCGCGGATCGGTCAGCGTCGGTGCGGATTCGTTGGTGAAGAGCGCCGTGTTGCTCAGGTCCATCACCTGGTAGCTCGACGCCGGATCGCCGCTCGCCTTGTACTCGATGCGCAGGCGGGAGTTGCCGCCTTGCTCCCAGTAGAGAAGCTCGAAGGCCTGGAGGCCGCCGTTGAGGTCCCCCAGCGCGACATTGGTGAAGATGCGCGTGGTGGGGCTCTGGTTGCCGTCGTACTCGAGCAGCGTCTGCCCGGCCACGGTCAGGCGGAAGCCGTCGTCGGCCGTCACGCGGAAGTCGTACGAGCCATGCTGGACGTACATCTGCCCGGAGAGACGGACGGCGGCGTCCGTGGTGGTGCCCAGGCCGGAGGTGCCACCGGTGTTGCCAGCGCCGGTCTGCACGATGGCGGTCGAGCGGTCCTGGTCGAGGAAGTTGCTCAGCCCGCGGGTCGTCGAGTTGGAGTTGTTGTCGCCAGCGGGGAGCGCCGAGCCTGCGGCGACGTTGCTGTTGGAGCCCAGCGCGGAATTCACCTGCGGGTTGAAGCCGTAGTCGAGCGAGCGGCTCTTGAACGCCACGTCGGCCGCGTTGGCCGCCGCAGTCGCCGAGGTGCCGACAAGATTGGTGGTGCCACCTGCGAGCGCATTACGCCCGTTGATGATCGTGTACATGTCCTCGACGGAGTTCAGGTTGCCCGTCGCCAGATGGTTGCCGAAGGTAGCCGTGCCATCGTCGCTGTGGGTACGCGATCCGCTCGCCGCCGGTGTCGCCTCGTTGTAGCCGTAGTACTCGCCGTTCAGGCCGGTGGCATTCACCGCGACCACCGTCGGCGTCCCCGCGGTGAGATCCTGGGTACCCGTCACCGCGACGGTCAGCGTGGTATTCGCCGTGCCACCGTGCCCGTCGCTCAGGGTGTAGGAAAACACGTCGTTCACGACCTGGCCGGCGTTGAGGTTCTGGACAGCCGTGCTGCTGTTGTTCAGCGTGTAGCTGTAGGAGCCATCGCTGTTCAGGGTCAGCGTGCCGTAGGCGCCAGCGATGCTGCTGCCGACGCCGGTCGCGAGCGCGGACGTCACGGTGCCCGTTGCAACGCCGACGATGCGCAGGACGTCGCCCGTGTCGATGTCACTGTCGCGGCCGGCGCCTGTGGTGATGACGTTGCCACTGGCGGACAGCACAGTGTCTTCCTTGACTGCGGCAGTGTCGGCGACGGCGATCGGCGCATCGTTGGTCCCGTTGATGGTGACCGAGATCTGCTGGGAGGCTGTGCCGTCGGCTGACTTCACGGTGATCGAATCGGTCAGGGTCTGGCCGACACCGAGCGACTGGATGGCCGACTGCGAATTGCTGGCCGAGTAGGTCCAGGCCCCGGAGGTGGTGTTGAAGGTGAAGCTGCCGTAAGTACCGGTGAGGGTCGCCGGCGTCTGGAACACGGCCTGGCCGCTGTCCACGTCAGCGACAGTAAGCGTGCCCGAGGCGGTGAGGTTGCCGCCGGTGAGGGCGACATCCTCGGTCACCGAACCGGCGGCCGTGCCGCTGATCGTGGCGACATCGTTGGTGCCGGTGACGGTCACGTCGATGGTCTTCGAGGCCGAGCCATCCAGGCTCGTGACGGTCAGCGTGTCGTGCACCACCTGGCTGGCGGTGAGCCCCTGGGTGGCGGCCTTGCTGTTGTCCAGCGCGTAAGTCCAGGCGCCGCTCGCCGTGTTGAAGGTGAAGCTGCCATAGGTGCCGCTGAGCGAGGCCGGGCTCTGGAAGCTCGACTGGTTCGAATCGGCATCGGTGATCGTGAGCGTGCCCGCGGCGCCGGGTGTGCCGGCGATGGCGTTATTGACGCCGCCGGCCTCGACTACCGAACCTGTGCTCGATCCGCCGATCACCGGCACATCATTGGTCCCGTTGATCGTGACGGAGATCAGCTGGGAAGCCGTGCCGTCGGCCGACTTCACGGTGATCGAATCAGTGAGTGACTGACCTGCGCCGAGCGACTGGATGGCGGACTGCGCGTTGCTGGCCGCGTAGGTCCAGGCCCCCGTCGTGGTGTTGAAGGTGAAGTTGCCGTAGGTGCCGGCGAGGGTCGCCGGCGTCTGGAACACGGCTTCGCCGGTATCCACGTCGGCGACGGCGAGCGTGCCCGAGGCGGTGAGGTTGCCACCGGTGACTGCGGTGTCCTCACGCACCGAGCCGGTGGCGGTACCGCTGATCGTGGCGGCATCGTTGGTGCCGGTGATCGCGACCGTGACGCTGTGCGTCGTGCCATCGAGCGAGGTGACGGTGAAGACTTCGCTGGGCAGGTTCTTGCCTGCACCGAGGGCCTGCACGGCCGGGTCCGTGTTGTTGAGCGCGTAGCTCCAGTTGCCGCTGGCGTCGATCGAGAAAGTGCCGTGGGCGCCGGCGACATTGGTCTGAGCGGTGAAGCTCGCCTCACCCGCATCGACGTCGGTGACATTGAGCTTGCCGGTAGTCGTGAGCGCGGTGTCTTCGGTTACCGAACCGGTATCGACGCCGGAGATGACCGCCGGATCGTTCACCGGCGTGACGCCGACAGTGATGGTGGAGGTCGCAGTGCCGCCATGACCGTCGGAGACGGTGACCGTGAAGGAATCGGTGCCGTTGTAGTTGGCGGCCGGGGTGTAGGTGAAGGTGCCGTTGGCATTCACCACCACGGCGCCGTGCGCCGGGTCAGTGCCCTTGCTGAAGGTCACCGAGTCGCCGTCGACATCGCTGCCCGTGATGGTGCCGTTGACCGCGGTGTCTTCCAGCGTGGTGAGCGAGACGTTGCTCGTCGTCGGTGCGTCGTTCACCGGCGTGACACCGATGGAGACGGTCGAGGTCGCGGTGCCGCCCTTGCCATCCGACACCGTGACGGTGAAGGAATCGCTGCCGTTGTAGTTGGCGGCTGGAGTGTAGGTGAAGGTGCCGTTGGCGTTCACCACCACGGAGCCGTGTGCCGGGTCGCTGGCCTTGCTGAAAGTCAGCGAGTCACCGTCGACATCCGTGCCGGTGACCGTGCCGTTGATTGCCGTGTCTTCCGGCGTGGTGAGCGAGACATTGCTGGTCGTCGGTGCGTCGTTGACCGGCGTGACGCCGACCGTGACGGTCGAAGTCGCCGTGCCGCCCTTGCCATCCGACACCGTGACGGTGAAGGAATCGTTGCCGTTGTAGTTGAGCGCCGGGGTGTAGGTGAAGGTGCCGTTGGCGTTCACCACCACGGAGCCGTGTGCAGGGTCAGTGCCCTTGCTGAAGGTCACCGAGTCGCCGTCGACATCGCTGCCCGCGACGGTGCCGCTGACCGCGGTGTCTTCCAGCGTGGTGAGCGAGACATTGCTCGTCGTCGGTGCGTCGTTTACCGGCGTGACGGTGATCGCGATCGTGTCGACATCGGACTTCGCGCCACCGGTGCCGGTGTTGCCGTTGTCCGAGGTGGTGACCGTGATCTGCGCGCTGCCGTTGAAGTTGGCGGTCGGGTCGTAGTGACTGTTGTTGAGCGCGGCGTTGATCGCGCTCACCGTGCCAGTCAATGTCACGGAGCTGCTGCCGTTGCCGCTCACCGTCACGCCTGTGGTCGAGCCGAGCGAGAAGCTGCCATTGGTGGCCGCGATGGTGACGGTGAGGTTGCTGCTGCCTGCATCCACGTCGCCGACGGTGATCGCGTTGGCGCCGCTGAAGACCAGCGCATTGTCCTCGGCCACGGTCTGCGCGCCGGGCACGCCATTGACCGGTGCGTCATTGACCGCCACCACGCTGATCGTGCTGGTCGCGGCGACGGAGTTGTTGCTGCCGTCGTTGACCATGATCGTGATCGTGCGCGAGGTGGTGTCCGGATTCTCGCTGGTGTTCTCGTAGGTGATGCCCTTGAGCGCGGTCTGGTAGTCCGCGATCGAGGCAGTACCGCTCAGCGTGAGCACGTTGCCCGAGAGCGAGGCGGTGATGCCGGCCGGCAGGCTGCCCGCGGCGAGCACGTCGCCCGCCTTGGCATTGGTCAGTGTGACCGTGGCGCCGGTCATCATCGTCGAGTCGCTGTCGGTGATCTGCACCGTGCTGCTGGTGACCGCGACCGGCGTGCCGTTCTCGGTGAAGCTCGCGCTGTGTCCGGTTCCGCTGGTGCCGGTATTCAGGTCCAGTACCGGCACGGCGTCATTATCGATGATGGTCGCGGTGCCCGAGGCGTTGCCGTTGGAGGTCACGCCGGAACTGCGGCTCACATTGAGGGTGAAGCTCTCGTTCGATTCGGTGAGCGTGTCGTTGATGATCGGCGTGCGCACCATCACGGAGGTCGCGCCGGCCGCGATCGTGGCGGTCGCGGCCGAGGTCCAGTTGAGGCCACCGTCGGTGGAGACCTGCGTGCCGGGACCGAAGTCCGCCGTGCTGGCCGTGCCGGTCTGCAGCGACAGGTTGAAGCCGGTGTTCTGGCTGCTCGGATTGGAGAGCTGGATCGTGAAGACCGCGAAGCCGTCGCCTTCATTCACCGTGGTGCTGCTGACGGTGAAGGTGGGCTGGGCGTCGTTGTCGTTGATCGTGCCCGTGCCGGTACGGTTGGCGCTGCCGGTGGTCGCGGTCAGCGTGAAGGACTCGCTGCCCTCGTAGGTGGTGTCGTCGACGCTGGGCACGCGGACCTTGAAGTCCTGGCTGCCCGCAGGCACGTCCACGCTGTTGCCGCTGACGGTGGTCCAGGTCGCGCCGTTGTTGAACGAGACCTGCATCGGGCCGGTATCGACACCCACCGTGGCGGTGCCGCTGGTGAGGCCAAGCTGGACGGTAGTCGTGCTGGTGCTGACGTTCGAGAGGCGCACGGTGAAGTCGAGGTTGCCGCCTTCGACCGCGGAGGTGCTGTCGACTGAGGTCACCAGCGGCGTGTCGTTGTCGGTGCCGCCCGTGCCCGTGCCGTTGTCGAGGATCGTGCCCACGCCCTGTGCCGTGCCGATTGCCGCATTGCTGGCGTTCGACAGGTTCACATAGAAGTTCTCGCTGCCTTCGAAGACCGAGTCGTTGTTGATCTGGACCAGGATGGTCTTGCTGGTCTCGCCCGGGTTGAAGGTGATCGTGCCGCTGTTGGCGCCGTAGTCGCCGCTGCCCGAGGTGGCGGTGCCATCCGCCGTGCCCCAGTGCACCGTGACTGCGTCGGTCGAGGCCTTCGACAGCGTGATCGTGAAGGTCGCGTTGCCGATGCCTTCATTGACCGTGACGCTGTTGATCGAGACCGTGGGCACTTCGACGATGCTGGTCGTGACCGTGCTGGACGCGGGGTTGGCCGCGATTGCTTCGAAGCCGCCGCCGCTGATGCTGCCCAGCGTGATGACCATGGTCTCGGTGCCTTCGGTCACGCCATCGGCGATGGTCGGGATGCTGAAGCTGCCCGAGCTCGCGCCGGCGGGAATCGTGACCGTGGCGACGCCGGTGTAGTCGCTGCCGTCGGTGGCCGTGCCGGAGTAGGTGAGATACACGGTGACCGGAGAGGCCGCAGTCTCCGACAGCGTGATCGTGTAGCCGCTGGCGGTCGCGCCTTCGGCCACGCTCTTGGGGCCGGTGATGCTCACCAGCACCGTGTCGGGCGTGGCTTCGTCGGTGATCGTCGCGGTGCCGAAGGCGCTCGCGTTGGCGGTGTCACCGCTGGAGACGGTGGCGTTGAGGCGGAAGGTCTCCGGGCCTTCGGCATAGGCGTCGTCGACGGTAGCGACGCGCACCTGCACGCTGGTCTGGCCCGCCGCCAGGGTGATGCCGGCCGGACCGGCCGCGACCCAGCTGCTGCCGTTGAAGTACTCGACGCTGCTGCCGAAATCCACGCCCGCGGTGGCGGTGCCGCCGACCAGGCCTGGCTGGAAGGTGATCGCCTGCGTGCTCGGGTTCGACAGGCTGACGGTGAAGACCGCCATGTCGCCTTCGACCACCGAAGCGTCGCTCACGGACAGCGTCGGCACATCGTTGTCGACGATCGTTCCCACGGCGTCGACACTGCCGATGACGCCGTTGACCGCGCCCGACAGGTGGATGCCGAAGTTCTCGTTGCCTTCGGCGAGGTTGTCGTCGGTGATCGAGACCGTGATCGTCTTGCTCGTCTCGCCCGGTGCGAACACCAGGGTGCCGCTGCCCGCGGTGTAGTCGGAGCCGGCGTGCGCGCTGCCATCGGCCGAACCCCAGTTCACCGACACGGTGCTGGTGGTCGCCTGGTCCAGGGTCACGGTGAAGGTGATCGTGCCGGCGGATTCATTGGCGCTGGCGTTGCTGATCGAGATCACCGGATCGACTACTGCCGCAACGGTGATCGGCGTGCTGGCGACGGTGGAGCTGAGGCCGCCGTTGTCGGTGACGGTGAATTGCACCGAGGTGTTGCCATTCCAGTCCGCATCCGGGCGGAACACGAGGTTGCCCGCCTCGGTCGGCGTGAGCGCCGTGTCGGCGCTGACGGGCGTGGTGCCGTCGGCGTAGTAGAGCGTGCCGTGTGTCGGCAGGCCGGTGACCGTGACGCTGGTGATCGTGCCGTCGATGTCGGTGCCCGAGAGATGTACCGCGATCGCGGTGTCTTCATCGCCCGAGGCGGCGGTCACCACGGCGACCGGCGCATCGTTCACCGGCGTGACGCCTACGCTCACCGTCGATGTGGTGGTGCCGCCATGGCCGTCCGACACGGTGATGGTGAAGCTGTCGCTGCCGTTGTAGTTCGCCGAAGGCGTGTAGGTGAAGGTGCCGTCGGCATTGACGACCACCGCGCCGTGCGTGGGATCGGAGGCCTTCGCATAGGTCAGGCTGTCGCCGTCCACGTCGGCGCCGACCAGGCTGCCGTTGAGCGGCGTGTCCTCGAGCGTGGTGAGCGAAAGGTTGGGTGCGGTCGGCGCGTCATTGACCGGCGTGACCGTGATCGAGGTGCTCGCAGCCGTGGAGGTGAGCGCGCCGTCGTCGGTGACGGTGAACTGCACCGCGGTGTTGCCGTTCCAGTTGGCGTCCGGACGGAAGACCAGGTTGGCCGCTTCGCTCGGCGTCAGCGCCGTGTTGGCGACGACCGGTGTGGTGCCGTCGGCGTAGTAGAGCGTGCCGTGCGCGGGCAGGCCGGTGACCGTGACGCTGGTGACCGTGCCGTCGATGTCCGTGCCGGACAGATGCACCGCGATGGCGTTGTCTTCCACGCCGGTCGCCGGCGTGGCGACGGCCACCGGTGCATCGTTCACCGGCGTGACGCCCACGCTCACGGTCGAGGTGGCGGTGCCGCCATGACCATCGGAAACCGTGACGGTGAAACTGTCGTTGCCGTAGTAGTTGGCGGACGGGGTATAGGTGAAGGTGCCATCGGCATTTACCACCACCGTGCCGTGCGAGGGATCGGTGCCCTTGGCATAGGTCAGGGTGTCGCCGTCGATATCGCTGCCAGTGACCGTGCCGTTGACCGGCGTGTCTTCCAGCGTGGTGAGCGCCACGTTCGAAGTGGTCGGTGCGTCATTGACCGGCGTGACGCCGATGGTGACGGTCGAGGTGGCGGTGCCGCCGTGGCCGTCGGAAACCGTGACGGTGAAGGAGTCGTTGCCGTTGTAGTTGGCCGCGGGCGTGTAGGTGAAGGTACCGTCCGCATTCACCTGCACGGCGCCATGCGAGGGATCGCTGCCCTTGGCGTAGCTCAGGCTGTCGCCATCGACATCGCTGCCGGTGACGGTGCCATTGACCGGCGTGTCTTCCTGCGTGGTGAGCGCGAGGTTCGCCGTGGTCGGCGCGTCATTCACCGGCGTCACGCCGATCGTGATCGTCGAGGTGGCGGTGCCGCCGTGACCATCGGAAACCGTGACGGTGAAGGAGTCGTTGCCGTTGTAGTTGGCAGACGGTGTGTAAGTGAAAGTGCCGTCGGTGTTCAGCGTGACGGTGCCGTGCGCCGGGGCCGTGCCCAGCGTGTAGTCAAGGCTGTCGCTGTCGACATCACTGCCGGTGATCGTGCCGCTGACGGGCGTGTCTTCCAGCGTGGTGAGGGCGACGTTCGTGGTGGTCGGTGCGTCATTGACCGGCGTGACGCCGATCATGACGGTCGAAGTTGTGCTGCCACCATTGCCGTCCGAGACCGTGACGGTGAAGGAGTCATTGCCGTTGTAGTTGGCGGCAGGGGTGTAGGTGAAGGTGCCGTCGGCGTTCACCACCACACTGCCATGCGAGGGATCGGTGCCCTTGGCGTAGGCGAGCGTGTCGCCATCGACATCGCTGCCACTGACCGTGCCGGTGACCGGCGTGTCTTCAAGCGTGGTGAGTGCGACGTTGGCGGTGGTCGGTGCATCGTTGACTGGCGTGATGCCGATGGTGACGGTAGAGGTCGCGGTGCCGCCATTGCCATCGGAGACGGTGACGGTGAAGCTGTCATTGCCGTTGTAATTGGCTGACGGCGTATAGGTAAAGGTGCCGTCGGCGTTCAGCGTGACGGTGCCGTGCGCTGGAGCTGTGCCCACCGTATAGCCGAGGCTGTCGCCGTCGACGTCTGCGCCGATGACCGCGCCGCTGACTGGCGTGTCTTCCAGAGTGCTCAGCGCTACGTTGCTCGTGGTCGGCGCGTCATTGACCGGCGTGACGCCGATCGTGACCGTGGAGGTGGCGGTGCCGCCATTGCCGTCGGCAACGGTGACGGTGAAGCTGTCGCCGCCGTTGTAGTTGGCGGACGGCGTGTAAGTGAAGGTGCCGTCGGCATTGAGCGTCACCGAGCCGTGCGCCGGAGCGGTGCCCAGCGTGTAGCCAAGGCTGTCGCCATCGATATCGCTGCCGGTGACCGCGCCGCTGATCGGCGTGTCTTCCTGGGTGGTGAGCGCAACGTTGGCCGTGGTCGGTGCGTCGTTCACCGGCGTGACGCCGATGGTGACGGTCGAGGTGGCCGTGCCGCCGTGACCGTCCGAGACGGTGACGGTGAAGCTGTCCGAACCGTTGTAGTTGGCGGCCGGGGTGTAGGTGAAGGTGCCATCGGCATTTACCACCACCGTGCCGTGCGAAGGATCGCTGCCCTTCGTGAAGCTGAGGCCGTCGCCGTCGATGTCGGTGCCGGTGACCGTGCCGCTGACGGGCGTGTCTTCATCCGTCTTGAGCGTCAGGTTCGAGGTCGTCGGTGCGTCGTTCTGGGGTGCGACGCCGATGCTGACCGTAGAGGTGGTGGTGCCACCCTTGCCGTCCGAGATGGTGACGGTAAAAGTGTCGTTGCCGTTGTAGTCGGCGGCTGGCGTGTAGGTAAAGGTGCCGTCGGCGTTGAGGGTGACCGCGCCGTGCGCAGGACCGGTGCCGACCGCGTAGGTGAGCGGATCGCCGTCGACGTCGTTGCCGACCACCGCGCCGCTGACAGGCGTGTCTTCGTTGGTGGTGAGCGCGACGTTAGTGCTCGTCGGTGCATCGTTTACCGGGGTGACGCCGATGCTGACCGTCGAGGTTGCGGTGCCACCCTTGCCATCCGACACCGTGACGGTGAAGGAGTCGTTGCCGTTGTAGTTGAGCGCCGGGGTGTAGGTGAATGTGCCATCGGCATTCACCACCACCGTGCCGTGCGAAGGATCGCTGCCCTTCGTGAAGCTCAGGCTGTCGCCGTCGACGTCCACACCGGTGACGGTGCCGCTCACCGACGTGTCTTCGCTGGTGCTGAGCGTGAGGTTCGCGGTCGTCGGCGCGTCGTTGACCGGCGTGACGCCGATGCTGACGGTCGAGGTGGTGGAGCCACCCTTGCCGTCGGAGACCGTGACGGTGAAGCTGTCGTTGCCGTTGTAGTCGGTGGCCGGCGTGTAGGTGAAGGTGCCGTCGGCGTTGAGCGTGACCGCGCCGTGCGCAGGACCGGCGCCGACCGCGTAGGTGAGCGCATCGCCATCCACGTCGTTGCCGAGCACGGCGCCGGTCACGGGCGTGTCTTCAGCCGTGGTGAGGGTGACGTTGCTGGTCGTCGGCGCGTCATTTTCCGGCGTGACGCCGATCGCGACGGTGGCGCTCGTGGTGCCACCCTTGCCGTCGGAAACGGTGACCGTGAAGCTGTCGTTGCCGTTGTAGTTGGCCGCGGGCGTGTACGTGAAGGTGCCGTCGGTATTGAGCGTGACCGAACCGTGCGTGGGCGCCGTGCCCAGGGTGTAGGCGAGTGCATCGCCGTCCACATCTGTGCCTGCGATCGCGCCGGTGACGGGCGTGTCTTCGGCCGTCGTGAGCGTCTGGTCCGGCGCAACCGGGGCGTCGTTCACCGGCATGACCGTGACGCTCACGGTCGACGTGACAGTGCCGCCGTTGCCGTCCGACACCGTCACGGTGAAGGAGTCGCCGCCGTGGTAGTCGGCGCTCGGCGTGTAGGTGAAGGTGCCGTCGGCGTTGACGACGACCGTGCCGTGCGCCGGGTCCGAGCCCTTGGCATAGCTGAGCGAGTCGCCGTCGATGTCGGTGCCGGTGACCGTGCCGCTGATCGGCGTGTCCTCGTTGGTGGTGAGCTTGACCGGCGAGGTCGTGGGTGCGTCGTTTTCAGGCGTGACGCCGATGCTGACCGTGGCGGTGGTGGTGCCGCCCTTGCCGTCGGAGACGGTCACGGTGAAGCTGTCGCCGCCGTTGTAGTTGGCCGCCGGGGTATAGGTAAAGGTGCCGTCCGGGTTGAGGACGACGCTACCGTGCGCCGGGTTCGTGCCCAGGGTGTAGCCCAGCGTGTCGCCATCCACATCGTTGCCAGCGATCGCGCCATTGACCGGCGTGTCTTCGTTCGTAGTCAGCGCAAGGTTCGTGGCGGTCGGCGCGTCATTGACCGGCGTGATGCCGATGGTGACGGTCGAGGTGGCGGTGCCGCCATGGCCGTCGGAAACGGTGACAGTGAAGGTGTCGCCGCCGTTGTAGTTGGCCGCCGGTGTGTAGGTGAAAGTGCCATCGGCGTTGAGCGCGACGCTGCCGTGCGCCGGACCGGTGCCGACCGCAAAGCTGAGCGTATCGCCATCGACGTCGCCGCCCGCAATCGCACCCGCGACAGCAGTGTCTTCGAGGGTGCTCAGCGCGACATCTGCCGTGGTCGGCGCGTTGTTCACCGGCGTGACGCCGATGCTCACCGTGGCGGTGGTCGAGCCGCCATTGCCGTCGGAGATCGTGACGGTGAAGCTGTCGGCACCGTTGTAGTTCGTGGCCGGCGTATAGGTGAATGTGCCGTCAGCGTTGAGCGCGACGCTGCCATGCGTCGGCGCGGTGCCGACGGTGTAGCTCAACGTGTCGCCATCGACATCGCTGCCCGCAACCGCACCAGCGATGGGCGTGTCTTCCTGCGTGGTGAGCGTGACATTGGCGGTCGTCGGTGCGTCGTTGACCGGTGTGACGCCGATGCTCACGGTCGAAGTGGTGGAACCGCCCTTGCCGTCCGAGACGGTGACGGTGAAGCTGTCGTTGCCGTTGTAGTCGGTGGCCGGGGTGTAGGTGAACGTCCCGTCGGCGTTGAGCGCGACTGCGCCGTGAGCAGGGCCAGTGCCAACTGCGTAAGTGAGAGTGTCGCCATCGACGTCGTTGCCCACCACGGTGCCCGTCACCGGCGTGTCTTCAGCCGTGGTGAGCGCGACATTGGCGGTCGTCGGTGCGTCGTTGACCGGGGTGACGCCGATGCTGACCGTCGAGGTGGTGGAACCGCCCTTGCCGTCCGAGATCGTGACGGTGAAGCTGTCGTTGCCGTTGTAGTCGGTGGCCGGGGTGTAGGTGAAGGTACCGTCGGCGTTGAGCGCGACTGCGCCGTGGGCGGGGCCAGTGCCGACTGCGTAAGTGAGCGCATCGCCATCGACGTCGTTGCCGACCACCGCGCCCGTCACCGGCGTATCTTCAGCCGTGGTGAGCGTGACGTTCGTGGTCGTCGGAGCGTCGTTCACCGGCGTGACGCCGATGCTGACCGTCGAGGTCGTGACGCCACCCTTGCCGTCCGAGACGGTGACGGTGAACGAGTCGTTGCCGTTGTAGTCAGCGGCCGGGGTGTAGGTGAAGGTGCCATCGGCATTCACAACCACCGTGCCGTGCGCCGGGTCGCTGCCCTTGGTGTAGCTGAGCGTGTCGCCGTCGACATCGGCGCCGGCGACGGAGCCGGTGACGGGCGTGTCCTCGTTGGTAGTGAGCGCGAGGTTCGGTGCCGAGGGCGCGTCGTTCTCCGGGGTGACGCCTACGGTGACGGTGGCGGTGGTCGTGCCGCCCTTGCCATCGGAGACGCTGACGGTGAAGGAATCGTTGCCGTTGTAGTTGGCTGCCGGGGTGTAGGTGAACGTGCCGTCGGCATTGACGACCACGGTGCCGTGCGCCGGATCGCTGCCCTTGGTGTAGCTGAGCGTGTCGCCATCGACATCGGCGCCCGCGACGGAGCCGGTGACAGGGGTGTCTTCGTTGGTACTGAGGGTGACGTTGCCTGCCGTGGGCGCGTCGTTGACCGGGGTGACGCCGACGTTGATGGTGCCGGTGGTGGTGCCGCCTTTGCCGTCGCTCACGACGTAGGTGATGGTGTCCGTGCCGTTGTAGTTGGCGTCCGGGGTGTAGGTGAGGCTTCCGTCCGGGTTGACGATGACGGTGCCGTGGCCGGCGGTCGGGGTGCCGACGACGGTGAGCGTGTCGCCGTCTGCGTCATTCACATGGCCGGTGAGCGTGATGTTGACCGGCTTGTCTTCGTCGGTGCCCGCGCTGAACGGGTCTGCGGTCGGCGCACGGTTGGGCGTCGTCGGCGTGGTGTCGCTCGCCTGGGCGAGATTGGTGCCCGAAGCCGGATCCTGGAACACGGTGTCGTCGCGCGCGGCGGTCTGGGCCGCGGTATCGCTGGACGAGATGTCTTCGCTGATGCGCAGCAGGCGGATGAAGCTGGAGCCATCGTTCGCGCCGCCGGCGGTGTTACCGGCCGCGGTGGGGTCGAGTTCGGCGAAGGGATCGGCACCGGATTCCAGCGCCTGGATCACGCGTGCGACCTCCGCATTGCTGGCCGGGTTCACCGCGGCTTCGTCCGGCGTGCCGACCAACTGGGTCAGGAGATCTTCGTTGGCGAGGACTTCGCGGCCGCCGTCGATCGCCACGAGGTCGCCGTTGGCGCCGCGCAGTTCGACCACGCTGTGGTCCGCGGTCACGATGACCTGGCCCACGGCGACCGTATCGCCAAGGTGCAGCTCACGCAGACTGCCATCCGGATTGCGGATCCAGGCTTTGCCTTCGAGGCGGGCCACGGAGCCTTCGGTGCGGACGCTGGTGATCGACATGCTTGTTCCTGACACAGTGATGTGATGTTGGCTGCCACTGTGCCCGGCGCCCGCCGCGCGCGCATTGTCCACGCGGACAGGTCCGACAGACGGGGTGTCAAAGCTTGTTACGCATCCCGTCACATCTATGCTTTCATTCACGGGAACGCATGTTGCTTATGCGAGTTTCGTTTCCAACCTCACCATGTCCCGAATGCTGCGTGTCCTGATCGTCGATGAATCCCGCGAACGCGCCCTTGATCTTTGCCAGGGCGTGGCCGATGGCGGGCATATGGTGGCGGCCGTGCTGGCCGACGCCAGCGACCTTGCCGACCGTGTGACTGAACTGCAGCCCGATATCGTCCTGATCAATACGGACGCCCCCAGCCGCGACACGCTGGAGCACCTGGCCACGCTGGACCGCGACTTCCCGCGGCCGGTGGTGATGTTTGCCGACCATGGCGACGATGACGTGATCCGCCGGGCCATGCGGGCCGGTGTCGCGGCATATATCGTCGATGGGCTTTCGCCGACCCGGATCGAGCCGATCATGAAGGTCGCCGTGGCGCGCTTCGAGGCCTTCCAGGAGTTGCGGCGCGAGCGCGATGACGCCGAACGCCGGCTTACCGAGCGGATTGCCGTGGAGAAAGCCAAGGGCGTGCTGATGCAGGCCCGCGGCCTGACCGAAGACGCCGCGTATCACGCACTGCGCAAGCTGGCGATGGAGCGCGGCCGGCGCATCGGCGAGGTCGCCCAGGACGTACTCGACTCAGCCAAGCTTCTTATCGGCTGAGGCTGCGAGCCTTATCCCGCGCGCTTTTCCGGCGGCCCCGTCTTGCACAAAGGCGGGGCCGTTTTGCATTCGGCCGCCCTGATTCGGGGCGCTCGCCTTTCGGTGCATGCACCAATCTTTTCGCACTGCAGCAGTGCTGTTTCCGCCGATGCGCGCCCGCGTTCCGCTCGACCGAACAAGTCCGGTGAGGACATCTCTTTGTGAATCAAAGAGATGCGTCGTGTGGCACACGGCTTGCCATTAGTCCTGCGTGGTCGGCGCCAAGGATGGCGGCGACAGCGGCGATGCCGAACCAGGCTTGGTGAGGCGCGCCGCGCAACGGACAACGGCGTCCTGCTTCTCGTGCTTCTTGCGCGAGCAGCCGGGCGCCTTTTTGTTTTTTCTTACCTGATTGTCTTCATCCAATGCGGAGATACGAATGTTCGATTCCTCATCCAAAGCCGAAGACCCCGCACGCCGGAGCTTCCTGCGCCAGAGCATCGCTTTCGGCGGAGCTGCGGCCGTGAGCAGCCTGGTCCCGATGGGTGGCGCCTGGGCCGCGGGTTCCGATGCGCCCGAGAAGAAGGAAGTACGGATCGGCTTCATTCCGCTGACCGATTGCGCTTCGGTCGTCATGGCCGCGATGCAGAAGTTCGACGAGAAGTACGGCATCAAGATCATCGCTTCCAAGGAAGCCTCCTGGGCCGCGGTGCGCGACAAGCTGGTCAATGGCGAGCTGGATGCGGCTCACGTGCTCTACGGCCTGGTGTATGGCGTGCATCTGGGCATTGGCGGTCCGAAGAAGGACATGGCGGTGCTGGCCACGCTCAACAACAACGGCCAGGCGATCACGCTCGCTAACAAGTTCAAGGACATGGGCGTCACCGACGGCGCGGGGCTCAAGAAGGCTGTGGCGGCCAAGCCGGGCGAATACACCTTTGCCCAGACCTTCCCGACCGGCACGCACGCGATGTGGCTGTACTACTGGCTGGCCGCCAACGGCATCGATCCGATGAAGGACGTCAAGGTCATCACCGTGCCGCCGCCGCAGATGGTCGCCAACATGCGCGTGGGCAACATGGACGGCTTCTGCGTGGGCGAGCCCTGGAACAATCGCGCGATCATGGACGGCATCGGCTTTACCGCCGTCACCACGCAGGACATCTGGACCGACCACCCGGAAAAGGTGCTCGGCACGACCGCGGAATTCGTGCAGAAGAACCCGAACACCGCGCGCGCCATGACGGCGGCAATCCTGGAGGCCGGCCGCTGGATCGACGGTTCGCTCGCCAACCGCCGCAAGACGGCCGAGACCATCGCGCAGAAGTCCTATGTCAACACCGACATGGACGTGATCCTGGAACGCATGATGGGTCGCTACCAGAACGGCCTGGGCAAGACCTGGGACGACAAGAACCACATGAAATTCTTCAACGACGGGGCGGTGAACTTCCCCTACGTCTCGGACGGCATGTGGTTCCTCACCCAGCACCGTCGCTGGGGCCTGCTCAAGCAGGACGTGGATTACCTCGCGATTGCGAAGTCGATCAACCGGATCGACGTCTATCAGCAGGCCGCCGCCGCCGCGAAGGTCAATCTGCCCAAGAGCGACATGCGCACCTCGAAGCTGATCGACGGCGCCATCTGGGATGGCAAGGACCCCAAGAAATACGCCGGCTCCTTCGCGATCCGGGCCTGATGACTTCGCCTTCGAAGCGATGACTTCGTTGGTCGCCTCGCCGTGCTCCGGCACGGTCTGCGGCGCCCCGCCTCGTCCTCACTTCGAATGCAAAGCCCTACGAGCCCGGACCGGAGCCGACGCGGCTGACACGAGGTCGCCGACGGCCAGGCCGCTGCAACGGTCTGGTCGAAAGGTGGCCCGCGCACTCCGCCACCAAAGAAAGACCCCGTCGGGCACCACGAGCGCCTGACGACAGAGAGACCCGCCCCAGGAGGACGCCATGTCCACGTTCATTCTGACTGCCAATGCGATCAACGCGGATGCCGGTGCCCATGCCGGACCCGACACCCATGTCGTCAAACCTCTTGCCGCCCCGGCGACCCCGGAGCCCACACCCGTCATCGAACAACGCACGGTTCCGCCGCGCGTGCGCCGTCCGGTTTCCTACTACCTGAATCCGCTGATCCGTCGCGTGCTGCCGCCGGTGCTGGGCCTGGCGATGCTGGTGGTGGTGTGGGCGCTGGTCGCCGCCAAGACCCAGGGCTTCCCCGGGCCGGTGCAGACCTTCCATGCGGCGGTCGAGATCTTCTCCGATCCCTTCTACCGCAACGGGCCGAATGACCAGGGCATAGGCTGGAACATCCTCTCCTCGCTGCAGCGCGTGGGCATCGGCTTTGGCTTCGCCGCGCTGGTGGGCATTCCGCTGGGCTTCGCGATCGGCCGCTTCAGCTTCCTCAACAACATGGTCGATCCGCTGATCAGCCTGCTGCGTCCGGTGAGCCCGCTCGCCTGGCTGCCGATCGGCCTGCTGGTGTTCAAGAAGGCCGACCCGGCCGCAACCTGGACGATCTTCATCTGCTCGATCTGGCCGATGATCATCAACACCGCAGTCGGCGTGCAGCGCGTGCCGCAGGACTACCTGAACGTCGCGCGAGTGCTCAAGCTTTCCGAATGGAAAGTGCTGACCAAGATCCTCTTCCCCGCAGTGCTGCCCTACATGCTGACCGGCATCCGGCTTTCCATCGGCACCGCATGGCTGGTGATCGTCGCGGCAGAGATGCTGACCGGCGGCGTAGGCATCGGCTTCTGGGTGTGGGACGAGTGGAACAACCTCAAGGTCGAGCACATCGTCATCGCGATCTTCGTGATCGGCATCGTCGGCCTCTTGCTCGAACAGGCGCTGCTGCTGCTCGCCAAGCGCTTCTCCTACGGCAACGCCTGATCAGGAAAGGAAAGAGTCATGAGCAAAGCCCTCGTCCAGATCCAGAACGTGGCCATGAGCTTCGACACGAAGAGCGGCCCCTTCACCGCGCTCACCGGCATCAACCTCAACATCGCCGAAGGGGAGTTCGTCTCCCTGATCGGGCACTCCGGCTGCGGCAAGAGCACGCTGCTCAACCTGATCGCCGGGCTGACCCTGCCCAGCTCCGGCGGTCTTATCTGCGCCGGACGCGAGATCGCAGGACCCGGCCCGGAGCGGGCGGTGGTGTTCCAGAACCACTCGCTGCTGCCCTGGCTCACCTGCTTCGAGAACGTCTTCCTGGCCGTCGAGCGCGTCTTCGGCACCAAGGAAGGCAAGGAGAAGCTCAAGAAGCGGACGGCCACGGCGCTGGAGATGGTCCACATGGACCATGCGATGCACAAGTACCCGCATGAGATATCCGGTGGCATGAAGCAGCGCGTGGGCATCGCCCGCGCCTTCGCCATGGAGCCCAAGATCCTCCTGATGGATGAGCCCTTCGGCGCGCTCGATGCGCTGACGCGTGCCAGCCTGCAGGACGAGCTGATCGGCGTGATGTCCAAGACCGGCGCCACCGTGGTCATGGTGACCCACGATGTCGACGAGGCGGTGTTGCTCTCCGACCGGGTGGTGATGATGACCAACGGACCGGCCGCGACCATCGGAGAGATCCTCGACGTGAAGCTGCCCAAGCCCCGCAACCGGCTGGCGCTGGCCCACGATCCGGCCTTCGTCGACGCGCGCGCGGCGATCCTGGAATTCCTCTACCAGAAGCAGATGAAAAAAGCAGCGTAGGCAGTAATATAGGCATCCTCCTGTATGCATCCCGGCCGGCAGCCCCCTGCCGACCGCAAAACGGCCACCCGTGAGGGTGGCCGTTTTGCTTCCCGGGCGGAGATTTCTCGCATTGCGGAACATAAAGCGGCCCTGTCTGACTCAAGCTCAGGCGGGGCCGATCCGTTGACCGCGACTGTTCCTGGAATCCTCGGTGGTCTCTTCGCAAGGAGGCGCGAGCATGCGATTCAGTGACTGGCCCATGCGTTTGAAGCTGGGCGCGGCTTTCGCCGCGGTGCTGGTGATCATTGGCGGCGTGGCCGTCTTTGCGATGACGAGCCTCGCAGACATGAAGGCCCGCAACGATGCCGTCATCGGGCAAGACGTGGCCAAGGCGATGTGGGCGAAGGACGTGATCGCCAACACCCTGGACATCGCCCATCGGGCGCATGTCGCCGCGAGCAGTACCGACGACGGCGCAATTGCTGCGGCGATCGCCGAGATAGAGAAGCTGCGTGCTGCGAACGGCCAGCGCCTCAAGCAGCTGGAGGCGGCGATCGTAAGCGAGCAGGGGCGTGTGCAGCTTGCCCGCGCGGTCGAAGCCCGGGGCCGGGTCAGCCAGACCTATGACTCGCTTTACGAGCGCCTGCGCAGCAAGGATACAGCCGCCAGCCTGGACTACGTCAAGCAGACCTTCGCACCGGCCAGCAACGACCTGATGGCGGCTGCCCGCGCGATCGGCACCTTCCAGGACGAACGGATGAAGGCTGCCGTGGCGCTCAACAACGAAGAGCACGCGCGTGCGCGTGCCTGGGTCATCAGTACCCTGGTGCTGGCGGTGCTGCTGAGCATCGCGCTGATCCTGATGCTCAACCACTTGATCCAGAAGCCGCTCGCCGTGGCCCGCGGCTGCGCACAACGCATGGCGGAAGGCGACCTGAGCATGGCTTGGGAGGGCATCGCGGTGCCGCATGACGAGCTCGGCCAGACCCTGAGCGCGCTGCGCCGTACCCAGGAATCCCTGAGCCGGATGCTGGGGCAGATCGCCCAGAGCGCAGCGGAGGTAGGGCGTGCCGCAGGCAACGTCGCGACTTCGGCGCGCGAGGTGTCGGAAGCCTCGGCGGTGCAATCGGAATCCTCCGCCTCTTCTGCCGCCGCGATGGAGCAACTGACCGTCAGCATCGACCAGGTCGCGGAAAACGCCAGCGAGGCCAGTGCCAAGGCGGACGAGTCCGACCGCCTCGGGGCCGCAGGCGGGGAGGCGGTAAGCGCTGCCGGCCACAGCTCGCGCGACATCGCGACACGGATAGAGACCACCGCCGAGCGCCTTTCGAGCCTGAGCGGCGACCTGCAGCGCATCGGGTCCGTGACCTCCGTGATCCAGGAAGTCGCGGACCAGACCAACCTGCTTGCGCTCAACGCTGCGATCGAGGCCGCGCGCGCCGGCGAACAGGGGCGCGGATTCGCCGTGGTAGCCGATGAGGTGCGCAAGCTGGCGGAGCGCGCGTCGAGCTCCGCAGCGGAGATCGCGCGCATGGTCCAGTCGGTGGAGGCGGGTGCCGCCGAAGTGGTGGCCGCGATGCAGGACAGCCGCGACGCGGTGGCGGGCGTGCTGGAAAGCGCGGAGACCGCGACCCGTTCAGTGAGCCAGAGCCGTCATGGCGCGCAGGAAACGCAGCAGGCCGTGCAATCGATCCGCGACACCCTGGCCGAACAGCGTGGCGCCAGCACGCAGATCGCGCGCCATATCGAGGCGATCGCGCAGGCGGCGGAAGAGAACAGTTCGGCGGCGCGCTCGGCCAACGAAGAATCGCAGCGCCTGCTCGAAGAAGCGGAGCGGCTCAAGGCCGCGCTGAACACTTTCCGCCTTGCAGCCTGAGGCAACCCCTGCGGGCAGCGCCCGCCTGTAGCGGAGGCAATATGCAGCGACCCGTGCTTTCGATCCGTGCCCACCTGTTCCTGCTGGCGGCGCTGGGTATCATCGTTGCGCTCACCATCGGTGGCGTCACCTGGTACGGCCTGCGCAGCGCCGACAGGGCGGCGCGCGCGATGCTCCAGTCGCAGGACATGGTGGAGGTGTCGGCCGACATCGACATGATGCACGACGCGGTGCGCGCAGATGTCTTCCAGGCCCTTGAGGCGCAGCGCAGCGGGAATGCCGAACTGGCGACTGAGGCCACGCGCGACTACACCGAACACGCCAAGCGGATGCGCGAGAACTTCGCCGCCAACCGCAAGCAGATGGACGCCGAGGAGGCCGCCGCGGCCGATCAGGTAGCGCCGGTGCTGGAACGCTACCTGGTGAGCGCGCAAGGCATGGTGGGCAGCCCGCCAGGTTCGGACAACACCACGGCGCTCGGCGCCTTCCTCAAGGATTTCTCCGCCCTGGAGCAATCGCTGGAGAAACTGACCCAGCTCATCGGGAAACGCGCCGATGCCGCCCAGGACGAATCCACCGGCGCGGTGCGCAACGTGACGCACGCCAGTCTGGCCACGACCATTGGCGGCGCGCTGCTGCTGATCGCCTTCGCGATCGCGGTCTATCGCCGTATCGGCCCGCCGCTCGTGCGCTTGTCGCGCGGCGCCCTGCATGTCGCCAGCACCGGCGACCTGTCGGCTCGCATCGGCACCCAGCGGGCGGATGAGATCGGCGAGGCGATCCGAGCGGTGGACGCGCTCATCGCCGCCCAGCAGCAAGTCGTCACCCAGGTGCGCGACGCCGCGGGAACGGTCGCGCATGTGCTCGGCAACATGCGCGACGAGAGCGCAGCGGTGGATGCCTCGGCCTCCCAGCAGCAGGCGCTGATCGACCGCATGGCACGCGACTTCGACGGCATCGCGGAAACAGTGGAGCAGGTGGCCGGACATAGCGATCATGCGATGGGCATGGCGCGCCACGCGGGCGAGCAGTCCGAACACGGTGCATTGGTGGTGCGCGACGCGGCCGGCAGCATGGGGCGGATCGCGGACGCGGTGCGCCAGGCCGCCACGGTGGTGGCCTCGCTCGAGGAGCAGGCGGCCCAGATCACGCAGGTGGTGGCGGTGATCCGCGCCATTGCCGACCAGACCAATCTGCTTGCGCTCAATGCCGCCATCGAGGCGGCGCGCGCCGGCGAGCAGGGGCGCGGATTCGCCGTGGTGGCCGACGAGGTGCGCAAGCTGGCCGAGCGCACCGGTACGTCGACCGAAGAGATCGTCGGGACGGTGAATCGCATCCAGCAAGGCGTGCAGCGCGCGGTGAGCAGCATCCACACCGGCGTCGACGGCGCCGACGCAGGCGTGCGCAGCGCCAACGAGGCGGCCGAATCGGTGGGCCGGATCCCGGAGGCCGGGCGCGAAGTGATGCAGGGCATGGATGCGATCCGCACCTTGCTCGCGCAGCAGCAAGAGGCGGTAGCGCGCCTGTCCAGCTTCGTCGGCGAGATCGCGGCGGCGGCGGGCCAGAGCGCGGGCAGTGCCGCGCGTGCAGCGGATCTCGCCGGCCAGGCGCAGGTCGCGATGAGCGGTCTGGAGGCCTCGGTCGAACGCTTCCGTGTCTGAGCGGAAGCCAGCGGAAAGGAGCGCGTCATGAAGCCTTGGATCGCCTGTATCGGTTTGCTTGCCGTGCCTCTGGCGGTCTGGGCGGAGGAGGGGGGCAACGGCCGCGGGAAGGACGAGGCGTCGCCGGAGTTCGCGACCGACCGCCCCGACTATGTGGAGTCCTCGGACGTTGTCGGTCGCGGGCGTTTCCAGATCGAAACCAGCGTCGCGTGGGAGCGCGACCGCTCCGACGGTGGCGAGGAGCGCACCTGGAGCACGCCGACGCTGCTGCGCCTGGGCATTGCGCAGGACGTCGAGTTGCGCCTGGAAACCGAGGGCTGGCAACAGCGCCACACGACCGAGGATGGCGTGTCCGACACGCAGTCGGGCACGGGCGATCTGTCTGCAGGCGTCAAATGGCATATGGCCGACGGCGAGGGGACGATGCCTTCCCTGGCGACCTTGCTGCATGTCGACTTTCCCGCGGGTGAGCACGAGTTCAACGGGCACGGGCTGCGGCCTTCGCTGCGCGTGGTGGCGGAGTGGGAGTTCGCCGACGGCTGGGGCCTGGGTCTGATGCCAGGGGTCATCAGCAACACCGACGATGCGGGCGATCGCTTCACGGGCTGGAGCTTCGGCGCGGTGCTCGGCAAGGAAGTGATCGAGGGCGTGCGCGTCTTCGGGGAGTTCGCCGGCGAGCAATTCGCCGCGCAGCGCCATGGCGGCAATGTCATGACCTTCGACCTCGGGGCGGGCTGGGTCTTCGCACCCGACATGCAACTCGACTTCGCCATGAGTCGCGGCCTGTCCGACGCCACGCCGGACTGGGCGGCGACGGTGGGTTTTTCCGTGCGGTTCTGAACCGGCAGCGCGCGACCCGGACCAAGCTCCAGAAATCCTGTTGCGGCGCAGCACCCGAAGCGCTTGTTTTGTCTCGGTTTCACGCATGAAAGCGCTTGCAAAAACAGGCGCAGATGTCGGACACTTTTCGGGACCCTGAACGAGGGCACCGAGGAGACAAGACAAAATGAATCGAAACACTGCGCTGCGCCTGTCGGGCCTTGCCACTGGCCTGCTTATCTGTGGATTGCTGACCGCCTGCGGTGGCGATGACGCGTCGCCCGCGCCGACCCCAGCCGCATCGCCTGCGCCGACGCCGGCACCTGCGCCCACGCCGGCACCTACTCCGGCGCCGGCGCCCGCGCCTGCTCCGACACCGGTGGAGACGGTGTATTCGCAATTCACCAAGACTGGAGGCGACCTCACGCTGAGCAGCAACAACGCCGGTACCTACGCGGTCGCGAACTACTACGTGTTCTCGCAGAACAACAACGCGCCGCTCGATCCGGCAGTGGTGACTTCCGGCGTGGCCGTGGGCGGCACGGCGGGTTTCCCCACGCCCAACGGCTGGGCGGGTTTCGCTTTCGACCTGTATGGCCCGGGCAGCGATCGCAATCCGTTCGCGGCACCGGCCTCGGGAGCGGTGCACGCCAACGACTTCTCCGACCAGAAGGAACTTCACATTGCCCTTGGCGCGACTGGCATCAGTGAAGTCGCGGTCTTTTTCACCTACGGCAACGTGTCCACCGACTGCGCGCCGATGATCCGGGTGCCGGTGACCAGTACGGTGGCGGAGAAGGTCATCAACCTGAGCAGCGCGACCCTGGCGGACTACAGTTTCCGCAGTTACTGCGCGGAAGCTGCCAGCCCGCCGACGCTCGCCACGGCGCTGGCAGGCCTGAAGACGATCTCCGTGCAGACGAGTTCGGCCGTGGGTGCGCCGTCCAATACGGCGATCACGATCAGCGTCGGCAAGGCAAGTTTCTACAAATAAGAAAGCGCTGTCATCGAACAAAGCCCCGGCGGGAAAACCGCCGGGGCTTTGTTTTTCCGGCTCTCGGGAAACCTGGAGGGCCCAACTTCGCAAAGCCCGGTGAATTCGGCCATGTCGGGCCCGCGTAGGCCGTTTTCCGACTTGCCCTCGCTTGCGTGCCTCGTTAAGTTCTTCCCGCCGCGCCCGCGGTCAGGCAAACAACAGAAGAACACGATGCAAGAGCGCGAGCGCCGTAGCGGCGTACGAGTCCCCATCAACTGCGAAGCGATCATCGTCCCCGCAGCCCCGCAATCCCGCCGTCCCGCCGTGTGTATCGACATCGGCGTCGGCGGCATGACGCTGCACACCCAGTATGTGCCGCGTCCCGACGAGATCTTCGAGGTGCTGGTGAAGCCGCCACAGGGGCCGCTGGACTCGCCGATGATGCATGCGCGGGTGCAGGTCCGGCGCTGCCAGGCGATTGCGGGTTCCTCCAAGTTCATGCTGGGCGTGAAGATCCTCGAGATCGTGCGATAAGGTCTCGGCGGGGCCGTGCGGCTTGCAGCGCGCGAGGCCGTGCGGTCTCAGCCGAAGGGTGAGGTCCTGCCCGGTCTGGTCGGCAGGCGTTTCCGCATGAACACTCCACGGGCTTCCGGCTATCCTCGAGCCTCGGGCGCCGTGTCCGTCCGCTCGTGTCCGCCCCTCATGTCCCCGTTCATATCGGGGCAACCAGAACGCAGACCTTCATGACCGAAGCCGAGATCTGTCCCAAGTGTTCGACCGCGTTCTCGGCCAGGGAAGCCCTGGTCTCCAGCGGCCTTCACCTCACCACGAACGTCTTCACGGACCGGGACATCGTGATGAAGGTGCGTTGCCCCAATTGCTGGCATGTCTTTCCCGCGCGCGAGCTCCGCTTCTTCGGGTTTCTGTCGCCCAACGGCCTTCGCTGGGCCGCGATCGCCTTCCTCGTCATTTGCGTGGTGCTGGCGGTAGCCGGGCGCTGAGCGTTCATGGCTGGAGGGCTGCGCCCTGCATGGCCCATGCCCGGCGGGAGACACGGCTGCCCGCGACGGCCGGGTTCCGTGCGGGCTTAGCCGACCGGGGCGCCCCGCGCGCGACGCTGCAGGCGCGCCAGCAACTCGTGGATTGGCAGTGGGCGGCCGAAGAGCCAACCTTGTGCGAGTTGCACGCCTTGCTCGCGCAGGTACTGCGCCTGGGCTTCGCTCTCCACGCCCTCGGCGACCATCTGCAGCCTTAGCGACTTCGCCATGCCGATGATGTGCGGCACGACCTGGCTGGTCGCCGCGTCCGTGCCCAGCGTGTCCACGAAGGACTTGTCGATCTTCAGGTAGTCGAGCTCGAAGGTCTCGAGATAGGAGAGGCTGGAATAACCGGTGCCGAAATCGTCGATCGCGACATGGAAGCCCCGGCGGCGGATCTGCTGCGTGATCTCGCGCGCGAGTTCGTTGCGGATGAAGCCCCGTTCGGTGGCTTCCACGATCAGGTTGCCAGGTCCGGCCGAAGTCTCTTCAGCCACCTTGAGCAGCAGCGAGAGCGTTTCCTGCGAATGCATGTCGGCGGAGGAAAGGTTGATGCTGAGGTGGAAGTCCGGATAACGCTTGAACAGGCCCGCCGCATCGTTGGCGATCAGTTCGCACACCCGCGCCGTGATCCGCTGGATCTGGCCGGAGTCCTCGGCGGCGGGAATGAAGAGATCGGGACGGATCATCTCGCCTCCGGGCCGTTGCCAGCGGATCAGGGCCTCCGCGCCTACGACGCGCCCGTCACGCAGATCCACGATCGGCTGATAGAGCAGGAAGAACTCATGCCGTTTGAGTGCGCCCCGGATCACCGCCGGCATGGCCTGCTGGGTGCGCATGAGCCGCAATACCGCGAAGGCGAGCGCGAGGCCCGCGGCGACGCCCACCGGCACGAGCACGAACACGGCGGAGCGCGTTCGCGCATCGAGCCGTGCGAGCGGAAGAGCGGCCACCACCATCGTCTGGAAGCGTGTCGAGGCGGCGACGGCGACCACATGGCCGCTATCGAGGAAGGCCGTCTCATAGGCGTCGCCCAGGCGTTTCTGCCAGGCGGGGTCGAAGGGGCCGCGCGAGGTCAGCACCTGGCCATTCACCTTGGAGAGCACCGCGATCGACGAGTCGGCCTCGACGTTCGCGATGTCGATGGGCAAGGCCTTGTGGATGATCGCGGCAAAGCCGCTGCGCTCCACGACCACGAAATCCGTGCCCTTGGCGAAGGGCAGCTCCACATGGGTGCGCAGCTTCACGCCGCCGGGATGTTCCATGTCCGGGGGGCCCAGCTCCAGGCCGAAACTCTCCTGCCCGATCGACGAGCAGATAAGTTGCGTGCCCGAGACATGGCCGATGGCCTGGATGTAGCTCGAGGCGACATCGATGCGCCGCATCAGCGCGAGGGACGCGTTGGAACAAGGACCCGAGCGTTGGGCTTCGGCGGCCAACGCCTTGATGCCGGCGTCGATCTGCTCTGCCGTTGCGTCGGATCGATGTACCGCTTCGCGTGCGTAGGCCAGGGCGCGGGTCTTCTCGCTCTCCACGGCCTCGATGCGCGCCATGTAGATGGCGAGGAGGGTGGGCACCGCGATGGCAAGGATGACCGCGATGACCGTGACTAGCGTTGCCGAGCGTTTTGGCATTGGAATGAGCCGCGAGGGCGGCTTCTCACGCAACGAGGTGTTCAGGATAGGCAGCCGTTTGCGGAACGCGCAAGCGCAAAGGCACGCGCGTGCCCTACGTTTCTGTCTCTATCCGGGCGTTGGTCAGTGCCGCGACGGCAACGGCCGCGAGCAATGCAGTCAGCAGGACGCCCGAGAGGCCGATGCCGATCGTGATCGCGCGGGTGAGCAGGCTGTGGGGCACAAAGTCGCCGTAGCCGATCGTAAGGCCGGTGACGAAGGCGAAGTAGACCGAATCGCCGATACGCCAGCCCTCCAGGTGCCCGACAAGCAGCTCCGGGGCAATCATCACCATGACCAGCCCGGACACTACAGGCCGGATCACACGCAGGCCTCGCACCAGCCCGCTGACGAAACGTCTTCTGGGCGTTCTTGAATCCATGTTCGAGTCGCGGCGATCGCCGGATGGCGGGGCCGCACGATAGCTCCGTGCCCGCCTGGCGGTGCAGGGTGCGGCCTCGCACTGGCGCGCCCGCCACGCGCGTTTTGCTTCGCGGCCGATCCGGGGTAAAAAGGCAGTCTTGGCGCGACGCTTTGCGCCACCTGCTACCCCCAGACGAAAGGAATTCCCGTGCAGCGCCTCGATCAATCCGATACGCCGACCGAACCGCAAGAGCGTCAGAGCAACATCGCCGAGCAGCTGACCTTCAAGGCGCGCTTCGTGATGATTTTCGGCGAAATCACGCAGCAACTCGCGCGCTCCACCTGCGAGCGCCTGATTGCGCTGGCCGAAGAATCCGATGCCCCGATCAATGTGCTGATCTCCTCGCCCGGCGGCCATGTCGAATCCGGCGATGCAATCCATGACGTGATCCGCTTCATCCGCGCTCCGGTGAGCACCATCGGCACGGGCTGGGTGGCGAGCGCCGGCACGCACATCTATCTCGCGCCACCGAAGGAGCGCCGCGTCTGCACGCCCAACACCCGCTTCATGATCCATCAGCCTGCGGGCGGCATGGGCGGTCAGGCCAGCGACATCGCGATCCAGGCCAAGGAGATCCTGCGTACCCGCGAGCGCATCGCCCGCGTGATCGCCCGCGAGACCGGCCAGCCGCTGGAAAAGGTGATGCTCGATGTCGAGCGCGACTTCTGGCTGAGCGCCGAGGAAGCGATCGAATACGGCATCACTTCGCGCATCGTGAACTCGCACACCGACCTCGCCTGAGCGCCGCGCGTCGCCAATGAAAAAGCCGCCCTCGAGGCGGCTTTTTCATTTCCGCATCGGGCGGGATTCAGGCCAGCCGCGCGCGCAGCCAGCGCTCGAAGTCGCGCAGCTCCTGCAGGCTCAGCGAATGTTCCATCGCGTACTCATGCCACTCGACCGCATAGTGCTGCGCCTTCAGGAACTCTGCCGATTGCCGCGCGAAGTCGAAGGGGATCACGCCATCGTAGTGCCCGTGTGCCATGAAGATCGGCGTCGCCTTGTTGCTCGCATGCGCTTCCGCTTCCAGGCTGTCCGCCAGCGGCAGATAGGTCGATAGCGCCAGCACGCCCGCAAGCGGCTGCGGATGTCGCAGCGCCGTATGCAGGGCGAGCGCGCCGCCCTGCGAGAAGCCGGCCAGCACGATGTGTTCGTCGGCGATGCCGCGAGCGTTCTCGCGCGCAATCAGGGCTTCGATCTGCAGTGCCGAGACGCGCATGCCCGAAGGGTCCTCGCGCCGTTGCGAGAAATCCAGCGAGACGAGGTCGTACCAGGCGCGCATCACGTAGCCGTTGTTGATCGTGATCGGGCGCATCGGTGCATGCGGGAAGACGAAGCGGATCGGCGGCAGGCCGGAGAGGTCCATTTCGTCGACCACCGATTCGAAATCGTTGCCATCGGCGCCCAGGCCGTGCATCCAGATCACCGCGCGCTGTGGATTGGTGCCAGTCTCGATTTCGAGCGCCGGCAGCAGCGGCTGTGCGTGTGTGTCGTCCAATTGCTTCTCTCCGCTATTTCTGTGAGTCGCGTGCCTACCAGCCGATGGCGATCACCGCCATGCCGGCCAGCGCGATCAGTGCGCCGATCCAGTCGCTGGCCGAGAGTGTCACGCCATCCACCACCCGCAACCACGCCAGCGCCACCGCCACGTAGACCCCGCCGTAGGCAGCATACACGCGGCCACTCGCGGTCGGATGCAGGCTCAGCAGCCACACGAAAATCGCCAGGCTCAGTACTGCCGGCAGCAGCAGCCACAACGGCGCGTTCTTGCGCAGCACGAGGTAGGGCAGGTAGCAGCCGACGATTTCGGCCACCGCGGTCACGACGAAAAGCAGGAAGGTGACGGTGAGTTTCATGGCGCCCGGAGCCGGCATCCCGCGCCGGGATCGGCGCAGGCAGGAGGTCGATTGTAGTGCCGGCGATCGGATCGTCCGTTGCGCCCGGCGCGGATCGCGGCACACTGCGCGTTTTGCCGGCGCGTGCCGGAATACTCTCAGGAGGCTTCATGCAGAACGCAATGGTCACCACCGCACTCAGCCTGCCCGGCTACCGGGTCGTCCGGAATCACGGCGTCGTCCGCGGGATCACGGTCCGTTCCCGCTCCATCGTGGGCAACTTCTTCGGCGGGCTGCAGACGCTTTTCGGCGGCAACATCACCATCTACACCCGCTTGTGCGAGCAGGCGCGCTCCGAGGCCTACCAACTGATGTGCGAACACGCGCGCGACCATGGCGCCAACGCCATCATCTCGATGCGCTACGACGCCACGGAGCTGATGGCCGGCCTTACCGAGGTGCTTTGCTACGGCACCGCGGTCACGGTGGAGCGCGATAGCGTTTAAGGCAGTTGCGTTGGCTCGCGAATTCGCCGAATCTGTCGAAACGGCGAAATGCGTGGCCTTTCGGCCGCAGAAAAAGATCGCCGATCCGGTGCTGGTGTGGGAGACGATCGATGAAGAAAACCTTTGTACAGGGGCTGCTCGCGGCGGCCCTGATGGCGGGCGCGGCTCAGGCCGGCGCCCAGGAAACCAAGGCGCCGGCGGGGACGCCGGTCGAGTTCGCCAAGGGCACCTCGGCGGCAACGTTGAAAGGCATGCTCAAGCCGGGCGCTGTGGCGGTCTATACGCTCGGGGCGCTGTCTGGGCAGTTGCTGGAAGTACGGCTGGACCCGAAGAGCAATGCGCTGATCAAGGTGGTGGCTCCCAGCAACGTCGAGACACCGCTGGCCTCGGTGGAACAGGACGGCCGCTTCTTCAGCGGCCGCCTGCCCGGTACCGGCCAGTACCTGATCCAGGTGTCGGCGCGTTCCAGCGCCAAGGCCCCCGCGCCCTACGTGCTCGAAGTGCTGACGCGCTGAGGCGCAGCGCTCAGGTTGCTGCGCTCGCGCGTCGACGTGAGCGCCGCATCAGCAGGTAGGCGGCTGGCACCACGAACATCGAAAGCAGCGGTGCGGTAATCATGCCGCCCACCATGGGCGCAGCGATCCGGCTCATGACTTCCGAGCCGGCGCCGCCGCCCCACAGGATGGGCAGCAGGCCGACCAGGATGGTTGCGACCGTCATCGCCTTGGGACGCACCCGTTGCACCGCGCCCTCGGTGATGGCGGCCTCTACGCCCGCCGCGCCGCGGTCGGCGCGTGCCTCCAGCGCGTGCTTGAGGTAGAGCAGCATGATCACGCCGAACTCCGCCGAGACCCCGGCCAGCGCGATGAAACCCACGCCCGTCGCCACCGAGAGGTGGTAGCCCAGCAGGTCGAGGAACCAGATGCCGCCGACCAGGGCGAAGGGCAGGGTGGCCATGATGAGCAAGGCTTCGTCGATGCGCCGGAAGGTCAGGTAGAGCAGCACGAAGATGATCGCCAGCGTCGCGGGCACCACCAGCTTGAGGCGCGCGTTGGCGCGCTCTAGGTACTCGAACTGGCCCGAGTAGCCGACGCTGATACCCGGTTCGGGTTTCAGTTCGCGGGCGACGGTGTCCTGCAGGGCATGGACGACGCTCGAGAGATCGCGCTCGCGCACGTCGATGTAAACCCAGGAAGAGAGCCGCCCGTTCTCGCTCTTGAGCATGGGCGGCCCGTCCGCGACCGCGATGCGGGCGACCGTGCCGAGTGTGATCTGCGCGCCGGCCGGTGTGAGCACCGGCAATGCCCGCAGTGCCTCCACCGAATCGCGGATCTCGCGCGGGTAGCGCAGGTTGATCGGATAGCGTGCGGTGCCCTCTATCGTCTCGCCGATGTTCTCGCCACCGATGAGCCGCGTCACCACCGTCTGCACGTCGGCGACGTTGAGGCCGTAGCGGCCGGCCATCTCGCGATCCACGTCCACATCGATATAGCGCCCACGCGAGAGCCGCTCCGCAAGCGCGGAGGAAACGCCCGGCACGCTGCGGGCGATGCGTTCGATCTGCAAGGCGGTGCGTTCGATCGCGGCGAGATCGCTGCCCGCGACCTTCACGCCGATCGGGCTCTTGATGCCGGTGGCGAGCATGTCGATGCGGTTGCGGATCGGCGGCACCCAGATGTTGGCGAGCCCTGGCACGCGCACCACGCGATCGAGTTCAGCCACCAACTTTTCCGGCGTCATGCCGGCCCGCCACTCGCTGCGCGGCCTGAACTGGATGGTGGTCTCGAACATCTCCATCGGCGCGTTATCGGTGGCGCTGTCGGCGCGGCCTGCCTTGCCGAAGACGCGCGCCACCTCGGGCACTGTCTTGATCAGGCGGTCGGTCTGCTGCAACAGCTCGGCCGCCTTACCGGCGGAAAGACCTGGCAGGGCGCTGGGCATGTAGAGCAGGTCGCCCTCGTCCATCTGCGGCAGGAACTCCCCGCCCAGGCGCATCGCCGGAATCAGCGTGGTGACGAAGACGAGGGCAGCAATGCCCAGCGTGGTCTTCGGATAGCGCAGCACCTTGGCGAGCAGCGGCTGGTAGAGCGCGATCAGCCCGCGGTTGAGCGGATTGCGATGCTCGTCCGGAATGCGGCCGCGGATCCAGTAGCCCATCAGCACCGGCACCAGGGTGACGGACAGCCCCGCCGCGGCGGCCATCGCGTAGCTCTTGGTGTAGGCGAGCGGTCCGAACAACCGCCCCTCCTGCGCCTCCAGCGTAAAGATCGGGACGAAGGACAGCGTGATGATCAGGAGGCTGAAGAAGAGCGCCGGCCCCACCTCGGCCGCCGCCTCGCCGATAAGTCGCCAGCGCGCTTCGCCGACCAGCGTCTCGCCCGGATGCTGTGTCTGCCAGGCTTCCAGCTTCTTGTGGGCGTTCTCGATCATCACCACGGCCGCGTCCACCATCGCGCCGATGGCGATCGCGATGCCGCCCAGCGACATGATGTTGGCGTTGATGCCCTGGTAGCGCATGACGATGAAGGCCGCCAGCACGCCCAGCGGCAGCGTGATGATCGCGACCAGCGCCGAGCGCAGATGCCAGAGGAAGAGCGCGCAGACCAGCGCGACCACGACGAACTCCTCCACCAGCTTGTGCGAGAGATTGCTCACCGCATGGTCGATGAGTTCGCTGCGGTCGTAGGTGGTCACCACCTCTACGCCCTGCGGCAGGCCGGGCTTGAGTTCGGCGAGCTTGGCCTTCACCGCGGCGATGGTCTCGCGCGCGTTCTTGCCGCTGCGCAGGATCACCACGCCGCCCGCCACCTCGCCCTGGCCGTCGAGTTCGGCGATGCCGCGGCGCATCTCCGGCCCGATCTGCACGCGTGCCACGTCGCCCAGTCGCACGACGATGCCGCCCACCGTCTTGAGCGGGATCGCGCGGAAGTCGTCCAGGGTCTTCAGGTAGCCGGTGGCGCGCACCATGTACTCGGCTTCGGCCAGCTCCAGGACGGAACCGCCGGCCTCCGAGTTGGCGCGGCCGACGGCCTCGACGATCGCGTCGGCGGTGATGCCGTAGGTGGCGAGCTTCACCGGGTCCGGCACGATCTGGTACTGCTTGACCATGCCGCCCACCGAGGCCACCTCCGCCACATTGGGCAGGGTCTTGAGCTCATAGCGCAGGAACCAGTCCTGCAGGCTGCGCAGCTCGGCAAGGCTGTGGTGCCCGCTGCGGTCGACCAGCGCGTATTCGTAGATCCAGCCCACGCCGGTAGCGTCGGGTCCGAGCGAGGGCCGCACGCCGGCCGGCAGCCGGCCCTGCGCCTGGTTCAGGTACTCCAGCACCCGCGAGCGCGCCCAGTACAGATCGGTGTGATCGTCGAAGAGCACATAGACATAGGAGTCGCCGAAGAAGGAATAGCCGCGCACCGTCTTCACGCCCGGCACGGAGAGCATCGTCGTGGTGAGCGGATAGGTCACCTGGTCCTCGACGATGCGCGGCGCCTGACCGGGATAAGGCGTGCGGATGATCACCTGCACGTCGGAAAGATCGGGCAGGGCGTCGACCGGCGTGCTGCGCACCGCCCATACGCCCCATGCCGCCAGCATCACCGTCGCGAGCAAGACAAGGAAGCGGTTGCGGATGGACCAATGGATCAGCCCGGCGATCATCGCGCGCCTCCTTCGACACGGCTGATCGTGTCGATCATCGCGTGCTGGCCGTGCATCATCAGGCTGAACTTCACCCGGTCGCCGACCTTCAGGCCGTGCAGCACGTGCGGGTCCATCACGGAGAAGGGCATGGTCATCGCCGGCCAGTTGAGCTCGGGCAGCGGCTCGTGGGCGAGGGTGATCGTGTCCTTGCCGATGGCGACGACCGTACCGGTGCCCTCCGGCGCCGCAGCCGCTGCGTGAGCGAGTGCATCGTGGGCCTGCGCGCCGTGATCGTGCGCAGCGTGCGCGTCCGAGCCGGCGGACTTCGGAACGACGCGCTTGGGGGCGGCGGGGCTCGGGGAAAACCCGGAGGCGGTTTCGGGCGCGAGCTCGGTAGCTTCCGCCGTTGAGCCGGGCGTGGCTTCGGGCGCGCGCTCCGATGCAGACCCGGACGCGGTCCCCATGCGGGCGAGCACGCCACGCAGGCTGGCTTCGGAATCGATCATGAACTGACCGGAGGCCACAACCTGCTGGCCTTCGGCAAGTCCCGCCAGCACCTCGCTGCGATCGGCGCGCTCGCGTCCAACGGAAACCTCGACCGGCATGAAACGTCCGCCGTCCTCGGCCACGATCACCACATGGCGTCTGCCGGTGGCGATGACCGCTTCGCTCGGCACCCACAGCGTCGGTGTGCTGCTGACGGGCGATAGTGCAATGCGCGCTACCATGCCGGGCCGCAGCGCACCCTGCTTGTTGGGCAGCTCCACCCTGACGCGGACTGTGCGGGTGTCGGCGCGCAGTTCCGGCACGAGCGCGATGACGCGTCCCTCCAACGCCTCTTGGGGTTGCGCGGCGAGCCGTACCTGCGCACGGGAGCCGACCTTCAGCTTGGCAACTTGCGCCTCGGGCACGTCGGCTTCCACCCATACGCTCGCGAGTCCCCGGATCTGCGCGAGCGGCGCGCCGGCCGCCACGGTCATGCCTTCGCGCACGCTGAGCTCGGCGATCATGCCGGCGCGCGGCGCGTTGATGGTGACGACGGCCTGGGCTTCGCCGCTGCGCTCCAGGCGCCGCACCTGCGCTTCGCTCATGCCGAGCTGCAGAAGGCGTGCGCGCGCGGCGGCAGCGAGTTCGGCATCGCCGCGCAGGGCGAGGTACTCGTATTGCGCGCCCGCCCACTCCGGTACGCGGATGTCGGCCAGCGGCGCGCCGGCCGCGACGACATCTCCCACCGCATGCGGATATGCGCGCTCGACGATGCCGCCGCTGCGGGCCTGGACGATGGCGACATCGCGATCATTGAAGGCCACGGTGCCGGCGACCTCCACGCCATCGGCGATCTCACCGCGCGCCACCCTGGCGAGCTTCACGCCGGTGTTCTGCGCGAGCACCGGGTCTATGCGCACTCCGTCGGCGGACGCGCCATCCTCGGCGTAGCGCGGCACCAGTTCCATATCCATGAAAGGCGACTTGCCCGGCTTGTCGAAGTGCACATCGGGCTTCATCGGGTCGTACCAGTAGAGGACCTTGTCTGCCGGAGCGGCCTCGGCACTCGCGCCGGGAGTGTGTTCAGCACGGTGTCCCTGTGCGGCGTACCAGCCGCCGCCGGCACCCAAGGCCAGCGCGATGCAGAGCGATGCGGTAAGGGCGATGCGGTTCATTCCTGGGCTCCGGCGAGGAAATGCAGGCGCGCGCGGGTGGCGGCGAGGCGGGATTCGAGATCGACGCCGCGCAGCTGCGCAGTGAGGCGGCTCTTGCGGGCGTCGAGCACCGCGGCACTGTTGTCCTTGCCTCCGCGCAGGGCGGCCAGGGCGAGGGCGATCTGTTGGTCGAGCAGCGGCAGGGTTTCGTCGCTCAGGCGCCGCAGCTGTGCGTCGAGCGCGGTCTCTTCGGCGTGAAGGCTCTCGGTCTCGCGTCGGAAATCGGCGACGCGTGCCTCGCGCTCGGCCTCGCTCTTCAGTACGGCCGCCTGGGCGGCGGCGACCTGCGGATCCTGGCGCGAGCCGGTGAAGACCGGCAGCGTGACGGTGAACTTCAGCATCGCCACGCCCTGGCTCATTGCGTCCTGCCCGACGCCGAGCTCGACGCCCCAATCCGGGCGCCGGCTGGCTTCGGACAGCCCCAGCTCACCGCGTGCTTCGCCGAGTTGGGTGCTGGCGAGGTGTACTTCCGGTTGCTGGTCGAGGTCTTCTTCGGCGCTGCTGGTGCGGGTCAGCCAGGGGGGTAGGGCGCCGCTCGCCGGCTCCTGCGCCGGGCCGCTTCCGGTCCAGCGGGCGAGGCCGGCACGGGCCAGGGCCGTGTCGCGCAGGAGCTCGTCCTGCGCGTCCTCAAGCTGGGCGCGCTCCAGCCTGGCGAGCAGCGCTGCTGCCGGTGCGCCGCCGCCCTTGATCGCGGCGACGCTGGTGGCTTCGCTGCGTTGGATCTCTTCGCGCTGTGCCGCAAGGAGCTCGGTCTTGCGTGCGAGGAAGTGCAGGTTCAGCCAAGCGAGCGTGGTTTCACGACGCACGGCGATGCGGGCGTTGCGCGCCTGCGCTTCGCTGCCCTGCAGGCGCGCGTCGGCGATACGGCGTTCGGCTTCGCGCCGGGCGCCACTCGGCACTTCCTGCATCAGGCTGAACATGCGCTTGGCGCGATCGACGCGGTAAGCATCGTCGCCACCCGTGGGCAAGTCATCCACCCAGACGGCCAGTCGCGGGTCCGGCAGCGCGCCGGCGGATTTCGTCAGCGCGCGTGCGGCAGAGGTCGCCGCGGCGCTGGCATTGAGTTCAGGCGCACGCGCGAGGGCGGCATCCAGGGCTTGTTCCAGGCTCAGTGCCCGGGCAGGCGTGCTTGCCGCACAGGCGGCGATCGCCAGCGCGAGAAGGCGCGGGCGCAATACAAAGAGGCGAGACACGGAGGTTCTCCACGCGATCGTTGTTCGATGCGTTCGGAGAGCCGAGCAGGTGAGGCCTCACGGGCGGATGCCGTGAGCGGGCAGGGCTGGTCCTTCCGAACGCGCGGGGCGATCGGTGGAGCGCTAGTTGCGGAAGACCTGGTACTGGACGCGCAGCGGCGGCGAGGCTGCGACGAGGGTAGGCGGCGTGGGCGGCGCCACGCTGCGGACTTGCGATGCCTCGGCGGCGGGCGCGAGGACGAAGAGCGCCACCAGGACCGGAAGGCTGGGCGCGGGAATCTTCAGTTCCGCGGACTGCGAGTCCTTCTGGCAGTGCGCCTTGCACAGCACCGGTGGTTCGACATGCTGGGCCTTGTGGCAATCCGGCACGTCCGCCATCGGCGCCCGCGCGAGCGCGTCAGAGGACTTGGTGCACGCGTACGCGACCGCCGTGATCTGGGCGAAGACCAGCACCAGGGCGAAGAAACAGGCGAGGCGAGAGGAGCGAAGCAGGGCGCGCACGGAAGGATTATAGACGCGGCGAAAGCCACGCCCCGCTGACCTGCATCAGTTCGCGACCGCCACGCGTTGCAACTGGCGACGGCGTTCCTGCTCGCGCCACCACATGCGCAGGCCCAGCAGCAGGGCGAGGATTGCGGCGTAGATCAGCGGCTCGGTGATGTCTCGCTTGACCAGCCACCAGTAGTGGATCACGCCGAGAATGCCGATTGCGTAGATACTGCGGTGAAGCGCCTGCCAGCGTCGCCCGCCGAGCGCACGGATTGCCGCGTTGAAGGAGGTCGCCGCGAGCGGGATCATCAGCACGAAGGCGGCGAAGCCCGCGGTGATGAAGGGGCGCTTCACGATGTCGTGGGCGATGCCGTTCCAGTCGAAGAACTGGTCCAGCCACAGGTAGGTGATGAAGTGCAGGCTCACATAGAAGAAGGCGAAGAGCCCGAGCATGCGCCGCAGCCGTACCAGCCAGTGCCAGCCGGTGAGCTTGCGCAGCGGCGTGATCGCGAGCGTGATGAGCAGGAAGCGCAGGGTCCAGTCGCCGCTCGCATGCGTAATCGCCTCGATCGGATTAGCGCCCAGCGCGTCTTGCAGGAGGGCGCGCAGGTTCCATAGGAAAGGCAGCAGGCTCACGGCGAAGAGCACGATCTTGAGCGTCAGGATCTGGCGCGGGCCGGGCGCGCGCAGGCCCGCCGAACGGGAATGGGCGGCCATCAGAAGAACTTGCGCAGGTCCATGCCGTTGTAGAGGCTCGCAACCTGCTCCGCGTAGCCGTTGAACATCAGTGTCTTGCGCTTGGAGAACTCGCCCAGGCGGCGTTCGGTGGCCTGGCTCCAGCGCGGATGATCCACGGTCGGATTCACGTTGGAGTAGAAGCCGTACTCCTCGGGCGCGGCGTTGTTCCAGGCGGTGGCCGGCTGCTTGTCGACCAGGCGGATGCGCACCAGCGATTTCGCGCCCTTGAAGCCGTACTTCCAGGGCACCACCAGCCGGATCGGCGCGCCGTTCTGGCCGAGCAGCTCTTCGCCGTAAAGACCGACGGCGAGGATGGTCAGCGGATGCATCGCCTCGTCCAGGCGCAGGCCTTCGGTGTAAGGCCAGTCGAGGATGCGACGGCCGAGGCCGGGCATGGTCTTCTCGTCCGCGACGGTCGTGAATTCCACGTACTTCGCGCTGCCCAGCGGCTCGACCTGCTTGAGCAGGGCGGAGAGCGGGAAGCCGTCCCAGGGGATGACCATCGACCAGCCTTCCACGCAGCGCATCCGGTAGATGCGCTCTTCGATAGGCGCGAGCTTGAGCAGGTCTTCGATCGCGAAGCTGCGTGGCTTCGCGCAGAGGCCTTCGACGCGCACCGTCCAGGGGCGTAGCTTGAGGGCGCCGGCGCGATCAACGGGGTCGCCCTTGTCGGTGCCGAACTCGTAGTAGTTGTTGTAGCTGGTGACCGACTTGAGGGGCGTCGGCGTCTCAGTCGTAGAGAGCGGGCTCTTCACCACGCTGGGCAGGCGCGCCGCTTCGGCCAGGCCGGGCAGCGAGAGCCCTGCGAAGGCCAGGCCCGCGAGCCCCATGTCGCGCACGAAAGCGCGACGGCCTCGGTAGAGCGTGTCGGAAGTGATTTCTGAGGGCGGGATATCGGCGGGGCGACGGATCAGCATGCTGCAATCTCCTGGCGGCTTTCCGATTTAGACCGGGCGAGAGCCGCTGGCCTTACATCAGCCATGGACAGATGTCCTGCGCCACGCGTTCGCGCTCGTCGCAGGGACCGAGCGGAGCGCCCGTTACCGCCTCAGCGCGCCGCGATGTTCTGCGTTTGCTGGGTCGCCGCGTAGGGGATCGCATAGCCCCACTGTTTCTCCCAGGCACCACGCACGAGATTCGGATACTCCGGGCGGCCCAGGCTGCCGTTGTAGCGCCCCAGCGCGCGATAGAGGTCGCCCTTCTCGATGTCCAGATAGTGGCGAAGGATCGTGCAGCCGAAGCGCAGGTTGGTGCGGATATGGAAGAGGTTCTGGCCCTTGCTGCCGATGAGGTCCACCCAGAAGGGCATGACCTGCATGTAGCCGCGTGCGCCGGCGCCCGACAGGGCGTACTTCTTGAAGCCGCTCTCCACCTGGATCAGGCCCAGCACCAGTTGCGGATCGAGGCCCGCGCGCTGGGCCTCGTAATAGACCGTCTTGAGGAAGTCCAGCCGCTCCTGCGGGTCGGGCATGCGCTTGGCGAGCTTCTGTGACATCTCACCCAGCCAGCGCACCTTCTCTTCCGGGCTGGGGAAGATCGGTTCGGGTGCGCGTGAGTCGCTGATCGCACCGTGTAAGGCCGCCTGCACGCTGGCCGCCAGCGGTTCGTACTGCTGCGCGCCGGCGAAGACCAGCGTGGGCAGGCAGGCGAGAGCGGCGGCGAGCAGGCGGAAAGTACGCATCAGGAAGCCAGTCGTTGGCGCAGGAAGTCGGCGACTTCGCCAGCGGGGACCTTGGTCGCTTCGGCATCGCGGCGGGCCTGGTACTCGACCACGCCTTCCTTGAGGCCGCGATCGCCGATCACCACGCGATGCGGGACACCGATCAGTTCCCAGTCCGCCAGCGCTACGCCGGGGCGTTCGCCGCGATCATCCAGCAGCACTTCGACGCCGGCCTGCCGGAGTTCGGCGTAGAGCGCGTCGGCGGCTTCTCGCACGGCGTCGGAGCGGTCGTAGCCCAGCGGCACGACGACGATGCGGAAGGGCGCCATCGCGTCCGGCCAGATGATGCCGCGCGCGTCGTTGTTCTGTTCGATGGCCGCGCCCAGGATGCGCGAGACGCCGATGCCGTAGCAGCCCATCACGGCGGGCTTGGGCTTGCCGTTCTCGTCGAGGAAGCTGCAGTTCATCGCCTCGGAATACTTGGTGCCGAGGAAGAAGACGTGGCCGACTTCGATGCCGCGCTGGATCGCGATGTGGCCCTTGCCGTCGGGCGAGGGATCACCTTCGACCACGTTGCGGATGTCCGCCACCAGATCAGGCTCGGGCAGGTCACGACCCCAGTTCACCCCGCGCAGGTGGAAGCCGGTTTCGTTGGCGCCGGTGACGAAGTCGCTCATGTTGGCGACGGTGCGGTCGGCGATGACCTTCACGTTCTTCGTGCCGATCGGGCCCAGGTAGCCGGGCGGGCAGCCGAAGGCCGCGACGATCTCGGATTCGGTGGCGAAGCGGAAACCGGCCTTAAGGCCTTCCAGCTTGCCGACCTTCACTTCGTTGAGCTCATGGTCGCCGCGGACCAGCAGCAGCCAGATCTGTGCGCTTTCGTCCGCACTGTTGTCCGCGCTTTCGTCCGAGTCGGTAGCGAGCACGACGGACTTGACCGTCTGCGCGAGCGGCAGGCCGAGGAAGGCTGCGACGTCCTCGCACTTGCTCTTGTCGGGCGTCGCGACCTTTTCGAAGGCCAGCGCGGCGGCGGCGCGGCTGCCGATCAGCGCGACGGCTTCGGCCAGCTCGATGTTGGCGGCGAAGTCGGAGTCGGGCGAATAGGCGATCGCGTCCTCGCCGGTGTCGGCAATGACCTGGAACTCATGGCTGCGCGAACCGCCGATGGCGCCGGTGTCGGCCGCGACGGCGCGGAACTGCAGGCCCAGGCGTTCGAAGATGCGGCAGTAGGTTGCGTACATCGTTTCATAGCTCTTGATCGCGCCGGCCTCGTCGCGGTCGAAGGAGTAGGCGTCCTTCATCACGAACTCGCGGCCACGCATCACGCCGAAGCGCGGACGGCGCTCGTCGCGGAACTTGGTCTGGATCTGGTAGAAATTCTTGGGGAGCTGGCGGTAGCTCTTGATCTCGCTGCGGGCGAGGTCGGTCACGACTTCTTCCGAGGTCGGCTGGATCACGAAATCGCGCTCGTGGCGATCCTGGAAGCGCAGCAGTTCTTCGCCCATCTTTTCCCAGCGGCCGGTCTCCTGCCACAGCTCGGCAGGTTGCACCACCGGCATCAGCAGCTCGATCGCACCGGCGCGATCCATCTCTTCACGTACCACCTGCTCGACCTTGCGCAAGACCCGCAGCCCCATCGGCATCCAGTTGTAGATACCGGCGGCGACCTTCTTGATCAGGCCTGCACGCAGCATCAGCTTCTGTGAAGTGATGTCGGCGTCGGCGGGGGCTTCCTTGAGGGTGGAGATGAAGTACTGGCTCGCTCGCATGGCAAATGGCTAATTCGGGGCAAACGCGAATTCTAGCCTAGCGCTGCGCTGCTTTTACTTTGTTTCGCTGCTATGAAAGAATCCCAAGCAGTCATAGTTTTTCAGGTGGTCTTCCATGCTCGACCGGGACGGCTATCGCCCCAACGTCGGCATCATCCTGGCCAACGCGCGTAACGAGGTCTTTTGGGGTAAGCGCATTCGCGAGCATTCCTGGCAGTTTCCCCAAGGCGGTATCAAGCACGGGGAATCGCCGGAACAGGCGATGTACCGCGAGCTCTTCGAAGAAGTGGGCTTGCGGCCCGAGCACGTCAAGATTCTCGGACGTACGCGCAGCTGGCTGCGATACGACGTTCCCCGCCACTGGGTGAAGCGCGAATGGCGCAGCACCTACCGTGGCCAGAAGCAGATCTGGTTCCTGCTGCGCCTTGTCGGGCGCGACAGCGATGTATCCCTGCGTACCAACGAGAAGCCGGAGTTCGACGCCTGGCGCTGGTCGGAGTACTGGGTGCCGTTGGACTCGGTGATCGAGTTCAAGCGCCAGGTCTACCGGCTGGCGCTCAACGAGCTCGCCAGCGTGCTTTTCCGCGGCACCAATCCGCGTCGTCCGGACGCCTACCTCGTGGCTTCGGAGGCCGTCGAGGAGCACGCCGTCGCGCATAAGGAGCGCTGATGCTCGACACTGCCATCACGGAATTCGACCGTGCCCTGCGCACGGTCTTCGCCACGGCCCGGAGCACACGCGCCGTGCCCGGCGCGGATCTGCCCGAAGCCGAGCTGTCGGAGGCAGAAAAGCGCCATGCGGCCGGGTTGATGCGGGTGAATCACGTCGGCGAGATCTGCGCGCAGGCCCTGTACCAGGGTCAGGCGCTGACCTCGCGCGATCCTGAGGTGACCCGTGCCCTGCGCCATGCGGCGGAGGAAGAGACCGAGCATCTGGCCTGGACCGAGCAACGGCTGGCTGAACTGGGTTCGCGCAAGAGCCTGCTCAATCCGCTCTGGTATCTCGGCGCGCTCAGCATGGGTGTGGTGGCCGGGCGCTTGGGCGATCGCTGGAACCTGGGCTTCCTGGCGGAAACCGAGCGGCAGGTCGAGGCGCATCTTGAAGGGCATCTGTCCAAGCTGCCGGAGGCCGACGCCCGTTCGCGCGCGGTCGTTGACCAGATGAAGCAGGATGAAGCCGAGCATGCCGCTACCGCGGTGCGACTCGGTGCCGCCGGATTGCCTGCGCCCGTTCGCAGTGCGATGCGTTTCGCGTCCTCGATCATGACGCGGACCGCCTACCGGATCTGATCCCGGGAAGGCGAATGCGGGGCGCGTAACGCGCCCCGCTATATATAAGCAGCCGTCGCGGGCGCCTCAGCCCTCGATGATCTCGAAGTCGTGCGTGATCTCGGCGGTCTTGCCCAGCATGATCGAAGCCGAGCAGTACTTTTCCGCCGACAGCTTGATCGCGCGTTCCACCGCCTCGTGCTTCAGCGCCTTGCCCGTCACGATGAAGTGATAGTGGATGCGGGTGAAGACCTTCGGGTCGGCCTCGGCGCGCTCGGCCTTGAGTTCGGCTTCGCAGCCGGTGATGGCGTGACGGCCGCGCTGCAGGATCATGACTACGTCGAAGGCCGCACAGCCGCCAGCCCCCGCGAGCAGGAGTTCCATCGGGCGCGGCGCGCGGTTCTTGCCGCCTGCGTCAGGCGCGCCTTCCATGTTGAGGAAGTGTCCGCTGCCGGTGCTCGCCAGGAAAGTGGCGCCATCGACCCATTTCACGCTGCATTCCATTGAATCAACCTCTCGAAAAACGTTCTCTGAACAGGGTTTCTCGATTCTATCGCAGGCCCTCCAGTACGCCCGCGCATGCTGCAAAGCAGCAAATGGTGCGGTGGGCATAAGGGTTGTGTGCAGAATGCTTACTGAACCCTGGGTCATGTGCTGAAAAAAGCACTTTAAAAACAATTGCGTACAGAGCTATAAGTGCCGCTTATCTGTAGATTAATAAGTTCTGTCGAATCGAGACCTCTAAATCTTGCGTTGCACAAGCTCGATGTCCATAATTTGAACCGTAGCGATTGATTCCGGTGACGCAAGCCGAAGTCGATCCGATTTGTCTCCTCCACCCTCCTCCTTTGGTGTGGACTTGGCGCAGCTCGCAGAGCTGCGTTTTTTTTGCCTATACGTTCCCGAGGTTTGACACGGCCAGAGACGCCTGTGTAGAATCGCGGGCTTTCCGCATTTCATTTGGGCCTGGAACAAGGTCCTAGATTATCTAAGGACACGCTATGAGGACGTTTTCTGCCAAGCCGCACGAGGTACAGCGTGATTGGTACGTGGTGGACGCGACCGACAAGGTTCTGGGCCGCCTCGCATCTGAAATCGCTCGCCGTCTGCGCGGCAAGCACAAAGCCATCTATACCCCGCACGTCGATACCGGCGACTTCATCGTTGTGGTCAACGTTGAAAAGCTGCGCGTGACGGGTGACAAGGCGCAAGACAAGAAGTACTACCGTCACTCGGGCTACCCGGGCGGTATCTACGAAACCAACTTCCAGAAGCTGCAGCAACGCTTCCCGGATCGCGTTCTGACCAAGGCCGTCAAGGGCATGCTGCCCAAGGGCCCGCTGGGTTACGCGATGCTCAAGAAGCTCAAGTGCTACGCTGGTGCTGCTCACCCGCACACCGCGCAACAGCCCAAGACCCTCGACATCTGATCCGGAGCGAAGCAATGGCCTTCCCCAATAACCACAACTACGGCACCGGCCGCCGCAAGACTGCAGTGGCGCGTGTCTTCCTGAAGCCGGGCTCCGGCAACATCACGGTCAACGGCAAGCCGCTGGACGTGTTCTTCTCGCGCGAAACCGGCCGCATGATCGTGCGTCAACCGCTGCAGCTGACCGAGACCCTGACCCGCTTCGACATCCAGGTGAACGTCGACGGTGGTGGTGAGTCCGGCCAAGCTGGTGCCGTGCGCCACGGCATCACCCGTGCCCTGATCGATTTCGACGCTGAGCTCAAGCCCGTGCTGAAGCGCGCTGGCTTCGTGACCCGCGATGCTCGTGAAGTCGAGCGTAAGAAGGTCGGTCTGCACGGCGCCCGTCGTCGCAAGCAATTCTCCAAGCGCTGAGATTTTTTCAGCCGTTGGAATCGAAAGGCCCGCATTTGCGGGCCTTTTGTTTTGGGGCGCGGGAAAGAGGATGCGGTGGTTCCTCGTTCCGGTTTCCAGGTCAAATTCCCGACTCCGTATCCGCGCATGAGGCGGCAGTCAGGCTGGGCGTCCCACATCCGCTTGAGGTGCTGGTCAGCCTTCCGGCTTCGGGCAGGTTTTCTAGCGTCAAGCCTCTGGTTCGACTGTCGCGCTTCGCCAGGGCTTACTCCCGCCCGCCGGCTTTGCGTTCAAGGCGTGCGTCTTTCGCGGGGTCGTCCTATCGCGCGAGGCCATCGCCGCCGCCCCAAAAGACAAAGGCCGCATTCGCGGCCTTTGTCTTTTGCGCTCTGCCGTCACGCGAACGGCAGGAGATTCTTCGCGATCATTCCTTGCGCTTGTCACGCTCGATCAGCGCGTAGGCGCTGTGGTTGTGGATCGACTCGAAGTTCTCGGACTCGACCACGTACTGATACACGCGTGCCTCCTGGTTGAGCTGATCCGCGACGTCGCGCACCATGTCCTCGACGAACTTCGGATTATCGTACGCGCGCTCGGTGACCCACTTCTCGTCCGGCCGCTTGAGCAAGCCGAAGAGTTCGCAGGAGGCCTGCTTCTCCACCATCTCGACGATCTCCTCGACCCACACCCGCTCGGTCGCCTTGAAAGTCACCGTGACGTGCGAGCGCTGGTTGTGCGCACCGCGCTCCGAGATCTTCTTCGAGCAGGGGCAGAGGCTGGTGACCGGCACTACGACGGTAGCGGTGAATTCACTGCTGCCGTCCGGAAGGATCTCGCCGATGAAAGTGACGTCGTAGTCGAGCAGACTCTTCACGCCCGAGACCGGTGCGGTCTTGTTGATGAAGTAGGGGAAGCTCATCTCGATGTGGCCGGTCGTGGCTTCGAGGCGATCCACCATCTGGCGCAGCATCGGCTCGAAGGACTCCACCGAGATCTCGCGTTCGTGGTTGTTGAGGATCTCCACGAAGCGCGACATGTGGGTGCCCTTGAAGTTGTGCGGCAAGCCCACGTACATGTTGAAGGTCGCGACCGTGTGCTGCGCGCCACCGCTACGGTCCGAGACCTTGACCGGATGGCGGATCGACTTGATGCCGACCTTGTTGATCGCGATCTTGCGCGGGTCTTCGCTGCTCTGCACGTCGGGCATCGCGGCGTCACGGGAAAGCGTCTGGGTGCTCATGCTCGTTTCCTGGGGGCCGACGTGAGTTCTCGCCATCGCTTGCGCCGAGAAAATGTCTGCGGTGGAGCGACTTGGATGCGACTGCAAACGGCAGCCGGCCTGGGTTGATGCGTTCGGGGGAGGGCTGCCGGGCTGTCCGTCTTGAGGACGATCAAACCCCGGCGACCGAACGCAGTTTACGTTTCCCGACTATTTTACTCAACTATCGGCGTGATAGGAGCTTAGTACGGTGGGTTCTGACGCGTTCCAGGACGGAGGCTGCATCCAAGCCTACTTCCGCCAGCAGTTGAGCCTGGTCGCCGTGATCGACGAAGCGATCAGGCAGACCAAGCCGTAGCACCGGAACCATCAGGCCTTCTTCCTCAAGCAGGCGGGTGACTTCCGAACCCGCGCCGCCGACGACGGCATTCTCTTCCAGCGTGACCAGCAGGCTGTGCGATTCGGCCAGCTTGAGGATCAACTCACGGTCCAGCGGTTTCACGAAGCGCATGTTGGCAACGCTCGCGTCGAGGCTTTCGCCGACTTCGAGCGCGGCGCCCAATAGCGAACCGAAGGCGAGTAGGGCGATGTCCTTGCCTTCGCGACGGAGTTCGCCCTTGCCGATCAGCAGCGTGGAGAAGTCCTTGCTCGGCAGCTTGCCGGAGCCGCTGCCGCGCGGGTAGCGGACGGCGGTCGGGCCTTCATGGTGGTAGTAGGCGGTCGACAGCATGCGGCGACATTCGTCCTCGTCCGCTGGCGCCATGATCACCATGTTGGGCACGCAGTTCAGGTAGGACAGATCGAAGACGCCGTGGTGGGTCGCGCCGTCGGCGCCCACCAGGCCACCGCGGTCGATCGCGAACATGACGGGCAGGTTCTGCAGCGCGACGTCGTGGATCAACTGGTCGTAGGCACGCTGCAGGAAGGTCGAGTAGATCGCGACGACAGGTCGCTTGCCCTCGCAGGCGATACCCGCGGCGAAGGTCACCGCATGTTGCTCGGCGATGCCGACGTCGTGATAGCGATCCGGGAACTGTTCGGCGAAGCGGACCATGCCCGAGCCTTCGCGCATCGCCGGCGTTATCGCCACCAGGTCCGGGTCGTGCGCCGCCATGTCGCAGAGCCAATCACCGAAGACCTGCGTGTAGGTCAGCTTGCCGCCGCCCTTGCCGGTCTGGATGCCGGCGGTGTGGTCGAACTTGGAGACGCCGTGGTAGAGGATCGGGTCCGCTTCGGCGAGCTTGTAGCCCTGGCCCTTGCGGGTCACCACATGCAGGAACAGCGGGCCCTTGAGCTGCTTGAGGTTCTGCAGCGTCGGGATCAGCACGTCGAGGTCGTGGCCGTCGATCGGTCCGATGTAGTTGAAGCCGAACTCCTCGAAGAGCGTGCCCGGCGTGATCATGCCCTTCACATGCTCTTCGACGCGCTTGGCGAGTTCGAGCATGGTCGGCGAGCCGCGCAGCACGCGTTCGCCAACACGGCGGGCCGCGTTGAAGGTGCGGCCGGACATCAGGCGCGCCAGGATGTTGGTCAGTGCACCCACCGGCGGCGAGATCGACATCTCGTTGTCGTTGAGGATGACCAAGAGGTCGGTGTCGAGCACGCCGGCATTGTTGAGTGCCTCGAAGGCCATGCCGGCGCTCATCGCGCCGTCGCCGATCACGGCGATCGCCTTGCGCGGCGTTTCCGCGCCCTTGCTCGCTACGGCCATGCCCAGTGCGGCGGAGATCGAGGTCGAGCTGTGCGCGGTACCGAAGGTGTCGTAGGCGCTCTCGCTGCGGCGCGGGAAGCCGGAAATCCCGTGGTACTGGCGCAGAGTTGCCATGCCCTCGCGGCGGCCCGTCAGGATCTTGTGGCCGTAGGTCTGGTGGCCCACGTCCCAGACGATGCGGTCTTCAGGCGTATTGAAGACGTAGTGAAGGGCGATGGAGAGCTCGACCGTGCCGAGATTCGAGGAAAGGTGCCCGCCGGTCTTCGAGACGCTTTCCAGCAGGAAAGCCCGGAGTTCGTCGGCGAGCGGGATGAGGTCCTTGCGCTCCATGGCGCGCAGGTCAGCGGGCGACTCAATCCCTTCGAGCAGGGGATACGTGCTCATCGTGGTTCGGCAATCCATGTTGTCGCCGCTCAGAACGAGCGTTCGACGATGAAATCGGTCAGCTGAGCCAGCCGCTGCGCGCGGTCTCCGAAAGGCGCGAGGCAACGGTTGGCTTCGGCGCGCAGGTCGCCAGCGAAGCGCTTGGCGTCTGCGAGGCCGATCAGGCTGACGTAGGTCGGTTTGTTATGGGCGGCGTCCTTGCCGGCGGTCTTGCCCAGCGTGACGGTGTCCGCTTCCGCGTCCAGCAGGTCGTCGACCACCTGGAAAAGCAGGCCGATCGTCTTGGCGAAGTGGTCCAGGGTCTCGAGTTCGCTGTCGCTCGCATTGCCGCTCATGGCGCCGAGCAGGACGGCCGCACGGATCAGCGCGCCGGTCTTGTGGACATGCATGAACTCCAGCTCTTCAAGGCTGATGCTCTGACCCACGGCTGCAAGGTCCAGCGCCTGGCCGCCCACCATGCCGCGCGGGCCGGCCGCGCGCGCGAGCTGCAGGCTCATGCGCAGTTGCCGTGCCGGATCGGCGACGAGGCCGGGCGCCCCGATTTGCTGGAAGGCCAGCGCCTGCAGGCCGTCGCCGACGAGCATGGCGGTGGCTTCGTCGTATTCGACGTGCACCGTGGGTTTGCCGCGGCGCAGGATGTCGTCGTCCATGCAGGGCAGGTCGTCGTGTACCAGCGAATAGACGTGGACCATCTCCACGGCGCAGGCCGCGGCGTCGAGCGCGGCGGTAGGGCTGTCGGCCAGTTCGCCGGCGGCGTACACGAGCAGCGGCCGCACCCGCTTGCCACCGCCCAGGGTGGCGTAGCGCGTCGCTTCGTTGAGACGGGTTGGCGCAACGTTGGCAGCCGGCAGCGCGTGATCGAGCGCGGACTCGACCCGGTGCTGGGCCTGGCGCATCCAGGCGTTGAATTCGGTGCTGCTCATTCTTCGACGTCCTCTCCAGAGGAGAGCGGGACGAGTTGTTCGTTTTCGAGCACGCGGATCTTCTGTTCCGCGCCGGCCAGGGTGTCGTCGCAGTAGCGCAGCAGCCTGATGCCGCGTTCGTACTGTGCCAAGGCTTGTTCGAGCGGCAATTCGCTGGATTCCATGGCCGAAACGATGGTCTCAAGCTCGGACAGGGCCGCTTCGAAGGACTTGGGTTTGTCGGTGGTCTTGGGCATGGATGCGAGGCTGGCCGGGCGCGCACGCGGGCCGCGCCGGACCGCGTATCTTGCCTGAGACAACGGGCTTTTCGTACGTCGTTGTTTTAATTATACTTTGGACCCTTTTTTATTCGCCGACCTAGGTCGGGTTCGGGAGGACTTCGGGGATGACGGCAATTGCCACTCGGGCTCAACTCGCGCCGGCTGCATCACAGCTTCCGGTGTCGTGGTACTTCGACGAGAAGGTTTTCGAGCTGGAGCAGCGCCTCATCTTCGATGCCGGTCCTGGCTACGCGGGCCACGCACTCATGGCCCCGGAACGCCGTGATTTCCGCACCCAGGAATGGCTGGACCACGCCAAGCTGCTGTCCAACGACGGCCACGACCATTGGCTGATGTCCAACGTCTGCCGCCACCGCCAGGCGATCATGCTCGAAGGTTCGGGCAAGGCCGACAACATCGTCTGCCCGATCCACCGCTGGACGTACTCGGGCGAGGGCGAACTGATCGGCGCACCGCAGTTCGCGCAGAAACCCTGCCTCAATCTCAAGCGCGAAAAGCTGGAGAGCTGGCAGGGGCTGCTGTTCAAGGGGCCACGCTCGGCCAACGCAGACCTGGCGGGCATGCATCTCGCGGACCAGCTGGATTTCTCCGGCTACGTGCTCGACCACGTCGAGATCCACGAGTGCAACTACAACTGGAAGACCTTCATCGAGGTCTATCTGGAGGACTACCACGTCGCGCCCTTCCATCCGGGCTTGGGTAGCTTCGTTACCTGTGACGACCTGACCTGGCAGTTCGGCGACTGGTACTCGGTGCAACGGGTCGGCGTCACCAATCTCGCCAAGCCGGGCAGCCAGGCCTACGCCAAGTGGCATAAGGCGGTGTTGGACTACTACGGCGGGCAGTTGCCGCCGCATGGTGCGATCTGGCTGACCTATTTCCCGAACGTGATGGTGGAGTGGTATCCGCACGTGCTGGTGGTCAGCTCGCTGATCCCGCGCGGAGTGGATCGCACGACCAACGTGGTCGAGTTCTACTACCCGGAAGAGATCGCGGCTTTCGAGCCGGACTTCATCAAGGCCGAACAGGCGGCCTACATGGAGACCTGCATCGAAGACGACGAAATCGGCGAACGCATGGACCGCGGCCGTCGCGCGCTCTGGAAGGAAGGCCGCAACGAGGTCGGGCCGTACCAGAGCCCGATGGAGGACGGCATGCAGCACTTCCACGAGTTCTACCGCCGCATGCTCGGCGCGCATCTCGAAGGCTGAGCGCGCAAGCCGATTCAGAAGGCAGCGCCCAACAAAAAGCCCCGCATCGCGGGGCTTTTTGTTTCGTGGCGCGGGTGATGCGCCGGGCGCCGGTCAGTAGCGCGTCGGCGGCGCCGCGTATTCGCGCACGATCTTCCAGCCGTCGGCTTCCTTGCGGATCACCAGGGTCTTGCGTACTGCGTCCTTGTAGTCGTCCGAGGTGAAGCGTTGCGGGAAGCTCACCTCGACCTCGCCCTTGTCCAGCGGCTTGATCTCGGCCGTGCCCAGCTCCAGAGAGACCGCGCCTTTCTTCTGCGTCACGTACTTCTCGCGGAAGCGCAGCCATTCTTCGGCGCTGCGACCCCATTCCGGCTTGAACTCGTTCGAGTAGAAGCGGCGGTAGGTGACCATGTCCTTGGACTCCCAGGCCTTGGCCCAGGATTGCAGCCATGCGTTGATCTCCGCTTCGGGCGAGGCGGGCTTGGCCGGTTCCTTGGCGGCGATCGCCGCGGTTGCGAGCGGGTCGGCGTGGCGCACGCTCACATGGCGGGCGGATGCGCCTTCCACGTCCAGCGGCGAGGCTTGGTAGTACTCGTTGGCACAGGCCGTTGCGAGGTCCTCGGTGGGCGCTTCCTGGCGATCTTCGGCTGGGGCGTCCTTGGCGATCGGCGCGAGGTCGAGGGCGGCGAGCAGGCCGCTGCCGGCGGCGAGCACGCGGAAGCTGGCGAGTTCGCGGTCGTACTGGGCGTTGGTCAGCGCGCGGCGGGCGTCGAAGAGTTCGTTCTCGGTGTCCAGCAGGTCGAGCAAGGTGCGCTGACCGATGTCGAATTGCTGTCGATAAGCATCGCGCGCCTTCTCGGTCGAGAGCGCGTGCTGTTCCAGGTAGCCGAACTGCTCGGCCAGGGCGCGCACGTCGTTGAGCGCGATCGAGGACGTCTGCACGACCTCGCGGCAGGTGCGGTCGCGCGTGTCGACCGCCGCGTAGTAGAGCTCGCTCGCCTGGCGGATGCGGGCCTGATCCGAACCGCCGCGGAACAGGTTGTAGTTCAGCACCACGCGCGCGGTAGTCGAGTTGTAAGTCCCGTTCACATTGTCGAGATTGCGGTCCCAGTTCTGGCCGACCTGCAGTTCGATGTTCGGCATGTTGGCGGAACGGCGCAGGTCGGTTTCCGCGCGCGCGCTGCGCAAGTTCGCGACGGCGGCGCGGAAGCCCGGGTTGGCCGCGACGATCACCGGCAGCGGGTTGCTGCCCTTGGGCAGCTTGTCGTCAAGGCGAGGCAGGCCGGCGAGCTGCTCGGCCGGCAGGTCGCCGATGACGCGTTTGTAGCGCTGCATCACGTCGTGCAGGTTGGTGGTCTCGGTGAGCCAGTTGGAGCGGGCCAGCGCGAGACGGCCGGCGGCCTGCTCGAGGTCGACGCGGCGGCCGACGCCGGCTTTCACGCGGTCTTCGATCTGGCCGTAGATGTCCTTGTGGGTCGCCCAGTTGTCGCTCGCCAGTTCGGAGAGGCGGCGATAGCGCAGCACGTCGATGTAGGCGCGAGCGGCTTCCAGCGCCGTGTCGTCGGAGGCGCTGAGCAACTCGTAGTAACGGGTGAGTTTGGCGTAGCCCAGGCGCTTCACGTCGCTTGAGGTAGCGAAGCCATCGAAGAGCATCTGGCGCAGGGTGGCCGAGGCGCCCGGGTGGCTGAACCAGCTGGAATCACGGGTGGTCGGGTAGTCCTGCTTCTCGGTGCCGGCGAAGGCCTGCACATCGAGACGGGGCAGGTAGCTGCCGCGGGACGCGCTCTGCTCTTCCTCGGCTGCGCGCAGATTGTGGTAGCGCGAAGCCGTTTCGGGGTTGTGCAGGATGGCCTGTTCGACCGCCTGCGGCAGGTTGTTGGTCGCAAAGGCCGTCGGGCTCAGGGCCAGTGCCGTTGCCAGAGCGAGCGCGTTGACGCTGTGACGCTTCATTGGGGGAATATCCTCGATGCCAAATCGATGTCCCGACATTGCAATTGCATAAATGCCGGGACATGCCGGGAGTCAGGTGCAGACCATACAGACCTTACAAAGTGCCCGGGGCTCCGCGCGCCAAGATTTGACACGTGTGTCGGAAAATTTAACGCCTATTTGCTTTTGCACCGCATCAACGGCCTTGCGCAAGGCTTGACGCGCCTCGGCGCGGGGCGGTGCAATCCGCCCCGTGACCGCCCGCGCCGATCGGTTCCCTCCCGCTTTGCGGGCCCGCAGCTGGATGCAAGCCGTGCTTGCGCTGGCCGCGCTCTGCTGCGCGCTGCTGGCCTGGGCGGCCAACGATGCGCAGATGATCGACGCTGCCATGCAGCGTTACGGCACCGCCGGCGCGACCGCCGTGCGGGATTGGCGCGCGCTGGTTGCGAGCTTGCCGGGCAAGGCGGAAGAGCTGCAGCTACGCAGCGTCAATGACTTCTTCAACCGGCGCGTGCGCTTCGCCGACGACCAGGAAATCTGGAACCAGCCCGATTACTGGGCCACGCCGATCGAGACGCTGGGCCGCGGCGCGGGTGATTGCGAGGACTTCGCGCTGGCCAAGTACTTCAGCCTGCGCGAGGCCGGCGTGGATGCCGCCAAGCTGCGCCTGATCTATGTCCGTGCGCGCATCGGCGGACCCGACAGCAGCATCACCCAGGCCCACATGGTCGTCGGCTACTACGCCACGCCCGATGCGGAACCGCAGGTGCTCGACAACCTTATTGGCGATATCCGGCCGGCGTCGCGCCGCCCGGACCTTTCACCGGTATTCAGTTTCAACAGCGAGGGCGTGTACGCCGGCGGCTCGGTCAGTTCGATCGAACGGCTCACGCGCTGGAAGGGGCTGCTGCTGCGCATGCGCTCCGAAGGCTACGCCCCGCAATAGAAGAGATTCAAAGAGGAACTCCCATGTCATTGCTCCGCCAGCTCTGGATCGTCGCCGTCGTGGCCTGTGCGCTCGCCTTTGCGGGCAGCTTCGCGATCAGCCTCATCACCGCGCGCAGCTATCTTCAGCAGCAGTTGCTGGCCCAGGCCAACGATGGCGCGGCGGCCCTGGCGCTGTCGATGTCCCAGCAGGCGCAGGACGACGCGACGGCCGAGCTGATGGTGAGCGCGCTCTTCGACTCCGGTCACTTCGAGCGGATCCGCTACGAAGACGAACATGGCCGCACCGTGGTCGAGCGCGTGGCCGCGGAGCCCGCGGGCGGCGTGCCCGGCTGGTTTACCGGAATGCTGCGCCTGGATCCGCAGCCGGGCACCGCGCTCGTCAATCACGGCTGGAACCAGGCCGGCAAAGTGACCCTGGTGCCGTACACCCGCTTTGCCTACGAGGCGCTGTGGAAGGGCGCGATCCAGCTTTCCATCGTCATGGTCGGGCTGGCGCTGATCCTGGGCCTGAGCCTGAGTGTGCTGGTGCGCTGGCTGCGCGGGCCGCTCAACGAGATGGTCGCGCAGGCGGAGGCGATCGGCGAACGCCGCTTCGTCACCATGCGCGAACCCAAGGTGCGCGAGCTGCGTTCGGCCGTACGCGCCTTGAACCTCATGGTCGACCGCGTGCGGGTGATGTTCGGCGAGCAGGCCTCGCGGATCGAGGATCTGCGCACCGAGGCGAATCGCGATCCGCTCACCGCGCTGCCCAATCGCGGTTTCTTCCTCGGTCGCCTGCGTAACGAACTGCAGGACGAGGACGCCGCACCCAGCGGCGCCCTGGCGCTGGTGCGCATCGCAGGGCTGGCGGATCTCAACCGTCGTCTCGGACGCGAGCGTACGGACGCGCTGCTGCGTTCCGCCGCCGAGGTACTGCGCGAAGTCGCAGCGGGCGAGGCCGACTATTTCGTCGCCCGCCTCAACGGTGCGGACTTCGCCTGGCTGATGCCCGGCGCCGATCCCGAGACCGCACGCCGGCTTTCCGTATCGGCGGCGCGCGCGCTGGAGGCATTGCATCGCCATGGCCATGCGGACCAGAGCCCGGTGGGCTTCGTCGGCGTCGCGCTCTTCCATCGTGGCGACGAACTCGGCCATGTGATGGCCCGCGCCGACGCGGCCCTGATGCGGGCCGAGCGCGGTGAGGATGCTGAGCCGGTGATCAGTGCCTACGACACGCCACTGGTGGCGCGCACGCAGGACGAATGGCGCACCTTGCTGCAATCGGCGCTGCACGCCCGGGACTTCGCGCTCGCGGGCTTCCCGGTCGCGCATGTGGATGGTCGCCTGTGGCATGAGGAAGCCATGATGCGGATGCGCGCGCCGGATGATGGTGCGCCCTGGACCGCGGGCCAGTTCATGCCGGCGGCGGACCGCCTGGGCATGACCGCCTCACTGGACCTGCTCGCGGTGGAGCTGGCTCTCCAGCGCCTGCATCACTCGCACGACCCGATCGCAGTGAATCTCTCGCCGATCTCGCTCACCAATCTGCAGTTCCGCGAAGGCCTGCAGCGCCTGCTCGCGGCCTCACCGACGATGGCGCGTCGCTTGTGGGTGGAAGTCTCGGAGCGCGGACTCGACCAGGGGCTCTCAGGCCTTGCGGCGGTCGCGCCCATCCTGTCGCAGCACGGCTGCAAGCTGGGCATCGAACACTTCGGCCGCCACTTCTCCGCAATCCCGCGCCTCTACGCGCAGCGGGTGGACTACCTCAAGGTGGACGGCAGCTTCGTCGCCGGCATCGAAGAGAACGCGGGCAACCAGCGCCTGATCAAGGCGATTGTCGACGTCGCACGAGGCCTCGACATCCAGGTGCTGGCCGAGCGGGTCAGCACGCCGGCGGAATGGCATACGCTCGCTGAACTGGGCGTGGCCGGCGTGACCGGGCCGGCGGTGACAGAGCGACTGCGGCAACCGGGCTGAGGCGGGAGCCGGCAAGGGTTGCCCGACTCGCTGTCGGGCGGCTCGGCGTATGGGAGCGCGTATGAGCGGCCGCCGGGGGCCCCTCAGTAGTCCCTCAGCGGCCGCCCGTGGCCTTCAAGCCCGCGATTCCAGCTCCGACCAGCGGTCCAGCATCTCGAGCAGCTGCTCCTCGATCTCGGCCAGGCGGGTGTTCATCTTGGGGACTTCGGCGGCCTGCGAGCGGTAGACCTCCGGATCGGCGAGGCGCTGTTGCAGCGAGGTCTGTTCGGCTTCGAGCTTGGCGATGCGTTCGGGCAGGGCGTCGAGCTCGCGCTTCTCGTTGAAGCTGAGCTTCTTCGCTGCGGGCTTGGCTTCTATGCCGGCCGCGGGTGTCGGTGCAGGCGTCGCCGGCTTGGCAGGTTTCGTTTCCGCCGCAGCGGCCGGCGGAGCGGTACGCACACGAGCCCAGTCGCTGTAGCCGCCGGCATACTCCTTCCAGGCGCCGTCACCTTCAGAGGCGATTACCTGGGTGACCACGTTGTCGAGGAAGGCGCGGTCGTGGCTCACCAGCAGCACGGTGCCGGCGTAGTCCTGCAGCAGTTCTTCCAGCAGCTCCAGCGTCTCGATGTCGAGGTCGTTGGTCGGTTCGTCGAGTACCAGCACGTTGGCGGGGCGGGCGAACAGGCGCGCGAGCAGCAGGCGGTTGCGCTCGCCGCCGGAGAGCGACTTGACCGGCGAGCGTGCACGGCTCGGGGCGAAGAGGAAGTCCCCCAGATAGCCGATCACATGCTTGCGGGTGCCGCCGATTTCCACGAACTCCGAGCCGGGGCTGATCACGTCGGTGAGCGCGGCCTCGGGGTCGAGCTGGGTACGGAACTGATCGAAGTAGGCGATCTGCAGGCGCGCGCCGATGCGCACCTGGCCGTCGTCCGGCTGCAGGTCGCCGAGGATCAGTTTGAGCAGCGTTGTCTTGCCCGCGCCATTGGGGCCGATGAAGCCGATGCGGTCGCCGCGCAGGATGCGGGTGGAGAAATCGCGCACCACCGTGCGGGCGCCGTAGCGCTTGGTCACGTTGTGCAGCTCGGACACCATCTGGCCGCTGGCTTCGCCGCGTTCGAGCTGGAAGCTCACCTGGCCCAGGCGTTCGCGGCGCGCGGTGCGTTGGCTGCGCAGCGATTCGAGTCGCGCGACGCGGCCGACGCTGCGCGTGCGACGCGCTTCTACGCCCTTGCGGATCCACGCTTCTTCCTGCGCGAGGAACTTGTCGAATTCGGCGTTGGCTTTCTCTTCCATCGCCAGCAGGTCGGCCTTGCGCCGCTGATATTCGGTGAAGCTGCCCGGGAAGCTCGCGAGCTTGCCGCGATCCAGCTCCACGATGCGGGTGGCGATCGCGTCCATGAAGCTGCGGTCGTGGGTGATCACCACCACCGCGCCGCCATGGCTACGGATCAGCTCCTCCAGCCAGGCGATCGCGTCGATGTCCAGATGGTTGGTCGGCTCGTCGAGCAGCAGGAGCTCGGGCTCGCCGACCAATGCGCGGGCAAGCGCGACACGTTTGATGCCGCCGCCCGAAAGGCTATCGACCCTCGCCTCGCCATCCAGGCGAAGGCGGGTTAGGACCTGTTCCACCTTGTGGTGCAGCACCCAGCCATTGCCGGCTTCCAGCGCATGCTGCAGCTCGGCGAGTCGCGTCATGGCGGACTCGTCGCCGTTCGCCAGGGCCTGGGCCGCGACGTGGTAGTCGGCGATCAGCCGTGCGGTCTCGCCCACGCCTTCGGCCACCGTGGCGAAGACGCTGCGGTCCAGCGCGAAGTCCGGTTCCTGCGCGACATAGGCCATGCGCAGGCCCGGCTGGCGCCAGATGGTGCCGTCGTCGAGCCTCGCGGCTTCGTCGGCCATGGCGCGCAGCAGCGAGCTCTTGCCGGTGCCGTTGCGGCCGATGAGGGCGATCTTCTCGCGCGGTTCGACCACCAGGGCGGCGTGGTCCAGCAGGGCGACGTCGCCAAAGGCGAGACAGGCGTCGTCGAGGGTGAGGAGGGGCATGGCGATAGATGGAACTGGCGTGCAACGGGGAGGCTGGATTCTACGCGTCCCGGTGCCGGACCGCGGATTGCGCACTTCGGCTGCGCCGCAGGGTATCCGGGTCGGCTATACATGTAGTGGGCGGCGCAGCGAGGCTGCCGAGCGATGACCACCAAACAGGAGCGCGGTGCATGTCGGAATCTCGTTTGCCGCTGAGTGCCGAAGTCGTTGCCGGACTGGCGTTCGTCCTGGTCTTCGCCATCGTGCTTTCCGCCCTGGGGTCGCTCAACCTCCTGTTCGCGCGGCATGGGCTGAGCGATCAGGCGCAGCAGATGCTCTACCAGCTGGAGGACGCGGCCGTCGAGGCCCACGAGGTCCTGGACGCTCTGCCAGGCTACGAGGCGCTTGGCTGCACGGACGGCGTCAGCCCGGTGCTGGCGCGGCAGGTCTTTCGGCATGGCTATGTGCGATGGATCGCCGTGATGCGCGACGGTGCCGTGGTCTGCCGCAGCGACGCCGCGCATGTGCGCATGCAGGGCGAACGGACCCTGCGCCCGTTCCGCGAAGGCTGGTGGTTCGGCTCGCTGCGCCGCGATGACGGGACGATGGACCTCTTCCTCATCCGGCAGGTCGGCCCGTATCAGTACGCGGCCAACGTGGAGCCATTGCTCTACGACTTCCTCTCCCATTTCGCCTGTGTCGACTGCACGGCCTACGAGGCGACGGTCGAGGGCTCGCCGCGGTTTGTCTTCGGCTCGCGCCCGCTCGCTGTGGCGACCATGCTCAGCACGACGCGCAGCCGTCGGCATGGCACCACGGAGATCACGCTGCGCCTGTCGGCGGACGCTCGCTATCTCGCCCACTATCGCGGCGTAGGCTGGGCGACATCCGCCTTCATCGCGGCCTTGGCCGCAGCGCTTGCGGCGGGCTTGCTCTACCGCCTGTTGCGCGCACGCAGTTCGATGGACTACCTGATCCGCGAGGCACTCCGCCGTCGCGAGTTCGTTCCTTTCTACCAGCCCATCGTGAGCACCCGCGACGCTTCCGTGATCGGCGCGGAGGTCCTGGCCCGTTGGCGACTGCGTAGTGGCGGACTCGTGCCGCCGGGGGAGTTCATCCCCTATGCCGAGGCGAATGGCTGGATCGATGCGATCACCGAGCAACTCATCGTCCGTGCCGCGCAGGATCTGGTCGCCTTCGGATGGCGCGACAGCGGTTGCTGGCTGAGCCTGAACTTCACGCCGTCGCAGGCGATGAAGACTTCCTTGCGCGAGCACCTGCTGCAGACCTGCCGCGCACACGGACTGGCGCCGCGCCACTTCGCGCTAGAGATCACCGAACGCCAGCCTTTCGAGGATCTCGCCCTCGCGCGCGAAGCGCTCGCCGGCCTGGTCGAGCAGGGCATAGAAATCGAACTCGACGACGCGGGCACCGGATTCGGCGGCTTTGCCTCGGTGCAGGAATTGCCGATCGGCACGATGAAGATAGACAAGATGTTCGTCGACGCGCTGCGATCCCCCGACGACAGCAAACGGGCGACGCTCGACGCCATCATCGATTTCGCGCGCACGGCCGCACTGAAGACGATCGCGGAAGGCGTCGAGACGCAGGCGCAGGTGGACTACCTCGTTGCCCGGGAGGTGACGGCGATACAAGGCTATTTCTATGCACGTCCGATGAGCGCGGAGGATTTTTCGCGCTGGCTCGCCGCCCGCTGAAACGCGCTGCCGCGCGGGCCGTCGCGCGTGGGCATGCGCCCGACCGGGCGGGGGAATTGTGATAGCCTTCGGCCCGCCGTGAAGGGATGTTCCGCTGTGAAGGAACGTCCAATCGCGGCGTATCCCGACGGCGTGTCCGCACCGCCGTCCGCATCCCGCCAAGATCCCGCCGTAGTTCAATGGATAGAACGGCCGCCTCCTAAGCGGCAAATACAGGTTCGATTCCTGTCGGAGGGACCACCCGCTCGTGGCGGGGCGTTGCGGGCAACATGCACGGTGCGTCGGTGAGAGGCCGACCCGCGCTACGGCTTGCCGGACCCCGCGCGATGCCATCGAGCGCCCAATCTCCTCCGGCGCACACCTCGATGCACCGTCCTCTCGCACCAAGTGTCCGCGATCCGCGATGTCCCGTAGGGGCGACTGGACCGGATGGCGCCTAGAAGCCGCTTTCCCGCAGCAGTCCGGCACCGATCTCGGTGGCTGCCTGCACGATGAAGCTGCGCCGGTCGCCGTCGAGCTGCAGCTGGCCGCGCGTCTCGCGCAGGTCGGCGGGCGCCTGGTCAAGCTGCACGAGCACATGGAAAACAGGCGAGGACGGCGGCAGTTCGCGGCCATCGGTGGTACTGGTCAGCGGCCCCTTGTAGCGCGAGGCGAGCATCGGATGCGGCAGTTGTTTCGCCCGCGTGCGCCCGATCTCGATGATCCTTCCCGGCTGTGGACGGGCTTCCCCCTCCGCATAGAAGTGCGCCGCGTTGCCCACCCGCAGGCGCTCGACGTCGCGCTGCGCAACGTAGGCATCGACCTGCCAGCGGCGTGGATCGATCAGCACGCCTATCGATTCGCGGTTGGCGATCCACTGGCCGGCGCGCCAGGCCGGATCGACGTCGCGCCATACCCCGTCGAAAGGCGCGATGAGCTGGAGCCGGGCGATTTCCAGCCGGGTTGCGCGCGATTCTTCCCGCTGCACTTCCAGGCGCTCGCGGGTGACGGCCTCCATGTCGAGCCCCGACGCGTTCGCGAGCAAGCCGGCGAGGGTCGCTTCATAGCCCCGGCGACCGGCCTCGCTTCCGGCTGCGCGCAAGACAAGGTCGGGCTGATCCAGGGTGACCAGCGTGCTGCCGGCGCGGACCTCGCCCGTGGCCTGCACCTGCTGCAGCCGTGCGGAGAAGGGCGCGAACACCTTGAGTTGGCGCTCGGAGCGCGCAACGCCCACCGCATGCACCTGGGTGCGCCACGGCAGTGCGAGCAGCAGCACGATGGCCGCCCCCAGCAGGACTGCGCCCAGGCGCCGCCGCATCGGCACGGCACTGCGGCGCGCCCACCAGTAGCGAAGCTCCCGGAGGATGGGCAAGGCGATGAACCAGCTGATCTCCACCAGGAAAAGAACGATCCCCAAGAGCTTGAAGAAGAAGTAATAGACGGCCGCCGCGATGCCCAGGAAGAGCAGCAGACGATAGACCCAGGTGCCGAAGGCGAAGGCGATCAGAAGACGTCGTCGCGGAGCGGGCAGGGGTTCGGGCCATTCCTCCTGCAGGCCGAGCAGCGTGCGATGGATGAAGGTGCGCGCGAGTGCGCCGGCACGCTCATGCAGGTTGGGGAAGTCCAGCAGGTCCGAGAGGATGAAGTAGCCGTCGAAACGCATGAAGGGGCTGGCATTGAGCGCGAGCGACAGCACCCAGCTGGTGGTGGCCAGATACAACAGCCCGTTGCGCAAAGCGCCGGGTTCGGCGAGCGCCCAGCCCAGGGTCGCGAGTCCGGCCAGGGAGAGTTCGCAGAGGATGCCGGCCGCGGCGATCGCCAGGCGCTGCTTTGCGCTGCGCAGCTTCCAGCTCTCGCCGGTGTCCGTGTAGAGCATCGGCCAGAGCACGACGAAGGCAATGCCCATGTGCGCCACGCGCAACCCGTAGCGGGTCGCGACAAGCGCATGGGCCAGTTCGTGCAGCGTCTTCGCCAGCACCAGTGCGGCGGCGAAGCTGAGCAGGCCGTCGGTGGAGAAAGACTCCACGACTGCATGCACGAAGGTGTCCCATTGCTGGAGGACCAGCACGATGCCGGTCAGGCTCGCGAACAGGACTGCAAGCCCGGTCCACGGCGAGAAAAGCCCGCGCAGCGCATGGGCGAGGTGCGCGAGCGTGGCCTGCGGCCGCACGAGCGGGATGCGGAAGAACAGGTAGTGATGCAGCCACCAGCGCCAGCTCAGCCAGTCCGCCGCGGCCTTGCCCTGGCGCAGCCGCACCAGGGCTTCGGCGGAGGGGCGCAACAGCTGGTGCCGTTCGAGGAAGCGCAGGAAATCCGCGAGCTGTTCCGGTTCCGGGCGCAGCGGCGTGTCGCGTGCGATCTCGTCGCAGATCTGCTGCGCGGGGCGCGACCAGCGAAGGAGGAACTCGAACTCCAGCCACCCGATGCGATAGAAGCGATTGAGCACCGTGTCCTGGATCACCCAGGCCGGCTCGCCGCTGGCACCCGGCGCGGCTTCCGACAGGCGCAGGTTGTCGCGCAGGGGCGGCAGCGCCGCGAAGCCAGCGTCCATGCTTACAGGCCGCTCCAGGCCCGTGCCGCGGCAATGGGCCGGCGCAGCAGGTAATAGCCCAGGCTGACCCGCTCGCCATAGAGCTTGGCGGTGCCGTGCAGGCCCAGGCGCGCATGCTCCGGCCGGCCTTCCACGCTGGCCAGCAGGCGGTAGGCAATCACACCATCGTCGCCCGGCTTGGCCTGGTAGCTCGTCTGCAGGATGCGTCCATGCAGGGGCGCGAGCGGAAAAGTGGAAAGGTAGAGCGTGACGTCGGCACCGGTTTCCAGGTTGATCGCATCGGCCACCGGCAGGTGTATCTGCATGGCAGGTTGGGCGGGATCGGAGACCTGCAGAATGCGTTCGCCGGTGACGACCGGACGCCCGATCCATTCATCGGGATCGACGAACACCGCCACGCCCGCGCGCGGTGCGAGCACGCGACTGCGTTCGAGCTGGGTCTGGACCGCCGCGAGTTCGGCGCGTCGCTGCTGCGCCACGCTGGCGAGCATCGCCAGCTCGCTCTTGCTCTGCGGGTTGTCGAAGGCGCGCTGGCTGGCCGTCTGGAGCTCGGCGTCCGCAACGGCCACCTGGCGTGCCAGCACCTCGATCCGGCTACGGAGCGGCGTCTCGTCGAAATAGAACAGTGGCGCGCCGGCGGCGACGCTCTCGTTGGGCTTCACCGCAAAACGCGCGATCACGCCGTCGATCGGCGCGCTGACCACCTGGGTTTCGCGCGACACGAGTTCCGCAGGGGCCAGGACGGTTTGCCGCACCGGGATCAGCAAGAGACCCGCAAGCACCGCGACCGCGATGGCGGTCTGCAGACGATTCGGCCGCCACGCCCAGCGCGCGCCTCGCCGCTCCAGTGCCGACCAGCAATAGGCCCAGGTCTGCCACACGCCCGCCAGCAAGGGTGTAAGCCCCTCGTTCGGCGGCGCGTCCAGGAGCAGCAGCACGAATCCGAGGCGCCGGTTCTCGGCGTCGTGCAGGGGCACTGCCCACACGCCGGCTGGCCACCATTCGGCCCAGCCTTCGGCGATCTCTGGTGGTGGCTCGATCGCAGTGCGCGCAAGCCAGCGCGGCTGCGCATCGGGCACCGTCTGCGCAAGCCACGGCCCCAGGCGCTCCAGCCAGACAAGATAGGGGCTGTCTTCCGTCGGCCGCGCAAGGCCGGAGATGCTCAGCAAGCGGACGCGCTTGCCCCGCTGCGCCAGGACAAGGGCGTGGTGCGAGGGCAGCAGCGGATACAGATCGTTGGCCATGCTGAAGGCCAGCGCATTGAGGCTGTCTGCCGCGAGCGCCCTGTCGCGCAGCGCGGCGAGCCCGAGCAGCAGTTGCGGATGGGGCAGGTGCTCGTTCATGGCGCCTTGGGCAGGCGCGCGACACCGCTCATGCCGGCCACCAGTTCCGGATGTTCGGCCGTGAGACGGCCTTCCAGCTCCACCGTCTGCGCCACCGCATCGACACGCGCATTGATCGTGCTCACGCGCGCCGGATAGGTCTTCCCGGTTTCGCTGATGGTGATGTCGAAGGTCTGCCCCACCTTGAGATTGCGCAGCAGGGTGGAGGGCACATTGAGCCGTACCTTGAGCGGACCGTTGCTGACCAGGTCGAACATCGGCGCGCCCGCAGAAACCGTCTGGTAGGGCTTGATGTAGACCTTGGCGACCCGCCCGGAAAAAGGCGCGAGCACGCGGCAGTAGCCCATCTGGGTACTGGCTAGCGCGAGCGCGCCTTCGCCCTTTTCCACCTCGGTGGTTGCGCTGAGCACCTCGATGTCGCCCGCCGCATCGAGCTGGCGCAGGCCCCGCTTGGCTTCGAGGTTCTGCTGCGCGAGCGCCAGTTCGGCCTTGGCCACCTTGGCGCGGGCCTCGACCTCGCGGCAGTCGAGGCGGGCCAGGGCCGCGCCCTTGCCCACGGTCTGTCCCAGGCGGACGCTCACGTCGCCCAGCGTGCCGTTCATCTGGGCGGACAGCGTAGTTTCCAGTTCCGGCGCCAGCAGGACGCGGATCGCATTCGGGTCGCCGAGTTGTAGGTCCGAGCCCTCGCTGCGCGCCGTCGCGGCGAAGAGCTGCGGGGCAAGCAGCAGCAGGAACAGGCCGAGGGTCTTCCGGTCAGTGCGTCGCAATCGCCGAGTCTCCGGTTGTCATGCCCACTTCGATTCCGAGCGCCTCCTGCTTCGCGAGCGTGCGTTCGATCGCGCTGGCAAGCGTGGCGATGTCGTCCTTCTCGATCGCTTCCGGCAGCACGTCCAGGCCTACCGAGTTGTAGAGCCGGCCCCAGGCCGCCTGCGCGCTGGAGTAGGCCGCTTCCCGCTGGTAGCGGGAGAGCAGGAAACGGCCTTCGGCGCGGATCACTTCCAGCTCGGAACCCAGGGTTGTCTTGCGGGCGGCGCGCGCATAGTCGAGCAGGCTGCGATCCACCCGCAGGCTCTGGTTGGCGAAGTCCACTTCGTCGCAGGCGAGCCGGTAGCGCAGCGCGCCCACCCGCACCTGGGTGAGGATGGCCATCGAGAGCGCGATGCGGCGCATGTCGTCGGTCTTGGCCTGCGATTCCTGCGTTGCCGACAGTGCCGGGTACTGCAGGAGCTTGAGCAGGTTGAAGGACATCTGGATGCCGAACTGCGACCAGTTGTTGTTGTAGAGGTACTGGTTGGAGTCGTAGTTGAAGCTCCAGTCCAGGCCGATGTTCGGCCACAGGCGGGACTTGGCGATCTCGATGTCGTTGAGGTCCACCCGCTTGCGATACCACTCCTCCATGATCTCCGGCCGCTGCGAGAGCGAGAGCTGTTCGAGCACGCGGATGTCGGAAACGACCTTGGGCAAGGTCGGCTCGGCCTGGTCGGCCAGGACGAAACGCGTGCCGGGCGGCAGCGACATCAGCGCAATCAACTCGGCCTGCGCGAACTCGAGATCCTGGCGACGCACCGTGAGAAGCGAGATCGAGTCGAGCAGGGCGCGCTGGTAGGAGAGCGTCTCCTGCCGCGGGAGCAGGCCGCGATCCTCGGCCTCGCGGGCCGCGTCCAGCGCCTTGCGGGTGCGGGCCAGCAGCTGGTCCACCTCGGGTTTGAGCCGCTGTGCGCTCAAGGCGCGCCAATAGGCGTTGCGGACGTCCTGCAGCACGTTCTGCGCGACCCTGCGGCGACGCTCCTCCGCCATGCGGATCTGGTCCGCCTTCTGCTGGGTGCGGAAGTACGCGACACCGAAATCGAGCACGCTCCAGCTCGTGCCCAGGCTGTCGATCTCGTGGTAGCGCTCCTCGGAGGTCGAAGGGCGCAGGCTCACCTGGCGGTCCTCGATGCCGATCGACGTGCCGCCCGAATCGTTGCTGCGCGCGCGATAGCCCGCCGTGCCCACCAGGGTCGGCAACATCTCGTGGCTGGAGACGTCGCGCAGGTTGGAGGCCAGCGCCTTCTCCAGCAACTTGAGCCGATAGTCGAGGTTGTACTTCAAGGCGCGCGCGGCGGCCTCGTAGAACGTGATCGGCCCGTTGACCGGCTCTTGCGCGCCGTACATCTGGGCCTGGTCGTTGACCACCCGGCGCTGGTACTCGTCCTTGGTGATCGGCTCGGTGTCGGTCACCGAGGCGCACGCGCCCAGCAGGAGAAAGCTCCCCGTGGCCAAGGTGTGCAGGATGGCTGTTCGCTCGTGCATGCGCGGCTCTCTCGGATTGGGGCTTTCTGGATTCAGGTTCGTGGAATTCAGGATCACGTGGTTCAGGTTCGCGTGGCTCAGGGTCGCGTTCAGGGCGAGGGTTTCCCGCCGGCGTCGGGCACCAGCAGCCGTCGGCGGGCGGCGGCCTGCAGTTGCGTGCTGAATGCTTCCGCAGTCTGTGCGTCGCGGTCCTCGCTTGGCTCGCCGGAGGGGCCGGTGAAGCCGTGCAGCATGTGTTCGGGCAGGCTCGGGAACAGCGACGGGCTCGGGAGCAGACCGTCCGCGCTCAGGTTCATGCGGGACTCGCGGCCGAGCAGTTGCGCGAGATCGAGTTCGCTTTCGAGCTGGCTGAACTTCACCGCGCGCCCGACGAACTGCCCTTCGACGGCACCCAGGCCGGCGCCCAGCGATTCGGCGTGGATATCGCGGTCGAGCAGCCAGCCGATCTTGCTGCCGTCCGTTTCGAGCCCCGAGACGTGTTGGACGATGGCGTCGCGGCTGACTTCCGGTGTGACGAAAAGACCGGGATCGACCGCCGGCAGATAGCCGCCGAGCGAAGGGTTGCGCGGTTCGTCGCTCCAGTGCGGATCGGAATCGCCGGGCGGGATGTAGGGCGCGGCGATGTCGAGGTCGATCACCAGTTCGGCCGCATCGACCGCACCTGCCTTGTCGGCCGCCGTGTAGGTGAAGACGTCGTGCAGGACCGGGCCGAAACCCGCAGCGGCGAGGACTTCCGGATTGCTGAGGTCGATCTCGTAGTGGTAGCTGCCATCGGCGGCGATGAGCAATGTCCCGTAGCGGCCGGCCAGCGCCTGCCCGACCGTGCCGGCGGTTCCGCCGTCCGCCTCGCGCCCGGTGCGGATCGCCACCACGGTGCGCGATTCGCCGGCGTCGACGTCCGTGTCATTCGTCAGGACATTGCCATTGCCCTGCGGTGCCGGGGTCGCATCGGTGGCCGGCGCGTGGTCGTCGACCGCAACGGGGTTGTCGTTGGCACCCTGGATCAGGAGATTCAGACGCGCACTGCCGGTGGCGCCGGCAGCGTCGCGCAGCACATAGGTAAAGCTCTCGCGCAGGGTCTCGCCGGCCGTGCGCAGCGCCTGCACGGCCGGGTTGTCATTGTCGAGCGTGTAGAGGTAGCTGCCGTCGGCATTGAGCGTCAGTTGCCCGTAGCGTCCCTGGAGCGCGTTGCCCGCCGCTGCGTGCTCGCCTGCGGGGTTGGTGACGGAGACAACCGACAGGCTCTCTCCGTTGGCTGCGCTGTCGACGTCGACATCGTTGACGAGCACGTTCCCCGTCGGGTTCTGGCCCGGTATGGCGTTGCGGATGCCACCTGCCTCGATGGCTGTCGCGTCGTCATCCACGCCGGTCGGTGCGTCGTCGCGACCGTCGATGGTGATGCGCAGCACGGCCTCGTCCGTGGCGCCATGCACGTCGGCCACCGTGTAGGTGAAGAGGTCGGTCAGCGTCTGGCCGCTTTGGCGCAAGGCCTCGACGGCGGGCAGCGTGTTGTCCAGCAGGTAGGTCCAGCTGCCGTCTGCGTTGAGCGTGAGCTCGCCGTAGTGGCCGCGCAGCGCGGTGCCGAGCGTGCCGCTCGCGCCGTTCAATTGCTCCGGTCCGACGCGCACACCGACCACGCTCAAGGCGTCGCTCTCGATGTCCTGGTCGTTGGCGAGCACGTTGCCGGAAGGGTCGGTCCCCGGTTGATCGTTGTGCGTGCCGCCAGCCTCGACGGCGAGGCCGGTGTCGTTGGCCGCGACGGGCGCCGAGTTCAGGCCGCGCACGACGATGCTGAGCTGCGCGAGATCACCGAGGCCGCCCAGGTCGCCAAGCCGGTAGGTGAAGGTCTCGGTGACGAACTGCAGCGGACCGAGCGCCTGCAGGATCGGGTTGCTGGCGTCGGGCCGATAGATGTAGCTGCCGTCGGAGCCGATGATCAGGTCGCCGTAGGTGCCGGTGAGCAGGGTGCCGTCGCTGCTGTCGGTGTTGGCGGTAACGTTGTCGAAGGCGCCCGCGCTGGCTTCGGGGCCAGTGCGGATGCCGGTCACGCTCAGCACGTCGCCATGGTCGACGTCGCTGTCGGCGGGCTGGAGCTGGATGCCGGTGATCACGTTGCCGGTGGCGTCGGAGCCGGCGGAGGTTTCGCTGGCCGTGACGGCATAGCCGATGTTGTCGCCAGCGACCGGGGCGTCCCAGGCGCCTTGCACCGTCACGCGCAGTTCCGCGACGGATGTCGCGCCCGCGGCGTCGCGCATCTCGTAGGTGAAGGGATCGACCAGCGAATCCCCCGGCCGCAGGGCCTGGACCGCGGCAAGGCTGTTGTCGAGCACGTAGCTGAAGCGGCCGTCCGCGAACACGACCAGGGTACCGAAGCGACCGTTGATGACGTGCTGGTTGGTCACGACGCTGAAGTTGCCTGTATCGACGATGGCGCCGGTGCGGACGCCGTCTATCGTCTTGCTGTCGCCGCCATCGACGTCGGTGTCGTTCTCCAGCAGATTGCCCGCGGGATCCAGGCCGGGCGTCGCGTTGGCCGTGCCTCCCGCCTCCAGCGCGAAGGCCGCGATGCCGTGCGCCTGCGGCGTGTCGTTGCGGCCGCGGACGATGATCGTGAGCGTGGCGGTGCCGGTGGCGCCGTCGAGATCGCGGATCGTGTAGTTGAAGGTCTCGGTCAGCGAGTTGCCATTGGTGCGCAGGGACTGGACCAGGGGATTGTCGTTGTCGAGCAGGTAGCTGTAGCTCCCGTCCGAACGCAGCAGGAGCGAGCCGTAGGCGGTGGCGAAGCGCTGGTCGATGCGGCCGGCGTTGCCGTTGCGCGATACGCCGGTCACCGTGAGCGTGTCGCCCGTGTCGACATCCGTGTCGTTGCTCAGCACATTGCCGCTGGGGTCGACGCCGGGAGTGCCGTTGGACACGCCGCCGGCCTCGATCGCGACCGCGGTATCGCTGGCCGCCTGCGGGGTGTCGTTGGCGCCGCGGATCGTGATGTTCAGGGTCGCGCGATCGCGCGCGCCGGCCTTGTCGCCGACTTCGTAGCTGAAGCTGTCGGTGAGCGTATCGGCACTGGTCCGCAGCCCCTGCACGGCCCCCATCGCGTCGTCGACCCGGTAGGTGTAGCTGCCGTCCGCGTTGAGCACCAGCCAGCCGTAAGTACCGCGCAGCTCGGTGCCGAGCGTTCCGGTCGTGCCGCTGCCCAGTTCGGTGCCGGTGCGCACGGACACCACGGCCTGTGTCTCGCCGTAGTCGTACTGCGGGAGATCGGCGGGCACTTCGCCGCCGTCCGGGTCGGTGTCGTTGGCGAGGACATTGCCGCTGGCGTTCTGGCCGGGCTGGTTGTTCTGCGATCCCCCGGCTTCCACGGCCGTCCCGCCGTCGTCTCCAGCGACCGGGTTGTCGTTCTGGCCGCGGATCACCACTACGAGCTCGGCCGTGTCCGTCTCGGGGGTCGGCACCACGTTGTCCGACACGGTGTAGGTGAAGCGTTCGACCAGGATGTTGCTGGAGCCCCGCAAGGCCTGGACCGCGTCGAGGTTGTTGTTGACCACGTAGGTATAGGTGCCGTCGGCCTGCAGCGTGAGCGTGCCGTAGAGTCCGGCGAGCGGCGTGCCGACCGTGCCCGCCGTGCCGGAGCCGGCCTCGGGGCCGGTGCGGATGGCGATCACCGACAAGGGATCGCTGTCCGGGTCGGTGGCAGAGACCAGCACGTTGCCACTGGGATCGACACCGGGACTGGCGTTGGCGACGCCGCCGCGCTCCGTGGCGACGGCAACGCCGTTGTGGGCGAGCGGCGGATCATTGACGCCGTGCACCTCGATCACCAGCTGGGCAAGGTCCGTCTTGCCGGCGGAATCGGTGACCTGGTACGTGAAAACCACTGCGAGGGTCTGGCCCGCGTTGAGTGCCTGGATGTCCGGGTTGTCGCTGTTCACGTCGAAGTGGAAGCTGCCATCGGCCTTGATCGTCAGGCGGCCGAAGGTGTCGACCGAACTGACTGGGCTGCCGTTGAGCGTGGCGTAGCTGGCATCGATGTCGACGCCGGCGCTCGTGACGCCGGACAGCGCTCCGCCGCTGGGTTCGGTTCCGTTGCGGATGCCGCTGACCTGCAAGGCGCCGGGCGACTGGTCGTCGAAGTCGACGTCGGTGTCGATCCCGTTGTCAGTCGGCCCCGGCCGGCTTGGGTACAGGATGACGTTGCCGCTCGGATTGCTTTCCAGCGCGCTGTTGTTGGTCGCTGCGGCCTGGGCTTGCGCAAGGTCGTCGCTCGCAACCGGGTTGTCGGCGGCACCGTTGATCGTGATCGTGATCTGGGCCGCGTCGTGGGCGCCCGCGAGATCGGTGAGTTCGTAGCTGAACACTTCCTGCAGCGTCTGCAGGGGCGACAGACCCTGGACCGCGGTATTGCTGTCATCCACGACGTAGCGATACGAGCCGTCTGCACCGATGTAGAGGGTGCCGTAGAGGCCGGTCACAGAAGCGCCGTTGGCCGAGGTACTGCTCGCGGGCACGCTCACTGCGCCGTCGTAGTGCTGGTCGTCGCCGAGGCGCACGCGGGTCACGCTCCGGCTGTCGCCGCTATCGACATCGCTGTCGTTCGTCAGGGCATTGCCCGTGGCGTCTGCGCCGGGGCTGCCGTTGGCGATGCCGCCCGCCTCGGTGGCCGAAGCGGCATCGTCCCCCGCAACGGGCGCGTCGTTCGCGCCCTGGATCGTGACCGTGAACGTGGCGGTGGAGTTGGCGCCAGCGAGGTCGGAGATGGTGTAGCTGAAGACTTCGTTGAGGGTATTGCCACTGGTGCGAAGCGCTTGCACCGTCGGGTTGTCGTTGTCGACCACGTACACCGCGCCACCGCCGGAAGCGACGACGAGCGTGCCGTACAGGCCGGTGATTTGCACGGCATCGCCCTCTGCAATTGACGTCTGCGGGCCGGCCTGCAATCCGGCACTGATCACGCGGAGCTGGTCGACACGGGCGTTGAGCGTGGGGTCGGTGTCGACGTCGGTGTCGTTGGTCAGCAGGTAGACCAGCGGGTCGACGCCAGGCGTTCCGTTGGCGCGGCCGCCGGCCTCGACCGCCGTGGCGCTGTCGTTGTTGGCCACTGGCGGATCGTTCACCGGCACCACGACGATCAGGTGCTTGTCCGAATCCGTCAGCGCGTCGGCCGGCTGTCCCGGAATGCCGTCGCCGTTGGCGTCCCCGAAATTGCCCAGGTCGCTGGTAACCATGGACAACGCATCGGCGCCATTGAAGTTCGCGACGCCCTGGTAGCGCAGCTGACCAAGCGCCAGGTTGAGGTCGGCCAGTCGGCCCTGCAAGGTCAGCGTCGCCAGGTTCTGCGTACTCACCGTCACGCCCGGGGGTGTGCTGGCGAGGGAAAGGGTGCCGTGTTGCACGGTGAGCACGATCTGCAGATCGCGGTCGCCGGTGACCGGATCGCGCTCCGCATCGACATCGGTGATGCTGATGCCGGTGAGGGCGATCTGCGTATCTTCATTGCCGCTGAACGGGGCGACGGGAAGCTGGTTTTGCGGCGCGTCGTTCTGCTCGACGTAGCCTGTGCTGGCCGTGCCCGAGGCACCCTCGCCAAGGCTGACCGCGATCTGGCCAAGGCTGCCGCCGTCGCTGTCGATCCGGCTCTGCACCGTTCCGATCGGCTGCGCGAGCACGATCGTGTTGCCCACCGACACCTGATACGCGCCTGCGGCCAGTACGCCGAAATGGTAGTTCCCACTGGCGTCGGTCACGCTGGTGAAGGTCTTGTTGTCCGCGGTGCTGGCGAGGTCGCCGTCGAGGCCGGCCCAGGTGAGGGTGACGGTCTGTCCGCCGATGCCGGGGCCGTCGGGCGTGGCGGAGGAGGTGGCTGACGCGGTGTCGTTCCAGAGCGTGCCGCTGATGATGCCCAGGCCCGCGCCTTCCTTGAGCACGTAGTCGTTGAGTCCGCCGCCGCCATCGGCCCCGGTGCGTTCGCCCTGGCTGCCACCGTCCGTGCCGACCGTGCTGCCGCCCCATTGGGTGAAGGTCTCGGGCAGGCTGCTCCAGGCCAGCGTGGCGTCGCTGCTGGCAATCGCAGCGGTGTTGGGCACGGTGACCGAATAGATGAGCTTCACCGCGTCACCCGGGTTGATCCGGGCAAAGCCTGCGGCGATGCCTCCGCTCGTGGAGAGGCTGAAGCCGAAGCGGGCCGGCACCGAGGCCGCGTCCGTGTAGCGCACGCCGTTGATTTCGACGGCCACGAAGCTGTAGTTGCTGCCGCCAGTGACCGAGTCGCTCAGGCTCACGTCGTAGGCCGGCAGGCCGCCGTTCTGCGTGAAGCTCAATGCAAGCGTGGCACTGCCGCTGCTGCTCGCAGGATTGGGGTCGAAGTCGATGACCTGTTTATTGATGCCGTTGAAGCCGGGCTCCACCACACGTTCGTAGAGCGTGTCGCTGGTGGCGCGGTCAGCACCGTTGACGCGATCGGTGACGCTGACGCCCGGGCGCGAGCCCGCCTGGTTGGACGCCTGGTTCGTCACCCGCGCATTGAACTCGACGACCACGCCCTCCTGGTCGTTGTCGATGGCGTCGACGCCGCCGTTGGTGACATTGCCCAGGGTGATCGTGACCGTCTGTACGCCGTTGCCGTCGGTGCTCACGGCCACCAGCGAGGGATTGAGTACACCGCTCACGGCCGCACCCGACAGATCGGATGTCAGGTACTGCGCCTGCGGGCTGTCCTGGTTGCCGACGTAGACGAGCTGGCCGCTGGTCGTGAGCGCGATATCGCTGGTGAGCCCGCCATCGGAGACCAGGCCGATGCGCATGCTGGCGATGTCGGCCAGCGTGAGGCCGTTGTCCAGCGTGATCCGGATCTCGTAGTTCGGGTTGTTGCCCTTGGGCACCAGCACCACTGCGCGGTAGTGCACCAGCTCGCCGATCGCGACCGTCTCTTCCGCGGCGTTGGTGGGGTCAGGCGCCGCGGTGTCGGCAAGGCCGCCGACGCGCGAGATCTTGATGCCCTGCGCCACCGGGATGACCAGCGTGCTGCGCGCGGCGTAGTCGTTGAGCACGCCGCTGTTGAGAAGGCCGTCGCTGCCCGTGCGCTCCCCGGCAGGGTCTGCGCTGGTGTTGCTGCTCCCGTCCAGGCTGGTCCAGCGCACTTCTGCCGTATTGTCGAACTGCGGCACGGACGCCGCATTGGCATTGACCGTCGCGGTGAGGCGGACAACGATGCTGCCGCCTTTGGCGATGTCGATGTTCGCGCCCGAGACGGTGCGCAGCACATACTGGCTGCCGACCAGGGCCACCTCGAAATCGCCGCCGCCATTGTTGGTCGCCCCGCCGGAATAAGTGATGCCGGCGATGGCGAATCCGCTGAGTTGCGTGGGCAGCGCGTCCTGCAGCAAGAGATCGAAGGCGGCGAAATCCGAACTCGCATTGCCGTTGCGCAGGCTCACGGTGAACTCGATCGGGTCGCCTTCGTCGAAACCGATTCCGGGATCCGTCACCAGCGTCTGGCTGATCTGCAAGGTGGGTTCGCGCAGCGTCACCGTGGGCTTGCCACCCGTGAGCGCCAGGTCGCGGGCGAGCGGGGTGCTGCCGTTGGGCGTGTCGCCGTCCGGATCGACGTAGCTCAGGCGCGCATCGTTCTGCAGGCTGCGGCCCGCCTGGTTGCCGGACACGTTGTCCGCGACCAGACGCACGCGGATCACGAAGCTGTTGTTGTTCGTGACGTTGTCCGCCGCGGTGGCATTGGCCGTGAAGGTGAAGCGGGCATCCACGCCATCGTTGCCCAGGACCCCCGAAGCGGCCGCCACGCTGACGCTGACGGTGCCGCCGTAGTTGGCGGCCAGCGCGCCCCCCGCCGTGGTGATGAGCTGGTAAGCCTGGTTGCCGTTGAAGCTGGTATCCAGGCGCATGCCTGCCGGGATCAGGTCGTCGATCGATAGCGTGCGGGTCGTGCCTTCCGGCAGGGTGACGATGATGTCGTAGAGCATGCTCTCGCCGACCACCAGGTCCGAGCCAGTAGTGTGGCTCGCACTGGAGTCCGACCCGTCGAGACTGCCGTCGGCGAAGGTCTTGCGGATGTCCGGCGCGGCGACCTGCTCCTGGGCTTTGTCACTCACCGGCGCACTGAGGAAATTGGCTCCTCCGTCCACGCTGGCGTAGCGCGTGAGCGAGGCACTGCTCTGCAGGCTGCTGCTCGCCTCCATGCTGCTGCTCACCACCGTGTCGTAGGTGATGACCACCACGTTGTTGCCGCTCGTGTCCGCGGCCGTGCCAGCGCGGCCTGGATGCAGGCTGGCAATGCCGCCGGCATCCAGGAACGTGATCGTGTTTCCGGCGATGCTGTAGTCGGTGCCCAGGGCGAGCAGCGTGCCGTCACCGCGATAGACGAGCAGGTTGGCGTTCGCGAGGCTTCCTCCCACGAAGGCAAGGCCCGCCGGCAGCGTGATGTCGGTACTCAGGTCGAAGGCGCCGTCGCCGCCGGAATTCTTGATCGCGGTGGCGAGGCGAAGGAGGTCGCCCGCATCGATTCCCGTGACGTTGCCGTCCAGGGTGGTGAGATCGGTGACGCTGCCGGGAAAGGGCTGTCCGCTCGTACCCGGGGCGGCCCAGCCGGTGACGTCGGTCGTGCCGTGGCTGCTGGACACCACGCCATGACGGATATCGAGCACCGGTTCGGCCACCGACGCGATCACGGCGACGTCCGAGGAAAGCAGTTCGCGATGGTCGATGGTGGTGAACTGCGACGACTGGGCCAGCACGCTCTCCGCGCGCTGGTCGGCAAAGGGCTGGTCGCCCACTCGCAGGGTGAAGGTGATTTCGATCCGGCTACCGGTGGTGGCCGGTGTGACGTAGCTGCCGAAGTCGAACTGCAGCGCGTTGCCCGCGACCGTGGTCACGCTCGCGACCGGCCCGGCGCTCGTGTTGCCGCTACCCAAGGTCCATTGATTGACCCCGGTGCCGTTGGTCCAGAGCGTGCCCAGGGCCCCGAGGTTGAAGAGCGGATCGGGCATGTAGACCGTCAGCTTGAGTTGCTCGTAGTCGCCGGTTGCCAGGTCGTAGCTGAGGCTGAAACTCACCGTGTCGCCGGGGCTGACTTCGCCATTCGAGGGCGGCGTGCCGCCATTGACCGCAAGCACCGAGATGTCGACCGTGTGGGTGGGTACGCTCACGCTCGAGTTCGACGTATCGGTTTCGTTGTCGCCCGTGAGATTGACGCGGTCAGAGAGCAGGGTGGCATCGAGCACGGCGCTGTTGCCGAGCGGATCGCCCTCGTTGATTTCGCTCTGGGTGTAGCTACTCGTATAGGCCTGGCCGACGACCGCCTCGTAGCTGATCACGGCCTTCGTCGCGCCCTGCTGCACGGTGTCGTCTGCCAGGTCGCCGGCGAGCGCGCCGATCAGGCGATCGGGCAGGGTGAGCAGTGTGGCGGCGATGTCGAAGGTGATGGTGGTCTCGCCATTGGCATTCGTGCTGCTCACGTAGACCAGTGCAACGGAATGCGTCACCCCGGCCGCCGTGAAGCTCAGGCTCGGTGTGCCGCTGAGCGTCTGTCCGTCGCCCAGCGTGTCGGTGACGGTGAAGTGACCCTGGCGGAACAGCGTCTGGCCGAAGGCAAAGTAGTCGGAGAGCGCCACTTCGAGGGTGTAGCGCAACGTGTCTCCGGGCGTGAGACCGCTGGCGCCGGTATCGGTCTGGAGCGTCGCCGTCTTTTCCAGCGTGATGGACTTGACCGTGAAACTGCCGTTGAGGCCGGTACCCGTGCCGGAGAAGTCGATGCTCGTGTCCGGCGGCGTTACATCGCGGGGGTCCAGCGGTGTCCAGCTGCCCGTCGCACTCGGCGCCGCGAGGTTGATCGTGACGTCGTTGCCCGAGACCGGATCGAGCACGGGCGTGCCCGCGGCGGAGCTCTCGGGCACGTAGAAGCTGACCACCTGGTCCGTCGGGCCACTGAGTGTCGCGTAGGTGATGGTGTAGCTCGCGATGAACAGCGTGTCGCTGGCGATGGCCGCGTTGATCGCGACAGGCCCCGTGAGCACCCGGCCGTCGGTAAGCGTGACCGAGGTCAGCGTGCCGCCGGAGCCGGGCGTGATGGCGGTAACCTGGATCGTGCCCGGCAGATCCTGGGTGACGACCACGTTGTTGAGCGTCTGCCCCGGCCCGGGCGTCACCGTGACGGTCTGGCTGTGCACATAGTTCGGGCCGGAGGCGGTTTCCCCTTCCCGCATGTCGATCGACTGCGTCAGCGAAATCAGCGTCGGGTGCACCACGAAGTCGTGCGTGCCGGCCTCGACCAGGCTGGGGTCGGCGGTGGGGTTGTTGTACGCGTCGTTGCCGAACTCGAAGCCGCCGCGGGCCTTGATCGTGAGATCGGGGCTGCCGTTCGACAGTGTTGTGTCGGCGAGGTCGCTCAAGGTCGCCGTCACTTGGAAGGAGATCGCCGGCTGCTGGTTCGACAGGCTGGCATAAGGCAGCTCCACCACCACCAGCGTGTCGCCGGGGCGCATGCCGTAGGTCGCTGCGTTGATCACCAGCGGATTGCCATTGATGTCCTTGGCGATCGGATGCGTGGCGTTGCCGGCAGCGTCGAAGGTGACGGTATGCGCGACAAGGTTCTGGCCCAGATAAGTGGCAGCGACGAAGCCGACGCCATCGTCGCCATCCTTGCCGGTGTTGGGCAGGATCAGGTCCACGAAGGGGCCGTAGCCGACTTGCCCCGAGCCGTTGGCGAGCGTGACGGTGAAGGTGAACTGGTCGCCCAGCAGGACATCGGACCCCGGTTGGGCGAAGCTCACGGTCGGGCTCGCATTGGCGAGCAGCGCGTCGTATTGCGCCACGCCCGCCGCGTTGATGGCCAAGGCGCTTTCGATCGTCCCCTGGCGGACTTCCAGCGTCCAGTTTCCGCCGCGCGAGGTGCTACCGGTGTCATCCGACGAGGCCGCAACATCGGCGCCCGTGCTGCGAGCAATCTCCTGCACCAGGGCGCGTCCCGATTCCCCGGCGCCCACGTTGCAGCCATAGAGCTCGATGTCAGCGCCTGCGGCCAGGTTGGCTCGCCAGCCCTGGAGTGTCGTAGCGGCCTGCCGCAGCGTCTCGCTCGAATAACTGCGATCGCCGAGCTCGAACTGGCCCGCGGCGCCGTGCGAAAGGATCTGCACGCTCGTGGCCTGGCCCATCTCTGCCAGCGCCGATGAAATCTTGGCGAGCGCGTTGTCGCCCTCGCCGATCACCAGCGCGCGGCTGCCGCTGTCGAGATTGCGAAGCAGCGTGTCGACCTGCTCGACCCGACTATCGATAACGACGAGATTTCGGCCCGGTGCAGGGGCCGCGTTCCCGGGCGGCTCCGTGGCCGTGTTGTGCGAGGCCGCAGCGGCCGCGGCGCCCGTGTCCGACGCATGCTGCTGCTCCACCGCGCTCGCCGCGGCGCCGTCGAAGAGGATGCGTGGCTCCAGCGCCATGGCCAGGACGCCGGGCCGAAGAATTGACGGCGTGCGGGACGGCTGCGAGCGTGAAGCCATTTCTCGGTCCTCCGTTCGACGTCCGCGAGACCGGTAGAAGGCCGGACACCCAGCCGACCCCGGCGCACCGCGCAATCCTCACGCGCGCGACCGAGCCGGGCAGGGCCTCGCTGCGGACAAGACGGGGAAGGGCTCGCGAACGTCTCGATCTTGCATGCCTTGGGCGGCGCACGCATCGGTCTTTGGTGCAAACACGCTTGCCCTTTGGTGCAAGTTTCGTACTTGCGGGAGCCTGACGCCGCGCGCGCCACGACGCCTTCGGGCCCGGATCGCTCGGCCGCTACGGGTGGATTCCCCTGGGCAAAGCGGCGGCTGACGCGGCTCCGGTTCAGCGATGCCGTATTCGACGCGGAGGGCGCCGCGTCGTGCATTCTGGCTTCGCGCTGTGCGGTCGACGATTCAGCGCGCGCTGCGGCGGCTGTATGTCGTGGCTACGGTCGGCGCGCCTTGGTATTTGTGAAGAATAGAGGCCGCCGGAGTGAAATAAGGTCAGTCGCGCGCCTTGAGATAGTCCGCGTGCTTAAGAGGCAGGTTTCGACCCATATGTGACATCCGGGCCGTCGATCTCGATGCTGGAAGCAGTCATTGGCCGTCCGCCTCCTGGCGGCGCCTCGCACCGGGACGGGTCAGGAGTCTCGGCCGAGCCATTCCGACAACCGATGTTCGCAAGTCTTGAAGATGACGTAGGCAATGCAGCTGACAAAGCCTTGCGCGAGAAGCTCGGCCAACTGTAGAAGTGCGCCGTCCATCAATGCCATCCACCCGTAGTCGTGCAGCAGCCGCAAGTTCGCCAACAGCAAACGGACGAGATTGAGAGTGCCCAGCGCCCCTACGAGGAAACTCAGGGCGAGGACAATGAACGTCAGCCACAGCCGGGACAGCACGACTCTTTGGAATAGTGTGTTGATCATTCTTTGGTAGTCCCTTGATCCACGATTCAAATCTGAACGGCGCAAAAGGCGAGAGCCCCAACAATCAACCTCAACGTCGAACGCATAGACGGCAACCCTGCTGTATAGCTCAAACCCAGTCGGACAACCTGAGCCATGAGGCGCGGGCGCCGCGCCGGAGGGGACGGCCCTTCGGTGACTGCCGCGACAGAGCGCCGGAGAAGCAGTCCGTGGCGACTTGTCGCTACTGGCCGATGCCGGCCGAGCTTTCTTTCGCGACAAGTAGGGCTTGGATGCGGAGCCGCTGGCGCGCGGCACACTTTTCGGCGTTTCGTTTGTGGCCACGCCTGCGCAGCCAGAGCGTTGGCGTCCGCGGTCTGACGGACTTTGTCCGTTCGGAACGCTTCATCGACAGATGGCGTTCAGCAGTTTGGGAGTGGCCTAGATGCGCGGTGCCGAGGTCGGCCACAGTGCCGACGACGCCGGCGCGGACGAGGCGTCGGGGACGCTTGCCGGCGCCAATCCCCGGGCTCGCACGGCGGGACGGATGCCGTTTCTCCTCGGAAGCCCCGCCGCTTTGGAGGCAGGGTCATGCGAAGGCGCCGCAGTCCCCGCAGCCTCAGCGCTTGGCCGCGGGGCGCCGCTTGAAGACGCCCAGGCCGTAGCCTGCGCAGATCACCGCGAGGCCGCCCAGCATCAACCAGGACGCGATGTCCCAGGCGCCGTCGCCCACCAACGCGCAGAGCAGTCCCGCGAGGCTGGCGATGCCGATCGCGATCGGCCAGCCCCAGATGTGCCATTCGAATCCGCGCGGCGTCTTCATGAGCGCAGCTCCGTGGCGAGGCTCGCTTCGTCGGGGGCGGCGGCCGGGTCCTGGACTGCGCGCTTGCGCTTGGCGAGCCACAGGTAGAGCCCGCTGCCGAGTACGAAGATCGTGACGATGTCGAGCACCGCCCAGATGATCTGCATCGGCTTGCCGCCGTAGTCGCCGAAGTGGAGCGGCTGCGAGACCAGGAGTGCGGTCAGGTACCAAGGCAGCTTGCGGCTGTCGGTGACCTGCGCGGTCTGTGCATCCACCAGCACCGGCTTGAGCAGGCGCGAGGTCAGCGCCTCGGTGCCGCGCATGAATACGCCGTAGTGATGCGGGCTGCTGAAGCTGGTGCCGGGGAAGGCGATGAAGGCGATCTTCATGTCGGGCTCTTGCCGGCGCGCGGCCTGCACCGCGGCTTCCAGCGAGCCGAGTTGGGTGAGCGGCGGGGCGTTCTTGTAGGGCGCCACCATCTCGGCCATCTCGCCGAACTGCCAAGCCTTTACCAGCAGATCGGCCCAGGTGTTGATCATGCCGGTCGTGCCGACCACGAAGAACCACACCAGGGTGACGATGCCGAGCAGGTTGTGCAGGTCCAGCCATTTGATCCGCGTGCTGCGTTCGCGCCGGACTTCGGCAAAGCGCAGCTTGCGCATGAAGGGCGCATACAGCACTACGCCCGAGACGAGCGCGATGAGCAGCAACAGCGCCATGAAGCCGAGGAAGAGCATGCCCGGCAGACCCGAGAAGAGGTCGATGTGCAGCGAGCGCATGACGTACATGAAGCCGCGGTCGAGCTGAGGCTCGGCCAGCGCCGCGCCGGTGCGCGCGTCGACTGCCACCTGCTTGAGCTTGTCGTTGGAGGTCGGAGTGTCGGAGAGGGTGACGTACCAGACGCGGTCATCGTCCTCTTCCTGCGAGACGAACATGCCGCCCTTGCCGGGATGGCGCGCCAGCGCCGTGCGCATCACTTGGTCGAGGCTGACGCGCGGCGCGTCCGCGGCCATCTCCGCTGGCTCCGCCTCCGTGCCCAGCAGATGCCCGATCTCGTGATGGAAGATCAAGGGCAGGCCGGTGAGGCACAGCAGCAGCATGAAGACTGTGCAGACAAGGCTGGTCCATTTGTGCAGCCAGGACCAGACGCGCAGGGAGCGGGTGCTCAGCATGCCGGCCTGCCTTGGTGCTGAGCCGCAAGCCTGCAGTACGGGGAGAGGGGGCGGGAACGACGGGAATGCATGGGAGCGTCAACAAACGAGAATCGTTCGCATTATAAGTGTTTCCGCGGCGCCGCCGTGCTCCGTCCGGCGAGTCGTCCGATGACACGGCCTGCGTTTCGCGACGGCAGCGCGCGAAAACCAGTACCTTGGATGCGTCACCGCATGCGTCGCTCAGCGCCTTTTCCGCAGACGTGCAATTCCGCTGTAACCCTTTCCAGAAGCCGATCCAGCCCGTTCAGAAAAGGTTCATCTTGCGTACGAACATGGCCGTCAATTCGTGCGGCCGCAAGACTGTGATCGATCCCACGTCAGGCCCGCGCTGTAACGCCGTTTGACGTTTTCCCGATGCGCGCCGCCGTTAGCCTGCGGCCCGCGATGCCCGAACCGGGCCGCCACCCACCCCCGGATGCCACGCCCGATCGCAGCACCTGAATACGGAACGTGATCGCTGAACGTGATCAGGTCGGCCGCGGTATCCGAGTCGAACAAAAACAGGAGAACGTCCCGTGCAAGACTGCAAGTCCTGGCTCAAGGCCAGTCTCATCGCCACCGGCCTGTGCGCCGCGAGCGCCTCAAATGCCGCCCTCATCAGCGGTCTCGAAGGTACTGCCACTGCGACGCAGGTCCAGATGGGGCCGGAGTGGTTCAGCCGCTTCGATGCCAGCCTGATCACCAGCGCCCAGTTCGCTGCGCTCAAGTCGCAGTCCTCAACCGCGGTGAATCTCTTCGCCACCGGCGACACCGTGAAAGTCACCTACGTCGGCACCGGCGCGGCGCGGGATTCGATCCTCTTCCTGGCGGCGGAGGGCAGCTTCAACACCGCCGCCTTCTGGAACCCGATCTACGCCAGTGGCGGCACCAACAACCTCGCGGGCTACAACCCGGTCAATGCCGACAACGCCTTGTTCCAGACTCGCGCCGGCTGCAGCTACGCCACCGCCAAGGCGGGCAACACATGCGCCGCTTCGCAGATCGGCCTCACGCGCGAGATCAGCGGGCTCGGCGCCGGCGACGCGCTGGTCTTCGGGCTGCAGACGTTGCCGTTTACGTATGCCGCGGACGGCATCAGCCTGCCCAACGTGGAGTACTACTTCAGCGGCCCGGCCTCGAACAATGCCGAGGCCCGCGGCTGGGACGACGGCGCGCTGCATGCCAAGCTCTTCGACCTGGGCGACGGACGCATGCTGGTCGGCTTCGAAGACACCTGGTTGGGCAATGGCAGCCGCAGCGACCGCGACTACAACGACATGGTCTTCCTCTTCGAGGGGGTGAGCAGCAGCCAGCCGGTGCCGGAGCCCGCTAGCCTGGCCTTGTTGCTGGGTGGCCTGGGCGCGCTCGGGTTCAGCCGTCGCCGCAAGGGCTGAACTTCCGGAGGCTGGGCGGGCAGGGGCCGAGCTGCAGAAGGCCGAGCTGCCGAGGGTCGAGCTGCCGAGGGCGCAACGCGAGGCTCAGGCCTGGCCGCGTTGCGCGCCTTTGTCGTCAGCCTCCTCGTCGCAATGCTTGCAGTCGAGCAGATGCCCCAGCATGGCCGCCCGTCCCGCGGCGCTCTGCGTCCACGGGCGCGACTGCCAGGGCGGATCGTGGCGCACATGCTGGCCGTGACCGCACTCCAGGTCCGCCACCCAGTGCGATTCCTCGTCGAGATGGAAACCGACGATGCGTTTGAGCATGACTGTCCAGGGCAGATATGGCCCGCCAGTCTAGCTGCGTCCCGTGGCGTCACGCCGACTGGATCTCGGGCGCTGGCGGATAGCCCGCCTCCGCGAGTGCCTCAGCCAACTCCTCGCGCCCGAGCCCGCTGAGGACGCGGACCTGCCGCCGTGCAAGCTCGGGCGCGATGCGGGCGTGCGGGTCCAGCTCGATGACCGCACGGGCGACGCTGCTTACGCAGCGCCCGCACTGCATGCCGGGCAGATGGAACAGATGCTGTCGGGACATGTGAGGCTCCTCGGGCGCGCGGGATGCACCGCATATCCAGGAGCCTCGGGCTTGCCATGATGGCAAGGTCAAGAGACGAAGATGGCGAACCGTCGCGCTGGCCTCTCATGAGTCTGCCAGCCCTCCGCGGGGCTGAGCGTGCGGCTCAATGCACGACCAGCAGCCGCCGCGACACCACCGGGTCCGAGGCCGCGGCTTCGCGGACCAGGTTGATCGCCTGTTCATAGAGTTCGCGGCTCATCAGGCCGAGCACTTCTCGCGCCGGGCGGTGGCGTGGAGCGGGGGGCACGCGGGCGCGTTCGTCGTCGGCTTCCGCGATGAGGTGCAGCCATGCCGCGAGCGTGACGTCGAAATGCACGCCGCTCAGGTGGCCGTCGCCGATCGCGTCGGGCAGCAGCAGGGCGCGACTGTCGAGATCGGCGGACAGGACCCACAGCGTGGGCTGCAGGCGGCGCCAGAGCGGGTGCGCGACGCTAAGCTGCAGCAGCCGTTCGCAATCGACGATCAGCAGATCGAAGGGATCGCGCACCAGGGTGTGAAGGATCTCGCGCGGTGAGTGCGCCACGCTGACCCGCGCGGCGTCGCTATGCACCTCGCAGGCGCCGCGCAGGCGGTGCTCGGCGGCGGCGTCGCTGATAAGAATGTGAAGCGGGGGGCGGAGAGGGCTGCACATGGTAGGGAGGCGTGCCGGAGAACTCGATGCGCCCAGTGTGCGACCGCCGTTTTCAGGACGCTGTAGGGGATTCTTGATTCGTGCGTGAGGGGACCTGGCCGTCGCTTCCGGCTGTCCCCTCCACGCCAGCATCAGACCTTGGGTACCTGCATCCCGCGCGCCACGGCGGGCCGGTTGCCGACGCGTTCCAGCCAGCCGTGCAGGGCCGGTTTGTCCTTCAGGACTTCGACGAGTACTTCCTTGTGGAAGGTGGTCGCGGCGAACGCCCAGGGATAGCTGGCGATGTCGGCGATCGTGTAGTCCTTGCCGGCGAGATAGGGTTCGGCCGCGAGGCGGCGCTCCATGATCCCGAGCAGGCGGTCGGCCTCGGTGACGAAGCGGTCGATCGCGAGTTGCGATTTCTCCTTGGAACGGATCGCGAAGAAGCCGAGCTGCCCCAGCATCGGGCCGAGGTTCGCGATCTGCCAGTGCAGCCACTCGAGCGTCTTGTAGCGCGCCGCGCCACTGGGAGCGAGAAACTGGCCGCTCTTCTCGGCCAGGTAGGTCAGGATCGCGCCGCTCTCGAAGATTGATATCGGACCGCCGAGCGCTTCGTGATCGACGATCGCGGGGATCTTGTTGTTGGGCGAGACCGCAAGGAAGTCCGGGGCGAACTGTTCGTCCTTGCCGATGTTGACCGGCTTCACTTCGTACTGCCAGCCAAGTTCCTCCAGCATGATCGGAATCTTGCGCCCATTGGGCGTCGTCCAAGTGTAGACGGTGATCATTGCGCTGCTCCCTTGTCCGGGTTTTGAAAGCGTTCTTTTCGATGGAGGCGTGGAGGCGCGCAAAGTTCAAGCCGATGGGGCCGACGCCGACAGGGCTAGCGGCTCGGCCGCGCCTTGGGCGGTTCCTCCAGGTGCCACTTGAAAAGTTTCGCGAGTTCGCCGCGTGCCTCGGTCACGACCGGGGCTTCGCCCGCGCGGGGCGGAGCGAGGCGGAACTCGGCCTGGGGCAGCGCCGGCAGGCGCATCTCGGGCGGGCATTCGCGCATCCCGCGGCTGATTGCCGAAACGTTAAGGCAGGTGATGCCCTGACCCGCCGAGAGGGCGAGCTGCAGGCCCGCCACGCCCGACACCGTGTAGGCATTGCGGTAGTTGATGCCGGCGCGTTCGAGCAGGTGCTGCATTAGTTGCTGCAGCGGGCAGGGGCCCTGGATCGTGACCAGTGGAAACGGCGGCGCACTGTCGATGTCTGCGTCGTCCGCCATCACCCAGACCAGAGGCTCGCGTCGCAGCAGCTTGCTGCCGGCCAGGGCTTCGCCGCCGGCGACATGGCGGCCGCGCGCATTGACGAAGCGCACCGACACGCCGATGTCCAGCGGCAGCTCGTTGGCGGGGTCGATGCCTTGTTCGATCACGGCGCTCCTGAGCACCGAGGAATGCAACCGCAGCCGCGGGTGCAGCTCGCCAAAGCGCTTGAGGATGCGCGCCGCCTCGCGCGGCAGGAAGTAGTCGGAAAGGCCGATCCGCAATTCACCGTCGAGGCTGCGGCCCTGCAGGTCTTCCAGTGCCGCTTCGCTCAAGGCCAGCATGCGGCGCGCATAGCTCAGCAGCTTTTCGCCCGCTGGCGTGGGCACGCAGCCGGATTTGCTGCGGTCGAGCAGCTGCTGCCCGGCGCGATCCTCCAGCTTCTTGAGCTGCTCGCTCACGCTCGACTGCGAAAGGAAGACTGCGCGCGCTGCCGCAGACACGCTGCCGGTGTCGGCGACGGCGACCAGGGTGCGTAGCTGGTTGAGATCGAAATCGCGCATCGGGAAGGCCCTGTCTTATATCTGACTCTATCGGCATTGCCGATGGATGGGTTCGAATTTTCCCGCTTTTCCGATGGATTGTCAGGTCCTAGCATCTGCCCCATGGAAACCCGGACCTCATCCCATCCCGTCCCGGCCACGCCGGATCGCCACCGCTGGAAGGTGCTTGGTATCGGCGTCGCGGCCAACGCCTGTTTCTCGGCCACGCTGGCGGGCATTCCCAGCACCGCCGTGGCGATGCGCGCGGATTATGGGCTGGGCAACGGCGAGCTGGGCATCGTGCTCGGCATGCTCGGCCTGGGCGTGGCACTGAGCGAAGTGCCTTGGGGTATGGCGACTGATCGGCTGGGCGACCGGCGCATCCTGCTGGTCGGGCTCGGCCTGTCCGCGGCGTGGATGGCGGGCATGGCCGCGCTGTGCGTCCCGGGCGCGGGGTCGGGCCCGACGCTGTTGGCGCTGTGTCTCGCGCTGCTGATTGCCGGTGTGTTCGCAGGCAGCGTCAACGGCGCCAGCGGTCGGGCGGTGATGGCCTGGTTCGCGGAAGGCGAGCGCGGACTTGCGATGAGCATCCGCCAGACCGCCGTGCCGCTCGGTGGTGGGCTCGGCGCCCTGGTGCTGCCGGGGCTCGCGCACCATCTGGGCTTTGCCGCGGTGTTCGGATCGCTGGCGATCGCCAGCCTGGTGACCGCAGCCTTTACGTGGCGCTGGCTGCATGAACCGCAGAGCCTCCGGGCTTCGACGGGCGCCTTGCGCGAACAGCACGGCCGCAATCCGCTGCGTAGCGGCGTGGTGTGGCAACTGGCGCTGGGTATCGGGCTCCTGTGCATGCCGCAGGTAGCGGTGCTGAGTTTCACCAGCGTGTTCCTGCACGACTTCGCCGGGCTCGGCGTGCTGGCGATCAGCGTGAGCCTGGGCTGCGTGCAGGCGGGTGCGATGGTGTCGCGCGTGTGGAGCGGTCGCTGGACCGATCGCCATGGCAACCGGCGTGAATACATGCGGGCCTGCTGCAAGGGCGCGGCGCTGTTGTTCGGCGTGCTGGGCGGCCTCAGCGTCATGGTGCAGACACACGGCACGGGCACGTTCGGACTTGCTTTGCTGCTCCTCGCACTGGTTGCCGCAGGCGTCTGTGTATCGGCCTGGCACGGCGTGGCCTTCACCGAACTCGCGACGCTCGCCGGCACGCAGCGGGCCGCTACCGCGCTGGCGCTGGGCAACACTTGCGCATTCGCTGGCTTCTTCCTGGTGCCCTTGTGCGTGCCGACGCTGCAGGCCGCAAGCGGTTGGTCGGGCGTGTGGTGGGCCTCTGCGCTGTGCGCCCTGATGGCTGCGATTGCTTTTCCGTCCCCTCGACGAATATCCGTATCGGATAGATGCAAGGATCGAGGCTTCAACCCCCCAGAGCAAGGAGAAAGAACATGACTGCACGTGTTGCCATCAATGGTTTCGGGCGGATCGGCAGGAACGCACTGCGCGCCTACTTCGAGCGTGCGGGCGCCCATGATTTCGAGATCGTGGCGATCAACGACCTCGGCTCGCCGGCGATCAACGCCCATCTGCTGCGTCACGACACGGTGCATGGCCGCTTCCAGGAGGAAGTCGTGGTCGACGGCAGCGACCTGGTCGTCGGCGGCAAGCGTATCCGCGTGCTGGCCGAACGCGATCCGGCCAAGCTGCCCTGGAAGGACCTGAACATCGACATCGTGCTCGAGTGCACCGGCCGCTTCACTTCGCGTGAGAAGGCCGCGCCGCACATCGCCGCCGGTGCCCGCAAGGTCATCATCTCGGCGCCGGCCGGCAAGGAAGTGGATGCCACCATCGTGCGTGGCGTGAACGATCACCGGCTCAAGGCCAGCGACCAGATCATCGGCATCGGCTCCTGCACCACCAACTGCCTGGCGACGATGATCAAGCCGCTGCATGACGCGCTGGCCGTGGAGTCCGGTCTGATGACCACGATCCACTCCTTCACCAACGACCAGGTGCTGACCGACGTCTATCACGAGGATCCGCGCCGTGCGCGTTCGGCCGTCGCGTCGATGATCCCGACCAAGACCGGTGCGGCCTCGGCGATCGGCCTGGTGCTGCCGGAGCTCGAAGGCCGCCTGGACGGCTTCTCGATCCGCGTGCCGACGCTGGACGTGTGCATGCTGGATCTCTCGCTGGTGACCAAGCGCGCGACCACGGTGGCCGAGGTCAACGCGCTGATGCGCGCGGCCAGCGAAGCCGGCCCGCTCAAGGGCATCGTGAAGTACACCGAAGAGCAACTGGTGTCCTCGGACTACATCCACGACGACGCATCCAGCATCTTCGACGCGACGCTGACCAAGGTGCTCAACGGCACGCATGTCAAAGTCTACGGTTGGTACGATAACGAGTGGGGCTTCTCCAACCGGCTGATCGATGTCGCGGGCCTGATGCTGCGCTGACCCGCGCGCCGGCCGGACGGCGCTTCGTCGCGGCAGGCGCCGCGTCCGGGCGGAGGGCCCACGCCGAGTTGCGTGGCCCTGCGTCCGGGGCACGCCCTTTCCCTGGCTGTCCGCACGTCGTCCGGTAAACCCATGTTCCAGCTTCGTCATCTGAAGACCTTCCTCGCTGCGGCGGAGACGCTCAGCTTCACGCGTGCCGCGCAGCAGGTGCATCTCTCGCAGCCCAGCGTGACCGAGCAGATACAGGCGCTGGAGCACAGCGTCGGACGTCCGCTCTTCCTACGTCAGAACAACAGCCTCAGCCTCACCGAAGCCGGTGAATCCCTGCGGGGCCATGCACAGGCGCTGCTGCGGATGGCCGACGACACGTTGCGTCTCATGCGCGAAGGCGAGATCGAGGGTGACAACGGACTGCAAGGCACGCTCACCCTGGCAGCGCCACAGACGCTCTGCACGAGCCTGCTCGGACCGCAACTCGCGATGCTCGGCGAAGCGCATCCCCGCTTGCAGCTGGCTCTGCGCGAGCGCAATTCGGCCGAGACCGCCCGCGCGGTGAGCGAGGGCGCGGTCGATCTCGGGCTCGTTCATGGCAGGCCGCGGGAAGCCCGCGGCCTGAAGGTCGAGACGATCGCGCGCGACCGCCCCGTACTCCTGATGCCGGAAGCCCATCCGCTGGCGTGCGAAGCGAGCGTGGCGCCTGCGGCGATCGCCGGTTTCGCGCTGGTTCAGACGGCGGAGGGTTGTCGCTATCGCGAGTATCTGGATGCGCTCCTGCTGGGTGCGACGGTGCGGCCGCGTGCGCGGGCCGAGGCCGAGAGCGTCGCGGGTCTCGCCGGGATGGTGGCCGCCGGGCTCGGCCTTGCCGTGCTGCCGCGCCTGGCCGCCCTTGCGGCCTGTCGTCACGCGCCGCTGCAGATGCGGCCCCTGATCGGCGCGGACGACGGCCTCCCGATCTGCCTGCTCAGTGCCGAAGGCATTCCTGCGCGCGCGGCGGCCCTCGCGCTGGCCGAGCGTCTGCGCGCCGCCTGTGCGGACTCAGACGAGCCGATGCCCGCCCTCGACATGTAGCACGGTGCCCGTGGTGTAGCCGTTGCCGATCAGGAAGAGCAGGGCATCGGCGATGTCCTCCGGGGCGCCGACGCGGCCGACGGGAAGTTGCGCGGCCATCTGCGCCAGCAGGTGTTCGCTCTCGTCGCCCGCGACGTCTTTCCAGATGGGGGTGCGCACCCACCCGGGCGAAACGGCGTTCACCCGCAGCGGTGCAAGTTCCACCGCGAGGGCGCGCACCGCCCCTTCGAGCGCGGCGTTGATCGCGGCCACCGCAACGCCTCTCGGGCGGGGACGATAGGCCGCGATGCCGGAAGTGAGCGTGATCGAGCCCTGCGGCGAGATGCGGGGCGCGGCATGCTTGGCGAGCAGGATCGGCGCGACGACCTTGGAGCGGATCGCGCGGTCCAGCGCCGACATCTCCAGCGCCGGTAGCAAGGTATAGGCACCGCGGATATCGGCCGCGGTGCACACCAGGTGGTCCAGAGTCCCCACCGCCTCCAAGAGTTCGCGCACGGCCGCCTCATCGGTGACGTCCGCGCAGTGCAGGCGCGGCGTGCCCAGGGACCGCAGGCGGGTCGCCGCCTGTTCGAGCTTGTCGCGCGAACGGCCGACCATCAACACCTCGCCTCCTTCCGCGAGCAGGGCCGCGCACGTGGCGAGGCCCATGCCGGAATTGCCGCCAACCACCATGATCGTCTGTCCTGCGAATCGCGTGCCCATCTGTCGTGCCCTTTCTTCCGAAAGGCGTCGATGGTGGGCGGCAGCGCCCGTGGGGGCCAGACGGAAGTCCCGATGCGCGCATCGCCGATTCCGATGCACGGTCAGTGCGACGAAGTGCCGCGGGGCTTCCAGCGCTTGCGAATACTGGCGCCGTGATCGCTCGTGCCGGGCTCGCCGCGACGGGGAGCGGTGCGCGATCCGCAGGTCGTGGCGACCATGTCCGGCGGCTGACGGGCAGGGCCGTTGCCGTCCCGCGTTCAGGTATCGGCTGGCCGATCTGTCCCGCGCACGGCGCGACGTGCTTCGATGAGTTCGAAGAGCCCCATGCCCGCCAGCATCGCGAGCACGAAGAGCGCCGCCTTCATTTCGCCGGTGCCAAGCGCCACGACTGCGGGGCCGGGGCAGAAACCCGCGAGGCCCCAGCCGACACCGAAGAGCAGGCTGCCGCCGACGAGGCGCTTGTCGATGTCGCGGGAGGCCGGCAATTGCAGCGGTTGGCCGAGCAGGGAACGCGGGCGTTTGCGGATGAGCGCGAAGACCGGGGCGGCGACCATCAATGCGCCGCCCATGACGAAGGCGAGCGAGGGATCCCAGGCGCCGGCGAGGTCCAGGAAGCCGAGCACCTTGGCGGGGTTCGCCATGCCCGAGACGATCAGCCCCAGGCCGAACAGGAGCCCGGCGGCGAAGGCGGTGAATAGCGGCATGCCGGACCTCAGGCGAAGAGATGACGCAGGGCGAACACGGTGGCGAAGCCCGCTGCCATGAAGCTCAAGGTCGCCACCAGCGAACGCGGCGAGAGGCGTGCGATGCCGCAGACGCCATGTCCGCTGGTGCAGCCCGAACCGTAGCGGGTGCCCACGCCGACCAGCAGGCCCGCGAGCACGAGCGCCGGATAGCCCGCATCGATCTGCGGTTGCAGCGGCCGGCCAAGCGTGAGCCAGAGCAGCGGCGCCGCCAGCAGGCCGAGCAGGAAGGCGAGACGCCAGCCGCGTTCGCCGGGTGTGCTGCGCAGCAGGCCACCGAGCAGGCCGCTGATGCCCGCGATGCGGCCGTTCAGATGCAGCAGCAGCGCGGCCGCGAGTCCGATCAGCAGGCCGCCGGCGAGGCTGGCCCACGGTGTGAAATGGGAGAGGTCGAGTGGCATGCGGGGACTTCCGGACGCGCCGCAGCTTCAGGGCCGTGGCAGGAGGAAAGCCGCAAGTCTAGCGCCGCCTCTCCGGCGAGGACGCTCAGCGCACCAGCAGCAGGCCCAGCAGCACCACGTTCGCGAGCAGCGAGACGCCTGCCACCAGCTTGAGCCAGAACTGCGGATCGCGCTGCGCGATCGGGCGTTTGCGCGGCACGGCGAGCGGTCGATGGGCGCCGCGTTCGAGCGCCAGCAGACATTCCTCGGCGGTTTCGAAACGGTGTTCGGGTTCGCGCGCCACCGCCTTGAGGATGATCGACTCCAGCCATTCCGGCAGGTCCGGCCGGAAGCGCGTGGGTGGCACCGGATCGCCGAAGCGCGGGCGCTGGAAGGGTTCGATCTCGCCGTAGGGGTACTTGCGCGAGGCCAGTTCGTAGAGCGTCACGCCCGCGGCGTAGAGGTCGCTGGCCTCGTTGGCTGCGGTGCCACTGAAGAGCTCGGGCGCCATGTAGCTCGGCGTGCCCGGATTGTTGATCTCGCCCAGTTCCTCACCCAGGCCGATGCCGTCGGAGGCGGCCACGCCCAGATCCAGCAGGCGCAGGCGGCCATCCTGGCCCAGATGCAGGTTCGCCGGCTTGATGTCGCGATGGACGATCGAGAGCCGGTGCAGCGCACTGACCGCCTTCATCAGGCGCTGGCCCAGGTCGGCGATTTCCGCTGGCGTGAAGCGATGGCCGCGCGCGAGCTTCTGCGCCAGCGTCTCGCCCTCGTGCCAGGTCATCAGGTAGTACAGGTGGCTGCGCTCGGACCAGGGAATCACCTGCGGGAAGGCGGCGTCGGTCACGCGTCGGGCGATCCACTCTTCGTGCGCCAGCGCGGCGACGTCCTGCGGATCCGAGCCTTCGCGCAGGGTCTTGAGCACATAGTCGCGTCCTGCCGCGTCGCGCACCCGGTAGAGCAGGGTGACGCGCGATTCGTGCAGCGCAGGGCCTACCGTGAGCCCGTCGATTTCCTGACCCGGCTTGAGCTTCGGCGGCAAGGGCAGGGCGCTCACGCGCGCCAGCTGGTCGCGCAGGCGATCGGTCGGCAGCGCGTCGACCCGCAGCACCAGCGCGCTCGCGTTGTCCTGCCCACCGGCCTGCACCGCGCCGTCCGCCAAGGCGAAGGCCGCCTCCTGCGGATCGGCGTGACGCTGCAGCAGCTCGGTGATGCGCGCGTCGCGCAGCGTTGCCCAGACGCCGTCGCTACATAGCAGGAAGACGTCGCCCTCGGCGAGTTCGCCATCGGCAAAGTCGACCGCGAGGTGGCGGTCCAGCCCGACCGCGCGCGAAAGCACGGTGGCGAGTTCCGGGTGGTCCCACACATGGTCGGTTGTGAGCCGCGTGAGCACGCCCTCGCGCAGTCGATACACCCGCGAGTCGCCCACATGCGCGAGCGTGTAGCGGCGCCCGCGCAGCACCACCGCGGAAAGCGTGGTCGCCATGCCGGCCGCCTCCCGCCGCTTGGCCGATTGCCCGACCAGCCAGCGGTTGGCCGCGCCGATCACCTTCTCCAGCGCCTGCGGCACGCTCCAGGTGTCGGGCGTGGCGTAGTAGTCGGAGAGCAGGCTGCGGACGGTAAATTCGGAAGCTTCGCGCCCGTTCGCATGGCCGCCGACGCCGTCGGCCAGCGCGGCGACCAGGCCTTTGTTCTCGAGCTCGGCGCCCTCGGGCGTGGCCGCGCCGCAGAAATCCTCGTTGCGGGCGCGCGGGCCGGTGAGGGAAGCATGGCCGAGGGAGACGCTCAGTTCGGTCTTGTTGTTCATCGGATCAGGATGGAGGCGGTCGCGCGCAACGGTGGGCGGCGCAGGGCAGGCACGGAACCCGCCGGAGGAATGTAAGGGCGACGTTGCCCCGGCCGGGCCCGCCGTCGATGGCGCTGCCCCACGGAAGCGACCGTTGCGCTCCCGTTTCTCTCCGCCGGGGATTGTGGCGCGAAGCCGGGCGGCGCGCCACGGCGGCGGGCCGTTCGCAGCCTTGCGCCGAATCCGGGTAGCTATTCCGGTGGGAGAAGAGTCGGCAACTGTCCAGCACTGGCGCGGCTCCGCGAGCCAAGAAGAACAGCCGTCAGAACAATAGGGTCGTGAACTGGGCGGAGCCTAGCTGGCGGAGGCGCGCGTTCGATGGGGAACGCCGGGTGTGATGGTTCATGTATCGCCTGGCGCTATCAGATTGGTGGTGGAGGTTTGCGGACGAGCGTCGGCTTTGAACAGCGCTTCGCTCGCCATCTGCACGCGGGCGTACTGCAGAATTTGGTTTGGTGTCAGCATGGTCATGGACATCCCTATGTTCAAATGCGATTAGCGCGCAGGCCGAGGCGCATCAGTGATCAATGGACTTTCGGTTCTGTGGCAACGCCGGCGGGGCCGATACCCCTGGGGGAACTAGCACGCGATCCACAAACTGACGCGTGGCGTTGTCCGACCCGATCAAGAAGCCCGGACACTTGTATGCGGTGAGCCAAGGCCGGGGGTTCGCGGGCGAAGCACGCCCCGGCGTCCATGCGTAGCGCAGCATTTCGGCCATTACCTCCCCGGTCTGGGTGTCGAGGACACTTACCGTGCTGCTGGCCAAACCGCGGGCGCGCTCTGCGGGCACCACGTGATCCTCAAATGTCACCGCATAGCGCGGGGCGGGCTCCGAGGAAGGCTTGGGTGAGCGATCCAGAAAGAACTTGATGTAGCCTTTCAGATACGACTTGTCGTATTGCCAAGGCTCTTCCCATCGCGGGGTGTAGCGGTAGCGCTTCCCGTCCTGCTCGTCGATGACGTCGACGTACTTGAAGCCCGGAATTGCGCACTTGGATTCGGATACCGAGGTTGAATAACTGTTATCCATCATGTCTGATGGAAACTGGCAGCCGAGGAAGGTGATGATGTACTCATCGTCGTACTCTTCCAGCGCAAACGCCGCCCCTGGTGCCATGCGGTCACGCCAGTCGCCGCGGCGGCGGATCTTGGGCAGCAAGATGCCTTCCACGTTCTCGGCCCTGCGGTAGAACTTGTAGCCGGCCACCTCTTTGCACAAACGCTCGAACTCGGCCTTGTCGGCCTGGATTTCGGCCATCCGCGCTTCACGTACCCGGGCCTCGGCCTGCTGGCGCTGATAGGTCCGGTAGCCGTACACGACGACGATGACAGCGGCCACAGTGGTCAGTGCCCACCAAGCAGTCTTCTTGTTGAATCTGCGCATACAAAGATCCTCTTCGATTCTTCGACGGCTCGCGGCCGATGTCGCTGGCCATGTCGAGGCGCGGTGGCAGCAGACGGGAGGAGACCAAGTCCTGGCGATCACCCAAAACCGGCCGACCGCGTTTGCTAAAGGCCGACCCGAACTGCAAGGCAACCCGAGGAGGCATCGGTCTCGGTGAAGTGGCTGGCGTGGCCGTTGCCGGTGGTGAGCCAGTCAGTTCGAATTACGCCGGAACGAAGAGCGCCAGGTTGCAAGATGACAGTTGAGTCTCTTGGGTCGTAGCTGTACAGCGCTTCTGCCGCCATCTGGACACGGGCGTACTTCAGCAATTCGTTCGGGGTAAGCGTAGTCATGGCATGCCTCGTTCAAGACTGTTCGGTTGCGGTGGCTCGATCGGGGAGCGTTCCGGAATGCCCTAGTGCGTGTACTTGGGCTTTGGCGGAGCGGTGGCGCCAGGCGGCACCAGCACTCGGTCAACAAACTGCCGTGTTGCAGAATCTGACCCGTGTCCGGGGCCAGGACACTTGTAGGCCGTCAACCATGGCGTAGGGTTCTCGGATGAGGCCCGCCCCGGCGTCCATGCGTAGCGCAGCATTTCAGCCATGACCTCCCCGGTCTGGGTGTCGAGGACTCTTACGGTGCTGCTGGCCAAACCGCGGGCGCGCTCTGCGGGCACCACGTGGTCCTCAAAAGTCACCGAGTAGCGCGGCGCGGGCTCCGAGGAGGGCTGAGGCGATCGATCTAGAAAGAACTTGATGTAGCCTTTCAGGTACGACTTGTCGTATTGCCAAGGCTCTTCCCATCGCGGGGTGTAGCGGTAGCGCTTTTCGTCCTGTTCGTCGATGACATCGACGTATTGAAAGCCGGGGATGGCGTCTTTCATTTTCTGCGTGTTGGTAAAGTAACTTTCGTCGTTCACCCCGGAGCTGGGATATCGGTACTCCAGGAAGCTAGTGATGTAGACGCTGTCGTACCCCTCCAGCGCAAATGCCGCCCCCGGTGCCATGCGGTCGCGCCAGTCGCCGGAGTGGCGGATTTTGGGCAGCAAGATGCCTTCCACGTTCTCGGCCCTGCGGTAGAACTTGTAGCCAGCCACCTCTTTGCACCGGCGCTCAAACTCGGCCTTGTCGGCCCGAACCTCGGCGATCCGCGCTTCGCGCGCCAGCGTTCTGGCGTGCTCGCGCTGATAGACCTGGTAGGCGAGCACGCCCACCGTGGCAGCGGCCACAGCCGCCAGTGCCCACGAAGCAGTTTTCTTGTTGAATCCGCTCATCCAAATCCCTTTCGATTCCTAGACCGTTCGTGGGCAATGTCCCGGCACGTTTTCCAGTCGCGGTAGCCGCAGACGCCGGGAGACCAAGTTATCTACACGCCACTTTTCCACATGCTGCGGGCCCAGATGTTCCGGGTGCGGGGTACGCGCGGAGCCGGCGTTCGATTCGGGTTCGTTCAGCGCTCACCCAAACTCTCCTTCGCGTTCCGGGTGATAGGGTCCAGGAAGTACTCGATGACTCGTCTGCGCCCGGTTTTTATCTCGGCTGCAACGGTCATGCCCGGCGAGAGCCGCACACGACGGCCGTCGACCTGGATGTGGTCCTGATCAAGCGCGAGGCGCGCCTGAAAGAGGTAGCCGCGCTTTTCGTCCTGGATCGCGTCGCCCGAGACGAACGCCACCTTGGCGGGCACGACGCCGTAACGCGTGAAGGGGAAGGTGTCGAGCTTGATTTCGGCCACTTGTCCGGCCTTGACGAAGCCGATGTCCTTGTTCTCCAGCACCGCTTCGACTTCGGTCCGGGCGTTGTCAGGGACCAGCACCAGCGCAGACCCTAGAACAACACAGCAAGGCCTGGCGAGGCACATATCCGCAGATGGCCGCACGTGCCCTTTCGCACGCCGCGCGGCACGTCGGCATGAGCCGTTCGCGCAGAATGCGCCGGCGCGTCACACAAGAAGGCCGCGGGGCCAAGACCCGTTGGTGCGTCGTGTCTGACGCCTCAGGTACTCTTGCCGAACATGTTCATCGCACACCTGCCTGCGGGATACCTGTTCGGCGATCGGCTGCACGCCAGGATCGCTCCGCCTGCGCTCGCCCGGGCGAGATTCATCGGCTGGAGCCTCTTCGGTGCGATCGCGCCGGATCTCGACCTGATCTATTTCTACGCTTTCGATCACCGGCAGTCGCATCACCACCGCTACGTGTCTCACTGGCCGATGCTGTGGATTGCGGTGTTGCTGTTGTCGCTGCTCTGGTGGCGCCGGCGACCCGCGTCGGCAGCCGCTGCGTGCGCGACGGTGTTCGCGCTTTCGGGGCTGGTGCACCAGGTCCTGGATTCGCTGGTGGGCGATATCTTGTGGTTGGCGCCCTTCAGCGACCGGTCTTTTGCGCTCGCCACCGTGCCTGCGATCTACAGCCCCTGGTGGCTGAACTTCTTCCTGCACTGGTCCTTCGGTTTCGAACTCGCGATTGCCGCGTGGGCCGTGCTGGTCTGGCGCCGGCGGCGCGGTCTGCCCGCGCGCTGAACGTTGGTGGACGTCGTTCAGGTGGCGGGCTGCGTGCGGACCGGTACGTAGAGCCCGCGCACGGTGAGCGCGTGCGTGTCGAGCACGCGCCCGCTGGCGTCCACGAGTTCGAGCTTGTGCTCGCCGGGCGCGGGCAAGGGCAGCAGCTGGGCGGCGCGGCTGCAGTTGCCGATCGGCTTGCCGTCCAAGCGCACGCAGGTGCCCTTGGCGGCGGCGACTTCCACCCGGATCGACTGGCGTGCATGCGGGATGTCCGGATCGGGCGCGACGATCGCGGAATCCGGCGGCGCGAGCAGTCTGGGTGTGGGCGCGGCGAGCTGGATCGCGATGCGTTGCATGCCGCCATGCAGTTCGGGCTGGGTGCCGGCGATGAACCACTCCTGCCGCGGCGCTTCGATCGGCGGATCGAAGGCGAGTGTCTCGCCGACCACGCCCTCCGGTGCAGCGGGCGCATGGCTCGCCGCGTTGCGATGCAGGTACTCGACAATATCGCGCCACACAGGGGCCGCGCCGGTGATGCCGGAGACGTCCCACATCGGCGCGCCGGAGAAGTTGCCCACCCACACGCCGACTGTGTAGCGGTCGGTAAAGCCCACTGCCCAGTTGTCGCGCATGCCCTTGCTGGTGCCGGTCTTCACCGCCGCCCAGGTGCGCGCCGAGAGCGGGCTGGAAAGGCCGAAGGTGATCGCGCGGGCGGCGGGGTCGGAGAGCACGTCGGCGAGGATGAACGCGGTCTGCGGCGAGAAGACCGTGCGGGCGCTGTCAGGCTTTGTGGTGTTTCCAGTAGCGGCGGTCGCGAGCTTCGCCGTGGCTCCGTGCGAGGTGTTCGCCGCGACGTTCGCGGCGATGTCCGCAGCAGCGTCCGGCGCAAAGCGCACCGGGCTCCATCGCCCCTGCTGCGCGAAGCTGCGATAGGCGTTGGTGAGCGCGAGCAGCGAGGTCTCTGCGCCGCCCAGGGCAAGGCCGAAGCCGTAGTGCTCGGCGTCATGGGTGAGCGTGTTCATGCCGAGCTCTCGCAGAGTGCGCAGGAAGCGATCCACGCCCACGATCGTCAAAGCGCGCACCGCCGGCACGTTGAGCGAAGCGCCCAGTGCGGTGCGCACCGTGACGGGCCCCTTGAAGTGGCGGTCATAGTCCTGCGGGATGTAGAGGCCCGAGGGCGTGGTGAGCGCGAGCGAGGAGTCGTCCAGCACCGAAGCGGCAGTCAGCCAGCGCGCTTCGATCGCGCTGGCGTAGAGGAAAGGCTTGAGCGTGGAGCCCGGCTGACGCTGGGCAGCGGCGCCATCGACTTCCGGCGCGCCAGAGAGGTCGCCGCTGGAGCCCACGTAGGCGAGCGCTTCACCGCTGGCGTTGTCCAGCACCACCACCGCGCCATCCTCGACATTGCGTTCGACCAGCGCCGCGAGGTGGCTGCGCAAGGTCTCGGCGGCGAAGCGCTGCAACTCGGCGTCCAGGCTGCTGCGCACGCTTTCGCCCGCGCGGGTGAGCAGGCGCCGCGCGAGATGCGGCGCTTCGTCCGCGCCGGGCATCGGCAGGCTGTGGCGGGGCAAGGCACTGGCGACGAAGGCGGCGCGCGCGCAGTCGTCAGCATGGTCGAGGCGCTGCAGCAGACGGCAGGCGCGTTGCGCGACCTGTGTGCGTGATGCCGTCGGTGCGCGGATCAGCGAGACCAGCACCGCGGACTCGGGATAGTCGAGCCCGCTCGCGCCCTTGCCGACCAGGCCGCGCGCGGCAGCATCCAGCCCCACGAGTTCGCCGCGGAAGCCGACGCGGTTCACATAGGCTTCGAGGATCTCGCGCTTGCTCCAGCGCAGCTCCAGGCCCAGCGCGAGGCGCATCTGCGCGAGCTTGTAGCCGAGGCCGCGGGCGAGCGGCGCGCCCTCGCGCTCGCTCATCAGGAGGCCGGCTAGCTGCATCGTAAGCGTGCTGGCACCGCGGGCACGCGGCCGCCGCAGGTTGTCCCAGGCCGCGGACATCAGTGCGACCGGATCGACGCCGGCGTGATAGCGGAAGCGCTTGTCCTCCGCGGCGATCAGGCTGGCGACGAAGGCCGGCGAGACCTCGTTGAGCCCCACCCATTCGGTATGGCGCTGGCGACGGTCGAGGCGCAGGCGCTGCAGCAGCACGCCGTGCCGGTCGAGCAACTGCGCCTCCGAGCTGCGCGCGCTGCTGCGCACCGCCGCGAAATCCGGGATGCCCGGCAGCACCGCGAGCACGCCGGCCACCACGGCGACCGAGGCGAGGCCCAGCGCCAGCGCCCATTTCGGAAGCCGGACGGCGGGTTCGCCGGGAGGCAGGGGGGGGCGCGTTGCGAAGAGGCTCATCGCCGTCTCATCGCGGTCTCATGCGGCGTGGCGGCCGAAGCGATCGCCGCGGGAGTGCGCCGCGTCCTGACCTCGCGCGGTCCGCCTTTCGCACCTTCCCGCTTCGGCGGCCGCGCCGTGTCGATGCGCACTCACTGCGGTTTCACTTCGATCTTGCCGACAGGCAGCTCGCCGAAGATCTCGGGCGCGTACATCGCTTCCACGCGCGAGGCCGGCATCTCGAACTGGCCGACGTTGTTCAGCCGCACCGTGTATTCGAGCGTGACCTTGCCCTTGGGCAGGTAGCGGTAGTAGGCGCGGTAGCCGTCGAAGGCACGCTCCTCGAAGGCGGGGCGCGACCAGCCGGTGGCCTTCTCGCCCGAGGCGAGCTGTGCCGAATCGCCACCCAGCCCGCTGCCGAGGATGCTGGCGCCCGCGGGAACCGGGTCATTCACGACGACCCAGGTCATGTCGTTCTGCGCGTCGATTTCCAGCTTCACCCGGTAGGTGTCGCCACGCGACCACTGGCCCTTGGTCTTCTGCTCGACCGGCGTGACCGTGCGCTGCACCTGGTAGCCCGCGAAGAGCGGTTTCTCCAACGGCAGCGAGGCGCGCGACGTGACGAAGGCCCAGGGCTTGCCGCCGCCGCGATGCTCCAGCGAGAGCTCGGCCTGCTGCGCCGGCCAGTCGAAATGCGCATCCAGGCCCGGGCCGATCGGCGTACCCAGGGTCGGGTCATTGGTCTCGCGCGATTTGGCTTTCGCCCAGTCCAGCACCTGCTCTGCACCCGCCAGGCTGGCGGCGCTGTTGCCGGTCACCGGTTCGCGTTCGAAGCGTTGCTGGAAGCGTGCGAGCGCAAGGGTGCCCCAGGCGTTGGCGACGGTGGTGCGCCAGCGACCTTCCTGCTGACGCGCGAGCGCGCCACGCGCCAGGCGGGGGACGTCGGCCTCGAAGGCGGGATCCTCGGTCAGTTGCAGCAGCGCACGCACCGCGTTCACATCCGGCGAGACCATCAGCCACCAGAGGTAGTCGCTCTTCTCGGTGGAGAAGGTCAGCGTGGTGCCGGAGAAGGTGAGGCGGGAGCGCAGGATCTGGCGCGCCTCTTCCAGCTTGCGCGCGCGGTCGGGGATGTTGTCCATGCGGCCGAGCAGCGAGAGCCAGTCGATCACCGCGGAACTGGGCCACAGGTTGGGCGCGATCTCGATGCTCTGCAGCATCTCCGGCGTGGCCTGCCCGTAGCGGGCCAGCGCATCGATCGCCGCGATCTTGCGGATCGCGAGATCGACGGTCGGCATCGCGCCGTAGCGCACTACCCGGCCCGCCACGAAGTCGGTCAGCCCCTTGGTCATGCGATCGCGCGAGGTGTCGGGGATGTCCCAGCCGCGTTCCTGCGCCAGTGCGAGCAGGTAGACCGTGAGGGCATCGTCGCCTTCCAGCCAGCCGGTGGGGAAGTAGCGCGCGAGACCATCGCGATCGAGGTAGGTGGGCAGTGCGTTCATCAGCCCTTTCCAGCGCGCCTCGTCGTCGAGCACGATCGCCTTGGAGGCTTGCTGCTCCAGGCAGACGTAGGGATAGCGCTGCATCCAGGCGCGGATCGCGTCCGCACCGCCGCCCAGCGAACGGGCGAGGCGGATGTCCACGCCGCCACGGCCCGGCACCGCACCCTTGGGCAGGGCCACCGGGAAGCGCCAGGGTGTGCCGGCGGTGAGCTGTTCCAGCGTCTGCTGATACACCCGCACCGGATTGGCGACGCCCACGGTCTGCGACAGCTTGAGCGCATCACGCGCGAGCTTCTCGCCGCTGCCGACTTCCTGCGCGCTGACTTCCCAGTCGAGCTTCGTCGCATTGAAGGGTGCCGTCGCCTTGAAGGAGACGGTCTTCGCTTCGCCCGGGTTGAGGCTCACGCGTTCGCGGCCGGCTTCGGTTTTCGCGCCTGTGTTGGCGTCCGCGGTGGCATAACTCGCGGTCAGGTCCAGTGTCAGCGGACGTTCGCCGCCGTTACGCACGGTGACCATGGCGTCGAAGTGGTCGCCTTCGCGCACGAAGGGCGGAATGCCGGCGAAGAGCATTGCTTCCTGCGTGGTGCGCAGGATGGCGCGGCCGGAACCGAAGCGGTTCACGCCCGCATGGGCGATCGCCTCGACCCGGAAGCTCGTGAGCGAATCGTTGAGCGGCACGCCGATGCTCGCCTGGCCGTTGGCATCGAGCTGCACGCGGCCCTGCCACAGGAGCAGGGTGTCGAAGAGTTCGCGCGCGTTGGCGCCCGCACCGCCGCCGCCGCCCGGCGCCGCGGCTTTCTTGCCGAAGTGGCGTTTGCCGACCACCTGCGCCTGCATGGTGGAGGTCTCGACCTCGATCGGCCGCCGCTCCATCATCGCGGCCAGCAGATCCCAGGAGGTCGGGGGTGCCAACGCCAGCAGGCCTTCGTCCACCGCGGCGAGCGCGACTTCGCTGTTGGCAGCGGGCTTGCCGGCGGCATCGGTCACCGTCACTTTCAACTGCGCGATGTCGCGCACGCGATAGCTGGTCTTGTCGGCTTCCACCTTCACCTTGAGCGCATAGGCGTCCCAGCCCACGCGGATCTGCGCGAGGCCCATGCGGAACGCGGGCTTGGTCAGGTCGACCAGGGCGGTCGGCCGGGTGTCGACTTCCTTGGGCATCTTGTCGACCAGGCCGAGGAACATGCCGATCTTGTAGACCATGCGCTTGAGCCAGGCGAAGGGCCCGGGCGTTTCCGGCGCGATGCGGCCGCGCACCACCAGCACCGACACATAGGCGTTGGGGCCGTACTCCTTGGCGATCGGCACTTCCACGAAAGGCGACTTGGCGTCGATGTGGGTGGTGAAGGAGGCGAGCACGCCTTCGCGCTCGACGGTGACGAGCGCCATCGCCTCGCGGAAGGGCATGCGCACTTCGAAGCGTGCGGTCTCGCCCGGCTCGTAGGAGCGCTTGTCGGCGAGGATGTCGATGCGGTCGCTGGCGCCGGCATCGAACCAGTCGTCGCCCGCCGCGACATAGACCTCGCGGCTCGCGATCGCGCCATTGCCCTGTGCGTCCTCACCCTTCGCGACGAGGATCAGCTGGCCGTCGGCGGGCGACGCGCCCTTGCAGCTGAGCAGCCCGTACTTGTCGGTCGTGCCCTTGCAGACGACGCCGGCCTTGCGCACTTCGGCGCTCTGCTCGTAGGCGTAGAAGCCGCCGAGCAGGCGCTTGCGATAGGCGTGCACCGCCCGGGTGTAGACATCGACCGTGAGCTTGCGATCCGCCTGTGGCTTGCCCTGCGTGTCCAGCGCGAGCACCTTGAAGGCGAGCGAGTCGCGCGTGGCGTAGCTGCCCTCGGTGCGGATGCCGAGCACCAGCGAGGAGGGCAGGACCAGGGCGCGGGTTGCGGTGGTGAGGATCTGGCCGTTGGGGTCGCTGTACTCCATCTCCACTTCCAGCGACTTGGGCTCCGCAGGCTTGGCGAGCTTGTCGAAAGCGATGCGTGCGCCGCCCTGGGCGTCCAGCGTCAGCTCGCGCGTCTGCACCTTGCCGCCGGGTGCGTCGGTGGCGTTTTCTCCGCCGCTGTTCTCGGCATCGCCCTCGTCGGCATAGTCCGCATCCGGGTCCCAGGCTTCGTTCTGCGTCGCGTGGATGCCCTCTTCGGGGACGCGGCCGCCGAAGCGGAAGTCGTCGTAGTCGGCGAAGACCAGCGGGTAGGGTACGAGGCGGCTGCGGATCTTCACCGGCGCGCCGCCGGCGGGACCGCCGGACAGATAGGAAAGTTGCGCATCCACATCGATCTTGCCGCCGCCCATATTGGGTTCGGCCGGCGGCTTGAGCACCGCGCGCATCAGCGGCACGCGGAACTGCTCGACGCGGAAGCTCCCGGACTGCAACTGCCCGCGTGGGCCCACCAGGCGCAGGGTGTAGCTGCCGAGCTTGGCGTCCTTGGGGATCTGCCAGGTCGATTCACCGGCGTTGTTGCCCCAGCGGATGTCCACCTTGTAGCGCTGGCCGCTGCCTTCATGCTCCAGTTCCACCCGCCTGGGTTGGTCCGCAGGCTTCACGCTGCCGAAGCCCTCGCCAGTGTGCAGCCGCAGGAAGTGCTTCATCGAGACGGTTTCGCCGGCGCGATAGAGCGGTCGGTCGGTCACCGTGTGGGCCAGCACCGGGCCGGCGCTGCTGCCGCCGGCGAGGTTGAATTGCCAGGGGCTGATGCCGTCGCGCCAGGACGAAAGCGTGAAGGAGAAGTCCGCATCCTTGCGCGCCGAGACGATGTGGGCATCGGGTGCATAGCGGCAGTCCTCCCAGCGGGAGTATTTGGGGATCTCGGCATTGACCCGCGCGATGCCTTTGGCATCGGTCACGCCTTCCCATTCCTTTACGCCCAGGCAGTCGGAGATGCGCACCTTCGCGCCTGCCACCGGCGCGGCGTCGTCGAGCTGGGTGACCCACACCAGCGAGGACTCGCGACCTTGCTTGAAGTGCACCGCGAGGTTGGTGACCAGCGCGCCGGCGCTCACGTAGTAGGGAATGTTCTCGCCGTGCAGGGCCTGGCCCAGGCGCTGGCTGGCGAACTCCACCACGAAGAGGCCGGGCTTGGGCAACGGCACGCCGATGAGTTGCAACTCCGTCTTCGCATCCGCCGCGGGCAGGCTGATCGACTGCGCGCCACCGGGTGCATCGGGGCCGTGCAGGAGGGGCTTCTCGCCAGGACGCGGACGCGGGCCCACGTCCTCGATGTACTCGGCGTCCTCCTCCGGCGCGCGCAGGATGCGGGCGAGCCAGTGGGCGAGCGTCTGGTCGTTGGGCAGGTCCAGGCGCGCCACGCGGCCGGGCGTCGCCTTGTTGCCCTGGCGGCCGACCTCGATCGAGCGTCCCTTGAGTGTGCCTTCCACGTTGCGCACGCTCACCGGCAGCATCGGTTCGGCCTTGGCCTCTAGCACGCCGAAGCGGGAGGGGAACTTCACCAGCGGCGGATTCTCGTCCAGCACGATCTTGAGCGGGAAGCTCGCGGCATTGGCCGGCGGCCGCTTGGCGTCATCCGCAAATTTGTCCGGCAATGCGAGCGTGAGCGTCGCCTTGGGCGGGAAGGGGCCGGCGAAATGGAGGCTCTCGACATTGGGCGCGGCGTCATCGAATACCGGTTCCTGGCTGTCGAAGGCGCCCGACTTCAGGCGCAGCTTGGCCGCGACTTCACGTGGCACCGGTGCGCTGAAGTTCACCGTGACCGGCAGGGCCGGGATGCAGCCCGCGTCCGGATTCACGCGGGTGCAACTGGTCGTGACGCGGAACTCTTCGCGCACGCCGAAGGGCAGGCTCTGGGTTTCCGTGGTGACGATGCCGTCGGGCGTGCGGATGCCCGCATCCCAGCTGATCTTGAACTGCGTGCCGGGCGCCATCGGGCGTCCGCAGCGGACGACGAGCACCTTGTTGGCCGCATCGAGGCGCTTGTCCTTCACCGCCAGGATGCCTGTCGCACCCCGCTTGGTCAGCACCGCGAAGAACTGGCGCGCGCGGTCCTTCTGTTCGGCGAGCACCTGGTCGCGCTCCTTGCCTTCCACCACGGTCAGCGGAATCCGCTCGCCCACGCCTTCGGCGACGCAGGCCGCATGCTCGCGCACGCTCTTCGGATCCACCGCTGCGTCGAGCCCGAGCAGGAAGATCTGGTGCTCGTCGACCGTGCTGTCGCCTTCCTCGGGCCAGGAGGTGCGGATGGCGGGACCGCCGGTGGTGAATTCGAAGCGCGCGGCGGTGACCGGATTGCCCGCCGCCGTCTTCACGCTGGCCTTGAGCGCGAAGCTGCAACGCAGGCCACCGGGCAGGTCGGCATCGAAGTCATAGATCCAGTTGCGGGCATCGGCCCAGCGGCCACGGCCCTTGCCGCCGCAGGTGACGTCGAAGGGCGCTTCCGAGCGCGGGTCGCCGAAGCTCACCATGGGCTCGGAAAAGCGTGCGACCACCTGCCGCACGTCCTTGACCCCGCCTTGCGGCGAGAAGCTCTCCACCCTGGCGGCCGCATGGACCGAGGTGCTCAGGCCGAGGCCGGCGAGGGAAAGAAGGATGGCTGCGAAGGGGGCGCTGCGGACGATGCGTGCGATGCGGGTCATGACCCGTGTCTCCTGGCTGGGCATGCTGGTGTCTTGGCGAAGGGGCGATTCTAGGGCCACTCGCCCGCGGCGTAGCGTGGCCATGCGCACGCGTGGCGCTGTGTGGCCTCGGTTCGACCCGGCTTCCCCGCGGCCGGAGAATCCGCGCGGGCTTGATCTGCCTTGGCTCGATGCGCGGTTCGCAGGCCCTAGAATCGGATCGCTACCCGGCCGGAAGGGTGTATCGACGATCCGCAGAATGGCTGGCGGATCGAATCGTCGCCGCTCGAAGGAACGGGCACGCGTAGGCCGGGTCCGACCCTTGCCTTCGCGCCAGCGAAGCCGATACCCGCACAACGACGACCTCAAGAAAAGCCAGGACCCGCCGCGCCGATGCACGACCTCACCATCATCCACATGCTCGCCTTCGCGCTCGCCGCGGCCCTGTTCTTCGGCTGGGCTACGCAGCGCCTGGGCCTCTCCCCGCTGGTGGGCTACCTGCTCGCTGGCGTGCTGGTCGGGCCTTATACGCCGGGCTTCGTGGCGGATCGTGCGCTGGCCTCGCAACTGTCCGAGATGGGGGTGGTGTTGTTGCTCTTCGGGGTCGGCCTGCACTTCCATCCGGCCGACCTGCTGCGCGTCTGGCGCATCGCGGTGCCGGGGGCGGTGGCGCAGAGTTGCGTCGCGACCCTGCTCGGTTGGCTGCTCGCCCGCGCGCTGGGCTGGAGCAGTTCGGCCGGACTGGTGGTGGGCATGGCGCTCTCGGTCGCGAGCACCGTGGTGCTCATGCGCATGCTGATGGAGCGCAAGCGGCTGGACACCAAGGAAGGCCAGGTGGCCGTGGGCTGGCTTATCGTGGAGGACATCTTCACGGTGATCGCGCTGGTGGTGCTGCCGGCGCTTGCCGCGCCCGGCGAGGGCACCTCGCTCGGCTGGGAGCTCACCCTGGCGCTCGGCAAGGTCGCCGCTTTCGCGGCCATCGTCTGGATAGGTGGACGCTGGCTGGTGGGGCCGCTGCTCGAGCGCATGGCGCGCACCCGCTCCTCGGAACTCTTCACCCTCGGTGTCTTCGTCGTCGCGCTCGGCGTGGCGCTGCTGGCGGCGGAAGGCTTCCATGTGTCGGTCGCGCTCGGCGCCTTCTTCGCCGGCCTGGTGGTGGGGCAGTCGCGCATCGGCGTGCAGGCGGCGGTGGACGTGGCGCCCTTCCGCGATGTGTTCTCGGCGCTCTTCTTCGTCTCGGTGGGCATGCTCTTCGACCCGGTGATCCTGCTGAAGGAGCCGGTGATGATCCTCGGCGTGCTCGCCATCGTGCTGGTCGCCAAGCCGCTGATTGCCTGGCTGGTGGTGCGCATGCTGCGCCGCTCGCAGAGCGTCGCGATGACCGTGGCGGTGGGCCTCGCGCAGATCGGCGAGTTCTCCTTCATCCTCGCGGGCCTGGGCCTGTCGCTGAAGATCCTTTCGCAACCCGGCTTCAACGCGATCGTCGCGGCTGCCCTGATCTCGATCGCGATCAACCCGCTGCTCTTCTCCATCCTGCCGCGCCTGGAGCGCAAGCGTCAGAAGGAAGCCGAGCCCGAACCGCCCCGCATCAACCAGCCCGCAGGCACGGCGCAGGGACTGATCATCGTCGTGGCCGGCTTCGGCCCGATCGGCCGCAAGCTCTGCGCCCGCCTCAAGCGCGCCAACCGCGGATTCATGGTGGTCGACGACGACATGAGCCGCATCGAAGCCGCCTCCGACGAAGGCTACGCCACCTGCTACGGCGACCCCGGCCGCGACGACGTGCTCGCCGCCGCGGGCATCAAGCGGGCGCACCTGCTGGTGCTGGCGGAACTCGAACTCACCCAGCGCATCCGGGCCTGCGTCGCCGCAAAGGCCGTCAGCCCCCATGCCCGGATCGTTGCCACGGTCCGCAATGCAGGGGAGAGGGTGTGGTTGGAGGAGTTCGGGGTGAGGGCGGTGGTGGCGGAGGACACCACGGTGGCGTGGGCTTTGTATGAACAGGTGGAGGCGCATACGGCGGGGTGATTGTCGGCCTTGGCGGGACCGCTTGCCGGACTCGTTGCATGGTGAAGAGGGAGGCTTTGGAGCCTCCCTTTTCTTTTCGGCGGGTTTGCTCTCGCGCTGCGGATTAGTGGTGGCACCGCTCGGGCGTGCTTCGGCCGGGTCCCGCCCCGGCGGGCGGGTTACTTTCTTTGCTCGCGCAAAAGAAAGTAACCAAAGAAAGCGCGCCCCGCTGCCCGCGCCGCAGCTTCGCTGCGATGCCCTGCGCTGCTCGGAAGCCAGAGCGCTGCGCAACTCGCCCTTTTGGCGCTTTGCGCCAACGGAGCTCGACAGTGCTCGCGCCGGGCCTTCGGCCCGGTACCTCTGGCTTCCTGTGCTGCTCGGCGCGGTCAGAGGGGGAAGGTCAAAGGCGTCTCCGCGGAACCGCTCAGAGGGTTTCCGGAATGCTGCAAAGAGGCCTCTGTGGGATCGCGAGGCGAAGTGCGTTGTGGCGACGAGCGGCGGACCGCGACGCAATTCGGGTTGAGAAGTGATCTGCGGAGCGCGGCTGGCGCATGTCCCTGGGGCAGCGACTTCAGTTCGGGTTGGAGTACGACGACCAAGGAAGGCGCGCTGCGCTGCTTCGCTTGGCCGAGGAACGACACCTGCGGCGACCGATGAGCGGCAGTCCGTGACGAGCTCCGTGACTGGTAGCTGAACGCGGTGAAGTCACGGTTCGCGTGGGGCCCCGAGAACACCGGCGGCCATGCCCCTGTCCCCCTTCGTGCTTGCTCGGCGCTTGAGCGTGGACGCCGTTCATTCCCCTCTGTGTCGCCGAGCAACGCAGGTCTGCCAGGTTGCGCGCAAAGCGCGCTGGCGAGCACTGACCGAGCTCCGTTTGTTTGCAGTTTCACCGCAAACAAAAAGGGCGACTCAGCTGCCAAGTTCGGCAGCCATCCTGGCAGACCGAGTAGCGCAGGGGACGGCGCGCAGCGCGGCGACACAGCGGGGCGCGCTTTCTTTGGTTACTTTCTTTCGCGCAGCAAAGAAAGTAACCCGCCCGCCGGGGCGGGACCCGGCCGACGCGCTCACGTTGAGTGCAGCGCATCTTCGATCGCGCTAAGGCGCAAACAAAGCTCAGGGCCGAAACTTGCGATGTTTCGCAAGCAAGGGCCCAAGGCAAAAAGCTCAAGGCTAAGGCCCAAGGCTAAGGCCCAAAAAAAAGGGCCGCCCCTGCCCACACAGGAACGGCCCAACACTTCACGCACACGGGCGGAGGAGGCAACGCCCGTGCAATCCACTCACACTCAAACCTTGGCTGCGGTGAGGTGCGCCGCACCCCAGGTCGTGCGCCAGCGCGTCTTCACGCCGGTCAGCCCGGCCAGTGCGAGCAGCGCGAGGCCGGCGAAGATCAGGAAGCCCATCTGGTAGCTGCCGGTGAGCTGCTTGGAGTAGCCTAGGCTGGAGGCGAGGTAGAAGCCGCCGATGCCGCCGGCCATGCCGACCAGGCCCGTCATCACGCCGATTTCCTTGCGGAAGCGTTGCGGCACGAGCTGGAAGACGGCGCCGTTGCCCATGCCCAGGGCGAGCATGGCGCAGACGAAGACGGCGGCAGCGGTCCAGACCGTGGGCATGCCGAAGCTCACCAGGATCAGGAAACTCGCCGCGAGTGCGTACATCGCGGTGAGGCTCTTGATGCCGCCGATGCGGTCGGCGACGTTGCCGCCAATCGGGCGCACCAGGCTGCCTGCGAAGACGCAGCCGGCGGTGAAGAAACCGGCGGTCTTAGGGTCCAGGCCGTACTGCGCGTTGAAGTAGATCGTCAGCGAGGAGGCGAGGCCGGAGAAGCCGCCGAAGGTCACCGAGTAGAAAAACATGAACCACCAGGCGTCGCGGTCCTTGAGCACCGCGAGGTAGTCGGTGAGCGGCTTGGGCGGCGGACAGTTGGGGGCGTCTTTGGCGACGGCGAGGTAGATCAGGAACACGATGGAGAGCGGGATCAGCACCATGCCGAACACGTTGACCCAACCGAAGGCGGCGGCGAGCGTAGGTGCGAAGAGTGCGGCCAGCACGGTGCCGGAGTTGCCGGCGCCAGCAATGCCGAGCGCGGTGCCCTGGTGCTCGGGCGGGTACCAGCGCGAGGCGAGCGGCAGGGCCACGGCGAAGGAGGCGCCGGCGACGCCGAGGAAGCCTGCGAGCACGAGCACTTCGCCGTAGCTCTTGATGCCGTGCTTCCAGGCGAAGAAGAGCGCGGCCATCACGATCACCTGGCCGATGGCGCCGGCGAGCTTGGGTTTCACCTGGTCGACCAGCACGCCCATCACGATGCGCAGGAAAGCGCCGGTGAGCAGCGGGGTCGCGACCATGAGGCCTTTCTGTGCGGGCGTGAGCCCGAGGTCGTTGGCGATCTGTACGCCCAGCGGACCGAGCAGCACCCACACCATGAAGGCAAGGTCGAAGTAGAGGAAGGCTGCGATCAGGGTGGGCGTGTGGCCGGCCTGAAGGAAGGATTTCTTGTCCATGATGTCGGAGTCCGTGAGCGTCCTCGGCCGGGTGGGCCTCAGAGCGCGGTGTAAAGGCCGGTGAGTTTGTCCATGGCTTCGAGCAGGTTCTCGGCCGTGACGGCGACATGCCGCTCGGCTTCGGCGCTCTCGCCGCTCTTGATCGCGTCGTCGAAGAACATCCACTGGGTCTGCGCCATCGCCAGCCAGTCCTTGATCGGGCGCGTGTTCTCGGGCGCGCCGCCGAGCTTGTCGAGCGCGGCGACGAATTCTGTCCGGGCCTGCTCCAGGCCCTGATCCACGTCCTTGCCCTTGAGCCCGCACTGGCGGAAGAAGTAGAACTTGGCCATGCGCTGCGACAGCATCCGCTCGCGGCCGGCCAGGTTCACCAGCTGGCCGAGCGAATTGCCCTGCAGCTTCTCGAGCTTGACCGTGCCTTCATTCGCAGTGGCCAGCACGCTTTCGCTGAGCGCGGCCACTTGCTTGAGCCCACCTTCGCTCGCGGGCTGCTTGAGCAGCTCGCCATAGGTCTGCCAGAGAGAACCGAGGCGCGCGTAGGTGTCCGCGATCGGGGCGTTCGCGCCGGTCTGCGGCAGGCGCTGCAGGTTGCCCAGCTGTGCCTCGAAGAGGCCCATCGAAGCGGCGAGCTTCTGCTTGGCTTCGTCCTCGCGCACCCGCCGCAGGCCTTGTGCGTAGAACTTGGCCATGCGTTGGGAAAGCATGCGCTGGCGGCCCGCCTGGTTGATGGCTTCGAGCAGCGCCATCTCGCCTTTGGCGAAGGCGTTGCGTCCGGCCAGGAGGGCGCTGAGTGCGGTCGCGTTCATGAGGAAGCGTCGGCGATCGGGCATGAGGCGTCCGCGCGGGCTCAGACGCCGAGCCAGACAGTGGCGTTTTCCACCTTGACCGTGAAGGGCTTGGTGCAGCCCACGTCCGGCGCCACGGCTTCGCCGTCCGCAAGACCGATCTTCCAGCTGTGCAGCGGGCAGGTGACGGTGCGGCCATGCACGATGCCTTGGGAGAGCGGGCCGCCCTTGTGTGGGCACTTGTCGTGCAGCGCGAAGACCTCGTCCTCGGTGTTGCGGAAGATCGCGATGTCGCCGTGGCGGGTGCCACGTACCACGCGCGAGCCCAGCACGGGGATGTCGGTCAGGGCGCAGATTTCCTTCCACTCTACGGTGGTGGTTTCCTGGGTAGCGGTGCTCATGTGATGCCTCGAGGTTTCTTCAGAATCGGGTGGTGATCTCAGGGGCTTCGTCTTCGCCCCACCAGCTTTCCCATTCGCTCATGACAGTTCTCCTCAGGCGACTACGGTGATCGGGATGAACTCGCGCTTGAGCGTGCCTTCGGTGCGCTCCAGCCACGGGTCCTTGTAGTCCTGCAGTGCATAGAGAAGGCGTTCCTGCAGCGCCTTGCGGTTCTCGGCGTCGTCGATCACCTTGCTCTTCACGTAGTCCAGGCCCACGCGGGTGACGTAGTGCACCGTGCGTTCCAGGTAGTAGCCTTCTTCGCGGTAGATCTGCAGGAAGGCAGCCGAGTACTCCATGACCTCTTCCTCGGTCTTCACCTTGCAGAGGAACTGGGCGACTTCGGTCTTGATGCCGCCGTTACCCGCGACGTAGAGCTCGTAGCCGGAATCCACGCCGATCACGCCGATGTCCTTGATGCCGGCTTCCGCGCAGTTGCGCGGGCAGCCCGAGACGGCGAGCTTCACCTTGTGCGGCGACCACATGCCGAAGAGCATTTTCTCCAGCTTTACACCCAGGCTCATGGAGAGCTGCGTGCCAAAGCGGCAGTGCTCGGCACCGACGCAGGTCTTCACCGTGCGGATGCTCTTGCCATATGCGTGGCCCGAGACCATGCCGGCTTTGGCGAAGTCTGCCCACATCTCGGGCAGGTCTTCCTTCTTCACGCCCAGGAGGTCGATGCGCTGGCCGCCGGTCACCTTCACGGTGGGGACCTTGTACTTCTCGGCCGCATCGGCGATGGCGCGCAGTTCGTCCGGGGTGGTGAGGCCGCCCCACATCCGCGGCACCACCGAGTAGGTGCCGTCCTTCTGGATGTTGGCGTGGGCGCGCTCGTTGATGAAGCGGCTTTGCGGATCGTCCAGGCCTTCATGCGGCCAGGTGGAGATCACGTAGTAGTTGAGCGCCGGGCGGCAGGTGGAGCAACCGTTGGGCGTCTTCCATTCCATGAACTGCATCGCGGCCTGCGCGGAGAGCAGCTTGTTCTCGCGGATCGCCTTGCGCACTTCGCCGTGCGAATGATCGGTACAGGCGCAGACCGCCTTGTTGTTAGAGTCCGCCGGGGTGTAGGCACCACCGATGGTGGAGGCCAGGATCTGCTCGACCAGGCCCGTGCAGGAGCCGCAGGAGCTGGAGGCCTTGGTGTGCTTGCGCACGTCGTCGAGCGTGAAGAGACCGTTCTCCTTGATGCTCTTGACGATGGTGCCCTTGCACACGCCGTTGCAGCCGCAGACCTCGGCGGTGTCGGGCAGCGAGGCGGCCTGGTTGGCGCCCTTGTGGCCGACGTCGCCCAGATGGGACTTGCCGAAGAGCAGGTGGTCGCGGATGTCGTGGATGTCCTGCTTGTCCTTGAGCATCTGGAAGTACCAGGAGCCATCCGCGGTGTCGCCGTACATCACGGCACCGACGATCTTGTTCTCCTTGATCACGACCTTCTTGTAGACGCCCAGGCCCGGGTCGTGCAGCACGATGTCCTCAGTGCCTTCGCCGCCCATGAACTCGCCGGCGGAGAAGAGATCGACGCCGGTGACCTTGAGCTTGGTGGAGGTCACGGAACCCTGGTAGCGGCCGATGCCGAACATCGCCAGGTGCGTCGCGCAGACCTTGGCCTGCTCGAACAGCGGGGCCACCAGGCCGTAGGCGATGCCGCGGTGATTGGCGCATTCGCCCACGGCGTAGATGCGCGGGTCGTAGGTCTGCATGGTGTCATTCACCACCACGCCGCGATTGCAATGCAGGCCCGACTTCTCTGCCAGTTCGTAGTTGGGGCGGATGCCGGCGGCCATGACCACCAGGTCGGCCGGGATCACGTCGCCGTCCTTGAACTTCACTGCGGCCACGCGGCCGGATTCGCCCTGGATCAGTTCGGCGGTGTGCTTGGGCAGCAGGAATTTCATGCCCTTGGCTTCCAGCGCCTTCTGCAGCATGTTGGCCGAGGTGCGATCCATCTGGCGTTCCATGATCCAGTCGCCGATGTGCACCACGGTCACATCCATGCCACGCAGGGCGAGGCCGTTGGCGGCTTCCAGCCCGAGCAGGCCGGCGCCGATGACGACGGCATGCTTGTGGGTCTTCGCGGTTTCGATCATCGCGTCGGTGTCGGCGATGTCGCGGTAGGAGATGACGCCGGGCAGATCCTTGCCAGGCACTGGCAGGATGAAGGGGTTGGAGCCGGTCGCGAGCAGGATGCGGTCGTACTCGGCTTCGGTGCCGTCCTCGGCGATCACCTTGCGGTTGCGGCGGTCGATCTGGGTGATCTTCTTGCCGGTGTGCAGGGTGATCGCGTTGTCCTTGTACCAGTCCCAGTCGTTGAGGACGATGTCCTGGATGGTCATTTCGCCAGCGAGCACGGGCGAGAGCAGGATGCGGTTGTAGTTCGGGTGCGGTTCGGCACCGAACACGGTGATGTCGTACATGTCCGGCGCGATCTTGATGAGCTCTTCCAGCGTGCGGCAGCCCGCCATGCCGTTACCCACCATCACCAGTTTCATCTTGCGCATGATTTCAGCCTCGCGAAAACCCGCCGGGCGCACCAAGGGCGCACGGTCGACGTTGCATTACTCGTTTGGGGAAGCAGGATCAGCGTTGATCCAGAACCGGCGGCATGTGCCGCGCGGCGAAGAACCTTCGGTGCAGAGCGGCCACCCGGAGGTGGTGTCTGTCATGACGATGGCGACGCTGCCATCGGGGATTTCGCGGGAGGTGATGCAAGGGGTGTGCCATGTTGCCCGATCGCGTTGCCACGCGGGCTTTTGCGCTCGCTGGGCAGCGCGCCGGGTAGCGGGTGTTCCGCGATGGTGCAGTGCGCACAGATTTGGCGCTGCTTTGGGGCGGAAGGCCGGCATGGCGCCGGCCCAGGCATCTATATCGGGGGGCGAGCCTTTATGCGCCGCCCGCGATGCGCTTCAGTTCTGCAAGCCCTGCAGCCAGTCGGCGAAGAAACGGCGCGACTGCATGGCAAGGCGCTCACCGCGCTGCGCCGTCTCCGCTCGCAGGGCGGGGATGTCGATCCCGGCCTTACCCAGTTCGCAGGTGTGGCCGATCAGCCACTGTTCGACGCGGCGCGCGTCGAATTCGGGATGGAACTGCAGGCCGAGCTGGCGCGTGCCGCGGCGGAAAGCCTGCTGGGTGCAGAGCGGGGTGGATGCGAGCAGCTCGCAACCGGCCGGCAGGTCGAAGGTATCGCCATGCCAGTGGAGCATCGAGGTCTGCGCGCCACCGATGTGTCGCAGGGGCGAATCCTCGCCCGCCGCGGTGAGCGTGAGCGGCTGCCAGCCGATTTCCTTGGCAGGGCCCGGATAGACGCGCGCACCCAGCGAGCGCGCCATCAGTTGTGCGCCGAGGCAGATGCCGAGCGTTGGGGCATCGGCCGCGAGGCGTCGTTCGAGCAGGGCGAACTCATCGTGCAGGAAAGGGTAGATCGCCTCGTCATAGGCGCCGATCGGGCCGCCGAGCACGACCAGCAGATCGGCCTCCGCGGCCGGTGCGAGCGCATCCACGCCGGCCTCCAGGTAGCGGACTGCGTAGCCCGCTTCCTGCAGCGGCCCGGTGAAGGTGCCGAGGTCTTCGAACATCAGGTGACGGACGACGGTGCAGGACTTCGACATGGCGGTTCCCTTCGCGTGGAGGAGGGAATTCTCGCGCGGGAGGCCGGGTTCGGACCAGAGGCGCGCGTTGCGTCCGCCACAAAGCAAAACGGCCCCGAGGGGCCGTTTCCTGTGCGGTTTAGCTAGGTCCGCAATGTGGATTACTGGCCGCCTTCCTGTACCACGCGTCCGTTGAGGGCCTGCACCGGCCGTGCGTTCATCTTGTAAAGGGCCTGGAACTTGTGGAGCTGGGCGGCCGAGATTTCGACCGGGGTCTTGAGAATGCGCCAGGTCACGTCTTCGCTGCAGGGAGGAGTGGTGAGCGAACCGCTGAAGGCGTAGTAGGCGTGGTTCGCAGGCAGCAGGCTGGCCGGGTCGAAGCCGGCGTCCAGCGCGGCCGTCTGGCCTTCCTTGTGCGGCAGGTGCGAGAACACGGGCCGCAGCGCGGCGTTTTCCTTGCCCTGCTTGAAGAGCACGGCCACCACGGCCAGCTTGCCCTCCGCATCCTTGTGCACCAGGTGGGCAACCAGCGGATAGGCCTTGCCGTTGATCTTCTCTTCGCTGGGCGTATGGAAATGGAACTGCACCAGCGTGTAGGCGTCGTGGTCGATCGTGGCCGTGCCGGCAGCCGGCAGGTTGATCTGCACCGTGTGCCCGTTGTTGATCGCCTCGGCGCCACCGGCGGTGTAGGCGAAATCCAGGGGGTCGAGATTCGCTTTCTCGACGTTCTTCGTCTTGATGTCGATCGGAGATTGATGCTTGCCGAGCTTGCAGGTCTGGAAGTCCTCTTCCATGTCGGCCCAGTGGCCGGCCCCGGTGTGCCCGCTGTAGCTCCAGTGCGCGTGGCCCGCGGCAAAGGCTGTCGGCGTAGCGAGAAACGCAGCTGCGAGAAGCATGGACTTGATCTTCATACGGCCTCCTTCGTTGGATAGTCTGGATTCCCCGGTCGCGCAGCGTATGGCCGGAGACGTTCTCTTTCGGGTCTGTCGAGGAGCGGACGAGGCCGTTCCCGGCCGCGCTGCAGGCCTCCGTTGCCAGCGCATTCTGCGCTAGCTCCGCATGGCTAGAGTTACGCGAGACTTAGCGCCGGCAGCAGACGACCGAACGGAGCGACGCCGTGCGCGGTGCCGCAGATCCGCAAAAAGCAAGACGGCCCCGAAGGGCCGTCTTGCAGGTCATTGCGCAGATATCAGCGTGCGGACGTCAGTGCGAAGCGGGGGCGAAGTTGGTGTCGATGCCAGGCCACACTTCGCTCAGGGCATGGGCGAAGTCCGCCTGTATGCGTTTGAGCGCAGCTTCGTTGTCCGCTTCGAAACGCAGCACCAGCACCGGAGTGGTGTTGGAGGAGCGGGCGAGGCCGAAGCCGTCGGCGTATTCCACGCGGATGCCGTCGATGGTGATGCGTTCCTTCTCGCCCTCGAACTTCGCATCGCTCTTGAGCTTCTCGACGATCTTCACGGCCTCGCCTTCGTTGAGCTTGATGTTCAGCTCGGGCGTGCTCACTGCGTTGGGCAGGGCCTTGAGCACGGCGGAGGGGTCGGCGGTCTTGGAGAGGATTTCGAGCAGGCGCACGCCGGTGTAGAGGCCGTCGTCGAAGCCGTACCAGCGTTCCTTGAAGAACATGTGGCCGCTCATCTCGCCCGCGAGCGGAGCGCCGGTTTCCTTCAGCTTGGCCTTGACCAGTGCGTGGCCGGTGTTCCACATGATCGGCTCGCCGCCGTGGTCGCGAACCCATTTGGCCAGGTTACGGGTGCACTTCACGTCGTAGATGATCTTGCCGCCAGGCACGCGCGAGAGCACGTCGGCCGCGAAGAGCATCAGCTGGCGGTCCGGATAGATGATCTCGCCATCCTTGGTGACCACGCCCAGGCGGTCGCCGTCGCCGTCGAAGGCGAGGCCCAGTTCCGCGTCGGTCGTCTTCAGCGCGCCGATGACGTCCTGCAGGTTCTCGGGCTTGGAGGGGTCCGGGTGGTGGTTCGGGAAGTCGCCGTCGACTTCCGAAAACAGTTCATGCAGCGAGCAACCGAGCTTCTTGAAGAGTTCGGGGGCGGTGTTGCCGGCCACGCCGTTGCCCGAGTCGAGCACGATCTTCATCGGACGGGCGAGCTTCACGTCGGAGAGGATGCGTTCGATGTAGGCCGGGCGCACGTCGGTCTGGGTGACCTTGCCCTGGCCGCTGGCCAGATCGTTCTCGGCGATGCGGCGACGCAGGTCCTGGATCAGCGGGCCGTACAGCGTTTCACCGCCGAGCACCATCTTGAGGCCGTTGTACTCGGGCGGGTTGTGGCTGCCGGTGATGGAGACACAGGAGTTCGCGCCCAGGTGGTAGGCGGCGAAGTAGGTGAGCGGCGTGGCGACGGCGCCGATGTCGATGACGTCGATGCCGGCGGCATTGATGCCATCGGCGAGCGCCTTGGCGAAGGCCGGGCCGGAGTGGCGGCCGTCGCGACCGACGACGATCGTGGTCTGCTTGCGCGCACGGGCTTCGCTGCCCAGTGCGTGACCGATCTGGCGCACGGCCTCGATGGTCAGGGTTTTATCCACGATGCCGCGGATGTCATATGCCTTGAAAATCTCTTGGGCGGGAATCGACATGGGGGTAGGACTCCGGAGAGGGGGTAAGCAAAACTGCCCCGATTATATGCCGGGTGCAGCGTCTGCCCTGCCAAGCACTTGGCTTGCCAGCTTGCGTTTGCGCAAGGATTGACGCGGTGTTGGCGGCTCAGAGACCGGGGAAAGCCGGGGCGTAATCGAGGCGTGCCGGTCCGGGCGGAAGCCCGTCTGGCCGCAGCGCGAGTACCCGGAAGGCGTCGCCGGCCTCATAGGCGCTGGCGAGGCCCGCGGTCTGCGCGGCGATGAAGCCGGCACGGCCGTAGTAGGCGGGATCGCCCAGGACCGCCAGATAGTCGAAGCCCATCCGACGGGCTGCGGCGACAGCCTCGGCCAGCAGCGTGCGTCCGATGCCCCGGCGCTGGCACTGCGGATCCACGGCGAGCGGCGCCAGCCCTAGCCCGCGGCGGGTGGCGACTGGCGTGGCGCGCATCGGGCTGCAGGCGACATGGCCGACGCAGCGGCCGTCTTCGATCGCGACGAGTCCGAGCACGAGATCGCTCGCCGACCGCAGCGCACGCACCAGCCTGGCCTCTGCCGGCCCCTTGAAGGCTTCATGCAGGAGCGCGTCGATCGCTTCGAAGTCGCTCTCCGTTTCAGGGCGGATCAGGCGCATGGCGTCGGTGCTTCAGTTGCCGTGGTCGAAGTAATGCAGGAGCCGGCGCGGCAGCCAGTCCAGCGTACCGGGGAAGTCGCCCGTCACGAAACCGACATGGCCGCCGCCTTCGGGCGTTTCCAGCGTGACCGTGTCGGAGACCTCGGTGGCGGCGGGCAGGGCCGAGGCGGGAACGAAAGGATCGTTGCGCGCGTTGAGCACCAGAGTCGGCACCCGGATGGCGCCGAGCAGGGGCCGCGCCGAGGCGCGGGTCCAGTAGTCCTCGGTGTTGGCGAAGCCGTGCAGGGGGGCGGTGACCGCGTTGTCGAAGTCGTAGAGGTTGCGCGCGCGGCGCAGCGCGCCATGGTCGATGCTGCCCGGAAAGCGGCGTGCCTTGTGGGCGGCCGTGCGCTTCAGGGTGTAGAGGAAGTGCCGGGTGTAGAGCTTGTTGAAGCCGCGTGCGAGGTTGTGACCGCAGATCGCGAGGTCCAGCGGCGCGCAAATGGAGGCCGCCGCATCGACCACCCCCCTGGCCGCGTCGCCTTCGCGGCCGAGCCAGACGAGCAGTGCGTTGCCGCCCAGCGATACGCCGGATGCGTAACGCGGCACGTCCGGGAAGTGCTCCGCGAAGCGCGCGAGCACCCAGGCGATTTCATCCGCATCGCCCGAGTGGTAGGCGCGCAGCAACCGGTTGGGTTCGCCCGAGCAGCCACGGAAGTGCGGGATCGCACCGTTCCAGCCGCGTGCCTCAAGCGTGCGCAGCAGCGCCCGGGTGTAGTGGCTGCGGCTGGAGCCCTCCAGCCCGTGGAACATGATCACCAGGGGCTTGCCCGGTTTGTGCGGCAAGAGATCCACGTCCACGAAATCGCCGTCCGGAGCCTCCCAGCGCTCGCGCGTCACGGGCGGCATATCGCCCTTGATCGCCAGCGGCCAGATCGTCTGGGCATGGCGGCCGGAGAGCCAGCGGGGGGCGAGATAACGGGGTGGTGGATTGTGCATCGGGATGGTTCGAAAGGGCTTGGCCAGATTTTCCCAGCTTCGGGCAGGTCCGAACAAACGGCGAGCGCATCGTGTTGCGCATGGCGCGAAGCGGGCGCGCGCCGCGGATCGCGCTGCTGCCCGGCAAGCCCGGAGTGCAGCGGAGTCCGTGGCGCCGCCGTCCTGGATCACCGCCCTGCGGGCTGGTCGGGTCCACGCAGGTTTCGGAGCAGTGCTGCAGCAGATACCAGCGAGGTGTTCGGGCTGGCGTGCGCTGGCGCTTGTCGAAGTGCGATCGATCCGTCGGGCTCCAGAGACCGTCGGACGTGCGACGCCCTCCACGACTGGAGGGCGACCACCCATGTCCGAGCCAAGGCCCCTGCGATTCCCCGCCGACTGCTGCGCCATCGTGCGAACGGGCCCGCCAGGATCGCGCCGATGCTGGTATCGCGGCACGCGCAAAGCTATACCGCCAAGTACCAGCAGGAGGATGCTCATGGCTTTCTCTCGGCACCCGTCGCGGCAGTGCACGCGCGCCCTCCGGCGCGGGCGGGAAGGCTTGGCCTTGTTCATCATGATCCAGGTGCTCGCGGCCTGTGCCCACTCGGGCGGACCGGATGAGCAAGCAGAGCTGGCGTCGCTGGCGGCCGCTGCGCCGCCCCAGATGAGCCACCCGCCCGAAGCCGCGGCGCGGGTCGCGCCGAGCAAACCTTCGACAACGAAAAGCGCAGACGCCGCCCGGCCACTCGAGATGTGGTCGAAGCTCTTCGGCAGCAAGCGCTGGAGCCAGGGCGCAGCCATCGGCGCCATGGTCGGCGGCGGGATGAGCGTCGATCCTGTGGAGCCTGCTTCCGCAACGCAGGAGGCCGGTGGCCTGGCGTTCAAGATGGGTTCGAAAAAAGTCGCGGCGGACGAGGCGGGGCGGGTACTCGCCACCGTAGTCGAGGCTTTGCCGCGCGCAGACCGGGAGGACGCGCTCGTCCTGTCGAAGGCCGGTAGCGGCGCTCCGCCGGAAGATCGTGCCGATCGTTCGGGCTCGCCTGCGCGGGTCAAGGCATCGCAGGCCGCGCCTGCAAACAAGCAGGCCGAGGCAAGCACGGGCGGAGAAGAGGTGGACCTGCTGCAACTGCTGGACGCCGCGCCCACCGCCGCCGGTCCGCAGCGTGACGACTACACCCGCTATCTGCAGGGCTTGCGGCAGGCCTCATACGCGACCCGCTTTTCCACCCCGCTCGTGACGGACGAATCCTTCGTGTTCACCGCTGCGGTGGCGCCGGACATGCAGGGCGATGCGCTCTCCGGATTGCTGGAGCGTATGGACGAGCCCGATGCCGGGCAGGTCGCGGTCGCACGTGCCGGCACCTTGCGCTACGACAGCCGGATGTCCGCAGCGCTCGAAGGCGGAGACGCCTTCGCCATCAAGCCGCTCGACGAGTCCTCGACCAAGCGCGTGGGGTCCGGCATGGTGACCGTGTGGCGTTGGAACGTGACGCCGCAGCGCCCGGGGCTGCAGCGGCGGCTCGTGGTGCGCTTCTACATCGTTCCCGCTCAGGCGGAGGGCAAGGATGCGACCGAGGTGAAGCTGTTGAGCCGGGCCGTGAGCGTCGATTGGACCTGGTCCTGGCTACTGCGGCAGCAAACGTTCCAGTATCTCGCCGGAGGAATCGGGGCGGTGTTGAGCGTGCTGCTGGGCTGGGCGCTCAAGCGCTTCTTCGGCGAGGGGCCGCGTGCGAAGGCTGCGGAGCCGGCGAAATCACCCTCCGTCGAAGAGCCGTTGCCACGCATCTTGCCCTGAACGGCTGCCGCCCCGCGCCATTCGCTGCGTGGCAGTAGCCGGCGTGGGTGAGCGCAGCCTCGTTCGGAAAAAGGCTGACGCCCTGCGAATCCCGAGCCCGAGCATGACGACAAGTCGCGGAAACCGATACCGGCCGCCGCAGCGGATCGCACCCGGAACGGATCGCTTTCCTGCAGGCGAGGCCGCTTGCAGGCTGCGGGTCGTTTCCATCACACGGAGCTCCGCCATGTCCCCTGCGCTTCGCCGCGCATTGCCCTGGACCGCACTCGTCCTCGTTCTCGTCGCTCTGGCCGCCGCCGGTCCGGTGCATCTTCCGCCGCACTACCATGCGTTTGCCGATCAGCGCGGCTGGGGAGGGATCCCGCATGCGGCCGACGTGTTGTCGAACCTCGCCTTCCTGGTGGTCGGGTTGTGGGGTGTGCAGGCAGTGACGCGCATGCCGGAAATGCCGTCCCGCGCCGGCTGGTTGTTGTTCGCGGGCGGGGTGGTCGCGGTGGCGTTCGGTTCGAGCTGGTACCACCTTGCGCCGGACGACGTACGGATCGTGTGGGATCGCATCCCGATCGCCGTGGCTTGCGCCGGGCTGAGCGGCGCGGTCATCTGCGAACGGCTCCAGCTGCTGGAGATCGAGGCCAACGCCCTGGTGTCGGTGCTTGCCACGGCGGCCACGGCCAGCGTGCTGGCGATCGACTGGCTGGGCGGCGACCTGCGTCCCTATTTGGTGTTGCAGCTCATCCCTCTGCTCGTGCTGCCTCTCTTGCAATGGACGCACGGCGCGCCGCGACGCGAGATCCTCGCGACGCTCGCCGCCGCGCTGCTCTACCTGCTGGCGAAGCTGTGCGAGCTGGCTGACGCCTCGCTCTTCGCGCAGCTGCAGGGGCTCAGTGGCCACACGCTCAAGCACCTGTTCTCGGCGCTCGCCTGCGCCGCCCTGGTCGCGACGCTGGCTGCTCGTCCGCTGAAGGCAAGGCAGGCGCCGCCCAGCGTGCCGCAGGTCGCGGAAACCTAGGCCCTGCGCTGATCTGGCGGTCGGAAGACCACCCGGCGCGGTCTCGCGCGAAAGCCGGAAGGCGAGGCCGCTTTGTGCGACCATCCGGGTCCCGGTCGCGGTGTTTTCGGTATCGCGACCGCGCCTGCCGCAGATCCCGTTTCACCGTTTTCCGAGTATCGCCGTGAGCCAAAGCACCCGTCCCGACAGCCCCTGCGTCGCCATCTGCTCCACCGCCGTCGGCGACGACATCTGCTGGGGCTGCGGCCGCACCGTCCTTGAGGTGGCAAACTGGGTCTTCATGGACGAGGCCGAGAAGGACGCGGTGTGGGAGCGCATCCTCGCCGAGGGCTATCCGCGCCGGGAGCGTCGCTAGGCAACGTGGTCCCTACGAAGCAAAAGGCCGTCCGAGGACGGCCTTTTTTTCATAGCGCGGGCAAGGCTCAGTGGACGACCCGCGGCGCCTCTTCGTTGAACACGCCCTCCGCGTCGGGCGAGGGCGAGGCGTGATGGAGAACCAGGCGCCAGCCGAAGGGGCCGCGGGCGTAGACGTTGGTGGCGACGATGGGCGGCGGCATCGAGTCTTCGCCTTCGACCACCACGTGCTGCAGCACGCTGCGCACCGAGAGCATCGGGCTGCTCTGCACCACGGTGTGGTGGATGCGCAGGCGCAGGCGCAGGCCGCTTTCGAAGAGCTGCTTCCAGGATTCGCGGATGGCGTGCAGGCCCACGAGACGGCTGCCGCCGGGATGCACGCAGACCACTTCGTCGGTCTCGGACCACACTGCCATGAGGCCGTCGATGTCGCCCTTGTTGAAGGCCTCGTAGAAGGCGTTTTCCACGTCTTCGGCGGTGGCGTAGAGCGTTGGGCTCATGACTGGATCTCGAGTTGGGATTGCACGCGAGCCAGGACCGACGCGGGCGTCATCTGGTTCAGGCAGTTGAAGTGGCCGAGCGGGCATTCGCGCTGGAAGCAGGGGCTGCATTCGAGCTGCAGCCACATGACCTGCGCGCGCTCGGACAGCGGCGGCGTGTAGTTGGGGCTCGACGAGCCGAAGAGTGCCACCAGCGGCGTGTCCAGTGCTGCCGCCACGTGCATCAGGCCGGAATCGTTGGTGACCGCGAGCCGCGCATGGGCGATCAGATCCAGCGCCTGGGCGAGGTTGGTCACGCCACAGAGATCGCGCACCGCGTCGGGCGCGAGCCGGGCGATCTCGGCCGCGACCGGCTGGTCCTTCTTCGAGCCGAGCAGCCACACCGGCTGGCCACGCGCGGCGAGTTCGCGGGCGAGCTCGGCGTAGTGACGCTCGGGCCAGCGCTTGGCGGGGCCGTACTCCGCGCCGGGGCAGAAGACGACCGGCCGCGGCGATTCGGCGAGACCGAACTGCGCAAGCGTCGCGGCGATCTGTTGCGGACTGCGGTTCAGGCGCGGATTGGGAAGCGGTCGCGCGAGCGGCGTGCCGACCGGCTCGGCGAGCTGCGCGTAGCGCTCGACCTGCAGCGGCGTCGCCTTCTCGTCCAGCCGATGGCGACGGTTGATGACCCCGACCCGGGCTTCGCCGGAGAAGCCCACCCGCAGCGGGATGCCGGCGAAGAAGGGAATCAGCGCCGATTTCCAGCTATTGGGCAGGACGTAGGCTTCGTCGTACTGGCCGGCCAGCGAACGTGCGAGCGTCCAGCGGCCGGCCGGGTCGAAGCGGCCGTGGCCGAAGGGATTGGCGATGACCTTGCGGACCTGCGGCATCGCTTCCATGACCGGCGCCACCCAGCCAGGCGCGAGCGCATCGATCACGACGTCCGGACGGCGTTCGGCCAGGCGCATCAGCAAGGGCTGCGCGGCCACGCAGTCGCCGATCCAGTTGGGCGTGACGACAAGGATGCGGGTCATGGTCGGATGGGCGAGAAAACGCGCGGCGCCAGCGAAATCGGGGGCCGTGGCCCCCGATTGCTTTTCAGCCTTGCATCCCGCTCAGTGGTGTCCCGTGGGGCGCTCGCCGGAGAAGGCGTACTTCGCGCCGCAATACGGGCAGGCCACTTCGCCGGTCTTGAGCACGTCGAGGAACACGCGCGGATGGCGCGCCCACAGCGGTGCGCCGGGGACCGGGCAGTGCAGCGGGAGGTCCTTTTCGGTGACCTGGATGATCTGGTTCTTGTCGCTGTTCTCGAGCATCGCGGACTCCCTTACACGTAATCCAGCCAGGCCTTGTGCTCGGGCAGCTTGCCGCCCACGAGCTCGAAGAAGCGTGCCTGGATCTTGGCGGTGATCGGGCCGCGGCGGCCTTCGCCGATCTGGCGGTTGTCCAGTTCGCGGATCGGGGTGACTTCGGCCGCGGTGCCGGTGAAGAAGGCTTCGTCGGCGATGTAGAGGTCGTCGCGCGTGAGGCGCTTGGAGCGCACTTCGTAGCCGAGCTCACGGGCCAGCGTGTGGATCGTGGAGCGGGTGATGCCGGTCAGCGCGGAAGCGATTTCCGGTTCCCAGATCGCGCCGTCCTTGACGATGAAGAGGTTCTCGCCCGCGCCTTCGGCCACGAAGCCCTCGGTGTCCAGCAGCAGCGCTTCGTCGTAGCCGTCTTGCGTGGCTTCGAGGTTGGCGAGGATGGAGTTGGCGTAGGTGGAGGAGAGCTTGGCGCGCGGCATGGTCACGTTGACGTGGTGACGCGCGAAGGACGAGGTCTTGATGCGGATACCGCGCTCCAGGCCATCCTCACCCAGGTAGGCGCCCCAGGGCCAGGCGGCGATGGCCACGTGGACGGTCGCGCCCTTGGTGGAGATGCCCATCTTTTCCGAGCCGTAGAAGGCGATCGGGCGCATGTAGCCGGCTTCCAGCTTGTTGGCGCGGATCACTTCGCGATGGGCTTCGTTGATGGTCGCCTTGTCGTACGGCATCTTCATCATGTAGATGTGCGCCGAGTTGAAGAAGCGGTCGGTGTGCTCCTTCAGGCGGAAGATCGCGGTGCCTTCATCGGTCTTGTAGGCGCGGATGCCCTCGAATACGGCGAGGCCGTAGTGCAGAGAGTGGGTCAGCACGTGGGTGGTGGCATCACGCCAGGGCACGAGCTTGCCGTCGTACCAGATGAAGCCGTCGCGGTCGGCCATCGACATGGAAAATCCCCTTGAACTTGATTCGAGACAATGGCCTGCGGCCAATCGAGGGATTTTAGCCGATTCCGGCGCTTCGCCGGGAGCCGACCTGCGGAAGGCATGGGTGCGGCGCGGTAGAATCGCGCCTTTGCACGGAGGCCTCATGGGTGCAGATCGGGCCTGGAATCCGCATGTGACGGTGGCCGCCGTGGTGGAGCGCGACGGGCGCTTCCTGCTGGTCGAGGAAGAAACGACCGAGGGTCTGCGCTTCAACCAGCCCGCCGGGCATCTGGAAGAGGGCGAGTCCCTGGTCGCCGCCTGCGTGCGCGAAACCCTGGAAGAGACAGCCCACGACTTCACCCCGACCGCGCTGGTCGGCGTGTATCACTGGCGAAAACCGGGTTCGGACATTACCTATGTGCGTTTCGCCTTCGCTGGCGAGATCGGCCGCGAGCACGCGGGCCGCACGCTGGACGAAGGCATCCTGCGTGCAACCTGGCTGGACGCGGCGGAACTCGCCGCGGCACGCGGACGTTTCCGCAGCCCGCTGGTGCAGGCCTGCATCAATGACTACCGCGCTGGAAAGCGCTACCCGCTGGAACTGATCCGGCATTTCGAAGAACGCTAGAGCATGGGCAATGGAATGAAAGTCGTCGTCGGCATGTCCGGCGGTGTGGACTCCTCGGTCGCCGCGCTGCTTCTGAAGCAGCAGGGCTACGAGGTGGTCGGCCTCTTCATGAAGAACTGGGAGGACGACGATGACGACGAGTACTGCTCGACCCGCCAGGATCTGGTGGACGTCGCCTCGGTCTGCGACGTGCTGGGCATCGAGCTGGAAGTCGTGAACTTCTCGGCCGAGTACAAGGACCGCGTGTTCGGAGATTTCCTGCGCGAGTACGAGGCCGGCCGCACGCCCAATCCGGACATCCTGTGCAACAGCGAGATCAAGTTCCGCTGCTTCCTCGACCATGCGATGAACCTGGGTGCGGACAAGATCGCCACCGGTCACTACGCGCAGGTGCGCGAATGGACCAACGACGGCATCACCGAACACCAGCTGATGAAGGCCGAGGACGGCACCAAGGACCAGAGCTACTTCCTCTACCGCCTCAACCAGGCCCAGCTCGCCAAGACGCTGTTTCCGCTCGGCCACCTCTACAAACGCGAGGTGCGCCGCATCGCCGAAGGCGCAGGCCTGCACGTCTTCGACAAGAAGGACTCGACCGGTATCTGCTTCATCGGCGAGCGTCCCTTCCGCGAATTCCTGATGCGCTACCTGCCGACCCAGCCGGGCGAGATCCGCTCGCTGGACGACAACCGCCTGCTCGGCGAGCACCAGGGCCTGATGTATCACACCATCGGCCAGCGCAAGGGCCTGCACATCGGCGGCATCAAGGGCAACGACAACGCCGGGGAGCACGACGCCTGGTACGCCGCGAAGAAGGATGTGAAGAACAACATCCTCTACGCCGTGCAGGGACACGAGCACCCGTCACTGCTGCGCACGGATCTCGTCGCTGGCGACCTCAACTGGATCTCCGGCCGTGCCCCGCACACCCACTGGGTCTATACCGCGAAGCCGCGCTACCGCACGCCGGACGCACCCTGTGAGCTCGGTGCAATCGACGCCGAACGCTGCGCGATCGAATTCGCAGCACCGCAATGGGCGCTCACGCCGGGCCAGTCGGTGGTGCTGTACGAATCCCGCGTCTGTCTCGGGGGCGGGATCATCCTGTAAGTCCGTCCTAAGTCGTTCCTCGGAGGCTGCACGCTCCGTGTTCTTTGCGAAGGAGGAGGCTCCATGAAGCAAGTGATGCGGTGGTTTCCGGCGTGGTCGATCATGGCTTTGCTGCTGGTGCTGGCGGCCTGCGTGACAGACCCCATCCTCAATGTGCAAGACCAACTCGTGCCGACCCGCAACGGGGGCGGCGGCGAACTGAGCCTGGCCGAGGTGGAGCGCGCGATCGTGGCGGGCGCGCAGAAGAAGGGCTGGCTCTGCCGCAGCGTGCGGCCGGGTCTGGTGTCCGCCAGCATCACGGTGCGTAACCACAGCGCCTCGGTGGAGATCCCGTACTCCACCAGCGCCTTCAGCATCCGCTATGTGTCGAGCTCCAATCTCGACTACAGCGACGGCTACATCCATCACAACTACAACAACTGGGTGCTCAACCTCTCGCGGGCGATCCAGGCGGAGCTGTCGGTCGCGAGTCGCAGCCTCTGAGCTCGCGACATCCGATCGCCCCCGAGATGGACTGAATGCACCCGCTGCGCGCATCGCTTCGGGCTCCGTGGCGCGCAGGCTTCGTCGCGTTTCCCGGAGCGGGCTTCGGTGCGCGCGACGATTTCTTCGCGTCCCCGGTAGCGCAGCCGCCGGGTTGGCGCGGGCGTCTCGCGCTCGCGGTCTTCGTCTCCGTTCTGCTGCACGTCCTGTTGTTGGCCCAGCACGACTTCAGGCTGCTGGAGTCCGAGGCGCCGTACCGCTTCTCTGTACTCCTGCGCGAAGCGACCCATCAACGGGCGCCGCTGGCCGAGCCGCCGGTGCCGGCGCGGCCAGAGCCTTCACCCAGGTCCAACACACCGGCGCGTCCGGCCCTGTCGAATCGCACGCGCGCTGCGCCGCCCCTCTCCAGGCCCGAGGTCAAGCCGGAGGTCGCCGCACCCCCGCCTTCACCCCCGCCCTCCGGCCGCGAACTCGCCGCGGACGCGGTCGCCTCGATGCAGGGCCTTACGCGTGAGATGGACTCGCAGGCGCGTCGCCTCGATCCTAAGCGCGATCACCTGCGCGAGCCGGCCGTGTCCACCACGCCCCGCAGTCCGCTGGCGATCGCACTCGAGAAACGCTTTGGTCGACCGATGCATTTCCGCGAAGAGTCGGTCGAACCGCAGCCGGATGGCAGCACGCTCTATCGCCTGAAGACCGAAATCGGCGCGATATGCATCCGCAGCTTCCAGCCCAACGTCCTGCTGTCCGCACCGGGGCAAGGTCCGGGTCACATGGCGATGGTGCCGATGTACTGCCCCTGAGGGCTTGCCCCGGATGCGCGAATGCTGGCTTGGCCCGACGCCAGGGCAGGGCGGAACCGCCAGCGAGGGCCTCGCTTGCCTCTCGGTTGAAGAGTGCCAGTCGAGACCCGTCCCCGAACGCTTCAGAAGTCCAGCACCACCCGGTAACGCGCCTTGCCGTCGCGCAAATGCTGGAGCGCGTCATTCACCTTGCTGATCGGGAAGTGCTCGGTCTGCGGGCGGATGTCGTGGTGCGCGCAGAAAGCGAGCATCTCCGCGATGGTCGCGGGCGATCCGGTTGGCGAACTGGAGAGGCTCTTCTGGCCGCCCATCAGGCTGAAGATCGGCACGGGGATCGGTTCGAGCACCGCGCCCACGACATGCAGCCGGCCACGTGGCGCCAAGGCGTTGATATAGGCCTGCCAGTCGAGCGCGACATTCACCGTCACCAGGATCAGGTCCAGGCTGCCCGCGATCTTCGCCAGCGCGGCGCTGTCGGTACTCGGCACCACACGATCTGCGCCGAGGGTCATGGCTTCGTCGCGCTTCTTCTCCGACGAGGTGAAGGCGGTGACCTCGCAGCCCCAGGCGTCGAGAAAGCGGATCGCCATATGACCCAGCCCGCCGATGCCGACCACGCCGACGCGTTGCGTCGGTTTGATGCCATGGATCACGATCGGGCTGAAGACCGTGATGCCGCCGCAGAAAAGCGGCCCCGCATCTGCTGCGTTCAGGTCTTCGGGCAGCGGGATCGCCCAGGCCCAGTGGGCGCGGATGCGATCGGCGAAGGCGCCGTGGCGACCGACGATGGTGCCTTCCACGCTGCCGCAAAGGTGATGGTCGCCGCCGATGCACTGGTGGCAGTGCATGCAGCTGCCGCGGTTCCAGCCCACGCCCACGCGTTGCCCGGGTTTGAGGCCCTTGGCGCGGGGGCCCACCGTCACGACGCGGCCCACTGCCTCGTGGCCCGGCACGAAGGGATAGCGGGTGAAGCCCCATTCGTTGTCGATCATGGAAAGATCGGAATGGCAGATGCCGCAGTGCTCGACCTGGATCTCGACTTCCTCGTCGCCCAAGGGGCCAGGGTCAAAATCGAAGGCCTCAAGTGCCTGGCCCTGGCCTTTGGCTGCCCATGCGTGGAACTGCGCGTCGCTGCTCATATGCATCGCTCCTGTGGAAAGTCCGAACTCCAATCTAGCCACCCGACTGTCGCATCGCCACATGCCGGTTTCGCGACAGTCCTCCTGAAATCGTTCGCCGAGGCTTTGTCACGCGCTACAATCCAAGGTTTCAAGAAAACGATTACGTTTGTGCGGCGTTCCGCTTCGGTACGCGCACAGACGCCAGATGCCAAGGGGAGCGTGCGATGGACAACTTCACTTTCCACAACCCGGTGCGGGTGATCTTCGGCGAAGGGCAGATCAAGGCAATCGCCGCCGAGATCCCAGCCTCGGCCAAGGTGCTGATCACCTATGGTGGCGGCTCCGTCTTCAAGAACGGCGTGATGGACCAGGTCGATGCCGCGCTGGCTGGCCGCACGGTCACCAAGTTCGGTGGCATCGAACCGAACCCGACCTACGAAACCCTCATGAAAGCCGTGGCACTGATCCGTGAGCAGGGCATCGACTACCTGCTCGCCGTGGGCGGCGGTTCGGTGCTCGACGGCACCAAGTTCATCGCCGCGGCCGTGCCGTTCAAGGGCGAACCCTGGGACATCCTCTCCAAGGGCGCCGCGGTCGAATCCGCGCTGCCGATCGGCGCCGTGCTCACGCTGCCCGCGACCGGCTCCGAGTCGAACACCGCGGCCGTGATCTCGCGCAGCGAAACCGGCGACAAGCTCGCCTTCCTCAGCCCGCAGGTCTTCCCACGCTTCGCGGTGCTCGATCCGCTCACCACGTACTCGCTGCCGCCGCGCCAGGTCGGCAACGGCGTGGTGGACGCCTTCGTGCACGTGATGGAGCAGTACATGACCTTCCCGGCCGACGCGAAGATCCAGGACCGCTTCGCCGAAGGCATCCTGCTCACCCTGATCGAGGAAGGTCCGCGCGCGCTGGCCGAGCCGCAGAACTACGCCGTGCGCGCCAACGTGATGTGGGCCGCGACCATGGCCCTCAATGGCCTGATCGGGGTCGGCGTGCCGCAGGACTGGAGCACCCACGCGATCGGCCACGAGATCACCGCCCGCCACGGCCTCGACCATGCGCAGACCCTGGCGATCGTGCTACCCGCGATGTTGCGCGTGCGCCGCGAAGGCAAACATGCGAAGCTCCTGCAATATGCAGAGCGCGTATGGGGTCTGCGCGACGGCAGCGAGGACGCGCGTATCGATGGCGCGATCGAGAAGACCCGTGCGTTCTTCGAGTCCATGCAGGTGAAGACGCGCTTTGCCGACTACGGCATCGCCGACCCGGCTTTCGAAACCATGCTGGCGAAGCTGGTCGAACACGGCGGCGCGAAGCTGGGCGAACGCGGCGACGTAACGCCCGAACTGTCGCGCAAGGTACTGGAATTGGCGCGCTGAGCTTCAGCGCGAGTTCTCCCTCGATGGTGGCCGAACCCACGCGGCCGTCATCGTTTTCCCGGCCCCGCCCTAGTGCGGGGTTTTTTCTGTCCGCTCGACTTGCACGCGGTGTCGGCACGACGTCTAATCCGGCGCCGCCGCTTTCGCTGCCGCTCCCGCCCTTCGACTTCCGCTGATCGTTCGATGTCTGCTGCCCTGCCGCCTTCCACGCTTGAAGCCACCGCCTTCGCTGCGCTGATGTGTTGCGATCCGGAGGAGAAGTGCCGCCTGACCGCCGATATGGCCGAAGCCTGGGCCGCTGGCGACCTGCCGCGCGAGGGGAGCGCAATGGCGGCGCTGCCGCGCGTGGAGATTCCCGGCCGGCCAGCCCTGCCCGAACTCGTCGCTGCGGACGCGGTGCCGCGCCGTTCGCCCTTTACGCCGGAAGGCCATGCCGCCCTGCTGCATGCGATTGCGCATATCGAGTTCAACGCAATCAACCTGGCGCTCGATTGCGTGGCCCGCTTTCCCGCCATGCCCGAGTGCTTCGCCGCGGACTGGCTCAAGGTCGCGGCGGAGGAGGCCTACCACTTCGGCCTGGTCTGCGAGCGCCTCGCCGCGCTCGGGCATCGCTATGGCGACTTTCCTGCGCACAACGGCCTGTGGGAGATGGCGGTGAAGACGGATGCCGACCTCTGCGCCCGCATGGCCCTGGTGCCGCGCGTGCTGGAAGCGCGCGGCCTGGATGCGACGCCACCGATCATCGCCAAGCTCAAGGCGGTGGGCGACGAGGCGACGGTTGCCGTGCTCGACATCATCTTGCGCGACGAGATCGGCCATGTGGCGATCGGCGACCATTGGTTCCGTATCTGCTGCGCGGAGCGGGGCCTGGAGCCCGAAAGCACCTACGAGGTGTTGATCGAGGCGTTCGAGGCGCCGCCGCCCAAGCCGCCATTCAACCGGGAGGCACGACTCGCAGCGGGCTTCTCGGAAGCCGAGCTCGCGCGCTTCGAGGCTGCGGCGGCAGCCCGCCGCAAGCGCTGAGCCGGGCGCCGATCAGCCCCCGTCCGGCTCGACTGCGGGCGCTTGCGCCTTGAAGGGGCTGCGCTCCTGCAGTTCGTCGATCGCAGCGCCCACGCCCTCGCGTTCCCGCTCCAGGTAGCGGCCGATCGCGTCGGCGAAGGAACGGTCAGCGATCCAGTGCAGCGAATAGGTACGCACCGCTTCCATGCCGCGGGCGAGCTTGTGTTCGCCCTGCGCCCCGCCTTCAAAGCGACGCAGACCTCGTGCGATTGCGTAGGCGATGCCCTGGTAGTAGCAGGCCTCGAAGTGCAGGCCCGGCACATGCTCCACCGCGCCCCAGTAGCGGCCGTAGAGGGCCTCGCCGTCGCGCAGCATCAGGCTTGCGGCAATCGGCCGCGCATCGCGCTCGGCGAGCATGAGCACGCAGTGTTCGGGCAACTGCGCGCCGAGCTGTCGGAAGAAATCCAGGTTGAGGTAGGGCGAGGAGCCGTGCAGGGCATAGGTCCGGCGGTAGCAGCGCTCCATGAAGGCCCAGTGTTCGGGCGTGATCGCCGCACCTTCCAGCCAGCGGAGACTGACGCCGGCTTCCATGAGCTTGCGGCGCTCCTGGCGGATCTTCTTGCGCTTCTCATGGTTCAGGCGTGCGAGAAAGCCATCGAAGTCCGATTCGCCGCCGCTGTGCCAATGGAACTGCAGGCTTTCCCGCCGTTGCATGCCCAGGGATTCCCCCAGAGCCAGGTCACGGGCCTCGGGGAAGAGCAGATGGAGCGAGCTGAGCCCTTGTTCACGGCAGAAGGCGAGCACCTGGGCGAGCAGGGCGCGGGCGTGCTGGTCCGAGCCCAGGAGCCGCGTCCCGGGCACTGGCGTAAAGGGGACGGCGCAGAGCGCCTTCGGGTAGTACTCGATGCCATGGCGCTCGAAGGCCTCGGCCCAGGCCCAGTCGAAGACGTATTCGCCCCAGGAGTGCTGCTTGAGATAGAGCGGCATCGCCGCCAGCAGCGTTCCGCCGTCCCACAAGGTGGCGTGCAGGGGATGCCAGCCGGTGCCTTCGCCCACGCAACCGGTTTCTTCCAGGGCCGCGAGGTAGGCGTGCCGCATGAAGGGCTGTTCGGGCGCCAGCGCGTCCCAGGAGACGGCCGGAATATCGATGATGCGCGGATGAATATTGAAATCAGGCACGGAAGCGGGCGGAAAAAGTTCGATCAAAAACTCTCGTGATTCAATATAAAAGTGTTTTTGCGTCGCAGCAAACGGGGGCGTAAAGTTCAATCACACCGAAACGTAATTGAACCCAAGACAGGAGAAACACATCATGGCACTTATCTCTTTCATCATGTCCGCGACGATCCTCTCTGGCTGGCCGCTCTTCGAAGAGCTGCGCGAGAAGACCCAAGACGAAGCTCAGTCGTGATGCCGGCGTAAGGGCTCCGGCAATTGAAACCGGAGCCAGCGCCGCGATTCGCAGATCAATTGCAGTGAGTAGATTCCAACGCAATTGAGTTCGCGAATAGGGCAATAAAGAAACGAGTCGATTCAGATGCCGCATTGCGGCATTTTGTTTTTTTATCGACCGCCGGAATGCAGCTTCCGGCACCCCTCTCAGTTCCTTCTTCAGATCTTCCCGACGACGACCCGATTGCGGCCCGTCTGCTTGGCTGTGTAGAGCGCGGCATCCGCGGACTCGAACAGCGCATGCGCGTCCGTCCGCCCCTCGGCATCGGTGACCGCGACCCCTACGCTCACCGTCACGAGATTCTCGAATACCGATTTGCCCGCCGGGATCCGCTTCTTGCGGATGCGCCGGCAGACTTCCTCCGCGATCTGCAGCGCACCTTCCACCGGCGTGTCGGGCAGGATCATCACGAACTCTTCTCCACCGTAGCGCGCCACCAAGTCGCCGGGCCGCTTTGCGCAGGCCTGCAGCGCCTGCGCCACGCGCCGGATGCACTGGTCGCCGGCGGCATGGCCGAAAGTGTCGTTGTAGGCCTTGAAGAAGTCGATATCGATTACCAGCAGCGCCAACGGCGAGCCGTCGCGCCGCGCCCTCGCGAGTTCGCCGCCGATCCGCGCATCGTAAGCGCGGCGGTTGAGCAAGCCGGTGAGGCCGTCCTGCGTGGCGAGGTCTCGCAGATTCACGTTCGCGGCCGCCACACGGCGGAACATCACATGGAATTCCCATAGCAGCGCGGCCATGAAGGCCAGTGCCGCGGCGATCTGCAAGGCTTCCGCGGCATACCATCCGGCCGCGAAGCGCGTTTTCGAGTGAGAGAGCAGGGCCACCGAGATCAGGGACAGGAAGACCGAGGTCGCGAGCCAGACCTTGAGGGAGTTCACCGGCTTGGCGCGGAAGGCGAAGACGATCAGCGTCAGGATATGGCTGCCGATCAATGCCTCCCGGCCGAGCGGCAGGAAATCCAGGTCCAGTCCGGCGCGCGACTGCGCGGCCAAGGGCGCATCCGGAATCGACGCGATGAAGGCGAGCGCCACCACCACGGGTGCGCACAACGACAGCCAGGCCGTGATTACGGCTGCGCGCCGCGGGACCTGCTCGGGCACATGCGGCAGTACCAGCGCGCCACCGCACAGGATCAGCGCGAAGCCGATGTGCCAGGCGGCCCAGAGCCACGGTCCGTCGTGCGGTTCGATCCAGGCCGGGATGAGTGGCCACCATGCCGCCGGATACGCCAGGGTGTGCACCGCCGCCATGAAGGAGGCGAAGCTGAATGCGGCCGATATGAAGGCCATGCGCGGATTGCGCAGACCGCTGAGGTAGAGTGCAACCAGGAACGCCGCAAAGCCTGTGAGGACCGAGATCAGCAGGCCGTGCAGCAGCAGAAAGCCCGTCCACGGCAGCAGGGGCTCCGTCGCGCTGTCCCAGAAAATCATCAGGCCGAGCAGGGCCATGCCGCAGGCGCAGGCCGCCGCTGCATAGTTCAGGCGCGAGCCACGCCCGAAATCGTCGTTACCGGGGGAATGAGTCTGGATGTCGGGATCCATGTCTGTATTTTCGGACCCGTTGGCGGGTGCCTTGAGAGGCCGACCTTGTCTTTGTGTTAGCCCGGTCACGCGCGGTTCCGCGCGTGCGCGATCGTGTCCCAACGTCCTCGATAACGCCGGAATCGACCCATGAAAATGCGACGTGGCCCCTGGCACTGGGGCGCCCGCTTGAGTCGGCGCGCGGAATTCGCGCGCCTGGTGCGCCGCCGCCGAGCGGCCTACTGGCGGATCTGGCTGGGACGCACGGCGGTGTGGGCGAGCGCCGTGGCGGTGGGTCTGGTCGCAGTGGGCTTCGCGCGCCTGGCCGACTTCCTCAGCCACAGCCTCGCCGGGGTCACCCGGGACTACTGGTGGCTACCCGTGCTCTACATGCCGGCAGCGGGCGGCTTCCTGGTCTGGTTGACGCGCCGTTTCTTTCCCGGCGCGGAAGGCAGCGGCATCCCGCAGGCGATCGCCGACATGGGGCCGGCGCCCGATCCACGCTTGCCGGCTTTGCTCTCGGTGCGGATCGCAATCGGCAAGATCTTCATCGGGGCCACGGCCGTCGGGGCTGGTTTCTCGCTCGGCCGTGAAGGCCCGACGGTGCAGGTGGGCGCATCGCTGATGCAGGCGATCCATCGCATCCTGCCGCGCGGACTCATGATCCGCCGCGAACATCTGATCGTCGCGGGCGGCGCGGCAGGCATCTCGGCGGCTTTCAACACGCCGCTGGCCGGCGTGCTGTTCGCGATCGAGGAGATGAGCCGCGGCGTCGAGGCGCGCATGAGCGGCCTGGTGATCACCGCTATCGTGCTCGCGGGCGTGGTCGCCCAGGTCTTCTTCGGCGGCGGCCACTACTTCGGACACATCCTCGTGACCGGCTCGCCGCGTGACTTCCTGGTCGCGGTGCTGGTGTCGGGGCTTGCCTGCGGACTCGCTGGTGGACTCTTCGCGCGCCTGCTGATCCAGGCCTCGATGGGCTGGACGGGCCGTCTGGCCGGCTTCCGCACTGCGCGACCGGCACTGTTCGCCGCTGGCTGCGGCTTGCTGATCGCGGTGATCGGTGTCGTCAATCACGGCGCGACCTTCGCCAGCGGCTACGAGCCGACACGCATGCTGCTCGATGGCAGCGGCGAGCTGCCCTGGTACTTCTTCGGCTTCAAGTTCGCGAGCACGGTGCTGTCCTATCTCGCCGGCCTGCCGGGGGGGATTTTCGCGCCCTCGCTGTCCATAGGCGCGGGGATCGGCAATCTACTCGATCCCTTCTTCGCCGACCCGCAGGCGCGTGGCCTCCTGCTGGTGTTGTGCATGACCGGCTTCCTGTCCGCCGCGACCCAGTCGCCGATCACCTCTTTCATCATCGTGATGGAGATGGTGGATGGCTACGGTGCGGTGATCGCGCTGATGGCGGTGGCGCTGATCGGGAGCGCGGTGTCGCGCTTGCTCAGCCCGCCGCTCTATCACACGCTGGCCACGCGTTATCTCGGGCAACGCAAGACCGCGGCTGAGCGGCTTGCAGCCGAGTCCCTCGCGCCCGAGGGGCCGGCGAAGGATTTCGCCGAAGCGCCAGTCGAAGGTCAGGCCGAGGATCAGGCCAAGGATCAGGCCAAGGATCAGGCCGGCGGGACTGGGCCCGAGGAGACCAGGGACAGCGCGCCGAGGACCTGAGCCCGCACGGCTTCGATCAGGTCCGGCCGCAGGCAGTCGATCCGCACAAAGTTAGGCCATTCCTCGGCGAATTTGCGCTGCCAGGTGAGCTGACGTTTGGCGAGCTGGCGCGTGGCGTAGATGCCGCGGTCGCGCAGTTCGGCACGGTCATAGAGGCCGTCCAGGTAGTCCCAGGTCTGGCGATAGCCGACGCAGCGCATCGAGGGGAGCTCGGGGTTCAGCTCAAAGCGTTCGCGCAGCTCCCGTACTTCGTCGATCAGGCCTTGTTCCAGCATCGCTTCGAAGCGGTCGGCGATGCGGGCGTGCAGCACGCTGCGCTCTGCCGGCTCCAGCCCGATCATGAAAAGTCGGGGGCGTGGCTGCTCCACTCGTTGCGCGTAGTTGTCCGCGAGGCTGCGACCAGAGAGCCGCACGATCTCCAGCGCACGCTGGATCCGCTGGGCGTCGTTGGGCTTGAGCCGGGCGGCGGCGTCGGGGTCCAGGGCGGCCAACTCGGCATGCAGGGCGGGCCAACCGCGCAGGGCGGCTTCGCGGTCGATTTCCTCGCGCAGCGAGAGGTCTGCTTCGGGCAGGTCCGAGAGCCCGTCGTGCAGCGCCTTCAGGTAGAGCATGGTGCCGCCTGCCAGCAGGGGTACGTTGCCGCGGGCGCGGATTTCGGCGATCAGGCGCGTTGCGTCCTCGCAGAAACGTGCCGCCGAATAGCGTTCTGTTGGATCCACGACATCGATCAGATGATGCGGACACGTCGCGCGCTCCTGCAGAGTAGGCTTCGCGGTGCCGATATCCATGTGGCGGAAGACCAGCGCCGAGTCGAGGCTGATGATCTCGACCGGCAGGCTGTCGGCGAGCGCGAGTGCGCAGGCCGTCTTGCCGCTGGCTGTCGGGCCGGCAAGCACGAGCGCGTCGAAAGTACGCGAAACAAGAACCTCGGACATGGGAGAGACGAGTGCAGGGAAGCCGCGATTCTAGGGCCTGGGCCAGGTGGATGCTGGTGCTGCTGGCATGGGCGGCATGGGCCGCGCCCCTGCAGGCGAGTCCGCTCCTGCTGTGGGAGGTAAGCGGGGCGCGGGCGCCGATCTGGCTCTTCGGCTCGGTGCATCTGTGCCAGGCGACCTGTTTTCCACTGCCCAAGGCGGTGGAAAACCGCTTTGCCAAGGCCGAGGTGCTGGCGGTGGAGCTGGATGTCACCCGCCCGGACATGGCCTTCGCGATGTCGGGCCTCAGCGAGCCGGATGGCGAACCGCTCAGCCAGGCGCTCGGCCGCGAGGACTGGGCGCGCCTGCGCCGTCATGTGCCGGCTTCGAGCTTCCCGGATGCGGCGCTCGATCGCCTGAACCCGACCGTGGCGGGTGTGCTGGTGTCGGTGTCGGTTGCGACGCGGATCGGCCTCTCGCCCACCTACGGTGTGGACATGCACTTCATCCAGCGCGCCCAGCGCGAGGGCAAGTCGCTGGTAGAGCTGGAAACCGTCGAGCGACAGATCCAGGCGCTCAACAGCGGCGACCCGGAGGAAAGCCTCGGTGGCCTGCGCGCGCTCCTGCGCGCGGCCGACGACGGCAGTCTCCAGCGTTCGCTGCAGGAAACCGTGGCGGCCTGGCGCGCGGGCGATGCGGGCCGGATCGCCCGCGTGGTGCAGGAGTCGGAGAAGATGGACGCAGGCAACTCGCGGCTCTATCGCGATGTCTTCGATCGCCGCAACGAGGAAATGAGCGAGCGGATCGCCGAGCTCGCCCGCGAGGGCAAGCCGGTGCTGGTCGTGGTGGGCAGTGGCCACTTGACCGGACGTTCGGCCATCCCGACCTTGCTGGCGCGCAAGGGCTACCGGGTGCGCCAGCTCGGGACCGAGGATTGAATGCGCCCTTCACGGCTCGCGTCGTTGGCGAGTGCCGCCGCCGCGCGTGTCGCGAGGACTCAGCGTGCAATCCTGCGCGAGTGCCGTAATCAGCCCGTGCGAGCATCCGGGCTCCGCTTTTTCCCGTCCGGATATCCGATGAAAGCCCTCGTCCTGGCCTTGGCGCTGTCCCTGGCCACCCCCGTTTTCGCTGCAGAGCCTAGCGAGGCGTCCATCCAGGAGCTGCTGCAACTCACGAACGCATCGCGCCTGATGGAGGCGTCGGCCGCGCAGGTCGACGCGGCGTTGCAGAGTTCCATGCAGGCAGTGCTCAAGGATCAGGCAATCACGCCGGAAGTCCAGGCGCTGCTCGACGAGATGCGTCAGAAGGCCGTTGCGCTGGTTCGGCGCGAACTGCGCTGGGAGGTCTTCGAGCCGCAGCTGATCGATATCTATCGGCGTTCCTTCACCCAGGAAGAGATGGACGGCATGCTGGATTTCTACCGGTCGCCGGCCGGCCGCGCGGTGGTCGCAAAGCTTCCGCTTGTCATGCAGAGCTCGATGCATGCCATGCAGCAGGTGATGGAGCGGCTGACGCCCGAACTGGCAAAACTGCAGCAGGAGACGGCGGCCAGCATCGTCGCGACCGAGAAGGCGCAAAAGGCCGGGACGGCCGAAGGGACCGGCAAGGCTGACAAGAAGGCGCGTCCGCGCTCCGCCAGCCCTTCAGCCTGAGGGCGTCGAGCGGCCCTAGCGGCCGCGCATGAACAGGCGGTCCAGCTCGTTCATCGAGAGCTGGACCCAGGTCGGGCGGCCATGGTTGCACTGGTCCGCGCGCTCGGTCGCTTCCATCTCGCGCAGCAGCGCGTTCATCTCGGGAATCGTGAGACTGCGATTGGCCCGCACCGCGCCGTGGCAGGCGAGGGTGGCGAGCAGTTCGTTGCGCCGTGCGCTGATCACATCCGAAGCCGGGTACTCCAGCAGCTCGGCAAGCAGGGCGCGCAGAAGCGTGGCGATGTCGGCGCGCGCGAGCAGCGTAGGCACGCTGCGCACGGCGAGCTCGGACGGCCCGGCAGGTGCGATCTCGAAACCGAGTTGGTCGAACACCTCTGCATGAGTTTCGGCGCAGGCCATTTCCTTGGCGCTGGCCGAGAAGACGGCGGGGATCAGCAGGCGCTGTGTGCTCGGGGCACCGTCCAGCACCGTCTTGAGCTTCTCGTAGAGGATGCGTTCGTGCGCGGCGTGCATGTCCACGACGATCAGGCCATGCGCGTTCTGGGCCAGCACGTACACGCCGTGGATCTGCGCGACGGCGTAGCCCAGCGGCGCATCGTCGCCCGCTGGCGCAGCCGGCAGTCCGATCTGCGGCGCCAGCGCGAGGCCCGCGGACGCGGCGCCCTGCAGGTTGCGGCGGTCCTCGAAGCCCGTACCCAGGCCGGGCACCAGCGTCGCCGGCGGCGTCCAGCGGCCAGCGCCACCCGCCGCGGCTTGCAACCTGTCGAAGTCGTAGCTGGCGCGAGGCTCATGCACCGCCAGCCGGTACTGCTCGGGCTCGGGCGCCTGCGGTAACGTCGGCCCCCGTTCAACAACGGGCGTCGCGGCGCCGATCGGCACCGCCAGTGCGCGGCTCACCGCGTGGAAAACGAACTGGTGGATCGCGCGCGCCTCGCGGAAGCGCACCTCCGTCTTGGCCGGATGCACGTTGACGTCCACGCCGGCCGGATCGAGATCGAGGAAGAGCGCGAAGGCGGGGAAGCGCGCGCCATGCAGGATGTCGGCATAGGCTTCGCGCAGCGCGTGCTGGATCAGTTTGTCGCGCACGAAGCGGCCATTGACGAAGAAGTACTGCGCGTCGCGGGTAGCGCGCGCATAGGCGGGCAGGGCGGCGAAACCGGAGAGGCGCAGGCCGCCGGCTTCGGCCGAGACCTCGCGCACATTGGCGATGAACTCCTCGCCGAGGATTTCGCCGCAACGGCGCGCGATGTCGCCGGGCGACAGCCGCAGGCTGACGCGGCCGTTGTGCTGGAGCTGGAAGGCGACGTTCGGATGCGCCAGCGCCACGCGCCGGAAGGCGTCGTCGCAATGGCCGAATTCCGTACCTTCGCTCTTGAGGAATTTGCGTCGCGCCGGGACGTTCCAGTAAAGATCGGCCACCTCCACCACGGTGCCCGAATTCAGGGCGGCGGGCGAGGGCGAGGCATCGCCCGCGATCATGCGCCAGGCGTGCGGCGCGCCCTGCGCGCGGCTGGTCAGCGAGACGCGTGCGACCGAGGCGATGGACGCGAGCGCCTCGCCGCGGAATCCCATGGTGGCGACCCGTTCGAGGTCGTCCAGGCTCGCGATCTTGCTGGTGGCGTGGCGTTCCAGCGCCAGCGCGAGCTGTTCCTGGGCGATGCCGCAACCGTCGTCGCTGACGCGGATCTGCTTGACGCCGCCTTGCTGGAGTTGGACCTCGATTGCGCGCGAGCCGGCATCGAGACAGTTCTCGAGCAGCTCCTTCAATACGGAGGCGGGGCGTTCAACGACTTCGCCGGCTGCGATCTGATTGATCAGCAGTTCCGGCAGCTTGCGGATTTCGGGCATCGCGGACCTGGGGCGCTAGTGCCGCTCGTCGTCGAGCAGGCAGAGCGAATCGTATTCGCGCTGGTTCGCCTTGTGGCGCCGCAGGACCAGATACATGGTGCTGGCGACGAAGAGACCGAACATTACGATCACGGCATGGATCGAGAGACCGCCCCAGATCAACAGGGCGTAGAGGCCGGTCATCACGAGGATGGAAATGTTCTCGTTGAAGTTCTGAACCGCGATCGAATGGCCCGCGCCCATCAGGATGTGGCCACGATGCTGCAGCAGCGCGTTCATCGGCACGACGAAAAAGCCGGCCAGGGCGCCGATGACGACCATCAGGATCAACGCGAGCTTGAGGTCGTGCACGAAGATCATCACGTTGACCACGATGCCCATCGCGATGCCCAGGCTGATCACACTGACCGAGCGGCGCATGGTGATGAGTCGTGCCGCCATGACCGAGCCGATCGCCACGCCGATCGCCACTACGCCCTGGATCATCGAGGCCTTGGAGAGATCGAGGTTCAGGTTGACTTCGGCCCACTTGATCACGATGAACTGCAGCGTCGCGCCCGCGCCCCAGAAGAGTGTGGTCACCGCGAGCGAAATCTGGCCCAGGCGGTCACGCCAGAGCAGGCGCGCGCAGTGCACGAATTCGTGCACCAGGTAGAGCGGGTTGTTGCGCAGCGGCTTGTGGTCCACGCCGGTGTCGGGAACCTTGAGGTTCAACAGCGCGGCGATCAGGTAGAGCACGCCGACGATGGCGATCGCCACCTCACCCGGATCGTGCACGCCCGGGAGCTGCCAGCTGCGCAGCATCTCGATGAAATGGGGGTTGATCAGGATGCCGCCCACCAGCGTGCCGAAGACGATCGCGGCGACCGTGAGGCCTTCGATCCAGCCATTGGCCACCACCAGCAAACGATGCGGAAGCAGCTCGGTGAGGATGCCGTACTTGGCCGGCGAGTAGGCCGCTGCACCCAAGCCGACCACCGCATAGGCGATCAGCGGATGCACGCCGACGAACATCATGCCGCAGCCCAGGATCTTGATCCCGTTGCTGATGAACATGACCCGCCACTTGGGCATGGAGTCGGCGAAGGCGCCGACGAAGGCAGCGAGCAGGACGTAGGAGACGGTGAAGAAGAGCTTGAGCAGCGGCTCGTACTCGGTCGGCGCCTGCATCTCGCGGAGGATCGCGATCGCCGCGATCAACAGCGCATTGTCAGCGAGCGCAGAAAAGAACTGCGCCGCCATGATGATGTAGAAGCCTGGCTTCATCGAGTAAGTGTTGTTGCCCCTGCGGGATCGGGCTTTATATCACAGCCCGATTAAGGTCCCCTTGACGGCCCCTCGGTGGCAGGGTCTGGCGATTCATGATTCAATCGGTCGCTACAGTCATTGCGGCGCGTGGCGCGGCAATGCTCCGAATCAAGACGATCCGCCCGCGGCTCGTGCCCGATGCGCAGCCGGGGCGAGGGGAGTGAGTAATCCATGGCAACGATGGCCGATCGCCGGCTGCAGGTCTTCCTCGCAGTCGCCAAGCACCGGTCCTTCACCCGCGCCGCCGAAGCGCTCTACATGACGCAACCGGCGGTGACCTTCCAGATCAAGCAGCTGGAGGAGCATTTCAACACCCGCCTGCTCGACCGAGGCTACGGCAAGGTGACCCTGACGCCGGCCGGCGAGATCGTGCTCGAGTACGCCGAGCGCATCCTGGGCATCAGCGCGGAGATGGAAGACGAGGTCGCGGGCCTCACCCAGGAACCCAACGGTGTCGTGACCGTGGGCCTGTCGCCCACGATCGCCTCGTGCTGGCTGCCGTCCCTGCTGGACGCCTTCAAGCGTGAATACCCCAAGGTCGTGCCGCGCGTTTTCGTCGGCAACTCCGAATGGGTGGAGCGCCGCGTGGCCGAGAAGGAACTCGATGTCGGCCTGGTCGAGATGATCAGCGACGAGCCCACGCTCGAATGCCGCGAAGTCGCGCGCGACGAGATGCTGGCGATCGTGCCGCCGGGCCACACGCTGTCGCGTCATGTGCGCGTGCGTCCCGAGGACCTGGTCGGCCTGCCCTTCATCGACCGCGAGCCGGGTGCCGCGATCCGAGAGCTGGCGGAGACCTTCTTCCGCGCTGGCGGCTTCCCGCATGAGAACCTGGACATCGCCTGCGAGCTGGGCAGTCTGTCCACCATCAAGCACCTGGTGCGCCAGGGCGTGGGCTTCGCTATCGCCGCCCGCGCCTCGATCGAGCGCGACGTGCGCGAAGGGCGCCTGGTTTCCCTGCCGCTGGAGCCTAATCTCTTCGAGATCATCAGCGTGCTGCTGCCCAAGGACAAATTCCGTTCGCGGGTGGTGTCGACCTTTGCCGATTTCGCCACCGAACATCTGAAGAAGAAGGCGCAGGAACGACGCAATGCCTAGGCCGATCCGCGCTGTCCTGAGCGCTGCGGCCCTGCGACATAACTATGCGCTGGCCAAGCGCCAGGCCGGCGGGGCGCGTGCGTGGGCGGTGGTCAAGGCCAATGCCTACGGTCACGGCCTTGGCTTCGCAGCCGAGGCCTTGCGCGAGCAGGCTGACGGTTTCGCGATGCTCGATTTCGCCGAGGCGCAGACTTTGCGCGAGCTCGGCATCCGGCAGCCGCTGTTGATGCTCGAAGGCGCCTTCGACGGTTCCGACGTCGCGCTCGCGGGCGCTCTGGATCTGCAGCTCACCGTGCATTGCGAGGACCAGATCCGCATGCTGGAGCTGGCACGTCCGGCACGTCCGATCGCCGTGTCCGTGAAGCTCAATACCGGCATGAACCGTCTCGGCTTCCCCGCAGAAATGGCGCGTGCCGTGGTCAAGCGACTGCGTGCGCTGGACGCTGTCGGCGAGATCACTCTGATGATGCACTTCGCGCGCGCCGAGGAGGCGGGCGGGATCGACACGCAACTGGCGCGTTTCGACGCCGCGGTTGAGGGCCTGGATCTTCCGCACAGCCTCGCGAATTCCGCGGCGCTGATGCGCTTCCCGCAGACCTCGCGTGCCTGGGTGCGGCCGGGCATCATGCTCTACGGCGGTTCGCCGCTGGCGCAAAGCGCGGCCTCGCTGGACCTGCGGCCGGTCATGCACCTGGAGAGCCGGATCATCGGCGTGCAGGAGATCGCGGCGGGCGAGGCGGTGGGCTACGGCGGTGTCTTCGTCGCGCCTGCGGCCATGCGCGTGGGCGTGGTGGCCTGCGGCTATGCCGACGGCTATCCCCGCCATGCGCCGACGGGCGCGCCCATCCTCGTCGAAGGCGTGCGTAGCCGCATCCTCGGCCGCGTGTCGATGGACATGCTGGCCTGCGATCTCAGTGGCTTGCCGCAGGCGCAGATAGGCTCTCCGGTGGTGCTGTGGGGCAACGGCCTGCCGGCGGATGAAGTCGCGACCGCAGCCGGGACGATCAGCTACGAGCTCTTCTGCGCGCTGGCGCGGCGGGTGCCGGTGTCGATAGAGGCCTGAGGCCTTGAGGCCCTGAAGCCGACGAGTCGGCGGCCAGCGCGCCGTCGATTCGACCCCTTTTCAAATCCTGAACTTTCATTCGCGGAGTCTCGCGTGGCCAAGGCCAAGACGGTCTATCAATGTTCGGAATGCGGCGCGACGGCGCCCCGCTGGCAGGGACAATGCCCCGGCTGCGGCCAATGGAACACCCTGGTCGAGACGATCCCTGCGCCCGAGACGCCGGCCAACAGCCGCTTCGCCGCGCTGGCGGGTGAGACGGCCAAGCTGCAGAAGCTCTCGGAGATCCAGCCCTCCGAGCATGAGCGCATGTCCACCGGCATCGAGGAGTTCGACCGGGTGCTGGGTGGCGGCCTCGTGGCGGGCGGCGTTGCGCTGATCGGCGGCGATCCCGGCATCGGCAAGTCCACGCTGCTGCTGCAGGCGCTCGCCGGCATGGCGGGCAGCTCGCGCGCGATCTACGTGAGCGGCGAAGAGTCCGGCGAGCAGGTCGCGTTGCGCGCGCGCCGGCTTTCGGTGGATGGCGGTGCGCTCGACCTGCTGGCGGAGATCAATCTCGAGCGCATTCTGGAGACGCTGCGCACCCAGCGCCCGCGGCTCGCGGTGATCGACTCGATCCAGACGGTGTTCTCCGAGGCGCTCAATTCCGCGCCGGGCTCGGTCGCCCAGGTGCGCGAATGCGCGGCGCAGCTCACCCGCTTCGCCAAGCAGAGCGGCTGCGCATTGGTGATGGTGGGACATGTCACCAAGGACGGGACGCTCGCCGGTCCGCGCGTGCTCGAGCACATCGTCGACACCGTGCTCTATTTCGAGGGCGACACCCAGTCGAGCTTCCGCCTGGTGCGCGCCTTCAAGAACCGCTTCGGCGCGGTGAATGAGCTGGGCGTGTTCGCTATGACCGACAAGGGCCTGCGCGGCGTCTCCAATCCCTCGGCGATCTTCCTCTCGCAGCACGACCAGGATGTCGCCGGCGCCTGCGTGCTGGTGACGCAGGAAGGCACCCGGCCGCTGCTGGTCGAGGTCCAGGCGCTGGTCGACCCAGCACATGCGCCGAGCCCGCGCCGGCTCTCCGTCGGCCTGGAGCAGAACCGGCTCGCGATGCTGCTGGCGGTGCTGCACCGGCATGCGGGGCTCGTCTGTGCCGACCAGGACGTGTTCGTGAACGCCGTGGGCGGTGTGCGGATCAACGAGCCGGCGGCCGACCTCGCGGTCTGCCTCGCGATCGTTTCCTCGCTGCGCAACAAGCCGCTCCGGCGCGACATCGCGGTCTTCGGCGAGGTCGGCCTGGCAGGCGAGATCCGGCCCGCGCCCCGTGGGCAGGAGCGGCTCAAGGAAGCGGCCAAGCTCGGCTTCCGCTATGCCTTGGTGCCCAAGGCCAATCTCCCGAAGCAGGCCGTCGCCGGCATCGAGGTCATCGGCGTTGATCGCATTGACGAGGCGCTGAGCAAGGCGCGCGAACTGGAGGCCTGAGCCCATGTCGTCGCCCGCGCTGTTCCGCAGGGATTGGCCGGTGGCGACGCCCCGGGCTTCGGTGCTGATCGTTCACGGGCTCGGCGAGCACTGCGGCCGCTACGAGCCCTTGGCGCGCTGGCTGAACGCGAGCGGGCTCTCGGTGCGCGGCTACGACCACCAGGGGCACGGCCGCAGTCCTGGACGGCGGGGTGCGCTGTCGCATGCGGAGGCGATGGCCGAAGACCTTCAAGGCGAGTACGCGCGCTACGCGAGCGAGCAGGGCGCGGCGCCGATATTGCTGGCCGAGAGCATGGGCGGTGCCGTCGCGAGCTACGCGGTCTGCGTCGGCGGCCTGCGCCCGCCTGCGATGGTCCTGATTTCCCCCGCGTTGCGCAGTTGGGCGCCGGCCTGGCAACGCCGGCTTGCCGCACGCCTTTCGGGTTGGCTGCCCAATCTGCCGCTGCGCCAGGGCCTGCCCAGCCGCTATCTTTCGCACGATCCCGAGGTGGTTGCGGCTTATCGTGCCGATCCACTGGTGCACGCCGCGATCACGCCGCGCCTGGCGGACTTCATCTTCCGGGCCGGTGATGCCGCCCTCGCAGCTGCCGGCCGGCTTGACGTGCCGACCCTGTTGCTGGCGGCGGGCGACGACCGCTTCGTCGATCCCTCCGGCAGCGAGGCCTTCGCACAGCGCGCGCCGGCGGCGGTGATGCGCTTCCAGCGTTTCGATGGCCTCTATCACGAGATCCACAACGAAGCCGAGCCGGCCCGCGGCGAGGTGCTAGGTGTTTTGGCGGACTGGATCGAGACCACGGTCCTGCCGCGCCTGGAGCGCCGGCCGGGCTGAGCCCGTAAAGGCTTTGCGTAAGGCCGCCGGAGCGCCGTGCTGCGGCGCTTTGCACAGCGCGAAGTGGAACAGGGTAGGCATGACGACGGATTTCCGGCATCGTGCCGCCTGCTTTTGCTCGGTCGTCATGAATCTCAGATCCCAGACCACGCCCTCGCTGCGCAGGGTGCTCATCATTCCGTATGTGCTGTTGGTGCTGGTGCTCGCCCTGAGCATCGGGGCGCTGTCCTACGTCGCCGGTCGGGACACGGTGGATGCGCTCGCCAAGAACCATCTTCTGGAAACGGTGGGCCGGATCGGCCAGGCGATCGACCGCCATATCGTCGGCTCCGGCGCCGTGCTGGAGGCAGCCTTCCCCGACGGCATGCCCGCGCCACAGGACATCAAGGACGAACTGCCGGCCCTGCGCACACGCTTCTGGATCGCGACCTCGCTGCACATCGATCCGAACAACTACGTCTACTACGGCAACCGGGCGGGCCAAGCCATCGGCCTCTGGCGCTACTCGCTCAAGGAAGGCGAGTTGCGGATCAAGACCGAGGCGGACCAGCCGCGGGTGCTCTATCGGTTCCGGGGCATCAACGGTGCGCTGCAGAAGGGCGAGCCTGAAACCAAGATCTTCGATCCGCGTGTGCGGCCTTGGTACAAGGCGGGCGAGACCGCCAGCACCCACACCTGGACGGCGGTCTATATCGATTTCCGCACCGCCGAACTGGTCGCCACCCGTGCCCGCCGAGTGCTCGACCATGACGGTCGTTTCGAAGGCGTGGTTGCAACTGACGTTTCGCTCTCCGCACTGAACGACTTCGTGCGCGACCTTCACATCTCGCCCAACGGCCTGGCCTTCGTGATGGAGCCGGACGGCAATCTGATTGCCTCCTCGGCCAGCGCCTACGTTCGCAAGACGCCCGAAGGCGGCAATGCGCGCCTGCCGGCCGCGGAAAGCGGTAACCCGCTGATCGTGCGGATGGCCGCTGAGGTACGCCAGGCTCTGGCTGCGCCGATTCAGCCCAGCCTGCCGCAGACGCGCGTCTTCGACGGCCCCGAGGGTCAGGTGTATGCGGCCTTCGACAAGGTCAAGGACGACGCGGGCCTGGAGTGGATCACCGTGGTCGCGGTGCCGCGCAGCGACTTCATGCACGGCGTTACCGGCAACCTCTCGCGCACTGTGCTGCTGGCCCTGCTGGCGGCGATCGCGGCGGTGCTGCTCGGTTCGGCGATCATCGGCTGGGTCTCGCGCGACCTGCGCAAGCTCAGCGAGGCGGCGCGGCGCGTGGGCGAGGGCGATCTCGACTTCCCGCTCGATATCCGCCGCGGCGACGAGATCGGCGCGCTGGCTCGCGCCTTCGAACAGATGAAGACCGGGTTGCGCACTGACCGGCTGACTGGCCTCCTCAATCGCGAGGCCTTTACCCGCCATGTGTCGGGCGAGATTGCACGGCGCCGTAGCGAAGGCGAGAAGGCGCTTGCGCTGCTCTTCATCGATCTGGACGGCTTCAAGCTGATCAACGACACGCAGGGTCATGACGTCGGCGACAGGGTGCTGGAAGAGGTCGCGCAGCGCCTGCTGGCCAGCGTGGGGCCGCGCGACAAGGTCGCGCGCTACGCGGGCGACGAGTTCGTGGTGCTGCTCGACGATGCGAGCGTGGCGACCGATGTCGCGGCCCTGCGCGCACGCATCGAGAGCGCGCTGGCGCACCGGGTCCGGGTCGAGGGCACGCGCGGCGACCAGAAGATCGCCTTGGGCGGTTCGATTGGCGTGGCGCTGTATCCGGCCGACGGCGACGATGCCGAGGCCTTGCTCAAGCACGCAGACCGCGAGATGTACGCCTGCAAGTTCGCCGCCCGGGCGAACTGAGTGCCGAACTGAACGCCCGCCCAGGTTTGTAGAATCTAGATGCAGCGATGGCGCCCGCAGGCGCCATCTCCAAGGCTTCAGCGCAGGACGAAGAACCAGCCCGCCGCAGCCGCCGCCACCACTACGGCAGCGACGACGATCATCCAGTGCGGGTTGTGCGCGGGCTTGCTGGCGCCGGGTGCGGGGGGCGGCGGGGCGTCGTTTGCGGCACCACGGTTCGGGTCCACGAACACGGTTTCGGGGCCGATATCCGCCTGGTCGGTCGCGCCCACGGGGCGCGACATGTCGTGGCCGCAACGCTCGCAGAACATCCGGCGAACCTGTTCGAGGCCGCACTGCGGGCACACGATGCGCGCCTGCGGGCCGCTCCCGGGACGTACGATCATCGTCGGCTCGGCCGGTGCGCGCGCCGCGGGAATCGCGTCGCGGCGGATGATCAGGGTCGGTTCGGCGGCTGCTGGCGCGGGGCGCGGAGCTTCGGCGAGCGGGACGTCGCGGCGCACCACGACGGTCGGGCTGGTCGAGGACCATGCGGTCTGCTCGGGCGGATCGCGCCGCACGATGAGCGTGGGTTCGGCGGCGCGCAGCGCGGCGCCGGAAGGCTTGGGCAGTTCGTCTTGTGCGTCGCGGCGGACGATGACGGTCGGAGCCACCGTGCTCACTGCGCGCAGGACCGGTGCCGGCACCTCGTTGTCCTGGTCGGCGTCCGGTGCCGCCGCGCCACCCATTGCAAAGGCGGTGACGATGCTCGGATTCGCGACCAGGGTGCTTTCCGCATCGAAGTCCGTAGGCTTGGTGGCAGGCGCAGGGGCCGGAGGCGGCGTGGGAATGGTGAAGGGCGCGAGCGGGTTTTCTTCTTCCAGGTGCGCCAGCATGCCGATGCGCTGCAGCAAGGCGATGTAGCGTTCGCCGCCCTGGGCGTCGAGGCCTTTCTTGAGGATGGCACCACGGCCGGAGAAGAGGATCGCGATCTGCTCGGCAGACGCCTTGAGGCGATCGGCCGCGCTCTGCCTGACCGTATCGATCTCGAAGCCCGGCAGGACTTCACCCTTGTACACCACCCGGTACGACGCCATGCTCTCCCTCGCGCAGCTTGCTTGTTCTTTAGGTGCAGCGCGTGATGATAAGCGCCAGTGGCAGGGCCTGGGCAGTGCGCAATGCCACGCGTTGTAAAGCCTGTCTCATCCGGCTGGCTACAATCGACGCTTTCTTCCCCCACGATCCAAGCCACGATGATCGACACCGTCATCTACGACCTGGGCAATGTGCTCATTCCCTGGGACCCACGCCGCCTCTATCGCAAGATCTTCGACGACGAAGCGCGCATGGAGCATTTCCTCACCGAGATCTGCCCGATGAGCTGGCACGCCCAACAGGACGCCGGCCGCAGCTTTGCCGAGGCCACCGAGGAGCGGCTGTCGCGTTTTCCGGAGCATGCCGAGCCGATCCGGGCCTTCTACGGCCGCTGGGCCGAGATGTTCGACGCGCCGATCGCCGGCAGCCTGGCGATGCTCGAAGACATGAAGCGCCGCGGCCTGCGGCTCTATGCGCTTACCAACTGGTCGGGCGAGGACTTCGAGACCGCCTATGAGCGCTTTCCCTTCCTCCACCATTTCGAGGGCATCGTGGTGTCTGGCAAAGAGGGCCTGGTGAAGCCGGACCGCAGGATCTACGAGCTGTTGTTCGAGCGCTATGCGGTGGAGCCGACCCGTGCGGCTTTCGTCGACGACAGCCTGCCCAACGTGGAGGCCGCGCGTGTCCTGGGCCTGAAAGGCGTGCATTTCCGCGACGCCGAGCAGGCGCGGGCGGAGTTCGTCCGCCTCGGCGTGCTCGACTGAGTCCGAAGGTCCGGAGCGGAGGATCCCGCTCCGGACCTTCAGTTCAGCGTTTGCGCGCGTCGATCGAGAACGGGCCCGGCCCGAAAGTCGCCGCGAAGAGCAGGCCGCCGGCAATCGCCATGTTCTTGAAGAAATTGATGCTCTGCATCGTCGCCTGTTCCGGCGCCGCGGCCCAGAACTGATGGAAGCAGAAGGCTGCGGCCAGCGTGAAGAGCGCGAGGATCAGGGCTGCGATCCGCCCTTTGAAGCCCACCAGCAGGGCCAGAGCGACCAGCACCTCCACCACGATTGCGACGACCGCGCCCACCTGCGGCAGGGGCAGGCCTTGTGCAGCGATGTACTGCACCGTTCCCTCGAAGCCCTTGAGTTTGCCGATCCCCGCAGGGATGAAGAGCAGGGCGATCAGGATGCGGCCGAGCAGGGGGGCGAACTTTTCCATGGCGTTCATTCTTGGAATCTCCTGTGGAAGTGCGCCCCCGGGCTGGCCGGAAGGCCGCCGACGCGGGCGTCGTGCAGACCCTAGCACCGGCCTTCTGCCCCTTCCAATCTGCATTGCAGCAGATGATTTCCGGATATTGATTGCATTGCTAATTACATTGATCTAGGATGAAGTCATGTTCGAGTCCTGCCTCTACTTCAACACCACCTCGCTGGCCCGCCTGCTGGAACGCGAGTGGAGCAAGGCCTTCCGGCCCTTCGGGCTGACCCCGCCACAGGCTTTCTTGCTCCGGATGGTACTGGCCAAACCGGGGCGGCTTGCGCGCGAACTGGCCGAGGCGATGACCGTAGCGCGGCCTACGGCCACAAGGCTGATAGACGGCCTGGAAGAGAAGGGCCTGCTGGAGCGGCGCCCCTCGCCGAAGGACGGCCGCGAGTGGGAAATCCACCCGAGCGCGAGTGCCACGAAGTTGCGGGAAGACCTCAATGCCGCGAGCGCCGATGTCACCCGGCGGCTGCGGGGGGTGCTGGGCGACGAGGGCTTCGACGAGACCGTCAGCCGTCTGCGCAGCGCGCGGGCCGTGGTTGGCTGAACCGGCTCTTTTTTGAGTTGATAGTTGCATTGCTAATTAATGCCAACGCCCTATCCCATGCAATTGCGCACGGAGGGGCTTCGGCACTTTCTGCCAAGGAGCACATCATGCCCATCATCGACCTTCGCCTTGCCGCACCCGCAGAACGTCTTTCGAGCCAGGAAGCTGCCCGCGTGGTGGCCGAGCTCACATCCAGCATCTTGCGCAAGGATCCGCGGGTGACCGCGATTGCCGTGCAGCGCATTGACCCCGCTGACTGGTTCATTGCCGGCCGCTCGCTCACGGACTGGCAGCGGAGCAGCTTCTTCCTCGATATCCGGATCACCGACGAGACCAACACGAAGGATGAGAAGGCCCGCTACATTGCCGCGGTGTTCGAGGCGTTCGCCGAGCGCCTGGGGCCGCTGCATGAGGAAAGCTACATCCATGTGCACGATGTGCGTGCGGCGGCGTATGGCTACGGCGGGCTTACCCAGGAGCGTCGCTACATCGAAGCGGCGCTAAAGTAGGCGCCTGTCCGTCTGGAGCCTGTCCATGAGTCTGCTGCTGCCGCCACCCGTCACCGAGCCGGGCCACATCTGCAACGCCTTGCGCGAACACGGTTACGCGGTACTCAGTGCCGACGGCCTGTGCGAACTGCTGGATGTGGAGCGCGCGGGGCTGCTGGCCCTCGCCCCGTACTGGGATGAGCTGGTGGCGGACGCCTATCTGCGCGACGGCGGCCGTTATCGTTTCCGTCGCCACGCCTGCTTCGAGCTCGATGTGCCGGGTGGGACGCTGAGCCAGAGCCCGCATCGGGCGCACTGGCAGCCGATCGAATACAACGCCCTGCATGGCGGGATCGAACGCTGGTTCGAGCCGCTCGATCCCGCCATGACGGCCGCTCCAGCCTGGAACCGCCTCCTTGCGACGCTCGGTGCGCGCTTCGCCCAGCGCAAACCGGTGTCGCGGTGGTTCATCGAGGCGCATGCGTTTCGCATCGACACCCGCGAAGGCATCGGCCGACCCACGCCCGAGGGTGCGCATCGGGACGGCGTGGATTTCGTCGCGGTGATCCTGGTGGGGCGGCACGCGGTCAAGGGCGGCGAGACGCGCGTCTTCGAGGCCGATGGCCCGAACGGGCAGCGCTTCACCCTGCAGGAGCCTTGGTCGGCGCTGCTGCTGGACGACCTGCGGGTGGTGCATGAGACGACGCCGATCCAGCCGCTCGCCGCCGACGGCCGGCGCGACACCCTGGTGCTGACCTTCCGCGCCCAAGACTTCCAGGGGCCCGGCAAAGCCTGAGCGCGCCCCGGCCGCAAGCCGGATCCGCCATCGGGCGTGCAGGATTCCCCAGCTCAAGGCACAGAATCGGTTCGTCATGCTCATTCACGGGGCATGTCTGTAACGCGTCCGCGCTACACTCGCTTGCACGCGTTCGGCGCTACGACCGGACCGCATTGAGCACCACACCAAACGCCGATGAAAAAACAAGTGCGCTGGGTGGCCCATCGGGCCGCCCGCGTCTTCACCGCCTGGCTGCCGCGCCGGACCCGGGGAGCGGTGTATCGCAGCATGGTCAAGTGCGACGCTGCGCCGCCGGACAAGCTCGTGCTCAAGCTTGCGGAAACCCGTGAGGAGCTGGAAGCCTGCTTCCGCCTCCTGCACGACGCATACGTGCAGGCGGGTTTCATGAAACCCGATCCCTCGGGCATGCGGGTCACGGTCTATCACGCGCTGCCGACCACCTCGACGCTGCTCGCCAAATTTGGCGACCGCATAGTGGGCACCATCTCGCTGGTGCGCGAGAGCACGCTCGGCTTCCCGCTGCAGAAGATCTTCGACATCAGCGCGATCCGCCGCGTCGGCGGCAACATCGCAGAGGTCTCCGCGCTGGCGGTGGACCGGCGCTTCCAGGCCACCGGCGGGATGATCCTGTTCCCGCTGATGAAGTTCATGTACGAGTACGCCAAGCGGTACTTCGACACCCGCCACCTGGTGATCGCCGTGAACCCGCGGCATATCGGGATGTACGAGGGGCTGCTCTTCTTCCGCCGGCTCAAGCAGAACACGGTCGAGCACTACGACTTCGTCAATGGCGCGCCAGCGGTCGGGGCGCACCTGGACCTGGGCAACGCGCCGGAGCTCTATCGCAAGGTCTACAACAAGCGGCCGCCCGACAAGAACCTCTACCACTACTTCACCCAGCTCGACCTGCCGAACATCGTGTTCCCGGACAAGCGCTTCTTCACCACCAACGACCCGGTGATGACGCCCGAGCTGATGAACCACTTCTTCAACCAGCGCACCGACGCCTTCCGCCGGCTCTCGGCGCGCGAGATCGTGCTGCTGCACGCGATCTACGACCTGCCGGCCTACAAGGCCTACCTGCCGCCGCTGCCGCCGGACGCCCACCAGACCGAACTCAAGCCGCGCCAGCACCAGCGCTTCTCGGTCATGTGCCCGGCGGTGCTGGTGCTGCGCAACGATGCGCCGGATCGCAGCTATGTAATGAAGGTGATCGAATGCTCGCGCACCGGCTTCCGCGCGAAGGCGACACGTCCGGTGCCGGTCGGCGGGCAGGGCACGGTGATGATCGAGCTGGGCGAGAGCGACACCACGCGCATGCGGGTGCAGGTCGTCCGGCGCGGCAGCTCCTCGGACGAGAACATCGCGCTGTTCAGGATAGACTCGGACGACGACACCTGGCGCAAGTTCGTCAACGCGCTGCGCATGGCGCGCACTCATGGCGAACTGGGCGAGGCGACGCAGTTCCTGCACATGTCCGCGTGACCCCCGCGCCCAGGGGTGCGTCGATATTGCGGGCGCTGGATTGCATGACCAGACAGGGTCGCTAACAGGAACACGCGGGAAAACGCAGGAACACGCATGAAGATTGAAGGAAAAGGCCCCAAGCGCATCGCAGCGGTCGCAGGCGGCGTTGTGCTGCTGGGAGTCCTGGCGGTGGTCGGTGGTTTCGCGTCGCGTCCGGCGCATGAGCCGCAAGCCGCGACGCCGGTAGCCTCCGCCGTAGCGGCGCCGGCCATCGAAGAAGCGCCGGCACCGATCGGCGAACCGATCAGCCGCATCTATTTCGAACCGGGTAGCGCCAACTTGCCGCCCAAGGCGATGAACGAGCTGTCCGTCGCGCTGGGGGCGGCGGCGGTCAAGACGGGCGCCATCGTGCTGGTTTCTGGCTTCTACGGCACCGCAGGTGGCAGCGGCAACGACGCGGAGCTCGCGACCCAACGGGCGCGGGCCGTGCGCACCGCCCTGCTGCGCAGCGGGCTGGCCGACTACCGGATCCGGCTCTCGCGGCCGGCGGAGGCCACCGCCAAGGCTGCAGCCCGCGACGCGCGTCGCGTGGAGTTGCGGGTCCAGTAGGTGCGGCCGGGGCCGATCGCGCGGTCGATCTGCCTTTGAGCCCCTGCGAGAGAACTCCGGCGGCACTGCTGCGGTCCGAGAGAACCGGGAGTGCCTTCTCTCCCGGAGCGCCGACATGCCCTGCGGCGCCCTCTGCCACCTATCTCCGGAGGGAAGATGATGAAGAGCATCACTGCTGTCGCATTGCGCGCATGGCTGCTGACCCTGTTGCTGGCAGGTCTGGCCGCTTGTGCTTCGACTGCGTCGTCCTGGCGCAGCGACTACACCGGTCCCGCATTCAAGAAGGTCATGGTGATCGGCGTTTCCAACGACTCGGCACAGAGAAAGTCCTTCGAGGATGCGCTGGCCACCGCCTTGCGTGCCCGCGGTGTAGTGGCCTTCCCGTCCTACCAGGCGCTGGAGGATGTCGGCCAGATCCCGATCGAACGTGTCCAGAAGGCGATCGATGCGAACCAGGCCGACGCCGTGGCGGTCACCCGCCTGAAGTCGATCGAGCCCGAGACGATGGCCACGATGACCGAGATGCCTGGCTTCCCCGGCTGGTACAGCACCGCCTGGTCCGGCGTGCCGGCGACCACCGAGGTCAAGACCGCCGTGACCGTGGAGACCACCTTCTGGGACGCAAAGACCCAGAAGGCCATCTGGCGTGGCACTACGAAGGAGATCAAGGGGCCGGACGTGCAGGCCTCGATCGAGGAACTGGCGGGCCATATCGCCGGCACGCTCAAGTCCAACGGATTCATCTGAGGCGCGACACGGTCTGATCCGCGACGGCGGATTGGCGAATCCGAAGGGGCGCCTGCGGGCGCTCCTTTTTCGTTCTGGCGACCGGCTTCACGACGACGCGCGCCTGTCCCGATTGCGCCGGTGGGATGCGCACGGGCCCTACATCGACGCGGCCGACCCGGGCCGGCGGCAAGGTCGCACCGCGAATCGAAGCCACCGATGGTGCATGCCTTCTGGCCACGGCGCCGGGCCGCCCCCTGCGCTGCGCAGACTGTCCTGCCGCGGGACCGTGACGCACGGCTATATCCTGTCCCACCACCGCCGAAGCTTGCTTCGCGCGGCTGCGCCTGATCAAGCGTCCCGAAACGGCGCATCTCCCGTCCAGTCTTCCAGCGTCCAGCCCGCGCCATGGTGATGCAGGCGCTCCTGCAGCCCGAGGTGCGCGAGAAAGGTCTCGTCATGCGAGACCACGACCAGCGCGCCGCTCCAGGACTGCAGCAAGGCTTCCACCGCCTCGATCGCATCGAGGTCGAGATGGTTGGTGGGTTCGTCCAGCAGGAGCAGGGCGGGCGTGGGCAGCGCATAGGCGGCGCAACACAGCGCGGTCTTCAGGCGTTCTCCGCCGGAGAGCTGGCGCACCGGCGCTGTGGCTTGCGCCGGCGCGAGGCCCGCGTGGGCCAGCCACTGGCGTGCTTCGCCTTCGCTGATGCCGGGGCGGCGGGCGCGTAGCTGTTCGGTGGCCGAGGCCTCTTCATCGAGCAGCGCGAGAGACTGGTCCAGATAGGCGACGCCGCGCGGCGCTTCGCATCGACCGCGGGCGGGCGCGAGCAGGCCCGCGATCATCCGCAGCAGGGTGGACTTGCCGCAGCCGTTGGGGCCGCTGATGGCCACGCGCGCCGATCCACGCAAACTCCAGTCCAGGGGCGCGCTCCACGCCCAGGGCGCGACCAGTCCTTCGCAGCGCAGGACAGTCGTCTGCGCCGGCACCTCACCCAGCATGAGGTGGAAGCTTGGTCGTCGCAGGTAGTCGGCAGCCGCCTCGAAGGCATTCGTCACCTGTTGCGAAACCGCCTGTGCTGCGTCGTCATGACGTTGCCGTCGTGCGCCTGAGGTGCGCTCCGCGCGTTCGCGCTCGCCTTTCACGATCAACATGCTCTGGCTGCCTTCGCGCCCGAGTCGCTCGCCGCGGCTGGCGCGGCGTTGCGCACGCTCCTTCTCCTCCGCGATGTCCTGTGCGACACGTTTGCGTGCATGGCGGGCCTGTTCCAGTTTCTGCGTGGCGAGCGTCGCTTCCTGCTGCCGTTGCGCCGCGTAGTGCGCGCCATTGCCGCCGTAGCGTTGCAGGCGCGTGTCGGCGATCGCGATGATGCGGTCGACGTCTTCCAGCAAGGCGCGGTCGTGGCTGATCAGGAGCGCGCCCTTGCCACTCCTCCGCCAGTCCTGCAGCGCGCTGTGCAGGAAGCCGCGACGCGCAAGATCGAGGTGGTTGCTGGGCTCGTCCAGCACCAGGAAATCTGCGTCGGAGCAGAACGCGCCGATCAGGGCGAGCAGGGTGCGTTGGCCGCCGGAAAGACTCGCCGGCGGCATCGACGCATGCAGTCCCGCTGCGGCGAGCATCGCCTGCCAGCGTGCGCGCAGGTCCCAGCGATCGGCGATGCACGCGAGCGCATCGTCCAGTGCGTCGCCCTGCAGCGCGCCGCGTTCCAGCTGGTCGAGTGCGTCGAGCACAGGCGCGAGACCCGCGAGTGCGGCCAGGCTTGGTGCCTCGCGCATGCCGACATCCTGATCGACCAGGCGCACCGTGCCGCTGCGCAGGATGCGTCCGCGCGTGGGCGAAAGCCGGTTCGAGAGCAACGCGCCGAGGCTGCTCTTGCCCGAGCCATTGCGCCCGACGAGACCGACGAGCTCGGCACCGAACTGTTCGTCGAAAGCGCTGAGCAGCAAGCGCCCGTCGGGCAGGCTCAGCGAAACGCCGTGAAGGGTGATGAAAGCGGCATGCGCCGCGCGGGGAGTGGGGTTTGCCATTGCGTGTGATCCTGGAATGCAGACGAAAGCGATCCGGCCGCGTCGCGGCAGGTCAGGGTTTCGTGCCGTGCGGGACGGCGGGCATTACAGGCGCAAGGGCGTTCTCCCGGCAGATGAGGCGCGCAGTGTAGCGCGCCCGCCCGATTGTGCAAGGCAGTGCGCGGGCGGACTCCTACAGGGGATTCGGCTGTGACCGGCAGCCTCAGGCGCGGCGGTGCTCGATCATTGACGTACTCCCCATTGACGTATTCCCAATACGCGGAGGATCAGCATGGACCTCGACCAAACGCGCCAGGCGGAGCCGCGCTCCGATGCATCGTTCAGCGAAGCCCGGCATGTGCTGTGGCAGCACATCAAGCATTCCCGCTTCGGCATGCTCACGACCTTCGATCGCGAGCTGGGCGTACTGCGCAGCCGCCCGATGACCAACCAGGACACGGGTGACGAATTCGACGGCGAACTCTGGTTCATCACCGCCGAAGACGGGGCTGTCGCGCGCGAAGTGTCCGACGAGCCGGAAGTGAATATCAGCTACGCGAAACCGGACGACAACAGCTTCGTCTCGGTGTCGGGCCGCGCGACGCTCGTCGAAGACCGCGCGCGTATCCACGCCCTCTGGAGCCCGCTCTACAAGGCGTGGTTTTCGCAAGGGCCGGACGATCCCAACATCGTGCTGCTGCGTGTGAAAGTCAGCGACGCGGAATACTGGGACGGCCCTTCGAACAAGGTGACGCAGCTCTTTGCGATGGCGCGCTCCGCGCTCGGTGGCAAGCCCGCCAGCCAGATGGGCGAACACGCTCGCATCCACAACGCGTAGCGGCTCGGCGGCAGTTTGACGAAGCCCGATCACCCGGCGCCGACGCGCCCTTTTCTTCGTACTTTCCCTTCTCCCCCATCGGAACGGACGACTCCTTCAGGCGTGCGTCCTCCGGTTCCAGGTCGCTCGGCGATCACACTCCTGAAGGAGGCTGCATATGAAATATTCCAAAGCACTGATCATGGCGGGCCTGATGATGACGACCCAGGCTTTTGCCGCGGACCTCGCCCACGGTGACAAGTCCTTCATCGAGAAGGCCGCCCATGCCGGCCAGGTGGAAATCGAGGCGAGCAAGCTTGCCCAGACCAAGGCCACTTCGCCCGAGGTGAAGAGCTTCGCCGACCAGATGATCAAGGATCACGAAGCCGTCGCGTCCGAACTGAGCACGCTGGCAACCGCCAAGGGCGTGAAGCTGCCGGACGATCCGTCGCCCCTGCAGAAGGGCAAGCTCAAGCTGCTCAACACGCATGACGGCGCGAGCTTCGACAAGCACTACATGAGCGACATCGGCGTCGATGCGCACAAGGACGCGGTCAAGCTGTTCGAGAAGGCCAGCCGCGATGCCAAGGATCCCGAGCTGAAGGCCTGGGCGGCGAAAACCCTGCCTGCGCTCCAGCATCACCTGGAAATGGCGCAGACATTGAACGCCGAGGTCAAGAAGACCGCCGCAGCGAAGTAAGCGCCGCCAAGGCATATCCGAGATCGACTTCGGAGCCCGGCCTGCGGGCATACGGGCCCCTGCAGCGGAAGGAAGGACAAAGCGCCGACGGGATCGGCGCTTCGTTTGTCTGGCGCGCCGGGGCGAGTCCCGACGCGGCGGGTCCGCAGCGATCCCGCAATGGCAGATCGCCAGTGCCCGTCGATCGCTATCCCACGTCTGTTCTGCTTGGCGACCGTGCGTCGGTTGTTCAGGCTTCGAGGATGTGCGCCCGATCCAGGGTGGTCTGCCCGGGTGCCAGCCGCAGGGCGAGCAAGGACAGCGCGCGGTAGGCCTGCCCCACGTCTGCGTCCATCTGCGTGATGGCGGCAATCTCGGCCTGCACCGTGGCGCGATCCCCGCGCGCAACCGGACCGGTGAGCGCCGCCTGCGTGCCGAGCAGGCCGATGTTGGCGAGCGTGCCGGCAATCAAGGGCTGCAGGCCGCGCCAGGCGGTGTCGCGCGGCACGCCCGCGCCTTCCATCGAAAGCAGTGCGGCTTCCATAAGGGCGACGAGGTGATTGCAGGCAAGCACCGCTGCGCTGTGATAGCGCAGCTTGCCACCCGGTGCGAGCGCGAAGCACAGCGCGCCGAGTGCGCGGAAGAGCGGTTCGATCACCGTCAGCGCGGCCGCGTCGCCTTCGCAGGCACACCAGACATCCTGCAGCGTGGCGCTCTCCGGGCGCGCGAAGCTCATCAAGGGATGCACGCTCGCGACCAGTGCGCCGCGGCTACGCAGCGGTGCGAGCAATTCGCTCTCGAGCGCCCCGCTGCAATGGAAGACGATGTCGCCTTCGCGGATCGTGTCGGCCCGCGCAAGGCGGGTGGCGACCTCGCTGATGGTGGCGTCGGGCGTGGCGACAAGTGTCAGGCGCGCTGGCGCCAACGTGCTCCAGTCGCTCGTCGTGCCCGCGCCGAGCGTGGCGCAGGCGGCCTGGGCGCTGGCGATATCACGCGAGAGTACGCAGCCGACTTCGAGCAGGCCGGCTGCCTGCCACAGGCGGGCAAGCGTGCGGCCGAGGCGGCCGGGGCCGATCAGGTTGAGTTTCATCATCGTGGCGTTGGGGCGCGGGCGGTCGGAAAGGGCAGGGCCGCGCGCGGCGGCCCTGCATGCAGGCGAAGGCGGCCTTCAGAGCGCGGCCGCGTGGTGGCGCAGATGGTCTTCGATCAGGCTCGCGATGAAGTAGTAGCCGTGGTCGTAGCCCCCGTGGCGGCGCAACTCCAGTTCCTGCCCATGCGTGAGCGCGGCGCGTTCCAGCATTTCGGGGCGCAGCTGCTCGTGGATGAATTTGTCGTCGGTGCCCTGGTCGACCAGGATCCGCCCGGGAAAGCGCCGGCTCTCCAGCAAGGCGCAGGCGTCGTGTTCCAGCCAGCGTCCGCGGTCCGCGCCGAGGTAGCGGCTGAAAGCCTTCTCGCCCCAGGGACATTGGCTCGGTGCGCTGATCGGCGCGAAAGCCGAGAGCGAGCGATAGCGGCCCGGGTTGCGCAGCGCCAGCACCAGGGCGCCGTGGCCGCCCATCGAATGGCCGAAGAGTCCGCAACGCGACAGGTCGGCAGGGAAGTGCTCGCCGATCAGCGCAGGCAGTTCGCGCACCACGTAGCTCTCCATCCGGAAGCGCTCGCGCCAGGGCGTTTCGGTCGCGTCGAGATAGAAGCCCGCACCTTCGCCGAACTCCCAGTCGCCGGTCGCCCCCGCAATGCCGGTGTCGCGCGGGCTGGTGTCCGGCGCGACGAGCATGAGCCCGAGTTCCGCCGCCACGCGCTGGGCGCCGGCCTTGATCGCGAAGGTCTCATCCGTGCAGGTGAGGCCGGCGAGGTAGAACAGCACCGGCACCGGTCCGTGCGCGGCCTGCGGCGGCGTGAAGACCGAGAAGCGCATCGCGCCGGAAGTCTCGCGCGATTCGTGCCGGTAGAAGGCCTGCGTGCCGCCGAAGCAGCGATGGGCGGAAAGGCGTTCGGGCGCCATCAGTACACCACCACGCTGCGGATGGATTCGCCCCGGTGCATCAGGTCGAAACCTTCGTTGATGCGCTCCAGCGGCAGGGTGTGCGTGATCAGGGGATCGATCTGGATACGGCCCTCCATATACCAGTCCACGATGCGCGGCACATCGGTGCGGCCGCGCGCGCCGCCGAAGGCGCTGCCCCGCCAGTTGCGGCCGGTCACCAACTGGAAGGGGCGGGTGCTGATCTCCTCTCCGGCGCCCGCGACGCCGATGATCACACTGGTGCCCCAGCCCTTGTGGCAGCACTCCAGCGCCTGGCGCATCACCTTGGTGTTGCCGATGCACTCGAAGCTGTAGTCCGCGCCGCCGCCGGTGAGCGAGACGAGATAGGCGACGAGATCGCCATCGATCTCGTTCGGATTGACGAAGTGCGTCATCCCGAACTGCTCGGCTAAGGTCCGACGCGCCGGGTTCAGGTCCACCCCGACGATCATGCCGGCGCCCGCCATGCGCGCGCCCTGGATCACATTGAGCCCGATGCCGCCCAGCCCGAAGACCACCACCTTGGCGCCGGGCTCCACCTTGGCGGTGAAGATCACCGCGCCGATGCCGGTGGTGACGCCGCAGCCGATGTAGCAGACCTTGTCGAAAGGCGCGTCCTCGCGGATCTTGGCCAGCGCGATCTCAGGCAGCACCGTGTAGTTGGCGAAGGTGGAGCAGCCCATGTAGTGATGCAGCGGCTGCCCGCCGATCGAGAAGCGGCTGCTGCCGTCGGGCATCAGCCCGCGCCCCTGGGTCGAGCGGATCGCCTGGCAGAGATTGGTCTTGGGGTTGAGGCAGTACTCGCACTCGCGGCATTCGGGCGTGTAGAGCGGGATGACGTGGTCGCCCTTCTTCAGGTGCCGCACGCCTGGGCCCACGTCCACCACAATGCCCGCGCCCTCATGGCCGAGGATGGCGGGGAAGAGGCCTTCCGGGTCTGCGCCAGAAAGGGTGTAGGCATCCGTGTGACAGATCCCGGTGGCCTTGACCTCCACCAGCACCTCGCCCGCCCGAGGGCCTTCCAGATCCACTTCCTCGATCGCCAGCGGTGCGCCGGCCTGGTATGCAACGGCTGCCCTTACCTTCATCTGCCTGCCTCCCTCGGATGACTGCGGTGGATGTGCGCTCAGTGTAGTCGTCGCCTGGAGGCGTACAGAGGCGATGCGTTGCCTTCGACATCCGTCAGCGGACTATCAGGATCATTGCCAACGCCGGGTTCCGGCGCCGATTCGATCGGCGAACACGCCTGAGGCTGCGAAAGCGGGGCGATCCGACGCGGAATGCTCGCCTTACGGCGTGGGCGCGGCGAGTCTGGCGACGTCCTTCAAAAGCGAGGCAACAGACGCCTGGTCCAACTGGCCGAACGTCTCGAAACTGAAATTGTTCTGCCCCATGCGCGACTCACCGAGCTTGCCTCGATAGTCTTCCGTGATGAGCGAGGCATCGGGCTTCGCGATCGCGAGATAGACCGAGATGTAGTTCTTCTGGAGCGCGATGCCGATGATCGGCCACTTCGTTCCGGGAAGGTCGCGATACAGGGTGGTGCCGTAACCGATCAGCTTGAACTGCATGCCCGGCTCGCCCGCCTTGGCGCCCGCATAGAACCAGCGCTTCAGAGCCGGGGCGTTGTGACGGACCGCGGCATCGAGCGCCTTCAGGTCGGACGTCCTCGCAGGGTCCGCCGCGAAATACTCCTCCAGTGACTCTGCCTGAACCTTGTACATGGGTGCTCCTCCGGGGGCGCGTGGGGCTGACAGGCTGACGCAAGACCCAGTGTAGCCACTGGCGTTGAACGCGGACAGTCGGGATTCCGATGGTGGACGCGGAGCACGCCGGATGGCGCCGGCCGCCACGGCAACCCGCCGGGGAGGCAGGTTGCCGTGCGATCGCTCAGGCGGAGGGCCCGAACAACAGGCTCTCCGGCACTTCGATTTCCACCTTGCGGATCGCGCCGCTGCGGCTGAAGAGCTGGGCCGAGGTGGCGCGGGTCAGCGCCTGGCGCTCGCCCGCTTGCGTGTCGCCGGTGCGGGTGTGGGCGACGATCCGGCAGTCTCCGTCCGCATGTGCGGCCCGCCGGACGACGAAGGGCACCTGGCAGAGGGTGAAGCCGAGCTCGCCGGCGCGCAGCGCTTCTTCGCGCCAGACGCCGTCCACGTCGCGGTAGCGGAAGGGGCGCGGCTCGCGGTTGAACTCCGCGCGGGTCAGCAGGGCCGGGTTGAAGTGGACGCGGCCATCGCGGACCCGGATGCCGAGTTCGCCGAAGCGAGCGATCACTTCTTCCTTCACCTGCCCGGTCATGCCCGGCTGCTGCGCGCCCGCGTGGCCTGGTGTGTGCGAGTACGGGTCGCAGGGGAAGGCGCCGTATTCCTGCGGCGTCTTGTTGAAGCCGATGCCGGCGCGCACGCGGAAGTAGTGCTCCCCAAGTCGGCGGCAGAGCCCCGCGTCCTCGCCGCGGTCCAGGGCCGCGAAGAAGGATTCCTGCACGGTCAGGAGCAGCTTGGACACCATGTGCCAGTAGATGCTGCCGCGCCCCTCGAAGCCGAACATCGTGCCGGAGCGCCCGGTGAAGCGGTGATGCTCGAATACCTTCTCGTACAGCGCGAGGATCTGCGTGATCGCGGCCTCGTCGAGCTGGGGCAGTTCGCGCGCGTAGCCGGCGAGGCGTTCGGTCAGTTCGCGGCCGTTCGTCAGTGAGGCGGCAAAGCGCAGGCAGCCCTCGGGGTCGCGCTCGATGACGCGGCGGTCGCCCTTGTCGAGCATCGTGCGCAGCACCGGGATGGCGAGCGCAGCGGCTTCGGGTACGCGGTTCTTGTCGAGGAACCCCGGCAGCGGCGGATCCGGGTAGAGCATGAAGCTGTGCTGGTCGGCACGGTAGATGTTGGACGCGAACAGGACGTCCAGGACTTCGACGGTATCCCGGGCACCGAGAACGCCCGAGGCCAGCACCGCGACCTGACCTTCGAGCATCGGGTACAGCGTCTCGACGGCGACGCCCGCCGCGGAGGTGCTCATCAGGTTGTAGGCATGGTAGAGGCCATCGGCACGGCGGTTGTGCGCGATCGAGCGATCCAGCGTGACAAGGGCGGCGCGCAGGCAGCGCGCGATGTCCGCAACCGGAGTCTGGCTGCGGGCGTCCAGCGATTCGCCGGCATAGGCGCGCGCGCGGTAGCGCTCGGCGGACAGGCCCAGGGCAGCGAACACCTGCCAGCGGGCGGCGTCCTCCGCGACGCTCGCTGGCGTGTCCTGCTCCAGCGCGGCGGTGGTGTCGCCCAGCCAGCGGGCGACGTTCTCACTCAGGGCGACATCAGGACCCGAGGCTTGCAGCAGGTCGAGCAGGAACTGCGTGTAGCGGCGCGCGTGGTAGAGCGTGACCATCGACAGGCCAGCGCCGACCAGCGCGTTGTTGGCGTCGTTCCATTCCGGTCGCTGGGTGTTGAGCCAGATGCCGCCGCCGGGGATGAGGTTGCCGAGCTTGGCCAGCAGGGGCACCAGCAGCTTTTCGACGAGCGTGACCAGCAGCACCTTGCCCTGGCCGTCCTGGACCAGCCGGGCGTCGCTACCGATCTCGGCCACGGCCTGCAGGATGCGTTTTTCCAGGGCGTGATCGAAGCGCACCGTGTGCTTCGGGTCGGCCAGCGTGGCCTCGAAACCGGCTATCCGATAAGGCACGTTGGCATAGGCGAACTCGCGCGTGGCGAGCATGGCTTGCAACTGCTCGGGTGCGGTGCGCTGGCACAGCTCCAGCAGACGCAGCAGGTAAATCAGCTGGTGGTCGCCCCAGTAGCCGATGTGCGACCAGGGGTTGTCGGGCTCCTCGACCTCCCAGTCGATGCCGGTCTGGTCGACACGGTAGGGGTTGTAGCCATCGAGCGTGGAGGCATTGACGAACTTCGCGACGATACTCGGGGCAAAGTCCGGGAAGGAAATCAGCAGCGCTTCCCAGTTCTGGAAGATGTCGCGCCAGTTGCCCTGGTAGGCGCGCTGCAGCCGGCCGTCGGTTTCGCGGCCGCGGATGCTGAAGTGGTTCCAGGGCCGGCTCGGGTCGCCATGGCGGCGGCCGAAGACCAGCGGCAGGTATTCGTGGGTCAGGCGGTGCAGTTGCGCGTCGTCGCGCGCGGCCACTTGCTGCAGCAGATCGGCCAGCGTGAGCTGCGCGGGCAGGGCGGCGAGCCACGCGGCATGCTGGGCTGCGACGCCGCGGTTGCGGATGCGCAGGTTCTTCGCGTAATCGTCGCGGTCGATCCGGTATTGCTGCTCGAACACGCCACCCCGCATCACGTTGAAGAGCGTGTTGGCGACATGGTGGTTGACCGTGGTTTCCGCATCGACCGCCTGGAAGGCGTCGGCTTCGGCGAGCAGGTCGCGCAGGCCCGCGTGCTCCGCGGCGAGCGCAGTCTGCAGGTCGAGCGCAGTCTTGGCGGGATCGCGAAGCTGCTCGCGGCGGGACACGATCTGGCTTTGGCTCAGGCCGGTGTCGAGCACGATCTGCCAGGTCTGGTGGGTGTTGGCCGCGAGCGTGAGGTGGGTGTCGAGCAGGTAGGCGCCGGGCACGCCGCGCCTGACCGTCTGCGGCTCCGCGGCACGGCCTTTGCGGAGCGCATCGAAATCGCTGGCGGCGACATAGACCCGTGCGCCGTCGAGACCGACGGCGTAAGCCACCGCTGCCGTCAGGCTTTCGGCCGGCTCGGCGCGGTCGGTGATGCGCGCATACAGCGAATAGCTCGCAAGGCGCGTAGCCGGATCCAGCTCGTTCCACTTGTACGCATCGACCAGGATGCTCGAAGTTTCCTGCAGGCCACGTGGCGTCTCGCTCGGCAGCAGGTTGAGCACGCCGTCGACGAGCTGCAGCTCGACCGCGTCGCCCAGGGACTCGATCTGCGCTTCGCGCACCACGCCGAAGTGGTCGGCACAGCTCCACGAATAGGAGAAGGCGAGGCCGAGCGTGAGGTTGCGTTCCTCAAACACGACGCGCGTGCCGAGCTCGTCCTTGAGCAGGCTGCGCTCGATGCGGTAACCGCGGTCCTGCTCGACATTGAACGGCTCCCAGTCCAGCTGCTCCGCGCCACGCGTAACGCGGATCCAGGTGCGGCTGCCAGTGTGCAGCGCCGCGCGGTGCAACTGGTCGGCCGTCACATAGGGAAACAGCGCGCGCTCTGGCACGCCGCGGCCGGCCGTCAGCCCGCCGGTGGACGAGAGAAACAGCCAGAGATCGCTGGACGACACCACCGTCATGAAGAACGGCGGCATCTCGTCGTAGGCCGAAATCTTGTAGTAGCGCCGGTCACCGATCGTCGTGAATTGCCCCGCAGGTTTGCTCATGAGAACCGCCATCGAGTAGGGATGATGTGGAGTAGGCCCTGCGCATGCAGGACGCCCGCATTGCAAAACGCGAACAACACCACTTCTCGGATGCGCAGTGAATGACTGGCCTTGCGGAGCAGGCTTTTCGTGGCCGAGCAGACGGACTTGCCTGATCCATCGCAAATTTGTGGAGCCCGGAGAGGCCGGTTCATAGCGCGGACAATCCCGCTGTCGCGCTCCGCGAGCTCACCTCGATGGGACCACGGCGATATGCATGGGCCCGCGACTTGCGGAGCGAGACTGTCGGAGCTCGTGGGGCTGTTTTCGCGCATGACGCGGCGCCACCGGCCAAGGCTTTGCGCTAGCTCGCCGCGATGCTGTGTCTCCATGTTCGAGACTATGGCCGCTTGAACCTGCCTGCCCGAACATGTCAGATCGACACGAAACTGACAACGATCAGGCTAAGAGTCTGCTGACGCGACATCGGCAGTAGCGGAAGAGGGGCATGAGCCTCCTTACAAGGCGCTATCCACCGCTTCTCCAGAAGCCCCATGAACTTCGCTTTTGCTCAATTGATTGCTTCCGACCTCGAAAAGATGGTCAGTTTCTACGAGCTTGCCATGGGCTAGAGGGCTGAATGGCTAGCCTCCCGTGTTTGCAGAAATAGTGACGCCGTCGGCAACGCTGGCGCTGGGAAGTGCAGAAGATTGTTGCTTTGTTCAAGGAGGGGAGCGCAGAGCCCGCGGCCAATCGAACAGTCATTATCGAGTTCATGGTTGCAGATGTGGATGCGGAGCTCCCCCGGCTTGGTGATCGTGTGGAGCGGATGCATGGGCCAAAGATGATCCGCTGGGGAAACAAGTCGGCCCGATTGCTCGATCCCGAAGGAACGATCGTCGCATTGTTCGCGCCGGTAACGGCGGCCGCTCTGGCGAGGGTTGGCTCAAGATGAGGTACCCATATTCCAGCGACGTCGATGAAGCCCGCGGCCAGACCACCTGGATGACAGTCGCTGCGCAGCCCTTGGGACGCGAGCTTCTGGGGCATCTCTTTCCCGACGAGCTCGATTGTTCAAATCGCGAATGGATCAGGAGCGCTATTGAGGACCCGGCCGCCGCGTTGAGGTTAGCCCTGCGCCCGGTGTTGGCCCGAGAGTGGTCGCCTTCCGAAGGATCTCTCAGCCCTTCGGATCCCGTGGCGCGACCAGCGCGCAGCGTCCGGCTATCCAGCCGCGGGCGGATTCGCGCGTGCCTGCTTGACCAACCATCCCTTTACCGCCGCCACGGCTTCGCTGAGCCCTCCTTGGCTCGGCTCCAGAAGGCGATAGGTCATGCCTCGGAGTACCGCCTCTCCGACAGGTTTGAGCAAACCCAGGTTCAGCTCCTCATCGACGAGCACCAGGCTCAGCAGCGCGACGCCCTGCCCGGCAATCGCGGCCTGGATCGCATGACTCTCCTCCGAGTAGCGAATCCCCCCGAGCTCCCGTGGCTCCGTCATGCCGGCCGCGTGCGCCCAGGCGCGCCAGCTCAGGTCGATGGGTGGTGGCCGAAACCAGTCGAAGTGGATCAGGGGCCAGCGGCCGATATCCGGTCCGAGGGTCGCCAGCATCGCCGGACTCACGACAGGTGCGAAGCTGTCCTCCAGCAGCAGAACGGCGCCGTTCGTGCCTGCGAGCCGATCCGGTCCGTAGCGGATGGCGAGGTCTGCTGCTCCGCCATCGAGATTCACCGGCTCGTTGGAGGCATGCACGCGTATGTCGATATGTGGGTACTCCGCCTGAAAGGCTGCGAGACGGGGCACCAGCCACTTGGCGGCGAATGCGGGGGTTGCCGACAGCGTGACTGAAGCCCGGCCAGGTTTGCGTACTCGCTCGACCCCGGAGGCGATGATGTCGAAGCCGCTACGCACGGCCTCATACAGCGTCAGCCCCTCGGAAGTCAGCGCCACGGCGCGCACCTTGCGCACGAAAAGCAGAGCTTCCAGATGCGCTTCGAGTGCGCGGATGCGATGGCTGATCGCCGTCGCGGTCACCGACAACTCCTCTGCCGCTTTCTTGAAGCTGCCCAGTCGTGCGGCGGCCTCGAAGGCGCGCAAAGAGGTCAGGGAAGGAAGTCGTCTCGCCATGGCGATGGATGATCTCATCTCATCCGTTGCCTGAAAACGTATCGTTTGTCCGCCGATTCGCGGGCCTCAAGAATCTCCACCCATGACTTGCCTTCATTCATGAGGAGACCAGAGATGACCACCTTGCTACATATCGACGCCAGTGCCCGCCCCGGCGCTTCGGGTGCGGTGCCCCACGGCTCGCATACACGTCGGCTCAGCGCACGCTTTGTCGAGCGCTGGCTTGCACGGCGCCCGGAAACGCAGGTCGTCTACCGCGACGTTGGCCGCGAGCCGCCTCCACCCGTCAGCGGCGACTGGATCCATGCTGCCTTCACACCGCCGCAGGCGCGCAAGCCCTGGATGCAGGAAGCCCTGCAGCTGAGCGACGTACTCGTCGACGAACTGCTGAATGCTGACCTCATCGTGGCAGGCGTCCCAATGTACAACTTCGGTCCGCCCGCCCAGTTCAAGGCCTACATCGACAACATCGTGCGGGTTGGTCGCACCTTTGGTTTCGATCGCGGCCGCGGCGAGGAACCGTACTGGCCACTTCTGGCCGACGCCGGCAAACGGCTTGTGATCCTCTCTTCACGTGGCGACCACGGATACCAACCGGGAGGCCGGATCGGGGAACGTAACCACGTCGAATCCTCGATCCGCACAGCCTTCGCATACATCGGCGTCACTGACGTCCAACAGGCAGCCATTGAGTACGACGAGTTCGGCGACCAACGTCTCTCAGCGTCAATCGAACGCGCCGAGATGGCTGTGGACGCGCTCGTTGCAACGCTCTCTGGTCACGACTCCTAAAGCCCGTGTGAAGTCCGTGACTAGCGAGATGCGGGCGTCAACAGCTTGCAGGGCCCGCCCCTTGACGACAGTGGGTCTCGGTGCCCTGACCAGCAATTCCGGCGGCCGCGAGCCACACCACTGGTGGCGGCCGATCGGCGAGACTCGATCGAGTGTAGCGAGGGCATGAGCGAAGGTGGTTTATCGGCCGTGCCCGCCAGCGGCGCTGGAGCCGATGTTCAGTCATGCGGAGCCTTCGCAGCCGAGATTCGGTCGGGTGAAAGGCGCTATCGGGTGACCTGAAGCACCCGCGATCGTTCTGCCGGCCAATGCCTGAGACACACTCGTCACCAACGCCAGGGGCGCAGGAACAAACCGCCGGATGGTTTTTCAGCGTTGTCGCGCGGCAAGCCTCAGAACGGAGCAGCCGCTTCGAGCATCAATTGCCTGCCGTCCACCGGATGCACAAACTCCAACCGCTCCGCATGCAGCATCAAACGCGGAGTGGCGACAGCCTGCTCGGGCGTGGCGTAGAGCTCGTCGCCGAGGATCGGGTGGCCGATGGCTTGCATGTGGACCCGCAGTTGGTGGCTGCGGCCGGTGATCGGTTCGAGCGCGACGCGCGTGCGTTGCTGTTCGCGGTCGACTGCGAGCCGGCGATAGCGGGTGCAGGAGGGTTTGCCGATCAGGAGGTCGATCTTCTGGCGGGGGCGCCGTGGCCAGTCGGTGATGAGCGGGAGTTCGACTTCGCCGCAGCTCTGGCGTAGGCAGCCTGCGAGTACCGCCACGTAGCGCTTGCTGACGTGGCGGTGGGCGAAGGCGTGTGAAAGGCGGCGCTGCATGTCGGGGCCGCGGGCGAACACGATGAGTCCGGAGGTCGACATGTCCAGCCGATGCACGATCAGCGCATCGGGAAACTCGGCCTGCACACGCGCGGAGAGACAGTCCGCCTTGTCTTCGCCCCGGCCGGGTACGGAGAGCAGGCCGCTGGGTTTGTTGACCACCACCAGTGCGTCATCGGCATGGACGAGCTGCAGCGGTTCGTACGGCGGCGGGTTGTAGGGCAAAGAACTCAAGTCGGACGGTCGGCGCTGGAAGAGATCGGCAAGAGCGGAGGTCGCGGTGGCGAAGCTGGGCTGCGTTCAGTCCGGCGGAGGCGCCATCTTGCCAGCCTTGCCGAAGAGGCGGGGGCCGGCGCCTTCGGCTGCCACGCGATCCTGGGGGTTCCAGAGCTTGCAACGATCCAGCGAAAGACAACCGCAACCGATGCAGGTGGTGAGTTCGTTGTTGAGCGCCTGCAGTTCGGCGATGCGCGCTTCGAGGTCTTTGCGCCAGTGGGCGGAGAGGCGTGCCCAATCGGTGCGGGTGGGCGTGCGGGCTTCGGGCAGGCCGGCCAGGGCCTGGCCGATCTCGTCGAGCGGAATGCCGATCCGCTGCGCGACGCGGATGACCGCGATGCGTCGCAGCACCTCGCGCGCATAGCGCCGCTGGTTGCCGCCACTGCGGCGGCTATGGATCAGCCCCTTGTTCTCGTAGAAATGCAGGGTCGACACGGCTACGCCACTGCGCGCCGCGACTTCGCCGACGGTGAGCTCCTGGCTTGCCGGAGGGGTGCCCTGCTGCATGCGCGCCATGGTGCTTGACCTCAAGTTAACTTGAGGTCGTATTGTGCGCGGACCCGTCGCCGGGCGACAAGCTGCGACTCGGCTCTGGCGGGTGTTTTCTCACACACAGAGGAAATCGCGCATGGCTTCCAACACCCCCCTGAACTTGAGCCTTATCGTCGGCAGCACGCGTGAGGGACGCGTCGCCGACCTGGTCACCCGCTGGGCGGCCAGCTTGCTGCACGAAGACCCGCGTGTGCGGCTCGACGTGCTCGATCTCGCCGCCCTGGAGCTGCCGATCTCGCCGATCCGCGCACCCCATGTGGCCAAGCAGGAGCTTGCGCTGCGCGTCGGCCGCGCCGATGCCTTCATCGTTGTTACGCCTGAGTACAACCACGGCTATCCGGCGGTGCTCAAGGCGGCGATCGATCACGTCTATCACGAGTGGCAGGCCAAGCCGGTCGGCTTCATTTCCTATGGCGGCATTTCGGGTGGCCTGCGCGCGGTGGAGCAACTGCGCCAGGTATTCGCCGAACTGCATGCACTCACCGTGCGCAACAGCGTGAGCTTCGCCTCCGCGCACACGCTCTTCGACGCGCAAGGACATATCCGCGAGCCCGAGGCCGCTGCCGAATCGCTGCGGCAGATGCTGGGCCAGTTGCTCTGGTGGGCCGCCTCGCTACGCGAAGCGCGGCTCGCTACGCCTTACCCCGGCTGAGGCCGGGTCTTCATCCCCTGAGAACCGTTCGACCCCTGAGAGAAAGGATTCGCCATGGACATCCAAGACACCGTGCTTCGCAACGAACAGACCATCCGCCGCCTGTACGAGGAGTGCATCAATCCCGGCCGGCTGGAGCTGCTGCCCGAACTGATGGACCCGGAATTCACCGGTGGCCGCGGCGAGCGCGGGCCGGAGGGCTTCGCGCAGTCGGTGGTGGCGCTGCGCAAGGGCTTCTCCGATCTGTCGTTCACGATCGAGGATCTCTTCGGCGGGCCGGACCGGGTGGCAGTGCGCTGGACCATGCGTGGCCGCCACACCGGGCCCTTCGCCGGCGCTGCGCCCACCGGTGCGGAAGTCACGCAGGCCGGCGCGGTCATCTACGTGATGCGCGACGGGCGGGCGCTGCAGTCTTTCCTGTATCCGGACCGGCTCGGCTTCTACCAACAGATCGGGATCGTCGGTCCGCTGGAGACCGGCTTCCTGATCGGGCAGGGCAAGGCCGAGAGGCCGGGCGAGGCGCGGGCCGCAGCCTGAGTGCTGCCGCGGCCCGGCGGACTGAGTAGCCCGGGGTGGCCTGAGCGTTCCTCAGGCCGCCTCGCGGTCCGCTTCGGCGAACACTTCCTTCGCGGCGAACATGCCATTGAGCGCCGCGGGGAAGCCCGCATAGACCGCCATCTGCAGGATGGTCTCGGTGATCTCGACGCGGGAGAGCCCGACGTTGAGCGCGGCGGCGATGTGCACCTTGAGCTGCGGCGTGGCGTTGCCCATGGCCGTGAGCGCGGCCACCACGGCGAGTTCGCGTTGCTGCAGGCTGAGGCCGGGGCGGCGGTAGACGTCGCCGAAGGCGAACTCGACCACGTAGCGGCCGAGGTCCGGCGAGATGTCGGCGAGCGCTTCGATCACGCGTTCGCCAGCGACGTCGTCGACTTCCTTCAGGCGCTGCCAGCCGTCTTCATAGCGGGTTGTTACGGATGCGGCTGCGGTGTTGTGCGGGTTGGTCTGCATGCTCTTCCTCATTGATGGGAGTGGGACCCGCGGAACGTTCGAGGCTGCTTTCGAGTCGATTGCTGAGCTGATCGCCAACCAGTTGATCGCCGAGTTGAGCGCGGAGTTGATCGTAGTAACTGATCTTCTCGCGCAGCACGCTCAGGTTTTCCTGCAGCACTGCCAGTTCCGCTTCCAGGGCCAGCGTGTGCTCGCGCATCAACGCTCTGCGGCCAGAGACACTGTCCGGCGTGTCGCCCTCGCGTCGCAGCGACGCATACGCCTGCATCTGCCGGATCGGCATGCCGGTGTTGCGCAAGCGCACGAGGAAGGCGATCCAGGTGAGGTCGGCGTCGCGATACACCCGGTGGCCACCACTGTTGCGGACCGGCCCGTCGATCAGGCCGATGCGCTCGTAGTAGCGCAGGGTGTGGGCGGACAGTCCGGTGCGCTCGGCGACGGCCTGGATGGTGAGGACAGTGCTCATGGGAAGAGACCTTGAGGGTTTGAGTGCACTCTAAGTCAAGCAGTCCCTGCGCCGGGTTTCACGGGCGCGGCGTTTGCGCAATTCGAGGCCGATGTCTGGCTCGGTGGGCGAGCCACCGCTAAGTTATGCTCGCCGTCCCCGGCAGTCGGCCACCCGTCGCCTGCCTGCAGCAAGCGGCTTCCAACCGGGAGCCCTTACGGAGAACCCCGCGTGTTCAGACTGTTCGAGAAGCTCGTCCACCCGTACCCCGAAGACGCACCGGCGACGCCGCCGAAACAGTTCTTCGGCTTCCTCTGGGCCAACACCCAGGGGCTGCGCCGCTACATCCTCGCGCTCACCTTCTTCACCGCGCTGATCGGTGCCTTCGAGGCGCTGCTGTTCAGCTTCATGGGCAAGATCGTCGACTGGCTCGCCAAGGTCGCGCCAGCGCAGCTCTGGGCTGAGCAGGGCAAGCATCTGGCGCTGCTCGCCGTCGTTTTGCTAGGCAGCACGCTGCTGGTCGGCGTGCAGACCATGATCAAGCACCAGACGCTGGCCGGGAATTTCCCGATGCTGCTGCGCTGGCGCTTTCACCGCCAGATGCTCGACCAGAGCATGAGCTTCTACCAGGACGAGTTTGCCGGCCGCGTCGCGGCCAAGGTGATGCAGACCTCGCTGGCGGTGCGCGACACCGTGCTGGTGGTGAGCGACATCCTGGTCTACGTCGTCATCTACTTCCTGACCATGGTGACCGTCGTCGGCGGCTTCGACGCCTGGTTGTTGTGGCCCTTCATGGGCTGGCTGGCGCTCTACATCTGCTGCCTGCGTTTCTTCGTGCCACGCCTGGGCAAGGTCTCCAAGGCGCAGGCGGACGCGCGTTCGCTGATGACCGGTCGCGTCACCGATGCCTACGCCAACATCGCCACGGTGAAGCTCTTCTCGCACGGCCGTCGCGAGGCGGGCTACGTGCGTACGGCGATGCAGGAATTCATGCAGACCGTGCATGCGCAGATGCGCCTGGTGAGCGGTTTCGAGATCGCCAACCATGCGCTCGCGATGCTGCTGATCGTGGTCACCACCGGCGGCACCCTGTGGCTGTGGACCCGAGGCGAGGTGGGCGTGGGCGCGGTAGCCGCGGCCACGGCGATGGCGCTGCGCCTGAACGGTATCTCGCACTGGGTGATGTGGGAGATGGCCTCGCTCTTCGAGCAGGTGGGCACGGTGCAGGACGGCATCAACACGCTCTCGCGTCCGCACACCGTGGTCGACAAGCCGGATGCCAAGCCGATTGTCGTCACCCGCGGCGAAGTGCGTTTCGACAACGTGGGTTTCGCCTATGGCGACAAGAGCGAGTCGGCGCGACAGGTGATCGACGGCCTTTCGCTGACGATCCGTCCGGGCGAGAAGATTGGCCTGGTGGGCCGCTCCGGCGCGGGTAAGTCGACCTTGGTGAACCTGCTGCTGCGCTTCTATGACGTCGAATCCGGTCGCGTGCTGATCGACGGGCAGGACATCTCGGCCGTGACGCAGGAGAGCCTGCGCGAGCAGATCGGCATGGTGACGCAGGACACCTCACTGCTGCACCGCTCGGTACGGGACAACATCCTTTATGGCCGCCCCGATGCGCTGGAAGACGACATGGTGTCGTCCTCACGGCGAGCGGAAGCCTGGGACTTCATCCAGACGCTCACCGATCCGGCCGGGCGTCGCGGTTTCGACGCGCATGTGGGCGAGCGCGGCGTCAAGCTCTCCGGCGGGCAACGCCAGCGGATCGCGATCGCGCGGGTGATGCTCAAGGACGCGCCGATCCTGCTGCTCGACGAGGCCACCAGCGCACTGGACTCGGAAGTCGAAGCCGCGATCCAGGGCAGCCTCTACCGCCTGATGGAGGGCAAGACGGTGGTCGCGATCGCGCACCGGCTCTCCACCATCGCGGCGATGGACCGGCTGATCGTGCTCGACAAGGGCCGCATCGTGGAGGAGGGCGATCACCGCACCCTTCTAGCGAAGGGCGGCCTCTACGCGCGGCTGTGGGCGCACCAGAGCGGCGGCTTCCTCGGCGAGGAAGCGGAAGAGGCGGCACCGACGCCCAGCGTGGTCAGCGTCGGCTGAGACGGGACCATCCGGCGCTGAAGTGCTTCAGCGCCGGATCAAGGCTCACCGGATCAGGGCTCACCGGATCAATTCTGCCGGCTCCAACACGGGGGATGGAGGCGCACCGAGCAATGCGCCTTTGCGGCCGAAGTCCGGCGTCTGCATCAGTCGACCTTCCGCCAGGGCCGGATGTCGTGCTTGCGGTAGAGCGCCTCTTCGTCACCAGTGATGTAGGCGAAGATCTTCGGCCCCTTGGGCCCGAGTTGCAGCAGGTAGACCACTTCGAATTCCAGGGTGAAGGCCTCGCCGCTCTCGCGCAGGTAGTCCGCCTGCCAGTGCAGGCGAGCGAGCCAGTGCTGCGGATCGATCTCGGAATAATTGCGGGCGAGGATGCGCATGGCGGTCGTGCCGATGCGGCGGTAGAACTGGAAGCCCTGCGGCACCATGCGCGCGAACTGCGCGTCATTGCGGCCACCGCTCACGCCCTTGGGACTGGCCTCGACGAAGAAGTCGGCGAAGGCGTGGGTGATCGCTTCGGTCTCCAGGCTGGGCGGGATCATCAAGGCATCGCGGGTGCGGGCTTCGTAGTTGTCGAAGAAGGCGTCCAGCGCGGCGTAGGTCGATGCGGGGTCAGGCATTCAAAGTCTCCGGTTGGCGTGGTGCGCAGTCTGGCGCCCACGAGTCTGGCGTTTATGGCATCCGGTTGCCGTCGGACAGCGCCGCATCCTCGCGTGCCGATCAGGTCTCTTGTCAGACGTCCTTATCCAGCCCGTCTTGCGGAACCGCTGCCGATCAAGCCGATGACCCATCGTTTGATGCACCGGTGGACCTGGAGGCAGGCTAGGATTCGGCTTCGCGCAGTAGCGTCGGGCGCCCACCTTTCGCGGGAAGACATGTCCTCCAGACCAGCGCTGAACATCCTCTACGTTGAAGATGCCGCCGAAGTGCGCGAGCTTTCGCGCGAGCTCTTCGAGCTGCTCGGCCATGTCGTAGAGCCTGTCGGCAGCGCGGAGGCCGCGCTGCTCTGGCTGGACGCGAACGCGGCGGACGTGATGATCGCGGACGTCAGCCTGCCCGGACTCAACGGCATCGAGCTGCTGCGCCAAGCCCGCCTGCGCTGGCCGGCGATGCACCTGGTGCTCTCCAGCGGCTACAGCCACAGCCTGCGCCCCGACCAGTTCGGTTTCCAGGTCTTCATGCTGCCCAAGCCCTTTGACCTCGATGACCTGGACGCGCTCTTCCGCGTATTGATCGCCCGTTCGGGCCGCGCCTGAACCTTGGACTTCAGCGGCCCAGCATGCCGCGGATCTCGGTAGCCAGTGTCTCGATCGCGAAGGGCTTGGTGATCATCGCCATGCCGGCGTCGAGGAAGTTGGCGCGGGTCGCCGCCTGTTCCGCATAACCCGTCATGAAGAGCACCCGCAGTCCGGGTTGGCGGCTGCGCGCGAAGTCGGCGAGCTGGCGGCCGTTGATGCCCGGCAGGCCCACGTCGCTGATCAGCAGGTCCAGCCGCTGTACGCCCTCCAGCCGGGCGAGGCCTTCGTGCCCGTCGGCGGCTTCAATCACCTGGTAGCCGAGTTCGCGCAGCAGTTCAGTCACCACCATGCGCACCGCGCCATCGTCCTCGACCACCAGCACGGTTTCTCCCGTGCCACGCGGAGCCGGCGCGTCGCCGGACTCTTCCGGGAAATCGTGCTGCATCGGGCTTGCGGGTAGCAGCAGGGTGACGCGGCTGCCTTCGCCGGGCGTGCTGTCGAGTTCCACATGGCCGCCCGCCTGCTTCACGTAGCCGTAGATCATCGAAAGACCCAGGCCGGTGCCCTGGCCGAGCGGCTTGGTGGTGAAGAAGGGGTCGAAGGCCTTGGCGCGCACCTCGGGCGTCATGCCGGTGCCGGTGTCGCGCACGCTCAGCATGACGTAGCGGCCGGCGGGCAGTTCGTCCCTGGCCTGGGCGGCCGCGGCATCTAGCGTCATGTTGCGGGTGACGATGCTCAGGGTGCCGCCCTCGGGCATGGCGTCGCGGGCGTTGATCACCAGGTTGAGCAGGGTGTTCTCGAGCTGGTTGGGGTCGGCTTGCGCGAGATCCAGGATGGGCGCGAGCTGCAGGTCCACCAGGATGTTCTCGCCCAGCGTGCGCTGGAGCAGGTACTCCATCGAATGGACCAGGCTATTGATGTCCACCGGCTTGATGTCCAGCGGTTGCCGGCGCGCGAAGGCGAGCAGGCGCTGGGTGAGGGCGGCGGCGCGCTTGGCCGAACCGGAGGCGGCCGTGATGAAGCGCTCCAGGTCATGCGTCTGGCCTTGCTCCAGGCGGATCCGGATGATCTGCAGCGGCGCGAGGATGCCCTGCAGCATGTTGTTGAAGTCGTGCGCGATGCCGCCTGTGAGCTGGCCGATAGCCTCCATCTTCTGCGACTGGCGCAGCGCTTCTTCCGCTTCCTCCAGGGCGTGCTCGCGGGAGAGGGCGTCGGTGATGTCGCGGGCCAGCGCGTAGATGCGGCCTTCATGGGCAACGGCGGTCCATGACAGATCGCGGTAGTGGCCGTCGCGATGGCGGAAGCGGTTGCGGAATTCCGCAACGAAGCCGACGGTGCCCAGGTCACGCACCTGCTCGCGGGTCCGCGCCACGTCGTCCGGATGTTCGATCCAGCTGGAGTCTCGCCCCAAGAGTTCTTCGGGGGCCCAGCCCAGCATGCGCTCCCAGGCCGGGTTGACCCGCAGGAAGCGGCCCTCGGCGTCGCCGATGACCATCAGGTCACGCACGACATTCCAGATCTGGTCGCGTTCGCGGGTGCGGCTCTCGATGGTCTGCTCCAGCGTTTCGTTCAGGTGCAGCAGCTCCAGCTCGGCGCGCTTGCGCTCCTGGATATCCACCAGCACGCCGGGAAAGCGCAGCGCGGCTCCCGCGGCGTCGAGCTCGCAGCGTCCGTTGGCCTCGACCCAGCGGTAGCCGCCATCGGCCTGGAGTACGCGGTATTCGGCACGATAGGGGCCGCCGCGCTCGATCGCCGCCTGCACGAGCCGCATGACGACCGGCAGGTCCTCGGGATGAATGGAGGGCGTAACACTCGCGATCGCGAGGCCGTGGCGCAGCGCATCGGCGTCCAGCGAGAAGGTCCGTGCGAAGCGCTCGTCGCCGACGAAGCGGTCATTCACGACGTCCCACACCCAGGTGCCCAGCACCGCGCCGGCATCGAGCGCGAGCTGGATGCGTTCGTCCGCCTCGCGCAGCGCGAACTCCGTCTTCTTGCGCTCCGTGATATCCCAGACCACGCCGATGTAGCGGGCCCGTGCATGGCTGTCGCCATGCACGGCTTCGCCCCGCCGCGCGAGCCAGCGTAGCTCGCCGGTGTCTGCCCGGCGGATGCGGTATTCGGCGTAGGCGAGCGGATCGGGTTCGGTCTCTCGATTGATCGCACTGCGCGAGCGGTGCTCCGGTTCGATCAGCGCGATCAGTCGGTCGTGCCTGAGCGGGCCGTTCGGCTTGAGCCCCCACAGTTTGTAGAACTGTTCGGACGCGATCACCAGGCCTTCCTCGGGAATCCATTCGAAGGAACCCATCTGCCCGGCTTCCTGCGCGATGTTCAGGCGTTCGTTGGCGAGGTTGCGCTCGGTCGTCTCGATCACCACCGCCAGGGTGCCGCCCGGCATCCCGCGCTCGTCGAGCACCGGGCTGTAGGTCAGGTCCAGCCAGACGTCGTCCGGACGTCCGTCGCGGTAGAGCAGGAAATGCTGGTTCTCGTAGGTGAGCGCGCCGCCGGCCATGCAGGTGGCGACCACCTGCAGGTTGAAGGCGCGGACCTCGGGCCAGCCTTCGGCGACCGGCACGCCCAGCACCGAGGGGTGGCGGCTGCCGGCCACCTTGGCGTAGGCGTCGTTGTAGAGCATGACGCCGGTCGGGCCCCACATCAGCGCCATCGGGAGCGGCGAATGCAAGATGATGCTCAACGCCGTGCGCAGGCTTTGCGGCCACGAGGCAATCGGGCCGAGCGAGGTCTTTTCCCACTCGAACTCGGCAATCAATCCGGCGACGGCGCTGTCGCCAGCATGTAGATGCGGGGGCGCGATCCTTTGCATCCGCCGATTATGCGAGCGCCGCCGCGCAAACCGGAACTGACGGGCCGCGGCGACGCTCACGTCCCGTTGGACGCCAGGCGCCCGAAGCCACACACCGAAGCCACACACCCGAAGCCACACACCCGAAGCCACACACCCGAAGCCACACACCCGAAGCCACACACCCGAGGCCACACACCCGAGGCCACACACCCGAGGCCACACACCCGAGGCCACACACCCGAGGCCACACACCCGAGGCCACGCCTTTGCCTGCCGGTTCTCCCCACCGTCGTCCCTACGGCGCCCGCGCAGGCCTGCTGCATGGGCGTCTGGCAAGCCCGCCCCGCCACGTGGGCAGTCGGCCCCTCGACAGGGGGGCCGGGCGTGCCCATAATAATTGACATGTCAATGATTGATTGTGCAACGGAGTCGTAGTCCATGTCCGGGCCCGCACCTTCCCCTACGCCCTCGCATCTCCTTCCCAAGACCTTCCGCGACCGAGTGCTATCGATGATCGGGCTGTGCTTTGTCCTGATCATGGTGGCGCTGGACCAGACCGTGGTCGGCACCGCCTTGCCGACAGTGGTGGCCGAGCTCAAGGGTTTCAGCCTCTATGCCTGGGTCGGGACTTCCTATCTGCTGGCCTCCGTGATCACGGTGCCGATCTTCGGCCGCCTGGGTGACGAACACGGCCGCAAGCCCTTCATCCTCGGCGCGATCTTCATCTTCACCCTGGCCTCGGCGCTCTGCGGTTTTGCGCAGAGCATGCTGCAGCTCGTTCTGGCGCGAGCGCTGCAAGGCGTGGGCGGCGGCATGCTGGTCGCGACAGCCTTCGCTTCGGTGCCGGACCTCTTTCCCGACACGCGCGAGCGGTTGCGCTGGCAGGTGATGTTCAGCAGCGCCTTCGGGCTCGCCAACGCCATCGGTCCGTCGCTGGGCGGTTTCCTGACCGAATACTGGGGCTGGCGCTGGGTGTTCTTCGTGAACCTGCCCGTCGGCGTGCTCAGTACCTTCTTCGTGTGGCGCTACCTGCCGCGCATCCGCCATGCAGAACATCCGCCCGGCCGCCTGGACTGGCAGGGCGCGGCGCTTATCGCGGTGGCGCTCGGTTCGCTGCAGTTGCTGGTCGAATGGCTGCCGACCGGCAAGTCGGCCTGGGTCCTGGGCCTGCTCGGCGCGGTCGCGGTGGGTGCGGCGGTCACTCTGATCTGGTGGGAGCGTCGCTGCGCCAACCCGATTCTGCCGCTGGACATGTTCCGTCATGCGAGCCTGTCGCCGCTGTTCCAGCTCTCGCTGATCATGGGCTTCTGCATGTTCGCGGTGCTGTACTACGCGCCGCTGATGTTCCAGGGCGGCTTCGGCCTTTCGCCCAAGGCCGCGGGCCTGCTGGTGACGCCGCTGGTGGTGTGCATCACCGTCGGCTCGATTGCCAACGGGCGTATCGTCACCCGGCTGCGCACGCCCAACCGCATGCTCTACGTGGGCTTCGCCTGCTTCATGCTCGCGGCCATCGGGCTGGCGCTCACCACGCTGCAGACCAGCCATGCGCGCATCGTCGTCACCATGATGATGGGCGGCCTGGGCCTGGGCTTCCTGATGCCCAACCTGACCATCTTCGCGCAGGAGACCGCGCCGCGTACGCGACTGGGCATCGCCACCGCGATGCTGCAATCGACCCGCATGATCGGCGGCATGCTGGGCACAGCCTTCATCGGTACTTATGTGAGCCACGCCTACGGCACCGGTGTCGACGCCACGCTGCAGGCGGGAGGGCTCGCACAGTGGGCGCACTGGCTGGACGATCCGCAGATCCTGGTGAATCCGGACCGCGCGGCCCAGCTGCATGAGGCCGCCACGCGCATGGGCTTCGATTCGCTGGCGCTGCTCGACCAGGCGCGACTCGCACTGGTGCACGCGATCCACGGCGGCCAGTGGATCGTGGTCGGCGTGATGTTCCTGGCCTTCGTGCTGGTGCGCCGGGTGCCGCCGCTGCAGTTGCGTTCGCGTCGGCCGCCGCCGGTGGAAGAGGGCGCGGCATGAGTACCATCCGTCCGCCGCAGGAAGGCGGCGTTCGTCCCCGGGAGGCGGGGCGCATGAAAATCTTGGGGACAATCCGATGAGCGATGTCGATCGCAACGTCCTGCAGCAGATCGGCCGCACCTCGCGCGCGGTGCATGCCGCTTTCGAGCAGGAGGTCGGGCAGGGGCTGCCGCGCTGGCGCATCCTGCAGACGCTCTTCGACCTGCGGCGCGAGCCGCAGGGTTGTACCCAGAAGCAGCTGGTGCGCGAGCTGAACGTGGATGCCGGTGCGATGACGCGCCATCTGAAGCAGATGGAGGCGGAAGGCTTGGTCGCGCGCCACTCCGACCCTGAGGACAACCGCCTCACCCGCGTCTGCCTCACCGAGACCGGGACTGACCTGGTGCGGCGCGGCCAGGGCAAGCGCCGCGCCTTCTTCGACAAGGTGATCCACGACCTGCCCGAGGCCGAGATCCACGCCGCGATCGCCCTGATGCGCGAAATCGAACGACGCTGCCAGGCGCTCTACTTGGGCGAGGCGGACTGAGCCTGTCCGCCTGCCTTCCCGAGGCGCTGCGTCTCAGCGCTTGCCCACGGCGAAGCGCACCTTCTCGACGCCGGCCCGCTTTTCCACCTTGAGCACCTTGCCCGGCAGCACGTAGGGCCGGAAATCGGCCTTGGCCTTGTCGACCGCGAAATACAGCGTGGCCGGCTTGCCCGCCAGTGCCTGCGCGGTCAGGTAGCTGACCAGGGCGTGCTCGAAGGAGTGGAAGCCGCTCTTCCACTGGTGGATCTTCAACTGGTTAGGCCAGCTCGCGCCGCTGCGGCTCACGCCACCGAAGATCTCGCCGTCATGGTGATCGGTGAGGTACTTGAGCCAGAAGGGCCAGCTTGTCTTGAGGTAGCGCGCCTGGCTGCGGTCCTCCAATGCGAGCGTGGACGCCACCTGATCGAGTTCGGCGTAGATCCACCAGCTCTTGTTGGGGTCGATGCCGGTGGCCGTCCAGGCCGAACCCCAGGCGCCGGATTCCGCATCCCAGGCCGCGGCAAGCTGCTTGCGCGCGCCGTCGATGGCGAAGGCTTCGAGCTTGCTGTCGCCCAGTTCGCGCGCCGCCAGCAGGAGCATCCAGTAGGTCTTGATCGTGTGGCCGAAGTCGTTATGGCGTGCGCCCGGCTGCTGGCTGTCCGGTTGATCCAGGGTGCCGAAGAAGCGGCCGGACTCCTTGTCGTAGTAGCGCTCCAGCATCAGGTCGCAGAGGCGGCGGATGTCGCGGCGCCACACGCTGCGCGCCGGCTCGGAGAGATAGGGCGTCACCAGCAGCATGTACGCGTTGAGCTGGTCGAGCTGGGCCACCAGCTCCTTGCGCCTGGCCTCGTCGGCGGGGCCGTCCGCCGGCACCCAGCGCAGCATGCCGGCGTCGGCATCCCAGAAGCGCTCGAAGACATAGGCCTCCTGGGCAACCAGGGACTTTTCGATCTCGGCGTCGCGCGTCAGGTAGAAGAGCATCGCCAGGCCGACCACGTTGTAGGCCTGGTCCTGGGCGGTACGCGCTGACTCTTCCGGCATCGGCTTGCCGTTTTCCAGCCAGCTCGGATAGCCGCCGGCGGCGTCGCGCTGGGCGAGCGTGAAGGCAGCACCGTTACGGGCGGCTTCCAGCCAGCGACGATCGCCGGTCAGGTGGAAGGCCACGCCATAGGCGAAGGTCTGGCGACCCTGCATGCGCAGGTAGTCGCGGCCGACTTCGGACTTGATCCAGGCCGGCGGATTCTGCAGCTCGGGGCAGGGCGCCTGCGGGTCGAAGCGCTTGCCGTCGTTGCAGCGGAAGCTGGGGAAGGCGCCAGGCGGATCGCCGAGTGCGTCTTTGCTGCTCCAGAACGGCAGGAGGTCTTTGTTCACATGCGCCAGCCATTGCTCGCCACTGACGCTCTGGGCCGCCGCGGTCGTTGCCGCGAAGGGGCTGGCCAGGGCCAGCGACAGCAGCAGAGTCTTCACCATCCGGGTGTTCACGCGCTCCTCCTTATCGTGGTCTGCGAAGCCGCGACCGGCGTCGCGGGGCGATGCTGCGCCCATGGCCAGCGCGGGGTCCGGTCCGAAATTGCGTGGCGACCTCGCATTTTTTGCGATTTTCGACGTATGCGCAGGCCGCAAACGGCTGCGCGCAACACTCGGCCGCTGTAATAATCCGGCGACACCGGCACCACATGACCGGAACAATAAAACGTGCGGCCCCCGCCGCCCCACAACAAGGGAGATCCATGAGCACGACTCGTTCGCGCCTGCCGCTGGTGGCCGGCGTTCTGTTCCTCGCCTTCGTCTGTTCCCTGCTTGCCCGTTCCTACAGCGACACCACGATCGCGTTGATGGTGAGCTCCATCCTGATGTTCGGCTGCGCCTGGGCCAGCGCCGCACACCTGCTGGGGGCCAGGCCGGCCGCCAAGTTCGTGGTGCTGGGCCTGGTGATCGGCTGGTTCGCCGAGGAGATGGGCGCGCGCTACGGCTGGTTCTTCGGCGGTTACGACTACACCGACGTGCTCGGACCGCGGATCAGCGAAGTGCCCTTCGTGATCCCGATGATGTGGTTCGCGCTCTGCTACACCGGCTACGTGATCTCCAACCTCATGATCTGGCGCCATCCGGTGGATGCCACGCCGGGCTGGGGCAACGCGCTGCTGATGTCCTTCCTCGCCGCGATGATCGTCACGGCCTTCGACCTCGGCGGCGACCCTTACCTGGTCTATGTGCTCAAGGCCTGGATCATGCACAAGAAGGATGGCTGGTGGTTCGGCGAGACCATCCAGGGCTTCTTCGGCTGGATGACGATCTCCTTCATCATCGTGCTGCTCTTCCGCCGCTTCGCGCCGCCGGTGATCCGCGCGAGCACGCCTTCGGACCGTCGCCACACCTTGCTGCCCCTGGGCATCTATGCGGGCACGATGGTCTATCAGATCTTCCTCGGGCATCCGGTCGAGACGCGCACCATCGCCTGCTTCGCGATGGGCATTCCGTTGATCGCGGCCTGGATCCACTGGCTGCACTGGACGCCGGGCGAAGCCCCTGCCGAAGCCACCGGGGACAAGGCATGAAGCGCGATGCAGTGGACCTGGGCGATCCGCAACTGGAACCTGCACGCTTCCAGGCCGATCCGCCGGCCGATGTCTGCATCGCCAAGGTGCTCGGGCCGCTGCCCGATGACGCCTTCACCGCCGCGGCCGCCGGTGCGCGCCAGAAGCGCATCGGTTGGGTGAACCGCCAGTTCGCGAGCTGGGACACCAATGCCTCCCTGGCCGCCTGGCAGCCCGACGGCGACGCCCCGGAAGAAGTGGTCGATGCAATGCGCCAGTACGTGGCGCAGGCGAGCGTGCTGCCCGACTGGATCGACCACGCCAAGGTGAATCGCGCCCAGCAGCTCTTCACCGACTACAGCCTCCTGTCCTGCACGCTCCTGTTCTGCGCAAGCCTGCCTGAGTGCTACGTGATCCCGGATCTTGCCGCCGTCCTGCATGCGGCGGGCCAGCTCGAACAGCACACCGAGCACCGTATCCGTGCGACCGCCGCGATGATCTTCCCGGTCATGATGAAGGGTGGGCTCGATACGCCGGAGGGTTCCGGCATCACCCAGATCGTGAAGGTGCGACTGATCCACGCGACCATCCGCAACATGGTGCTGCGCGGCCAGGATCCCGGGCTTGTCGGGCACCACGAGGCCGAACGGCCGGTGGCGCCGATTCCGGCCCTGCAGCTGGCTTCGCCCGCGAGCAACCTCTACGAAGCGCTGATGGCGATGGGCTGGGACGTCGATGCCGAAGGCCTGCCCTGCAATCAGGAAGAGCTGGCCTACACGTTGCTGACCTTCAGCTACGTGTTCCTACGCGGCATGCGCACGCTGGGCCTGCGGTTTTCTGACGAAGACGAGCGCGCCTACCTGCACGGCTGGAACGTGGTCGGCCATGTGCTGGGCGTACGACGCGAACTGATGGCGGAAGACACGACTACCGCCGCTGCGCTCTTCGCCCGCATGCAGACCCGCGGTCGTGCGCGCCCGGTACTGCCGGACAGCCGGCCCGAACTCGCGCAGGCACTGATCGACACCATGCGGACTTCGCTGGACCTGGACGGCCCGTTCCGCAACTTCCCGCTGCTCCTGACCCGTCATCTGTGCACGCGACGCAGCGTCCGCGATCTCGGGCTCAACAAGCGTTGTTCGATCTTCTCGATCCTGCTCTTCTCGACGATCCTGCTGATCGTGCGCGGCATCGACACGGTGGTGCGGCTCTTCAGCCCGAACTTCGCGATCTCGCGCTTCCTCACGCGCCTGGTGGGCTATCCACTGGTTACGAAATTGCTGCTCGACCAGACACGGCCCTTGCTCCTGCCCGAGCGCCTGCTCGAGCCGGTCAAGGAGATGAGCGTCGGCTGGCGCTTCGATCCGGAAGCGCCGCGCTGGCTAAACGCGCTCGAAAATCGGATGGTGCACGCCAGGGCTTCACGGCCCGCAGCGTGATCCTATAATCGGCGCCTTCCGGGGATGCGGTAGCAGCACGATGCGTAGTTTGGAGCCCCTCAGTCGTTGGCAGTTGAGCGTTTGGGCCTGGCGCGTCCTTGCGATGTGTCTGGTGTGCCTGACGCTGGCCGCGCCCTGCGGCAATGCCCATGCCCAGGCGCCGCTGTTCCTGCGCGACAGCGGCACGCCGATCGACCTCTGGCCCGCGGTCCGGGTGCTGGCCGACGCGAGTACCCGCATGGGCCTGGAGGATGTACGCCAGGCCGACGACAGCTTCCGTCCGCCGCAGACGGCCTACGCCTCGTTGGGCATGCGTCATGACGCCGTCTGGCTCAAGCTACCGATCGAACTTCCCGCCACCGACGACGGCGAGTGGATGTTCAACATCGATTACCCCGCGCTCGACCGGGTGGACCTCTACGTCTTGTCCGGCGGCCGGGTGATCGAGCAGATCACGCTGGGTCGGGAGCTAGGGTATTCGCAGCGGCCCTTCGCCAGCCGCACCCATGCGGCCATGCTCAAGCTCATGCCCGGCGCGCAGTACGAACTCCTGATGCGCGTCTCGACCGGCGGCGCGATGGTGCTGCCGATGACCCTGAGCAAGCCTTCGGTCTTCCACGCCCGCGCGCTCGACGAGCAGATGCTGCAAGGCTTGCTCACCGGGCTGGCGCTCTGCCTCATCTTCTACAGCTTCGTGCAGTGGGTCAGCGTCGGCGAACATCTCTTCGCCAAGTACGTGCTGATGACCACTGGCAGCACGCTCTTCTCGATGCTGCATTTCGGCATCGGCGCGCAGTACGTGTGGACCGACAACCTGTGGGTCGAGCAGCACGCGGGCGGGCTATCGGCCCTGATCGCGGCCTGTGGTTCCTTCCTCTTCATCGAAGAGGCGCTGTCCGGGCCGCGTTCGAACCGCTGGTTCAGCCGTGTGATGCGCATGGGTTCGGCCCTGATGGGGGTGTGCGCGGTGCTCTACGCGCTCGATCTCATCCGCACCGAGCATGTCGCCGCCCTGGTGAGCGTGATGGGGCCGGTCCCGGCGCTGCTCGGCCTGCCCGGCGCGATCAGCCGCACCCGCAAGGGCGATCCGGTCGGCGCAAGCTTCCTGATCGCCTGGGCGATGTATTTCGTGACCACCGCCGTGATGATCGCGCTGATCCAGGGCAAGATCGGGGTGAACTTCTGGACCCAGCACTCCTTCCAGATCGGCGCCACGCTGGACATGCTGCTCTTCATGCGGGTGCTCTCGCTGCGGATCAAGGCGATCCACGATGCGGCGATGCACGCCACCCGCGAACGCGATGCGATGCACTCGCTCGCCCATACCGATCCGCTCACCGGCCTCGCCAACCGCCGCCACCTGGAGCGCGCCCTGGCTGCAGCGCTTCCGGCGCGCGAAGGCGAGCCTCTGGTGGCGGTCTACATGATCGACCTGGACGGCTTCAAGCCGATCAACGACCGCTACGGACATGATGTCGGCGACGAACTGCTGGTGGCGGTGGCAGGGCGCATTCGCAGCTGCATGCGCAACAGCGATCTGGTGGCGCGCGCGGGCGGCGACGAATTCGTGATCATGGCCAGCGGCCTAAAGAACGCCGAGCATGCGCAGGAGCTCGGGATGAAGCTTCTCTCCGCCTTCGGCATGCCCTTCGAGCTGCGCGGCACCAGCTGTCGTGTCGGGCTCACCGTGGGCTACGCCCTGGCGCCTGCGGACGGCAACTCGGCGGCGGAGCTGCTCAAGGCCGCGGACGTGGCCATGTATGCGGGAAAAACTGGCGGCCGCAACTGCCTGCGCCGCTCGGGGCTCAACAACGCATTGGGCGCCGCCTGAGCGGGATGCCGGGCTACATCCGTCGCTGAACAGCTTCCGGCGCTTGTCCGATGGCGCGTCGGGCTGCGGAGCGGTTCGTGCTCGCGGTCGAAGACGGAGGCTACCGGTTGGGGCCGGCGGAAGCGCTCGGTGATGGCCGCCGGCGTAGTGGCGCTGTTCGCGCACTCCTGCGCACTCCTGCGCGCTCCAGCCGGGGGACTTCTGTTCCGCGTGTTCAGCCCGCGCTGCAAGCAAGCATCCCGATACGCAGCCAAGCAAAAGGCCGCCCGAAGGCGGCCTTTTGCTTGGCTGCGTATCGACAGCCATCCGGAGATGGCTGTCGATTGCGCTGCCGCTTACTTGTCGCTCAGCGCATCCACGCCGGGCAGGGCCTTGCCTTCGAGGAACTCGAGCGAGGCGCCACCGCCGGTGGACACGTGCGAGACCTTGTCTTCCAGGCCGCCCTTTTCGATCGCAGCCACGGAGTCACCACCACCGACCACGGTGATCGCGCCCTTGGCCGTTGCGTCAGCCAGTGCATTGGCAACGGCGTAGGTGCCCTTGGCCGAGGCGTCGATTTCGAACACGCCCATCGGGCCGTTCCACAGCACGGTCTTGGCGCCGCGGACGATCTCGGCGTAGCGGGCGGCGGTCTTGCTGCCGATGTCCACACCTTCCTGGTCGGCCGGGATGGCGGTCGAAGCGACTTCGACCAGACCGTCCAGCGTGCGGGCGTCGAAGTCCAGCTTCTTGGTGACCATGGTGTCGATCGGCAGCTCGAGCTTGTCGCCGGCCTTGGCGATCAGGGCCTTGGCGAGTTCGACCTTGTCGTTCTCGCACAGGGACTTGCCCACTTCGTAGCCCTTGGCCTTGAAGAAGGTGAAGGCCATGCCGCCGCCGATGAGCAGCTTGTCGACCTTGGGCAGCAGGGCCTCGATCACGTCGATCTTGCCGGAGATCTTGGAGCCGCCAATGATGGCGACCAGCGGGCGCACCGGCTTGTTGACCGCTTCGCCGAGGAAGTCGAGTTCCTTCTTGAGCAGGTAGCCCGAGGCGCGCGGCAGGTTCACGCCGACCATCGACGAGTGCGCGCGGTGCGCGGTGCCGAAGGCGTCGTTGATGTACACGTCGCCCAGGCGCGAAAGGCCGGCGCGGAATTCGGCGACCTTCTCGGGCGATGCCTTGACGCTGTTGCCTTGCGCGTCCTTGGCCTTGCCTTCTTCTTCCAGGTAGAAGCGGACGTTTTCCAGCAGGATCACGTCGCCCGGCTTGGCGGCGTTGACCGCGGCTTCCACTTCGGGGCCGACGCAGTCATTGAGGAACTTGACCGGCTTGCCCAGGAGTTCTTGCAGGCGACCGGCGACCGGAGCCAGCGAGTACTTGGCGACCTTGTTGCCGTCGGGGCGGCCCAGGTGCGACATCAGGACCACGGAGGCGCCCTTGTCCAGCGCGTAACGGATGGTGGGCAGGGCAGCGCGGATGCGCTTGTCGCTCTCGACCACGCCGTTCTTGATCGGCACGTTGAAGTCCACGCGGATCAGGGCGCGCTTGCCGGAAAGGTCCAGGTCTTCGATGAAGAGTTTGGTCATGGATCTACTCACTAGGGGAAGTGGAGAAAGGGGAGGGAGCCGGCCCGGCGGGCGGTCGGCTCGGGTTCTTTGAAGCCTCGGGCCTGCTCGGCGCCAGGTGCTCGATGCAGACCTGCGGCCGGATCAGGCCCCGCGGGCAAATCCGGAAACGGCCGCAAGTTTAGCGCGGCCCGCGCCGGCCAGGGCCGGCACGAGCCGCTTTCTTGATCAGGATCGGCTTTGCCTGTTACGGCCCTGCCGATCCGTCGCCGTCATTTGCCCCAGCTGTCCTTGAGACCGACCGCCAGGTTGAAGACCGGCTTGTCCGTACGGAAGTCGGCGCGATCGGCCACGAAATAACCGTGACGCTCGAACTGGAACTTGTCGTCGGGCTTGGCGCCGGCCAGGTCGGGCTCGATCCAGGCCTGGATCACCCGCTTGGATTGCGGATTGAGCACGGTGAGGAAGTCGCGTCCGCCTGCATCCGGCTGGGCCTCGGTGAAGAGGCGGTCGTAGAGTCGTACTTCGGCTGCCACGCCTTCGCTGGCGCTGACCCAGGTGATCACGCCCTTGACCTTGACGCTGTCCGCGCCCGGCGTGCCGCTCTTGGTGTCGGGCACGAGCCTGGCCAGGACCGCTGTCACTTTGCCGTCGGCGTCCTTCTCGCAACCGGTGCATTCGACGACGTAACCATACTTCAGGCGCGCCATGTTGCCGGGGAAGAGGCGGCGGAAGCCTTTGGGCGGCACTTCCTCGAAGTCCTCGCGTTCGATCCAGACTTCGGGCGTCAGGTTGAAGCTGCGCTTGCCCCAATCTTCAAAATGCGGATGGCGCGGCGCTGAGCAGGGTTCGACATGCCCTGCGGCGAACACTTCGTCCCAGTTGGCGAGCTTGAGCTTGAGCGGGTCGAGCACCGCCATGCCGCGCGGCGTCTTCTCTTCCAGGTCCTCGCGCAGGCAGCCCTCGAGCACCGAGTAGTCGATCCAGGTGTTGTGCTTGCTCGCGCCGGTGCGCTCGGCCAGAAGCTGCAGGCTCTCAGGCGTGTAGCCGCGGCGGCGCAAGCCAACGATCGTGGGCATGCGCGGATCGTCCCAGCCATCGACGATCTTCTCGTCCACCAACTGCTTCAACTTGCGCTTGCTGGTGATGATGTAGGTGAGGTTCAGGCGCGCGAACTCGTACTGTTTCGGCAGCGGGTGCGCGAGCAGTCCGGCCTCGGCAAGGCGCTCCAGCAGCCAGTCGTAGAAGGGGCGTTGGTCTTCGAACTCGAGCGTGCAGATCGAATGCGAGATGCGCTCCAGCGCATCCTCGATCGGATGCGCGAAGGTGTACATCGGGTAGATGCACCAGGTGTTGCCCGTGTTGTGGTGCTCCGCGAAGCGGATGCGGTAGATCGCCGGGTCGCGCAGGTTGATGTTGGGCGAAGCCATGTCGACCTTGGCACGCAACACCATGCTGCCTTCGGCGTGCTTGCCCTCGCGCATTTCGCGGAAGCGCTGCAGGTTCTCCTCGACCGAGCGATTGCGCCACGGAGAATCCTTGCCCGGTTCGGTGAGCGTGCCGCGATTGGCGCGCATCTCGTCCGCGCTCTGCTCATCGACATAGGCATGGCCGCGCGAGATCAGGCTTTCCGCCGCGCGGTACATGAAGTCGAAGTAATTGCTCGCGTAGTAAAGGTGCGAACTGCCGTCGGCGTCCCAGGAAAAGCCCAGCCAGCCGACCGCGTCCTTGATCGAGTCGACGTATTCCTGCTCTTCCTTTTCCGGATTCGTGTCGTCGAAGCGCATATGGCAGACACCGCCGAAATCGCGCGCAAGCCCGAAGTTCAGGCAGATCGATTTTGCGTGGCCGATATGCAGGTAGCCGTTGGGTTCGGGTGGGAAGCGAGTACGGATCTTTTCCGGATCCGGCGCGCCTGAGGCGTGGTGGGCGGCATCGCCCGGCGAGCCGCCCCAAGGGCGGTTGGCGTAGGTACCGGCTTCCAGGTCGCGTTCGATGATGTTGCGCAGGAAGTTCGCGGCAGGCGCGGGGGCTGACTTGTCGTTAGGCGCGGTCACGGCGGGGAGGGCACAAGGGCTAAATACGCAATTGTAGAGAACTCGGGCCGGCCTGGCGCCTGCCCGTGAAATCCGGCGCACGACTTGCGTTAAGCCGGTGCGATTGCTGCGGTGTGACGTTATAGTGCGCCCCATGGCTGTTTCCGTACGCCGGATTCAGCTCGCGCTCCAAAAACGATTGCCCGCATGTCTCTATTTCGCGCCGACCTGCTCGATTGTCCGCCCCGGGGACGCCCATGACGCCGACTCCGGTGCATGGCCGCATTCTCGTGGTCGACGATGACATCACGACCCGCGCCATCGCCGTTCAGGCTTTGAAGGACGCGGGTTTCGAGCCTTTGGAGGCCGGCGACGGCATTGAGGCCCTCGAGAAGTTCGCCGCGCTGCAGCCCGATCTGGTCCTGCTCGACCTGATGATGCCGCGGCTCGACGGTTTCGAAGCCTCGCGCCGCCTGCGCCGCACGCCGGGTGGGCAGCGTGTGCCGATCATTGTGATGACCGGCCTGGAAGACTCCGAAGCGATCGAGCGCGCCTATCTGGTGGGCGCTACCGATTTCATCTCCAAGCCGATCAACTGGATGCTGCTGCGCCATCGCATCCAGTACGTGCTGCGTTCCGCGCGCACGATGGACGAGTTGGTGCGTTCCGAAGCCAACCTTGCCGACGCACAGCGGATCGCGCGTCTGGGCAGTTGGGAATGGCATCTGCGCGAAGGTTACGTGCGCCGTTCCGAACAGTATTTCGCGCTCTTCGGCGAAGACCCGGTGGCCTTTCCGCCGGTCGTCGAAGCCGTGCTGGAGCGGGTGTTCCCGCAGGACCGCGCGATCGTGCGCGAAGCGCACAGCCAGGGCCGCCGCGGCCAGGCCTATCGCGTCGAATACCGCATCGTCCGCAACGACGGCGCCCTGCGCACAGTGCTGGAGCAGGCCGAGCCGATCGCCGGCAGCGACGGCGCGGTCAATCGCCTGCAGGGCACGACCCAGGACATCACAGAACAGGTCGAAGCCGAGAAGCGCATCCGCTATCTCGCCTACTACGACAGCCTGACCGGGCTGCCGAACCGCCAGTACTGCCGTGATCTGCTGAAGCAGGCGATCCGCCGCGCGGTGCGCGCGCGTCGCTGGATCGCCGCGATGGTGGTCGACCTGGACCGTTTCGGCCGGATCAACGAGAGCCTGGGCCCCAGCGTGGGCGACCAGGTGCTACAGGTGGTCGCGCGCCGCCTGGGCGAAGCGGTCGCCGCCTTGCCGGGGCGTGAGGACGCACGCGCCGGCAGTTCCGTGGTCGCGCGTATTGGTGGCGACCAGTTCGTGGTCTTCGTCGATGGCGCGCCGGAAGGCGAAGCGCCCGAGAACGTCGGCCAGCGCCTGCTCGAAGCCGTGCGCAAGCCGATCCTGCTGGCCGATGCCGAAGTGGCGCTCACTGCCAGCATCGGCATGGCGGTCTATCCCGAACACGCGACCGACGCCGATGCGCTGCTCAAGTGCGCCGACATGGCGGTCTCCGAATCCAAGCGCGAGCGTCGCGATTCGGTCTGCAGCTTCTCCGACGAGCTGCGGATCGCTGCCGACCTGCGCCTCTCGCTCGAAACCGACATGCGCAAGGCGTTGGAGCAAGGCGAGTTCGAGCTCTTCTACCAGCCGGTGCTGCGCTACGCCGAGGGTGACGTGGTCGCCGTCGAGGCGCTGATCCGCTGGCGCCACCCCAAGCGTGGCTTGCTCGCGCCGGGTGAGTTCGTCGCCATGGCCGAAGAGACCGGCCTAATCGTCGAGATGGGCGAATGGGGCCTGCGCGAGGCCTGCGCCCAAATGGGCCGCTGGCTCGCCGAAGGCATCGACCTTGGCGCGGTAGCCGTCAATCTTTCAGGCATCAGCTTCCGCCATGTGCGCCTGCTCACCGCGGTGCAGTCGGCGCTGGAAGCGGGCGGCCTGTCGCCGGAACGGCTCGAGCTGGAAATGACAGAGTCCGTGCTGATGCGCGATGTGGAACTCACGCACGAGATCCTGCAGGAGCTCAAGCGCATGGGTGTGCGCCTGATGGTGGACGACTTCGGCACCGGCTATTCCTCGCTCGCTTACCTCAAGCGATTCCCAATCGATGTGCTGAAGATCGACCGCTCCTTCGTGATGGATCTGGAGCGCGACGGTTCTGACGTGGCGATCACCTCCGCGGTGCTCGCGATGTCGCAGGAGCTCGGCCTCGAAGTCGTGGCGGAAGGCGTGGAAACCCTGGCCCAGGCCGAGGCGCTGCGCCGCCGCGGTTGCCGCCAGATGCAGGGCTTCTACTTCGCCCGCCCCATGCCGGCGGACGAGTTGGCGCGCTGGTATCGCGCCGCGATTCCGCAGCGCATCGCCGCCACGGCCTGAACGGCCAAAGCGAATCCGCGACGCCGTCGCGCGTCGCTGGGCAGCGGTGGAGCCGAACAACTCCGACCCTGCCCGATTCCGCGAGTCGCCCGAACCTCCTCCCGAACGCCGGCGCCTAGATCTGCCAGCGGATGTTGTCGCGCAGCATCCGGGTGAAGTACTCCGCCGCGTTGGCATTCGTGGCCACCACCGCGTAGTAACCACGCCCACCGGGTTCAGTGATCGCTTCCATTCCGTTCATCCGCGCCATCATCGGCTTGCGCACCTGGTCGCTCGGGAAGAGCAGCAGGGTGACGCGGCCCTGTGGTCCGTCGATCACGATGTGCCAGCCTTTCTGGCCTTCCGGACCGGGGCAGGGCTTGAGCAGGACGACCTTGCCGACGGGCGCCATCATGCGGGCGCCGAAGCCGGCGAGCACCGCCTGGAACTCCTCGACCGGAATCTCTTCGCTGGCGCGCAAGGCTTCCGGCTCGTCCAGCACATGATGGATCGCGGCCATCGGTGCGCCGTAGCTCACCAGTTGCGGCGCGCCGGAGAGCGTCGGTCGTGTGATCTGCCAGGCCGAGAAGCCGATACCCACGGCCGCGACGAAGCTGGCCGCCATCGCCCAAGCCTGCCAAGCGGTGCGTCGTTGCCCGCGCACCGCGAGTACAAGCCGGTCATTGAGGCCTTCGGGTAGAGGCACGGCGAGCGCGCGTGCGTACTGTTCTTCCTCGCGATCGACACGCTGGGCGAAGTGCTGGCAACCGCCGCAGTCCTTGCCGTGCTCGCGCGCCACGTCGCTCAATCGATAAGGGTCGGCCAGCTTGGCGCGACGGAAATCCAGGCAGGTCATGTTCTCGTGCTGCGTCATGATGACTTCACCTTGCGGCCTGTCGTGGCCCCGAGCTCGGCCCGCAGGGCTTGGCGCGCCCGCGTGAGGCGGACCATCACCGCGCCTTCGGTGGTGTCGAGCATCTGGGCGATCTCGCTGCAGGCGAACCCGCCCAGGACCTGCAACAGGAAGGGCTCGCGCAGCGACAGCGGCAGGCGGCCTATCGTGTCTTCCAGGTCATGTAGTTCGATCGGCGAATGTTCTGCCGCGATCTCCAGTTCTTCTGGTGGTTCGTCGGCGTAGTCGAACTGTTTGCGCTCGTAGATCCGCGCATGTTCGTTGCGCAGGATCGTCAGCAGCCAGGGCTTGGGGTTGTCCTTGTCGCGCAGCTTGTCCCAGGCGCTCCAGGCGCGCACGCACGCCTCCTGGACCAGGTCCTCGGCGACGAAGCGGTCGCGGCAGAGCCAATAGGCGAAGCGGTACATATCGGCGCTGTAGGCGCGGACGACCCGTTCGAAATGGCGTTGTTTGAAGGCGAGGATCATGTTGTCACTCGTGTGCTTACCCGATGAGACCCGCGTGGCCGGCGAAACCTTACATGGGGATCCGCAAATCGCGCAGAGAAAGGAGGCGCACGCCGCGCCGCGACGCCGGGCGGAGCCCTCCTCGTGCGGCTGGAACCGCTCTTCCGCGACGGCAGGCCGCATGCGACACTTTTGCCGCTCCCGGCGCAGAATCGGGGCGAGCTTTCAACAAGGACGGGTCTTGAGGCCCGCCACGCAAGAAGGGGGAGATCTCATGACTTCGGAAGGAGGCGTGGCGAATCCGCCACGGGTACTGGGTTGTCTGCTGCTGGCGCTGGGACTCGCGCTGGCTGTGGGCGGACTGCATCTGAACATGGACCTCGGTGGCGGTGGCAGCTATTTCACCGCGGTCGGCGCGCTGCTGGCCCTGGCCGGGTTCCTGATCTTCTCCGGCCGCTCGGTCGCCCTGGCCGTCTATGGCCTGGCGCTGCTGCTCGTCTGGGGATGGTCACTCAAGGACGTGGGCGCCAACCTGCCCGAGCTCTTGCCGCGCGTGGGCCTGCCCACCCTGGTCGGGCTCTATGTCTTCTCGAACAAGGTTCGGGCGCGCCTGGGTTGAATCGCGCGGCCGCGGCATAAGCGGCCGGCCATCCGAACCGCTCAGCCCTGCGCGATCCGTGTCAGCAGGGCATTGAGCGCAGGCGAGTCGGGCAGGCGGATGTTCATCATGAAGCTCAGCGCTTCGCGCAGCTGGCCAACCGTGGTGAGCGGACGCTTGTCGCTGCCGCCCTCCAGCGAATGGATGCTCAGCTCGCGGTCCAGGAGCGTGTAGCGACGTCCCGCTTCGCAGCGCGCGGCGATGAGGTGATTCACGAAGCGCGATTCCGGATGCGTGGCGGAGAACCAGTTCATCGTCACGTAGTCGGCCGGCGCCTGGCGCACCAGATCGAGCTCGTAGAGCGGCATCCAGCGGTCCTGGATCTCGGCTTCCATGACGAAGGCGTCGCCATCGGAACGCAGGCGGAAAGGCTCGTGCGGGGTGACCTGCGCGACGTCGGCCTGCAGGCGTAGCGGCGCTGTCAGCGTGAGGCCGCCGAAACCCACGTCGGCAATGAAATCGCCCGTCTCGTCGCCGTCCTCCACCCGCACCCACAGCACCATGTGGCTGCGTGGTCGCAGCTCGTCAGACGGCTCACGCCCCCACACCACCCGCGCGGCCAGCCCGATCACCTCGAAGCCCAGCGCTTCCAGCGCCCAGCGGAAGAGATGGTTGTGCTCATAGCAGTAGCCGCCACGGCCGCCGTGTACCAGCTTGGCCTGGATCGCTTCGGGGGTGAGCAGTACCGGCTCGCGCAGCAACGGGCCGAGGTTCTCGAAAGGGATGGCCTGAGGATGCAGCCGATGCAAGGTGCGCAAGGTGTCGAGGCAGGCGGCGCGAGGGCCGGTGTAGCCGATGCGTTCGAAATAGGCTGCGAGGTCTATGGCCGGGTTCATCCTGCACTCCGTCGGGGTAGACCTTCAGCCTATCGCATCGGCCCGCACATGCAAGCGGCAGGCGGGACGGGCCTTCCCGCCCGCCGGTACCCCGGCGGCTCAGCCCTGCCCGAGCTCGATGACCACCTTGCCGAAGGGACCGCGATCCACATGGGCGAAGGCTTCGGGCAGCGCCGTGAAGGCGTAGCGGCCATCGATCACCGGGCGAATGCCGTTGGCATCGATCGCGCGGATCATGTCCTGTTGCGCACGTCGATGTCCGACGCCGACGGCCTGGATGCGCGCACGGCGGGCGATCATCCGCGGGATGAAGGCGTGCACCGACAGATCCGCCAGCAGGCCGACCACCGCGACATGTCCGCCCTGCGCGAGGGCTTCGAGCGACTGGTCGAGATTGCCGCCCGCGACCTCCAGCACATGCTCCGCGCCGCGCCCTCCGGTCAGTTCGCGCACCGCCGCGCCCCAATCCGGCGTTTGCTCGCGATCGATGACATGCGAGGCGCCCAGTTCGGTCGCGCGGCGCGCCTTGTCCGCGCCGCGTGTCAGCACGATCGCCTGCGCGCCGGCCATGCGTGCGAACTGCAGGCCGAAGAGCGCGACGCCGCCGGTGCCCTGGACCAGCACGGTTTCGCCAGCCTGCAGCCCGCCGTGCAACATCAAGGCGGTCCAGGCGGTGAGGGCCGCGCAGGGCAGGGTGCTCGCCTCGGCCGCGCTCAGGCTTTGCGGTGCGTGTGTCAGCCAGGTCTCGGGCAGGCCCAGGTATTCCGAGAGCACGCCCGGCAGCATGCCGCCGAGGGAGGGGCCGTCCGGGCCGTTGAAGCGTTCGCCGGACCCTTCCTGCCAGCCGCCCCAGAAGGTGCTGACCACGCGGTCGCCCTCGCGGAACTCGCTTACCTCGCGTCCGACCGCCACCACGGTGCCCGCCATGTCGGAGCCCGGCACGATCGGGTAGGGCAGGGTGAGCCCCATGCCGGAATCGACGATCGCCTTGTCACGGTAGTTGAGGGACACCGCTTCCACGCGCACCAGCACGGTGTGCGGCTGGACGGCGGGGCGGGAAACTTCGATGAGGCTCAGGTCGCGATCGCGCCCCTTGAGCGACCAGCTGCGCATCCGTTCGGTCATGGTCTTTCTCCGTCTGTGAGGGATGCGGATACCTTATCGACGAACTCGAAGAGCCAGTGGTGGCGAATGGTGGCCATAATGGCGACGTTGCGGAAACAATCTGCGAGCCAGACCGGAGGAACCTGAATGCAGACTCCCGATCGCCTGGGGGGCGTGGCGGTATTCGTACAGGTGGTGGAATCGGGCAGTTTTGCCCGCGCGGCCGAGCGCCTGCACCTCACACGCTCGGCCGTGGCCAAGACGGTGGCGCGGATGGAGGAACGGCTGGGCGTGCGGCTCTTTGCGCGCAGCACCCGCAGCCTGAGCCTCACCGAGGACGGTGCGGCCTACCACGAGCGCTGTGTGCGGGCGCTGGCGGAGTTGCAGGCCGCGGAGGACGCGCTGGATGGCACGCGTCGCCAGCCGGCGGGGCGTCTGCGCCTCACCGCGCCGGTGGCTTTCGGACGCCGCTGCGTGATGCCGACCGTGGCGCGCCTGGCCGCGGCGCATCCGCAGCTTGCCTTCGACGTCGCCTTCCGCGACCAGATCGCGAACCTGGTGGAAGAGCGTTTCGACCTCGCGGTGCGCAGCGGCACGCCCGGGCCGTCGGCCGAAGTGGTGGCGCGCCCGGTGGGCCGGCAGTGGCTAGGTGCCTACGCCTCGCCCGACTACCTCGCGCGGGCCGGCACGCCGACCCGCGCGCGCGACCTGATGCAACACCAGTGCATCGTCTATTCGCGTACCGGTACGCCGCAGCCTTGGCGCATACAGGACGAAGAGGGCGCCGAGATCGACCTGGAGGTGCCGCAACGTCTCTGCCTCGATGACCTCGAAGCCATGGCGCAGGCGGCCGTCGCGGGCTTCGGCGTTGTGCGCCTGCCGCACTGGCTGGCGCATGACTACCTCGCCGACGGTCGCCTGGTGCCGCTCCTGTCCAATCTGCCGTCTACCGGCCCGACACTCTTTCTGGTCTGGCCCACCACGCGCTATCTCCCCTTGCGCACCCGCATGCTGATCGACGCGCTGGTCGCGGACATTCCCCTGCTGCTCGGCCCCCAGGCCGGTGAGGCATCCGCCGGCGAAGGACTCGCATAGCGGGACAAGAAAGATCAGGCCCGCGTTTTTGGCCGACCTATGCTTTGTGGATGGGTAAAGCCTCCCGCATAGAGACGAGGCCAATGAGCGAGACGAAGACCTGCCTGCGCGGCCGCCTGACATGGCGCGCCGTTGCGATCCTGTTGTCCTTGACGCCTTTGCTCCTGCTGCCGTGCGTGCGTCCCGCCATGGCGCAGGAAGACTGGCCGCCCTCGGCCACCGTGCAACACGGCGTGCTCAGCGCCGAACAGATCCGCCGGATCGAGAGCGATGGCGCGATCGCGTACATCGTGCTGCAGGAAGGCGGACTGGTGGCCGAGTTCTACTTCGGCCGCGGCGCGCAGTTCCGCACCGAACCTGCTTACGGCGTTGCGGCCAGCGTCACGGCGCTGCTGCTCGGCAGCGCCATCGGCGAGGGACGCATCGCCGGTCTCGACGACCGCGCCGCGCGCTACCTGCCCGCGCTGACCACCGACGCCCGCGACCGGATCACGCTGCGCCATCTCGCCGTCAACGGTTCCGGCCTTGCCTGGCAGGAGGTGCGCGATCTTCCGCGCGTGCTCAATGGCGGGGTGAACCTGACACGCTACATGGAGGCCTTTCGGCTCGATGCCGAACCCGGTTCGCGCTGGCGCGCGAGTTCGGGCGACGATTTCCTGCTCGGCATGGCGATCGAGCGCGTGCTCGGCAAGTCGCTGGCGAGCTACGCGTCCAGCCGCCTGTGGCTGCCGATGGGCCTTACCGCTGCCGGCCGCGCGCCGGCCTGGGCGATGGACGCGGAGGGGCGCACCACGCTTGCGGCCTGTTGCCTGCACATGCGTCCGCGCGACTTTGCGCGCCTCGGGCAACTCGTTCTGCAACTCGGGCGCTGGAACGGCAAGCAGCTCGTGCCGCAGCGCTTCGTCGAAGAGGCAACGTCCGCGCAGGTGCGCTTCGAAGCGCCGCCGGGCGCCACGCTCTTCGACGGCTACGGCCTGGGCTTCTGGCACTTCACCTACGCCGGCTTCCCCGGCGCCGCGATGCTCGGCGACCAGGGGCAGGTCGTCTTCATCGTGCCGGCGCTCTCGCTCGTCATCGTGCGGCTGGGGGTGCGCGGCGACGCGCCGGGCCTGGCTTTCGCGCTGCAAGCGGGAATGTCGATCGCCGCGCCACCGACGAAATGACGCTTCTGTCCCGAGCGCCGTGCCGCGGCCCGTCCGGGCGATGCTGCCCCTGACCTGAGGCGGTGACGCGCGTCGCGGTCTTGCGTCGCGGCCGCGGCCGGACCAAGGACCTCCCGGAACCGACCCAGGCCCGACCCAGGCCCGACCCAGGCACCCACTTGCGACGCGAATCGCGTTGAAGCCAGGGCTCAAGCGGGACGGTCGCGGGTGACGAAACGCTCCAAGGCGAGGGCGATCTCGGTTGGGGCCTCCAGGGGCAGCAGATGGCCGCAGCCGCTCAGGACACGCAGGGCCGCCGTCGGCAGCAAGGGCAGCAGATGCTCGCGGTACTCGGCCACCGGATGCACCTTGTCCGCTTCTCCGGCGAGGACGAGGACCGGCACGCCGATGCCTTGCAGACCATCACGCACGTCCTCCTGCATCGCTTCCAGCGGCCAGGCGCGCTGCGCTGCTGCCGTGCCGCGCAGGTTGTCCTCCAGCACTTGAGCCTCGACTTCCGGCGGGAGCGGGCGCTCGGTGAGTATCTGCCTGCAGGTAGCGAGCGCCGCCTCCCGCGAGGCATAGCTGCCCGCAATCCGCTCTCGTTCTGCCAACGGGATCGGCGAGGGGCCGGGCAGCGCAGGCGCCACCAGCACCAGGCCGGCCAAGCCTTCGATGCCTTCAGCTGCCATCTGGAGGGCGACCTTGCCGCCCATGGAATGTCCCACCAGCACGAAGCCATTGCCCTGCGTACCGAGTTTCAGGCTTTCGATGACGCCACGTGCGTCGGCGGCGAGATCACGGATGCCGTGGCGGCCGTCACCGGGGGCGGATTCGCCCCATCCGCGGTGATCGATCGCGACCGTCTGCCATGACGCCGGCAAGGCTCCGATGACGGGGCTCCAGGTCCGCGAAGACCCGCCCCAGTAATGCAGGAACACCAAGGCCGGCGGCTTCTCTTCCAGCCCCTCTTCCATAGCCGCGCCTGCGCCCCGCTGTTGTACATGCAGTTTCACGCCGTTCGTTTCGATCCACATCGCTACACACCTCTTTCTGGACAGGTGTGCGCAGCCTAAAGTCGATCCTGGTTGGAGATAATCCGCAGAAACGTATGTACGATTAATACTGAAAATATCGAATGAGGCCCGCGCATGGATCGTCTGACTGGCTTGCAGGTGTTTGTGCTGGCGGTCGAGGAGGGGAGCCTTACGGCTGCGGGGCGGCGGCTGGGCCTTTCGGCCGCGATGGCGGGTCGCCATCTGCGCGAGCTCGAATCGCAGGTGAAGGCGAGGCTGCTCCAGCGCACCACCCGCAGCCTGGCGCTCACCGACGCGGGGCGGCGCTACTACGAGCGCTGCCGCCGCATGCTCGATGAATTCGAGGAGGCCAATCGCGAGGTCTCGGACCACGCCGAGACCTTGCGCGGGCACATCCGGATGGCCGCGCCGGTTACCTTTGGCGCCCTGCAGCTCGCTCCGGTGGTTGCCCGATTCATGGCCGCCCATCCCGAGGTCACGGTGCAGGTCCTGCTCAGCGATCGCTATGTGAACCTGCTGGAGTCGGACATCGACCTCGCGATTCGCATCGGCGAGCTGACGCAACAGGGTCTCATCGTGCGTCGCATCGGGCAGACCCGCATGCTGGCCTGCGCCGCGCCTGGCTACCTTGCACGCCACGGGACGCCCGGATCGCCGGAGGCCTTAAGCGAGCATCCCCGGCTGACCTTCAGCGACGCGGTTTCAGCCTCCGACTGGACCTTCACCGGCGCCGATGGACGCGCGCATTCGATCCGCGGAGCAGGGCTGCTCGCGGCGGACAACATGCAGTTCCTGCTGGCCGCGGCGCTGGCCGAACTCGGCGTGGTGTTCGGCCCGGACTTCGTTCTGGGCGAGCATGTGGCGCGCGGCGAACTGGTTGCGCTCCTGCCAGACCACGCCACCGCCCAGTTGCCCATCCATGCGGTGCTCCCCACCGCGCGGCACATCCCGCGCCGGGTGAGGGCCTTGCTCGATCTGGTGGCCGAACAATTGGCCGGGTCATCCCAGTTTCCGTCGCAATGAGCACCCGACCCATTTGCATCGACGCGCCTGGTGGCAGACCGGCGCTGTAGGACGCGACGCCGTCCGATGACTTGTGCATCTGCGTTCTTCGCCATCGCGCGAATGGAGCGCTTCCAGCGCGCGTGCGCTTATGCCGCCATGCTGCGCCGCCGCGACCGGTGGGCGGCGGCAATTTGCGTCAAGTCGGCCGCTTCGGCACGCGCCTAGAGTCCGCGGCGCTGCGGAGGCCCGGCCGCGTCCAACGCCATCCTCAGCGCTTCATCCCGCCGCAAGAGTGGGACGACAGACACCAAAGGAGACTCACATGAGGAATCGGCGCATCGTCGCGCTGGCCGGCCCTGTGCTCGGCCTCGCGATCGCCGGGGCGGCTCCGCTTGCGCATGCAGCCAGCGCGACGGTCTATTACTACACGCCCTACAAGAACTGGAGCACCGTCAACATCCATCACAACGCCACCGGCACCTGGACGACCGTTCCGGGCGTGGCGATGGAGGCGGCCTGCACCAACTGGACGAAGAAGACGCTGGATTTCTCCGGCACGAGCTTCCAGGCCGTCTTCAACAACAACGCCGGCGCCTGGGACAACCCCTCCGGCGGCGGCAACTACACCGTGCCCGCGGGCACGCACCAGGTGAAAAACGGCGCCATCGTCGCCAACGCCGGCGATCCCTGCGCCACGGCCAACAACTCGGCCACCGTCTTCTACAAGCCCAACACCAGCTGGACCACGGTCAACATCCACTACGCGCCCAACGGCGGTTCCTGGACCACCGTGCCCGGGGTCGCGATGGACGCGGCCTGCACCGGCTGGCGCAAGAAGACCATCGCACTCGCTTCCGCCACCGGGCTTGCCGTCACCTTCAACAATGGCAGCGGCACTTGGGACAACAATGGCGGCAAGAACTACGCCCTTGGAACCGGCAACATCCAGGTCAATGGCGGCGTCATCAGCGCGGGCGATCCCTGCGGCACTGACGGTGTCGACACGACGGCCCCCTCCGTGCCGACCGGACTCGCCAAGTCGGCTGCAACCACCACCACGATCTCGCTGAGCTGGACGGCGTCCTCCGACAATGTTGGCGTCACTGGCTACAACGTCTATGTCGGCGGTGCGCTCAACGGCAGCACCACCTCGACGGGCTACACGGTCGCCAACCTGACGGCCAATACCAGCTACAGCTTCACCGTGGCGGCCAAGGACGCGGCAGGCAACGTGTCGGCCCAGAGCACTGCCCTGGTGGCCAACACCAACACTACGCCCGATACCACGGCACCTTCGGCACCGAGCGGTCTTGCCGGCACGGCTTCGGGCACGACGGTGACCCTGAGCTGGACAGCCTCCACCGACAACGTCGGTGTCACGGGTTACGAGATCAGTCGGAGCGGCGGCTCTCAGGGGACGAAGACCTTCACGGTCGGCGCGACCACCACGGCCACCGACAGCGGCGAGGCCAATACCGCCTACACCTACTCGATCAAGGCCTTCGACGCAGCCGGCAACAAGTCCGCTTCCAGCGGCATCGCATCGGTGACCACCGGTACGGGCGCGGCATCGGGCACGCCGATCGGCACCGACATCCGCGAAGACTCCATCTACTTCGTGATGACGGCACGCTTCTACGATGGCGACAGCAGCAACAACCGTGGCGGCCAGTTCCATGTGAAGTCCGGCAACGCGGCCAACAACGATCCGATGTTCCGCGGCGACTTCAAGGGCCTGATCCAGAAGCTCGACTACATCAAGGCACTGGGTTTCTCGGCGATCTGGATCACGCCGGTGATCCTCAACCGTTCCGACTACGACTTCCACGGTTATCACGGCTACGATTTCTACCGTGTCGACCCGCGGCTGGAGTCGCCCGGCGCGAGCTACCAGGACCTGATCAATGCCGCGCACGCCAAGGGCATCAAGATCATCCAGGACGTGGTCTACAACCACTCCAGCCGCTGGGGTGCCAAGGGCCTCTTCACGCCCAAGGTCTTCGGCAAGCAGGACGCGCAGTGGAGCTGGTACTACGACACGCCGATCAGCAACTACGTGTACGACGGCCTGTATCCGACCGACGTAGCCGCCAAGGCCTACAACGGCGACATCTGGTCCACCGCCGAACCTGCGGGCAATACCTGCCGCAACTGGGGCACGGCGAGCGGCTACTACAGCGCCGAGGGCTACACGATCTACAACTGCCAATGGCCGTCCCCGACCTCCGGCATGTTCCCGTCCACGCTCTACCATCAGTGCTGGATCGGCAACTGGGAAGGCGAGGATTCGCGCAGCTGCTGGATCCACGAAGACCTGGCCGACTTCAACACCGAGAACGCCACGGTGCAGAAGTACCTGACCGACGCCTACAACAAGTTCATCGACATGGGGGTCGACGGTTTCCGGATCGACACCGCGGTGCACATCCCGCGCATCACCTGGAACCGCCACTTCCTGCCCGACGCGCATAACCACGCGGTCGCCACCTTTGGCGACAAGGGCAAGAACTTCTTCATGTTCGGCGAGGTGGGCGCCTTCGTGAATGACAAGTGGAACCGCGGCTCGGTCAACCACTCGGCTCAGTTCTACACCTGGAAGGAACGCAAGGAGTACACGGCAGACGACGTGCAGGCGGCGCTGGACCAGTACAACTACGAGGAGCAACTCGGCACGGGCAACCAGCCGACCTCGACCAACGCCTTCCTCTCCGGCAACAACTACCACACCCCGGACTACAGCCAGTTCTCCGGCATGGGCATCATCGACATGCGGATGCACATGAACTTCGGGGACGCCGGCAACGCGTTCTGGAACGGCAAGGACTCGGACGACTCCACCAACGACGCCACCTACAACGTGGTGTACGTGGACAGCCACGACTTCGGACCCAACAAGTCCAGTGTGGCCTATGCAGGCGGCACCAACGCCTGGGCGGAGAACATGAGCCTGATGTGGACCTTCCGCGGCATCCCGACGCTCTACATGGGCTCGGAGATCGAGTTCCAGGCCGGCAAGCAGATCGACTGCGGCCCCACCTGCCCGTTGGCCACCACGCGTCGCGCCTACTTCGGCGACAAGCTGGAAGGCTCGGTGGTGGCAAGCGACTTCGGCAAGGTGTCCTCGGCCTCCGGCGCCGTGGCCAGCACACTGTCGTACCCGCTCGTCACCCACGTGCAACGCCTGAACCAGATTCGCCGCGCGATCCCCGCGCTGCAGAAAGGTCAGTACTCCACGGACGGCGTGTCCGGCGGCATCGCCTACAAGCGTCGCTTCACCGACACCGCCAAGGGCATCGACAGCTTCGCGCTCGTCGCCGTCAGCAGCGGCGCCACCTTCAGCGGCATCCCCAACGGCACCTACAAGGACGCCGTCACGGGTGACGTGAAGACGGTGAGCAACGGCACGCTGACCGCTTCCGTCTCCGGCCAGGGCAATGCGCGCATCTATGTGCTCGACATCGCCGGCAACCCGGCACCGGGCAAGATCGGCAACGACGGCCCGTACCTCAAGCCGTAAGCGCCGGCCACGCGTCCCGGCATCCGTGCCGGGACGCGTGATGCATCGCAGACGGGCAGGGCCTGAACGCAGGTTCCGATCCTGCCTGCCGCAACAAAGCAGAAAGCCGCCAGAGGGCGGCTTTCTGCTTTCAGGCCGGGGCGCAAACGGTGTTAAGTCAGCGCGTCAAGTCACCACACCGAGTCAGCGCATCACATCAACGCGTTGCGCCGGCGCATGACGTGGCCAAGCTTAGAACCCGGTTTCAGAGATGTCGTGTCTCTGCCGGCGTGTTCCACCAGTTGTTATTGCGCCCATCGAAATAGCGCACCGGCGCAGCGAGCAGCTCTTCCGGCGTCACGTCGTCCAGGCAGGGCAGATTGATCGACACATAGGGCCCGCCGATTTCCGGAATGTCCCCGCGGGAAAAAGACGCGATACCGCAATGCCGGCAAAAAAGGTGGTGGCCCTGATGCGTATTGAACTGATAGTCGCTCAAGGCATCCTCGCCAGACAGTAAACGGAAGGCCTCCGGCTTGATGACCGTGCTCCAGCGACGCATCTTCGTGCAGATCGAGCAATTGCAGCGGCCCGTGCCCTGAGACAGATCGATATCCGCCTCATAGCGCACCGCGCCGCAATGACAACTGCCGTGGTAGGTCTTCTTCATTTGCGCATCTCTCCTCGGGGTGAATAAACGCCATTCTGCGCAGCGCTTCCTGACAGCGTTTTGTCAGGAGCCGCGTGGCTGCGCTAGCAATCGGTCCAGAGGGCTCTGCACTCCGAGCACGCCGCGGCGCAGCACATGCGTGTAGATCATGGTCGTGGATACATCTGCGTGGCCCAGCAACTCCTGCACCGTACGGATGTCCTGCCCGGCTTCCAGCAGGTGCGTCGCAAAGGAATGCCGCAGCGTGTGCACGGTCGTCGGTTTCGCGATCCCGGCGCGCTCGCGCGCCGTGCGCATGGCGCGTTGCAAGCGTTTCTCGTGGAGATGATGGCGGCGCACGATCCCGCTCACGGGGTCGGTGGACTCCACGGGCGAGGGCCATACCCAGAACCAGGCCCAACTTTCTGCTGCGCGTGGATATTTGCGCGCCAGTGCGTCCGGCATGAATACGCCCGGTGCTCCCGCCGCCCGATCAGCCACCCAGACGGCTCGCGCATTCGCCAGGGCGTCCCGCAAGTCCTTCTCCAGCGAGGCAGGCAGCATCAACACGCGGTCCTTCCCGCCCTTGCCCTCGCGCACCACGACGCAACCGCGCTCGAAGTCCAGGTCCTTCACGCGCAGGCGCAGCGCTTCCATCAGCCGCATGCCGGTACCGTAGATCAAGCGCGCAAGGCAAGAGAGCTCCGGCTCCACCGCGGCCAACAGCGCGGCGACCTCTGTCTGCGAGAGCACCTCCGGCAGACGCTCCCGCGCCTTCGGACGACCGATGTCGTTCAGCCAGGGCAAGTCAATGTCCAAGACCTCGCGGTACAGGAACAACAACGCCGATAGCGCTTGGTTGTGAGTCGAGGGCGCAACGTTGCGCTGGGCAGCCAGATACTTGAGGAAAGCCTCCAGTTCCCCGGCTCCCATGTCACGTGGATGCCGCAGATCGTGAAAGCGGACGTAAGCACGCACCCAATAAGCATAGGCCTTCTCCGTTCGAAGGCTGTAATGCCTGTAACGGACCCGCTCCCGCAGCTGGTCAAGCAGACGCGTCGCCCGCAGCGGTGGCTTGTCCGGTTTCTCGGGATTTTTATGCCTGTACATGCGTACAGCATGGAGGGCGGAATCCCCCGCCGCAAGGGGCTCCGCGGGCGGTCTGTCCGGCTTGATTATCGGACAGCGTCCGGAATATCCTCCAAGCCTTGTCGTATACAACCAGTTAGACGTCTTTGCCAATCTCATGGAACGATCAGATATAGATCAACAATGGCCAAATGCGCTTCGTTGGTTTCTTACACAGAATCTCAACAGCTGCACGCCTTGGCACCTGATACAAAAACCCGCTGAGTGCCAATTCGCGGCCAATGCATTTCGGCGTGAAGATCTACACAAGCGAGAGGTCTTTGCTTTTGCACGACGCCAAGATTGCGATGATTTTGCGGGCCTCATGATCCTCGATGGCAAGATCACAGACAAAGTGATCTACTTTCACCCCGTCTTCGCCAGCTCGGCCACAAATGAATTGCCTAGCAACACCTGGAGCATCGTGTGCGATGAGTATGAAGATGTTTTCGAATTCTTTGCTAAGCGGGTCGTGCCTGATATGAAAGACTGGGCTTTGGTTGAAGATGCGTCCGACCTATAAACAGACGTCTAACCCTACGGTCAAGCGGGACAGCCACAAGCTGCGCTTGTGGTTCCCTCCGCTTCGCTCCGGCTGCCCCTCACTTCCACGTTAGAAGCTCCGCAAATATCGTGACTCACATACCTCTACCGTTCTTAAGTTTCGCTGCTGACATCTTGGCAGATACAAGCCGTGGCCTAAGCGGCAATGAGGTTGTGAAAGCCTTCAACGCATACGCGGTTGAATACAACATCAACATTCCTCACGCTGCGTACCCATTTGAAGCACCAAACAAACGAACGGCGCTGCTGGACAATTTGAAGGCGTTTCCTCCGCCACTGCAATTCAAGATCATCAGTGAGTTGTGTGATCACCGCACATTCGCAAACCAACAATACGATGAGTTGAAATCACTAAAGGTTAAGCTCGTCTCTCAGTTTGCGCACCTGGCGCCGAAAGATGAGTTCTCAAAACTCAATGAAACACTTACCGAGGAAACCCGCCATTGGCTGGACGGATTTCCAAATTCTCTTGAGTTGTATGTTCAAGCAATCCACAAATACAGGCACAGTATCTTCAGCAGAAACCTGCTGGATGATCTAAGGCTGAGTCTTGAGCTTTTACTCAAGGGCGTGTTTAAGAATGACAAGTCCCTAGAAAACCAACTCAGTAATGTTGGTCAATTCGTAGGCAATGCAGGTGGCTCAAAAGAGTTCTCGAACATGTTCTCTAAGCTGATTGACTACTACTCAAAGTATCAAAACACATACATCAAGCATGACGACGCCGTTGTCGAAGAGGAGATCGAGTTCGTGTTTGAAATCACATCCTCTTTCATGCGCCATATCATTCGACTCGATGCTAAATCACCAAGCTTCTAACAATTCCGTCGAGAGGGAACCCTCAAGCTGCGCTTGTGGGTTCCCTTCGCGGCTTCGCCGCTACGGCGGCCCCTCACGTCAAACGTTAGAGGTCTCATGTCATCGCGTACCGATTTGGTTTCCGAACTAGTGAGGAACCCCAAGATTTCGGAGCAGGCCATTCAGGCGCTGAAGGCATTCGGCTGGGATTGCGATGAGACTCTGGTGACAGTTAAGAAGAAAGATGTGTTGTCAGTCTTGGCTGACTTTAGTGCCGGGCGGCTAACAGAAGATGAGGTCCAGTCGTGGGCAAGTCGAATCGAAAGCAGAGACGACGTTGACTACGAGCACGGTCCTGAAGGGGTCGTAAATGAAGCTGTGTTTTGGCTGGCCAATCCCGGTATCAACTACCCAATCAATGCTGCGCTTTGTGATCGGATTGCAAAGGCATTCTTTGATGTTGAGCCAGCCGACCTCTAACCCTGCAGTCGAGCGGGACAGCCACAAGCTGCGCTTTTGGTTCCCTCCGCTTCGCTCCGGCTGCCCCTCACTTCCACGTTAGGCGCTCAGAGTCAGGCCTTCCTCAAATGCACGTACTCGTTCGCTACTTGCTCGTTATCGTTATTTCGGCGACTCCCTTTGCCTGCTACGGCTGGGACCTCACGAGCGAACTTTCGATCAAAAGCGCTTCTGGCCCGCTCAATGTCGAGCCCACCAGCAAAGCGACGGTTTCGACCGAGAAGAACGGCCTCACCATTGCCATCACCAGCACGTTCTATGCAGCGGGGAAGTTTGAGAAGCCTTGGCTATCCATTCCAATCAATGGCCTAGCCACCCTCCACGTGGCCACCGAGAAAAGCAGCGGGCTCTTTTCCTCAAAGGAGGAATTCATGCGCCAAGTCACAATTCAAGTGGCGCGGTCCCGCCTTCCGACGGGCACTATCCTTTACATCTACAACGACGACATTGGAGAGGTTATCGGGCATGTCACCACAAGGTAGCCACCCCGCGCCTAACAAGTCCTATATGGACTCCCCCTTAAATCAAGGCTGATCGAAGGTCTGGTTTTCCCGGGGAAATCCCTTGCAGTCGTATATCCGGCATCTGAAGTGGGTTCGGTGTGACCCGTGCCGACATGGAATCTGCACGCGAAGCGCCAATCGGTACAAACGGCTGCAGTGAGCCGGAAGAGTTATCGGCGTGGTATCGCGTCGGTGGGACCCGGTTGGCCATGATGGGCGATCAGTCTCGGTGCAAGGGTGCGGCGGGAAGTGTTTGCTCCCTGAAGACGGTTCTCAGGTAGCGCTGACAAAGCTCGCACGTTCGAGCTTGCGTGGCGCGGGCGACGTGCTGCCGTAGGGCGTGTGATCACGCAGTACCGCATAACAGATGCGAGCGAGCTTGTTGGCCAGCGCGCAGGTGGCCTTGTTGTGATGGGTTCGGTCCTGCACGGTGATCGCCCAGGTGCGCAGGGCATCGAGCGCCCGACGTGCCGAGCGAGCCGCGGTGGCGGCGCGCAACACGGCGCGGGCACCGTGCGTGAGCAACATGCGCAGGTAACGATCGCCGCGCTTGGAGATGCGTCCGAGCTTTCGCGTGCTCCCGCTGGAATATTCCTTGGGCGTGAGCCCGAACCAGCTCGCGAAATGGCGTGCGTCCTTGAAGTGGGTCACGTCCCCACCGGTGGCCGCCACCATCGCCGTGGCCGTGAGCAGGCCGACGCCCGGCACCGACATCAACTGCAGGCAGGCGCTGCTCTGGCGCGCCACGTCGGACAGCTCGCGCTCGAGTTGCGCGATGCGCTGTTCGAGCAGGCGGATCTCCTCGACCAGCAAACGCATCGTGTCGCGGATAAGAACGGGCACGGCCGCGTGTGGGTCGGCCAGCACGCGACTGATCGCCTCCACGCCGGTACGCGCTCCTTGCGGGATGGTGAGGCCGAACTCACGACAGAAGCCACGCAAGGCATTGATGCGCGACGTACGCGTGGCCATCCACAGCGAGCGGATACGGTGCAGGCCCTGCAGCGCCTGCTGCTCGACCGACTTGACCCGCACGGGCGTCATATCGCTCGTGCGTGCAGCTTCGAGCAAGGCGCGTGCATCGGCTGCATCGGTCTTGTTGCGCCGGGCATAGGCGCGCACATAGGCCGGCGGCAACAACCGTACGGCAACACCTTGCGCACCGAGCCAGCGTGCCCAGTGATGCGCGGATCCACACGCCTCCATCACGACCAGCGCCACCTCGCGGTTGGCGAACCAGCGCTCAAATTGCGTGCGCGTGAGTCGATGCGATTCGACCACGCGCCAGGACGCATCGGCCACGGCGAGTTCAAAGACACTCTTGGCCAGATCCACGGCCACGGTAGTAGCATTCATGACGGACTCCTTCTCTTCGGATACCGATTCCCCGCGCCAAATGAGTCACCGGTATCGCGCATTGCGCGCGCAAAAGACGGGGGAGTCCATCCCATCAATCGAGAGGACGCTGTCCGGCAAGCCGGTCAGCGCCTCTCATGTCAAACGTTAGGAGTCAAATCATTGAAAACCGTGCTAATACACTTACTTGTTCCTGTGTTCTTTACGGTAGCTGTTACTCTTCATGGCTTTTCGAATAATGCATTTTCAATCGGTGACGGTTTTGTGGCTTTCTTCGGAGGGGTTTTATTTTATGGTGCCCCATATGTAGTTTGGGCAATATTTCATTTGTTAAGTAAGCCTAAGCTTTCTGTAATTCATGCGGGTTATGTTGGGGCAACTTTTTCGCTGGTAGCAATTTCTAGCTTTTGGCTACTCCCACCGGATGGATCTGGGCTTCCGTTACAGTGGGCTGCCTACTGGCCATTAGCCTTGGTTTTAATTATTGTTTTTGCTGGCGTAACACACTTATTCAACAGAGTTAAAAGCTCCTAACAAAGCAGTCAAACATCGTTCCGCTTCGCTCCACTGGACAGAATTTAAGTCGCGGCTTTGTGGTTTTGCTGCGCAAAAGTAATCCACAAAACCACGCCTTAAATTCTGCCGTTTACCGCGGCGTTAGAGCTCACCTCATGGCCACACGGGCACCCACCGATTGCAATGGCGTTGAGTTAGATGTCGGTTCGCGTATTCGTCTTCTGTCCTTGTCAGGCCAGTGGTTCAATGAGTTGCCCTCAGACGAAATTGCAGAAGTCAAATCAATGATTGGGGGGTTGTTTGTTGTTGAAGAAATCGACAACTACGGCCAACCCTGGATTCGCAAATCCTGGATGGATTCAGTCGAAGGCACTTGCCGTGGGCACTCTATCGCCTTAGAGCCACATGAAGCGGAATGCGTGTCCGGTCAAGACAACTTGCCGCCGCTAAAGATTGTCCTTAACTGCACTGCCGGTTACGAATCAAAAATTGATCCGCTTGTTGAACGGCTTATCGCCGGAGGACTTACCTACATTGGCGTTGCTGGGCGAGATTGCGCAAAGATCGAAGACATCATTGATGACATTGCAGTCGGTGACGGGTCAAATCCTCGTTTCGTCCTTACAACGTCGCACCCGGATGAGTCGCTGGAAGATGTAATCCAGTTTGCGTTATCACTTACAGGAGAGCATGCCGGTGAGGTGCACGTCATCACGCTCTAACACTGCAGTCGAGCGGGACGGCCACAAGCTGCGCTTGTGGTCCCCTCCGCTTCGCTCCGGCCGCCCCTCACTTCCACGTTAGAGCTCACATGAATCGGCGCGAGAAGTTGGCTCAATGGGGCATTCCGTTCATCGCGGCCGGCGGTGTGACCCTGGTTGCGCGGGACTGCTGTGCCGCCTGCGTAGGTCGACTTCTTAGGGAAGGCTGTGACCTGTTCGGATACGAAGGCTTCACGCTGTTTGCGGATGGCAAGTACCAGCCGCACTTGGAGTGGAGTGCGAGCTGGTCCCCTTCCACCGTGCCCAGCGAAGCTGAGATCGTTGCCCAGCTCGAAGAAGCTCCGGCTGAGGTCACTCACTATGAGTTTGTGTTCCGTCATGAGCTCTAACCCGTCGTTCGAGCGGACCGCCGCAAGGCGGCGCTTTCATGCGGCGCTCTGCGTGGCCGCCGCTCAACTTCAACGTTAGGCGTCATAGAGAGAACGAACCGTGTTTGGCAACCTGTTTAAGAAGAAGCCACTGCAAGTAGTTCAGCAGCCAATCGAGAAGGTCGTAGTCCTGGGAGAGATCAAAGGAAATGGTCTGGCGGAATTGCGCATTGAGCTGACGACTCGTCTGCGCGCATTTCCATCGGTGATGAACGCGAAGCTTCCGCGGCTTCTGTATCAAGGCGAATCGACCCACAGAAATTGTCTTGTCATCACGGCAGCGGCCAACGTTAACGACAAGAAGCGAGAAGAGATAGCCGCAGCTTGCGCAGGCGTGATTCCGCTAGATATTCTCTTCAGAGACTCGCTTCCAGATCGCGTTCTTTCCAGAATCGACGAGCAGTGCCAAGACCTTTTCATCAGCGATCTCGCACTTTTTGAATGCCCGCTCATAGTTCGCAGGGGCACCAACACCGAAATGCCGGCCGAATGGCCACGTGCAATTTCGTTTTGGTACGTGGCTGCCACTGACTACGAGACTGCTCTCTATGCGGCTGTGCAGTCAGCACGCTCGGAAGGGTATGAATTTGACGGCGTCTTCAATAGCAAAGTAGAGCAACTCGACCCAAAGAAGTGGTGGGCTGGTCACGTGATGGTGAAGTGGAAGGAATACTCCGATCACTTGCCACCGCAGGAAAGAGTTGACGCCATGGTCTGCACTGGCGGTCTTTTTCGCGGCCCCAATCTTGGGCCGTTCGTTGCAAATGCCGCCTAACCCTTCCTATATGGACTCCCCCACAAATCAAGGCTGATCGAAGGTCTGGTTTTTCCCCGGGGGAAACACTTGCAGTCGTATATCCGGCATCTGGAGGGGGGGCGCAATGACCCGTGCCGACATGGAATCTGCACGCGAAGCGCCAATCGGTACAAGCGGCTGCAGCGAGCCGGAAGAGTTATCGGCGTGGTATCGCGTTGGTGAGACCCGGTTGGCCATGATGGGCGATCAGTCTCGGAGCAAGCGTGGGGTCGTGAGCCTTTCTCCCTGAAGACGGTTTTCAGACGGCGGTAGCGAAGCTCGCGCGATCAAGTTTGCGTGCTCGGGCGCAATGCTCGCCGTAGGGCGCGTGATCGCGCAGCACCGCGTAGCAGATGCGGGCGAGTTTGTTGGCGAGCGCACAGCTGGCCTTGTTGTGATGCGTCCGCTCCTGCACCGTCGTGACCCAGCTGCGTAGTGGGCCAAGCGCCCGGCGGGCGGAACGGACCGCGGCGGCGGGCGCGCAGCACCGCCCGGAGATAGTCCAGGGGCCGATACGCCGAGAGCCGATGACTTGGTCGGCGAGGCTTGACCTGAACCTCTGTCCGGCCGGAGTGGTCAGGGTCGATCAAGGACTCCGCTGCGTCGCGAAACGCGTGGTGTCGTATGCCGGCCGTCCGCGGTGCGTGCTGCTGCCATGCGCGCCGCACAGGACCAGGAGGGCTGCATCGCCAGGCCTCATTCGCTGCCTCATCGGGAACGGAATATGGGCTTGAAGAACTATCTGATTACCGGGGTCTCCTGTGCCGGCAAGACGACGGTCTGCGACGAACTGCAGCGGCGCGGCTACCAGGTCATTCATGGCGACGACGAACTGGCCTGCTGGGGCGAGCCGGAACGCTGTGAGACGGGTGGGGCCGCTGGCGAGCAGCGTGAATGGATATGGCGCGTCGAGAAGGTGAGGGCTTTGGCGGCCGACCAGGAGAACGCCACGACGTTCTTTTGCGGCGGCGCCAGAAATTCCGACCGCTTCATCAGCCTGTTCGACAGCGTCTTCGTTCTTGAGATTGATCTGGATACGCTGAATCGGCGCCTTGCCGCTCGACCCGCGCACGAGTGGGGCGGGACGGCCAGCGAAGGGGAGTCGTTTGCGCGATTGCAGCATGCGACGCGGCAGGGCTTCCCCGAGAACGCCGTGCCGATCGACGCTACGGCGCCCCTCTCATGGGTCGTGGACGCCATTCTTGAACGGGTGGCGCTTCAAGCGTCCGAGGAATAGTGCGCCGATGAAGTCGCGGGTCCTGAAGCGACAGCAGGCGGACGAAGCGGTCTGCTCATAGGATGTAGCGCTTTGCGTCGCGCCTGGCGCGATGACTGATTGTCTCGGCCCCACCCAGGAGAAAGCTCGTGAACTTGCTGACGATTTTGGAATCTCGATTCGAAAAGAACCCGTCCCGTCATCCGGACATCGCTTGGCAGGATGTAGAGGCGAAGCTGGAGGGCAACGCTGCTGCGCTCCGCGTGCTTCAGGCAATGGAGGATTCGGGCGGCGAGCCTGATGTCATCGGGAAGGATGACGAGGGGCGCTTGCTCTTCTGCGATTGTTCGGCCGAGAGTCCCTCCGGACGCAGGAGTACTTGCTACGACGCGCAGGCGCGCACCAGCCGCAAGGAGAATGCGCCGGAGAACAGCGCTGTGGAGATGGCCGCTGCGATGGGTGTCGAACTGCTGAGCGAGGCGCAGTACCGCGCGCTGCAGGAACTGGGCGAGTTCGACGCCAAGACTTCGAGCTGGATCGCGACGCCGGCCGATGTGCGCTCGCGGGGTGGCGCGCTGTTCTGCGACCGGCGCTACGGCAAGGTCTTCGTCTATCACAACGGCGTGCAGTCCTATTACGCGGCGCGCGGCTTCCGGGGCCTGCTGCGGGTCTGAAAAGGCCCGCGCCTGCCGGTGCGCGGCAGACGCTCCCTATCGCGCAGATTGAGAGGGGACAGCACATGAGCATCCGCATCGTCAGACTCGGTACCCCGCGCCACAAGGACGAGGGGCTGCGCATCGGCACGGTTCGCCGGCCGCCGCGGGGCGTGCGGAAGGAGAATCTGGCGGCGGGGGATTGGTACGACGTGTGGTTCCCGAATCTCTCGCCCCGCGCGGAGTCAGTGAAGCTGGCGCTGGCAGCCGAAACACCGGAGCAGTGGCGGGTGTTCGTGCGGATCTATCGGCGCGAGATGGCGACGCCCGACAACGCGCATGCGATCGCCTTGCTGGCGGCGATGTCCCGACAGACGAACTTCTCGGTCGGCTGCTATTGCGAGGACGAATCGCACTGCCACCGTTCGGTGCTGCGCGAGCTGCTGCAGGAGGCCGGCGCCGCGTTGGCGTAGCAGGCGTGGCGCCGGACGCTGAAGCTGAGCGACGAGTGCGAACTGCGCTCCACCGCGGCAGCGTGTTCACGCCATGGAAAGGCGATGCAAGCGTCCCCTCTGTTGCCGTGCACCTCGGTCAATGGCGTGCCCCCTAGGCTCCCGCCAGCGATCGCGTCCGTGCACGTCGCGTGAGACTTCACGGCCCTTCGCAGGCCTTCTGCAATCTCCCTGTCATCTCTGCCTTTTCGTCTGTGGCGCGAAGTGTGGAGCGTGTCGCGCTTGGTCACGCCCGCCGCAGGTATTTCCCCGTTGCACATCTACGTTAGAGCCAGACCGAGGCGAAGTGCGCGCGTCGGTCGGGGCTGCGCGATGCGCGGCGCGTGCGGACGGGAGGCGAGGGCCTCCTCGTGGCGAAAGGAGGGCGTCATGCGGGCGAAGGCGACGGGGACGGAACTGAGGGCGGCGGCGTATGCGGGCACCTACGTCGTGGTGCTGGCCTGGGACACGCTGGACGGCAAGCCGCCAGCGCGCAAGAACCTGCTCGGCTATGCGATCGAACGCGCCGAGCTGGACGCCGAGGGCAACGAGGTCGAGCGCTACTGGATGCGCGGCATCAAGCGCTTCAAGGACAAGGACAAGGGGCTGCCGGCCGGCACGCCGGTGCCCACTGCCGAGCATCCGGTGCAGGGCTTCCAGTGGGCCGACTACACGGCCAAGGCCGGCACCCGTTATCGCTTCCGCATCGTGCCGCTCTACGGCAAGGTCAAGAATCCGCGGCTGGACGACGCGGCGGCGGTGACGCTGGAGGTGGTGGCGGAAGTGGAGGGCGACCTGCCGCATGACGCGGCTGATTCGCGCCCGCGCCACGACGTGTTCTTCAACCGCGGCGTGATCGGTTCGCAAGCCTACGCCCGAGAATTCGGCAACCGCGTTCCCGACGCCGACAACCCACGGGCGCCGGAGATGAGATGGCTCTCCCGCGGGCTCTTCGAGGCGATGATCCGGTTCATAGGCCTGGCGCGCGATGGCATGTCCCTGCGCGCGTGCTTCTACGAATTCCACTACCAGCCCGTGGCCAATGCGTTGGCGAAGGCGATCGAGGCCGGCGCCGATGTGAAGGTCGTCTACGACGCGGAGAGCAGCTACAAGACGGACAACCAGGCCACCATCAAGCAGGCGCGACTCGACGAGTACGGCGCGGTGATCCCGCGCACCGTGAGCGAGGGCATCCGCCACAACAAGTTCATGGTGCTGCTCGAAGGCGAGCGGCCGGTGGCGGTGTGGACCGGCTCCACCAATGTGTCGGCGGGTGGCATCTTCGGGCATTCGAACGTTGGCCATATCGTTTGGGACGAAGCCGTGGCTGCGCAGTACTTCGCCTACTGGAAGCGCCTGGCGGACAACCTAACGCCCACGCGCCTGCGTTCGCCCAACCGCATGGCCACGCCCACGCCCGACGGCCCCACGCAGCCGCACTCCGTGGTGCCGCTTTTCTCTCCGCGCGACAGCAAGGACGAGAACCAATCCCTGCAGTGGTACGCCGATCGCCTGGGCGAAGCGCGCGAGGTCGCCTGCATGACCTTTGCCTTCAACATCGACGACGTCTTCCAGGAAGTGCTGGGGCGCGACAACGATGTGCTGCGCTACGTGGTCAAGGACGATCCGCTCGGCGAGGAGGAGCACATCGGGCAGGACCGCGACGTGATCTTCGCGGCCGGCGGATACCTGGCCGAAGGCGCGCTCGCCAACTTCCTTGCCGAGCGCTCCCACCCGCTCAACCAGAACCGCTACATCCACGACAAGTTCATGCTGGTCGACCCGTTGGGGGAAGACCCGCTCGTGGTCACCGGATCCGCCAACTTCAGCCGGCCCTCGCAGCGGATCAACGACGAGAACATGCTGGTGATCCGCGGTGACACGCGGGTGGCGGACATCTACTTCGGCGAGTTCATGCGCGTCTTCGACCACCATTACGCGCGCTACATCGTGCGGCTGCTGTCCGACCAGGGCCGCTCCGATCCCGAGGCGGGCTACCTCAAGGAAAAGACCGCGGACTGGCTGGGCTCGCATTTCAACCCGGAGGGCTACAAGTCCAAGCGCCGCCGCTACTTCGTGGCACCGACGAGCTAGGGGCGAACAAGGCCGGACGAAAGAGGGCCGGACCAAGGGGGCCGGACCAAGGGGGCCGGACCAAGGGGGCCGGACCGAAGGGGCCCGATGATTCCCGGCAGGCGGGCGCTCGCTGTGCGTTGCCAGGGCGCAGCGCGCGAGGCGATCGATGAAATGGCCGCGGGAAGTGGGCTGGTGGATCGAAGTCGGCCGAGAGATCAAGCGGGCCGGCGGATCAAAGCAGGCCGGCGGATCGCCTTGCGGTCCGTCGGCTTCCGCCTCACTCCATCGCCGCGTAGGCCAGCGTCCAGAAGTCACTGAAGAACCTGGGTGGCTCGGGCGAATCCATCATCCGCTGGGTCAGCAGGATGCCGATCGCCTGCTTGGCCGGGTCGGTATAGGCGGTGGTGCCGAGTCCGCCGGTCCAGCCGAAGCGGCCCGGCGTCTGGAAGATCTCGCGGCTGCGGATGTCCACCGCCACGCCCAGTCCCCATCCTGCGTAATCGCCAAGAAATATGTCGGTCCCGACGCGGTTGCTGGCATGGAGCTGGTCGGTCGTCATCAGCGCGACCGAGGCGGGAGAGAGGATGCGCACGCTGCCCAGGCGGCCGCCGCCGAGCATCATCTGCTGGAAGGCGAAGCAGTCGTCGATGGTGGAGACCAGGCCGCCCGCGCCGGACTCGAAGGGCGGCGGCGCGTTCCAGTCGCTGTCCGGCGCATCGTCGAAGACCGCGAGCGCGTCTTCGCCCGGTTTGCGGAAGTAGCAGACCGGGAGGCGACGGAGTTTTTCGGGCGGCACATGGAAAGCGGTGTCGCGCATGCGCAGCGGCTCGAACAGGCGCTCGCGCAGGAAGTCGCCGAGCGGACGACCCGAGACGCGCGCAACCAGAGCACCGAGCACATCGCCGCTGGTGTTGTACATCCAGCGCTCGCCCGGCTGCGCCATCAGCGGCAGCGTGCCCAGGCGGCGCAGCCATTCGTCCAGCGGGTAGGCGCTCTTGGGCTTGGGTGGTCCGTCGCCACCGATGCGGTGCTCGCGGATCGCGCGCTGGATCGGGTAGGTGTCGGCGGGCGCCATCACGCTGCCGAAGCCCATGCGGTAGGTGAGCACATCGCGCACCGTGATCGGCCGTTGCGCCGGCACGGTGTCGTCGAGCTCCGCACCGATCGATTTCAGGACGCGGCGGTTCGCGAGTTCCGGCAGCCAGGGATCGATCGGGTCGTCCGGCCGCATGCGGCATTCCTCGATCAGCATCATCGCGGCCACCGCAGTCATCGGCTTGGTAAGCGAGGCGATGCGGAAGAGGGTGTCGCGCTGCATCGGCGTGTCGCCGCCCGCGGCAAGCGTGCCAAAGGCATCCACATGCGTTTCGCCGCGATGGCTCACCAGCGACACCATGCCGGGGACGTTGCCACCTTCCACATGGCCGGTGAGCGTGCGGCGCAGGCGCGCGAGCGCTTCCTTGTCGAAGGCGGAACTCACGCCTGCGCCTCAGCGTGTGCGAAGAGCAGGGCCATCCGTTCGAAAAGAGATTCGGTGCCGCCCTGGCGCGAGGACACGCCCTTGTCCGAAGGCGTGCCGTCGAGGAAGGCGATCTGCTCGGTGTATCGCATGCGCGTGCCGCCGTCCCTGGCCAGGAACTCCACCGTGGCGAGCGAGACCGAGTGGTGCTCGCCGTTCAGGTGCATGTCGTAGGCGTAGACCAGGCGCGTGTCGGTGAGGACTTCGTGATAGCGGGCGGTGAAACGGGTTTCCAGCGCCTGTACGCCCTCGAAGCGGCCGTGCAGGACTTCCGTGCCTCCGACACGCGCGTCGAGCGAGCGCTCGATGGGCGTCCAGTTCGGCGGGCCGGTGAACCAGCGCGCCTTGAGCGCAGCGTCGGTCCAGGCCGCGAACACGCGATCGGGCGGGGCAGGGAAGCGGCGTTCGAGGGCGAAGGAGCCATGGGCTACGGGCTTGGTGTCGGCAGGCTTCATTTGCGGGTACTCCCGGGCGAATCAGGGGTGTCCTGCTCGGCGAGCAAGGCGCCGAGCCGGTCGAAGTGCGCCTCCCACTGCAGGCGCCGCTGGCTCAACCACTGTTCTGCCAGACCCAGTGCATCGCTGTTCAGTTCGCAGGTCCGCACGCGGCCCTGTTTCTGCGTCCTGACCAAGCCGCTCTCCTCGAGCGCCTGCACATGCTGGACGACGGCGGCCAGCGTGAGATCGAGCGGAGCGGCGAGGTCGCTGACCGAGGCGCGACCCCGGGAGAGCTGCAGGACGATGGCGCGGCGCGTCGGCTCGGCCAGCGCGCGGAAGACGGCGTTGAGCGGATCTGTTTGGTTAAGCATGGGTTTAAGTATTGCCGGGGGACTTCAGATGGTCAAGCTTACGCTTTAGTGTCTGGCGAGGGCGTGCCGGTCCGCGCGCCGCGCAGTGGTCCTCAGACCGTGAAGCTCTGCAGGTCCATCCAGCTCGAGTGATGGAACTTGCCCTTCTTCGAGTTGGCGTTGATGGTGGCGCCGGTGAAGATGGAAGGGCTGCCGTCGGAGCTGTAGAGCGGCTGGTCCGTGGCGGCGCTGTTGATGATCCGTCGGTGCGGAATCGTCGCCAGGGGCGTCTTGGTCTGCGTGTAGTCCATCTTCGAATTGCGCTTGTGGTAGATGTCGCAGCGGGCGTTGCCATTGCGGTGGAATTCGACGTGCACACCTTCGCCGGTCACGCCCATGTCCAGCCCGATCACCGTGCCGGTGAAGCCGATGGCGTTCGCGATGTCGCGCATCTCGGACTTCCAGTTCTTGCCGTGGCCCTTGCGGTTGGTCGCTCCGTAAAGCCGCAGCCAGGTGCCGGGCGCGTTGGCGGCCAGGTAGGCGCCGAACTTCTGCGCGTTGCTGGCGGTGACGGTGTCCGAGGTGTTGAAGCTGTGCCAGCCGGCCAGCACCTGGTCGGTCTGCAGCACCACGGCCAGGCAGGTCTCGACCGACGGGAATCCCAGGGCCGCGGCATCCACGCCGATTTGTTCCGAGAAGAGATAGAGCATCGCCAGCGCCTCGCGTCGATGGCCGGGCCCGAGATCGCCCGGCAGGTTTGCGGATCGCCCGCGAATGCGGACGACATGAAGGGCGCCCATTGTGCGACGCGCCGTGGCGTATCGGCCGTGACCGATGTCGGCGGACATCTCGCACGGGGAGCGGGTTGCTGACGACGGAAGCGCCCCTCCGGTGTCGAATTCGGCCCGGCCCGTTCGACAGGAAATGCGCGTCTGCGCATCCCGTTCCCGATCCTCGATGGAGTGTTGCCCCATGCCTGCCGCCCGACCGATCTCCGCCTTCGACATTCTCGAAGACCGTAGCTCCGCGTACCCCGGACCTTTTCCGAAGGGGCAGCCTGAATCCAGTTGCCGCAAGCTCGGCGATCACTTCGCGCTCGCGCAGTTCGGTGTCAGTCTCAACACCCTGGCGCCGGGCGACCAGTCCGGTTTGCGTCACTGGCATTCGCTCGAAGAGGAGCTGATCTACATGCTCGAAGGCGAGCTGATCCTGCAGCTCGACGACGGCGAGCACCTGCTGCGCGCGGGCATGTGCGTCGGCTTCAAGGCTGGGGAACGCAATGCGCACCTGTTGCGCAATCGCAGCGACGCGATTGCGCGCTATCTCATCATCGGCGGCCGGATTCGCGGCGACGTGGCCTTCTATCCGGACGACGACCTCGCGTGGCTGGAAACGCCGGATGGCGCGATCGCAATCCACAAGGATGGTCGGCCCTACTGAGGCACAGCCGGCCGCTGGCGGCGCAGCGCGCTAGACTCGCGGGCGGCATCCGGCCTCGCCGCAATCCGGAGACCGCTTCCCCCGAATCCATCGAAGCACGCATGCGTACCCGCAAAGCCATCCGCGCTGTCGCCCTCTTCGAAGCCTTCAAGGGCAGCGTCGCCCTGCTCGTGGGCTCCGGCCTATTGCTCTTCATCCATCGCGACCTGCATGAGATGGCGATGCGCCTGGTGGAGCACGCCCACCTCAATCCCGCGGCGCGTTACCCCGGCATCTTCATCGCCGCCGCCACGCACTTCGAGAACCTGCCGCTGGTGCTCCTCGCCCTGGGTGCGGCGACCTACGCCGGGATGCGGCTCGTCGAAGCCTACGGCCTCTGGTACGAAAAGGCCTGGGCCGAAGTGCTCGCCGCCGTGAGCGGCGCGCTCTATGTGCCGCTCGAAGTGCTGGAGCTCGTGAAACGCCCTAGGCTGCTCGGCCTCACGCTGCTGATCCTCAACCTGCTGGTGGTGATCCTGATGTTGTGGGTGCTGCGGGCGAGGCGAAAGGCCGCGCTTGCAGGACAAAGGGAGAGCCCGCGATGAACACACCTGCCGATCCGTTCGAGGTCCTGCAGAGCCTCGGTGCCGGGGAGTTCGCGCATCTCAACGGGTCCTTGGCGGCACACCTGCGCAGCACGGAGTCCTTGCTCAAAAGCTGGGGCGCGCGTGACGCCCTGTGCAGGGCGGGGCTGTTCCATGCCGTTTATGGCACGAGTGCCTTCGAGGCCTCGCTCGCGCCGGTCGCGGATCGTGCAACGATTGCCGGACTCCTGGGCAAAGAGGCCGAGCAATTGGCTTATCTCTACGGCGCGTGCAACCGCGGCGCTTTCTATCCGCGGATCGGCGGGCCCCTGCAGCGGCGTTTCGTCGACCGTTTCGTGCAGCAGGAGTACGAGATCCCGATTGCCGACCTGGCCGATCTTTGCGAGCTGACGCTTGCCAACGAGCTGGAGATCGCCAGTCAGAGCGAAGCCTTCCGCGCCCAGCACGGCGCGGCGCTCCTGGCCTTGTTCGAGCGTATGCGCGGCTTGGTCAGTGAGGTGGGCTTTGCCGCCGCCTGCGAGTTGCTGAAGGCCTGATCGCCTCCGTCCGGAAAAAAACCGCACACCCTTCGCACGCGCAAGTGTCGATTTCGGCCTTGCCCGTTCGACCAGGTGCACACGGTTCATCAACGGAGGTCGTTCATGAAAATCTACTGGATCGAGGCGCAGGCGCCGCGGCGTGTGCTGGCGCTGGCGAAGCATCTGGGCATCAAGGCGGAGTTCATCGAGCTGGATCTGAGGGCGGGCGAGCTGCGCACGCTGGACTACGCCTGGCTCAACCCGAACATGAAGGCGCCGACGCTGATCGATGCCGACGTGGTCCTGTGGGAGTCCTCCGCGATCATGGCCTACCTCTGCACCAAGGTCGGCTCGGACATGTGGCCCACGCATGCGCCGATGCAGCTCGTCGAAGTGCTGCGCTGGCTGTCCTGGAATGACAACCATTGGGGCCCGGCGGTCGCGCCCTTCTACTTCGAGCATGTGGTGAAGGCGACCTTCGATTTCGGGCCGCCGAATACCGCTCGCCTGATCGAACAGGTGCCGGACTTCGTGCGCTACGCGAAGGTGCTCGACGGCCACCTCACGGACCGCGCGTATGTGGCCTGCGGGCGCCTGACGATCGCGGATTTCCAGCTCGCGTCGATGGCGAGCTACTGGCGCGAATCGGCCATGCCGATGGACGCCTTCCCCAACATCGTGCGCTGGCTCGACGGCCTCCAGCAGATTCCCGCCTGGGCCGATCCCTGGCCCCGTTCCCACACCGTTCTGGAGCACGCGGCCTGAGGCCGCGTCGTCATCACGGTCCACGGTCCGTCTGTGGCGGGCCGTCCTTGCAAGGAGCCAAACATGAAACACGGACACTGCCTGTGCGGCGCGGTGCACTACAGCGTGAGGGGCGCTTTCGAATACGCGGGCTACTGCCACTGCCCGCGCTGCCGACTCGCGACCGGCGCGGCCTTCAGCGTATTCGCGGCGACGCCGGTGGCGCATCTGCACATCGACCAGGGGGCAGACCGGATTACCGTCTACCCGCGCAACCCGGACAACTTCAGTCACTTCTGCGCCTGCTGCGGCACGCTGCTCTACGCGGTGGTGCGGCAGGGCGCCTACGCCCATGTGCAGCTGGGCACGCTCACGGAAGACCCCGGCATCACGCCGCAATACCATCTCTTCGTCTCGCTCAAGGCGCCCTGGCATGAAATCGGCGGCGAGCTGCCGCAATTCGCGGGCTACCCGCAATGAAACTCCGGCTGGGCGGCTCGGGCCGGCAAACGGCGCTTTGCGTGCGCGCTGGCTAAACTGGGTAGGCGCCTTGTGGCGCGAGCTTCGAGGTGCCGCCATGCCCGACCAGGCTTCCACGCCGCCCAGCAGCATCGACGACTACATCGCAGCGTTTCCGTCGGAGATCCAGGCGATCCTCGGCGAGATCCGCGCGCGCATCCACGCGGCCGTGCCGGAGGCCGAAGAGGCGATCAGCTACCGCATGCCGGCCTTTCGCATGGGCGCGGTGCTGGTGTATTTCGCGGCATTCAAGCATCACATCGGGCTCTATCCGCCGGTGCAGGGCGATGCGGCACTGAAGGCCGCGGTGCTGCCCTATGCGGGCGAGAAGGGCAACCTGAGTTTCCCGCTGGACCAGCCGATTCCCTACGCGCTCATCGAACGGATTGCCCGCCTGCGTCGCGATCAGGTGCTCGCGGCTGCGTCTCGCAGGCGGACGAAAACGGTGAACGCCAAAGGCGCGACGTCGAAGCGCAGGACTGCGGAGTCCGGAACCGGGAAACGCAAGACACCGGTTTCCCGATCGGCGTCGAGCAGGGCGGGTGGCGAGTGACGACAGGCCGCAAGGCCTCGCGCTCCGAACTCGCGCGGGATCGCGTTTTCCGTCCGCGGTAAGGAAGCGACATGCTGGAGAAGCCCGCCACGCAGCGCGTGATGGTGCAGGGCGCCTGGGTCGAATACGCGCTCGCCGGAGAAGGGCCGCGGACCCTCGTGCTGATCAATGGCGCGGGTGGACCGGTAGAGGGCTGGATGCGCGTGTTCGCGCCCTTGAGCCGCGAGGCACGGGTGTTCGCCTACAACCGATCGGGCATCGGCCGCAGCGATAAGCCTGCCGCGCCGCAGACGGTAGCGCGCATGCTCGCTGCTTTGCGCAGCCTCCTGGGCCAACTCGGCCTGCGGCCGCCCTATGTGCTGGTGGGGCACTCCTTCGGCGGGCTGATCGCCAACCTCTTTGCGCGTTGCCACCCTGACGAGGTGGCCGCGGTGGTGATGCTGGAGGCGACCGCACCGGACGACGTGGGCGCGCTCGCGGCGCACTTGGGCGCGGTGCAGCGCCTCGTGATGCAGCTGCTCGAACGCGTGCTCCCGCCCGATCCGATGGCGGAGACCGCACATGCCGAAGCGTCGGTGGAGGAGCTCGCACTGGCGCCGGCCTTTCCCCCGGTCCCTCTCTTCGTGATCACCGGTGGCAAGCCCGCGATGTCGTGGGTCACGCCGACCGCGGCGCGCGCATTGCGGGCGGCGCATCAGCGGGGACTGGCGAACCTGTCGCCCTGCGGCCGGCAGATCATCGCGGCGCGCAGCGGGCACTTTCCTCAACTGATCGAGCCGCAGCTCGTCATCGGAGTCATCCGTGAAGCTCTGGCCAAGATTCCGTACTGACAAAGCCTGTCAGGAGGAGGCTGTCAGGATGCGATCCGACATGCAGTGAGCGTGCGGTGTCGAAGGACTTTGTGGTGCCGAACGCAGTCCGACGCTCGGACTATTTCGCGGAAGCGGGCTTTGTCCTCGCCGCCTCGCGAACGAGGCGTACTCTCGGTTCGCGGGCCGGCAGAGCGCCCGCAAACCCGACAAGGAGAGCGAGATGCGTCAGATCAGCAAGGCAGTTCGCGATACCCGGATGCAGCAGCGTCGTCATGCATTGCTTGGCGTGGTCGTGATCGCCGCGACCAGTCTGGCCGGCTGCGCGAGTGAGCCGGCGCCCAAGCAGGGCACCGGCGCGGAATGGGAGCGCACCCAGTGCGCCAAGTTTGATGACGAAGGTGAGCGCGCCCGCTGTATCGAACGCACCGGCATCGGCTACGACGAATACGTGCGCCAGCAGAAGGAAGCCGCCAAGGCCGGGAAATAAGCGACGGCGAAAGGGCTGCAAAGCAATGGCGGGCGTAGTAGGTATCCGCTGTCATTGGTCGACGAGAGCAAGACGCATGAACATCGGCATGGGCTTCGAACACGTTTGTCCGGATGGACCCAATCGCATTCGCGGGGCGGTCGTCCTCGCCGTCCTGGCCGCAGCGGGCCTCTCTGCCTGCACGCCCGCCTCCCGCTACGAGACGGGCAGGAACTGGCAGACCGAGCAGTGCAAGGGCTTCGCCGACGGCGACCGGCGCGAACGCTGCATGGAAGACGCCCGCAAGGGCGACTTCCAGAGCTACGAACGGGAGCGCTCGGCAGCAAGCCGCTGAGCGCTCCTTGCGAGACCGGCCCGAGGGGCACTGTCGTGATGCCCAAGGGCGTTTCATCGAGCCGGCTTTGGCCCGCGCGGGTGGCGGGAACTTCAAGTCAGCGGGGCGTCGCCCATGACGCCACAGGATCAGGAGGTTTGCCATGCAGGACTCTCAATGCTGGATAGGCGTGGTGTCGCGCGAGCATGTGCAGCGTGGCGTGGCGGGCGGCTTCATCCAGCTGAACCACGGCAAGCGTGCGCCGCTGCAGAAGCTGAAGGCCGGTGATCGCGTGGCCATGTACTCACCGCGCGAGGCCTACCCCGACGGCGCGCCGCTACAGGCCTTCACCGCGATCGGGGAAATCGCAAGCGGCGAGGTGTACCAGGTCGAGATGGCGCCGGACTTCAAGCCTTACCGGGTCGACGTGCGCTTTCTTTCCTGCGAGGAAGCGTCGATCCGGCCGCTGATCGAAGGCCTGGGCTTCATCCGCGACAAGACGCACTGGGGCGCGGCTTTCCGCTTCGGCTATGTGCGGGTGCCGTCGGAGGACTTCGACCGCATTGCCGCTGCGATGCATGCCCGCTTCGACTAGCGGATGCCTGGCGAGGCCAGTACGGGGGCATCCTTCTTCGCGCGATTCGGGAGGCGGGGCGCGCCACGCTGAGTCCCGTTTGGAGGATGCCGGGCGGAGCGCAGGTTGGCGCCTGATCCCGGGCGAGGCGGGTGGGCTCGTTTGTGGTGCTGCAGCGCACCCGCGGCAATGAGGCCGCTACTTCTCCGTAGCGCCGGGCCCGCCCTCCGTGTCTGCCACGCCCCATTCGTGCCAGTCGTCGCCGAACAGCTCCATGGGGTGCTGGGTGCGGTCGGAGCCGTTGCCGCACATCAGCGCGTCGGTGGCGCAGTACTTGTCGCAGCCCCAGCAGATACGTTCGGGGTGCGCGGGTCGAAGCGGGAATTTCTTGCGCATCGTCGGGCAGTCCAGGCCTGCTCCACGTGTGGTCGGTCCGCGATCCTCGCCGCGGCGTTCGTGCGGGAACCTGTCCCAGGTCAAGGCAAACGGGTCGGGCACCCAGGCTGGGCTCGTCGGCCGAGGGGCTGAATCCTCGGGCCTGGGTGCGGGCAAGCGTGGAATTTGCGTCTGGAGTTGCAACTATGCGCGCGGCATCATCGCGGTTTTCAGCCGGAGACCAGGTCGATGATCCAACTATCCGCCATGCTGCGTCGTGCGGCCTTTGCCGCGGCCGCTACCGCCGCGGCCATGCACATCCAGACGGCGTCGGCCGAAACCGGAGAGGACCATCCAGAGGTGGCGCGTTTTCCGGGAGCCGTGATCAAGAACTACGACTTTCGCGAATACGAGGAAGCGCAGCTCATCCTCAGCACGCCCAAGGACGGCAAGGAGGGCGTCGTCGCCGACAAGCTGCTGCCGGTCGAGGGCCGCGTGACCTACATTCACTACGAGGCGCCCAAGACCACCTCGGCATTGCAGGTCTTCCGCAACTACCAGTCCTCGCTGCGCCGCTCCGGCTTCAAGGAACTCTTCGTCTGCGAGCGCCCCTGCGGCGGGCGCAACCTGTCGAGCTACGGCAAGCTGATGAAGTCGCGCGACCTCTACCTGAACGGTTCCAAGGACGCGCAGTACATCGCTGCCCAGCGTGGCAATACCTATGTCTCCATGTGGGTGGACGAGATGGGCGAGCCCAATGTCTTCCTCTTCGTGGTCGAGAAGCAGGCGCTCAACGACAACCAGATGGGCGTGACTGGCGCGAGTCCGATTGCCAAGGCACTCAACGATTCCGGCAAGGTGGATGTCTATGGCTTCCGCTTCGACACCGGCAAGGCCGTGCTGCGCAGCGAATCCAAGCCCACGCTGAGCGAACTCGCCACGGTGCTGCAGGACAACCCGGCGCTGAAGATCGAGATCGTGGGGCATACCGACAACGTGGGCGGTGAGGCGAGCAACCAGACCCTTTCCGAGGCGCGCGCCCAGGCCGTCGCTAACGCGCTCAGTGACCAGCACGGCATCGATGCGGCGCGTCTCGCCGTGTCTGGCCAGGGTGCCAGCCAGCCGCTGGCGGAGAACACCAGCGAGGCCGGCCGCGCCAAGAACCGCCGGGTCGAGATCGTTGCGCTGAGCGCTCCGCAGCCCGCCGCCAACAACACTCGCGCCAACCCGCCGCCGACGACTGCCACGACACCGGCGCAGACGCCTGCCAGCAAGAATGAGAGCTCTCGCTCTGCCGTCGACGACGCCAACGCGATCATCGACGCGGCCAACAAGCTCCGGGGCTTGTTCGGACACTGATATCGGAGGCGGCGCCCCGTCTGCCGCGCTTGCGTGTGGCAGGCGGGAGAGAAACACGCGGTCGCCTCGCAGGAGCCGCCTGCGCGGCGGGGGCGATGCGGGGCCGCGTCCGGCCCGCAAAACGACCGGCGGCAGCGTCAGGCCGCGACCGGATAGCGGCTGGAGATCGCAATGCGGTTCCAGGCGTTGATGACCACGCCCAGCCATTCGATCGCCGCGATTTCCGCTTCGTCCAACACTTCGGCCGCGTCGGCATACACCGTGTCCGGGACCTGCCCCTGCGCGACCAGGGTGACGGCCTCGATCAGCCCAAGCGCGGCACGCTCCTTCGCATCGAAGTAACTCGTCTCCCGCCAGGCTGGCAGCACAGCGATGCGATCAGCCGATTCGCCGCTCTTGAGCGCATCGCGGGTGTGCATGCGGACGCAGAAGGCGCACTGGTTGATTTGTGAAGCGCGCAGACGCAGCAGATGCGTGAAGCCTTCTGCGAGGCCGGCCTGCGCGGCGAGCTGCGAGGCTTCACCGTCCAGCGCCACCACGCCTTTGTAGAGGGCGGGCGCAGCCTTGCCCAGATTGACGCGTGGGGTTTCCATTCGAGGTCTCCTGAAATGTTGGCTTGGTCAGCAAGCTCCGACTCCCGCGGGCGCGATGTCGTTCGCGCTCGCGGGAGTCGCGATGCCCTGAGGCTCAGAGCTGGCTCATGCCGCCATCGACCACGATCTCGGCGCCGACGATGAAGGCCGACTCCGGCGCCGACAGGTGCAGCACGGTGGAGGCGAGTTCTTCGACGGTGCCGAAGCGACCCAGCGGCACTTGGCTGCGGATCTGCGCGGCGGTCTCGTCGAGCGCGGCCGCAGCGATGCCCAGCTTGCCGTAGAGCGGCGTGGCGATCGGGCCGGGGCTGACCACGTTGACCCGCGCGCCTTGCGGCAGCAGCTCGGCCGACAGCGTCTTCGCCAGCGAGATCAACGCAGCCTTGCTCGCGGCATACACCGACGAGTTGGGCATGCCGATATGCGCGTTGATCGAGCCGTTGATCACGATGGCCGAACCCTGGTTGAGCAGCGGCGCCAGCGCCTGGATCTGGAAGTAGGGCCCCTTCACATTGGTGTCGAAGGTCAGGTCCCAGAGCGCTTCATCCACCGTGGCCAGCGGTGCGAAGCGGGCCGTGCCGGCATTGATGAAGATTGCGTCCAGGCGCAGGCCGCGCTGCGCGATCTCGGTGGCGAGGGTGCGGGCGTCGGCGATGTTGGCGGCGTCGTTGCGCAGGGTGATCGTGCGGGGGCCGATCTGTTCCGCGGCGCGGCCGAGGGCGGCTTCGTCGCGGCCGGTGATGATGACGGTGGCGCCTTCCTGGGCGTAGGCGATGGCAGCGCCCAGGCCGATGCCGCTGTTGCCGCCGGTGACGAGGACAGTCTTGTTTTCGAAGCGTTGCATGATGGATCTCCTTGGGTTCGGGTTGCGCCTCAGTGGCGTGTTCGGTTCGGCGCGCTCCGGGTGGTGCTGATCTCGTTCGAGTGTTGCGCGCTTCCTTGGAGTGAATACTGGCGGAGCGAGGGCGGGTTTCCGTACCATGGGGTCGATGAACTTGTGCGAAGGAATCGAACATGTTGTCCGAGGATGAATTGGCGTTGCTGGAAGCCATTCGCGAGAGCGGCAGCCTGTCCCGTGCCGCGGCCCGCCTGGGCAAGGCGCCCTCCACGATTTCGCATGCGGCGCGCCAGCTCGAAGCGCGTTTCGATGCGCTCCTGTTCGACCGCCGCCGCTACCGGCTGCAACTGACGCCGGCCGGCCAGCTACTGGCGCAGGAAGCCGCGCGCATGAGCCTGGACGTCGCGCGGCTCACGCGCCGCGTCAAGCAGATCGCGGGCGGCTGGGAGGAGCGGCTGTGGCTGGTGACGGACGAGATACTGGAGTTCCCGACCTTGCTGCCCGTGATCCGCGACTTCGATGCCCTGCAGTCCGGCGTCTCGCTGCGGGTGACGCATGAAGTGCTGGGCGGCACTTGGGAAGCCCTGCGCGATGGCCGCGCGGACGTCGTGATCGGTGCCACCAACGAACCGCCTGCGATTCCCAAGCTGCGCTGGTTCGAGCTGGGCGTCATGGACTGGGTCTTCGCCGTCTCACCTCGACATCCGTTGGCCGCCGCACCCGAGCCCCTGGAACGCGAAGCGGTGCTCGCGCATCGCAGTGTGGTCGTCGCCGACACCGCACGTCAGGCGGACGCACGCGGCTACGGCACGCTGGGCGGACAGACCAAGCTCGCGGTGCCGAGCATGAGCGCGAAGATCCTGGCCCAGCGCGAGGGGCTGGGCGTGGGCTGGCTGCCGCGCCGCCGCGTGGCGAGCCTCCTTGCGCGCGGCGACCTGGTGGAAAAGGCCATGGCCGACCCGCGCGAGCCGAATACCTTGTTCGTGGCATGGCGCGGCGACCATGAAGGCCGCGCGCTCAAGTGGTGGCTGGAGCGATTGCGCGAACCGCGCCTGGCCGCACGCCTGGTGGAGGGCGTCGACACCTTGGGGTGAGCCGGGGCCATCCCCTGGAGAGAAGCTTGCTCCTCGGAGCGCAGCGGCCGCGCCTGCAGCCGCAGCTCAGCCGGGACGACGCAGGACGTAAAGGCCCACGTCGACCCTGCCGCTAAGGAAACCCGCTTCGCAGTAGCTGAGGTAGTAATCCCACAGGCGACCGAAGGCATCGTCGAATCCCAAGGCGCGGATCTCCGGCCAGGCGGCATGGAAGCGTCGCCGCCATTCGACGAGGGTTGCGGCGTAGCTCTTGCCAAAGGTTTCGGCCACCTCGAACGCGAGTCCCGCACGCTTCGCCTCGCGCGCCAGTGCGCCCGGCGAGGGCAGCATGCCGCCCGGGAAAATGAAGCGCTGGATGAAGTCGACGTTCTCGCGGTAGTGGTCGAAGTACGCGTCGCCAATCGTGATGGACTGGATTACGGCATGGCCGCCCGGGCGGAGCCGGTCGCGTAGGGTCGCGAAGTACGTCGGCCAGTGCCGCTCGCCCACGGCCTCGACCATCTCGACAGACACGATGCGATCGAAGCTTCCCTGAACATGTCGATAGTCTTGCAGGCGCAGGTCCAGCCGTTCCGCCAGACCTTCCCGCGCGGCCCGGGCTTGCGCATGGGCAAGCTGCTCGGTGGAGAGCGTGATGCCGGCGACGCTCGCCGGGCTGCGCGATGCGATGCAGCAAGCAAGGGCGCCCCAGCCGCAGCCGACCTCCAGTACCTGGCACGGTGTGTCGGGCAGTTGGAGCAGGTCGAGGACCGCCGCCAGCTTGTTCGCCTGCGCGGCTTCCAGCGAGTCCGTCTCCTGCCGGAAGATCCCGCTCGAGTAGATCAGGTCCTCGTCCAGCCACTGCTCGTAGAAGGCATTGCCCAGGTCGTAGTGGAATGCGATGTTGCGCCGGCTGCCCCGCTCGTCGTTGTCCCTGCGTCGATGTCCCAGGCGCAGCAGCAGGTTCAGCGGCCAGCGCACCGAAAGCGTTTCCGCCCACGCGGATTCATTGAGGATGCCCAGGGAGAGCAGGGCGGTGAGGTCCGGACTCGACCAGTCGCCGTCACGGTACGACTCGGCGAAACCGATGTCTCCACGCAGGACCATGCGGATCAGCGGCCGCCAGCGATGCAGGATCAGGGTGGCTTCGGGCCCGCCCTCGGCGCCCTGCGCGGTCAGGCTCTGGCCGTTGGGCAGGCGAACATGCAGGCAACCGCGGCTGAGTGAACTCAACAAGTGTTCAAGGAGAAGGTGCATAGGCCGGGACGTCCGGCCTTCGGCTCGCGGGAGCTTGCCCATTCCTGCGTCGATTGGGCTGGTGCTGGTACGAATACCCGATGTCATGTTGTGCGGCTCCCGGACTTGAGGACAGACAGGGGGGGCGGCGCGGCGGCCGGCTTGGTAATGACCTTCAAGCCCTTGAGCCAGAGACGCAGGGCCTCCCAGTGGATGCCCAGGGTCACCTTGAGCGTCAGCAGGGGATAGGCGAGGAAGAGGCGGAGCAACTGCAGGTCGTCGAGCGCTCGCCGCTCGGCGCGAAGATGGGTCGCGAGAAGGCGACCTTCGGCATCGAAGACGTCCACGGCGAGACCCAGGCCCGGCCGATGTTCGGCCGGAGGCTGCACGCGGAAGCGGTATTCCATGTTGGGGCCGATGAAGGGCGACACGTGCATCGCTTTTGCGCAATGCTGCTGCAGTTGCGTCAGGTGACGTTGTGCTTCGTCGACCTCGATGAGGTAGCTGTGGCGCTCGCCGAAGGTGTTGTTCACTTCGTACAGGATGGCGCGCAGCCCGCCGGCTGCGTCGTGGCAGAAATAGACGCTCAGCGGGTTGAAGACGTAGCCGAGGATTCGCGGCATGGTGAGTAGCACGATCTGACCATCGGCCGCCATGTCCGCCTTGCGCAGTTCGCGTCGGACCCATTCGCGCAGGCCGTTTGCAGCACCCTCGCCATGGTCTTTCTCGTAGAAGCTGAAGAGGTTGAACCGGTTCAGGGAGAAGTAGCGGAGACCGGTGTCGAGCTGCGGCAATTCGTCGAGATCGAGCAACAGCGAATACGTCCGGTAGCGCAGCAGATGGCGGCGCGGCCGGATGCGCAGATGCATGACCGAGCCCGCATAGAGCGCAGAGCCGGCGGCCTTCATGCGGGCACACCTGCTTGGCGCGCGAGGTGGATGCGCCCGGACTCGTCGGCAACCGCCCAGGGGCGCCGCACGCCACCTATGGCTTCCGCAACCGCCAGTCCGGCCTGCAGGCCGTCTTCATGGAAGCCCGAGCCGAAGTACGCGCCGCAGAACCACGTGCGGCGCCGGCCCTGCAGATTCCATAGCTGCGTCTGCGCGTCGAGCGCCGCTTGGTCAAAAAGCGGATGGGCGTAGCTGAACTCGCGGATCACGCGGCCGGGCTGCGGTTCGTGCGGTGGATTGAGCGTCACGAAAAGCGGGTCGTCCGCGGGCAACTCCTGCAGGGCGTTCATCCAGTAGCTGACGCAGGGCGGCGTGGTGCCGTCGCGCTCGCCCAGGTAGTTCCAGCTCGACCAGACGCGCTGGCGCCGCGGCATCAGGCCGGGGTCGCGATGCAGCAGCACGCGGTTCTGCGTGTAGCGGAACGCGCCCAGCAGTTGACGCTCGCTGGGCGACGGGCTGTCGAGCAATTGCAGGGCCTCGTCAGCGTGCGCCGCGATCACGACCTGGTCGAAGCGCTCAGGCAGTACGCCCGCGTCCGTATGCAGGCGCACGCCCCAGTCGTCCCTCTCGACGCGGGTCACGCGACTATCAAGGCGCACGGCCGAGCCCAGTGCCCGGGCGATGCGGCGGACGTATTCGCGACTGCCGCCGATGACGGTGCGCCAGGGCGGCCGGCCGGTGAGCTTGAGCAGGTTGTGGTTGGCGCAGAAGCGCACGAAGGCGTCGAAGGGGTAGCGGCCGATCTCTGCCGCCGGGGTCGACCAGATGGCGGCAGCCATCGGATACAGGTGGTCCTGGCGGAACGCGCTGCTGTATCCGCGGTCGCCCAGGTATTCATCGAGCGTCATCCGGCCAAGACGCGCAGCGTCGGCCGGCGCGTGGCGGTAGAAGCGCACCAGGTCCTGCAGCATCCGCCAGAAACGCGGATCGACGAGCCGCCGGCGCTGCGCGAACAGGCCTCCGAGGTCGGTCCCCGAGTATTCGAGCGCGCCGTGGTCCAGGCTCACCGCGAAGCTCATCTGGGTTTCGCGCGTCGGCACATCGAGATGCGCCAGCAGCGCGGTGAGATTCGGGTAGGTCGCCTCGTTGTAGACGATGAAGCCGGTGTCCACCGGCACTGAGCAGCCGTCCGCCCGATTCACGTCGACCGTGTGACTGTGGCCGCCGGCACGCGTCTGCGCTTCAAGGAGGGTTACGCGGTGGCGTTGCGACAGCAGCCAGGCGGCGCCGAGGCCGGAGACGCCGCTACCCACGACGGCGATGTGCTGCGCGGTTTCGCTACCGGACTCGTGCCCGGTCATTGGCATGCGCGCGTTCATTCGATCTCCCCGGCTGCATTCTGGCGTTTGCCGTTTGTACGTTGCGGACCGCGAAGTGGATCACTGGCACTTCAGGTGATCCACCGTGGCGGGGCTTACGTACAATCGGCATGAAGTCCGTTTTCCCCGAATCCGCGCCACATCAGGCGCCTTCGCCCGCGCCCGTCGGGACAAGGCAGAGCCATCTGAGCATGGTGAATCCGACTCGCCGACGCATTGACGCCCCCTCGCCGGAGCATCTGGCCGACCTGATCGAGGCCGTGGCCACGGCCGCGGATCACTCGGCCTTCGCGGCGCTTTTCCGGCACTTCGCTCCGCGCATCAAGGCCTTCCTCGTCTGGCGTGGCATGGCGGGCGGTCTCGCGGAAGAGGTGGCCCAGGAAGCGATGGTCAATGTCTGGCGCAAGGCGGCGGGTTTCGACCGCGCCCGGGCCGCCGCTTCGACCTGGGTCTTCACCATCGCACGCAATCTGCAGATCGACGTGCAGCGCCGCAGCGGGGTGGTCGAGGCCTTCGACCTTGGCGAGGACGCGCTCGTGGAGATTGCCGACGCGGCGCCGGCCCCGTGGGAACAGATCTCGGGATCCGAAGTCGAGACAGGTGTGCGCGATGCGCTTGAAGAACTGCCGCCAGAGCAGGCGGAGATCCTTCGCTTGTCGTTCTACGAAGGGCTGCCGCATGCCTCGATCGCCGAGTCGCTCTCGATTCCGCTCGGTACCGTCAAATCGCGCATCCGGCTCGCGGTCGGACATCTGCGCCGGCGGCTGGAGTATCTGAAATGACCCGCCATCATCCTGACGACGCGCTACTGCTGGGCTTGGCCGCTGGCACCCTGGACCGCGCCAGCGCCCTCGTGGTCGCCGCGCATGTGGAGCTTTGCGCGTCCTGTTCGGAGACCCTGGCGATGCTCGAGGCAGCGGGCGGGGCCTTGCTCGACCGGATGGAGCCGGCCGAGATGGCAGCCGATTCCTTCTCCCGCACGCTTGCGCTGATCCATGGAGGGCCTGCCGCGTCGGCGAAGCCGGCCGCCGCGTCGCGCGCACGGCCTCCGCTGCCGCCCGGAATGAAGTGGCCGAAGAGCCTGGACGCATGCGAGATCTCGCCCTGGAAGACCATCGGCCCCGGCATGCGCTGGAGCCGGATCCGCGTGCCGGGTGAGCCGGAAGCGAACGCCTTCCTCTTGCGCATGGGCGCCGGCAAGGAGCTCGCTGCGCACAGCCACGGCGGGCGCGAGCTGACACAGATTCTCTACGGGGCTTTCTCGGACGGGCGCGCCGTGTGGAGCGCCGGCGACCTGGACGAGACCGACGAGTCCGTGCATCACAAGCCGGTGGTCATGCCCGAAAGCGAATGCATCTGCCTGGTCGCCGTGCAGGGACGCATCCGCTTCGAAAGCTTCATCGCCCGGGCGCTGGGCGCGTGGATGCGGATCTAGGCAGGCCGGGCGGAACGTTTCGGCGCGTATTTCGACGCACCAGATCAGACCTTCGGGCGCTCTTGATCGGCTCCTTTTCTTGAGGGCTGGCGATGCGCTTGAGTGGGGCAGGCGCTGCCGTGTGGAATCGGGACGCTGTCCCCGCGGCTCAGCCCTGCGCCCGGATTGACTCTGCAATCATGCGACGCAGACCCATCAAAGACGGATCGCCGTCCGAGCGCCGGTGCCAGTTCAGGGATACGCGGATCGTGGGCAGCGTCAGCGGATGCTTGATGATGCGCAAGGGCAGGATGCCGGCGAAGTATTCGGCATGCCGTCGCGATACGGTGGCGATGCAGTCGCTCTCCGCCACCACCGGAAAGATGGCGCCATAGTACGGAACACTCAGCACGACGTTACGCGTGCGGCGATGCTGCGCGAGTGCTTCGTCCACCTCGTGTCCCCGACTCGCCACAACTTGCCCCTGCACTTGCGGCAAGTGCGCGAAGGTCTCGATGGTCAAGGGCTTGCGCGCGGCCGGATGCCCCTTTCGCAGGATGCAGACGTACTCGTCATCGAAGAGGGACTCGCTACGCCAGCTGGGGGGACGTTTGCCGGGAACCCCGAGATGCAGGTCGACATCGCCGTTGGCGAGTCCGTCCGTCGCCAGCATCTGGTCCACCGTGACGACCTGCAGTGAGGCTAGCGGTGCATCGCGGCGCAAGCGCGCCATGAGCGGCGGCAGGATGATCGGCCCGTAGTGCTCGGCGCAAGACATGCGCCAGACGCGTGTGGTGGTCGCCAGATCGAAGTCCGGACTCTGCGCAAGCGCTTCGAGCATTGCCAGTGCAGCCTTCAGTTGCGGTGCGAGGCTGAGCGCACGGGGCGTTGGGAGCAGTCCGCCACGGGTGCGCGTGACGAGCGGGTCGTCGAATGCATCGCGCAACCGGGCAAGCGCGTTTGACACCGCCGATTGGGTCACATGCAACCGTGCCGCCGCGCGGGTTGCGTTGCGCTCCGTGAGCACGGTGTCGAGGACCCGCAGGAGGTTCAGGTCGAGATTCTGGAAATTCATGGCGGTGATGATCAACGTTACGAGACATGATTGGACCGAATAGTACGGCGCTCCTACGATGGACTTCCAGAAGGAGGTTCGATCATGTCCATTCTCGTAACGGGTGCTACCGGGCGCATTGGCGCCAGCGTGTTGAAAGAATTGCTGGATGCCGGAGTTGCCGCGCGCGCCTTGTCGCGCGACCCGGCCCGCCTGGCCTTGCCCGGAGGCATCGAGATCGCCACGGGCGATCTACGCGAGCCGGCCTCGGTGGCCGCGGCCCTGCAAGGCATTCGCGCGGTATTTCTCTATGCCCAGGGAGACCGCCCTGATGAATTGATGACGGTGATGCGCGGAGCCGGCGTCGAAAAGGTGGTCGTACTTTCCACTATCGATATGACGAACCCCCACCCCTACGCGCAACACAATCGTCGGCGCCATGGCGCAGTGGAAGAAGCGGTTGCCGCCGCGGGATTCCGCTACACCTTTCTGCGTCCAGGTGCGTTTGCCAGCAATGCGCAGCGCTTCTGGGGCGCGGCTCTCGCGGCGGGCGACACGGTGCCGATACCGTTTCCGGAAGCCGCACAGGCACCGATCTCCGAGCACGACATCGCTGCTGTCGCGCGAGAGGCGCTCATCTCTTCGCGGCTGGACGAACAGGCGCTCGTGCTGACCGGACCTGAGTCCCTGACGCAGCGGCGTCAGCTGGAAATTGTTGCGTCTGCCACCGGGCGCTCGCTGAAGGTATATCCCGAACCGGTCGAAGATGCACGAACGCGACTGGCGAAGATAGTTCCGTTCCCATACGTCGAGTTGCTGCTGGCGCAGTGGGCTGACGAAGTCGGCGTACCGGCCACCGTGACCAACACGGTCGAACAGGTGACCGGCCGCGCCGCGACGACATTCTCCGAATGGGCGCGCAGACATGCCACCGCACTGGGAGCGAAATCATGACTGAAACCTGGGGCGACTATTTCGTTGCGCAGGCCGGCGCGGCAGCGGCGCTGGCTGGCCTGCTGTTCGTGGCCGTGTCGATCAATCTGGAGCGCGTGCTCGCATTCCCAAACCTGCCCGGACGTGCAGCCGAAACACTGATCCTGCTGCTCGGTCTTTTGGTCGCGGCGATGCTGGCACTCGTGCCCGGACAAGCCGCCACCACGCTCGGCTACGAAATCACCACGGTGGGGATGATCGCGACGGCATTGATCTCCGGCATCCAGTTGCGGGCGCCCCGCAGTGAGTACGAGAACATGCCAGTGCGCGTGCTCGTCAGCCAGATGCCGGCGGCAGTATGGGTGACGGCCGGCATCTGCCTGATCTCGTCTTCAGGTTACGGCATGCAGGTCAACGTGATCGCCACGGTGCTGGGGTTTTGCAGCGTCGCACACAGCAGCTGGATACTCCTGATAGAGATCCAGAGATAGGCATCCTGTTGGCGCGTCGCGGCCGACTGCCGATCCCGACCACCCAGGAGCGTTGTCCGAGCCGCACAGGGTCACAGTTCGCTTGGCCAGGTAGAAGGCCCGGAATCGACGTTTGGATATCACGAGCGCATGCACTCCGCGGCGCCGACGTCTCAGGCGCGCTGTTGGTCCTGCGTGAGAAGGAGGACCCAGCGTGCTGACACGGACGCCAAGGCTGTGAGGCAGCTGCCCCAGATCAGGTCGATGCCGGTAAGGAACCAGGGCCAGTGGTCCAGGGTGGCCTGGTTCGTCAGGTCGTAGGTGCCATAGGCAACGAGACCGAAGAACCAGCCGCGTCTCAGCGCAGCTCTGAGCCGCTCGAAGGCGAGCGCCGGCCGCACTGCAAAAGCGACCACACCGCCGAGGTAGAGGCCGTAGAAGAGGACGATTGCGAGCGGCTCGGGTTTAGCTGCCAGCAGATGTCCGAGCGCCGGCTGATAGAGACGGCCGGCCATGGTCGTCAGCCAGAGCGCGTCGAGCGGCAGGAAGACCAGGGCGACGAGCGCATAGGCCAGGGCGAAGCGGCGCAATGTGGTGAGGGACTCGGGCGAGGTCATGGCAGTCGATAGCTCAGTTGGCGGTTTCCGCGTACCTGGGCATCGAGCGCGAACCAGCGGTCGGTCGCGTCAGTCCAGACGTCGATCGGTCCCGACTCGGCCTGTATGCGCCATGCCGTGACCGTCGCATTGCGTCCGCCCTGCACGAACACCGCCTGCCGTGGCCCGCTGACCGAGACCTGTTCGAGCCGACCGCTCTGGGGATTGAGCAGGCGACGCTGGTGGCGGATATCGGGATTCCAGTACGCAAAACTCATGACGCAGCCGGAAACCTGTTCGACTCGCTTCTCCGCGCCGGACACGGTGACCTGCAAGCGGTCATCGACGCGCTGGACCACCACCTTGCGCGCCACGCCGTTGTCATCGGTGTCGGAAGAAAGCGCCGCAAGGCAACCGTTCTCCCAACGCTCCAGCGCACGGTGACGGTAGCGATAGGCCACGATGCCCAGGAGCTTCACGTCGTAGCTCGCTTCGCTTTCCAGTTGCCATGCATCGGCCGAGCCGGGAATGGGCTCCAGGCGAAACCGGTGCGTGCCGATCGGCGAACCGTCCAGCGTGGCGGCGAAGCGCCACTCGGATGCCTGCCACGGACCTGCGGCGCCCGCCTGCGTCGGCCACGCGGCGGCCGCCAGGAGCGCCACGCACAATGCGGCGCGCCTCATGGCGCACGCCCTTTTCGCGGGCCCGGCACGAAAGCGTTGGTGCGCCGCACGTAGTCGCGATAGCCGGGGCGCCGATCGGCAATGTCCTTTTCCAGGAGGCTCACGCCCGACACGCGCAGCAGGAGCACGGTCATGAGCAGCGGGGATACCAGGACCCACAGCTCGCCCTGCGAGGCGGAGAGCACGCCCAGTCCCCACCAGGTACATGCTTCGCCGAAGTAGTTCGGATGCCGGCTGAAGCGCCACAGCCCCTGGTCCATGACTTGACCCTGCTGCGCGGGGTTGCGCTTGAAGCGGGCCATCTGCGAATCCGCGATCGCTTCGAAGGCGATACCGAATGCGGCCAGCACAGCGCCCGCCATGTCGACCGGTCCGAGCGCGGCGTGGTTGCCCGCCAAGGCCAGGAAGGGTGCGCTGACGATCCATGCCAGCACGCCCTGCAGACCAAAGACCAGGTATGCGCTGCGCCATTGGAACGCACTGCCATGGCGCGCCCGCATTTGCGCATAGCGCCGGTCTTCTCCCTGGCCGCGGTTGCGCGCGTGGATGTACATCGCGAGGCGCGCGGCCCAGGCGGTCACGAGACCAAGCGATAAACAGAGGCGCGTGCCGGGGGGCCAGCTGCGGACGGCATACACCCACGCGGCCAGTGCGATGAAGACGGGCCACAGGCTGTCGGCGACGCTCACGTCTTCACGGAGCACGCTCACCATCCAGCCCAGTAGCGCCAGCGCCGCGATGGCCAGCACGCCGTAAGCCGCCAGGGCCGCGCTGTCGATCACGGTTCTTCCCTTGGCACCATGCCATCCAGATCGGCGGCCAGGCTGACGAGCAAGGGCATGATCACCGCCCCTCCCACTGCGAGCATCAGCAGGCAAGGCAGGGGATGGAGGATCTCGGCAGCTCCAAGCCGTGCGCCGGCCACAAAGGAGAGCGGGCCGCCTACCGCGCCGAACCCTGCTGCAAGAAGCAGCCTGCCGCGGAGCCAGCGCAGGCTGACGTTGAGCGTCGTCGCGAAGAGCACCCAGAGCGCCGGAAGCCAGTATGGCGGTAACCAGGCCACCGGCTGGCCGTACGGATAGGTGACGTCCCCCTGCAGTGCGCGCACGGTCTCGAACAGGAGGCCAGTGAGGAGTGCCGCGCGCGCGAGGCGGAATTCCAGTCTCGGCCGCGGTGCCGTCGCGACGTGGTGTGCGGCGACGCAGGCGATCAGGATCGGGCCGACCCATGCGAGGTCGGTCGCGGCACTGAGTACCGCAACTGTCCAGGTGACCTGGAAGCAGACGAAGTTGGCGGCCTTGTGGGCCAGCGCGGGCTCGCGCTCGCGCTTGTTCTCGCTCTCGCGTTGGGGGGAGGGAAGGGTGTGAGCCATGGATCAGCGACGGGATTCGAAGAGGTAGTGACTGACCCACCAACGCTGCCCGTCCTCATGCCCGAACAACTCCGACACCGACATGAAGAACAGCCGCCAACGCATCCACCACAGGTCGGCATCGGCCCCGTACGTGGCGCTGAACAGGGGCGCCAGTGCTTCCCGGTTGGCGTCCATCCGGGCGAGCCAGGCTTCGGCCGTACGTTGATAGTGAACGCCGTTCCAGCGCCAGCGCCTGATGACCCGCAAGTCGTCCTGGCAGCGCAGGGCGAGGTCATCGCCCGGCATCATGCCGCCCGAGAAAAAGTGGCGACTCATCCAGTCGCTCGCATCGCGATCCTCGAAAGCGTAAGGCGCGCCACCGTGGGCGAACACATGCATGAAAAAGCGACCGCCCGGCGCCAGCCAGCGAGCGACCTTTGCAAATGCCGCGGGCCAGTTTCGCAAGTGCTCGAACATCTCGACCGAGACCACGCGGTCGAAGCGGGCGTCCGTGTCGAAGCGGTTGAAGTCTTCCGTGACGACCCGCAAGTTGTGCAGGCCGCGGCTGCGCGCCGCGGATTCGATGAACCGGCGTTGGGAGAGGCTGTTTGAAAGCGCCGTGATGTGTGACCCAGGGTAGTGCGCCGCCATCCAGAGACTCAGAGAACCCCAGCCACAGCCCAGTTCCAGGATGCGCTGGCCGTCTTCCAGTCCGGCGCGTGCGCAGGTTTCCGCCAGGGCAGCGGCTTCAGCTTCGTCGAGCGTTGTCACACCATCCGGCCACCAGCAGCAGCTGTATTTCCGCTGGGCGCCGAGCACTGCGGCAAAGAAGTCCGCCGGCACCTCGTAGTGCTGCTCATTGGCCTTTTCCGGCAATGGCGCGAGCTGCGCGCCGGCGAGGCTCGCATGGAAAGCTTCCGCCTGTTGCAGCGCCGCTTCCGTGTCTCCCGCTAACGCCTCGCGCAGCCGCTCCCGCAGAAGGCGGCGCACACCCATGCGGATGACGCGATCGGGCACGAGACCCTGCTCTACCCAGTTGATTGCCCGCGCTGCCGTATCGGCCATGCTGGTCCCCGTTCTAGTTTGCTTCGCTCCCTCTTGTACGGTGGGATTCCACAGGCGGATCACTTCGGCGCCGCATGCCGTGCTGCCGTTAGAATTGCGCCCTTTCGCTCCGCCGCAGCACCGATGTCCGCCTCGCTCCTCGACCTCGTCCTCTCCGCAGACCGCCCCGTGCTGCGTCGCCAGCTGCGTGCGCTCAACCAGCGCACCGACACGCTTGCGCAGTTGCCCGAAGGCTTGCGTGCGAAGTTCGAAAAGTCGATCGCGACGCGGGCCCGCCGGCGCGAGGGTCTGCCCAAGCCGAGCTTCCCTGAAGAGCTGCCGGTCAGCGCGCGGCGCGAGGAGATCGCGCAGGCGATCCGTGAGAACCAGGTCGTGATCGTCTGCGGCGAGACGGGCTCGGGCAAGACGACGCAGCTGCCCAAGATCTGCCTGGAGCTCGGCCGCGGCGAGGCCGGGCTGATCGGCCATACCCAGCCGCGCCGGATTGCCGCGCGCGCCACCGCGACCCGCGTGGCGCAGGAGCTCGGCAGCGAGCTGGGGCAGACGGTCGGCTTCAAGATCCGCTTTACCGACCAGACCAGCGCGCAGAGCTACGTGAAGCTGATGACCGACGGCATCCTGCTGGCGGAAACCACCGGCGATCCGCAGCTCTCCGCCTACGACACGATCATCATTGACGAGGCGCACGAGCGCAGCCTCAACATCGACTTCCTGCTCGGCTACCTGCGCCAGCTTCTGCCCAAGCGCCCGGACCTGAAGTTGATCGTCACCTCGGCGACCCTGGACGCGGACCGCTTCGCGCAGCACTTCGCCATCAATGGCAAGCCCGCGCCGGTGATCGAAGTCTCCGGCCGGCTCTATCCGATCGAGATGCGCTACCGCCCGGTCGAGCCGGAGGACGAGACCCCGCGTGGCGGACCCGCGCCGCGCGCCGGCGTGCGCGAATCGCGGCGTGCCGAGGAAAAGGCCAAGAAAGATTTGTACGAAGCGATCGTCGACGCCGTCGACGAGGCGCATTCCGCCGGCCCCGGCGACGTGCTGGTCTTCCTGCCCGGCGAGCGCGAGATCCGCGAGGCCGCCGAGGCACTGCGCAAGCACCATCCGCCGCACACCGAGATCCTGCCGCTCTTCGCACGCCAGTCGGCGCAGGAGCAGGCGCGCGTCTTCGGCGGCCACACGGGGCGGCGCGTGGTGCTGTCCACCAACGTGGCCGAGACCTCGCTCACCGTGCCGGGTATCCGCTACGTGGTCGACACGGGTCTCGCGCGGATGAACCGCTATTCGGTACGCAACAAGGTGGAGCTGCTGCAGGTCGAGAAGATCGCGCAGTCGGCCGCGAAGCAGCGTGCCGGTCGTTGCGGCCGGGTGTCCGACGGCATCTGCTTCCGCCTCTACGACGAGGAGGACTTCAACCGCCGGCCCGCGCACACCGATCCGGAGATCCTGCGTTCCTCGCTCGCCGGCGTGATCCTGCGGATGAAGTCGCTCAAGCTCGGCGCGGTGGAGGACTTCCCCTTCCTTGACGCGCCCAGCCCGCGCATGGTCACCGACGGCTACCAGCTCCTGCAGGAACTGGGCGCGATGGACGAGGCCAAGGAGCTCACGCCGATCGGGCGCGAGCTCGCCAAGCTGCCGCTGGACCCGAAGATCGGCCGCATGATCCTGGGCGCGCGCGACCGCGCCGCGTTGCGTGAGGTGCTGGTGATCGCCGCCGCGCTCTCGGTGCAGGACCCGCGCGAACGTCCGCCGGAATCCACCGGCGCGGCCGACCAGGCGCATGCGAAATTCCGTTCGCATCCCTCCGAGGGCAAGGAGGAGCCGAAGTCGGAATTCCTCTGGTACTGGAACCTGTGGCGCGCTTTCGACGAGGTCTGGAAGCACGAGTCCTCCAGCAAGCAGAAGGCCTGGTGCAAGCAGCACTTCCTCTCCTGGCTGCGCATGCGCGAATGGCGCGACATCCATAGCCAGCTGCACAGCCTCTGCGCCGAGCACGACTGGAAGGAGAGCGACAAGCCCGCGGGCTACGAGGCGATCCACAAGGCGCTGCTCACGGGGCTCCTGGGCCATATCGGCGTGCGGGTCGAGGACGCGACGGGGCCCGCCGTGGGCTCGTACCTGGGCGCGCGCGGCATCAAGTTCTGGCCGCATCCGGGTTCCTACCTCGCCAAGAAGGCGGGCAAGTGGATCATGGCGGCGGAGCTGATCGATACCTCGCGGCTCTTCGCACGCTGCATCGCGCGGATCGAGCCGGAATGGGTCGAAGAGGTCGGCGTCCACCTGCTCAAGACGAGCACCTACGAGCCGCACTGGGAAAAGCGCTACGGCGCGGTGCGCGCCTGGGAGCGCGGCGTGCTCCACGGCATCACGCTCTATCCGCGCCGTGCCGTGCCCTACGACGCCATCGACCCGGCGCTGTGCCGCGAGCTGCTGATCCGCGAAGGCCTGGTGCAGGCCGAGGTGGAGGAGGGCGCGTTGCGCGCCATGGGCTTCCTCCAGCACAACCGCAAGCTGGTGGCGGAGATCGAGCGCCTGGAGCACAAGATGCGCCGGCCCGATGTGCTGGTGGATGAGGCGCTGATCTATGCCTTCTACGACTCGCTGTTGCCGGCCGATGTGACCGACCTGCGTGCCTTCGATGCCTGGCGCAAGAAGTCCGAGCGCGAGAACCCGAAGCTCCTGCACCTGGAGCGTGACCAGCTGATGCGCCACGAGGCGGCCGGCGTCACCAGCGACCGCTTCCCGGCGACCTTCGGCGTGCTCGGGCAGAAACTGAAACTCAGCTATCTGCATCAGCCGGGCGACGCGGAAGACGGCGTCACGCTCACCGTGCCGCTGGCCATGCTCAACCAGATTCCGGCGAACCGCTGCGAATGGCTGGTGCCGGGCCTGCTGGAAGAGAAAGTGGTGGCGCTGCTCAAGACGGTGCCGCAGAAGCATCGCCATCGCCTGCAGCCGATCTCGGAGAGCGCGCGCGACTTCATGGTGCTATTCGACGAGAACGAGTTCGACACGGACGAGCCGCTGCTGCGCGTGCTGCAGCGTTTCGTCGAGGAGCGCATCTCGCTCAAGCTGGAACTCGCGAGCTTCCGGCCGGAGAACCTCAACCCGCACTGCTTCATGAACTTCCGCGTGATCGACGAACACGGGCGCGTGCTCGGCCAGTCGCGCAACCTGCCGGAGCTGCGTACGCGCTGGCGCGACGAGGTGACGAGTGCCTTCAGGGGTGCGCAACTCGCCGCACCGTCGAGCCCGATGGTGGCCGCTCTGCGCAAGGCCGGAGCGGCGAAGGCTGAGCCCGCGGAAACCGCGACCACCGTGCCTGCCACCGCCGCGAGCGGGGTGGGCGACGCGGTCGCCAGCGCGAACGCAGATGCGAAAGATGCGCCGGCGGCCGCGCCGGCACCCGAACTCAAGGGCCTCACCTCCTGGAGCTTCGGCGAACTACCCGAACTGCTGGAGGTGAAAGTCGGCAACCGGCAGGTGATTGGTTTTCCCGCCTTGCAGGATGACGGCGCCAGCGTGAGCCTGGTCGCCTGCGACACCGAGGACGAAGCCGCGCGCGTGCATCGCAAGGGCCTCGCGCGGCTCTTCGCGCTGGAGCTCGCAGCCCAGGTCAAGGCGGTGGAAAAGCTGCCCGGCCTGCGCGAACTCTCGCTGCAGTTCATGCCCTACGGCACCGAGGCCGAGCTCAAGGCGCAGCTTGTGATCGCGACCCTGGAACGTTGCTGCCTGATGGCACCGCTGCCTGCCACGCAGACGGAATTCGAACGCCGCGCGCAGGAAGCCAAGCCGCGCATTACGCTCGTGGCGCAGGAAGTGATGCGCATCGCGACCAGCCTGATCGCGGAGCACACGGCGCTCAACAAGCGCCTCGCCGGCATCAAGCAGTGGCCGGATGTGCTGGCCGATATGCAGGCCCAGGCCGCGCGCCTGATGCCGAAGAACTTCCTTGTCGCGCATCCGTGGGAACGCCTGACGCAGGTCCCGCGCTACCTCAAGGCGGCCGCGGTGCGTATCGACAAGCTGCGCGCCAACGTGAGCCGCGACGCGCAACTGATGGCGGACTGGAAAAGCCTCGCCCAGCCCTTCGAACGCGAGGTCCTGGCCAAGGCGAAAGCCGGGGTGACCGACCCGTCGCTGGAGGACTTCCGCTGGCTGCTCGAAGAGCTGCGCGTCGGCCTCTTCGCCCAGGAATTGAAGACGCCGATGCCGGTAAGCGTGAAGCGCCTGCAGAAAATCTGGGACAGCCGGCCACGTTGAGCCGCGATCCTCCGTTCGGGTCGCTTTCGGCCCGCGCGGACAGGTGATTTTCATCCCGTCGGCATCCGGGTTAACCCGCGTCTGCGCCTTGTTTGGCGGTATTTCGCAAGCCTGGCCAGTCGGAAGGCCGGTTTGCGCAAGAGAAGTCATGTCGATCGCGTGTGCGGGCGACTTAGCATGGCCCTGCAGTACCAAGGCCCCGCGTTGATCCCATCAGTCGATTCACGGTGTCTTGCTTGAAGTGGACCGGGCCTTGCCCGGTGGCAATCCATCCTCTTGGTGGGCGCCGGGGTTTTCCTCGGCGCCCTTTTTCTTGCGTCATCCCGCTCGATTGCCCTCAGGTTGCAGCCCGCGCAGGGCGGGGACGTTGCGCCGAAGCCTAGAGTCTGACGCGGATCAAGGTAATAACGATTCGCATTAGCGTCTGTCTGGTAGAATCCGTCCCGGTGCGTACTGCCGCACCCTGTCCGGCGTCACTCGGTGCCGGCAGACCTGCTTACTGGATTCCGCTGCATATGTCACAACAACGATTCCGCGCGTCCGGCGCCCCGTCTCTTCCCTTGCGCGTCATGACGCGGCACGTTTCCCTCGCGCTTTGCGCGATCCTGCCTGCAGGCGCCGCCTGGGCGGCAGACGTGGAGACCGGCAGCACCAAGGTGCTGTCCACCGTGGAAGTGCGCGCCGACCGTGAGACGGGCGATGGCGCCGTGAGCGGCATCGTTGCCAAGCAAAGCAGCGCCTGGACCAAGACCAACACCTCCCTGCTGGAAACCCCGCAGGCGGTAACCGTGATCACCCAGGACCAGATCGCCGCGCAGGGCGCGACCACGATCGATGAAGCCGTGCGCTACTCGCCGGGCATCCTGGGAGGCAACTTCGGTTCCGATCCGCGTAGCGACTGGCTGCTGGTCCGTGGCTTCAAGCCGGCACGCTTCCTCGACGGCATGTCCACGCCGGACGGCACGTGGACCGGCGTCGCCCGCATGGAAACCTACGGCATGGAGCGCATCGACGTGCTCAAGGGCCCGTCTTCCGTGCTCTACGGCCAGATGCCGCCGGGCGGCATGGTGAACCTGGTGAGCAAGCGTCCGACCGCGGACATGGTCAACGAAGTCGGCCTGACGCTCGGCAACTTCGAGACCAAGGAACTGACGCTGGATGTCGGCGGCAAGCTCAACGAAGACGGCACGCTGCTCTATCGCCTGACGGGCCTCGCCCGCAACGGCGACGCCACCACCGACTACGGCCACGACGACCGCTACTACATCGCGCCGGCGCTGACCTGGCATCCCAACGCGGATACCTCCTTCACCGTGCTGGCCAGCCACCAGAAAGCCGACACGGCGCTGGCCGGCGGCTTCCTGCCCTCGCAAGGCACGCTGCTCTACAACCCGAACGGCGAGATCCGTCGCGACGTCTTCACCGGTGAGCCGGACTTCGACAAGTACGAGAAGGAGATGAACTCGATCGGTTACCTGTTCGAGCATCGCTTCAACAAGATGTGGCAAGTGCGCCAGAACCTGCGCTACACGGAGGCCAGCGTCGATCACCAGATGGTGGGCGCCAACGGCTTCGTGCTGGGCTCGGACGGCAATCCGGTCGACTACCGCACGATCAACCGCTACACGTGGACGCCGCATGAGCAGTCGCACATGTTCACGATCGACAACCAGGTGCAGGCCGATTTCGCGACCGGGAGCTTCGCTCATACCGTACTGGCGGGGCTCGACTACCGCCGCGGCAAGAACGACCTCGCTTCCGGCTTCGGCTCGGCGCCCACGCTGGACATCTTCGACCCGGTGTACAGCGGCGGCATCACCGTGCCTGCCGACAGCTCGCATGTGATCCAGAAGCAGTCGCAGACTGGCTTCTACCTGCAGGACCAGATCGGCTACGACCGCTGGCTGCTGACGCTGAGCGGCCGCCAGGACTGGGTCAAGACCGACAGTGACGACCTGCTCTACCCGAGCAACACCACCACGAACGACGAGAGCAAGTTCTCCGGCCGCGTCGGCCTGAACTACGTCTTCGACAATGGCTTCGCGCCGTACATCGCGTATTCGCAATCCTTCCAGCCGACGCCGGGCACGGACTTCAACGGCCAGACCTTCAAGTCGACCACCGGCACTCAGATCGAGGCGGGCGTGAAGTACCAGCCCAAGGGTTCGCGCAGCCTGATCACCGCGGCCTTCTACGACATCACGCAGAAGAACGTGCTGACGGTGGATCCGGATCACCTGTTCTACTCGGTGCAGCAGGGCAAGATCGGCGTGCGCGGTTTCGAGCTCGATGGCAAGTTCGAGCTGAGCCGCAGCCTTTCCGCGATGGCGTCCTACACCTTCACGGACACCGAAGTGAAGGAGAGCTCGGACCCGAGCACGATCGGCAACCAGATCATCAACGTGCCCAAGCATCAGGCTTCCGCCTGGTTGGACTACACGGTGGGTGACGGTGCCCTGCGTGGCCTCGGCGTCGGTGGCGGCGTGCGTTACGTCGGCGCGAGCTACGGCGATCTGGCCAATGAGTGGCGCACCCCGGGCTACACGCTCTTCGACGCGCTGGCGCACTACGACTTCTCCAACGTGCGCCTGCAGCTGAACGTCAACAACCTCTTCGACAAGCGTTACGTGTCGAACTGCACCAGCGCCGCCTGGTGCTACTACGGCTACGCCCGCACCGTGATGGCGACCGCCAAGTACATGTGGTGATCCGGGTCGGGCCGGTGTGGTTCCGGCCTGCCTCAAAGGACAAAAGCCCCGGTCAACGATCGGGGCTTTTTTCATTCTGTGGGTGTGTTCCGGGCTCGTCGCACCCTTTGACGGGGCCGCTCGCCGTGTCCGGCGTGCGCAGCCCGGTGTATGGCCGGGCGCCTGGTCCGGACGCGATCCCTGGGTGAGGGATGCGGCCTCAGAAGCGGTTGAGGATCACCGGCATGCAGAGCGTCGCGCGGGTGCCGCCGGGCGCGCAGGGATCCTGGTCGCAGGCATAGGCCTCGAAGAACTGCGGCTCGCCGAGCGCGTGGCCGGTGGTCGGCAGCCACTCGCGCATCATGCGCGTCCATTGCGCACCAATGCCGTCACGGGGGCCGCGGTATTCGCTGCAGGCGTACCAGCCGCCGGCGATCTGCTTGCGCGACATGCGCGGTGCGCCATTCCAGCCCGCAGGCAGCACCACGCAGGCGTCGTAGCGGCAGTGCGAGGCAGGCGCGATCTGCGGATCGTCCAGCGCCATGCCCAGGCGCGGCTGTGCCTGCAGGCCGTGCTCCTCGATCCAGGGCAGCAGCTGCTCCCAGGCTTCGCAGGCGCTCTCGGCGTAGTCGCCGAAGACGCGGATGTAGGCCACGGTTTGCGTCGGAAGATCGCGCACCGTCACCGGCAGCGAGCCGTCGCCTTCATGGGGCAGGGGCCGCGCCTCGGCCTGCCAGCGCGTGTGTCCGCCTTTGCGCCAGGCGCTCGGCGGCATGCCGAAATGTTGCGCGAAGGCGCGCGAGAAGGCTTCGCTGGAGTTGAAGCCACACTGCTCCGCGACCGTGGCGATGGAGACCGCCGTGTTGTGCTCGAGCTGGCCGCCGGCTTTCTCGAGGCGGCAGCGACGCACAAAGTCGTGCAGGGTTTCGCCGGTCCAGGCGCGGAACAGGCGATGGAAATGGAAGGGAGAGAACGCCGCCACGCCGGCCAGTTGTTCCAGGCTCAGTTCGTCGGCGAGGTTCTGGTCTATGTAGTCCAGTACCTTGTTCATGCGCTGGGCGAAGGCGGCGGCCTTGTCGCCGCGTTTGTCTGGGATGCGTGCCATGGTGTTCAACCGGCGAGCGGCATGCGCAGCTCGACCTCGATGTCTTCGGTGTTGCCCGCGTTCGTGGCGCCCGCATAGGCTTCCACGAAGGGGGTCTCTGCCAGCGCGTAACCGCTGGCGGGCAGCCAGTCTACAAGCAGTGTGCGCCACGCGATGCTCATGCCTGCGCGCCTGCCGCGGTAGTGCAGGCAAGCGTAGGCACCGCCGGCCACACGTTTGCTGGAAATGCGTCCCGGCGGCGTCCAGCCTTCGGGAGGAATCGCGCAGGTGTCGTAGCGGCAGCGCGAGGCCGGCACGATGGTCGGATCGTCGATGCCCATGCCGAGCTTGTCCGCGCCATCCAGGCCGATGCCTGCCGCCCAGCTCTCGTAGGCGTCCCAGGCCCCGGGCACCGTCTTGCGGTACTCGCCGCGGTGGCGCAGATACACGACCTGCAGCTCCGGCACTGCGCGCACGAGGATATCGCCCGGGTAGGGCGTTTCCGGGCGCTCGTAGCCGGGGCGCTGCTGCGCTTCCCAGTCGCGATGACCTCCTTGGCGCCAAGCCGTGGGCGTCATGCCGAAATGCTGGTGGAAAGCACGCGCGAGCGATTCGCCGGAGGCAAAACCGCAGGCATGCGCCACCTCGGTCACGGTCTCGTCAGGGTTGAAGCGCAGCTGTCCGCCTGCGGCTTCCAGCCGCCGACGACGGACGAAGTCCTGCAGCGTCTCGCCGGTCCAGGCGCGGAAGACTCGGTGGAAATGGAAGGGCGAGAACGCGGCGAGTGCGGCCAGTTGCTCGAGACGCAGGTCGCCCGCAAGGTGCGCGTCGATATGGTCGAGCACCTTGTTCATCCGACGCGTGAACGCGTCGGCCTTCTCATGGCGTTTATCGGGCATTGCGCAGGGGTGGATGTCTTTTGTGGGTCTTGCGTTTCTTGTGCCGCGATTATGACCCAGGCAAGGCCGACGCGCAGACTCAGACTGCGCGCGGAGCGGGGCCGATGCAGGCGCTCAGCGCTTCGGCGAGGAAGTCGAAGACGATGCGGATGCGCGGCGTGTCGCGCAGTTCGCGGTGCGCGGTGAGCCAGATAGGCAGTTCGGGCAGGGGCAGTTCGGGCAACACGCGCTCGACCTCTGGCGAGAGATCACCCACGCAGCGCATCGCGATGCCGATGCCCAGGCCGCTGAGCACGGCGTTCCAGCCGACGATGTGGTTGTCGGTGCGAAAGGCGAAGAACTCGCGCGTGATGTCGAAGCCTGCACCGCGAAAACCGTGGATCAGCACTGGCGAGCGGTCATAGCCGATCCAGTCGTGGCCGGCCGGGCCATGCAGGGAAGGGCGGCCGCGGCGGGCGAGGTAATCGCGGCGTGCATAGAAGGCGAGCGGAAAGGCGCCGATGCGGCGCGCAATCAGCGCGCCCTGGTCGGGTTCGACCATGCGCAGCGCGATGTCCGCCTCGCGTTCGAGCAGGTTATCCACCCGGTTTGAGGCAACGAGATCGATCTGGATCTGCGGATGCAGGGCGCGCAGCCGCACCAGGATATCCGGCAGTACATAGGCCGACATCATCTCGCTGGCGGTGATCCGCACGCTGCCCTGCGTCTGTTCGTCGCGCCCGGCGGCGGCCAGCGTCAAGGCGTTGAAGGCGGCCTGGATCTGCCGGGCGGGTTCGAGCAGGGCCTCGCCCGCGCCGGTAAGCCGCAGGCCGCGGGCGGTGCGTTCGAAAAGCGCTGCCCCGGCGGCGGCTTCGAAGCTCGCAACCTGGCGCGAGAGTGTGGGCTGGCTGCTCGCCAGCTGTTCGGCCGCGCCGGTCAGCGAGCCGGTTTCGGCGACCGCGAGAAAGCTGCGCACCAGGTTCCAGTCCAGGTTGCGGATATCCGGCGCACCGATGGTGTGAGAGGGCGAAGCCGCGACGTCTTTGGTATTCACGGGTGAAATCCTTGTATGGCGAGCCATGCATTGCTGGATTCTCGACGGCTTTCGACAATGCGTCCACCCAAACACAAGGAGCCGCACCATGAAATCCACGCCCGCCCGCCGCGTCCTCATCCTCGGCGCCAATGGCCGCTTCGGCGCCGTCGCGACCGCTGCCTTCGCCCAAGCCGGCTGGCAGGTGATTGCCCAGCACCGCCCCGGTCGAACATTCAGCCTGCCGGCGGGCGCCCAATCCGCGGCCTGCGATGCGACCGATACTGCCACCCTGATCGCAGCTGCCAAAGGCGCCTCGGTGATCGTGAATGCGCTCAATCCCGACTATGGCCGCTGGGAAACGCTGGTGCCGCCGATCGCCCGTGCGGTGGAAGCCGCGGCTGAAGCCAGTGGCGCGCTCCTGATGCTGCCGGGCAACGTCTACAACTTCGGCAGCCAGTTGCCCGAAGTTGTAGACGAGGCCACCCCCTGGCGCGCCGACACGCCCAACGGCAAGGTCCGCGTGATGCTGGAGGAGGGCATGCAAGCCGCTGCGGCCCGCGGTGTTCGCAGCGTGGTGCTGCGTGCCGGCGACTACTTCGGTGGAGACCGCTCGGGCACCTGGATCGACCTGGTGATGAAGGCCAAGCTGCCGCGCGGCACGCTGGTCTATCCCGGCAGCGACGACAAGGTGCATAGCTGGGCCTACCTGCCTGATCTGGCCCGCGCCTTCGTGGCTCTCGCCGAACGCGAGGCCGAATTCCAGGGTTACAACAGCTTCGGCTTTGCCGGCCATGCGCTCACCGGCGAGCAGTTCCGCGATGCCTGCGAGCGCGCGACCGGTGTGCCACTCAAGATCAAGAAGATGGGCTGGGGCATCGTGCGCGTGATGGGCCTCTTCTCGCCGGCCATGGCCCAGGTGCTGCGCCTGCGCTACCTGTGGGAGCGCGCGCACCGCATCGATGGCAGCGCCTTGCAGGCCTGCGTGGGCGTTCTGCCGCACACCCCGATCGAAGTTGCCCTGCTCGAAGCGATCGGTCCCGTCGCTGCGCACGGCGCCGCCACCAAGCCGCTTTCCGCCTGATCGACAAGGAGTCTCGCGATGAAGAACCTCATCCAGTGGCTCTGCCGCTCGCCCTCCGGCCTGGTGCTGTGGTTGGCCGTGCCGGTGGCGCTAGGCCTGCGCGGCCTCGCGATGGATGTGCTCAACGCCAGTTATGCGGCGTCGCGCTTTCCCGTGCCCTACTACGTGGCGCAGCTGTCCTTCGACGCCGGGCGGATCAAGGCCTGGTACGCGGCGATGATCCAGTTCGGCACGCTGCAGACCTATGTGCACACCCAGAACATCGACTTCCTGTTCATCGCCTCGGTGGCCTTATTGCACCCGGTTGCTTTGCTGGCAGTGTCGCGCCTCTTTCCGCTCTTGAGCAGGGGGCGTCGCTGGCTGGTCGGGGCTGCGCTGATCTCGCTGATCGCGCCCTTGGCGGACGCGATGGAGAATCTGGTGAGCTACGTAATGCTGGCCGATCCCGTCGGCTTCGCGCCGGCCTGGGCTCTGGTGTATTCGAGCTTCTCCGCGATCAAGTTCGGCGGATTCGTCTTCGCCTACCTTGCCTTCGCGGTGGGCTTTTGTGCGGCCCTGGTGCAGGGCGTGCTGGGCTGGCGGAAACGGGCGGCAGCGCCGGCCTGAGCCGGGCTTCTGACCTTATTTCGCCTTACTCGGCGGAGCGGGAGGCGTCGGACTGGCGCTTCACCGCTTCTTCCATGGCCTTGTTGACCACGGCGTCGCAATCGGTACCGCCGGCCGCAACACAGGTGTCGATCAGCTGTTGGCGCGTGGCGCCGGTGATGGCTATCGGCGTCTGCTCCTTGGCCGGCTTGGCGGGCTCGGTATTGCGCATCGGCGGGTTGGGCGTGTTGATCTGGGCCGGCACGGTGGTGATCTGGGCCTCCACCTTCTCGGCCTTCACTCCCTGCGGCGGACGATCGCCATAGACCATCTTGCCGTCGGCATCACGCCACTTGTAGACGTCGGTGCCGCCTGCCGCATGGGCGCTCAGGGCGCCGGCGAAAAGGCACAGCAGGACTAACGGGCGATAGCGGCGCGGTTGGAGCATGGTGCGGCGTCCTCGGTCTTCCCTGGTCGACAGACGCGCAGTGTAGCCGCGGCGGATCGAATGGCGGCAAAGGCAGCAGGGCTTTCCGACTGACGGCGCGCTTTACAATCGAGGGCATGGACCAATCTGTACTGAACATCGCCAGCTATCGTTTCGTCACGCTGGATGCCCTGGAAGACCTGCGGATCGCGATCCGCGATGCCGCCGAGGCCGCAACGCTGCGTGGGACCGTGCTGCTGGCGGAAGAGGGAATCAACCTTTTCCTGGCCGGTGCGCCTGAGGCGGTGCGTGGCTTTCTTGCCTGGCTGGAGCGCGATCCGCGTCTCGCCGGCCTCACGATCAAGGAGAGCTGGTCGGCCGAGCAGCCCTTCAAGCGGCTGCGGGTCAAGATCAAGCGCGAGATCATCCGCATGGACCACCCGGCCATCAGGCCGGAAGCCGGTCGCGCGCCGACGGTGAGCCCGGAAACCCTGGAGCGCTGGCTGGATGCGGGTGTCGACGACGCCGGTCGACCGGTGGTGATGCTCGACACGCGCAATGCCTTCGAGGTGGATTTCGGGCGTTTCCGCGGCACGATCGACTGGCGGATCGAGAAGTTCACCGAGTTCCCGGCGGCGCTGGAAGCCAATCGCGACGCGCTGGCAGGCAAGACCGTGGTCAGCTATTGCACCGGCGGCATCCGCTGCGAAAAGGCGGCTTTGCTCGCGCATGAGCAGGGCATCGACAACGTGGTCCAGCTCGAAGGCGGGATCCTGGCCTACTTCGAACGCACTCAGTCGCGCCATTTCGAAGGCGCCTGCTTTGTCTTCGACGAGCGCGAGGCGCTGGATCCGGCCTTGCGCGCCACCCGCGCCTGAGTCCGCAGCGTCGAGCTCCGCGCAAGGACGGCGGCATATCCGGCGGCGTCTGGCGCGGTGTGGCGGAAACGCCCGCCACACGTCGCGGAGGAGGCAGGTAAAGCTCCGGAGCGACGCCAAAAGCCTGATACAATCAACTGTTTAGCTATTTCTCAGGCAAATTCGGAGCAATCCATGGCGATCGAACGTACCCTTTCCATCATCAAGCCCGACGCCGTCGCGAAAAACGTGATCGGCAAGATCTACTCCCGCTTCGAAGAAGCCGGCCTGAAGATCGTCGCGTCGAAGATGGTGCACCTGTCCGCAACCGAAGCCGGCCAGTTCTACGCCGTGCACAAGGAGCGCCCCTTCTTCAAGGATCTGGTCAGCTTCATGACCTCCGGCCCCGTCGTCATCTCCGCCCTCGAAGGCGAAGGCGCAATCGCCAAGAACCGCGAATTGATGGGCGCGACCGATCCGAAGAAGGCCGCGCCGGGCACCATCCGCGCCGACTTCGCGGAATCCATCGACGCCAACGCGGTCCATGGTTCCGACGCTCCTGAAACCGCCGCAGTGGAAGTGGCTTTCTTCTTCCCCGGCATGAACGTCTACTCCCGTTAATCGGCGAGTGGTAGCGCGGCAAGGCGGCGTTACCCGCCTTGCCCGTGTAGGACCGTATTGATGCAGAACCTCCTCGATTTCGACGCCGCCAGCCTCACCGACTGGTTCGCCGCGCAGGGCGAGAAGCCCTTCCGCGCCCGCCAGGTGCTGCGCTGGATCCATCGGTTCGGCGTGACCGATTTCGAGGCGATGACCGATGTCGCCAAGTCGCTGCGCGCCAAGTTGGCCACCTCGGCCTGCGTGCAGCCGCCGGTGCCGGTGCGCGACAACACCTCGACCGACGGCACGCGCAAGTGGCTGCTCGATGTGGGCAACAACAACGCGGTCGAAACCGTGTTCATCCCCGAGACGACGCGCGGCACGCTGTGCATCTCCTCGCAGGCGGGCTGTGCGCTCGACTGCGCCTTCTGCTCTACCGGGAAGCAGGGCTTCAACCGCAATCTTTCCGCGGCCGAGATCATCGGCCAGCTATGGCTCGCCAACCGCTTGCTCGGCGCTTCGCCGGACGGCGACCGTATCGTCAGCAACGTGGTGATGATGGGCATGGGCGAGCCGCTGGCGAACTTCGACAACGTGGTGTCGGCGCTCAACCTGATGCTCGACGACAACGCCTACGGCCTGTCACGTCGCCGTGTCACCGTGTCGACTTCCGGCATCGTCCCCGCGATGGATCGCCTGCGCGACGCCTGCCCGGTCGCACTGGCAGTGTCGCTGCATGCACCCAACGATGCGCTGCGCGACGAGCTGGTGCCGATCAACAAGAAATACCCGCTCAAGGAGCTGATGGCCGCATGCCAGCGCTACCTTGAGCGTGCCCCGCGGGATTTCGTCACCTTCGAGTATGTGATGCTCGATGGTGTGAATGACAGCATCGAACATGCGCGCCAGCTCGTCGAACTCACCCGCGACGTGCCCTGCAAGTTCAACCTGATCCCGTTCAATCCGTTCCCGAACTCCGGCTTCGGACGTTCTCCCGCGCAACAGATCCGCCGCTTCTCGCAAGTGCTGATGGATGCCGGGATCGTCACGACGACCCGCAAGACTCGAGGTGACGATGTCGACGCCGCCTGCGGCCAGTTGGCCGGCCAGGTGGTGGACAAGACGCGTCGCACCAGCAAGCGCACCATTCCTGTCGTGGAGGTTCGATCTTGACCCTGAGGTCTCTGCAGTCCCTGGCTCTTCTCGCTCTTCTGGCAGCGTGTGCGAGCGCGCCGAGCGGTCCGCCGGCCGCCAAGGTTGCAGAGGGCGAGGCCGAACGTCCCGTTTCGGAACAGCCGGTGGTGACTGACCAGCGCCGCATGGCGCGCAGTCACGTGGAGCTCGGCAACGCCTATCTCCAGTCGGGCCGCATCGGTACGGCGATGGAAGAGGCCCGGGTCTCGGTTGCGATCGACCCTTCTTACGCACCGGCGCAGTTGCTGTTGGCTTCGGTGCATGCGCTGCTCGACGAGAAGCCTGCGGCGCAGAAAGCTTTCGAGGCCGCGGTCGCCGTTGCTCCTGGCGACCCAGAGGTGAATAACGCCTACGGCTGGTTCCTGTGCACCAACGGGCGCGAGAAGGAAGGTCTGGAGCGACTCGCCAAGGCCCAGCAGAATCCGTTCTACACGACGCCGACCCGGCCCGCGACCAACGCCGGGCTGTGCATGCTGCGCATGAAGGACGAGAAGGGTGCTGCGTCGCAGTTCGCCAAGGCCTACACGCTGGATCCGTCGAATACCGTCGCGCTCTTCAACCTCGCGGAATTGGCCTTCAAGCAAGGTGACTTCACGCGGGCCCGCGCGCTCGTCACCGAACTCAACCAGCGTTCCGAGGTTTCTGCTGAAAGCGTGTGGCTCGGGCTGCGGATCGAGCGCAAGCTCGGTCATCAGGAGGCCATGGAGTCCTACGCTCAGAAGCTGAAGGGCCGCTTTCCGGATTCGCAGCAATACCAGGATTACCTCGCGGGGAATTTCGAGTGAGCGAACGCGTCGATTCGCAGGGCGAAGCGCAGCCGGAAGGCGTCGCCGCTTCGGGTGAGGCATTGCGCCAGGCGCGTGAGGCGCGTGGTCTGACGCGATCGGACGTCGCCCAGATGCTCAAGCTCTCCGTCCGCCAGATCGAGGCGATCGAGGAAGAGCATTTCGACAAGCTGCCCGGCCAAGCCTGGGTGCGCGGATTCGTGCGCAACTACGCGCGCTATCTCGACCTGGATCCGGCGCCGCTGCTGTCGCGCCTGGAACCGCGTACGCCGGTCGATCCGCGCCTGGACCTCGAATCCAATGCCGAAGGCACGGTGCCCGCCGAGCCCAATGGCTACAAGTCGCCTTCCGCATTTCCGGCGCTGCTGGCGCTGGTGGTGCTGGTGATCGTCGGCCTGATCTTCTGGTACTCGGGCTTTGGCATGCGCAAGCACGAGGCCCCGCTCGCCGCCAATAGTGCGCCGAGCGCGGAGAGCTCCGAGCCCGCTTTCCCGCCGGTGTCCGAAGACACCGCCGTGGTGACCGCTCAGGTCGAGCCGACCGCCGACGCTTCGCAGCCTGTTGTGCCCGCGGTCCAGGCGAGCGCACCGGTGACGGCGGTTGCTGCCGCCAGCAAGCCGGTCGCCCCCCAAACGGCCCAGTCGGCGCCGAGCGCGGCGAAGCCTGTTGCGGCGCAGTCGGCCGTCGTCGCGTCCGAAGGACAGCAAAGCCTCGAATTCACTTTCGAGGAGGACGCCTGGGTCGAAGTGCGCGACGCTAGCGGCAAGATCATTTACTCGCGTCTGAACAAGGCCGGCGAGACGCAGCAGGTGCTGGGCAAGGCGCCGCTCGCGCTGGTGGTGGGCAATGCCCACGCGGTGAAACTGCGCTACATGGGCAAGGACGTGCCCCTGGCCGACAAGGCCAAGGTGAACGTCGCCCGCCTAACGCTGAACTGATTCCGGATTCCATGACAGATCATCTGAATGCCGCCGGCGCGCTCTCGCGTCGCATCACGCGGCAGGTTCGCATCGGCAACGTGAAGGTCGGCGGCGGCGCGCCGGTTGTTGTCCAGTCGATGACCAATACCGACACGGCCGACCATATTGCGACCGCGATCCAGGTTGCGCAGCTCGCGCGCGCGGGCTCGGAGATGGTCCGCATCACGGTGAACAACGAGGAGTCTGCCGCCGCCGTGCCGCGTATCCGCGAACAGTTGGCCAAGATGAATGTGGACGTCCCGCTGGTCGGCGATTTCCACTACAACGGACACCGCCTGCTCACTCAGTTTCCCGAGTGTGCAGAAGGCCTGGCCAAGTACCGGATCAACCCGGGCAACGTGGGCGCCGGCCAGAAGAAGGACCCGCAGTTCGCGGCGATCATCGAGCTCGCCTGCAAGTACGACAAGCCGGTGCGCATTGGCGTGAACTGGGGCTCGCTCGATCAGAGCGTGCTCGCCCGCATCATGGATGCGAACGCGCAGCGCGCCGAGCCGCTGGACGCGGGGGCGGTGATGCGCGAGGCACTGGTGACCTCCGCGCTGGAATCCGCCGCCAAGGCCGAGGAATTCGGCATGGCGCGCGACAAGATCATCCTGTCCGCCAAGGTGTCGAGCGTGCAGGACCTGATTGCGGTCTATCGCATGCTCGCCGCGCGCAGCGACTACCCGCTGCACCTGGGCCTGACCGAGGCCGGCATGGGCAGCAAGGGTATCGTCGCCTCGACGGCGGCCCTCGGCGTTCTGCTTCAGGAAGGCATTGGCGATACCATCCGTGTCTCGCTTACCCCGGAACCGGGCGGCGCGCGGACCCAGGAGGTCGTGGTCGCACAGGAAATCCTGCAGAGCATGGGGCTGCGCGCCTTCACCCCGATGGTGACGGCATGCCCCGGCTGCGGCCGCACGACCAGTACGTTCTTCCAGGAGCTCGCGCAGTCGGTGCAGACCTATGTGCGCGACAAGATGCCAGAGTGGAAGACGCAGTACGACGGTGTCGAGAATCTGACGCTCGCGGTCATGGGCTGCATCGTGAACGGCCCCGGCGAGAGCAAGCACGCGAACATCGGCATTTCCCTGCCGGGAACCGGCGAATCGCCGGCTGCGCCGGTGTTCGTGGACGGACAGAAGACGGTGACCCTGCGTGGCGACAACATCGCCAACGAGTTCGTCGCGATCATCGACAGCTACGTCACCACCAAGTACGCCCGCAAGGGCTGAAGCCCGCGGGCGAGAGACAGGGAGAACAATGAGTCAGCTGATCCAGGGCGTGCGCGGCATGCACGACATCCTGCCCGACGAAGCCGAGCGCTGGGAGCTCTTCGAAGAGCTCGCGCGCGGCTGGCTGCGCGACTACGGCTACCGCCCGGTTCGCACGCCGATCGTCGAGTTCACCCAGCTGTTCGTGCGTGGCGTCGGCGAGCATACCGACATCGTCGAGAAGGAGATGTATGCCTTCGAGGATCGCCTCAATGGCGATCGACTGACCCTGCGCCCGGAAGGCACCGCCGCCTGTGTGCGCGCCGTGCTCGAACACAATCTGGTCAATTCCGAAGGCCCTCAGCGCCTGTACTACCAGGGGCCGATGTTCCGTCATGAGCGGCCCCAGAAGGGGCGTCAGCGCCAGTTCCACCAGATCGGTGTGGAAGCGCTCGGCTTCACCGGGCCGGATGTCGACGCCGAGCACATCATCATGTGCGCGCGCCTATGGCGCGACCTCGGCCTCGAGGAACACGTGAGCCTGGAGATCAACTCCCTGGGCTCGAGCGAGGAGCGTGCTGCGCATCGCCAGGCACTGATCACCTACCTCGAACAGCACAAGGATCTGCTGGACGAGGACGCGCAACGCCGGCTCTACGCCAATCCGCTGCGCATCCTCGATACCAAGAATCCGGCGATGCAGGAGATGGTCGAAGCCGCGCCCAAGCTGATCGATTTCCTCGGCGAAGAGTCGCGCGCGCACTTCGAGGGCGTGCAGGACTGGCTGCGCGAGGCGTCCATCGTCTATCGCATCAACCCGCGCCTGGTGCGCGGTCTGGACTACTACAACCGCACCGTGTTCGAGTGGGTCACCGACAAGCTGGGCGCGCAAGCGACTGTGTGTGCGGGCGGCCGCTACGACGGTCTGGTCGAGCAGCTCGGCGGCAAGCCGATGCCGGCTTGCGGCTTCGCAATGGGCATCGAGCGCCTGATGCTGCTGTGGGCGGAAGTGCAGGGCGACGCCGCGCGTACGCCGCCGGATGTGTACCTGGTGCATCAGGGCGAGGCTGCCGGCCGCTTCGCGGTGCGTCTGTCCGAACAGCTGCGTGACCACGGCTTCTCGGTGGTCCTGCACTGCGGCGGTGGCAAGTTCAAGAACCAGATGAAGAAGGCTGACACGTCGGGCGCCACGGTGGCCGTCGTGATCGGCGATGAGGAAGCCCAGAGCGAAGAAGCAAGCTTCAAGCTGCTTCGCGAGGGCGGAGAACAGCGCCGCGTTCCCGCGGCCCAACTTGGCGAGACCCTCGCCGCACTGCTCTACAACGTGGAAGAAGAAGATGGCAGCGTTTGACCTCGAAGAACAGGAACAGCTTGCAACGCTCAAGGCCTGGTGGGAAAAGTGGGGCAATCTCATCACCACGATCGCGGTGGTCTTCGCCGTGGCAATCGTGGGCTGGCGTGGCTGGGACTACTACCAGGGCAGCAAGTCCGCTGAAGCGGGCGCGGCGTACAACACGCTGATCCAGGGTGTCGAACGCAAGGAAGCCCAGAAGGTCCGCGAGGCCTCGGGCGTGATCGCCGAGAAGTACGGCAGCACTGCCTACGCCGATCTGTCGGCCTTGCTGGCCGCACAGGTCCAGGCTGAGTCCGGTGACAAGGCCAGCGCCAAGACCAAGCTGCAATGGGCGGTCGACAAGGCCAATGATCCGCTGCTGCGCGACCTGGCCCGACTGCGTCTCGCCGCTTTGCTGCTCGACGAAAAGAACTACGACGGCGCCACCAAGCTACTCGACACCAAGCCGGCGGACGCCTTTCGTGCCCGCTACGCGGACCTGAAGGGCGATGTGCTGAGTGCACAGGGCAAGACCGACGCAGCCAAGGCTGCGTACAAGGAAGCCCTGGACGCGATTGGCAAGGACCAGGAAGCCCAGACCCTCAAGACCGTCGTCGAACTCAAGTACGACGCGCTGGGGGGCGCCCAGTGATGCGTCGTCCGCTGCTGCTTGCTCTGGCCGCTGCAACACTGCTGTCCGGCTGCTCTTCGCTGATGTTCTGGCGCAAGAGCGAGCCACTCGAGCAGCCTGCGGAACTCAAGCCTTTCACCGCCAGCGCCCAGATCGTGCGCCAATGGCGCGTCAGCGGTGGCGACATCGAGAGAACTCTGCTGCAGCCTGCAGTGTCGGGTGAAGCGGTGTACGCGGCCAGCGCCAAGGGCGATGTGTCGCGAATCGAGAATGGCAAGTCCGTGTGGACGGTGCGTGTCGACGGCGGCCTCGTGGCAGGCGTCGGCGCCGGCTATGGTCTGGTCGTCGTGGCGAGCCGCCGGGGCATCCTCACTGCGCTGGACGAGAAGGACGGCAAGAAGAAGTGGGTCTATACCGTTACCGGTGAGATCAACGGCGCCCCGATGCTCGACGGCGACCAAGTCTATGCGCGCATCGGCGACTCGCGGATCGTGGCGCTGGATATGGCCGACGGCAAGCAGCGCTGGAGCTACACCCGCAGCACGCCGCCGCTGTCGTTGCGTACGTACAACGGCCTGCGTCGCTTCGATCGTTTCGTCTTCGGCGGATTCGCCGGAGGTCGTCTCGCCGCCGTGTCGACCTCCAGCGGCCAGCTCGCCTGGGAAGGCTCGGTCGCCTATCCCAAGGGCGCGACCGAACTTGAGCGCCTGGCGGACGTCGTGGGCGAGGCCGTTCCCAGCGGTCGTCGCCTGTGCGCCGCCGCCTTCCAAGGCCGCGTGACCTGCTTCGACGTGAGCAAGGGTGAAGCCGTGTGGGGCCGTGACATTTCCTCCCCGGTCGGCATCGACGCCGACGGCCGTCGCGTTTTCGTCACTGACGAGCGTGGTGCCGTCTATGCGCTCGACGCCGATACCGGCGCCACCATCTGGAAGCAGGACGAACTCAAGCTGCGTCGCGTCGGCCGCCCCTTGTCGCTGGACAACTATGTCGCAGTCGCCGACTTCGAAGGCTATGTACATTTGCTGGACAAGTCGGATGGTCACTTCGTCGCACGCACGGCCACCGATGGCACCCCGATCGTTGCGCCGCTGGTGCGGAGCGACGACGGCTTCGTCGCCCAGACCGAAGATGGCGGCCTCTATTCGCTCAAGGCCAACTGAGCAGAACAAGGCAGTTAGCGCGTGAAACCCACTCTCGTACTGGTCGGTCGGCCCAACGTCGGCAAGTCCACCCTCTTCAATCGGCTGACGCGCTCCCGTGATGCGCTCGTGGCAGACATGCCCGGCCTCACCCGCGATCGCCACTACGGCATCGGACGGATGGGCCCGCGTGACTACCTGATCGTCGATACCGGCGGTCTCGAACCGGCTGCGACGGACGGTATCCTTGCCGAGATGGCCCGCCAGGCCGAGCAGGCGATCGCGGAGGCGGACGCACTCCTGTTCCTGGTCGACGGCCGTGCCGGCCTCACGCCGCAGGACAAGCAGATTGCCAACCAGCTGCGTCGCAGCGGACGCCCGGTCCACCTGGTCGTGAACAAGGCGGAGGGGGCGAACCGCGAAGTCATCGCGGCTGAGTTCCACGAACTCGGCTTCGGCGAACCTTGGGTGGTGTCGGCCTCGCACGGCGACGGTGTCAAGGGCCTGATTGAGGCCGTGCTGGCGCCTTTCCCCAAGAAGGAAGAGGACGAAGCCGCTGGCCGTTCGCCGCGCGTGGCGATCATCGGCAGACCCAACGTCGGCAAGTCCACGCTGATCAATACCCTGCTTGGCGAAGAGCGGGTCATCGCCTTCGACATGCCTGGCACCACGCGCGACGCGATTGCGATCCCGTTCGAGCGCGACGGCAAGCAATACACCCTGATCGACACCGCGGGTTTGCGCCGCAAGGGCAAGGTCTTCGAGGCGATCGAGAAGTTCTCGGTCATCAAGACGCTGCAGGCGATCGAAGAGTCCAACATCGTCGTGATGGTGCTGGACGCGAGCCAAGATATTTCGGAGCAGGACGCCCATATCGCCGGTTTCGCCATGGATGCAGGACGGGCGATGGTGGTTGCCGTGAATAAATGGGACGCAGTCGACGATTACCGCCGCGAGCGCCTCAAACAGGAAATCAGCCGCAAGCTCTATTTCCTGTCTTGGGCGCGCTCCCACTACATCTCGGCACTGGAAGGCAATGGCATCGGTGCGCTGATGCGTTCTGTCGACAGCGCCTTTGCTGCTGCGATGTCGAAGCTCTCGACGCCGCGTCTGACGCGCGTATTGGCCGCCGCCGTCACCAAACAGGCGCCGCCGCGCCACGGCAGTTTCCGTCCCAAGATGCGTTACGCGCACCAGGGTGGTTCCAACCCGCCTATTGTCGTGATCCACGGCAATGCGCTGGAGAACATCCCGGACGCCTATAAGCGCTATCTGGAACGCTGCTTCATGGAGGCGTTCAAACTCCAGGGCACGCCAATGCGGATACAATTCAAGACGGCGCACAACCCGTACGTGGAATCCATGTAGGGCCGCGCCTCGGGCTTCCCGATCTCTCTACCCCCGAAAATACGCACAAGAGGACAAACAAATGAGCAACAAAGGGCAATTGCTACAAGACCCGTTCCTTAACACGCTGCGGCGTGAGCATGTCCCGGTTTCCATCTACCTCGTCAATGGCATCAAGCTTCAAGGCCAGATCGAGTCCTTCGACCAGTACGTCGTGCTGCTGAAGAACACGGTGACCCAGATGGTCTACAAGCATGCGATCTCGACCGTGGTTCCGGCCCGTCCGGTCACGATCCAGCAGGAACAGGGAGACAAGCAGGATTGATCGTCACCTTTGAGCGCGGCTGCCTGAGCGGCCGCTCGCTGCATGTTTGACAGGCCCGCGTCCGGCAACCGGGCCATCGTTGTACAGCTGGATTTCGGCGAACCCGGCGAGGCGGAACGCCTTTCCGAGGTGGTTTTGCTCGCGCGCAGCGCGGGCGCCGAAGTGCTGGAGGTTGTGCAGGCCAAACGCCGTGCGCCGGACCCCAAGCTCTTCGCCGGCAGCGGCAAGGTCGCCGAAATCGCGGCGCTGAAGGCGCAACTCGGCGCCGATCTGATTCTCTTCAATCACGCCTTGTCGCCTGGCCAGCAGCGGAACCTGGAGCGAGAGCTCCAGTGCCGCGTGGTCGACCGGAACAGCCTGATCCTGGACATCTTCGCGCTGCGTGCGAAGAGCCATGAAGGCAAGCTCCAGGTCGAACTGGCTCAGTTGCAGCATCTCTCGACCCGCCTTGTGCGCGGCTGGACCCACCTGGAACGGCAAAAGGGCGGCATCGGCCTGCGCGGCCCAGGTGAAAAGCAGCTCGAAACGGACCGCCGCCTGCTTGGCGTACGCGTGAAGCAGCTCAAGGACCGGCTGGCCCAGTTCGAGAAGCAGCGCAAGACGCGTCGCCGCGCGCGCGAGCGGCGCGAGGTGCCTACTGTTTCGCTGGTCGGCTACACCAACGCCGGCAAGTCCACCCTTTTCAACGTGCTGACCAAAGCCGGAACCTATGCCGCCGACCAGCTGTTTGCGACCCTGGATACGACCTCGCGCCGCGTTTTCCTGGGGCACGGACACATCGTCCTTTCCGACACGGTCGGCTTCATCCGCGACCTGCCGCACTCGCTGGTCGCAGCCTTCCATGCAACTCTCGAAGAGACGGCCAGCGCGGACTTGTTGCTGCACGTGGTCGACACCGCGAGCGACGATCGCGACGCGCAGATCGAAGTAGTCAACAGCGTGCTCGCCGAGATCGGTGCTGCCGACGTGCCCCAGATGATCGTGATGAACAAGATCGATCTCACGCCGGCCGAGCCTCGGGTCGAGCTGGACGCTTGTGGTAACATCGCCCGCGCCTTTGTCAGCGCGCACACTGGCGCCGGCCTTGACGGGCTGCGCGAAGCACTCGCCGGAATGCTGCTCGGCGAGGTCTCGCCCGCAACCGCGGGCTGATCACCGACGACGGTTCTCGTCCTCTTATGGTCATCACCGGAATCCTCATGTCCCTGAACGATCCGCGCTGGGGTAACAACAACAATCAGAACGGCGGGGATCGCAACCCGAATCAAGGACCGCCGGATCTCGAGGAAGTGTGGCGAGACGTCAGCCGCCGCTTCTCCAGTCTCTTCGGCCGCAAGGGTGGCGGTGACCGCAACGATGGCAGTTCGCCCTCGACCCCGCCGCGCTTCGGTGGCGGCGTCGGCCTGATCGTCCTGGTGATCCTGGCGCTGTGGCTGGCCAGTGGTTTCTATATCGTCGATGCCAACCAGCGTGGCGTGGTGCTGCGTTTCGGCAAGTACCTGCGCACCACCGAACCTGGTCTCCAATGGCGTCTGCCGTACCCGGTCGAGACGCACGAGATCGTCGACTTCTCCGGTGTGCGCACTGTCGAGATCGGTTATCGCAACAGCGACAAGAACAAGGTGCTGAACGAAGCGCTGATGCTCACCGATGACGAGAACATCGTGACCATGCAGTTCGCCGTGCAGTACGTGCTGAAGGATCCGCAGGACTTCCTCTTCAACAACCGCGCGCCCGATGACAACGTCGTGCAGGCGGCCGAGTCCGCCATTCGCGAGATCGTCGGTAAGAGCAAGATGGACTTCGTCCTCTATGAGGGCCGCGAGCAGATCGCCGCGAACGCTGCGAAGCTGATGCAGGAGATCCTCGACCGCTACAACGCGGGCATCCTGATCTCCAAGGTCACGATGCAGAACGCCCAGCCGCCCGAGCAGGTGCAGGCCGCGTTCGACGACGCGGTCAAGGCCGGACAGGATCGCGAGCGCCAGAAGAACGAAGGCCAGGCCTACGCGAACGACGTGATCCCGAAGGCGCGCGGTACGGCCGCCCGCCTGCTGGAAGAAGCAAATGCCTACCAGGGTAGGGTGGTCGCCACCGCAGAAGGTGATGCCTCCCGCTTCAACAGCGTCTACACCGAATACGCCAAGGCGCCTGAAGTCACTCGCCAACGCATGTACCTGGACACGATGCAGCAGATCTTCACCAACACCAGCAAGGTGCTCGTGGATACCCGCAGCAACGGCAATCTTCTCTATCTTCCCCTGGACAAACTGATGCAAGCGACCGGCGCCACGCCCGCAGCATCCACCGATAACAGTGCAAACAACGCCGCCCGGCCGACGCCGCCGGCGGATGCGCCGCCCGCTGCGGGCACGACGGATCAGATTCCGGACTACCGCAATCGCGAAGCCATGCGCTCGCGTGATCGGGGAGAACGCTGATGCGCGAACGTCTGCCGCTCTTCGCGGGCCTGCTGCTCGCGATCATCGCCATCGTCTCGATGGCACTCTTCACGGTCGACCAACGCCAGTACGCGATCGTTTTCCAGCTGGGCGAGGTGCGCAAGGTCGCGATCGAGCCGGGGCTGTACTGGAAGACGCCGCTGGTCCAGAACGTGCGCTACTTCGACAAGCGCATCCTGACCTTTGATACCGACGAACCCGAACGCTTCATCACCAGCGAGAAGAAGAATGTGCTGGTGGACCTGTTCGTGAAGTGGCGGATCATCGATCCCAAGCTCTACTACATCTCCGTGGGTGGCGACGAGGCCCGAGCGCGTACGCGGCTTGAGCAGACCGTGAATGCCGGCCTGCGTGAGGAGTTCGGCAAGCGCACCGTGCATGAGGTCGTGTCGGGAGAGCGTGAGAACATCATGACCGAGATGCGTCGCCGTGCCGACCTGGATGCGCGCAAGATCGGCGTGAATATCGTCGATGTGCGCCTCAAGCGCGTCGAGCTGCCCAGCGACGTGAGCGAGTCGGTGTATCGCCGCATGGAGGCCGAGCGTAAGCGCGTCGCCAATGAGCTGCGTTCGCAGGGTGCTGCGGAAGCCGAAAAAATCCGCGCGGATGCCGACCGTCAGCGCGAGATCATCATCGCCGAGGCGTATCGCGACGCGCAGCGCGTGAAGGGCGAGGGCGATGCCAAGGCGGCCTCCATCTATGCCGAGGCCTTTGGTCGCAGCCCCGAGTTCTACGCCTTCTACCGCAGCCTCGAGGCTTATCGCCAGAGCTTCCGCAATCGCTCCGACGTGCTGGTCGTCGACCCGAGTTCGGACTTCTTCAAGTACTACCGAGGTGGCGCCGGGGCCAAGGCCAACGGCAAGTAGCCATGCTCGACAAGCTGCTCGTGGCCTTCGCGCTGATGTTGGTGCTCGAAGGCCTCTTGCCCTTTGTGGCGCCGTCGGTCTGGCGGCGCTTGTTTTTGCAGATCGCCCAACTCGCCGAAGGTCAGATCCGGTTCATCGGCCTGACTTCGATCCTGATCGGGCTCATCCTGCTCATACTGTTCCACTGAAATATGGCTGCGCCACGCTGGGCTCTGCCCGACCATATCGAAGACGCCTTGCCGGAAGAAGCCGCACGCCTTGAGGCGCTGCGCCGTCGCCTGCTGGACGAATTCCGACTGCACGGCTACCAACTGGTGATGCCGCCGCTAATCGAATACACCGAGTCGCTGCTCAGCGGCACGGGCGAAGAGATGGGCGAGCACACCTTCCGCATGGCCGACCCGCTCAACGGGCGAGTGCTCGGACTGCGTGCTGACATCACCCCGCAAGTGACCCGGATCGACGCCCACCTGCTGAACCGCAGGGGTGTGGCACGTCTGTGTTACGCGGCCAGCGTGGTTCGCACGACGCCGCGCTCACTGCTCGCGAGCCGCCAGCCGCTGCAGCTGGGCGCAGAAGTGTACGGACACGCCGGCATTGAAGCCGACATCGAGGTGATCCGCCTGCTCGCCCGCACACTGGACGTGGCGGGCGTGCGTGCATCGCGTATCGACCTGGGGCATGTAGGACTTTTCCGCGCGTTGGCGCGGGTCGGCGACGTTTCTCCCGATCTCGAGCGCGAGCTGTTCGCTGCTCTGCAGGCCAAGGACGTGCCCTCGCTCAAGAGCCTCGTCGCGGAGCTCGCACCCGTCGCACGCGACGCCTTCCTGGCGTTGCCCGCGCTCTACGGTGACGTGCGCGTGATTGCCAAGGCGCGTGTAGTGCTACCGGCAAACACAGCGGTCGCCGAGGCGCTCGACGAGCTCGCGGCGATCGCCACCGCGCTTCCCGATCTGCCGCTGTCCTTCGACCTCGCGGATCTGCGCGGCTACGATTACCACAGCGGCCTTGTGTTCGCGGCCTTCATTGGTGACTCGCCTGCTGCCGTCGCACTGGGCGGCCGCTATAACGAAGTGGGGCGCGCGTTTGGCCGCGCCCGACCCGCCACCGGTTTCAGCGTGAATGACCTGCGCGATCTGGTGGGTGCGGCGGAAGAGGTTCCTGCTGCGGGCGCCGTTCTGGCGCCGGCCGCAGGAGGCGCGAGGCTCGCCGCCGCCGTAGCTGCCCTGCGCACCCAGGGTGAAGTGGTGATCAGCGAACTGCCCGGACACGAAGGGCAGTGGCGCGAGGCGGGTTGCGACCGCCAACTGGTTCTGCGCGGCGACCGCTGGATGGTCGAAGCGCTTCAAGGAGATTGATTGCAATGGCGAAGAACGTAGTCGTCGTCGGCACCCAGTGGGGTGACGAGGGCAAGGGTAAGGTTGTCGACTGGCTGACCGATCACGCTCAAGGCGTGGTCCGTTTCCAGGGCGGCCACAATGCAGGCCACACGCTGGTGATCGAAGGGCGCAAGTACGCGCTCAACCTGATCCCCTCCGGCGTGATGCGCCAGGGCGTGCGCTGCTTCATCGGCAACGGCGTGGTGCTGTCTGCTTCGCACCTGCTGTCCGAAATCGACAAGCTGGAAGCCGGTGGCATCGAAGTGCGTTCGCGCATCATGGTCAGCGAAGGCTGCCCGCTGATTCTGCCGTATCACCAGAAGCTTGATCTGGCGCGCGAAGCTCGCCGTGGCGACGCGAAGATCGGTACCACGGGCAAGGGTATCGGTCCTACCTACGAGGACAAGGTCGCCCGCCGTGCACTGCGCGTGCTCGACCTCTTCTATCCAGCAGTCTTCGGCGAGAAGCTGCGTGAGAACCTGGAGTACCACAACTTCGTGCTGTCCAAGTACCTGGGCGGCGAGACAGTGGACTACCAGTCGGTCTTCGACGGCGCGATGGCCGATGCGGAGCGTGTCCTGCCCTTGGTGGGCGACGTGTCTGCGGCGCTGTATGCGGCGAATCTGCGTGGTGAGAACCTGCTGTTCGAAGGCGCGCAAGGCACGCTGCTCGACGTCGACCACGGTACCTATCCGTTCGTGACCTCCAGCAACTGTGTGGCGGGTGCGGCTGCGCCGGGTGCCGGCGTTGGCCCGAACATGCTGCACTACGTGCTGGGTATCACCAAGGCCTACACCACGCGCGTGGGCGCGGGTCCCTTCCCGAGCGAGCTGCCGATCGAGGAGCCGGGCACTGTGGGTCACCACCTGTCGAACGTCGGCCACGAGCGTGGCACCGTGACCGGTCGCGTGCGTCGTTGTGGCTGGTTTGATGCGGCGCTGCTCAAGCGTTCGATCCAGATCAACGGCGTCTCTGGCTTGTGCCTGACCAAGCTGGACGTGCTCGACGGCCTGTCCGAGCTGAAGCTCTGCGCTGGCTACCGCCTCAATGGGAAAGTTGTGGATCTGCTGCCGATTGGCGCTGATCGCGTCGCGCGCTGCGAGCCGATCTACGAAACGATGCCGGGTTGGGATCAACCCACCGTCGGTATCAAGACCTATGAAGCCCTGCCGGCCAATGCACGCGCCTATCTCAAGCGCATCGAAGAGCTGTGCGGCGTTCCGGTGGACATGATTTCGACCGGGCCCGATCGTGAAGAAACGATCGTGCTGCGCCACCCCTTCAAGAACTGATTGCGTATTGCGTCGAAGCCCTCGGAAGAGGGCTTCGATTCTTCAACAAGCCCAACCGTTGCCGAAATCGATTCAATACGCTGCGCCAGAAAGCAAAAAAGCCCGCTCAATGAGCGGGCTTCTCTGCAGCGTTCTTGGTGCCCAGGAGAGGACTCGAACCTCCACACCTTGCGGCACTAGTACCTGAAACTAGCGCGTCTACCAATTTCGCCACCTGGGCAATTCACCGTTTCCGGTGAGCTGAGAAGTATAAATCAAGGATAAGCGTTGTCAACTACATCGAACAAAAAACCCCGCTCGGCCACCCCCAAGGTCCTCGCTTCGACGACGACGGAAGCCGCGCCGGCGAAGCGCCGCGCGCCGCGGCTGTCGAAAATCCGCAAACAGGATCCCTTCCTCGAGCGCGAGTTGGAGAAATACGAGTACCCGCTGCCGAGTCGTGAATACGTGCTCCAGCAGCTGACCGACCGCGGCGTGCCACTCACCTTTGAAGAGCTCGCCGAGGCGCTGGATATCCGCGAAGGCGAGCGCGAAGTCTTCGAGCGTCGTCTGGGCGCCATGGTGCGCGATGGCCAGCTCATGCGTAACCGCCGCGGCGCGTACATTCTTCCGGATCGTGCCGATCTGATCCGCGGCCGCATCGAAGGCCATCCCGACGGCTATGGTTTCCTGAAGCCCGACGACGGCGGTGACGATCTGTTCATCGGCCCGCGCGACATGAAGGAAGTCCTGCATGGCGATCGCGTGCTCGCGCGTGTCAGCGGGCTCGACCAGCGTGGTCGTCGTGAAGCCAAGATTGTCGAGGTGCTCGAGCGTGCGAACACGCGCATCGTCGGCAAGATCGTCGTCGAGCATGGCGTGCACTACCTCGTGCCGGAGAACAGGCGCATCAATCAGGAAATTCTTCTGGCGCGCGAAGGTCGCACAAAGCTGCCGCAGGCGGGACAGGTGGTTTCCGTCGAACTGGTCCAGCAGCCTTCGAAGAACAGCCAACCGATCGGCAAGGTGGTGGAGACCCTGGGCGCTTACGCGGACCCGGGCATGGAAATCGAGATCGCGCTGCGCAAGCACGATCTGCCCTTCGAATTCTCGCCCGCCGCCCTGGCGCAGACGCGCCGCCTGCCGGACGTCGTGCGCGAGAAGGACATTGCCGGGCGTGTCGACCTGCGCGAACTGGCGCTGGTGACGATCGACGGCGAAACCGCGAGGGACTTCGACGATGCCGTGTTTGCCGAGCGCAACGGTTCGGGCTATCGCCTCGTTGTCGCGATCGCCGACGTCAGTCACTACGTGACCGAGGACGGCGCGCTCGACAAGGATGCGTACGAGCGCGGCAATTCCGTGTACTTCCCGCGTCGTGTGATCCCCATGCTTCCGGAGAAGCTGTCGAACGGGCTGTGCTCGCTGAATCCGCACGTGGATCGGCTCTGCATGGTCTGCGATATGGCGGTTTCGGCCGCCGGCAAGATCCAGCGCTACAAGTTCTATCCCGCGGTAATGCACTCGAAGGCGCGACTCACCTACAACAAGGTTGCCGCCGCGCTCTACGAGAAGGATGAGGCGATGCGTGGTGAACTCGCGCCCTTGCTCCCGCAACTCGAAGTGCTGGACGAGATCTTCCGCGTGCTCCTGAAAGCTCGCGCTCGCCGCGGCGCCATTGATTTCGAAAGCAGCGAAACCCGCATGGTCTTCAACGACCAGGGCAAGATCGAGAAGATCGTACCCGAGCATCGGAACGACGCTCACCGCCTGATCGAGGAATGCATGCTGGCGGCCAACGTGTGCGCTTCCGAGTTTCTCGAGTTCAACGAGCAGCCGGCGCTATATCGGATTCACGAAGGTCCGAGCCCCGAGAAGCTGGAGCGTCTGCGCACCTTCCTCGCGGAATTCGGCCTCGATCTTGGTGGTGGCGAAGACCCGCGCGCCTCGGACTACGCACGCCTGATCGAGCGTATCCGCGGCCGCCCCGACCATCAGTTGCTGCAGACGGTCATGCTGCGCTCACTGCGCCAGGCGATGTACAGCCCGGACAACGTTGGTCACTTTGGTCTCGCCTATGAGGCCTACACCCACTTCACGTCCCCAATCCGCCGCTACCCGGATCTGATGGTGCATCGGGCGATCAAGACGACGCTCGCCCGACAAGCGGGGCGCCGCCGCAAAGAGGGCGAGCCGCAAGACCTCGACACGATAGGCTCGCACTGCTCGCAGACCGAGCGGCGCGCGGACGAAGCCACCCGCGATGTCGAAGCCTGGCTCAAGTGCTATTACATGAAGGATCGTGTGGGCGAGGAGTTCGAAGGCAGTGTTTCCGCCGTCGTGCCTTTCGGCATCTTCGTCGCGCTCGACGACGTCTTTATTGAAGGCCTGGTCCACATCTCGGAACTCGGGGCGGACTACTTCCACTACGACGAAACCCGTCACGCCTTGGTGGGCGAGCGTTCGGGCCAGCGGTTCCGCCTCGCCGATCGCGTGAGCGTCCAACTCGTGCGAGTGGACCTCGAGAGCAGGAAGATCGACTTCCGCCTCATTTCCGCAGAGAGCGCCGAGACCAAACGCACCGGCAAGACGGAGAACGACAAGGCGCGTCGAGCTGCCAAGCAGGAAGCGGAGGAGGGGCCGAGTTGGCGCGAACTCCAAGGGGTTGTGTCCGAGGCTCCGGTAGAGACGCGCGCGCCGCGAGGTGGCGCGAAACCCGGCACGGCGCCGGGAACCCCAGTGCGCAAGGACAGAAAAGCGAACTCCGCCACCATCAAGAAGACGTCGAAGACGTCGGCAGGCGGCAGCCGCGGCAAGAGCCCAGCGACTTCCACTTCGAAGCCGCATCGCAAAGGAGGCCGCCGTGGCTGAGTCGCGCTATATCCACGGCTTCCACGCCGTCGGCTCCAAGTTGAGAACCGATCCCGAAGCCATCTTCGAGATCTTCGTCGCGAGTCAACGCGCGGACGTGCGCGCCAAGGATCTGATCGCTAAGGCAGAGGCTGCTGGCGTTCGCCTCATTCCGGTCGACACGGCACGCCTAGACGGCATGGCCGGAACGCATCGTCACCAGGGGGTCGTCGCGCGGGTGGATGCCCGCATGCGCGTCCTCAAGCTGGCGGATATCGTAGAAACCGCTACCGAACCGCTCTTGCTCCTGGTGCTTGATGGCATTACAGACCCGCACAATTTGGGCGCTTGCTTGCGCGTGGCCGACGGCGCCGGCGCGCACGCCGTGATCGCGCCCAAAGATAAGGCGGTAGGACTGAACGCGACTGCGATGAAGGTGGCGAGCGGTGCCGCCGACACTGTCCCCTATATAACAGTGACCAACCTCGCGCGGTCGTTGCGTGAGCTGCAGGAGGCAGGTGTGTGGTGTGTAGGCGCAGCCGGTGAGACCGATAGGGATCTCTACGGGATCGACCAGCGCGGCCACTTCGCTTGGGTGCTCGGTGCGGAAGGCGATGGACTGCGTCGGCTAACTCGCGAAACCTGCGACGAGCTGGCGCGCATCCCTATGTATGGCAGCGTCGAGAGCCTGAACGTTTCCGTGGCTTCGGGCGTATGCCTGTTCGAGGCGCGGCGACAGCGGAGCCTGCCGCGCTGATCGCCTCAGCTGACGTGGTATAGTTCGTCTTGGCGGGTCTCCTCGCATTGCAGCGTGGGAATCTGGTCAGGTCCGGAAGGAAGCAGCCATAACCGCTTCCTGTAAGTGCCGAGGGTCAGGCTCGCCACCCGAACACAAAACGCCTCGCGAAAGCGAGGCGTTTTCTTTCAGCTCCGTGCGACTAGCGCTAACAGCGCATCGGCAGAGAGTCGAAAGAAAAATTGGGAGAAGGGGTTGACGGTCCTGTTTTCAGGGTCTATAGTCTCGCTTCTCTGCTGCAGCGACATCGCAGCGAGGCGGCAAGCAAGTCGATCGGCGGTTTTGATCGATTCTGTTTCAGGGTTTTGGCGTCGGTTCT